>Ga0180220_1000009_pt1 | contig 591841 bp, 516 predicted proteins | sample eDN5th37CBELigBY_FD_151335 | JGI IMG/M metagenome (GOLD analysis project Ga0180220, IMG submission 151335) | Enriched backyard soil microbial communities from Emeryville, California, USA - eDNA 5th pass 37_C BE-Lig BY (version 2) (version 2) | ecosystem: Environmental > Terrestrial > Soil >...
TTTTTCCCCCAGCCCCCCCCCCCCCACCCTCTCCCAACCCGCACGACACCGACGTGCGGTCACGTCGGAAGCCCGGTCATACCGGAGGTCACGCGTCGAGGCCGGTCCGAGGCGAATGGCTCTGCCTTGACGGGTTCTCTCGCTCGTGAGAGACGACCGGCATGGGGTGACAGTCGCACCGGTTGTGCAAGGTGTACCGGCTCGGCGAGCGCGGCCACGTGCATGTTCGTCCAGTGACGAACGCGCTATCATGAGACAAGGTGCACTCGCAGACAATTCGGACAGGTCCTGCACCGGCGCCAGCCTTGGTGTGTCGACGTAGAAAAGAATCGGGAACGCATGAGTGTGTCAACCAGGGTCGACCGGCGCCATTCGCCCCTTCCACTCGAGCTCACGCCGCTGCTCGGTCGGGACCGAGAGGCAGTACAGCTTCGCAACCTGATCGACGATCCTTCCATCCGACTGGTGACCATCACCGGTCCCGGGGGTGTCGGAAAGACGCGTCTGGCACTGCATGTAGCAGCAACCCTTGTCGACGACTTCGACAATGCCGTCACCTACGTGCCGCTCGCCTCGATCCGCGACCCGCACCTCGTGCTGCCAGAGATTGCCCAGCACTTCGGTGTCTTCAGCGATCCACGGGTTTCGCCGGAAGATCAGCTCGTTGACGTGCTCCGCGATCAGCTCATGCTGCTGGTGCTCGACAACATGGAGCAGGTGCTCGACGTCGCCGCCACCCTCGCCCGAGTCCTGTCTCGCTGCCCGCGCGTGACGATGCTGGTCACCAGCCAGGCCGCGCTCGAGATCAGCGGGGAGCAGCTCTACCCGCTTTCGCCGCTGCCGACGCCGGCGTCGGAGACGACCTCACCGACGGCGATCATGCAGTCCGACGCCGTCAATCTGTTCATCCAGCGGGCACGTGCAGCGAATCCGAACCTGAAGCTCGACGACCGCGCCGCGCTCACCATCGCGGAGATCTGCCGCAAGCTGGATGGTCTCCCGCTCGCCATCGAGCTGGCCGCCGCCCGGACCACCATTCTCTCTCCCGAAGCGTTGCTGGCCCGACTGAGCAACCGACTGCAGGTACTCGGCGGCGGACCACGCGACGTTCCCGATCGCCTGCGTACCATGCGCAATGCGATCGCGTGGAGCTACGATCTGCTCGCCCCGGAGGAGCAGGTGCTCTTCCGCCACTTGTCCGTGTTCGTCGGAGGCATCCCCCTCGATGCCAACGACACGATCGTGGAGCTCCCCACGCCACGCGATGCCTTCGACGTGCTCAGCACGCTCGTCAACCACAGCCTGGTCCAGCCGGTCCCCGGCGATGCGGATCCACCTCGTTTCATGATGCTGGAGACGATTCGCGACTACGGCCTGGAGCAGTTGAGGGAGTGCGGTGAGGAGCAACGGGCTCGGCTCGCGCACGCCACATACGTCGTCGACCTCGCAGAGACGGCCGGCCCGGCGCTGGTCGGGCGCGGTCAGGACACCTGGACCGCCCGGCTCGAGCCCGAATCGGAGAACCTCCGCGCAGCCTGCACCTGGGCCATCGAGAACGATCATCCCACCATCCCGCTTCGGATCGGCGGGGCCATCTGGCGCTACTGCGCTACCCACGGCCTGGCCGCCGACTGCCGACTCTGGATCGAACGGGGGCTCACCGCTGGCGATGCGGCCGATCCACACTGGCGCAGCCGGGCCATGAACGGAGCCGGCAACCTCTACGAGGACCTGCGCGACCTCGATGCCGCCCGAATGTACTTCGAGCAGTGTCACCAGCTGGCCATCGAGACGGACAACCTGCTGGACCACGCCCAGGCCCTGATGGGACTCGGCACCCTCGCCCATGACACGGGGTCCTATGCGGACGCATTCGAGCTCCACTCTCAGGCCGCCGAGCTGGCCCGCATGAGCGGCAATCTCCACTGCATCGCCCGATCCGTCGGCAACATGGGCACGGTCTCCTACTTCCGCGGACATCTGGACGAGGCGCTGCGGTGCTGGGAGGAAGCGCGCGAGATCATGGCGGAGATCGGCGATGTCGTCACGGAAGCGCTGATCACGAGCAACATGGGCGCGCTGGCCTTCGAGCAGGGTGACCTCGAGCGCGCGGAAAAGCTGCAGCTGCATGCCCTCGAGCTTCAGCGACAGATCAGGACGACCCGCGACATCCCGTACACCCTTATCAACCTCGGCGAGGTCTCATGCCTGCTGGGCAACGTTGCGCGCTCACATGAGTGCTTCAACGAGGCGATCGAGCTGCTCCGGCAGGAGGGCAACAAGGTCATCGAAGGCATCGCCCTGAACGGGGTCGGCCGGCTCGCGATGCGGGAGGGCAACCTCTCCAGGGCAGCGGCACTTGCCGTCGAGAGCACGAGACTGGTCGCCGAGGCGAACGACCAGCGCAGCATCCTGGAGAACCTCGAGCTCCTGGCCGAAATCTGCTCCCTGAAGGGGGACCACAACACGACCGCTGAGCTCATCGCGACCTCGACGGTAACCCGCAAGGTGCTGGAATCCGAGTTCACCCCGCAGAAGGCGGAGATCATGGCCGCTCTCGAGCGGGCCGCCCGCAAGGCGCTTGGCGGCGACGCGTTCACGCGTGCATGGGAGAGAGGTGGCCAGCTCGCGCTGGCGGAGCTGCCGAACCGCGTCGAGACCGTCGCATATTCACTGATCGGCGACGACCTCACGCGGGAAGACCCCATCGTGTCGCCGGCCCCGGAACGCCCTCGCGTCGAGCACAACCTCACCGCCCGGGAGCTCGAAGTGCTTCAGCTCCTGGTGGAGGGGCGATCGACGGCGCAGATCTCGGAAGAGCTGTTCATCAGCCCGAGAACCACAAGTACGCACATCACCAACATCCTCGGGAAGCTCGAGGTGTCCAGCAGGACGGCGGCGGTGGCCCTGGCGCTCCGCGAGGGTTTCGTCTGATTCACGCGTCGTACGACAAACTGCGTAACGCTGCGCAGGTTGCGTAATCTTCGACGCTCCGCCGCATTACGCCATCTCTACGATGTTCCGTTCCTCCGAACACACGAAGATTGGGACAGCTCGCCCGAAGCGCCGACACCTTCGGCCGAATGGACGGGCGGCGGGATCTCCCTACACATCACGTTCCAGGAGGATACGTACCTGATGGCTTCACGAATCTCTTCCCGAGCGCGGGTCGCCGCGATACCTGCCCTGCTTGCCGCGGGGGCCGTTGCCGCACTTCCCGCCGGTCTGCGCCCCGCGCTCGCACAGTCGTCGCCCGAGGCGCCGAGCCAGCTGGCCGACCTCGGGCTGCCCGAACTGAACATCAACCTCACCGCCGACGCGATCGAGGGAGTTCCCGATTCGCTCGATGCGGGCCGATATCTGCTCACGATCGGCGGGGAAGCGGGACCGGACGATTTCGCCCTCGCCACGATCATCATGCAGCTGCCGGAAGGTGTCCCGGTAGACGACGCGGTGGCCCAGATCGGAGATGGCTCCGAGGGCCTGCCCGAGTTCTTCTACGAAGCGGTGTTCGCGGGCGGCAAGTCTGCGCTGGTCGCCGCGGGCGAAACGTCCGCGAGTTCGGTCATCGACCTCACGCCTGGTCCAGGCCAGTGGGTCGTGCTCGATACGACTTTCGCTCGACCGCCGGTTCCTTTCACCGTGAACGGCGAGATGCCGTCCGACCTTCCGGAGCCGGAGAGCAACGCGACGATCCTGATGGGCGAGATGTACTTCGAGCTCAGCGAAGGGACGCTCGTAGCGGGCGAGAACCTGGTGAAGATCGTCAACGAGGGCGCGCAACCCCACTTCGTGGAGGTGATGGGCGTGCCCGAGGGCACGACGAACGCCAACATCACGGCCATGATCGATTCACAAATGGGTGCCACTCCATCAGCTGACCCCCTCGACCTCTCCCAGGCCGTACCGGTCGCCTACATCGGAGAGCAGAGCACCGGCGTGACGGTCTGGGCTCCGCTCACCCTCGAGGCGGGCACCTATGCAGTGCTTTGCTGGATCACCGACCCGGAAACGGGCATGCCACACGCGATGATGGGCATGCACGACGTCTACGTCGTCGAATAGTCTGTCCACCTGCAATCCCGGTCCGCCAGCAGCTGCCTGCCTTCAGCGATCGACGCTGGACGTCTGCACGATGCCCACCCTGGCACCAGGGTGGGCATCCGGTCGTGCAACCGAAACCGAAACCGAGGCCTGCGCATCTCACGGCCATTGCGTAGACCTCACATCCAGACGAAATACGCGTTTTGACGGATGTATGGATCGTGCCTGGCGGGCATGATCGATATGTCCAGCAGCGCCAACGATGCCGCTGGCACGGATCATCGATGCAGCTGATCAAGGACAACTACCGTGAACACTCGTATTCGCGTCGCAGACATCCCCGGCATGTTGACGGCACCCGTCGCCTCCTCGATCCGCGACGTGCTGACCTCGACACCTGTCCACCCCGCGACGCTGGACGCTCGACCGGCGCTTGCCGGGCTGGGGTTGCCATCTCTGACATTCACCATCACCCCGAGACGGGTGCGGGGAGTGCCACTTTCGACCAGGGCTGGGCGGTACCTGCTCACCGTCCTGGGTGAGCCACCATCGGACACCGCTCCCGGCAGCGTCTCACTGATCCACATGCCCGACGGCATGACCCTCGACGAGGCTCGCGTGGCCGCGCGACGATCCGGTGACATGCCTCCGGACTTTTACTCGCGGGCGATCATGCCTGGTGGAGCTGAGATCGGTCCGAAGGGTGTCAGCATCTCGGTCATCGACCTGACGCCGGGTGAGTGGATCGTCGCCGGTTACGGCATGACAACGGAGCCGACGACCCTGACGGTCACCGGAGCGATGCCTGCGACGCTGCCGGAGCCAAGAGCGACCGCAGCCTTCACGGTAAGCGAGATGCGCATCCAGCTCAGCTCCGGCTCGCTGCGTCGTGGTCGCAACCTGATCCGCATCGAGAACGACGGGCACGAGCCGCACTTCATCACCATCGAGCGGGTGCCAGCCGGTACGACAGAGGCGCACCTCGAGGCCACCATGCTCGCGGTGCTCGGCGAAGATCCCCGTGACGAGGCGCTCCCCGAGGAGGCGTTCCAGCCGATCGCCGTCTCGACGGATCAGTCAGCCGGCACCGTCATGTGGCTGCCGGTCACGCTCGAGGCCGGTACGTATGCGGTGACCTCCTGGAACCCCGACCCTCGCTCGACGACCGCCGGTGCGCGCATCGAGATGTACGCCGTCCTCACGGTCAGTTGATCGGCAGCATCAGCAAACCACGTCCCCAGCCCGCCGCCAGCCTCGCCGGACGAGCCGCCGGCGGGCTGGCCCATCGCTTCTGCCGGAAACGCATACGAGTGTTGTGACGGTACGTACATTGCTGTAAGGTCATGCGAGGCCATACGGGTCCAGATCGATGCCCAATGATGGGCATTGGGGGGAAGTCGCATGACAGGGCGAATCGTCACGTTGATCGCACTCGTTCTTCTGCCGATGCTGGTGGCTGGGGGACAGCATTCGGCCGCCGCGCAAGGCGCTTACTGCGCGTCGGCCCAGGAGATCGATCTTCTTCGCCTCATCAACACCTACCGCCAGGAGAACGGCCTGGCTCCGCTCTCCCTCTCGATGCCGCTCGGATCGGCCGCGCAGATGAAGGCCAGCGACATGGCATCGCGGAACTACATCGCCCACGTCTCGCCCAGCGGCGAGGGCCCTCGAGAGCTGCTCAACGGTGTCGGCTACCCCGCCAACACCGCCTACGGTGAGAATCTCGCCGCGGGCAGCGAGAGCGGGGCGGGTACCTTCCAGCAGTGGCGAAGCTCCTCATCGCACCGGGACATCATGCTGAGCCCGCAGTACACCGCGATCGGTATCGGCAGCGACCACAACCCGAACTCGGCCTACGGCTGGTATTGGGCTGCGGAGTTCGGCGGCGTGGTCGGGACGCCGGCCGCCTCATGCGACGGCCCGGCTCCCGGCGGATCGATCGACGCCATCGTCGCCGCAATCATTGCCATCATCACCGACATCCTTGCCGGCAATTAGGCCGCACGAAGCAGACTATCGTCACGTCGGGTGGCTGACGCGACCGCTAGGCCAGGTCCGTGCGGCCACGCATTCAGGTGGGACAGCGGCAATCTGCACCTCGGATTGAACCGACAAACCCGGTGTGCGCACATGCGCACACCGGGCTCCATCTGTCCCGAGTTCTGACCCAGCGCGCCGGCGATACGGTCGCTAGCGCTCGTCGATCGGCACGAACTTGCGATCGATCGGCCCGACGAACTCCGACATCGGCCGGATGAGACGGTTGTTCTCCGCCTGCTCGAGCACGTGCGCGGTCCATCCCACCGAGCGAGACACCGCAAACGTCGGCGTGAACATGTCGCCTGGCAGCCCCACCGCGGAGAGAACAGCCGCCGAGTAGAACTCCACGTTCGTGTAGATCTTGCGGTCCGGCTTGCGCTCGTGGATCAGGCGGAGCGCCGTCTGCTCGGTCTTCAGCGAAAGGTCGAAGAACTCCGGCGTGCTGGCAGTCCTCGCCATGTCACGCAGAATCTCCGCCCGCGGGTCTTCGGCCTTGTAGACGCGATGACCGAGCCCCATGATGCGCTCGCCGTTGTCCAGCGCCCTGGTGAGCCACGGCTCGACGTTGTCGACCGTGCCGATCTCGTTGAGCATGTCGAGCACCAGCGACGGCGCTCCGCCATGCAGCGGCCCCTTGAGCGCGCCGATGGCACCGGTGATCGCCGAGACCAGGTCGGACGTGGTGGAGGCGATCACGCGCGCCGTGAAGGTCGACGCATTCAGCCCATGGTCCGCCAGGAGGATAAGGTAAGTCTCGAGTGGCTTCCAGTGGCGCTCCTCCGGCTCTTCACCGTGCATCTGGTAGAGGTAGTTCTGCGCGGTGTTGAGGTCGGGTCGCCCCTGTACCGGCTCCTTGCCCTGCCGGAGTCGGTAGAACGCGGCGAGGATCGCCGGGAACCTGGCCGACACGGAGATCGCCTGGTCGAGATCCGGCACGAAGGTGAACGTCTCGGGCTCGAGGGCCCCCAGCATGGAAACCCCGGTCCGCAGCGCGTCGAGCGGCAGGGCGTCCTTGGGGAGCTGCCGCAGTGTCTCGATCACACCGTCCGGCAGCGTGCGGTTCTCTCCCAGCTTGCGATTGAATTCATCGAGCTCACTGCGATTCGGGAGATGGCCCATCCAGAGGAGGAATGCCACCTCCTCGAACGAGGCGTTGCCGGCAAGCTCGTGGATGTCGTATCCGCGATAAATGAGCTTGCCGATGTCACCCATCACGTCGCTGAGCGCCGTCGATGCCGCTACCACGCCCTCCAACCCGCTCGGTTTCGGTTGCTCCTGTGTCGTGGCAGTCGCGGAATCAGACATGGATTCGGTTCCTCCTCGGTGCGCCAGGTGCTTCGACCGGCCGTTCGGGAACGGTGATCGCACATCCTCAACGCGTGGCCAGAGGCCGCGTCGATACCTGCGCGTGGGCGCCTCCCTGGTTCGGGGGTCAACGGGCCATCATCGGTCGATCTCTATTGGCTAATCCTACCAAGGATGCCCAAACCCGCCTAGACACGGCATACAAGGAAACAGGTCCAGGGTTCCGGATCGCACGGTGGTCCTGGACCGACCGGTCGCTTCAGGATTCGTCAGCCAGTCGAACCAGAATCATCGTCCTGAGACCCGACCGCGCTGTGGCCGCCGCCGGCAGCATCGGCGAAGCTGGACGCTCAAATGTGCGGGATACTTGATATCGGCAAACCGAATCGATCGTTCAAGGAGCAGCCCATGTCACGACGCACATTTCTCTGTCAACTGCTCGCCGCGACGGGCGCGGCAACGTTGCTGACGGCATCAGGGGCGGTCTCTCTTGCCCAGGACGCCACCCCGTCGGCCACGAAGGTCGACGACGCCGTCGTCCACCCGGTGTCGATCCACCAGGGCACCTGCGACGAGCCCGTGCCCCAGCCGGTGGGCCAGACAGCGGATTCACAGATCGTCGGTCTCGATGACGACGCGCTGTTCATCGGCGCGACCAGCCAGCCACCGGTTGTGTCGGCCAGGCTTGACTTCGACGGCACCATCGACGACCTGACGGAAACGCCGCACGTCGTCGCCGTTCACACGAGCCCGCAGGAGTACGGCTCGATCGTGGCGTGCGGTGAGATCGCCGGCTTCGAGCACGACGGCACCCTGGTGATTCCGGTGCTGGGCACCAACGACTCCGGCGTGTCCGGGATCGCCGTGGTCAGTCAGGAGCGCTCCCTGATCGACCGAGCCCTCGGAGAGCTCGATCCCTCGCTCCGACTGACGGACGACTCCGTTTCGATTTCGGTGTATCTCATCCCGGCCGACGCAACCCCTGCCGACTGACCAACGGAGGGGCCGGTGCCAAATTGACACAGCTCATGGGCTGGGGTAGGGTTTCCCCACCTCAGCCTTCCCTGATCTGAGGCGGCCGGCGGCGGTCGCGGGGCTCCATCCCCTTGTGGCCGCAGCCGCTCACATCCCCCTTCGGTCTTCCAGACTGCACCAAATGTCACACGGATTTTGCGCCAGCGACCGCGGCTGCCCGCGTTCGGAGCCTCCCCGGGCAAGCCCGGTGCGGTCGGCCTGTCTGGCGGGTTCCATCGGCGAGCCGTTGACAGCCTCTGGAACGGTCTGTATAGTCGCGGTAATCGAAACGCTTCGACAATACGAACACTGATGACCGCAGCTTCGTCCTGCCCACCGTCACGACCAGGTGCGTCCGCTCCCTGCTGCACCCCAGGATGTACGACCGATGACCACCATGGCCGACATCGCCAGACGCGCTGGAGTCTCCGTGAGCACGGTCTCGTACGTGCTTAGCGGCAAGCGCCCCATCTCCGAGGAAACACGCCGGCGAGTGCTCGAAGAGATCCGCAAGGCGGACTTCCGGCCCAACGCCGCCGGCCGCGCGCTCGCCAGTCGGCGCAGCCGCACCATCGCGCTGCTCTACCCCGTGGACGCGGCTGGGCTCACCCGCATGCCACTGGAGTTCGTCATTAGCGCCGCCGAAGAAGCCGGCCGCCGAGGGTACGCGCTGATCGTCTCGACCAGCAGCGCCGAGGACGAGGAGATCCTGTCAAAGCACCAGCGGGGCGCAGTTGACGGCGTCATCCTGATGGAAGTCGCCCTCCACGACCCTCGTGTCGAGCTGCTTCGTCGGCGAGAGGTGCCGTTCACGATGATCGGCCACTGCGCAGACAATACCGGGCTCAGCTACGTCGATCTCGACTTTCCCAAGGCGATCGAGGAGGCCGTCGCTTACCTCACCGGACTCGGTCATCGGCACATCGCCCTGATCGATCGCACCTCGACTCAGAACGAGTTCGGCTATGGCCCCTCCATGCGATCCCGGACGGGATTCCGCACATCGATTGCCCGTCATCATGTCGCTGGCCGTCACCTCCCGTGTGCGGCAACCGCTGAGGATGGTGCTCGCGTCACGCGCGAGCTGCTGGCTGCCCACCCCAGGCCGACGGCGATCATCTCGCTCAATACCGAAGCTCTTGGCGGCATCTACGGCTCGGTCCGCGAGCTGGGCAAGTCGATTCCAGCTGATCTCTCCGTCGTCGCGATCACGTCGCCCCGTATCGCGGAGTTCATGGTGCCGCAGCTGACATCCGTCGATTTTCCCGCCGCGCAAATGGGGCGCATGGGGGTCGAGTTCCTCGTGCGCCGACTGGAAGGAGGTGTGAACGCCGAGATCGAACAGAGCCTGCTGAAGCCAACCCTCACCGTCCGGCAGAGCTCCGGGCCCCCACCAGTGCGCTGATCCGGTTCGCACCCGGTCATCGTCGTCAGTCACGCAGGAGCAGAGCATGAACGAGCAGTTGAATCGCCGCCAGCTTCTCAAGGTCACCGGCGCGGCCGCCGCCGCCACGGTCACCGGCTCCAGTTTCGCCCCACGGTCCCACGCGCGCCAGGACGCCGAGGTCACCATCACGTGGTGGGACTATTTCTCCGACGCCAATGGTGCCGCCATGGACGCGCAGTTCGCTCGCTACATGGAAGAGCATCCCAACGTCACCATCGAGCGCACGTATATCGGCTTCGCCGACCTCAAGCAGCGGCTGCTTCAGGGTGCCGCTGCCGGCGATCTCCCCGATGTCGTCGTCATCGACAATCCCGATCACCAGGCGTTCTCCTCACTCGGCGTGTTCGAGGACATCACGGACCGCGTCAGCGAGTGGGGACAGGCAGACAATTACTTCGAAGGGCCCTGGTTCTCGACCACGTTCCAGGACAGGAACTACGGTATTCCCGACAACAGCAATTGCCTTGTGCTCTGGTACAACACGGCGCTCCTTCAGGAGGCTGGGCTCGAGCCACCCACCACATGGGAGGAGCTGACCGCGGCCGCGGAAGCTCTGACCGAGGGTGATCGCTTCGGGATGGCCGTGTCCGCAATCAAGTCCGAGGAAGGCACCTTTCAGTGGCTGCCGTTCCTCTGGGCCACCGGCGAGGATCTCGCCACCATCGACAGCGAGGGCGGCAGGCGAGCCCTCCAGCTCTGGGTCGACATGGTCGAAAGCGGCACGATGTCGCAGGGCATCCTCGGCTGGGACCAGCAGGACGTGCGCACGCAGTTCCAGAACGGTCGCGCCGCGATGATGTCGAACGGTCCGTGGCAGATCCCCGTGCTCCAGGATGAATCGCCCGACCTCGAGTGGAGTGTCGTTACGCTCCCCGTGGACAAGCAGGGCGCGTCGATCCTCGGCGGCGAGAACACGGCCATTGTCAAGGGCAGCGAGAACATCGACGCCGCCTGGGATCTGTTGATGTGGCGCCAGGAGCCGGAGGAGCTGCGCACCTACCTCACGGACGCCGGCAAGCTCCCCAGCCGTGCGGACCTCGCCGAGGACTGGTCGGACGATCCTGTGATCACGGTGTTCGTCGAGCAGCTCAAGGTGGCCAAGGCACGCGCCTACGGCGACAAGTATCCCGAAATCTCCGCTGCCATCCAGGAGGCGATCCAGGCCGCGGTCGGCGGTCAGACGGATGTCGAATCGGCGCTGGCCAAGGCACAACAGACCATCACGCCATTGCTGCCGGAAGGGTAAAAGAAGGAATCACGCGAGCCCCACCGAGGTGTTCGCAAGGAACCGCGTCCCGCTACCGGGCTCGAAGCTTCCCTGCCTCGAGTCCGGTAGCGAATCCGCCGGGTATAACGCCAACGGCATGCCCTTTCGCGGCCTCGCCGACCAGATGGAGCCACGCCCACGACGATCCCGCAAGGAGAATCGGGACCCATGGCCAGCGATACAACCAGCATCTCAACCCATCAGGGTGTCACTCAGCCGCACGGACGACGCATCGGCTGGCGACGCACCGGGCCGTACCTCTACCTCGCGCCGGCCCTGCTCTACCTGACAGCAACCCTGCTCTATCCGATCTACTCCAACCTTCGGATGAGCCTGCATGACGTCAACGTCAGCACGTTCCTCGCTGGCGAGCAGTCGTGGGTCGGACTGGAGAACTACCGCGCACTATTCGACGATCCGGCGTTCTGGAACGCCGTCCGGCTGTCCATCACCTTTACCGCTGGCTCGATCGTCTTCCAGTTCACGATTGGGCTGGCGCTGGCGCTGCTCTTCAACTCACCATTTCCGGGAAACAACGTGCTCCGCTCACTCATGTTGCTCGGCTGGCTGATGCCGACCATCCTGAGCGGCAGCGTCTTCCGGTGGATGCTCGACGGTGACGCCGGCATCATCAACTACGTGCTCACCTCGCTCGGCGTCCTCGACCAGAAGCAGTACTGGCTGATCGATCCCGGAACCGCGCTCGCCGGCACCATCATCGCGAACATCTGGGTAGGTATCCCGTTCAACATGCTGCTGTTGCTCGCCGGGCTGCAGTCGATCCCGACGACGCTCTACGAGGCGGCCAGCCTCGACGGCGCAGGACCGTGGACCCAGCTTCGGACAATCACACTGCCGCTGCTGCGGCCGGTCGCACTCAGCATCCTGCTGCTCGGACTGATCTACACCTTCAAGGTTTTCGACCTGATCTACGTGATGACCGGCGGTGGTCCGGTCGATGTGACGACCGTGATGCCGATCTACACCTATCAGCAAACGTTCGAATTCTTCAACTTCGGTATCGGTGCATCTGCGGCCGTCGTACTCATGCTGGCCATGCTTGGCATCGCGATGGCGTACCTCTGGTTCAGCCGGCACGAGGAGGCGCAGTGATGGCACCTACCTGGCGAACGTCATGGGGAAAAACTATTCTTGCCAGCGCGATCGTCGCGGTCTACCTGTTTCCGGTCTACTGGATGGTGACGACCTCGCTGAAGTCGCCGGCTGACGTCTTCGCCTCGCCGCCGCAACTCATCCCCGTATCCCCGGTGCTGACCGCCTATCGCGAGGCCGTGTTCTCCAACAGCGTGGTCCAGCGCGCGATGTTCAGCAGCCTCGTCATCGCCACTGGCACGATGCTCCTCACCCTTCTTCTCGCCACCCCCGCCGCCTACGCTCTGGCCCGGTTGCGTCTCAGGGGATCTGGCGTTGTGATCCTGCTGCTTGTGTTGAGCCAGTTGTTGCCCGCCATCGTGGTAGCAGGACCGCTCTTCGTCATGTTCAGCCGGGTCGACCTCACCAACACCTATCAGGCAATCATCCTCGCGGATGTCTCGGTCACACTCCCGTTCGCCGTGATCATCCTGCGTCCCTACTTTCTCACCGTCCCCAGGGAGCTCGAAGCGGCCTCGATGCTGGACGGATCGACCCAGTTCGGCGCATTCCGGAACATCGTGATGCCGCTGGTGCTGCCCGGGCTCGTCACCGTGGCGGCGTTTTCATTCCTGATTGCCTGGGGCGAGTTCATCTTCGGTCTGTCGCTCAACCTGAACCAGAAGGTCCAGCCCATTACTGTCGCGCTCAACAACTTCGTCGGTCAGTATGGAACCGAGTGGAACAAGATGATGGCGGTCGCGACCACCATCGCCTTGCCGATCGTCATCGTCTTCATCGCGCTGCAACGGTTCATCGTCAGCGGCATCACCAGCGGAGCAACCAAGGAATGAGCGATATCCAGATGAACCGCCCCCTGCGCGTGGTCCAGGTCGGCACCGGTGGATTCGGTCGCAGCTGGGCGGAGATCGCGAGATCGACGGCGGGCATCGAGCTGACCGCCGTTGCCGACCCGAACCCCGTGGCCCGGGAGTGGGCAGTCACCACCCTGGGACTTCCCGAACGCAGCGTCTTCGCGAGTCTCGAAGAAGCGCTCGCCGCGGTCGACTGCGAGGCCGTATTGGTGATCACCCCACCGGCCACGCACCACACCGTGGCTACTCAGGCGCTCACGGCCGGCAAGCACGTGCTGGTTGAGAAACCGCTGGCCACCATCATCGACGACGCTCGACAGCTCATCGACACCGCGGAGCAGACCGGAAAGATGCTGGTCGTCAGCCAGAACTACCGGTACCGGAACCTCGCCCGCACCATCCAGCACTTCATCGCTTCGGGTGGGCTGGGTGAGCTGCTCTCGGTCAACGTCGCCTTCCGACGCGACACACGCAGGATCTGGCCGGCAGACAACTTCCGCTACCAGATGCAGCACCCGACCGTCCTCGACATGGCCATTCATCACTTCGATCTCATGCGCGCCCTCACCGGAAGGAATATCGCCAGGATCGATGCCCGCAGCTGGCCGGTCCCCGACAGTCCGTACCGGCACGACCCTGCCTTCGCCGCCGTCATCGACCTGGACGGAGGGGTTCCGGCCACCTACCTCGGTGACTGGGCTACCAATGAGGCAGAGACATCCTGGAACGGTGACTGGGTGTTGACCGGCGAGCGAGGCCGCATCGAATGGACGAGCGACATCGACAATCCCCTCGTGGGAACCGCCCGGTACACCCCGTGGGGCAAGTCCGGCCGTGAACTCGAACAGGAGCCGCTCACTGCCGAGGACAGGACGGGATCGCTGCTTGCCTTCCGGCATGCCGTGCTGAGTGGAGAGCCGGCCGAGACCCGGGCGCAGGACAATCTCTGGAGCCTCGCAGCGGTGAACGGATGCGTGGAATCGATCGAGCGCCGTGCACCCGTGTCCATGGCCGCACTGGTCGGCACGGAGTAGGGCTGGGCACGGGTCCGATGCCGCCCACAGCTCTTGACCCGATCCGTACAATGGGCGTCAGCACGGCCCGAGATACGATCACGGTGCCACGGCGATAACCCGAAACCCAACGTTCACGGCAGGAGCTACCCGTGTGACGCTGCCCGATACGCCCTTCACCCCCGCCATCGATCGGTATCAGGCCGCCGTCTATGAGAACCAGCGGCAGTGGGTGCATCGCGTCGGCGCGGTTGCGGTATCGGGCCAATCCCACCCGGTGTTCGCGTCGGGCGGACTGCTCGCGGTACGAACCGGTGCCACCGGAGCGGTGATGCTGCCCAACCCGCCGGACGAAGCCATCACGAGCGTCCTCGACGCCTTCGACTGGCTCCGCAAGACCGGAAGCAGCGAGGTCCTGATCTGGGCAGCAGCACCTCATCGTCAAATCGATCGGTGGCTCAGCGCGCACGGTGCCCGGGAAAGCTTCACGCCGTTGTGGATGACCCGATCCGCACACCAGCCCCTCGATCCTCTCGTCCACAACGCCATAACCGTTCGGCCGGCCAGACCGAACGACCTGGTGCGTCTGCTGGAGGCGACAGACCTTCCCTATTACTCCCACTGGCAGGCGCGGGCGACGCTCCGACTCGCGACGCAGGACGGGTCGCCAGAGGTTGCGCTCGTCGTGGCGGTCGAGCGCGACCGCATCATTGGCCGCGCGGTCCTGAGCTGTTGCGATCACCCCCTGGGGCGCACGGCCGGGGTCTACGATGTCGGCGTCGCACCCAACCGGCAACGTCGAGGCGTGGGACGGCAGCTCATGCACGCGCTGATCGATATCGCGAGGCAGCAGGATGCGGATTTAGTCACATTGAACGCGACGCCTGCCGGCGAGCACCTTTACCGGTCGCTCGGCTTCGAGGACGTCGGCGAAGGGCAGACCTGGCTCCTCCCCGCCGCGACGCTCCGCGTTCCTCCTCCCGACCGCCTGGTGCGTTTCGCGATGCTCATCTCCGGGGGTGGCGACCTCGGTCCGATGCGTGATCTCGCCGGGCAGCAGATGGCGAATGGGGACACGCCGCTCGCACACGCCGCCCGATTCGACCAGCCGGAGTCGGCCCTCCAGCTGCTGGACCTCGGCACGATCCCGGATCTCGCGGCGCTGTGGCACCTTGGATTTCGGGAACAGGCTCGACGGCTCATGAGCGACCGGAACGCGCTGAACGCCCGCCTGGGCCAGCAGGGAGCAACGCCACTCCACACCGCCATCTACTGGGACGACCTCGAGTTCCTGGACGCCCTGCTCGCGGCCGGGGCCGATCCTCATGTACGAGACACGACGTTCGACAGCGATGCCTGGGGGTGGTGCCACGCTCTCGGCAACGATGCGGCACTCGAGGTCCTCAACGCACGCGCCACCCCACGCTGACTGTCCCGCCCATGGCGAACCCTACCCTACGCCTGAATGACAGCACCCACGTCGTGAGGGACATGGTCACGTACGGACGATGGTGTTCGGAGGGCGTCAGCGTACGGCGCTAGGCACGGAGCCGATGGGCGAGAGCATCCAGTCGCGACTTCCATTGTCGCTTCCGCGCCTGCAGCGTCGCCTCGTCGGGAAGCCCGTTGAGCTGGAGCTGCACCGACGATCGCTCACCCTTGTCGGTGAAGTATGCGGCGAGGATGCCACTGCCGTCCGCGACGTCGAACCGGCCGGACTTCAGCGGGCTTGCGGTCCGAACTCGCAGCAGGTCCGCTCCGAGCCACTCTACCCGCCTGGCACCATCTATGAACCAGTCGAACAGCTCCGACACAGGCACGGGCAGCGTCTTGCTCACGCTCATCGAGAACCCATCCGGACGCTCATTCGCCTTGCGCCTGCCACGGATCCTCTCGTAGCCAACAGTGACACTCTGCGCCCACCATCCATCAACCCCATGCTCCTCGGCGACATGGCGGGCAATCTCGGCGTGAGGGCGCTCCATCGCCCCCCAGGCGTCGAGCACGTCGACCCACTGCCCCCAGCTGCGCCCGGTGGCGCGCACCACGGCATCGTCACTCATGTGCGGTTTCGCCACCCAGTCATTCGTCGTCATCGATCTCCTCGTCGATCTCTTCGGTCTCGCGCGGCACCGGACGCTCCATCTCCAGCCATGCGGCTTCGAGCCGTCGCCGCACCGGTCCCAGCTCCTCAACGATCGCCTCGAGACCGGTACGCATCAGGGCGAGCTGCGCCCGCGTGGGCTCGTTCTTCCGAACCGTCGGGTAGACCTTCCCAGTCAGGGCCTGTCGCAGCGTGGCGAGGAATCGCTCGATGTCCTGTGCGAGCTCCGGCTCGAGCACCAGCCTGACCCGATTGAACGACATCCCGAACGCGTAGGCGTGCTCGCCAACATCGTCCCAGTTTTCCCACTCGAGCGTTTCCGGTCCGAACTCGTCAGGCACCTGCAGGGACTCTCCGGGCAACAACATTGGGTTGATGACGGTGGCGAGGGCGGCCTCGACACGGGCGAGATGTTCGTAAAGATCCGCCAAGGCTTCGTCTCGGCGCGCGCCGGCGGCAGTGGCTCCGCGGCGAACGCCCTCGAGCTCGACGCGAAGCTGATCCAGCATGCGCTGGCTACGTCGTTGACGCAGGCGCATCATGCGGGTCAGCTCTTCCGGCATCGTGCGCATCTCCATGAGTGCGACGTCGATGCGCTGGAGCCGCTGGTCGAGCTCCTGCTGTCGCTCCCGCGTCGCCCTGAGCTCTCGCTCGAACTCGTCGCGCAGTGACTCCAGTGCCGTCTCGTCGAAGGCCAGCGTCACCGAGCCAGCCGACTCCCGTCCCGAGCCGAGCGACTCGGTCTCGCCAGCGCGCACCGCGTGGCCGTCGCCGTCCGTGTCGCGCCCGCTGACCAGGAGACTCCCGAATGTCTGCCGCAATGACGCCGGCGCAACCAGCCATGCCCGCCACGCTCCTGGCCCGGATGCCCGCACGTAGGCGTAAACGAGGCCCGCGAGGACGATGAGGATCACGAGCAGGACGATGATCGCGAGCGTAGTCTCCATATCGGTTCGTGCTTCCCCACTCTGCGGCCACGCTCCTGTCTGGCGCGTCCGTACGACTCCCGGTTCCGTGCTGCAAGTATAGGCCGGAGTCCGCTCGGTATCCCGATGCTGCAGCCGATCCCCGTTCACTCGGTGCCATTGACCCGAGCGGTCTCCACAGACGGGCCGCCCCAGCGCCTATGTCGAGTAGCCTGACTTTGATGGAGATACACAGTCACAAGTGGACGTGACACATTGGATCGACACCATGGCCAGCGAACAGTCGGGATCGGGTTCACCTCTCACCATTGCCGACAGACTGGCGGCGGCCCGGCCGATGTGTCGCCCTGGCGCTCCACACGCAAGCATTGCGCCCGCATCCCATTGCCGTCCCGATCTCGACCGAATCCAGCGTGATTGCGGTGTCTGCCGGCACGCCCGATGCTACACTCGGAAGGCAGTGACAGCACGGCACGCGAGCCCGATTCACCGCCGAACGGCGCTCCGACCGATGACTCCCCAATACCATCGACGAGGAGACGCAACCATGGCGTCCGAGCCACAGCAGCATTCCTTCAACGCACCCGTCACCGACGCCCCCGGCGTGCCGGGCGGCAAGGCGCCGATAGCCAGTCGCCCCTCCGATCTCGACGCCAAGGCGGAAGCCGATACCGCTCGCGTGCTCGAGGCGGAGCTCAAGGCAAGAATTCACGGTGAGGTCCGTTTCGACCGCGTGACGCGCATGCTCTACTCGACGGACGCGTCCAACTATCAGATCGAGCCGGTCGGCGTGGTGATTCCACGGACCACCGACGACATGATCGGTGCCGTCGAGCTCGCCTGCAGCCATGGCGTGCCCGTACTGCCGCGAGGCGGTGGCTCGTCGCTCGCCGGCCAGGCCGTCGGCGCGGCGCTGGTCATCGACACCAGCAAGTACCTCAACCGCATCACCAGCTTCCAGCCCGAGGAGAAATCGGTCACCGTCGAGCCAGGCATCAACCTCGACTCCCTCAACCGCCAGGTGGTTTCACACGGGCTCATGTTCGGCCCCGACCCCTCGTCCTCGAACCGGGCCACGGTCGGTGGTGTCGTCGGCAACAACTCTGCCGGTGCGCACTCGATCCTCTACGGCATGACGGCCGACCACATCAAGCGCGCCAGGATCCAGCTCTGCGAAGGGGGAACGGTCGAGCTCAACACCACGACCCTCGCCGAGGCGCAGGAGCGCGCGAACACGGATGACGCCACCGGACGCCTGCTCCGCGAGCTCCTTTCGTACCGGGAAAAACATCTCGACCTCATCCAGCGGGACTTCCCGCCCCACTGGCGCCGGGCCACCGGCTACTCGCTCAATCAGTTCCTGGTACCCGAGGACCAGTTCAATCCCGCTCGCCTGCTCGCCTCCTCCGAGGGCACCCTGGCAGCGCTCCTCGGGGTGACGCTCAACCTGGTCGACCTGCCCAAGCACACGGGTCTGGTCCTCCTCCAATTCGCGGACCTGGTCGAGTCGATGGAGGCGACGAAGATCATCCTCGAGACCGAACCGTCGGCAATCGAGCTGATGGATCGCATGCTGATCAACCTCACGCGGGACCAGCCCGGCTACGCCAGCCAGATCGCGTTCATCCACGGGGATCCGGCCGCGGTCCTTGCTGTGGAGTACTACGGCGAGTCCGAGCGCGAGCTCGAGCGCAAGACCCAGCACCTCATCGACCACCTCAAGAAGCGTGGGGTCTCCCTGGTAACCGATCCGCAGGTGTTGCTCGACCCGGCTCGCCAGTCGAACGTGTGGTCGGTACGCAAGGCCGGTCTCGGACTGTTGATGAGCGTGAAGGGCGATGCCAAGCCGATCCCGGTGATCGAGGATGTCTCCGTGCCGGTGGAGCACCTGCCGGAATTCGTCCGCGCTGTCGAAAAGATGGTGGCGACGTACAACACCACCGCCGCCTACTACGCGCACGCCTCGGCAGGCTGCCTCCATATCCGACCACTGATCAACCTGAAGACGGTCGAGGGCGTCGAAGCCATGAAGGAGATGGCGGATGCCGCGGCCGAGATGGCCCATCGCTTCGGCGGCGTGATGAGCGGCGAACACGGTGACGGTCTCCAGCGCTCGGAGCTCAATGAGCTCATCTTCGGTCCCGAGCTCTACGCCGCGATGCGCGAGTTCAAGCGGATCTTCGACCCGGAAGGTCTGATGAACCCGGGCAAGATCGTCGACGGTCCATCGATGACCGAGAACCTGCGCTACGGACCGAAGTACAACCCGATCGAGATCAAGACGCACATCGACTTCAGTCGCGAGGGCGGGTTCCTCGGTGCGGTGGAGATGTGCAACGGCGCCGCCGTCTGTCGCAAGCTCAAGGCAGGCACGATGTGCCCGAGCTTCATGGCAACTCGGGACGAGAACGACTCCACCCGTGGGCGAGCCAACGCCCTGCGCAACGCACTCGCGGGCAACATCCTCACCCCGGATGATTTCGCCAGCAAGGCGACGTACGAGACGCTCGATCTCTGTCTCAGCTGCAAGGCGTGCAAGACGGAGTGTCCGTCCAGCGTCGACATGGCGAAGATCAAGACCGAGTTCCTCGCCCATTACTACGAAAAGAACGGCACGCCCCTGCGCGCGCGCCTGATGGGGCACATCCACACGCTCTCGAAGCTGGCGGCGCCGGTCGCGCCACTCGCCAATCTCGCGATGCAGACCCCCCTCGCGAAACCGGCGATGTCATTGATCGGCATCCATCCCAATCGAAAGATGTCTCCGTTCGAGCGTCGCACATTCGTGAGCCGCTGGAAGCAGCACCGCAAGCAGCCCGCCGCCTCTCCAGTCAAGCGCGGCAAGGTGGTCTACTTCCACGACACCTGGGCGACATACAACTATCCACAGATCGGGATGGCCGCCGTGAAGCTGCTCGAGGCGGCGGGGTTCGACGTCATCGTCGAGGAGCGCCGCGCCTGCTGCGGTCGACCGGCGCTCTCGAAGGGGCTGGTCGATTCGGCCCGGAAGTCGGCGCGTCGCAACGTGCAGGTGCTGGCTCCCTACGCGAAGCAGGGCATCCCCATCCTCGGCACGGAGCCCAGCTGCATCCTCACCCTGCGTGACGAGTATCGAGACCTCCTTCCCGGCGACCAGGACATGGAGGCGGTGGCGTCCCAGGCCTTCATGTTCGACGAGTACCTCGCCGAGCTCCACAAGGCGGGGACACTGGGCATCGAATGGAAGACGAACACCGGGCCCGAGGTCCTCTTCCACGGCCACTGCCACCAGAAGGCATTGATCGGTGTCGGACCTTCGATGACGATGCTCAAGGCGGCGGGATGCCGCCCGAAGGAGAGCGGCGCGGGCTGCTGCGGCATGGCCGGATCCTTCGGCTACGAGGAAGAGCACTACGAGGTGTCGCGGAAGGTCGGCGAGGAGCGACTGTTCCCGACGATCCGCGAGACTCCGATGGACGTGACGATCAGCGTCGCCGGCGTATCCTGCCGGCAGCAGGTGGAGCACTTCACCCACCGGCGCTCGAAGCACATCGCCGAGGTTCTCGCCGAGCGCATTGCCCCGAACCACGTTTGGAAGCCGGTCGCCCCGCAGAAGCAGGCTGCGGCCGCTGACTAACCCTCGGAGATGACGCCGGCAACCACGGCGAGACGACTCTCGCCACGTCGTCGCCACACGACATCGGATGGTCCGGACACGATCACCCGCCAGCAAGCTGGCGGGTGATCGGTGGTACTTGAAGCTGCGGCAGCCCGATCAGGCGGCGTTCGCCTGGGAGGTCGCCCGGGCCGCCTCATCGATGAACCCGGCAACGACGTCAGGCTGGGAAACGGCAACCGCGTGCGAAGCCTCGATCTCGAGCACCGCCGAGCCGGCGCGCTCTGACATATATCGCTGGGCAGCGGCCGGAATCGCCAGGTCCTGCGTGGCCACCAGGAACCAGGACGGGATGGTCTTCCACGCCGCCCGGGTCGCCTTGTCGGTCAGCGCATTGGCGGCAATCGGGCGCTGAGTCGCTGCCAGCACCTCTGTCAGCTCCGGGGCGACGTCAGCGGCGAAAAGCTCCCGAAACTGATGCTGCCGGATGTAGAGGTCCTCGCCCCTCTCGCCATTGCCCTTCGGGAACGGTACAGGCTGAAGCCCGGTGCCGAGCAGGTTGCCGGGGAACTTGCCAGTCATGTCCGCCGTGCTCTCACCCACATCCATCGCGATGCTGGCGATGTACACGAGCGCCGTGACATTGGGAAGACCATCCGCGGCCACAGTCAGGACCGAGCCGCCGTACGAATGACCGACCGCGACGACCGGTCCCGGTACGCTTTCGATGACACTTCGTACGTATGCAGCATCTTCCTCGAGTCCGCGAAGCGGATTGGCGGCGGAAATCGTCGTGTACCCACGTCGCTGCAGATCGGCGATCACGTCGTTCCAACTCGCGGACTCGGCGAAGGCGCCGTGCACGAGGACGATCGTGGGAGTGGTGTTGGTTGTTTCAGGTGTCGACATGGGGACTCCTTCCAGTCCCGCCGAAGCGGTGGATCGTAGCAGACCTCCGGCACCGATCACGGCGCCGGTGAGAGTGGCAAGCGCCTTGCGCCTCGTAACGCGGCGACTCAGGGGACACGTTCCCCGCTCGCCGCTTGTCATCCACATGGGGTTCACCATCCTTTCAACTGCCACGGACATTGGCAACTCATGTGGCAGACGGTTGATCCGTAAGGTCGAATACCGGCTCGCGCGCGAGCCGACCCCACCGTCGACGATCGGATTGAGCTGGCTGCGCATCACCAGACCGTTCGATCCAACGGTGCGCCGGGTCAGGGACTCCATGGGCGATTGCCCAGGCACACCTACGATCTCGCAGCCGAGTGCTGTGGTGAACGTGAGAATTACGGGAACAAGGGGGGCGTAATTTTACGCAATCGAGTGTTGGCGACTAGATGAGCCCGCGTCGCACGGCGAGGACGGCTGCCGCGGTGCGCGTCTCGACATCGAGCTTCGCAAGGATGCTCGAGACGTGGCCGCCAACCGTACGGGGACACAGGTAGAGTGCGTTGGCTATCTCGCGGTCGCTCATGCCCTGCGCGAGCAGGGTGAGCACCTCGACCTCTCGCGCCGTAAGACCTGCTGCCTGTGCCGGGTCGGACGGAGACGATGGTGATACACCGCGATCTGGTGGGCTGAGGATCTCGATCGCCTCAGCGACGGCGCCGTCCAGCGACAACTGCGTCCCGGCCTCCCATGCCGAAGCAAAGGTCGACTCATCGAGCTGGTCCCGGACTCGCGCGAGATATCGCTCGTTCAAGGTGCGGTCGGCGGGATGCACCGCGAAACCGCTCGCCTCCGCGAGCGCCTCGACGGCGCCGAACAGACGGGCGGCTCGCTCCCATTGCCTCGAGGCCGTGGCTACCGCGGCCATCCCCTCCAGCGCCTGGACCACATACCACTTGTTGCCTGAAAGTTGCCCCTGGACCAAACCCTCCGCAAGCGTCTCCATCGCCTGTTCGCGGTCGCCAAGCTCGAGACGGGCACGTCCCAGATGTCCCAGGACACTCGCCACGCCATGGACGCTGCCGAGTCCTCGGTAGAGCTCGAGGCTCTCCTCGGCAAGCGTGACTGCCCGCTCGTGGTCTCCCTGGAAAATCGCGATGCTGCTCAGGTTGCCGAGCAGCGCCGCGATCGCGTCGTCATCGCCGACCTCGCGCACATCGTCCAACCCTTCCTCGACGAGCGCAGCACCGCGATTGACGTCGCCGCAATCGACGGCGACCGTACCCAGCGCTCCCAGCGCGAACCCGCTCAGGTAGCGATCACGGGCCACACGTGCAAGCTCAACACTCCGAATGAGGTGGTGCTCGGCCCGCGCATAGTCCCCCGCGTTACGCGCCAGGGCTCCCGCTCCCCACAGGGCCTTGGCGCGCAGCGCAGCCGGGAGATCGTCACTGCGCTCGATCGCGGCTTCGAGCCAGCCCAGACCCTCGCGCACATGACTGTGGTGATCCCAGAACCGGATCAGCGAGCCCGCCATTCGCAATCCCATCTCGGGATCATGTTCGATGAGCCATGACAGCGCCGCCCGCAGGTTGGCGTGTTCGGTCTCGAACCGGCCGAACCAGTCAAGCTGACCTGCCTCGGTGAGCTCTGGCTCCGCCTGATCGGCAAGCCGCGCGTAGTAGCTGGCGTGAGCACGCCGGACCTCCTCGAACTCTCCACTGGCCTCGAGCCGCTCCAGGCCGAACTCGCGTACGGTCTCCAGCATCCGGTAGCGCGGATCTTCCGAGGCAACATCCAGATCCTGCCGGAGGAGGCTCTTCTCGACCAGCGAAGCGACGCCGTCGAGAGCGGATGCGTGTTCGGGGATGTATCCAGACTGGTGAGCATGATCGCCCACATCAAGGTGCGCTGCGAGCTGCTCCGCGGCCTCCAATCCGAAACCGCCAACGAACACGGCGAGCCGTCGGAACAGGACCCGCTCGTCGGCGCTCAGCAGCGTGTGACTCCATGCGATCGCATCGCGCATGGTGCGCAGCCGATCGGGCTGGTCCCGTGCCCCGCCGGTCAGGAGCGGCAGGGCATACTCCAGGCGCGCCAGCAACGCTCGTGGCGGCAGCACGGAGACCCGCGCGGCCGCCAGCTCGATCGCGAGCGGCAAACCATCCAGCCGCTCGCAGATCGCTTCGACGATCGCCCTGTTGTCATGCGATATGCCGAACGTCGGTACGGAGCGACGCGCTCGCTCCTCGAACAGGCTCACCGCGTCGCTCACGGGGAGCGGCTCAACCAGGTACTCGTGCTCGGCTGACAATCTAAGCGGAACCCGGCTCGTAGCCAGGATCGCAACGCCCGGGCAGCTGGCGAGCAGCCCCGCGATATCCGGCGCGGCAGACACCACCTGCTCGACGTTGTCCACGACGATAAGCATGGTGCGATTGGCGAGATGCCCAACCAGCTGCTCCGCGACTGGCTGCGTGCCCTTGTCGGTGAGTCCCAGGGAACGCGCGATCGTCGGCAGCACCCGTTGGGGCTCGCGAATGGGTGAGAGGTCAGCGAAACGAGCGCCATCCGGGAACTCGCTCCCGATCTGCGCCGCCACCGCCACGGCGATGCGAGTCTTGCCGACGCCACCGGGTCCCGTCAGCGTTACCAACGGCACATCATCGCGACGCAGGAGCCCGGTGAGCCCCGCCACCTCTCGCTCACGCCCGATCAGGGGCGCTCGCAGCGCTGGGAAGGTGCCGGGCCGAAGCAGGAGGGCTTGGGTGGACATGTCCGACTCCAGATGAGTGGGGCGAGCATGTGGAGTCTGTCGATGACGTCACGATACAACGCGGGCCGCCAGTCCATGTGAACCATGCCCTCGAGGACGTTCGAACCGGCGCTGACTCATCCGTGCGTGGCGGGACTCGCTCCTGACTTGCCCCGCCGAGACGAGATACGAACGGCCGGAGCGCGATGGCGCTCCGGCCGTTCGATGGAGATCGCTGGAGAGGCGTCCCATACCATACGGTTCCCGGTCGATGAAGATCCGCAAGCGAGGGATCCGGCCAATGTGGCCCCCAGGCGATCCGTCAGGCAACCTGTTCACGCGCTTCGGCATCGGTCTGCCGCGCAGACGTACCCGGCTGCTCGAAGTGCGGCACCACCTCGGTGATCAACCGTTCAAGCTGCTCCCGCTGGTTCCACGACGTGATGCGTAGCGTGATCTCATCGAAACCCAACGCCTCGTACGCCCTGATGTGCTCCACAACCTGCTCGGCCGTGCCGGTGGCGACCCAGCCGTTGACGTGTTCCCGGCTGTTGTCGGTGGTGTAGTAGAGATCCAGAAACTTCTTGGACTCCTCGAGTGCCGCCTCCCGATCGTCGTTGAGGTTGACATTGTGGTAGAGGTGCCGCTCGATGGTCGCCGGATCACGTCCCAGGTCCCGGGCCTGCGTATCGATGTCCTGGAGTCGCCACGCGAGATCGTCGTGGTTCCAGATCGCTGTCTGCCATCCGTCGGCATGACGAACGACACGGCGGTGCGTCCGGCTCACCAGCTCGCGATCCCTGGCTGGAGCGTTGTTGGCGATCCAGATGGCAGGTCGAGGCGTCGCCGCTCCCTTTGGTTCGATCGTCACGTTCTCGAAGCTGAAGTGCTTGCCTTCAAACGTGACGTTGTCTTCCGTCCACAGCTTCTTGAGGATCTGAATCCACTCGGTCAGGCGCTCGACCCTGTCCCGGTTGGTCACCTTGTAGGTGTTCGCCTCGACCTCGGCTCCCGCCTGAGGCACGATGCCGGTGCAGGCGACGAGCACGGTACGCCCTTCGGCGATGAGATCGAGGCTCGCCCACTGGTAAGCGAGCTGCACCGGGTCACGCAGTGGGAAGCTGGCCATGCACGCGGGCCCGATCCTCACCCGCTCCGTGCGTGACGCGATCGCCGCCAGCAGGGCAATCGACTCCAGCCGTGGCTTGCCGAAGAGGCTGTCTCCCACCCATACGGAGTTGAATCCGCCGGAGCTGTCGGCTCTCTCGGCCAGGTCCACCAGCTCACCTGCTGTCGTCACGCCGAAGATCACACCGCGGTTCGGGAGGGTAAATCCGATCTTGATTCCCATTGACGAGTCTCACTTTCACTGGTTTTCAGAGCATGTTCTTGCGTCCAGGTTTCCGCTCAGGCGGTCACCGGAGCCTCCGCAACCACACGCAGTCGCGCGCCGTGCGTCAGATCCGTGTCCAGTACCGCACCGCCGCCATCCGGGGCAGTGAGCGTGACCTCGAATGGCAGCTCACCCCTCGTCTCGAGACAGGCCCGCGCATCGACGGCGATCTCACCTGGCTCGTACAGCTCGATCCACCCGGCACCAACGGGAAACCGAACCCTGCGTCCATCCGCTTCGCCGACCTCGACCTCGGTAGCCTCCGAGCCGGTGAGCGCGCGCAACTTCCTGCCCGCCTCGTCGAGGTCGTTGACGACCACCGTTACGCCACCGACACCGGTGACCCCATTCTCGTGTCGCGCCGCATCGCCATCCGGCACGCGCAGGGTTCGCACGGTCAGGTCGTGGCAATAGAAAGGAAGAGCCGAGGGGCCACGCTCGCGTCCGAGCCGGAGCGTCTGCCAGTCGATCCGCTGACCATCCGGCCGGAACCTGCCGCCATCCACGGGGTCGCCCACGTCGAGCCCCGCCGTGCGCAGGGCAGCCGCCTCCCTGTGCAGGTCGTCCGTGCGGAGGGCATAGTCCACGAGGCCCTCGCCCTTGCGCAGCAGCTCCGGCCAATGCGAGCGGTGCGGTGCCTCTCCCTTGAACGCGATGATCTCGAAGTACGCTCCGTCCTGGAATGTGATCAGCGCGTTGTGACTCGCACCCCCCTTGTGCTCACCTCCAGGGGTTACGGTGAACCCCGCGGTGGTGTAGTCGGCGACCGCCTGATCGAGATCGTTGACGGCGATGACGATGTGATCGAATCCTGTGGGCATGACTGGTGATTCCTTCTCGTATGCGTTTGTCGGCGACACGATCGGCAAGCACGTGGGTAATCTGATACTCCTTTCGGATCCACACCAGCTCGGTGCGCGACTACTGAAGCCTGATGCGTGGGTCGATCCACCCGTACACCAGGTCGATGAGGAGATTCGTGACGACAGCGAGGGTGGCCACGAACAGGACCGAGGTCATCACGACCGGGTAATCCCGCGACAGCGCGGCTCGCGTCGTAACGCTCCCGAGTCCAGGAAGCCCGAACAACGTCTCCACGATCACTGACCCGCCCAGCGTGACCGGGATCAGCGTGGTGAACAGGGAGACGACAGGCAGCATGGCGTTTCGCAGCGCGTGCCGGGTCACTACCCTCGCCTCGCCGAGGCCCTTGGCTCGCGCGGTGCGCACGTAGTCTTCACGCAACACCGAGCCCAGTGAGTCACGCAGGTATCGAGCGAATATCGTGGCGGGACCGAGCGCTACCACCGACACCGGCATCACGAGGTACGGCACGGAATCCATGCCGGTCAGACCGACACTTCCCACCGGTGCGATTCCCGAACCCGGAAGCAATCCCCACCGCTCCGTGAAGAGCAGGATCAGCACGAGCCCAAGGACGAATGGGGGCACTGCGAGCCCGGTCGTCATGGCGACCGAGACGAACCGATCAACCCACCCTCCTGGTCGCCGCGCGGCCAGAGAGCCGAGTGGAATCGCAAGCAGCAATCCGATCAGCAGACCTCCACCCCCGACGAGAATCGTGATCGGTAACGCGTCGGCGACCACCTCGGTCGTCGGCTGTCTCGATATGAACGAGCGCAGATCTCCTTCGAGCAGTCCGGTCATCATCGAGACGTATTGCACCGGTAACGGCTCATCAAGGCCCAGCTCCGCTCGCACCGCCGCGCGATCTTCCTCGGACACCATCGTGGGGTCGATGAGCAGCGCCACGGGGTCACCCGGTGCCAGGCGAAAGATCAGAAACGTCAGGATCGATACCCCGAACAGGAGGGGCACGCTTTCGAGCAGTCGTCCGAGCCAGTAGCGATTCATCGCCGCGTCCTTCCGCGAGGATCGAGGGCATCACGCAATCCCTCCCCAAAGAGGTTGAAGGCCAGGACCACCAGGAAAATCGTCCCGCCGGGGATGGCCACCAGCCACCAGGCCTGTCGCATGTAATCGGCACCATCCGTGACCATGTTTCCCCATGTTGGTGTCGGTGGCTGCACCCCGAGTCCCAGGTAACTGAGCCCGGATTCGATGAGGATGTTGTTGGCGACGCGTATCGTGGCGCTGGCGATCACGATCGGGATCAGCTGCGGGAGCAGGTGCCGACCGATCAGCCACCAGTCGGTCGCCCCTGCGACCCGTGCCACCGTCACGTAGTCCTGCTGGCGAAGTTGCAGGATCTGTCCTCGCACCACGCGCGCATTGGTGGGCCATGACGTTACGCCGATCATCAGGATCAGCAATCCCAGGCTGCGACCGAACGTCGCGACGGTCAGGATCAACAGGAAGAAGGTAGGGATGACCAGCACGAGGTCGGTCAGGCGCATCAGGATGCGGTCGATCCAACCGCCGTAGAAGCCAGCCACTGCCCCGACGAGCACCCCCACGATGACGGTGATCGCCATCGAGAGAATGCCGACCGAGAGCGACACCCGCCCCGCATACAGCAGCCTGCTCAGCGTGTCGCGACCGAACGAGTCGGCGCCGAGCGGATAGGAGCCGGACGGAGCCGCCAGGCGCTGGACCGGGTCCTGCGCATCCGGTGGGTGCGAGACGATCCAGGGAGCGGCGATGGCGGCCAGCGAAATCGCCACGATGATGGTCGCTCCCACCGTCAGGCGCATGTTGCCGCCAACTGCTCGCAGGACACGCGGTGGGCGAGGACGAACGTCAGTGCGGCCAACCTCGCGGGGCCGTCGCGCAGGTATTCCGGTTGTCAAGTCTTGTACGGTGCTCATCGCGCTTCTCTCCCGACGCTGTCACCGCGTTGGTCAATCCTGCGTCCAGTACCACTCGTGCACCTCTCGCCAGGACAGGTAATTGCTGCCGCGATCCGGCACGACGAGTCCGGCCGAATAGGCGCTGACCTCATCGGGGTTGGCGATCCACAGGTGTGGGACATCCTGTGCGATCACTTCCTGCCATTCGTGGTAGAGCCGCGTCCGCTCCTCACGATCCGTCGCGGTCGCGGCGGCGATGATGAGCTCGTCGGACTTCGGGTTGTTGTATGCGTTCCGGTTGTTGGTGCTCAGGAAGTAGCCAGGCAGGGCGTAATGGGGGTCGGTATACAGGCTGTACGGCACGTTCATGGCAACCGCGTCGAACACCTTCGTCGTGTAGAACTGCGTCGAGAGAGTCGGGAAGTCGACGAGCTCGATCGAGGCGTCGACGCCGATCGCCTTCCACTGCTGCTGAACCACCAGCGGCCAGGTGTCGATGATCGAATGGATGGTGAAGCTGAGCTTCTGATCGTCCCTCTCGCGGATGCCGTCGTCCCCCTCGACCCAGCCTGCCTCGTCGAGCAGACGTCTCGCTTCGTCCGGATCGTTGTCGAAGAGGGTGGTGTCCTGCTTGGTTGCCCACCAGTCCAGTGGAAAGACCGAGTTGTAGATCGACGCGCGCCCCTGCCAGATCGTATCGACGATCGCCTGCCGATCGAGCGCGTAGGAGAGGGCCTTGCGAACCCTGACGTCCTCGAAGATCGGCTTGGCGAGGTTGAACTCGAGATACTGGTTCGCCCGTCCGGGATGCTGAACCACCTGGATCTGGTCGTCCCCCTCGATCGAGTCGAGGCCGACGAGTGAGATGGTCGTCGAGTTGAGCTCGCCCGATCGCAGTGCTGTGATCCTGGCGTTGTCGTCAAGTGTCGCCACCCGCAGGACGACCTGATCGATAGTCGGCCTGCCCGCGTAGTAGTCGTCGAACGCCTCACCGATGATGCTGTCACCCGCCTGCCAGGCCACGAATCGGAACGGTCCGGTACCAATGGGCGCACGAGCGTACTCATGCTCGAGAATCTCGCCAACGGGCACCTCTCCGAGGATGTGTCGGGGCACGATGTACTGGTTGGTGCCGATGGTCAGGAACGGAGCCCAGGTCGAGGCCAGCGTCACCTCCAGCGTGAGATCGTCCACCACCCGGATGCCCGTGATCTCGTCGGCTTCTCCGGCGTGCCAGGCCTCCGCCCCCTCGATCGTGGAGAAGAAGCTGTAGAGTTGAGTCGCAGTCACATTCTCGGGGTGTGCGATCAGCTCCCAGGTGAACTTGACGTCGTGTGCGGTGAACGGCTCTCCATCGTGCCAGATGACACCAGGTCGCAGGGAGAAGGTGTAGCGCGTACCGTCGTCGCTCACCTCCCACGACTCCGCGAGGTCCGGCGCCGGATCGAGATTCTCGTCCGGACGCGTCAGACCGCTGAAGAACGGGACCGTCGGCGTGATCACCGTTGAGAACGAGCTGAACGAAGGTACGAGATGCGACCCCTCCTGGTTGATCGAGTGGATCACCGTTCCGCCTTCACGGCGGGCAGGCTCGCCCTGCGCCGACGCGGTGGGAGCGAACGGTAGCGCGCCAGTCGCCGCGAAAGCGATTCCTGCGGCGCCTGCGGAGCGGGTGAATGCGCGACGGGTAGAGGTACTGGAACCGAAGGACGATGCGGGCATGGAGGCACACCTCTGACTAGCCCGGGCACACCGAAGGATGCCCGGATGGTCACGAATCGATTGACGATTGGCTCAGGTTCGTGAGAGGTGATGTCGGCAGCGCCGGCCGCAGCCTTGCCGTGCCGACGTCTGGTGGGTCAGAGGCAACAGATCCAGGAAATGGAGGTGTGGTTGGGGCTGGCTCCCTCACACCGGATTCCATGAGCTGCCACGATGGGCGGGAAGCTCACCGGCTCAAGGTGAAGCCAGGATTCTTCGAATGGTGCCAAAACGAAATCAACCTCCCATCTTCTGAAGACGAGAGGCTGAACACATGCCAGTTGGCACCTGCGTCTCTCATCTCCCAGGAATACCTGACGGAATTAGCACCTTTCCGGCGTGTGTGCCGGATGGTTGCTGGGGCTTCAACGGGCCGGTCCCTCAACCCCTCTGGATGAGAACGGTGACTCTTCGATTGCTGGTCACGATCGTAGGTGACGTCTTCTGCCTTGTCAAGCGCCCGGCTCCGGGCCAGTCGCCACGTTCCACGCAGCCGATTGGAATCAGGCAGGGTCAGCATCCAGCCCCGAACGGTGCGGACATCCAGGGAGGCAAGCAGATGCACCGATATGGACGGGTGGTCGTGAAGATGAGCGGCGGAGCGTTCGCCGGCGCGAAGGACTGGGGATTCGACCGCGACGTCATCGACGGCCTGGCACGCGAGATCATCACGCTCGCCAATGCGGGCATCCAGGTGGCGGTGATGGTCGGCGGAGGCAACATCTTTCGGGGACGCATCGCCGACCAGTGGGGAATCGACGGCGTCGAAGCCGACCACATCGGCATGACCGCTACGGTGCTCAACAGCCTCATGCTGCGGGGAGCACTCAAGGCGCAGGACCACGGCCTCGAGGTCCGCGTGATGTCCGCTGTGCCCATGGCCGCCTTCGCCGAGCCGTTCATCCGCCTGAGGGCCATCAAGCATCTCGAGAAGGGCCATGTCGTGGTGTTCGCCGCGGGTACCGGGCAACCTCTCGGCACCACCGACTACCCTGCCGTCCAGCGCGCCATCGAGATCAGGGCCGACGCCATCCTCGCTGCCAAGCAGGGCACCGAGGGTGTCCGCAGCGCCGATCCCAATATCGATCGCGATGCCAGACTCTACCGCGCCCTCTCATACGACGACGTTGTCGCGAAGCAGCTGCTGGTGATGGACCAGTCCGCCTTCTCGCCCGAGACCACGGCATCCCCATTCACATGTTCAACTCCAACTTGCGCGACGCGATGATGGACATCTGCCGGGACGAGCCGGTCGGCACCTACATCGGTCCGGACGCAACCACCTCGCTGATGGACGGGAGGCCGACCGCCACCTAATCACAGAACGACCAGGCCCACTCTCCTGTCGGTGCGAGCCATGCGAATCGTCCTGAATCGGATTCAGCCACCCTGGATCCGAGTAAGGCGTGCGGACGTCCCTGCCTGTCACCTCCGCGCAAACTCGGCCTGCCCCTCAGAAAAGCCGTCGGTGGTCGACGCAACGGAGGGAGCACCTCGACGATCGCCGGGCGGCGCGCTACTTCCAGCAGTCACATCAACGACGATTCGCTAGCACCTGAGGGCTAGTGCTGACAGCAGGTGCCTTCGCATGCGATTCTGATCGACGTAACGAAAAGACGATCTCGGCCTTACAATGCGAATGTATGGCTCGTCCTCGCGCACATCGCATGCAGGCACAGCGACCAGGTGCATGTCCGGTGGGGACGCCCCTTTCCGTAGGCCCCGACACCGAGGAGTACACAATGAGCGATCTTGAATCACGTATCGACAGGGCGCGAGACGATGCAGAGGCGCACGGGCAAGACCTTCGGAGCGATGCCGAGGCGGGAGCCGAGGAACTCCGGCAGGACGTCGACAGTGCCGTCGACGATGCGGCCCTGGAATTCGACAACGCCCGGGTCGACGCCGAGCTGGCCGCCGAGGAAGCTGTCGTCGATGCGAAAGTCTCGGCACACGATGCTCACGAGCGCTCCAGGGAAGCCATGGATGATCTCCGCTCACATGCGGAGTCCGAGACGACGAAGGTCGAGGACCGGTCCCGCGAAACCGCGGACGAGCTCCGCGAGCGCGCAGACGCGGCGGCCCAGGAGGCGCGAGAGCGCGCAACGGGCCTCCTTGACAGTGCGAAAGGCTTGCTCGATCGACTTCTGGGCAAGGGGAACCGCTGACCGACCCTCCCTGCGAATCGTTCCGGCGCCCCGACCGTTCTCTCCGCGGCGGGGCGTCATCCTGTCGCTGGACTTGCACGACGCCCGGCCATCACTGAGGATACCGATGCATCGCCCCGTCAACGGCGATCCGTGCCGTGACCGTCAGCGTCGTACATCGACAGGATTCATGCATGATTCGTATCGGTATCGTCGGATCCGACAACTCGCACGCCATCGCGTACTCCAGACTCGCCAACATCGAGAAGGCTGTCGGCGATCGGGCGCGTGTCACCACGATCTGGGGTGCGGATGCGAACCGCACTGCCGAAGTGGCGCAGAGGGGCAACATCCCGGAGATCGCCACGTCGCTGCACAAGCTGGTCGATCAGGTCGATGCCGCCATCGTCGTCGACCGCCATGGCGACCTCCACGCCGAACATTCACTTCCCTTTCTCCTCGAGGGCAAGCCGGTGTTCGTCGACAAGCCCTTCGCCATCGATCTTGCCGACTGCCGCCGCATGCTCAACGCCGCGAGGCAGGCTCGAGCCGCGATCACGTCCTTCTCCTCGCTCAGCGTCGCTCCGGACACGAGGGCGATGAAGGAGCGCCAGCTCGGCACCGTGCGGCTCGGTCAGTTCGCGGGCCCCTGCGATTTCGGAAGCGAATACGGCGGCCCGTTCTTCTACGCCACCCACTTGATCGAGCTGGCGATCTCGCTGCTCGGTGAGCGAGTCAGTGGCCTACAGGCAAGTCGGGCCGGAAACACCGTCGTGGTGAATGTGATCTGGGACAACGACGCCATCGGCAGCCTCGGCTACTTCAAGGACGCCCAGTATCATTTTCACGCCAGCCTCTTCGGAACCGACGGCATGATCAACGGCGAGATCCGCGTCGACGACGCCGGATACGCCGAAGCGCTCAACGTCGCAGTGACCATGTTCGAGACGGGGCGCAACCCGCTGAGCAGCCGCCGGCTCCTGCTTCCGATCGTGATGACCGAAGCGATCGTGCGCTCCCTCGATCGCGATGGTGACTGGATCGATGTGGCGAAGCGACTCGACGACGAGCTGAATGCACTCGGGTAGTATCCTCACTGCGGAGTTTCGGGATAGCCCCCGCATTCAAGACAGTCCGGTGCGGTAGCATTGGGCCTGACAGCGATCACGCGTGATCGCTGTCGTGTCTTGTGTAGCGGGAGAGACTCGAGTCATGGCTCCAGCCAAGGTCAGCACCGTCATTTTCGACCTCGGCGAGACCCGGCAATGGGAGATCGTCGCCCGTGCCGCTGGCGTTCCCGCCTTCACGGTCGCCGCCCTGATCGGCTCGGCAATCGAGCGTGGGCTCGACCATTGGGCGCTCTGGGACGAGTTGGGTGTCGAGCACATATCGGCGGTAGATCATGGCTACCGGGTCACGGCGGACCTCTTCTATCCGGACGCCATCCCGACCCTGCGAGTACTCAGGCAGGACGGCTACCGTGTCGGCATCGTTGCCAACCAGCCTGAGGGCATCGTGGAGCAGCTCCAGGACATCGATCTTGGACTGGACGTGGTAGCGACGTCCGCCAGCATCGGAGTTGCAAAGCCCGATCCACGATTCTTCGAGCGCGTCGCCGATCTCGCTTGCGTTGCCGCCGGCGAGATCGTCTATGTTGGCGACCGGCTGGACAATGACGTGCTGCCCGCCCAATCGATCGGCATGACGGCGGTGTTCATCAAACGGGGCCCGTGGGGGTACATCCATGCGCGTTCGAGCCAGGCCTCGAGAGCCAGGTACCGCATCGACACGCTCGAGGAACTCCCCGGCCTGCTTGCCGGCATCAACGAAACCGGCGACCGGTCGTGACCACGCCAACGGCATCCATACGAGTCAGCGTCCAAGGAGTAGCGCCAGCACATGAGTGACCTTATCCCAGGCCTGTCAGGAATCGCGTCGTGGGTGACTGACGTCGTCGAAGACCTCGGCTACATCGGCCTGCTGCTGATGATCGCCCTCGAAAACGTCTTTCCCCCCATTCCCTCCGAGCTGGTGCTGCCGCTCGCGGGGTTCCTCACCGGTCAGGGACGCATGTGGTTTCCCGGCGCGGTGGTCGCGGCGACCATCGGTTCGATCCTCGGCGCGCTGATTCTCTACTACCTCGGCTACTACTTCGGCGAGCATCGCGTTCGCGCCCTCGTCCGCAGGTTCGGGAAGCTGGCCATGATCAGTGAGGAGGACATCGACAAGGCGGATGACTGGTTCGACCGGCATGACCGCTCGGCTGTCTTCATCGGGCGCCTCTTTCCGGTCGTGCGCAGCCTGATATCGATCCCTGCCGGGATCCGCCACATGCCGATGGGGAAATTCCTGCTCTACACCGCCGCCGGCAGCGCCATCTGGAACACGACGCTGATCACCATCGGCTGGATCCTCGGCGACAACTGGGAAGAGGTCGAGCAGTACGTCGGCTACCTGCAGTATCTCGTCATCCTCGCGATCCTCGCCGGCATCGCCTGGTTCATCTACAGGAAGTACCAGCAGCGCGGCAGCAAGGTGGCCACCGACTAGCGGCCAGGCCAACATGCAAGCGAGACAGAACGAACGCGGGGCGGACTGGACGGGGTCGTCCCGCTCGTTTCCTGCCGCGTGACCCATCCGGGACCCACGTGCTGTGCGCCCGCGCTGGGTGCTTCCCCACTCGGCGAACTCCTCCGCCATCCAGCTCGTGAAGGCCGGCAGGTCATCGGGGGGTGCGGCTCGTCACCAGCTTCAGATCGGTGACGAGCCCCTGGTCGATCCACGGGCCGCCCGCGTTGCTGATGTCAGTCTGCAGCGTCGGGTAGGTGGCCAGCGTGCGCCCGCTGACCACCCCCGCCTCCACCAGCAGCCATGGCCCCTGGCAGATAGCCACGACCGGCGTCTCCTGCTCGAAGACTCGCCGCGCGAACGACACGATCCCGGCGTTCCCTCTCAGCCTGTCGGCGCCAAGGGTGCCGCCGGGGATGATCAGCACGGCATCGTCCTCCGGTGATACCTCCGTCACCACTCGATCAACCGGGAACCTATGCCCTTGTCCACGTCGCGATTCGTCGCCTGCGGCTCGCCTGGCTCGGCGCCGACCATGTCGATCTTCGCTTCCGCACGCTGCGCCGCGTCACTGGATTCGGCGAATCCGATTCGTTCAGTCCCGACCGGCGAGACACGGATCGCCACGCTCTTGCCTTCGAGCCTGTTTGCTACTGCTGAGGGTCTGTCTGGCTGCGCCTGGACCGCCCCTCATTCCGGCCTGCATGGCCAGAGGCGGCATCGGCTCGGATGTGCCTCGCAGCAGGCATGCCACGGTCCGGTCGTGTTGCGGCCCCTTGGCCGTGGACGCGGGCGTGCCCAACATGGTTCCATGAGGCGATTGACGGCAATTGGCACCTACCTCAGGGAGCAGGAGCATGGCGGTCACCAGACCCAATGACGAGACACAGGTTACCTTCGCGCTCGACGGCACCGACTACACCACCACGGCGAAACGCGGGCAGATCATCCACGAGGCATTCCACCATGCCCTCCCGAACGAGCTCACCGTCGGCCACCGGCTGACGTTCGCCGCCCCAAACGGGGACGAGCTCTTTGCGGACAACTTCATCGGCGACATCGAAGATACCTACGGTGAGGTCCGGCTCACGACGAAGGCGATGCCGATCACCGGGTCGAGTGGTCCGTGGAAGACAATCGGGTTCGACCATCTCGCCATCACGGTCGCCGACCGCGCGGATGCACGCGACTTCTTCCGCGATGTCGTCGGCATGAAGCTGATGCGGGACGATCCTCACCTGACCGTGATGGCCACGGGACCGACCGCGCTCTTCCTCTTCGACGCCGGCCTCGAGGATGTCCCCCTGACCACGAGCGACGCATCGCGCATCCACCACATCGGCTTCGTGGTGGACAACCTCGAGCACGCATACGCACATCTCCAGGAACATCACGACCGGCTCGAGAGTGATTTCACCCTCCTGGATCGCGACGAGCGCTGGAGCCTCTACTTCTTCTACCGGAACGGTGATGTGCGATTCATGATCCAGTTCTCCGAGGTGAAGGAGCAGTGGCGAGGGTTCACCACCCCCGAGCAGAAGCAGTTCGCCGACTACCTCTACGACTACGCGAGTCGCCCATACGGGCTGCGCTTCAACGAGGAATAGTTCATCGGGTCACTCCGGAACCGGCGAGGGCCGGCCCAGTGCCGGCCCTCGAAAGCGTGCGTGTATTGCGGTTTCGCGAAGCGTCCCGACCGTCAGTCCGCCGCCCGTGCGGCTGCATCCTTGGCGCGCTCGTCGCTCAGCTCACCGGTGATCAGTCGCGCACCACGCCGGTACGTGAAGTAGTTGAACATCCACTGCGCGCCGACCTGCAGTCGGTTCCGGAACCCGATGAGTTGGGCAATGTGGACGAACGCCCAGGCTACCCATGCCGGGAAGCCCGCGAACTTGATGCCCTTGATGTTCGCGATCGCCCGGTTTCGACCGATCGTCGCCATGCTGCCGCGATCGATGTACATGAACGGCGCGTAGGCGTTGCCCTCGAGGGCCGCCCGGATGTTTCGGGCAACCCACCGGCCCTGCTGGATCGCGACCGGAGCGACGCCCGGCAGCGGCTTGCCGTACTGGTCCTTGCCGCTGGAGGCGTCACCGATCACGAAAATCTCGGGATGCCCGGCAATGTGCAGCTCCCGCTCGATCGGCACCCGGCCGGCCCGATCAAGCTCGGCCAGACCCGCCAGCTTCCGCGTCAAGGGCGATGCGCTCACTCCGGCCGCCCAGAACACGTTGTGGGTGGGGATGCGCTCGTCGCCGATGTTGACGCCCTCGGCATCGATCGATGTCACCAGCGCGTTGGTGCGCACCTTCACGCCGAAGCGCTCGAGATCCTCCGCCGCCCGCTGGGAGAGCTTCTCGTCAAACATCGGCAGGATCCGCGGCAGGCCCTCAATCAGGAGGATATGGGCGTCCCGCGGGTCGATGCGCTCGAAGTCGCGCGCGAGCGTGTGGTTCGCCAGCTCGCCGATCGCTCCCGCCAGCTCCACACCGGTGGGACCACCACCGACGACCACGAACGTCAGCATCGCCTCTCGACGCTTCGGATCGGGCTCCCGCTCGGCATCCTCGAACGCGAGCAGGATGCGTCGCCGGATCGTCAGCGCATCCTCGATCGTCTTGAGACCGGGTGCGAGCGGCGCCCACTGGTCGTTGCCGAAGTAGGAGTGCGTGGCACCAACTGCCAGGATCAGGTAGTCGTATGCGACCTCCGAGCCGTCGTCGAGCCGGGCCCGCTGCGCGTCGACATCGAGATCGACCACCTCGCCAAGCAGGACCGCGAGGTTTTTCTGGCGCCGGAGGATGCCGCGGATCGGCTGAGCGATATCGGCCGGTGAGAGCTGCGCAGTCGCCACCTGATACAGGAGCGGCGCGAACAGGTGGTGGTTGCGCCGATCGATGACGGTCACGTCGACTGGTGCGTCACTCAGCGCCTTGGCGGCATTCAGTCCCGCGAACCCGCCGCCCACGATGACCACGTGCGGCCGCCCTTTCCCGGTGATGCCGGTGGGCCGATAAAGCTCCTCGTCGACCTTCACGAACTGTTCAACCGAGTCGGGCGTTTCCTGTGGGTGCTGCTCGGTTCGATCCGTACTCACGATGACTATCCGATCCCTCTAGGTGCTGAAACCCGGCATGGTGCCGATCACGGTGGTGGACGCAGGCACTCGGGCAGTGAAACCTGGCCCGGACGTACGACTACGAAGCGTAGCCCTCTGCCGTGATGTCGGCAACTCGCACAGTCGATCGTCAGTGCCATGCTCGTCGCAAGCGATCACGATCACGCACCCGGCAGCAGCTCCAGCCGAATGAAGTCCCTCACGCCGAGTATCGAGAGGACTGTGCGCACCAGCCGGGGAAGCGCCCCTCCTGCTTCGACCTCGTCGACGAGCTCGGGCCGCACCAGCCGGATGTGCTGCCGTCGCCAGATCAGCTCACACCCGCCCGCGTGGAAGACGTTCCTCTCCCAGTCCGTTCCCCTGCCGTATGTCAGAGCGATCACGAAGGTATCTCCCGAGGGAAAGACCATGATCGGCGTGCGATAGACCCTCCCACTTGTCCGCCCGGTGTGGATCAAAACGGCGAAGGGCGGGACCGTGCCGGCGAACAGCCGAATGACCGGGTTGATGGTGTAACGGTTGACCCTCGCGACGGTTCTCGAAAGCGGCATCGGACACACCTCGCTGAGTGGGACCGGGGAGGTGCCGCTCCGATCGCGCCACCTCCCGTTTCGGAAACCGACCCGGTGGCCCTACTCGCCGCCGTGTGATGGAGCTGCCGATGGCACACGCTCCGCCCGCTCCGGCACGTCACCGTGCTCGGCCGGCAGGTATCGTCGCACCAGCCCGGCACCAACGAGGACAGCGCCGGCCGCGACGAGCGTCGACACACCGAGCGAATCGACGAATGCGGACCGCGCCGCGTTGGCGAGCACGGCACCCTCGGGACCGCCTATCGACCCGGCCACACGCAGGGCCGCGCCGACGGAGTCCCTGGCAGGCTCGCTCGCCTGTGGCGGCAGCGCCGTCACGCGGCCATCCATCCGGTCGGCGTAGACCACATTGACGATCGACCCGATGATCGCGACGCCGAAGGCACCCGCGACCTGCCTGACAAGGTCGTTCATCGCCGAGCCGACGCCTGCCTTGGCCGTCGGCAGTGCTCCCATCACGGCCTCGGTGGAGGGTGCCATCACGTTGCCCATCGACACCGCCATCAGGAACAGCATGGTTCCCACGATCCAGTACGGCGTGTCGACCTCCCACAACGTCATGCTGCCCAGCACGATCGCGAGAGCGACCATGGCTGCGGATACAACAACCGGGGTGCCGAATCGGCTCACCCAGCGGTGGCTCTGACTGGCACCGACCATGATGCCCAGCGCGACCGGGATCAGGCTGTACCCGGCCTCGAGCGGGGTGTAACCACGTACGAACTGGAGGTACTGGGTGAGCAGGAACACCGTGCCGAACAGCGCGAAGAACGCGAAGCCGATCGCAGCGGCCCCGAACGAGAACCTCAGGTTCCGGAAGAACTCGAAATCAAGCATCGGGGCAATGGTGATCCGCTCCCGAATCGTGAAAGCAACACCGAATACCACGGCGAGACCGAACGCCGACAGCACCAGCAGGTCGAGCCACCCGCGTGACGGTGCCTCGATGATCGCGTACACGAGGGTCGTCACGGCAGCCATGGAGAGAAAGGCGCCGGGGAGATCGAGCGCGGGAGGGTTCGGGTCGCGACTGTCCGGTACGAGGAAGTATCCGGCGACCAGAGCGACGAGCACGATCGGGACGTTGATCAGGAATACGGATCCCCACCAGAAGTACTCGAGCAGGATGCCACCAGCCAGCGGGCCGAGCCCGATCCCGAGTCCCGCGATGCCGGCCCAGATCGAAATCGCCCGCCCCCGCTCCTCTCGGGGAAACACGTCGATGAGGATCGAAAGTGTCGCGGGCATGATGAAGGCGCCGCCGACGCCCATCACCGCTCGGGCGGCGATGAGCTGGTCGGCCGACTGGGCGTAGGCGGCCGCAAGGCTTGCCGTTCCAAAGGTGACGAGCCCGGCCTGCAGTCCCTTCGCGCGTCCGAAGCGATCGCCGAGCGCCCCGAGCGTGAGGAGCAACCCTGCGAAGATCACGATGTACGAGTCGACCATCCACTGCAGCTGCGATGAGGTCGACTGGAACTCGCGCTGCAGGGAAGGCAGCGCCACGTTGAGGATGGTGTTGTCGAGACCGATGATGAGAAGGCTCAGCGAGAGGATCGCGAGCGTCCACCAGCGACGCTGGTACTTCCGTTCGGTTGCGGCGTCCGCCGAAGCCACCTGCGCATCCGGATCGGCGTGCCTGACGGTGTGTGCCATGACGGGCTCCCTGGGATGAGGTGCGTGGTACGAATGGTTGGCATTGGGTCCCGGCGCGGAAATGGACAGTCAGCCCTCTGATGAGGTGCCGACGGCTCGACAGAAGAGGTCGGTGAACAGATCGACCGTTTCCTCGATATCGGGAAGCTGGAATCCGAATACCTCGATGAGCACCTGCCGACTCGCGGCGTGCAGCGCCATCGGGCCCATGAAGGACTGGACCACGATCTCGATCGGTAGCGGCCGTATCGTGCCGTGTTCCATGTGACGGGTGAAGATCGGCACCAGCACGGCCGTGAGCTGCGGCAGGTACCAGTTGCGGAGAGCGATACCAAGTTCGCCGGCGGGGTCACGCAACACCTCCGCCAGCAGCGATCGCATCATCGACCACTCCTGAAGAAGGCGTGGCAGGACGGTGCCGTACAGCAGTCTCACGTCCCGTCGCAAGTCGATCACCTCGTCCGACATCTCGGCGGCGACGGCCTCCCGTACCGGAACGAGGGGGCTGTACCGCTCGATCACGGCCCGCAGCACCCCCTGCCGATTGCCGAAGCGGGCATAGATCGCCGGCAACGAACACCCTGCCGCAGCGGCGATCGCCTCGAGGGTGACCTCAGCCAGTGGTCGCTCGCGAAGCAGTCGCGAGGTGGCTTCGACCACACGCGCGTGCACATCCGGCTCCTGCCGAACGTCGATGCCGAGCGTTTCGAGCGCCGCCATGATCTCCTGACGCGTACCCGCACGCCGGTACAGCGTCATGCGCGTCATGCCGAGCCGTGAAGCGAGCTCGTCCATCGACAGTTCGGCGATCGGAACCGGGCTGGTTTCCGCTATCTCGGCGATTCTGAGAAGCAAGGTCGTGTCTGTGGTCATCTCGCCCGTCGATACGTTACGATACTTAATTACTACTATCGTATCGTATCAGGCAGGATCGAGTGCTGTCAAGCAGGAGTTCACGCCACGAACTGTCAAACGTATCGGCAATCCGGTACTATCGTGATACTGCGACCGGGACCTTCACACGCGCTTCACACAGGTCAGCTCCCATGCGCCCTGCGCTGCGAGGCAGGTAACACGACCGGGTGGATCGCCATGTGACGGCCCGGTGGTGCGCGCTCGCAACGGTGCGACGCGCGTGGCTAACCACCCGTTCCCATCCCTCCCGGGATGGGAGCAAAGCGCAAGGAGTGCAACATGCCTTCACGGATGTCCCGACGTTCCCTGGTCTCTGGCGCGTCAGCGCTCGGCGCGGGCGTCGCCCTCGGAGCCCCGCTGATCGCACGTGCCCAGGCGACGCCACAGGCGTCCCCCACCACGGGTGCGAGCCCGGCCGAAGAGGAGGTCATCCAGCGGATTCAGGAGATGGGTGGCAGCCTCAGGATCCTCAGCGCCGTCGTTGGAGGCAAGACACCGGAGGAAGACCAGCTCTTCGCCGAGGAGATCACGCGCCTCACCGGTGTCGAGGTCGAGTTGGTGCATCCGACGGCGGACTACGATGAGAAACTGCTCGCCGACCTCGCGGCGGGGGTCGAATACGATCTCATCTACATGAACAAGAACCGCATGGATGTCCTCGTGGACCAGGGGGTCCTCACCGATCTCACGGAGCAGATCCAGGCGTCGCAGCTGCTCCAGGATCCCAACGTGATCCCCACTGCCGAGTGGGATCTCATTCGCTACGAAGGTGATCGGTTCTACAGCGTCTTCAACAAGTTCGAAGGCGCCCGCATGCTCACCACCCGCCAGGACTGGCTCGACGCCCTCGGCCTGGAAGCGCCGCGCACCCTCCAGGAGGTGTACGACGTGATGGTTGCCTTCCGGGACGAGAACCCCGGTGGCACCGATACTCCGCCGCTCGGTCTTTCCACCGCCGGCACCTACGACATCCAGCCGTTCATGAGCTCGGAAGGCATCTACCCCGGCTATGTCGAGGTCGACGGCAAGCGCACCATCCCATATGCCACCGAGGCGGCGATCCCCGTCTACGAGTGGCTCGCCAATCTCTACGCCGAAGGGCTCTACGACCCCAACTTCGCCACGGCCACGACGGCCGACATGCGAAACCTGTTCTTCGACGATCAGGTCGGCTTCGTCACCTACTGGGACACCTGGGTCGGGCTCTTCAACAACCAGGGCCGGCTCTCGAACCCCGATTTCACCGCGGTCGGCATCGCGGCGACCGAAGGGCCGGAAGGCATCATCATCACCCGGGGCCAGCCGAGCGTCTGGACCATCCCGGTGAACGCCCCGAATCCCGAGCTGGCGTTCACGTTCCTCGAGTGGTGGAACACGATTCCGGGTATCCGGCTCGGCTCCCTCGGCATCGAAGGACACGACTACACCGTGACCGACGGCACGTACGAGCTCACCGAGATCGGCACCGAGCACAGCATGGACCACGGCAATCCGACGCCCTACTCCAGCTACTGGGAGAACCCGATCGGTACCCTGCCTGGTCTGGAAGAGGCGCAGGCGATCTCGGTCGAGTACGGCTATCTCGAGCAGCTGGGACCGGACTGGGAGCCGACCATCAAGCCGATTCTGGATGAGACCATCATCCAGATCATTCTCGGCGACGTCTCCGCGGCTGACGGGGTTGCCTCCATGCACGAGCAGCTCCTCAGCCAGGGCCTGATCGACGAATAGCAACAGCCTCTCACGGCCGGGCACCCTGTGGTGCCCGGCCCTCTCCCCCCGCCAGCCACGACCGTTCCCGAACAAGGCAACTCCCTGCCGGCATCCGCAGACGAGACCGGGGTACCATGGGGATGCTGGCCACAAGGCATCGGCCCTGTCGATCGGGCTGCCTTGCTTGCCGCGGCGACACTCGGCTCGCTGACAGCATCCCTCGTGGAAACTCGCCAGCGGTCCGGACGCCCCGTTGCTCCGCGTGAACGCCTTCCAAGGACTGAATCATCGATGCGCACCACCCTGCGGCTGATGAGGACCCATACGGCGCTCTACCTGATGATGGTCCCCGTCGTTGCCTATTTCGCCGTCTTCGTGTACTACCCGCTCTACCAGGGCGTGCTGGCCTCCTTCCAGGAGTTCCGGCTGCTCGGAGACAGACCGTTCGTCGGTTGGGACAACTACGAGGCCATCTGGTCCGATGCCCGCTTCTGGCAGGTGGTTCGCAACACCCTGCTCATTGGCGGGGGCATTCTGGTCGTTGGCTTTCTGCCGCCGATCATCGTCGCGCTCTCCCTGAACGAGCTTCGGCTCATCGTCTTCAAGAAGCTCTCCCAGACGGCGGTCTACCTCCCGCACCTCTTCTCGTGGATCGTGATCGGCGGCATGTGGATCTATCTGCTCTCGCCACGGGGTGGCCTGGTGAACGAGCTCCTGGGTCTGTTCGAAATCGGCCCGATCCGCTTCCTGACCGACAGCACCTGGGCGCGAATCATGATGATCGTGTTGCCGGTCTGGAAGGACATGGGGTACGCCGCGATCATCTATCTCGCGTCCATCACGACCATCAGTCCGACGCTGTACGAAGCAGCCCGAATCGACGGCGCGAGCCGGTTCCAGCAGATCTACCAGATCACCGTGCCGCTGCTCGTACCGACGATGAAGGTTGTGCTCATGCTGAATGTGCTCAGCCTGCTGCGCATCTTCGATCAGATCTACATCTTCAAGCAGCAGAACCCCGCGGTGCAGAGCAAGATCGACGTGCTGATGACCTACGTCTACGACGTCGGCATCCAGAAGTACGAGGTGGGGTTCGCCAGCGCGGTATCGGTGCTGGTGCTGCTCGCCACACTCGGCTTGACGGCGATCGTCTGGAAGGTCACGGGCTTCGGCCGGGAGGATGTCTAGCATGGCCACCGATTCCACCAAGGTGACGGCTACCCGCATGGCGGAGCGTGTGCCGGTCGCGAGCGACGGCGGATCCCGGGAGCGCGCCTTCCGCTACCTCAACGTGGCTTTCATGGCGCTGCTCGTGCTCGTGATGATCATCCCGTTCGTCAACGTGCTGGCGGTCGCGTTCTCCTCGAGCATCACCTCGATGAAGCCGGGCATCAAGCTCTGGCCCACCGACTGGAGTGTGGAGGGATTCCGGACCGTCTGGGTCAACGTCGGACTCCAGCGTGCCTTCATCAACAGCGTGATCGTCACCTCCATCGGCACGTTCCTGCACGTGACACTGGCGGCCTTCGCGGGCTACGTGCTGATCCAGCGCAACCTGCCCGGCAAGCGCCTGATGATCATGCTGATCCTGGCGACCATGGCGATTCCGGGCGAGCTCATCATGATCCCGCTCTTCATCGTCAACCGCGAGCTCGGACTCCTCAACACGCTGGCGGCGCTCGTCTTCTCGGGACTCGTCTCGGGGTTCAGCATCATTCTGCTGCGGAACTTCTTCCAGTCGGTGCCCTACGACCTGTGGGAATCGGCGAAGATCGACGGCGCCGGCGACTTCCACATCTTCCGGACCATCTACCTGCCGCTCTCCAAGGCAGGTATCGCCACCGTCGCCCTGTTCGAGCTGGTCAGCCGCTGGAATCAGTTCCTGGCGGTGATCCTCTACATCAGCGACAGCAGCAAGTACACCCTTCAGGTCGCCCTGCAGGCCCTCGTCACCGAGAACATGGGAACCTCGGGCACCGCGATGGTGACTCCGAACGTCAGGATGGCCGGCATCGTCATCGCCATCCTGCCGCTGATCATCCTCTACCCGGTCATGCAGCGGTACTTCGTCCAGGGCATCACGCTCGGCTCCGTGAAGGAGTAGCTTCCGTTCACAGCGGGCACCGGGCAACACCGATGGGCGACGCTCGCTTCCTCGCAGATTTAGATCGCCCACGTCTGCGCAGCGCACTGATCAAGGCATCAGCCGGGTTGGCGACACCAGCCGTCCGAACCGACAACCGGTAGCTCTGCCCTGCACATGAGCGCGGCTACCGATGGCGTCCCGATAGCCGTCGGGGGACCCAATGCCGCTCATGCGCCTGTTCGCCATTGGACATCGTTCATCGCACCCGGCTTCAGGCGTGAACACCGGGCGTCGGGCCCGGGTGTCCAGGCACCGCAGCCCGGGCCGTCGAATCTGCCGTCACCCCGCCGTGACGCTCGCGGAACGCCGACGTCCATTCTCCGGCCACGCCCAATCGACGCACGCTCGGTCCCCTGGCGCAAATCAACGTACTGAGTGCGTCCATAAGGGTGGAGGCATTTCACCTGGCTCGGTCGATACGCTCCTCACCAGTGGTGTGAGCATCCCATGGTTGCCAGAAGCCGTGTCCTCCGGCGGCCCTGGGCGGTGATCCGCCGGAGGCGCTCGACCAGCACCCGGACCGTCCTATCCTGTCCCTCTAGGCCTGGATCGTCAGTCCGAATGCCTTGCGCAGCTGCTCGATTCCCGCAGGAATGCCGTTCTTCGGGTGCGCCTTGCCCTCGAATTCGATCGAGATGAATCCCATGTAGTCGATCTCGGCGAGCATCGATGCGACACGGTCGTAGTCGATCTCCTCTGGCACAAGGTCGCTGCCGCCCAGATAGACCTTCGCGTGCAGCACCCCGAGATCGTCGAAGAACCTTCGCATCTCGGCATACTGGTCCGGACGATGAAAGAAGTTGCCGGTATCGAGCACGTACTTGAGCCACGGCGAGCCCACGCCATCGTGGATCCGCACGCAGCCATCGGCGGTGCCGGTGAGTCCCCAGTGATTCTCCAGCACGAGCGTGATCCCGCGCTCCCCCGCGTAGGCCGCGCCCTCCTTGAGGGCGGCGATGGACCACTCGTAGCCGTCATTCTCCGTGTACCCCTCGGCTGGTGGCTCCTCGCCGCCGTGCTCGAGCATCTCCTGGAATGTCGACGTCGTGTGCCAGCGACCACCGAGCGCCCGCACGAAGGGAGCGCCGAACGCCTGCGCCATGTCGATCGCATCGAGGAGTTTCCTGAGCTCCACCTCGCGTTGCGCGGGATCCGGCTGCACCGGGTTGTTGGATGCCGCCACCGTGAGCGGCGTGATGCCGCGAATCGCCGCGTATTGCCGCAGTTCGTGCAGCCGCTCGGCGGAGGTGGCGTTGTTGCGATGCAGGTGCTCGTAGAGGACCTCCAGACCACTCACGCCATACCCGACACAGGCGTCGATCATCTCTTCGATGGTCGGCGCATCGTCACCTTCCGGACCACTGCCGAAACGATGGAATGAATAGGAGGATATCGCCAGCTTCACAGGCATGGTTCTCGTCTCTTTCTCGTCATTCGCACAAACTGCCGTTCTCGTAACGCCCTCAATCGTCGCGCACGGGCAGCCTCGCGACAAGAAGCGCCGCCGGTGCGTGTAGTCGTCGGCTCACGATCGATTCATTCATGACCGAGACGTCAATGCAAGGCCGAGCGTTGCAGCGCACCTTTCGATGCGCGCGAGATGGTGCTCGAGCTGTGGCTCGGTTGCGCCAATGAGAAATGTCGGCCAGTGAAGCAGTCGGGTCCGCAGCTCGGCGGCGGCCATCACCCGCCTGATGTCCCGCTCCGGCACATCGTAACCGAGACCTTCGACGAGGCTGCGGCGGTACTCAGCGATCATCCGGTCTTCGGGGATCCCCAAATCGACCGGGAACGCAGCTCGCTGGAGGTAGAACGAGAGGTCCTCCGGCCCCTGTCCGAGCCTTGCCTCCTGCCAGTCCACCACCACCAGGTTGTCATCGGCATCGCTCAGGATGTTGCCGGCGTGGAAGTCGCCGTGGACCAGCGTGACCGGCATCGACGGTTCATCGATGCAGTCGCCATCGAGGGCGTGCAGCATCGCGATGATCCCGCGGTATCGCTCCTCCGAGAGCAGACGGTGCGCCGCTGCGTCGGCCCGGAGGCGTTGCCACGCCCGGATGGCGTCAGGGATGCCCGTGCTCTCTGGCACATCGGCCCGACGCAGCCACGGCATGGCGGTGAGCTCCCGCTCCTTCCCCCAGAATCGCGCGTGGAGTTGACCGAGTATACGAGCGGCCTCGAGGTGCCGCGCATCGGACCACTCGACCGGGTCGAGCCCCTCGAGCAGGAGAAGTGCCGGCTCGTCGCGTTCACAGCGGCTGGCGATCATCTCCGGCACCCGAATCGGCAGATCCGATGCGAGCTCGCGGTGGAACATGATCTCGCGGCGCGCCCGCTCGACGAGGCCCCATGGAGCGACAGCGGCTACAACCTTCAGGAAGAGCACTCCCTCCCGACACCGGAGCCGGAACGCTCGCGCACCTGACGCCCCGCCAGCCATCACCTCGTGGCCCATGAGCTCGACATTGCCATGTCCCAGCGTGGCGAGATGCTGCTTCAGGACCGACTCGAGCCTGTGCCGATCGTCCACGGCCACTGCGCAACCTCCTGGCGACGACAAACAGCGGGTTGGCCTGGATCTGCGTTGCAACATACCAGAGGCGCACAGATCCCTGGCTCACCTGACGGTCGTCGATTGATGGAGTCTAGCCTTCCCTCCAGTAGTCCGGATGCAGCTCGCGAAACTCCTCGAGTGTCATGCCGTACTCGAGCATGTCGCTGTGCCGGCCGTGGGTGAAGACGACCCGTCGTCGCCGTCCCTCGAGCTGGAACCCCAGCGCCTCGTGAAGCCTGCGCGACGGCTCGTTGATCTCCATCACGTCGACGTTGCATTTCTGGTAGCGCAGCTCCTGGAAGAAGTAGCGCATCACCAGGCAGATCGCTTCCCTCGCGTAGCCTCGACCGCGATGTGCCTCGTCAACGTGCAGACCGTAGCTGAACACACCGCTTCGAGGGTCACAGTGATGGGTAGCAATGCCTCCCACGAGCGTACCGTCGACCAGCGTCTCCATCTGGGCTGTGAACGCGTCGCCCTCGGGACGATGGACAGCGGCCTCTTCTGCCCATCTCCGGGTTCCGGCACGGGAAACCGGCGGGTTCATCACCCACTGGAATCGAGAGATGTCGTCCTGCTGGTTCAGCTGGTAGTGTGCTTCGGCGTCCTCGGGCTCGACACCTCGGAGACGGATCAGTCGACCCTCCCAGTACTTCGCCATGCTGTGTCCTCCGCCGGCAAGGTCATCCATTCGCGCTCGCGCCAGTGTAGCAAGCTTCCACCGGATTTTCGGCCGCGATCACGGTGTTTCCGGTATGCTTGTGGGAGATCGTCCGGCCGCTGGCCCTCCGGGAGTGCAACGTGGAAGACCAGATCGTGGAGACAACCGAGACCTTGCCGGCGGGCGCCGCCACGGACGATGTTCTCGCCACCACCATTGCCCACCCCGCCGGGACGTCATTCCCACGCCTGCTGCAGGCCCTGCGCATGGAACGCGGCTGGACCAAGGCCGACCTCGCCAAACGTGCCCGCTTCGACCCGAGCACGATCACCCGCCTCGAACAGGGCTCCCGCGAACCCGAGCGCGACACCGTCCTCCAACTCGCCGACGCCATGGCGCTCACCGCCGCCGACCGCGACCGCCTGCTGGCCGCGTGCGGCTACCGCTCGGAAACGTGGGACGACCCCGATCTCGTGCAGCTCGCCACGCTGCTCGCCGACCCGTCGCTTCCCGCCACGGTGCGTCGCGATCTCCGCACGATGGTCCGCACCGCAATCTCCCACGGCCGCCTCGCCCGGGCCGGCCTGCTGCGCTAGGGCATCGCTCCGGCGTCGAACCCCACGTGCTCACCCTGGGGAGCACTCAGCAAGAGGGACCGTCCGTCTGCCCGCGAAACAGGAGTCGGGAGAAGAACCGTCGATTCGCCGCCACGACGCGATAGCCAATCTCCACCAACCACACCAGGGGAGGCTTCGAGGCGACGCGCATCAGGACCGGATACCAACCGAGCGTCTCGAGCACGAACAGCACGCTCCGCCCGCCGGAAATCTGCCGACCGTCACGGGTGATCACCTGCATGGCCCTGGCGGCCTGCTCGCGAAGCTGCGGGGTCATCGGCGGTGACGGTGTGCCCTGATACGGGGCCACCCGGAACTGGCGCTCCGTGTCCATCCGCTGGAACCACACAACCACGCGCCGGCAGAACCCGCATTCTCCGTCCCAAATGAGCCAATGCTGATCCCACTCGGGTTCATTCTGTCCGCGCCGGTCCGCCGCCATGCTGTCTCTTTCCTCCACCCTACTGAGCTGGTCGATTCCCACGCCAATGCTACTCGGCACCGTCTTCGAAGGCGAGAATTCCCACCCCATCGATGCCAATGGCTCTCGGCGCCGTGTAGACGCCCGAGATGCGCAGCCCGGCGAATGGCGGTGATTCCAGCTCACCAACCAGATGCTCCTCCGGTCGGTTGTACTGCTTCAGCAGAGGCGTCACCCATGTCGCAACTGCGATCGATGCATCGACCGGCCGCTGCTCACCGGCCGCCCTCATCTCACGCTCGAAGGCGTTGACCGCGAACCGACCGAGCGTGCGGGAGCTGTCGGTGGCGGCACGCGCCATCGTCGCCTTGTCGATGATGTCGTCGGCACCGGCGATCCGCAGCGAGAGGGTGATCCGATCGGCTTCAGCCTGTGCCTCGAGCTGCCGTCGGAATATTGGCCGTGTGATGTCGAGCAAGGCGGCAGGGTCGGCCGTCATGAGCACCTCGCCGGCGCTCGTATAGGACGGCAGGATGAACGCACCGGGCGGGAGCGTCCGGGCGTGGTCCGCCTGCCATGCTTCCTTTCTCAGCAACAGGGCGGGAATCCCTGATTCGTACGCGTACATGGTACCGACTGGATAGCCGGACATCCCCGGCACCACAAGCATGTCGACGTTCAATTCCTTCAGCACAACCGCGGCTTCCTGCACGTGGGGACCCAGGACGTCGGGACGCACGGCGCTCTTCAGCAGCCCCGCGTAGTCGAGTCCAATCCCGCCACCACAAAACGTGGCCGTGCGCCCCAGCCGGATGAGTCCTCGCAGGAGCAACCTGGACCCCTCGCTGAGCGAACTGCGGGCGAGCACTTCGTCGAGCCTGGCTGGCGGGAGTACCTCCCGAGCTCGCAGGCTTGCCGGCTCGGGCTCGACCGGCCGTTGGTATCTGGGCAGCTGGTCCGGACTCGACATGTCACACCCTCCACAGGCCCCGGTCAGCTTTCGAGCATGAAGCGGATCGGCTGCGCACCTTCCCAGACGATCCGCCGGCCGATCTCCGGCAACAGCTCTCGCCCCTCGACGATGGTGAGGAAGTGGTTGCCGGCAAGCTGACCCATCGTGCTGGCGAAGCGGGTACGTCCGTATGGAAACAGAATTTCCGTCTCGCTATACCCGCCAGGATAGAACAGGATTTCCCCGGGCGAGGGATAGGAGGTAGCGTTCTCGACACCCACCCCGATATCGAGATCCCCGAGCGGCACCCATCCTGACTCGCCACTCCATCGAGCCTGGATGAGCTGCTGCTCGAAGGGCAGGTGTGCTCGAACGGCCGCGACCGTATTGGGCGCCTTCTCGGTCTCGAAGCGGGCGCGCAGCACGAGATCCGCGACCGTGATCCGGATCGTATCCATGGTGTACTCCTCGGGAATGCGGGAGCTCGAATCGGCGGTGGCAGGACGGGTGCAACGAGGTGTTCGGGTGTACATTTGCAGCGAGAATGCCCTGACCAGGTACTACCGATCCGCTTCCCGAATCTGCGTCGGCTCTCGAGGCGATTCGCAGGAATTGTCGCATACCTGCCACGCAATCGAGCAGATGCGACATACATGAGAATGATTCGCAACAGAGAATGAGAACTGTTATGATTCACACATCGGCAAGCGGGCCTGCTGTCCCTGCGCAGCCACATTGACTGGATAGCCGTTTCACATCTACCGGAGAGCCAGGATGCCTTCGTCCGCTGCCACGAGACCACTCGCGACATCCAGGACTGAACCGCCCGCCGGATGGCCCGGTCGAGCCGTCGACTGGATCGTCGAATGGCGTCTCGTCATCGCCGCGGTCCTTGCCTGGACCTTTACGATCGGCGCCTTCGCTCTCGATCATCTGACCGCGACCAGCCACATGGTCATCGTGACCCTGTACGTGCTGGCCTACCTCTCCGGCGGCATCGACGCCACCCGCCAGGCGCTTACGGATCTCTTCGACGGCCACGTCAATGTCGACCTGCTCATGGTCGTTGCTGCCATCGGAGCCGCCACCCTGAACGCCTGGGCCGAGGGCGCCGTGCTGCTCGCGCTCTTCGCCTCGTCCAACGCGCTGGAGCACTACGCACTCGACCGGACCCGCAATGCGGTGCACGCGCTCATGAAGCTCAGCCCTGAGGTTGCCAACCGGATCGGCGCCGACGGCGAGCTCGAGGTGGTACGGGTCGATGAGCTGGCAGTGGGCGACCAGATACTGATTCGCCCGGGCGAGAGCATTCCCGCCGACGCCCAGGTGCTCGAGGGTCATTCCGCGGTCGATCAAAGCGCGATCACCGGCGAGAGCATCCCGGTCGAGAAGCGGCCCGGCGATATCCTCTCCTCCGGCACGCTCAACACCACCGGGGCACTGCGGGCGGTCGTCACGAAGGTCGCCTCGGAGAGCACGCTTGCGAAGATCATTCGCATGGTCGAGTCGGCCCGCGAGCAGAAGAGTCGTCTCCAGCGCTTCACCGACTCCTTCGAAGGTCCATACGCAATCGGCGTGATGGCGGGATCGGCCCTTCTGTTCGTCGTGTCCACACTCTTGCTCGACACGAACGCGAGCGACGCCTTCTATCGCTCGATGACCCTGCTCGTCGTCGCCTCGCCCTGCGCGCTGGTGATCTCGACCCCCGCCGCGACGCTTTCCGGGCTCGCCAATGCCGCACGAAACGGCATCCTGATCAAGGGAGGGAATTATCTGGAGGACCTCGGTGGCATCCAGACTGTCGCCTTCGACAAGACCGGCACCCTGACCGTCGGCGAGCCCAGGCTGACAGACGTTGTCACCATGCCCGGCTGGTCGGAGACCGATCTGCTTGCGACCGTGGCGGCCGTGGAGATCCTGTCCGAGCACCCGCTGGCACACGCACTCGTCGAGGGTGCTCGCGAGCGGAACATCGAATTGCCAGAGGTGCGGGAGTTCAAGGCCGTCACCGGTCGCGGTGTGCGCGGTGTGGTCGATGACGAGCTCGTGCTGGTCGGCACGGACGCGCTGCTCGCGCTGGAGTCGGTACCGGTCCCGGACGAGCTCCGTCAGCAGGTAGAAGCGCTACGCGAGGACGGCAAGACAGCCATGCTCGTCGCCAGCGGCGGGCGCGCCGTCGGCGTCGTGGCCGTTGCAGACACCGTCCGACCCGAGGCGGCAACGATGATCGCCGCACTCAAGGCGCTGGGAGTGAAACGAACCGTCATGCTGACCGGCGACAACGAGACGGTCGCTCGTGCGGTAGCTCGGCAGATCGGCATCGACGATGTACGTGCCAGCCTGATGCCGGACGACAAGCTGGTCGAGATCGAACGAATCAGAAGCAATGGCGGGGTCGTGATGGTCGGCGACGGCGTCAACGACGCACCTGCGCTGGCAACGGCGGATATCGGGGTGGCGATGGGCACGCGAGGCACAGACGTGGCGCTGGAGACCGCTGACATCGTGCTGATGCAGGACGATTTGCGTCGATTGCCGTACGCGATCGACCTGAGCCGGCGCACGCGTCGGACCATCCGGGTCAACATAGGCTTCGCACTGTCCGTGATCGTGGTGCTCATCGTGTCCACGTTGGTGGTGGGGATCCCCCTTCCCCTCGGTGTGGTCGGGCACGAAGGCAGCACCGTCATCGTGGTGCTCAACGGTCTTCGGTTGTTGCGAGGCAATCTGCAAAGCCAGCCTGCACCGACGAATCCGATACAAACCGATTCCGTCGCGATCGGCGCCTTTCCCACAAGCGGGCGCTGACCGGAAAGGTGGCAAGACGAACGTTCCCGTCTCCTGATCCGCTTGGCACACCCGCAAGAAGCGCCGTAGGATCAATGAATGCACGGAAATCGGCACGGCTCGTGGTGCGATTTCGCAGCACCGCCGGTCACCGAGACACCGCCGTGTCGGATGTATCGAGAAGAAAGGGCAGCCATATGCGATTCAGATCGAAGAGAGACACCGCTCTCCTTGGTTTGGTCTCGTCGCTGGCGCTCGTGGGCGCGGCGGGCGTGGCAGCGCAGAGCGATGCCACCTCGCAGCCGTCGCTCGATCTCTCCGGTGCCATACATCAGGGCACGTGTGAAGCGCCTGGCGCCAGTGCGTTTCAGGTGGGCGACTTCATCCGGATCCAGGAATCCGAGATCGTCGGGTCGACGGATGTCGCATTCAATCTGCGAGCCCAGCAAACCCTGCAGGCTGACTTCGACGACCTGTTCGGCGAGGACGCCGTGGATCACGTCTTTCTGGTGGTCGACAACACAGACCCCCAGGGCGATCCCATCGCATGCGGAGCACTCGGTGGCGCACGGGTCAACGGTCAGGTGGTGATCGGTCTCGCCGTCACTGACGACGCCACCGGTGACGAAGAGCTGGCCGGGGTAGCCATTTTCGGGAACACCACACCGTCCGGACCAACGACGCAACCCGCGCAAACGCCGGGACAGTTGCCGGTACAGGCCTATGTCTCTGAAGATGCCCTGACGCCTGACGAGCCAACGCCAGCGGTGATCACACCGACCCGAACGGCACCCGCAAGCCCGACAGCAGCACCCTCGACGCCAGTGCCGACCCAGGAGCCAACGGCCGCTCCAACCGAGTCACCCACGACCGCTCCCACGGAGCAGCCGACCGAGGTTCCAACCGAGACGCCGACGCAGGAGCCGACCGAGGCTCCGCCTACCGAGGAGCCTACGCAGGAAGTCCCGCCGACGAGCGACGCGACCGCGACGTAGCAGCAAGCAATACCCCCGGCCGCCAATGGCCGGGGGTATTGCTTGTCCCAATCACTTCTGGAGCGGGAACCGATATCACGAAATGCACGTCTTGCCTGCAGGAAGATACAGGTTTTTGTCTGCACGCCAGGAGGAATCCAGCGCCATGCCATACCGATCCAGCGTCAGTCGCCGTTCACTGCTACGAGGCGGCGCAGTCCTGCCGTTCGCGCTCCTCGGCGGTCACTCGTACGCTCACGCCCAGGGCACGCCGCCATCCGAAGCATCCGATGGCGTCACTCCCGACCCCGACGTTTCGCTCGTACCTGCCATCAACACATTCGCGCTGGATCTTTACGATGAGCTGCAGCTCGACGGCACGGGCAATCTGATCTTCTCGCCCTTCAGCGTCTCCCAGGCGTTGGGCATCACCTATGCCGGTGCGGCCGGAGAAACAGCGAGTCAGATGGCCGACGCACTTGGCTTCAACCTGCCCCCGACGGAGCTCAACAACGCGTACGCGCTCCTGAACGCCGACCTGGTGGCACGAGGATCCGCCAGCGAAGAGGGCGCGCTTCGCGTCGCAAATGCCTTGTGGGGTGAACGGACCTATCCATTCAGCAGTGCGTACAGCAACGAGCTCGAACGGGCCTACGGCGCAGGGTTGCATGACACCGACTTCGCTGGTGATCCGGAGGGAGCACGCGAGGACATCAACACCTGGGTAGCAGAGCAGACCGAAGAGCGCATTACTGACATCGTGCCGCCGGATGCGATCACTCCGATGACACGCCTGGTTATCGCCAATGCGATCTATTTCTTCGGCCCCTGGCGTCACCGATTCACGGTGAGCAGCACCGTCGACGATGTGTTCCATCTTGCTGACGGCGCCGAGACGACGGTGCCGTTCATGGTCCAGCAAGAGACCTTTGCTTACGCAAGCGGGGACGGCTGGCAGGCGATCGACCTCCCCTACGAGCAGGATGGCATCACGATGACGATTCTCCTGCCAGACGAGGGTAGGTTCACCGACGTCGAAGAGAGCCTCGGTGCGGGCACGATCGATGACGTGGTCTCCGGGCTCGACTGGACAGAGGTCCGGTTGCATCTGCCGAGGTTCGAATTCGAGTTTGCCACGAGCGTCGCCGATGCCCTCATGAACCTCGGCGTAACGGACGCCTTCGATGCGAATCGAGCGGACTTCAGCGGAATGGTCGACGGAGTACCCGCTGAGCCGCTCTCCATCGGGGATGTCTTGCACAAGGCATTCATCAGCATCGACGAGGAGGGCACAGTGACAGCCGCGGCGACCGCGGTGATCGGCGAGGTGAGCGCAGCACCACCTTCAGACGAGCCGATCGAGCTTCGCATCGACCGCCCATTCATCTTCACGATCCGCGATACCGTTACCGGCAGCATGATCTTTCTCGGCAGGGTCGTGGATCCGAGCGCCTGACACCGTACAGCTGAAAATAGGGAGTTGCCGTTCGAACATGCCTTGGATGGGCACCGCCAGCCAGGACGTTCGACCTGGCGAAAAGGAAGGAGTCAGCGCTCGGGCTCGCTCACCGTCGGATTCAGGTAGGCCAGCACGGCGAGCACGCGGCGATGGTCGTTGATGGAGTCGTCGAGACCCAGCTTGCTGAAAATGCCACGGATGTGCTTTTCGACGGTACCATCGGAGACGAACAGCGCGTCGGCGATCGCCGCGTTGGTGCGCCCCTGAGCCATCAGCTCCAGCACATCCCGCTCCCGCTGGGTGAGACTCGCCAGTCGCTCGTCCCGTCGGCGACGAGTGACAAGCTGGGCGACCACCTCTGGGTCGAGTACCGTGCCGCCAGCGGCGACCTGCCTGATCGCTGCCACAAAATCACGTACATCCGCCACGCGATCCTTGAGCAGGTACCCGACGCCATTGGTGCCGGTCGCCATCAGGTCACCGGCGTAGCGCTCCTCCACATACTGCGAGAACACGAGGATCGGCGAACCGGGAAGCGCCTTGCGAATGTCGATTGCCGCCTTCAGCCCCTCCTCCCGGAAGGTGGGCGGCATGCGCACATCGACGATCGAGATGTCGGGACGGTGCTCCTTGGTCGCTTCGATCAGTGCCTCTGGCTCACCGACCGCTGCGACAATGTCCATACCCTGCTCCGAGAGGAGCCGCACCAGGCCCTCTCGGAGCAACACTGCGTCTTCGGCGATTACGACACGCATGGAATCTCCACGACGAGACGGGTCCCGCCTCCCTCGGGGCTGTCGATCTGCATGCGACCGTCGAGCGCCTGGATGCGGTCCCTGAGCCCTGCCAACCCCGTCCCACGGGACGGATCGGCACCACCGAGACCATTATCGCTGATCTCGATGCGGAGCCATTCACCCTTGCGCGATATCGAGACGTTCGCTTCGGTTGCGTGGCTGTGCTTGGCGATGTTGGTGAGTCCTTCGACCACCACAAAGTAGGCGGTCCCCTCGACCTCTTCTGGCTGGCGCGTCGGCAGGTCGACATCCACGCCGACTGGAATGGGCGATCGACCTGCGATGGCCGAGATCGCCGCGTCGAGCCCGCGATCGGACAGGACCGCCGGGTGGATGCCGCGCACGAGGTCGCGAAGCTCCTTGAGCACGATCTTCGATTCCTCGTGCGACTTCACGAGGAGCTCCCGTACCGCTTCGATGTCGTTCGACTCCATGCGATCACGGGCACGCCCGAGATCCATCGCCATCGACACGAGTCGCTGCTGCGCGCCGTCGTGAAGGTCGCGCTCGATGCGACGGCGCTCAAGGTGCATCGCCTTCATCACGGCCGAGCGGCTCTCGGTCAGCTCCTCCACTCGCTCGGTGAGGATCTCCTCGTTCGATGGCGCAAGCAGCCGCTTCGCGAACTCGCCGTGCAGGATGGCCAGGAGATTGATCAGGATACTCAGCGGAACAATCAGGACCGCGCCGACGAGGAACGCAAACACGGATTCGGGGAAGCTGTTGATGTTCCAGCCCAGAATCTGATGATCACCACCGAGGATGGTGATCGCGGGAGAAATCGCGAACTGGATCGGAATGAAGGCAATCGCCATCTCCAGCAGCCCGACCGGGAACAGGATCATCAGGTAGGCGATGTCGCGCCACACGGCCGGTGTGCGGAGCATACGCCAGCCGCGCTTGATGAGACTGCCGTCCCTGGGCAGCTCATCGTATGGCGAGGGAATGACGATACCGAGAAACACCCGTACTCGGGCACGCTCGAGATGCGCTCCCCAGACGAGGAGCGCGATCGTCGCCGCGAGGATCGGGAATCCGATCATGATGACTGCGGTGGCGACGCCGACGGTGGCCCCGACCAGCGCGACGATGAACCACGTGATCCCGAGCACACCGCTCAGGAGCAGAAAGACGATGTCGTTGAGGATCTTCCACGAGCGAACGCCCGGAAGGTTGCGGATGTATCGAAAGACGGTCTCTGGCTCGTCCGCCAGCACGCGACTGGCTCGCTGGAGCGCATCGTCGCGCTGACTCGGCCGCCCGGGGGCGTCGAGCTCATGGATATGTTGATGCTCTGTCATGATGCTGTTTCCTGAGATCCTGGTAGCCGCGACAGGCGGCCGAACGCTTAACGCGAGAGGAGCTCGGACATGACAGTCCGCATCGCCAGACCTTCCACGCCGATCCGGTAGGTGGTCGGGCCGATGTCATCGGCGGGCACGGAACCTTCGAAGGTCGGCATCTGCTGAACCATGGCACGCATCGCCGGCACGGTGACACGCTCGGGCATGACCGTGTTGACACTGGAGCCAGTATCGCTCTCAGTCCCATGCTGCATGGTGGCCACCAGGAAGACGATGCCTGCGATGATCAGCACCAATCCTGTGATCGACACGATCCTGGGCAGCATCGTGCCCTCATCGAGATCGACCACTCTCGGATGCTGATCGGCGGGTACCGACATCTGGTTGACGCACAGTGCCATGATCGCTCCTCTCACGAGTCACCCACGTCGTGACTGTGATCTCATCTTCCGAGAATACCGCGTCTGGCAACAGAAGGAGCGCATGGAATCCGGGGGGAGGGTTATCCCTCCCATGCCAGTGGGGTAGGCGGTGGTTGCACACGTTACCGATCCGGAGCATCCCACGGATCGCGGTGCACCTGACTCAACGACGCACCACACGGCAAAGTGTGAGAAGCAGAAATTTTGGCCGCTCGCGGCGTGACAACCACGCGGCAGACCCGGTGATGGCTGGGTAATGACCGAATGGGAGCCGCTGAGCCCAGGCAGAGGCGCCATGCCTACGCGGCGACCTCCTGGCGGTGCGTCGCGGCCGTGATCTCCACGAAGCGCACGAGGACATCGATCGTCACGGCGGCATCCTCGACGGTGATGCTCTCGGCCGGGTTGTGGCTTATCCCGTCCTTGCAGCGGGTGAACAGCATGGTCACCGGCATGATTCGCGCCAGGGCCGCAGCATCGTGGCCGGCACCGCTGAACAGCTCCGTCGGCTCGAATCCGGCCTGCTCGATCGCAGCGGCAAGCGCGCCGTTGAGCGCATCGTCGCACACCATCGCGTCTACCCTCTGCCCAGGGTGCCACACGAGGTCAACGTTTCTCCGAGCGGCAACCGACGCCGCACGTGCCTGAATCCGCTCGTAGATCTCATCGACCACGGATTCGTCAGGATGACGCACGTCGAGGCTGATCCGCGCCTTGCCAGGCACGACATTGCTCGAACCCGGCTCTATCGCGATCTCCCCGACCGTGGCACGACCGTCAGCATACGCCCGGCCGATCTCGTCCACACCGAGGATGATCTCGGCAGTGGCCACGAGCGCGTCACGACGACCCTCCATCGCGAGCGTCCCAGCGTGACCGGCGACCCCATGGACCTCCAGGTACGCTCGCTGCATGCCGACGATACCGGAGACGATCCCAACCGGAAGACCGGCGACCTCGAGCCTCGGTCCCTGCTCGATATGCGCCTCGATGAAACCAAGGTAGCGGTGCTCCACCAGCGACCCCTTCAGGGACCCTTCCGGGTCGAAGCCCCACCCCGCGATCGCATCTCTCAGGCTGATCCCATCCACGTCGAGCGTCTCGAGTGCCTCACGTGACAACCCACCCACGGCGGATAGAGATCCCAGATACGGGAGGTATCGACTCCCCTCCTCCTCGGCAAACGCCACAACCTCGAGCGCAAATGGCAACTGCGTTACCCGCGCTTGAACAGCTTCGACCGTAGCGATCGCGCTGAGCACGCCGAGGATACCGTCGTAGCGACCTGCATCTCGAACGGTGTCCAGATGGCCCCCCATGAGCAATCTCGGTGCATCCTCCACCGGCCCAGGCAAGAGCCCAAAGAGGTTTCCGATGGCGTCCCGACGTGTCTGCAAGCCGGCTTGTCGCATCCAGTCCTCGACGATCGCCATCGCCTCGGCAAGCGGCTCGGTGCCGTAGCGCCTGGTGATCCTGCCAGGCTCTTCGGTGTGGGAGGCGACGATATCGCAACGTTCCATCAGGTGTTCGGCCAGGACATCGATGCTGACGGACTGGGGCATGCACTTCACTCCAGATGGAGGAGGGCTTGGATTGGGCCCTCCAGGTGACACGAGGAACCGGGGGACCAAAGGTATCCGATCCATGTGTCGATCCCTCAGGATGCAATGAGCCGCTGATAGGCTGGCAACGTGAGGAACGTTTGAAAATCGTCGCTCATCACGAGCTGATCGAGGATTTCGGCGGCCTCCGCGTACGGCAGGTTTCCTGACAGCTTCGCCAGCTCTTCCTCGCGAACCTGACGGTACCACTCCTTCGTGATGGCGGTACCATCGTCGGTCTTCTGGTCGTGGTGGATCCACTGCCAGAGCTGGGCACGCGAGATCTCGGCCGTGGCGGCATCCTCCATCAGATTGTTGATTGCGGCGGCACCCGTGCCGTTCAGCCAGGCCGCGATGTACTGGATCGCGACGCTCACATTCGTCCGAACGCCTTGCTCGGTGATCGAGCTGCCCGGGATGGTGAAATCGGTGAGCTGGCTCGCCTCGACGTGGACGTCTTCCCGCAAGCGGTCCTTCTGGTTGGGCGCGACGCCGAAGACGGCGGTCATCTCCTCGATGGCGATGGGAACCAGTCCGGGGTGCGCGACCCAGGTTCCGTCGAAGCCGTCACCAGCCTCGCGCTTCTTGTCGGCGTGCACCGCTGCCATCGCGCGATCGTTGGCTTCGGGGTCCCTCCGCGTCGGGATGAACGCCGCCATGCCGCCGATGGCATGAGCGCCACGCTTGTGGCAGGTTCGCACCAGCAGCTCGGTGTAGGCACGCATGAACGGGACGGTCATGGTGACCTGGGCACGATCCGGCAGGATCTTGTCAGGTCGGTTGTGGAAGGTCTTGATCGCGCTGAATATGTAGTCCCAACGACCGGCGTTCAATCCGGCGGCATGGTCCCGAAGCTCGTAGAGGATCTCCTCCATCTCGAACGCGGCGGGCAGTGTCTCGATCAGGCAAGTGGCGCGCACGGTACCGTGAGGAATGCCGAGCCGCTCCTGGGCACGCGTGAAGACGTCGTTCCAGAGTCGTGCCTCGAGATGGCTCTCCATCTTGGGCAGGTAAAAGTACGGCCCCGATCCTCGCCCGATCAGCTCCTTCGCGTTGTGGAAGAAATAGAGTCCGAAGTCGACGAGACTCCCGCTGGCCGGCTCGCCATCGATGGTGATGTGCACCTCTTCGAGGTGCCAGCCACGCGGGCGAACGAGCAGGGTCGCGATCTCATCATTCAGCTGATACAGGCGCCCATCTGGATTCTGGAACGTTATCGTCCGACGCACGGCGTCGTAGAGGTTGCGCTGACCATCGATGACGTTGTGCCAGGTCGGTGATGATGCATCCTCGAGGTCGGCCATGAAGCATTTTGCGCCGCTGTTGAGTGCGTTGATGACCATCTTGCGGTCGCAGGGCCCGGTGATCTCCGCACGGCGATCGTTCAGGTCCGCAGGCGCCGGGGCAACGGTCCAATCGCCCGATCGGACATCGGCCGTCTCCTGGAGGAAATCCAGCTCTTCCCCAGCGAGGATGGCGCGAGCGCGCTGATCGCGCGCCGCGAGCAGCTCCTTGCGACGCGCGTTGAAGGTACGGTGGAGATCGGCGACGAACTCGACGGCTTCGTCGGAGAGCACCCATTGAAGGTCGTTGGGAACGGGAGAAACGGAAACACCCTGGACCATGGCTGAGAGTCCCTTTCCATTGCCTGCGGAACGCTGGCACGACGTGTCTGCTCCAGACATCTTGGGCCAGCGTCACGATCGGCGCAAGACGGGCCAGGGTACCGTCTCAGGCTGCCTCCAACTCCCTTCGCAGCTGGATGATGACGTCCTCACGAAGGCCCTGCATCACTGCATTCACCTGCGCCTCGCCGGGTGCATGGAACCCTAGCCACCTGCGCCGGTGGAGGAAGATGATCCGGGTGGCATCAGACGCCTCGACCCGGATCTCGATGTCAAGGGTGACGCCACCGTCCTCGCGGATGCGCATGTACCCGTTGTCACGATCGAGCACGGCGAACCGGTGCCTGCCCTGCGCGATGGCATGCTCGAGAGCGAGGACGGCGTGGTCCCAAGAGACCCGGAGAAGCAGTTCGGAGTGGATGGTTGCCATGGAGAGCTCCGCCTGTGGCAGGTCGGGCACGGCGCTCAGCGCACCGAATGCCGGGGAAGATGAGCGAAATGGTCCCACGTGGCGCGTGTGGGGACGCGCCCCTGAGACTACTGTACCGCTGGATGCAAGCGCAGCAAGAAGGCTGCCAGCAGGGTCATTTGGCAACGCTCGCTGCCAGCCGGATGCGCATCGCCTGGACATCTGGAGCATCTTGAGCAGGTGGAACCTACTCGCCCGGGTTGGTGGGCATTTTCCAGGTGCTCAGATGCAGGGGTTGGGATGGGAGAACCTGAGCATGTGGGCCGATACAGGTGGCAGGTGGGCCAGATGCTCAAGATGTTTCCGTATGGGGCGCTGAGCACCTGGAGACCGCCAGCCATCGGTCATGCGATGGTCGTCGGACACACCCCGGCACCATTGGCGCGGAACGGTCCCACGCATACCTGACGGTCGGAGCCCTCGATCGAGTGCAAAGGGATCTCCCTTCGCACTCGATTCGCGTACTGTTACCAATGGGGAACACACCGACAATCACCGTTGTGTCCCAGCGCCGCACCGCGTGGGTTTTCGGGGATACGGTCCGAGCGTCGGATAGCCCAGACCTTACACCCTTCTCGCCTTCGCGAGACAAGGAGTCGTTTCGAGAAGCGCCTCGGCGTGAGAGATCAGCGCCGCGGATCTGAGCCGGCGCACGTGACCGATCGGCCCTGCCGACGGTCGCTTCCCTGGAAGAACGAGGAGACCTCCGACACTGCCGCCAGCGGGCCAGTGCCCCGCGCTACCACTAGGCTGTCAGGCGCGCGTCAAGCGAGTGCCGCTTCACCTCGGCGAGAAAATCGTTCAGCACCATGTCGATGCGTGGACCGCGTGCCAGTGGCAGCAGGCGCCTCGTCTGGCGAGCGACCACGGAGACTACCGTTTGTCGGGGCCCCTCGACGCGAATGTGCACGTAGAGTGCGATTCCCCTGGCAGCGCGCAGTTCGAGATAGCCGTTGTCCCGCTGGACGACCTCGAACCCGCGCCGAACATCACGGGCGACGGCTTCGATGGCATTGGTCGCAATGTCCCAGGACACCGGAAGCCTGACCTTCGACTTGATCGATGACATTCAGTAGCTCCAACGATCACTCTGCGGCACGCAGATCGGTCCCGTCTGCGTCCTGACCTATCTGCCGGTACACCAGGAATGTCCCGCGGCAAGGCGCCCCGACGATACAAGCAGGGCGATACGACGTGCGCTCGCGCCCGCATCAGTTGACTGCCAGGCATGTCACCCCGGCACCCCGCACATCCCCGAATTCTGTGTACACCTCCCACGCATGCAGCCTACACCCCACATCGCAACAAATCAAGGCATGTCCTCCAACAATCGTTTGCCCGGATGCCATGGTCCTTATATATTTAGGGATGTCGTGAATCCTCCTCACCTGCGCACCGTGCAGATTTGGTCCTCCGAGGGGCCAGTCATCTGGGCCACGTCCCAACCGGATGGATCACGCGCCTACCACGACCTCCCCGCCAATGTCCGCGCTCGCGAGCGCGGTGCGAGCGCCGGAGTCCGGATCGACCGACTCCAGCAGCAGGGAAAAGGTGTATGTCCCCTCCTGCCAGCCGGACTCCGGGATGTAGGGTCGTGAGACGACCGTGGTCTCCTCGAGGAGGGCGAGCGACTCGCTCAGCACCACGTCCTCGACCACCTGGCCATCTCGAGAGACGATCAGGGTGAGGCGAGACGACGCGATCCGTTGACCGCGATTGGCGACCTCGACGTGCAGGTCGGCGTACTGAGGCGCCAGGCCGGTTCCATCCGGCACGACACGCAGAGTCGCCGAGCTGATCTCGACCGGTGCCGCGATGGCGGGCTCGGCGGGTGGTGACAGGTTCACCGGCACGTCATCCAGCGACGCGCCCCAGCCACGGTCTTCATCCGTAAGCTCGAGCGACACGGTGTATTCGCCCGCCTCCAGCTGCGTGGGCAGCCCAATCTCGATCAGGGTCTGATCCCCCGCGTAGACGGGTCGCATGGTGATCGGTGCCGTCAGCACAACCCGGTGGCCTCGACTCATCACCAGCTCGCCCTGCGGACGTAGACTGACGTTCCCGGTGTTCTCGATCGGCACCATGAGCCAGGCGCTGCTCGTATCCCCCTCGATCATCGGCATGCCAACCGTCCCCTCACCTACCATCGGTCCTGGCACGATCACGGTCACCCCGATCGCCTTGCGGATCACCTGGTTGAAGATCGCTGCACCTTCAAGTGCGATTGGCTCAGCGGTCTCAACAACGATGCCTGCGAGATACACGCCGGGCGGAGTGTCGGGTGGTACCGTGACACCGACCACGCGCTCGATCGTCGCACCCGGCTGGAGGTCGTACGTCTCGGCTGGATAGACCAGCCAGCTGGTCGGCTCGGTGATCGGTTCCGATTCGCTTCGCACGCCGAACCCGCCGTTCACGAGCGTGTACGCATCGGCTGCATAGGTGCGGAGCATGAGGTGCCTGCTATCGCGATTCCCGATAATGACGTCCAGGTCGGCTGTCTGTCCCGGTAGCAGCTCCACGCTGAGATGACTGCCGTCTTCCCCTCCTCGTCCGTGCAGCGAGAACCGAGCCCCGGCCGGAGCCTCATCGCTCGTCTCCCTCCCGGCAGCATTCGCCGCGACCAGAGCCACATACGCGCCGAGCACCAGCATGAAGATCAGCCCAAGCCTGACGCCCCTGTCGTATCCCCTCACAGCTCTCCTCCTGTTACAGCAGTGACAACCGGAGCGCGACGCTCTCGGGACGCCCGGTCGTACCGGCGTCCCGAGCATCGCGTCCAGGACATCTTCCCGGGAGAGGTTTGCCTAGGTGGGATCGGTGCTTGTCAGGCTGACGGTGACCGTTGCCCGGTAAAGATCAGACTGGATTGGCTCATTGTTGCCATCCATGTTCGGGATCTTGATCGTGGCGGGACCGGACACCGTCGACGTGCCCTTGGCTCCAACGCCGCTGACGATGGTTTCGGTGTCCCTCTTGATGGTGAGCGCGGTGTTGTTGCTGAGCACGAGGGATCCTGCAGGCATGACGACGTCAGGGGTCCAGGTGATGTACGACTGGAATCGCTGTGGGCCGGTTTCCTTCTGTCCGATGAACTCTCCAATGCTGGCCTGCACGTTCCAGTTGCCGCTGCCCCCGCGCTCGTCCACCACGATCAGACTGAGCGAGCCCGACGCCGTGCCGTTGGGCACCGCATCGGTAAACGTCCCTGCGGAGCCAGCCGTAAGGACGACGGAGAACGTACCGGAGTAGACCTGCACCTGCACGACTTCCGTGTCACTTCCCGTTTGCGCAAGCGCGGTCACCCCCACGGTGGGAACAAGCATTGCCGCAAGAATGAGGGCGAACATCCTGCTTCGGATCGACATCTGATTCCTCCGGAACCACCGTTGTGGTTCAATGGCATGTAGCGATGCCGGTCGACTTCCAGGTCCGTGGCACCGCTCGTTTCGGGTGGGGGCGGCTCGCATGCGAGCCGCCTGCCACCTTGGATGGTCGCGAGACACCAGACGCCAACTCTGGTCGCCTCCACCTAGCCCCCTCCCTTCAGATGTCTCCGGCAACCCTCCTTGCTCCTGGCGAGTACGGTTCGAACGGCGCAGCCCCAGGGGTGGCAGGGTCTCCTCGACGGAGTCCCCGCCAATGGCTGCGGTCATTCGCATGGTGGGTGGAGAACTTCCCTGGACGCATGCTGCCCGCCAACCGTCGCAAGCAGCTCGTCGTCGAGAGACGTCGGCAACGGCTATCCGCCGGGATCGCCGTTCGAGGTCACGGTGACGGTAAGCGTCGACCGAAACACGCCCGGAGCGGTTCCGCCAGGCAGCGTTACCGACAGAGCCAGGGTGTGCTCGATGGTGACATCGGATGTGTCGCTGTCTGCAACGAGGAGTGTGACCGGAGAGCCGAAGGTACCTCTCACGGTACCTTCGCGCACCCCCGTGACATCAGTGAGCCTGCTCGATTCGAAGGCAAGCCGTGCCGGCGCCAGACTGACTCCGTCGTGAGCGCCTGAATACTCGAACGCCGTTGCTGACATGGTCACCGACCAGCCACAAGGCCCATCGGTCGACACGGCGTAGGTGATCTCTCCATCGATCCGCCGCTCGTTGTTCGAGTACGCCGCGACCCATTCCGGGGTCGAGCCTGCAAAGGTCACGTACGGCGAGCACGACAGATTCATGGGAGCGAGCACGTTTCCGTCCCTGGCGATGACCGTCCAGATCACGTCGGTCTCACCGCCGCCGTGGTCGATGACGACCACCGCTCGCTCGCCAGGCCCGGCTTCGAGAGGCGCGTACAGTCGCACCAGCAACTCCAGGGATTCACCGTTGCGCTCAGGTGGTGGTGCCCAGCTCGCACGCTCACCGCGATCGGTCCACACGAAGCCGTCAGTGACGGACTCACCGATCGCGACCTCCCAGCCACTGCCTTCCGCGAGCATCGCAGAAACGGGTGGCAGGTGGTCCTGGTGGGTGGCCCGGTATTCACAGGTCAGATCGACCTGCTCACCGGGCACGACTTCGGACGCCGACGGCGTGGCGCAGGAAAGGGCGGACGCCCCGTCGACGGTGCTGGCATTCGTTGTCACGGCATGCAACACACCGATCAGGTCACCAGCCGAATCTGCTTCGGTCATTGCTGGCATCTGCGGGCCAGCACGCTCGGGGGTGGCCGGCACGGCGAGCTCGGCTTGACCGGTCCCACCGATCTCGCCTGGCAGCTCGACAGCCGTGCTGTCACCCTGTCCACCTTCGGATTCCGGCGACTCGGGAATGACGACGAAGGTCGCCAGCGGCGCACCATTCGCAACGCCGAGCTCGACCACCGCTGAGTCGAGCGTCACCGTGCTCCCGAGGTGCAGGTAGGCAACCGACGCTGGTGCGGCGTCCGCGGGAGCCTCGATCAGGACCGACACGCTGAAGCTCGAGCCAGCAGCGACGGATTCGGTGTCGCTCGCAGCAGTGGCATGTCCGCCTCCGAGCCAGTTACCGTGCACGGTGCGAATCCAGGCACGCCACTTAAGCGCCGGGCTACCATCGTCATGGAGAAGCTCGGCCCGGACAGCCGTCTCGGCGCGGGGCGTCGTGACGGAATAGGCGAAGGTCAGCTCACGCTGATCGCCGGGCGCGAGGACGATATCGCTGTCCGATGACAGGAGCGCCACGGTGTCACTGTTGACAAGAGAAACGTCGGGTTCGGATGGTTCGATGGGATCGGCGGTGATGTCAGATGGCTGCGAATCGACTGACGGCGGGACCGCTGGCGTCGCTGCTCCGGTCTCGGCTGCACGTGAGCCGGCGACCGTGCTGTGGTGGGAAGGACTCGCAACCGGCAGGATCGATATCGCGATCAGGACCAGCACCACGATGCGAGTCCTGCCAGGCGAGTGCCTGTCAATCTCATCCGTCGCTGACACGCAAACCTCCGCGGGGTAGAGGCGAACCGTGAGTCGACACTGTCGTACGGTCAACAGATGTCATTCAACCCTGTGCCGTCGGAGCTGGCGACGCGGGTGGTCACGCTTCCGATCAACGCAGTGGGACCCTGCAGGCAAACATCGTAGTGACGCTGGTGGATGGATTTACGGTTTGCTTGGCTCTGAAGACAGCATAGTTCAATCAGAGCTACCTCACAAGGACACATATCGGTGAACTTTGCTGTTCAGGATGCCGATTGATTTGTATTGGAAGCGATTATGCAGAATCGGAGGTCATTGCAATGGGGAACGTGAGGCGCTCCTTCGCGTGCGATCATCTGACTCTGGCACAGGGCTTTCCCGGAATCTGGCCCGGCAGATATTCCCACCTTCCCCGTGTAATGACCGAGCAGACGCGGGCACGACGGACGCCTACATAGGCGTCCAATTGTGATCGGCGTGGTGCAGGAGGTACTCGCACATTCCAGCGATTTACCGGCGCCATTCATGGGAAGCCGTCGACGCTCGACCCCCAGCGGAACAGAAGGGGACGCGGGCATGCCCGCGTCCCCTTCTGTTCCGCTGGGGGAATGGAGTTCCCTATGGCAGATAGCGCGCCGGATCCTGCGAGACTCCGTTCACCTGCACCATGAAGTGCACGTGTGGACCGGTGCTGAGCCCGGTGCTTCCCACGGGTCCGATGGTCTCACCCTGGGTCACCCGCTGTCCGACACTCACGTAGGGCTGGGTAGCCATGTGGCCGTAGATGGTGTGCACATTGTTGCCGTGGTCGATCTCGACGTAGTACCCGAGTCCACAGTCACACCAACCGGCAGTGACGACCGTCCCGTCGGCTACCGCTACGATCGGGGTGTAGGCGGGCGCCGCGAAGTCGATGCCATCGTGGACGCCACACCCCCAATCCGGGTTGTACGGGTAGAAGCCAAGCGAGCTGCAGCCGAATCCCTGCGTCTGCACCGCGCCGGACACCGGCAGGACGAACTGGCTGCTCGAGCGAGGCGGCTGTGTCGCCTGGGTCGGCTCCGCGGTCGGCTCATCGTCCGGCGTGGTCGTTGCGGTTGCCGTCGGAGTTCGCTGCGACTGCGGTGTCTCGGTCGACGATGTGGCCGTCGACGTCTCGTCCCCGGCTGGCTCCGTGGCTGTCGCCGTCGGAGTGGTGGGCTCTGCCGTTTCGGTGGCCGTGGCCTCAGTAGTCGGCGGCACGCTCGTCGCGGCCGGCGTGGCGATCAACACGAGCAGATCGCCGTCGATGAACCCTGTCTGACCATCGGCCGTGCGGACCTCGAACCAGCCATTGTGGCTATTGTCATGGCTCACCGGTCCCCGGAGGATCGTCACCTGGGATCGCTCGGCCACCGAGCCGATCTGGGTCCCGTCCACGCCGGCGCTCGAGCGCAGCTTCGCTCCACCGCCGGACTGGGTCTGCACGAGTGCCGTGGTACCGGCTGGGAAGATGTCGGAGCCATCCGGCCGAGACGATCCGTCCGTCGAACCGTCACTGAGGAAGAACCCGGAGATCCAGCCCTCGATGCCATCGACCTCGACCGGCCACCATCTGGTAACGCCGTCGTCATCCAGCACGGAGTCGACGTGGGAGATCCGGAGATTCACCCTGGTGCCGTCCGCCACTCGCGACACGATGGCGCCGCTCTTCGAGGGCTCGGCACGCATGTTGACGCTCTCGCCATCGCCCACGACGACTGCAGTCGCTCCTTCGAGCTCTCCGCCACTCCACGAGAACTGCCGTCGCGGACCCGCAGGGCTCGTCGCCTCCGGCGTGGGAGCGGTATCACCAGACACGCTGGTGAGATAGTAGCCAGAGACCCAGCCGCGGGAGCCGTCATATTCGACCGGCCACCAGCGGGTCACTCCGTCCGGATCGTTGACGGTATCCGTCTCATCGATCCAGAGATCGACCACGGTTCCGTTCGGGATGTGCCCGATCACCTCCGCGCCCCATGACGGCTCAGCCCGCAGGCGCAGCCCGTCGACCGCCCGAACCCTGGCGGCGGCATCGCTGAGCGACTCCCCGTCGAACTCGAACGGCACCGTCCCGGCTGGGAGCCCCGTGGCATCGATCAGATATCTTCCCGAAACCCAACCGGACTCGCCACCGTAGCTCACCGGCCACCACCGATGGCCTCCCTCGTCGACGGTGTCGACCTCTGCGATGCGAAGCGCGACCACGGTCCCATTCGGGATGGTCGCGACCACCTCACCATCCCGCGACGGTGTCGCGCGCATGTCGAGCCCTTCGGCGCCCCCCGCAACGATGGCGGTGGCTGCCTCCAGCGACTCGCCGTCCCACTCGAACTCGACCGTCGGCCCGGAGGTACCATCCGTCGATGGCCCGGTGTCGGCGACGACCCAACCGGCCGGCGCCAGGATCGTGCCGAGCGCGATCGTGCCCGCGATCATGGTCGATCGTGTTCGTCGCCAGAGCGATGTCGTAGCCCGTAGCGTGGTCAACGTGCCTTCCCTTCCGAGGCGACCACCCCCGCGGTCGCGTGAATCCCTTGTTGCATTTCGGACCGGGGATCACGCATTGGAGGTGATCCACGCAGCCAGCATCCGTGGCCGGCCCCATGCGAGTCAGCCATCCTCGCACGGGGTCCATCCCGGTCCACGTCACCCGTGCCTCACATCCGCGACGTCCCCATCGAGGACGCCTCACACGGCGATGCCGAACGGTCCGCAGGCTCGAACGGTGCATGCTCCAACCCCGCGGTGCGGAGGGAACGTACACCCTTATCAACCTGTACATGCACAATACCACCGTCAGGGAGACATGACAATGTGAGACGTACAGGATTGGCAGGTCTCCAATTTCCGCGGCATCGGAACCGCACCCTCATTTGTGACAGGCGGTCACCGGTTCGTCGGCATCTCGGCCGCGATGCTATACTCCCCGGTTGACAGGGTGGCCGTTGCGACGGTCATTTCGTTGTGCCCGCACAAAGTCATCCGAGCCGGAACCTGACCTGTGTCATGGTGCCGCGGTGCGGGCCGTGCAATTTCGTGATCGGGCAGCGTGTGCCGGGTCACCGGACGACCTGCAAGTCAGGCGACGCGAGTCCGGGTGGTGAGACGGGATCGATCAGTCGGCTTCCATATATGGATGCGGCATGCTTCGCCCCCTCAACCATGACGGCTCCATCGGGCGATGGTGCTGTCCCGCCCCGGATAGCCATCTAGAAGGGACGCGACGAGCGTGAAAGTATCGGTAGAGCGACAACCAGGCAGCCTCGTGACGCTGGACATCACGGCCGAACAGGAAGAATTCGCCCAGGCCATGGACCGCGCCTTCCGGAGGGTGTCCAAGGACATCCAGATCCCGGGATTCCGCAAGGGCAAGGCCCCGCGGACGATCATCGAGCGGTACTACGGACGCGAGATCTTCGTGCAGGAGGCCGCGGACGATGTCATGGACACCCTCTATCGTGAGGCGCTTCGGCAGGAAAACATCACGCCCGTCGGCGAGCCGGATGTCGAGATCGTCGCGCTCGAGCCGGTGAACTTCAAGGTCACCGTGCCGGTCTACCCGACCATCGATCCGGGTGACTACACGAGTGTCCGTGTCGAGCCCGAGGACGCGTCCATCTCCGAAGATGACGTGAACGAGGTGCTCGAGCGCCTGCAGAAGTCACAGGCCACCTGGGTTGATCCGAGCGAGCCCCGCAAGCCTCGCGAGGGCGATCAGGTGACGGTCGACTACGAGGTCAAGGAAGGTGACGAGGACTTCCAGGAGCCCGTCACGGATGCCCAGTTCATCCTCGGTGAGACGAACCTGCTCACCCAGCTCCGCGAGCGCATCGAGGACATGAACGTCGGCGATACCGAAACCTTCGAGCTGGCATTCGACGAGAACGACGAGACGGCTGACCCCTCCATTCGGGGCAAGGTCCTCACATACACCGTCACACTGAAGAGCATCAAGGAACGTGAGCTCGCCGAGATCGACGACGAGTTCGCCAAGAACGTCGCCGATGCCGCCAGCCTCGAGGACCTCAAGCAGCAGATCCGCGACGATGTCCATCAGGGCAAGACCTCCGAGGCGCGCACCAAGGTAGTCAACGAGATCATCAGCAAGATCGCCGAGGGCGCCGAGGTCGATCCCCCGAAGGTGATGATCGACGAGGAGGTCGAGCACCAGCTCAACCACCTCAAGCAGAATCTCGCGCAGAGCGGCACACCGTACGAGGCCTACCTGCGCGCGCAGGGCAAGACCGAGGACGAGGTCAAGGAAGAGCTCCGGCCCGACGCGGAGCGCCGGCTTCGCAACTCCCTGCTGCTGCAGGAGATCGCCCGGCGAGAGGAAATCGAGGTCACTGATGAGGACATCGAGGCGGAGCTGGATCGCATGCTCGGCCCCATCAACGCCGAGGGCGAAGAGCAGCAGCAGCGCCTCCGCGAGATGTACCGCAGTGACTACTTCAAGAACATGATCAGGAACGATCTGTTCGAGCGGAAGCTGACGGACCACCTGATCGACATTGCGACCGAGGGCAAGGGCGCGGTGCTGAACGGCTGGGAGCCGAAGGAGGACGGCGCGACGGCCGCGATCGCCGCCGCCGAAGAAGCCGAGACCAGCGTCGAGGACGGTGAGGCCAGCGACGACACCACCGGGGCCGAGGCCACCAGCGAGCAGACCTCCGAATCGTTCCCGGAGCTCGAGGGCGACAGCGGTGAGGGCTGGGTCAAGGGCGACGGCGAGAACACGATCCCCGAGGGATTCCCGGTCAAGGGCAACGCGGGCTCGCGCATCTACCACACCCCCGAGTCGCGGTTCTACGACAACACGATCGCCGAGTACTACTTCGCCTCGCCCGAGGTCGCCGAATCCTACGGATTCCGCGCCCCGAAGGGTGCCAAGAAGGCTGGTGGCGCGGCGGGCGGCGCTCTCAAGGATGCGGCCGACAGCGAGTAATACCTGTCCTGATCCCGGACGGCATGGCTGTCACCATCACGATCGTGCATCAGGCCGAGAAAGGGCCCGGCGGCATTCCCCGCTGGGCCCTTTCTCGCGTCAAGCGAATGCCGCGCGATGTCGCTGTCTGCCCCGGGCTGCCCACAGCAGCTACCGCTCAGGTGGACGACACAGGCTCTCGAGAGGTAAGGCGGAGATAGTTGCCATCCGGATCAGCGATGCGAAGGTCCGTGAGTCCCCATGGCTGCTGCTGGAGCTCACCGTCGATCGGGTATCCGGCAGCCCGAACCCGGTCGTGCTCCGCGAAGATGTCATCGACCTCGAGCGCGATCTCGCCCCCCAGCCCCCGATTCGAGGCGAGGCGCCGCCGCGTGAACTACCCGCCCACGTCTGGCAGCTTCGAGATCGGGCGATGCCGAAGGTGACGTGTCCGCGCCGACTACTGGCATATCCGTCATCCCGCCTCAGCAACCTGAACCCAAGGACATCACGATAGAAGGCGACCGACCGATCCATGTCCTTGACGAAACGCTCCAGGCGGAGCGTCATGGCGTCCGATGACATCGCTACCCCCATTCCACAGGAGGTCGCCACTCGGACACATCGAGCGGCGTGAGTCCCCGCTCGATGTCGGCGCGCCTGCCCTCGAGCTGCGGTGGGAGCCGCAGTGAGGTGCCCAGCGTCGCCTCATCCTCGCCGACGAGAAATCCCGGTCCCGCAGTCGCGATCTCAACGATGTGCCCGTCGGGGTCGTGGGAGTAGACGCTGAGAAAGTACGATCGATCGATCACCGGCGTGGCCTGGTACCCAGCCGAAACGAGCCGATCGCGCAGCTCATGCTGCATCTGCTGATCCGGGACGGCCAGGGCGAAATGATGGGTTTGCCCCGCGCCCATCGCCACGCGCCGCTCTCGCGCCGGATCCCGCTCGAAACAGGTCACCACCGTGCCGGGCGCACCCTCTCCGACACCCCAGTACCAGTGAGCCGACCCCGGATCGTCGAAGTTGTCGGTCATCTTGAGTCGGCGCATGCCAAGCAGGTCACCGTAGAACGCATGGGTACGCTCGATGTCCTCGCCGATGGCGGTGACGTGGTGCATTCCGTAGCTGAGCGCCATCTCCGCGTCGATCTCCTCGACCGGCTTCGGCCAGGTATCTGCCTCGATCCGCGCGGAATCCCGGTTCGCCACCATCATCTCCGCTGGTGGTGGACGATGCTCGGTTCCGATCCGGTCCGGATCCTCATCGATCGTCCATCCCGGACCGCGTGTGGCGATCTCGCTGATCGCCCCGTCGGGATCCCTGAAATAGATCGATTCGAAATAGTGTCGATCGAGCGGGCCGTCGACCGGCACGCCGAGATCGACCAGGCGACGCTTCCAGCGCCGCAGGGTATCGCGACTGGAGGTCTCCAGCGCGACGTGATGAGTTCCACCGATTCCTGGATACCCTCGAGGCGCGTCGGGCCACTCGAAGAAGGTGATGACCGAGCCGGGCGTCCCGACCGCATCCCCGACGTAGAGATGATACGAGGCGGGGTCATCGAAGTTGACGGTCTGCTTGACGAGCCGCAGCCCAAGGACTCCCGTGTAGAAGTCGACCGTGCGCTGCGCATTCGCGCTCACGAGGGTGATGTGGTGGAGGCCCTGGATGCCGTTGGGTCGTGTCATGGCACGCTCCTTCCTCGACCCATTATCCAGCGTGCGGCAATACACATCGTCGATTGGCAGATCGGCGGCGACGCGTCTACCAATCGACGTCGTGTCGTGTATGCTGTCAGGGTCCAACAGTCACCACCTGGACCAATCGCGTTCACAGGGCACGATCGCTGCCGATTGGACGCAAGACGGCGTCCGATACGCTTGCTCGCGATCGACCCGATGCCAGGCACGGCGCAATCGCCGACACGCTCGGCTCGTGTCCCGGTCATGTCGATGGTGGCCGGTCTGCCTGACAGCCTGCCGAGTGACGGTCGGGTGTCCTGCGCGACTAGCGCCTTTCAGCCGGAGTGGATCGGCAAGGTGTGGATGAGCACGATCCGGGGAGGCATGGTACCGTCCATGTTCACGATCTCAAGGGTGCCAGAGTGGCACGCAGGGACTGGATTGGACCTGTGCGCCTTCGACACCCATGTCGAGGCCCGGAGGAGCTCGATGTGGTAACGAGGGGTCTCGACACATTGAGGTCGTCACTCTGGGAGTGTGCCTGGAACGTGCCCATCGAGAGCCGCGGGATCAGGTGGAACACACCTGGAGAGGATCACGCGTCGATCTTCGACCACCCGGTGCGCAGCGTGCGCCTGTACAGCTTCATCCATCTTGCCGAGCCGGACGACGAGTGGGTCGTAGCAGCCGGCGTCGCGGCTGCTATCGCGTCGGTACTCGCGTTTGCCGGCGACGAAGGCCGATCGTTCGCCGACGGTCACGGTGAGGAGTTCCGCCAGGTTGCCGTCGGTCTCGCATCCGCCACCATCGTGGATGGGTCGACGCTGGTCACGGCCATCGCCCCCTGGCACTCAGGGCAATCCAACCGAGCGTACTCGTGGATGGACAGGATGGGCCAGCCGCCCAGGTGGCGGCATCAGGACGTGGCGACGCGCACGGCCGATTCGCCACGCGGCATGCGGAGCGAAGGCCGTCGCCGAGCGGGTGCCACCTCGACGCACGAGCCGGGTTGAACCGTTCGATAACTATCTCGATGGAGGAATCTCATGCGACGACGCTCGTTCCTGTCCATGACCGCCTCGCTGGCACTGGCTCCCCTCGCGGGCCGTATCGGGGCCCAGACGCCGACGGCGCCCAGCACCACGGACGTGATGGCACTGCTGCGGCTGGTGCCTGACGACGCTTTGAAGGTCCCCTGGTACGTGAGATACGCTGACTACGGCCTGCAACTATCCACGATGGGGATCGGGTCGGACCGAGCCAACCTGGAGTTCGACACCTGGATCGACGCCGTGCGGGAGCTCAACGTACCGAGTGCGATGGAGCGGGCACCCTCGGATCCTCTCTGGCGAGATTCGTTCGGATTCGATGTACGTGACATCGACCTGTTGCTCGAACTCACCACCGTTTCGACCTCGATCACCATCATGCACGGGGCGATCGGAATGCTCACTCCCGCTCGGCTGCGGCTGATGGGGTACGAGCCGGTCGAGACCAGCGGCGTCACCTGGTACACCATCGGGGACGTCAATCTCCTCGAAACCGACCACTACATCCACGTCCTGCATCTCGGCTACCTCCGGCACGTGGCGTTGCTGGACGACCGCACGGTCGTCGGTACATCCGACACCACGGCCATGGAGCAGGTCCTGGCGCTTCACGCCGGCGGGCCCGGCTCGTTCGCCGAGGGCCGCGGGGCGTCACTGATATCGGAGCCGCCGGGCCTCGTGTCCGCAACAATCGTGGACGGCACCGAGCTGGTCCCGACGCTGGATTCGGACACGGTGGCGCGGCTGCCGGAAGCCGAAGGGATGACCGAAGAGCAGATCGAGGCCCATGTCTCTCAGGTTCGGGAGCACGTAGCACGCATGCCACCGATCGACCTGGCACTGCTCGGGCTGACGGCGGGCCGGATGCGTGGCGAGGTACCTGGGCCCGCGGCACGGTCTCGCGCGGTCGCGGTGATCGTGCCGAGCGACCCGGTCGATGCCGAGATGGTCGCCGAGACGATCACCCGGAGGCTGACAACCGAGACCGTGCCGGAGTCCGCCCTGATCGGCGAGCGGTCGTGGGTCGACGCGTTTCCCGTGATGGATATCGATACCGCACCCGGCGGCGAGCGCGTTGTGGTCACGCTGACACCGGCCGATGATGTGCCGAGCAACCGACTGATTCACCTGCTGTGGCGGCGTGACCTTTCGCTGTTCTTCTGGATCGAGTGACCTGACGAGCCCGGAACGCGTGCTTCCCCCGCATGCTCACGATCCAGACCGCAGGAGCATCAAGGACACAGCGAGTGAATCGTTCTGAACAGCCCGGCTGGCTGCACGCGAAGTTATCTCCCCCACCGGTAGGGCGCCGGCGGAACACCCCGGTACCGAGCGCCAGCCGCCGCATCAGGGCTCTCTGAAGCTGCTGGTGGCGACGCGGTTTTCCGTCCGGTGCGCTACACCCTGCGTGGCATCCCGTGGCGGGAGCTACGCGGGCACGGCTCGAGCGCGAACGGTACGAATCCACCGATCCCCTGGCCCCATCATTCCATGTCGTCCGAGAGAACGCATGGGAGAAAGGACGGAGATCCTCCGAAGCTCCACAACGGCCGGAACCGGGCGAATCCATCCAGGAACGACGTGCAGGCGATTGCCTGATCGCGGTTGGCGCGGCATGATCGATCCGGATTGGCTCGATCGATCATGGGAGGAATCACATGGCCCGAACGCTACGCATCGCCGTCATCCCGGGGGATGGCATCGGCAAGGAAGTCGTTCCCGAGGGACTCCGCGTTCTGGACCGACTGGCAGAACGATCCGGCGGTGACCTTGCGTTCGAGTACGAGACCTTCCCGTGGGGCTGCGAGTACTACCTCGAGACCGGCAGCATGATGGACGACGACGGCCTCGAGCGTCTGTCGGCCTTCGATGCGATCTACTTCGGTGCCGTCGGCTGGCCCACCGTTCCGGACCACGTCGCGCTCTGGGGGCTACGGCTCGCCATCTGCCAGGGATTCGATCAGTACGCGTGCGTCCGACCCGTCCAGCTGCTGCCGGGTATCACCAGTCCGCTACGCGAAGCGACGGAGGAGCGGCTGGACTGGGTTGTGGTACGCGAGAACACGGAGGGCGAATACGCCGGAATCGGTGGACGCAACCTCGCGAGCCGAGGTACCGGCCGCGAAGTCGCGATCCAGTCGGCACTCTTCACCGCCCAGGGGTGTGAGCGCATCATTCGCCATGCGTTCGAGCTCGCCCGCACCCGCAAGCGCAGGAAGGTTCTGAGCATCACCAAGAGCAATGCCCAGCAGTACGCGATGACGCTTTGGGACGAGACCTTCGCGCGTGTCGCAGCGGAGTATCCCGACGTCGAGGCTGAGCAAGGGCTCGTCGACGCCATGGCGGCGCGATTCGTCGCACGGCCGGAATCCCTCGAGGTGGTCGTCGCCTCGAACCTCTTCGGAGACATCCTCTCCGACCTCGGCAGCGCCCTGGCCGGATCGATGGGTATCGCGGCGAGCGCGAACATCGATCCCGAGCGTCGGCATCCGAGCATGTTCGAACCGGTGCACGGCTCGGCTCCCGACATCGCCGGGAGGGGCATCGCCAATCCCATCGCGGCGATCTGGACCGTGGCCCTGATGCTGGATCATCTCGACCTGAGAGACGAGGCATCCGCGGTGATGGAGGCGATCAAGGCGACAACCGCGGCTGGTGTGCTGACGCCGGATCTCGGCGGTACCGCCACCACCGTTCAGGTCGGCGACGCGGTACTGTCGAACCTGATCTAGCCTGATATGGATGCATCAACCGTCGGAGGGACCCGAACCATGACCCAGCCTCGCCCGGTCGTCGTGATCGGCGCCGGACCCGCGGGAATCGCCGCCGCGGACACGGCGGCGGCGATCGCGCCCACGATCCTGCTCGACGAGCGCGCAACGCCTGGTGGGCGCCGTCGCTGGCAGATCGACCCCGAGGACGAGCTGCGACACCTGCACGGCGCCGGCGTAGACTATCGCCCCGGCGTCGCCGCGTGGGCGCTCTTCCCCGGACCGTTCGTTGCCGCCTACGATGATGCGCGAGTTTTTTCGCTGGAAGCTGGTGCCGTTGTGGTAGCTACCGGAGCGGTCGACCGACGATGGCCGATCCCCGGCTGGCAGATGGACGGACTCCTGACCGCAAGCCAGCTCGAAGCACCCATCCGTGGTGAGTCGTCCCATCCGGGCGCACGGTATGGCGTGCTTGGACACGGCGATGCGGCAACTGCGGCAGTCGCGGCAGTCGAGGCGGCGGGAGGCCAGACCGCCGTGGCGATCGAGGAGCTCGACGGGGCTCGCATCGAGGGGGACCACAGGGTCGAACGTCTCTGCGGCCCAGCCGGGTGCGTCGAGGTCGATCGAGTGGTGATGGCAATCGGCACGCGCCCCGATCCTGCGCTGGTGCTGCAGGCGCGAGCCGCGAGCACGTTCATCCGCGAGGCGCTGGTGGAGGTGCCGCTGCTCGCCGCAGACGGCGCGACCTCGCTCCCCGGCGTCTTCGTGGCCGGGGAGGCGGCCGGCTTCGCGTCCCTCGACGACGTGCGCAGCCACGGTGAGCGGGCTGGTGCCAGCGCGGCGGCCGTCGCCTCCGGTGGCGAGCAATCGAACGAGCTCGAGGTGCCATCGCTGGAGGGCGTGACCAGATTGCCCTTGCCTGCCGATCCGGAGACGATCATCTGTCGAGACCAGCAGGTCACGCTGGACACGATTCGATCAGCGATCGCCGCAGGTGCGCGTGATGTCAACGACATCCGCCGCCGCACACGTGCCGGGATGGGACCAGGTGGAGGTGGAGAGGTCCTTGCGGTCCTGGCGGCGATGCTCCTGGAGACCGATCCGACCATACCTGGCGACTACCTGATTGGCCGTCATCGCCCACCTGCCCGCCCCCTCCCGTTCCGCATCGTGCTCGACACACCCGTTGAGGTTCACCCATGACAGCATCACCGACAGAGATCGTCGTTATCGGGGGTGGCGTGATCGGCTGCTCCATCGCATGGCACCTTGCCCGCACCGGCGCGCGCGTGACATTGCTCGAGCAACACGCCATCGCCTCGGCCGCGTCCGGAGCCAGCGCCGGAGGGGTCAGGCAGCAGGGCCGTGACCTTCGCGAGCTGCCGCTGGCTATCCGGTCGATCGCTCGCTGGGAGCGCCTCGAGGACGAGCTTGGCGCGGACCTGCACTACCGCCGCGACGGTCACCTCACCGTCATCGAGGACGAGGAGGACATGCCGGCGGTCATGGCGAGCGTCGAAGCCCAGCGCGAGGTCGGGCTCGAGCTGCAGATCGTGACGGGCCCCGATCTGCGTGAGCTCGCCCCTGGGCTCGCGGAGACCGTCATCGCCGGCACCTACTCGCCGAATGACGGGCATGCCAACCCCATCCTCACCACACACGCGTTCGCGGAGGCAGCCCGACGGGAACGCGCACGGATCCACACCTACACACCCGTGGTCGGTATCCAGGTGGATAGGGGGACGGTGACCGGGGTGATCCTCGAGGACCGAACGATCGCCTGCGACTGGCTGGTGCTGGCGGCAGGACTCTGGAGCCCGCTGCTGACAGCGCCGCTGGGGATCGACCTGCCGATCACCGCCTTCGCCCCGCAGATGATCGCCACCAACCCGATGCCATCCCGCCTGCGGCAGGTGCTCGGGGCGCGGTCGCGCCGGCTGAGTCTCAAACAGATCCCCAGCGGCAATTACGTGATCGGAGGTGGCTGGCCAGGCGACGTCGATCTGGAAGCGGGAGTCGCCACCGCGCGACAGGCGAGCATCCTCGGCAGCATTCGCGACGCCTCCGCCGTCTGGCCCGAGCTGGCACAGGCCGTGGTGGAACGGGTTTGGGTGGGGGTCGAGGCCCTCGCCGCCGATGAGGTGCCCATCCTCGGGCCGCTGCCGGGGATAGCAAACGCGACGATAGCCGCAGGCTTCTCAGGGCACGGATTCGCGCTGAGTCCGATCATCGGGCAGGTGATCGCCGAGCTCATCGTCGACGGCAACCCTTCGGTGTCGATTGACGCGCTGCACCTGTCACGCTTCGAGACCGCGGTCATCCCGGCAACGCCCGCAGGCCGCGCGGGATAACCTTGCCTCCCCATCAATCGATCGCGTGTGCCCTGACCGGGAGGTCGCCACGACACGGCAGGCACCTGGCGACCTCCTGCGGCAGCAAGGCGCCCGGTCGCCGCCCCCATTCGCGCACATCAGCACCACCGGCGCCACGGCCCCTGGCGGCTCCACCAGCAGACACGAACGGTGCTCGCCATGCTCGCCTCTTCATCCTTTGGTAGCGGTCAGGTATTGGCAAGCGGCCACCCGGCCGCTAGTATCGGGCGAGAGCGATACGCCCATGACGCAAGGACATGCTCAATGACGATGCTTGGCTAACGCTTCTCGGACGAGCGGCCCATCGCTTCAGGCGATGAGGACCGTGGCCGGGAAGCCACCCTCGGAAATCGACAATCTGGGTGCTCGTCCGAGTGCAGCTTCGTCAGGCGCACCCGGAACACCTCCCCATCACGACACGTGGATCCATACAGCACGGTGCGCCTTCGCCTCGATGGCCAAGGACGTATCGTCATGCGCGCAACGACACCCACGATCTCACTCCGAGCCTGCCGCCGGCTCCACTCCCGCAAGGAACGTCGAAGGACCGGCCTCTTCGTCGTCGAGGGCATCCGCCCCGTGCGGGCCGCCATCGAGTCGTCCCACACGATCGAGCACGTCATCCATGCTCCAGACCTGCTGCGCGAAGGCTTTGGCAGCGAGACCGTCGACATCGCCCGTGCACGCGGCATTCCCTGCATGGCAGTTGGCCGGCGAGCGTTCGCATCCATCTCCACTCGCGAGAATCCGCACGGCATCGCATGTGTCGGCCGGCAGGCCTGGCACACCCTGGACGACCTGCGGCCCGACAGTGGACTCGTGGTCGCCCTCCATGAACCCCAGGACCCGGGCAACCTCGGCACGATCATCCGCACCTGTGAGGCGGTCGGTGTCGACGGCCTGATCCTGATCGGCAACGCCGTCGACCCGTGGCATCCTGCCGCCCTGCGCGCCGCAATGGGAGCGACCTTCGGTGTTCCCCTGGTCGCGTGCGAGGAGGCCTCGTTTCTCGACTGGGCGGAGCGTCGCCGGCTGCCGGTGGTCGGCACCTCGGATCACGCCGAGACCGACTACGCGACGCACCGGTACGACCGACCGTTCGTGCTCCTGATGGGCAGCGAGCGCCAGGGGCTGCCCAGCACGCTGGAAGCGGCCGCCACGTCCATGGTGCGGATCCCCATGAAGGGCTCCGTGGATTCACTCAATCTGTCGATCGCGACCGCGCTCGTCCTCTATGAGGCTCGAAACCAGACGCTGCGCACGATGGCATGACAGCGCTCCATGCGGAAGGCTCCACTTGCGAGGGGCGTGCGCAGGCGAGGGCAGGCGCTATCGGACGACCTGCGGCACAACCCCGACGCAGAGGAATATCCGCGTCACGCGCGAGGGAGGCGAGGGCCGCCTCCCTCGTGCACGCGTGGACCACGATTCACTCCTGCCTCACCATGCCACCTCGAAGGCGTACGATCCCGAGCCAGTGGCAACGATGGTGTCGCGTCACGATGCTCGACCGACGTCACTCCGTCGGCCGCATCGACCGAATGGCCGCTTTCCGTGACCCAAGAGCCGGTAGTGCCAGGCAGCACGATGCGCGCGTCGGCGTCTGCCGGGATCGCCGGAGCCAGGTTCGCCTGACGATACCCGGGCCTGTCGGCATCGATTCCCGACACTCCTCGCCGCAGCCACTCGCCAACCGACCCGAGGGTGTAGTGGTTGAACGAGCTCATGCCGACACCCTGGAAGCCCTTGTGCTCGGTCCAACCGTCCCAGCGCTCCCAGATCGTAGTCGCCCCGTGGATGATCGAGTAGCCCCAGCTGGGAAACGCCTCCTGCAGCAGGAGGCGGCAGGCGACGTCGGCTCGTCCGGTGCTGGTGAGCACATGGCAGATGCGGCTCACGCCGACGAAAGCGCGGGGCAGGCACCAGGCCGTCCCACTCCCGCGCCATGCCGATGTCCGGATCCGGGACACGTCCCGAGAGGGAGATCCATCTCGCCTGCCGCTCGGAGCGCTCGCTCACGGTCGCGCTGGTCCAGTCGCTCGGGATCAGGCCGGTTTCCCAGAACGCCGACTCACTCCACCCGGACTCGACACCCGTGACATCGCGGGCCTTCACTGACCACCACACGCGCTCCCGGGCGGCCAGCGGCGATCCTCCGCACACGATCCGGGCGGAATCACGGGACTCGACCCAGCCGGTGTCCCGGCGATCGCCCTCACCTGCCTCGATCCCCGCACGACACGAGCCGGCGATGAGATGATCCGATACGCTGCCTGCATCACGCCACGACGCTCCGATTCGATCACCCATCCGACACGCGACCGTCGCTCGCCGACCCCGATCGGATTGACGAGATACCCGGTTCGACGGTCGATGGCGCTGAGCCCGCTGCCATTCATCCGCGCTCGCGCCGTCTCGATCCTCGCGTGCCAAACGATGGGGTGCATCCTCCGCAATCGCCTGGCAGGCGTCAATCCGTACAGCGACCGGCGAGTTGCTACACTTCGGTGCGGCAGGCAGCCGACCGAGGGGCACCCACCATGCGCATTCACATCGACCAACTCGAGCGTCTTCAGTCGGATGAAGGTCGGCAGCTGCTGTCGATCATCGCCGCTCGGAATCCATCCCCGACCGACTCCCTGGCGCTCATCACCGAGCTCCGAAAGCGATGGGATCCCGAGCTCGTCTCGGCAGCCATGACCATCCACAGCCTGCGCCAGCGGGCCGCCCCGCGCTTTCGGGACGCCGGGCGCCTCTGGCTCACCGGCGAAGGTCTCGAGCAGGCCAGCTCCGACATCGTCGCGGACCACCGGGCAGCGCGCTATGCCGGCTGCGCGCGGGTAGCTGACCTGTGCTGCGGCATCGGTGGCGACCTCATGGCCCTCACCCGGCGGACCGATATCGGCTCGCTGCTCGCCGTGGACCGCGATCCGCTGCACGTCACCATGGCCGGGCTGAACGCGCGACTCGTCCGACCTGACGTCGATCTCGCCACGGTGGTCTCCGACGCCGAGACGGTCGACCTCGCCAAGGTCGACGGTGTGTTCCTCGACCCAGCCCGGCGACGTGGCGGCAGGCGTGTCGGCGAGGATCGGGCCTCACCCCCGCTCGACTGGGCACTCGGTCTCGTCGATCGCGTCGAAAAGGTGGGGGTCACCACGGCACCGGGCATCGACCATGAGCTGGTCCCGGAAGGTTGGGAGCTGGAGATGGCCGCAATCGGATCGGACCTCAAGGAGGGGACCTTGTGGTCACCGGCGCTGGCGACCACACGTCGACGTGCGACCGTCCTGGATCCGAGGACAGGTCGGGTAACAACACTCATCGAGACACCGGGGGACGACGTGGGGGTGACCGAGCCCGAGGAGGGCATGACCGTGCTCGATCCCAACCCGGCGGTCACCCGCGCGAGCCTGGTACAGGATCTTGCGCGGCAGCTGGAGGCAAGCATGATCGACCCGCAGATCGCGTTCCTGGTCACGGCGTCGCCGGTGACCAGCCCACTGGCCCGAACGATGACGATCGTCGCCTCGCTGCCGTGGCACGAGCGTGAGGTGAAGGCGCGCCTGCGGGAGCTCGGTGCCGGCGCGGTCGATGTCCGCCGCCGCGGTCTTGCCGGGGATGTCGATGCGATCGCCCGCCGGCTGCGCGGCACGGGTGACCGACGCTACACGGTGCTCATGACACGTCACCGTGACCAGCCATGGGCGATCATTACTGAGGATCCGGGCAGAGCGTGACACGCATGCTACGGGTGGACGAATTCCGGGGTGGTAGAATCCGCCCAAACGGATCCCAACCTCCTCACCAAATGGACAGGTGAGGACCGCGCAGCGCAGGACTATCATTGTCCCAGGACACACCGTACGTGGGGTGTCGCTGCACGGTGTTGAGCGACAGACAGAATGCGAACCCCATCACCAGAGGAACTGCACACCATATGGAAATTCCCACGATCGAAAATCTCATCCCCACAGTGATCGAGAGCACCAACCGGGGTGAGCGCGCGTTCGACATCTACTCTCGCCTGCTGAAGGACCGGATCATCTTCCTCGGCACCCCGATCGATGATCAGATCGCAAACCTGATCATCGCCCAGATGCTCTTCCTGGAGCACGACGATCCCGAACAGGACATCCGCCTCTACATCAACTCCCCGGGCGGTCAGGTCTACGCCGGACTCGCCATCTACGACACCATGCGCATGATCCGGCCGGACGTCCAGACGCTCTGCGTCGGGATGAGCGCCAGCATGGCCGCCGTGCTCCTTGCGGCGGGCACCCCGGGCAAGCGCTTCGCGCTGCCGAACTCCCGCATCATGATCCATCAGGGCTCGGCCGGTTTCCGCGGCAACGTCCCTGACATCGAGATCGCCGCCAAGGAGACCATGGAGCTCACCCGGACGCTGACCCAGATCATGGCCGATCACACGGGCCAGACGTTCGAGAAGGTGCGCGAGGATACCCAGCGCGATTACTATATGAACGGCGAACAGGCAAGGGAATACGGCATCGTCGACCAGGTCATGAGGCCCGGTCCGGGCGGGTCGCCGGGGTCGAACGGCTCCAACGCGGAGACGTCCTGATCAGTCGTCAGCCACGACACGACTGACACGTACCAGCATTAGTTGAACGGGGTGTTCGGGTGCATTATCGGTGTTCCTTCTGCAACAAAGGACAGGAAGAGGTTCGACGGCTGATCGCCGGACCGAATTCGGTGTACATCTGCGACGAGTGTGTGCAGCTGTGCCGAGAGATTATCGAGGAGGAAGAGCCGGCTTCGCCGAACCCCGAGCCCGGTCCCTCCCGCATCCCGACACCGCGGGAGCTCTATGAGCAGCTGAACCAGTACGTGATCGGGCAGGATCAGGCCAAGAAGATCCTCTCCGTCGCCGTCTACAACCACTACAAGCGGATCAACGCCGGCCTGCAGTCGGACTCCGATGTGGAGCTGCAGAAGAGCAACATCCTGATGGTCGGCCCGACCGGGTCCGGCAAGACGCTGCTGGCCCAGACCCTGGCCAAACTGCTGGATGTACCGTTCTCGATCGCAGACGCGACCGCCCTCACCGAGGCGGGGTACGTCGGCGAGGACGTCGAGAACATCCTGCTGCGGCTCATCCAGGCTGCGGGCGATGTCGCCCGTGCCCAGCACGGCATCATCTACATCGACGAAATCGACAAGATCGCCCGGAAATCGGACAACCCGAGCATCACCCGTGACGTCTCCGGCGAGGGCGTGCAGCAGGCCCTGCTCAAGATCATCGAGGGCACGATCGCGAACGTGCCACCCCAGGCCGGTCGCAAGCACCCGCACCAGGAATACATCCAGATCGACACGAAGAACATCCTCTTCATCGTCGGCGGGGCTTTCGAGGGTCTCGAGGAGGTCGTTCGGAAGCGCATCGGCAAGCAGGCCTACATGGGCTTCGGCGGTGACGTGAGCAGCCGGTCGGAGCATATCGAGAACCCGCTCGCCTACCTCACCCACGATGACCTGCTCAAGTACGGCCTCATCCCCGAGTTCGTCGGCCGACTCCCGGTGGCGGTGGCGCTCAACCACCTCACCCGCGAGGACCTGATGCGCATCCTCACCGAGCCGAAGAACGCTGCGGTGAAGCAGTACCAGCGCTTCTTCGCGCTCGACGATGTGGAGCTCATCTTCACCGACGATGCGCTGGAAGCGACGGCTCGCCAGGCGGAGGAGCGCAAGACGGGCGCCCGTGGCCTGCGCACCGCCATCGAGGAGGTGCTGCTGGACGTGATGTACGAGATCCCCTCGCTGGAGGGCGTCAAGAAGTGCATCGTCGACGCGAACGTGATCAACAACCGCTCGCGGCCGATCCTGCTGACGGTCAACGAGCAGGAGATCGACTACGCCAAGACGGCGTAGGACACCACGCACCCGAACCCGCCAGAACGCCCCTTCCGGATGAATCTCCGGAAGGGGCGTTCTGATGTCGAAGACACGGCGCGTGAAACCCGATCTCCCTCGTCCGCAGTATGCAGAACCCTTCGGCCACGATAGGATGCAACCGTCCGACAGACGGTCAATCGGTTGAGGTGGAGGCATGGAGATGAAGATCACGCGCGTCGAGGCACGGTCGGTTCGCCGGGAGTACACGGCGGAGATCCACCCCTCCTGGGCACCGGGCACCACCTGGACCGGTGTGACGACGACGATCTTCACGGTTCACACGGACGAGGGGGTCGTCGGAGTCGGCGCCAGCGGCGGCTCGCCTCAGGCCACCAACGACCTCGTCGCACCGAAGCTGGTCGGGCAGGATCCCTTCAACGTCGAGTACCTCACCCGTGTGATCCGGAACACCGGCGGTGGGTTCACGACGCTGCCGATCGCATGCGGCATCGAGATGGCATTGTGGGATCTCATCGGCAAGGCCGCTGGACTTCCGCTCTACCGCCTTTGGGGCTCACACCGAAATCGCGTTCGGGCCTATGCCAGCATGGTGGAGGTCGGGACTCCGGAAAGGCGAGCCGACGAGGCACTCGAGCTGCTCGACAGGGGATATACGGCGATCAAGCTCCGGCTGCACGCCCCGACCATGAAGGAGGACATCGCCCAGGTCGAAGCGGTCCGTGAGGCGGTCGGGGACCGGATGGAGATCATGGTCGATGCGAACCAGGCACAGGAACCGGGCACCCCAGGTGCCGAGAACGACCTCGTCTGGGGAATCGACCGCGCCATCGCCACCTGCCGGGAGCTGGCGAACCTGGATGTCGTCTGGCTGGAGGAGCCCCTCGGACGCTACGAGCTCGACAATCTCACACGGCTTGCGGAGGCGAGCGATGTGCCGATCGCGGGCGGCGAGAACAACATCGGGCTCCACGAGTTCCGCTGGCTCATCGACGACCACTGCTACGACATCGTCCAACCGGACGCGCTCGTGGCGGGGGGACTCGGCGTGCTCCGCAAGATTGCCGCGTACGCCGAGATGCGCCACATGAAGATCGCCCCGCACCACGGGGGAAACGGACTGGGGGTTGCCGCCCACCTCCATCTGATCGCATCCGTCCCGAACGCCGAATATATCGAGCTGATCCAGGAGCCAGGCAAACTGGACACCACCGACTTCCAGGGAATCATCGCGGAGCCTCTCGTCCCCGACGCCGATGGCTACGTCACCGTGCCCGACCGTCCCGGTCTCGGCGTCGAGCTTCGGGAGGATCTCCGGGCGTGAGCTCGACGCGGGAACGCAACGGATATGGCGGCCGCGTCCCCGCGTCGTCGCCCATCCCGGCTACGTGTCGCTCGCAAATGGCAGCGTCTCGTCGGTCTCCAGCATCGTCTTGAGATTGGAGAGGATCATCGGCCACCCCTGGCTGACACCCTTCAGCATCTCGCTCCCTTCGACGAAGCCATCATGCGTTACCGTGAGCCTGACCGTGTTCCCCACGGGCTCGATCTCGAAGGTAACCTTCGAGATCGGCTCCTTCACCAGCTCCTCGAACTGCTCGTCGCTCCATCCGAACATGGACTTCATCTCTGGCTGGTAGTTGTGCCAGGTATAGGAGAGCCGACGCGGCGGGTCGGACTCAAGCACCACCTGCCCGAGATCCTGCGGCTCGAGGCCCGGCATCGTGCCCCATTTCACCGGTGAGCCAACCGCCCAGTCGGATTCGGGACCGGTGTCCTCGAAGTACCGCCTGATGAACGCACGGTCGGTCAGCGCCTGCCAGAGACGCTCGGGCGTGGTCCGGATGTAGGTCACATAGACGAACTCGGTCTGTGGCATCGATTCGGCCTCCAGTGCTTTCCTCAGATCCGCGAGCGCCTGCGCGCGCTGACGGTCGTACCGGCTCATCCACCGCTCGGCGATGTCGTTGATCGGGACCACGTTGAGGTAGTGAAGCTTCTCCCTCCCGCGTCGCTTCGTCGTCACCAGGCCGGCATCCTCGAGCACCGCGAGGTGCTTGGTCACCGCCTGCCTCGTCATCTCGATGCCGCCAGCAAGGTCGCTCAGCGTCTGACCGTTTCTCGCGTTGAGCATGTCAAGGAGCGCCCGTCTCGTTGGATCGGCCAGCGCCTTGAACACCGCGTCCATCGGACCCTCCCATCGCGACCGAACGGTTGCCCCACCACAATACGCAACCGTATGGTTGCATGTCAAGCTTCGGCAGGTGCAACGGTGGGCCCGGTGACGGGCCGGCCACCGGGAGCCGCTGCCAGTTGGACATGAAAAGGCGCCATGTATCCCTGTCGCACTGCCGGAATCTGGGATATAACGGAATGGGGACCAACCTTCAGGTCGCAAGACACCGCACGGGTGCGCCAGACATCGTGCGCATGCGAACGCGATGACACGAACAATGGGGGATGACACGAGATGTCGCGGGCAGTGTTCGAAGAACTGTTGAAGCGCCGCGCCAGCAGGCGGGCGGCCATTGCCGGCACCGCAGGGATCATCGGTGTGAGTCTGAGTGGGCTCCCGACCCGCACCCATGCGCGTCAGGGATCGACGCCGGAGGCGATGCCCGCTGACATCACCTCGCAGCCATCGGCGCGGTTCGGGGCCTATCCGTTCCAGCTCGGTGTCGCATCGGGCGACCCGTTTCCGAACGGTGTCGTGCTCTGGACCCGGCTCGCTCCTGCACCGACCGACGGTGGAGGGATGGATCCGATTCCCTACGACGTTCAGTGGGAGGTCGCGAGGGATGAGAACTTCTCCGACGTCGTGCAGAGCGGTCTGGCCGTCGCTGACCCAAACCTCGCGCACAGCGTCCATGTCGATGTGACCGGTCTCGAGCCCGCCACCGAGTATTTCTATCGTTTCATGGTCGGCGGCGAGGTCAGCCAGACGGGCCGCACCAAGACCGCCCCGGCGCCGGGGCAGGCGGTTGACGCACTCCGCTTCGGCATCGCCTCGGGGTCGAACTACGAGGACGGCTACTTCATCGCCTACCGGGACATGGCGAGCCAGCGATTCGACGTGATCTTCCATCTCGGCGACTACATCTACGAATGGGGCTCGCCCGACGCCAACGTCCGCGCACCCGAGGACATCGCCCCGTACACACAGACCGAGGCGTTCACCCTCGTCGACTACCGCAACCGCTACGCGCAGTACCACTCGGATCCCGATCTGCGCGCCGTCCGCGAGTCGGCCCCGCTGGTGGCGACGTGGGACGATCACGAGGTCGCCGACAACTACACCGGCGTGCACACCATCGACAACACCCCTGTCGAGGAGTTTCTGCTGCGGCGGGCGGCCGCCTACCAGGCGTACTACGAGCATATGCCGCTGCGTCCATGGTCGCTGCCGGTCGGACCGAACATGACCCTCTATCGGTCGCTCGCGTTCGGCGACCTGATGCAGGTCACGGTGCTGGACACGCGGCAGTACCGCGACGACCATCCCAGTGGCGACGGATTTCAGCCGCGGACACCGGCCTCCACCGACCCAAACGCCACCATGCTCGGAGTGGATCAGGAGCGCTGGCTGTTCGAACGGCTCTCGGCCTCCACGGCTACGTGGAACGTGATCGCCCAGCAGGCGCTGTTGGCCGAGACGTACCTCCCGGTGCCCGAGGGCGAGGTGATTGCCTACTACAACGACGCCTGGACAGGCTATCCGGCCGCCCGGCAGCGGATCCTGCAGTACATCGTCGATCACCAGGTCGCGAACCCGGTCGTTCTCACAGGCGATCTGCACACCTCGTGGGCGTCGAACCTCCTGCTCGACTGGGACGATCCGGACGCCTCACCGATCGGCGCGGAGTACGCATGTACGTCGGTCACGGCTGGCGGTACCGAGCCGTCCGGGCTGCAACCATACAAGGACAACTTCGCGTTCGTGCGCTTCTTCGATCCCAACCGGGGTGGATACACGGCTGTCGAGCTCACCGAAGAACGCTGGACCGCGGATTTCTACCTCGTCGACAACATGGAGGACCGCGATTCCGGCGTGAGTCACCTCGCAACGGTGGTCACCGAGCGAGACACCCCCGGTGTCCAGGTGGAGTAGGTTTTCAGCCGCGAGTCGGCGGGGTTCAATGGACCCCGCCGACTCGCTCCCGTGCGGACGACCGCTCCACCGGGTCATTGCCGACCCGGACCATGTGCCAGGACTCGATCTGGCCCTTCAGTGCCGAAACTCGTCATACGCAGGTGTGGGGCAAGGATCCCCACGCTCCCCGACCTCTGGAAAGACGCGATGCAGATCACCGCAAGCCACCCGACACTCGACGAGATGGTACTGCTGGTCGTGCCTGAGGATGCGCACGTCCGCCTCCATGAGCTCACAGACGGCATGATGGTCTCGATGCGCCTGGTTCGCTACACCGACGTCATCAACGGCTGGTGCTCGGTGCCCGAGAACCACGACGCACGGATCCGTTTCATCACCGAGGACATGAAGCCAACACTCCGACGCGTCGGTCTGCTGCAGGGTGATCGCCCCACTGGAGCCCGCGCGATCACGATGGTGACGAGCTAGCCACAGCCAAGGCGCATTGCAGTTCGGAGGGTCGGCTGCCTTGCGGAGGCACTACTCGGGATCGTCGGTGGTGCCATCGCTCGACGCGGTGTTGCCGCGTGTCTTTCGCTTTTCCTCGAGATCGTCGACGATGCGTCCGAGGGTCTCGACCGCAGCGTGCAGCTCCCTGATCTGCCGGTCATCGAGGTCCCGCATGCTGTCGACCATGTCGGCGATATAGAGGTCCTCGACATACTCGCTGACGTGGCGGCCCTTGCGGGTGATGTCGACGCGGGAACGACGGGCATCGGTGGGATCAACCTCCCGCAGGATGAAGCCGTTGGCCTCGAGCTTCGCCAGGGCTCGCGTCATCACGCTCGGCTGAACGCCATGCAGGGCGGCGAGCCTGCCAGGCGACACCTCGTTGTGAGGCAGCAGATTGTAGCGGATCGCCCAGAGGATGGAGAGCTGCCGGAAGCCTACCTTGCCGTAGGGTGTGTCGAAGTCCCTGAACCCGGTCGCCCATGTGCCATATTTCGGCAGCGTAGTCACCATCAGCAAGGCGAGCTGCCGTCGTTCCGGGTCGGTAATCATGGTCATCGATCTCCCATCGCACGGATGAACCGCCAGGCTCGACCGGAGATTGCCCCGGTCAAGTACTTGTATAGCACTCATCGTGCAGGGAGATCGTGCCCGGAATTATTTCGCGCCGGTGGTTGCGAGGTGTCGAGGGGATCGGTCACCCATCCATTTCGCCATGAGACCGGCGGGCACGGGGGAGGAGGGAGCGACCACACGAGAGACATCGCCACCCCACGACCTGAGGGTATCGACGAGCGCAGCCCCTGCCAGGACATGCTGGCCCCGATCCGGCATGTCGGGAGGATCGATCAGCAAGACAGGCAGATCGGCCAGGGGCGCGAGTGGGGGCTCCCAGCCAGGGACGATGGGAAGCATCCCGTCGATGGCGATGACGCCGGAGAGGAGGTCGGGCACCGCGGCGGCCGTGGCGATCGCCATGATCGCCCCCTGCTCGACCCCGACGAGGAAGGGCAGCTCGGGGCGGTCAGACTCCTGGCGATCGATCTCATCCCAGAGAAATCGCTCGATCTCGGCCAGGGCATCTCCGAAAAAGAGGGGTGAGGGTCGGTCGAAGGGACCGATGAACCAGGTGTAGCCGACGATGCTCCGACCGACGTAGACCCCCTTGTACGACTCCAGTCCGATCACGCGAGCGTCCGATCCGGGAGCGGCCGCGAGCGCGTAGTCCTTCACGTCGCGCCCGTACTGGTTGTGCCGGTGCAGGGAGATCACCCGGGGAGAGCCCTGGCCATCCTGGATCCGGTGATAGATGAGCTGGCTGAGAGGACGCTTCACGTCGATGTAGTCTCCATCGACGCATCCCGGGCCATGACCCGGGATGCGTCGTGGTTCCGTCATTAGGAAACGGACTTCTCCGGGGATTCCGTCGCGTGCTTCGCAGCGGTGAAGCCCCAGACATGGGCGTTGCCGAGCGTGGCACCACCACCCCAGTATGCATCGACACTGGGGTTCGCGATGCAGTTGCCGGCACCGTAGAGCCCTTCGATCGCCGAGCCGTCCCAGCGAACGATCTGCGCGTTCGGATTGATCACCGGTCCGCCGTTCGTGTCCACAGCCGCCTGGGTCATGATGAAGGCGTAGTACGGACCGTTCTCGCTGAGCGGGTACATCGCCACGTTCGGCTGGTCGGGAGACGGGTACTCCTCGAGGTTCTGGGTCTCCGAGTACGGGCCGTAGGGAATCGTCACATCGTAGGCGAGCGAACCGCGCTTGAAATCGAGGTCCTCACCGGTGCGGGCGAACTCGTTGAACTTCTCGAACTCCGCCTTGAGGTTCGCGGCGAAGTTCTCATCGAGCTGCACGTTGCCGGTCACATCGGCCAGGCTCTCGACGCGCTCGCGGATGTTGGCCGCAAGATCCTCGATCGTGTCGCCCATGATGATGTACGGCGCCGTTGTGGGATCCTCGGGGAGCGGGAATCGCCCACCCCAGTTGTCCTGCATGCGCTGGTCGTAGATGAAGAAGGCCAGGCGGCTGGTCCAGTCACCGTAGTTCGGATCCCAATCCTGGTGTGCCTTGGGACGGTCCTGGTAGTTGCGCTTCTCGTTGACGAAGCGCCGTCCCAGCTTGTTGACCATGAAGAACGAGTCGCCGTTGAGGAACCAGACACAGTTGTAGGCACCGGTGTCGGCGATGGCCTGCTCGAAGATGCCTTCGTTGCGCCACACGTTGTGGAGGTTGCCGAGCTTCGCACCGAGCGCCGCAGAGATCCGCAGGAGGTCGCCCTCGTTGGTCGGGGCCGAGCAGCCGCCGTAGTACGGGGACGGCATCAGGTGGTGCATCATGTCCTGGTTGCGGGCGAAACCGCCACTACCGAAGATGACACCCTTGCGAGCCCGGACGGCGAGCGTCTGCGCCACGGGCGTCGCCGATGGGGTCGCGCTGGCAGCGGCGGCCGGATCGATCACCGACACCTCGACGCCGATCACCTCTCCCGCCGAGTTGGTGATCACCTGGTCGACACGATGGAAGAGGTGGATCGGGAGACCGTTCGCCTCCGCCCACGCCTGGTAGCCGCCGATCATGTCGCCGCCGCTGCCGGCTCCCTCGCCCTCCGAGGGCGTCGGGTGCAGGGTGCGGTGCGTCTTCGGCACGTTCTCCTCGTACTCCTCCATGTAGTCGATCTGGATCTGGTCGAAGTGAGGGCCGAACCCCTGCCCGTAGGTCCACTTGATCGCACCGGTCTCCTCGAGGAACAACGCGGCCTCGGCGGCGGTGTCGTAATAGGTCGAGAAGAGCGCGTAGTCCTCATCCGAGAGACCGTACTGGGGGTCGTTGGGGTTGTACAGGTGCGGGAACGAGTACCGCGCCATGTACTTGATGGCGTCCTCGCGCGGATCCGCGATGCCGTCCGCCTGCATCAGGTGGTTGTTCGGGAACCAGGCGCCACCGCCCGAAACCAGCGTGGTGCCGCCGACGTAGGCGCCCTTCTCGAACATCACCACGTCGTTGCCCAGCGCGCGAGCCGTGATGGCGGCCGCAAAGGCGGCACCACCGCTGCCGACCACGACAATGTCGTGCTCCGCATCCCACGACTCCTGGGCCGCCGCGCGGGAAGCCGCGTACGGCACAGCGCCGATCGAGCCGGCGGTGGCGGCAGCGACACCGACACCGCTTGCCTTGAGGAAGCCCCTGCGGGATACGCGGAGCCGAGAATCTACCGAATGCGTTGCCTTGCTCATGTCCCATCCTTACGCTGCGCGTCAATCCTGGTTGACCTGGTGCTCGCCCTGACGTGCACGAGCTCCTGAAGGCGTTTTCACGCAGCTCCCGGCACCCACCGACCTTGCCTCGCAAACGACCGAGCGACCGGGCCCGGGCACCCGCCACCGGTGCGACGCAAGACACGTCAGGATTTTTCTTACACCTGGGCAACTGCCCGTAGGGATACTACGCTAAGGCAATTATCGGCGCAATATGGCGGTTTATCGTGGAATTTTCCGCTGTCGTGCAAGTGGCGACCGGCGCTGCGCTCCGGCGAGCGAGTGGATCAGCTCACGCTGGTGGCACATCGAGCGGTGGGTCGCAGTCTGTCGGAAACCAGTCTGCTACGCGAAGCGATCCCCCTCCGAAGCCGTCTGTCGGCCGAAAAGATGCTGACATGTGTCGCGATGTCGCGAATTGGCTCAAAGATGGAGGTTCGTGCAGCATGCCGTGTCATAACGTGTTGCAAGATGCGCAGGATCGGTATATTGTTGGAGCAGGGAGTACCGGCAATCTCACCCGCCGCGCCAGGACGCACGGATTTGGCGATCCATCCGGGGCCATCTACCCTGGTACGGCCTCGCAGGACTGGCCTGCAGGCATGGGACTGAACCGTACCTGGTTGCGCCGTGCGCGCTTCAACAGACAAAGAGGTATGACATCCTATCTCCAAACAATACGAGGGGCAGACCAGGCAGATTGCCGGAATCATCGGCACATTCGTCTCCACCCAGGCAGCAACCATATGGCAGGCACAGCCCGCTCACCCGCTCTCACCAGTCATTGGTTTTCACCTATTTCTCGCGTATACTGCGTCTGGGCCAATGTAGTCCTGACAATCCAGCGCCAACAGCGTTTGATGGATATGCCCGCAAGCCAGTCCATGCGTATGCCGAGCTCTCGAGTCCAGCGAGACCAACCTGAGTGAGAGCCAGGCTGGAGCAAGCGCATCGACTGGTGACTGCAGGCGTTCTTCGACGAGCCATCAATCGGGCGCACTGGGGCCAACCAACGTCATGCTCGTATGAGTCTTGCCGCCGCGCGTCGAACGATGCGCCAGGGGGGCACTGAAGGGAGACTCACGTGCGCACTCTGTCCAGCGAGGCACCATTCCTCGCGGTGGACCTGGCAGCGGAGCCGGGCCGCGAAGGTTCCAATGCCCAGATCGTGATGGGCGATGACTCTTCTCACATCCGCCTTGTTCGCCTGATCGAGGACGCGACCATACGCTGGCGCACCCATATCGGGGATGTCGTCGCCAGACCCGCCGTCGGCTGGGGCACTGTATTCGCCACCACCAGTGACGGCACGATCCACGCCATCGAGACCTCCAATGGGGCCGAGCGCTGGTCGGTCGGCATCGGCGACAACGCGTCCGCTCCGGTTCTGTTCGACGAGATCGTGTTCGCCAGCGGTGGCGAGCGTCTGCACGCCCTTGATGCCGAAGACGGCAGCGAGGTATGGTCCGCAACGCTCGGCCAGGGAACGAGATTCTCACCGTGCACGGTCCACGAGGGGGTTCTCTACGCCGGCGGCAGCGATGGCAAGGTCTACGCCGTTCATCCAGCCAATGGCGAGCCCTATTGGTACACAACGATCGGCGGTCCCATCGAGACCATCCCGACCGTCACGGCGGACCAGGTCTTCGCCCGCAGCATCGACGGCAACATCTATGCACTGGACACGGCGACGGGCGAGGTCAGGTGGCGTCACTCGGTGGGGTGGACGTTCGAGGCTACCGCGCCGATCCTGGCCGGCAATACCGTCGTCGCGGGCGGACCTGGCGGCACGGTCACCGCGCTCAATGCGGTGAATGGCGCCGTGCGGTGGCAGATCCGCACGCCCGGCGTGATCGCCTCGACTCCGGTCACCATGGGCGATACCGTCTACATCCCAACGGCCGGCGCCTCGCGCCGGAGCGGCTCGATCTCCGCCATCGACGTCAGGACGGGCACCGTGAGGTGGCGCTCCGAGCTGGACACCTATCTCGCGAGCTCCGTAGGCATCGATGGAGACACGATCTACGTGGGTGACGCCGAAGGGTACGTGCGCGGGTTCGATGCCGAGTCCGGGGGAGAGCGCTGGTGCTACTCCTACCTGCATGGATACGCCGCCTCGGCACCTGTGATCACCGATCACACGCTCTATGTCGGGAGCACCGCCAACGGCCAGTCACCATCGATCGGGCCGGTTCCGCCGCGCGCGCACTTCCGATGGGGCTGATGCATACGCCCATCGATGCCGGATCGGCTCCTGCGTCAGGGAGGTCCGACCGGATCCGAGAGCCCTGACACGCACGCCGGCCTGGCGGCCACTGGCCCTGACCATGAACGCTCTCGCATCCCGGGGCCGGCCAATGCGGATGTCACCCGGTGTGCTGGCGCGACCTGCGGCTCGTCCCTCGAGCCGGACCTTCATACCCGCCCGTTCCGCGACCGTCACAGCCGTCCCGCCGGCGGCGGACGCGCGGGCCATCCAACGGGCGGCCACGGCGTCCGGGCCGCACCCCTCACACGTCCAGGCAAGAACCTTCGCGGACACCATTCCCACCGTGCGTGATCATCATTCCCCTCCCGGAAACACCCATGCGAAACGCACCAACGCGCGCTCGGCATACCGGCGGTCTCCGTCGCCGAGCCCGTACGCGATGTCCTCGATCAGCTTGCAGCGCGCATAGAACATCGCACGTTCCCGATCCGATTGATCGAAGGGATGTCGGTAGTGCATGAGCGCGACCTCGAGCGCATCCGGGCCGAGATCGCGGAGGATCAGCGCCAGGTCGACTGCCGGGTCGGCGATGGTCGCGTCACCCCAGTCGATGACACCCGTAATCACGCCCGAACCCGGATCGACCAGGATATGCTCGGCGCCAAGGTCGTTGTGGCAAAGCACCCGCCGTCGCGGTTCAGACGGCGGTGTCGACCCGAGGAATCGCTCCATCAGACGCGTCCGCTCCACGCCCAGGGCACTTCGTATCGCATCGAGATCGCGCCGGCTGTGGATCAGCCACTCGGTGAGTGGCCCATCCTCTGGCTCGGCCAGGTCCTGCACCAGTGTCGTCGGCAGACCGTGCAGTGCGTCGAGGAACGCACCGAGCGCCCCGGCGAGGGGTGCGGTCGGCAGGTCGTCATGGTGGCTCAGTGGCTCGCCGGGCAGCTTCCGGTAGGCGATGGCCCCAGCTTCGTCATCGGCGAACACGATGCGGGGAACGGGAAGCGGCGAATGGCGCGCCGCCACCCCGAGCACCCCTGCTTCACGTCTGACCGCACGCACCCGTGTGTCGCGCTCTTCCTCCCTGCCAACGCGCACGATGAGCTCGCCGTTGACGTCGAACGCGACGTGATCGAGCCCTTCGCCCATCGCCGAGACGTTTTGGATCGGGTAGTCGGGCATGTGGCGGGCCAGAAGCTCCCGAATCCGCTGGACCCCATCGCGTCGAGCCATGCCCGACCTCCTGATATCCTCGGTCAGTCCCCCACTCCAGCGGCGCGTGAGGGTGCATCACCCCTGGGCTCCAGGGCTCGGTTGCAACATCGGCCTTGGGTCAAATACCACCTGAATGCGGTCGATCCTGCCCTGGCTCACATGCGACCAGTTCGCGACCGGGATCGGGTCCAGTCCCTCGATAACGAGCTCGAACCACGTCACCACGTCGTCCCCATCGACGAACCGATGGATGACTCGTATGTCCTGGAGAAGCTCCCGCAGCCTGCGGATGCTCGACACGCACTCCTCCCGACCGCTGATCTCCGCCAACGGCCCGCTGAAGTGCACATTCTCGGCGAGCACCTCGCTGAATCCCGCGAAGTCCCGTGCGAGCCACGTCTGGAAGTATCGCTCAGCTGCCTCTGCAGCGGTCCTCGACATGTCGCTCACTCCATCCGTCTTCCCAACGGGCCGGTTGCCCGTCGACAGGAGCAGTGTGCCGATCACGGTACTATACTTCAATGCACATGTGATTATGTGATCAATAAGGATCGTTTATGAATATTCTGCAGCTCCGTTGCCTGGTCGCGATAGCTGACGAAGGGAGTTTCAGCCGGGCGGGTCTTCGGCTCGGTATGTCGCAACCCGCCGTCAGCCTTCAGATCCGCAGGCTGGAGGAACGGCTCGGAGACGCGGTGTTCCTGCGGGAGGGGCGCCGGGTTACCCTGACCCTGCTCGGCGAAGCGATTCTCCCACATGCACGCGAGGCTCTCAGGGCGATCGGCGACATCGAAACCACAGCGGAACATCTCCGGGGCGCGGTGACGGGATCGGTTGCCTTCGGCACGATCCCGGGCTGCGGTGGCATGAACGTACCGGAGATGCTCGCCCGCTTCCATCAATCCTATCCGCTCGTCTCCCTTCACCTGACCGAGGCCACGGCAGACGATCTGATCCGCCAAGTGACCCGACACGAGCTCGACGGTGCCATCGTCGCCACCGCCGCTCCGTCGAGCCACGGATTGCCTCACCGGGTGCTGCGACGTTCGCGCCTGGTCGCGGTCGCGCCAGCAGGTCATCCCCTGGCATCGACCTCGGCCATCAGGACACGCGAGCTGCTCGAGCACGAGCTCATGTGTACTCCCGAGGGCTCGGGGATTCGGGCCGCACTCGAGTCGGCTACGGCAGCGCTCGGAGCGTATCTCAGGGTGCGCTACGAATCGAGCACCCCAGACATGCTGGTGGAGCTCGCCGCTCTGGGCCTGGGCGTCGCAGTCGTCCCGGACGACGACACGCTGCGGGCGCGCGGCGACATCGCCGTGATCGACGTCTTCGAGCCCATCGTGACCGGCAACATCGAGCTGATCTGGACATCCCAAAGCGCCGTCAGTCCGCCGGTCCGCGAGCTCCTGCAGCTCGCCCGGGAGCTCTAGGCCTGCCGACCCCACACATCGGCAGCACGATCGCTGAGCGCAATCGAGCGTATCGCTGGCCAGGCGCTACGCATCCGAAGCGCCCGGTTCCCACCCAACCTCCTGAGACCAGTCACTCGCCGCCCGCATGATGTGCCAGATGATCGGTGACTTGCCGTCCACATAGGCGGCGCGGGCATGCCGAAAGCGTTCGGCGAGCTCCCGCTTGACGGCGGCGTATTCGGCGGCGCGGTCCGGGTGGCACCGCAGATAGTCCCTGAACAGCAACGCGGCCTGCTCGCTCCAGCTGCCCGCTCTGCGCACATGGATGTGTGTGCGCTGCGTGCCAGGCAGCTCCCGGAAGTACCGTTTGGTGAGATCCGGATTGTCGGCCCGCCACCGATAACCGATTCGCTCGAGCGGCTGCCGAATCGCATCGAAAGGCTCGAACGACACCACGCTGACCTGGATATCGATCACCGGTTTCGCGGCGAGCCCAGGAATGGCCGTCGATCCGATGTGGTCGATGCGAGTCGCCACAGACCCGAGTGCCCGACGCAGATCCTCGCCGAGTTTTCGGAACCGATCGGGCCACTCCGGAGCGTACGGCACGATCTCGATCGAGTCAGGCATCGCCCTTGAACCGGATCCCATCTCCCTGCACCTTTCCGATCGACGGTCTGCCAATCGATCACAGGATCCCCGGCAGGTTGAGCTGGTGCTCGCGGGCGCAGGCGATAGCCTCCTCGTAGCCGGCGTCAGCATGGCGCATGACACCGGTGGCGGGATCATTCCACAACACGCGCTCGATACGTGCGGCGGCCTCATCCGTGCCATCGCAGACGATGACGACACCGGCGTGCTGGGAGAAGCCCATGCCGACACCACCACCGTGGTGGATGGACACCCAGGTAGCGCCCGAGGCGGTATTCAGCAGGGCGTTGAGGAGGGGCCAGTCCGAGACTGCGTCGGAGCCGTCGCGCATGCCTTCGGTCTCGCGATTCGGGCTCGCCACCGAGCCGGAATCGAGGTGATCGCGGCCGATCACGATCGGTGCCCGGAGCTCCCCCGATCGCACCATCTCGTTGAAGGCACGCCCGAGCCGGTGTCGGTCACCGAGTCCGACCCAGCAGATACGAGCCGGCAATCCCTGGAAATGGATGCGCTCGCGGGCCATGTCGAGCCAGGCATGGAGGTGCGAGTCGGCAGGGATCAGCTCCCTGACCTTCTCGTCGGTTCGATAGATATCCTCCGGATCTCCCGAGAGCGCCACCCAGCGGAACGGCCCGACCCCGCGACAGAAAAGCGGTCGGATGTAGGCAGGCACGAACCCGGGGAACGCGAACGCATCCTCGACGCCTTCGTCCTTCGCCACCTGCCGGATATTGTTGCCGTAATCCACGGTCGGAACGCCCATCCGGTGAAAGTCGAGCATGGCACGAACGTGGATCGCGATCGATGTCCGCGCCTCCCGGGCAACTGCTTCCGGATCCCGCTCCTGTTCATCCCGCCACCGCTCGACTGTCCACCCCAGCGGCAGGTACCCATGTGCCGGGTCGTGTGCCGATGTCTGGTCAGTGACGGCGTCAGGCCGCACGCCCCGGCGCACCAGTTCCGGATAGACCTCCGCGGCGTTTCCGAGCAGGGCAACGGAGACGGGGGTGCCAGACGCGCGTGCCTCGTCCACCAGTCGGAGCGCATGGTCGAGATCTTCGGCCTGGGTATCCACATACCTCGTCCGGAGGCGCATGTCGATCCTGCGCTGCTGACACTCAACGGCGATCATCGACGCACCGGCCATCGTCGCTGCGAGCGGCTGGGCACCCCCCATGCCTCCGAGGCCGGCGGTGAGAATCCACCTGCCGGTCCAGTCGCCACCGTAGTGCTGCCTCCCCATCTCGGAAAAGGTCTCGTAGGTCCCCTGAACGATTCCCTGGCTGCCGATGTAGATCCACGAGCCGGCCGTCATCTGCCCGTACATCATGAGGCCCCTGGCATCCAGCTCGTTGAAATGCTGCCAGGTGGCCCAATGGGGCACCAGATTGGAGTTGGCAATGAGCACGCGCGGGGCATCGGCGTGCGTGCGAAACACCCCCACCGGCTTGCCAGATTGAATCAGCAGCGTCTCGTCACGCTCGAGGGTCTTCAGGACGTCGACGATGCGGTGATAACTCTCCCAGTCACGCGCGGCCCGACCGATGCCTCCATAGACGACCAACTCCTCCGGGCGCTCCGCCACCTCCGGATCGAGATTGTTCATGAGCATTCGCAGCGGAGCCTCAGTGAGCCAGGACCTGGCGGTCAGCTCGACCCCGGTCGGTGCGTGAATCACGGGCGGGTTTGTGGTGGTCATGGCATCGGTACCTCAGGGGATATGTCGGTTTTCCGCGATGTTCGCACGACCGCTCTGACGGCATGCCAGGCAACCTAGCGCGCCGTTTGCGGGATCGTCTCACTGGAGCCAAGACCGGGCAGGTCGATACCGACGGCAGCAGCCACCGCCCCCGACCGTACCAGCCCGATCGCCTTTTCGATTTCGGGATGAAGATACCGGTCCCGTCCCATGAACGAGACCTCATCACGGAGCAGGTGACGTACCGCCTCGAGCGGTGCACTCGAACGCATGGGCGCGTGGAAATCGCACCCCTGGGCGGCGGCGAGCAGCTCGATCGCGACGATCACCGCAGCATTCTCCGCCATCCCCATGAGGCGCCGTGCCCCATGCGCGGCCATCGACACGTGGTCCTCCTGGTTGGCGGAGGTCGGGATCGAATCGACACTCGCCGGCTGTGCCCGCTGCCGATTCTCCGCCACCATCGCAGCGGCCGTGACCTGCGGGATCATGAACCCTGAGTTGAGCCCCGGCCGCGGCGTCAGGAACGCCGGCAGACCTGAAAGCGCCGGGTCCGTGAGCAACGCGATGCGTCGTTCGGCCAGCGATCCGATCTCGCACAGCGCGATCGCGATCATGTCCGCCGCGAAAGCGACCGGCTCGGCGTGGAAATTGCCTCCGGAGAGCGCCACCTCGTCTTCGACCACGATGACGGGGTTATCGGTCACGCCATTCGACTCGATCTCCAGCGTGCCGGCCGCATGCCGCAGCAGATCCAGCACCGCCCCCATCACCTGCGGCTGGCATCGCAGGCTGTATGGATCCTGGATACGTGGATCGCCGAAGCGATGCGATTCCCTGATCTCGCTACCGGCCATCAACGTCCTGAGTGCGAGTGCGACATCGAGCTGACCACTGTGTCGCCGCAGCCTGTGGATCCGCTCATCGAATGGGGTATCGGACCCTCGGGCGGCCTCGGTCGAGAGCGCACCAGTGACCAACGCCGTCTGGAACACTCGCTCGGCCTCGAACAGCCCGGCCAGAGCGAGGGCGGTCGACACCTGGGTTCCGTTGAGGAGCGCCAGCCCCTCCTTGGGACCCAGCTCGATCGGCTCGAGCCCGGCATTCGCGAGTGCCTCCGTCGCCGGCAGGCGCCCCGCATCCGTGTATGCCTCACCGACCCCGATCATCACGGCGGTCATGTGGGCGAGCGGCGCGAGATCCCCCGATGCGCCGACCGATCCCTGAGACGGGATCACCGGGATGACGTTGCGAGCCAGCATGGACTCGAGGAGCCTCACGGTGCCGAGTCTCACGCCGGATGCCCCCTGTCCCAGACTGCCGAGCTTGAGCGCCATGATCAGACGCACGACTGGTTCCGACACGGGCTCGCCAACACCAGCCGCGTGTGAGAGCACGATGTTGCGCTGGAGCTCGGTGAGGTCCGCGGCATCGATCCTGACCTGAGCGAGCTTCCCGAAGCCGGTGTTGATGCCATAGACCGGCTCACGCCTGTCGATGATGCCAGCCACGACCGCGGCTCCGGACTCGATCGCCGGCGCACATGCGGGATCCAGCACCGGTACGGCCCCGTGCCAGATATTTCGCCATTGCGCGAGCGAAACGTTCCCCGGACGGATGGTGGTCAGGTGGGCCGGCTCGGTCATGTCGCGCTCCTCGTCGCCGACCTCGCCACCGGGACGCCCGGATCGAGCGATACCGTCGGGGTGTCAACCGTCACGATCGAGCGGCGTGAGATGGTTGCTGCGAGATGCCGCTCGACCCGTTCCGCGAGGGCATCGAGTGCAGCCAACACTTCATCGTGGCGAGACGCGTCGATCGATTCGATGATGGCGACGGCGCGGGTGGTTCGCTCGGTGAGCATGGTTCGCTCACCGTCGCGCCAGTTCCAGCAGCGGCACACCGCCCCCGCGTCGTCCAGATAGCAGACCTCGCCATCGAGGGTCGAGCTCTCCTCTTCGTCCCCGAGCGCCCGAAAGGTGTCGCCACCGCTGGCAATGGTCAGCCGGAGGACACCGACGAAGGTATCGATATCCTCGACTCCGCAGGGAAAGCCGGACTCAAGCGCGATGGCATTGTAGATGTCGACAAGCGGGCTGATCGGGCCGACCCCACGTCCCTTCTCCACCCGCGGCAACAGCGCCTCGATCGAAGCACGGGCCCCCTTCTTCGTCCCGACCTTCCCGAAGGCGTCGCGCCAGACCGCGACTACCGGGTTCTGGCTGACCACCGGCGCACCGAGGTGTCGGCGAGCCAGCTCGTTCGCTCGCTCCAGCTCGGCATCGATTGCCGGACGCGCCCGCGCATTGCCGAGCTCGGTGTTGTCGATGTGATCGATCACCAGTACTCCGATCTCGCAATCCGGGAACAGCTCCCAGAACGCCGGCTCCACCACGAATGCGCTCACGCTGGCCACACCTTCCCATCACCGGAAGTCCTGCCGCGATAGACGCGGTCGTACAGTGGGTTGAATCCCATGTGGTAGACGAGCTCGGCCGGGGACTCGATGTCCCAGATCGCGAGATCGGCCCATCTGCCTGCAACGAGTGCTCCCGTATCATGCTCGATCCCCAACGCTCGAGCGGCCACCCGCGTGACGCCGAGGAGGCACTCCTCGACGGTCATCCGGAAGAGCGTGGCCGCCATGTTCATCGCCAGCAGGATCGACATCAAGGGAGAGGTACCGGGGTTGGCGTCGGTGGCCACCGCCATGGGCACCCCATGGTGGCGGAAGCTTTCGATCGGCGGGACGTGGCTCTCCCTGATGAAGTAGCAGGCTCCCGGCAGCATCACGGCGACCGTGCCGGTCCGTGCCATCGCCACGACGCCGTCGTCGCTCACATACTCGAGGTGGTCCGCCGACAGCGCCCCATGGCGAGCGGCGAGCGCCGCGCCGCCGAGATCGGAAAGCTGATCGGCGTGCAGCTTCACCGGGATACCTTGCTTTCGGGCAGCCTGGAACACCACCTCGATCTCTGATGGAGAGAAGGCGACGCCCTCGCAGAACCCGTCAACCGCATCGGCGAGCCCTTCCGCCGCGATCGCGGGAAGCATCCGGTCGGCGACTTCCCTGACGTAGGCGGCCTTGTCCCCGTTCGCTTCGGGCGGCACGGCATGCGCCCCGAGGAATGTCGTGCGCACGCCTACCTGGCGCGTCTCACCGAGCGCGCGAGCGACGCGCAGCGACTTTCGCTCGTTCTCGAGGTCGAGGCCATACCCCGACTTCACCTCAACCGTCGTGACGCCCTCCGCGATCAAGGCATCCAGACGAGGCAACGTCTCGGCCAGCAGACGCTCCTCGCTCGCCGCACGGAGCTGGCGCACCGATGACACGATGCCGCCACCGGCCCCGGCGATCTGCTCGTAGGTCGCCCCTTCGAGCCTCAGCTCGAACTCCCGGGCGCGGTTTCCCGCCCAGACGAGGTGCGTGTGGCAGTCGATGAGGCCGGGTGTGATCCAGCGTCCCTCGCAATCGACTTCCAGCGAGCTGCCACGAAGGTTAGCCGGGAGATCGGCCTCATCCCCGACGAACGCGATCCGGCCCTGGCGCGAGACGATCGCGCCACGCTCGATCACCCCGAGCCCCGGTCGCTCCGGATCCATCGTGGCGAGCCTGGCGTTGGTCCAGACCGTGTCCGGGGGAGCCGCTTGCCGTGCAGCCATGGCTACCTGCCTGTGCTGAAGAGGAAGATCGTTCTTGCCCCCTGTCTATCACGCCACGGTGGGATTTACAACGCGCCGAGTTGCGGCTCGGTAAAGGCTGGTCGTCCCAGGTCATCCAGCGGCACCACCGGATGGCACGCGCCCGCGACCGGTCCGTACCATCTGTGGCACCAGTGCGAGCATGTTCGGTGAATCGGTGGTCCGCCGGACACCGGAAACGTCGACGGTCGGCGCCCCTTGCTGCCCTCCGTTGCACGTCGCGCTGCACGAGCACCTGGCGGCCGAAGGCGAGCCTGGCATCCTCGAACCTGCTACCTATCTTCGCGAGGTCACCGGCACGGATTTGCCATGGATCGAGTCAGAGGGCATGATCGATCCGTCGACGCTCGCCGAACGAGCTGCGAGCCATTTCGAGCTCCGAAGAGAGAACCACATGCCTGGTGAGGCGAATCGGACACGGTACATCCATGCACGACGGGCCCTGATCCCCGAGGGCTGGGCTCGAGACGCACGGGCAGGCATCGAGCAGGGGCACATCACCTCGCTGGAGACCGATGTCGCACCTGCCCCTGAGGACATCCGAACGAGTCTGCTGCTGCCCGGGCTTCCCAATCTGCACAGCCACGCCTTCCAGCGAGCGATGGCAGGGCTCTCGGAATATCGCGGTCCGACCAACGACTCGTTCTGGACCTGGCGCGAAACCATGTACCGGTTCGCGCTGGTGATGACGCCTGAACACGTCGAAGCCATTGCCGCGCTCGCGTACATGGAGATGCTGGAGAAAGGGTTCACCCGGGTCGGCGAGTTCCATTACGTCCACCACGACATCGACGGAGGCCCGTACGACGACGTGGCGGAGATGGCGTCCCGGATCGCTGCGGCAGCCGCGCGGACCGGCATCGCGCTCACACTGCTGCCGGTGTTCTACGCCCACGCCGACTTCGGCGGCGTCGACGCGAATCCGGGCCAGCGGCGCTTCGTCACTGACCTCGACACCTACAGCCGTCTTCTCCAGGAATCCGAGCGGGCCCTTCGAGACCTGGAATCTCCGGTCGTTGGCGTTGCCCCGCACAGCCTCCGCGCCGCCACACTCGAGGAGATCCGCGAGGTGTCGACGATGCGACCGAACGCACCTGCTCACATCCACGTCGCGGAGCAGCAACGAGAGGTCGACGGCTGCATCTCGTGGTCAGGGAAACGCCCGGTCGGACTGCTGCTCGACGAGCTCGGCATCGACGAGCGCTGGTGCCTGATCCATGCCACCCACATGAATCCCACCGAGGTCGATCGGCTAGCCGCCTCCGGCGCCGTTGCTGGGCTCTGCCCCATCACCGAGGCCAATCTCGGTGACGGTGTGTTTCCGGGCGGCGACTTCATCGCAAGCGGTGGCCGCTACGGCGTCGGTACGGACTCCAATGTCGCGATCGACGCAGCCGGTGAGCTCAGGCAGCTCGAGTACTCGCAGCGGCTTCGGCACCGCGAGCGAAATGTGATGGCCACGTCGACCTCGACCGGACGCTCGCTCTTCGACACCGCGTTGCTCGGCGGTTCGACTGCGCTTGGTGCGGGACGTTCAGGTCTGGCCATCGGAGCCCCCGCCGACCTCGTGGCACTGACCTCCGACGTGATGGACATCACCGACGGCGACGCGGCAGTCAACGGATGGGTGTTCACCAACCAGGTGACCGTCTCCGACGTTTGGGTCGCTGGCCACCACGTGGTGAGGGAGGGCAAACACGTCCGTCGTGATGAGATTGCTCGGGACTACCGCTCCACCATTCACCACGTCAGGCAGGCCGCCGACCTCCAGCGATAACCACGCACCCGCGTGTGACGCATTCGCCGTCGCAGGCTCCCATCCTACGTGAGCGATGGGGTCATCCCTGCCATGTCGGAGCTGCTTCCGATCCGTGCATTCGGTCGGTCTTGTCGCTGGAGAGTGCCACCACACCGGTCGTCACGATTGTGAAGGCAGCAAGAATCGCCAGGTATGCTGAATATCGCAAATGAAAGATCTGATCGGAGAGCGGCCACAGGAGCGGGGACTCCGACGTGGCCGAGTCCCGCACCACATGGGTCAGCATTGCCAGGCCGAGCGAGACCAGGAAGACCCGCAATGGCGGCAGCACCAGACCCAGCAGGATGATCCCGAGCGCCGGAAACAGGGTGTGGGTCACCCCTCGATAGTTGTCCTCGACCACCCGCTCGAGCACCCCTGACCGGATCAGCAGATATTCGATGTCGATCGCTGTTGCCCCCACCGCCACGGCGAACCAGTTGACCCGGAAGCCAAGCGATCGGACCGCGGACAGGACGATCAGCGCGGTGAGGAGGTGCGCCACCTCATCCGCCATGCCGTGCGTGAGGATCTCCTCCGCACCGCGGATGCGAAGGTCGATTCCCATGATGATCGCCATGGCCGGCGCCATGGCGACGCAGAGCATTCTCACCAGTGGTGGCGGGGACTGGATCGAAATCGAGATCGTGGTCATCGAGCGGAACTGGCTCCTTGAAGGCTCGAGCAGGTGTCTGCCGGGGAGTGACAACGCGTGAGTACCGAGAGCTCGTCATCCCTGACCGGCCAATGATGCCATGTTCACGATGACAACCGGGGATCGGCACGGAAACGCCCCGCCACCCGGTCGGTGGCGGGGCGTCGAACATCGAACGGCGCTAGTCGGCCGAATTGACGACGCGCTTCGGCTCGGGCGGCTCCTCGGCCACTGGAGTGGCCTGGTAGGGCAGCATGGGGCCCGGAGGCGGTGCCTCGCCGCCGCCGGTCTCGGCCAGGTCGCGGCCGACAAGGTCACTCAGCACCACTCCGACGATCTCGGCCGAGCTCGGGGCGAGCACTGTCGCAGCTTCACTCAGCGCGTCCTGCGCCGTCTTCTCCGGGCGGCAAATCAGCACGACACCGTCGACCTCGGCGGCCGTCAGGAGCGCGGCATTGGAAGAGAGCACTGGGGCCGTGTCGATGATCACCAGATCAGCATCCCCGTCGATGCTCTGCAACAGCGAACGAAAACGGCTCGAGCTGAGGAGGAGATCGGCCGGTGTGTCCACCATCGGACCGCTCGGCATGACGCGCAGTCGCTGAATGATGGTCTGCACCGCGAGATCCTGCCACGACTGCACCGTGACGGGCTGCGTCGGCGGCTGCCACAACCAGGTCGTCAGACCTCGATGATTGGAGATGTCGAACATCCGGTGCTGCGACGGCTCCTGAAGATTCGCGTCGATCAGCACCGTGCGCAGACCGGCCTGCGCCGCGGCGAGTGCGAGATTGGCGACAAGCACGCTCTTGCCTTCATCCGGTGCGGCGGTGGAGACGGCAAGCAGGCGCTTCCCGCGCTGCAGGAAGCGGAACGAGATGTTGGCACGCACCGCCCGCACCGACTCGGACTCCGGCTCATGCGGATGCTTCAGGACGAACAGGGGGTAGGGGTCGTCCTTCGTCGCCTTGCCGCTCATCACCTTGCCGAGCAAGGGACCGCCAACCAGGGTCGGGAAGTCGGTCGTCGGCTTCACCGTCCGGTCCATGTACCCGAGGATCACGATGGCCACGGCCGCGATCAGCAGCCCGAATCCGGCACCGAACATCGTCGCCAGGCGGGGCTGGGGCTCGTCGGGACTTGTGGCGGGCTCCGCCGGCGAAGCCAGGGTGATCGGTGTGATCGACCGTGACGCGGCGAGCTCCACCTCCTGACGCTCGGCGAGCAGATCGGCCTCGGTCTGCTGAAGCCCATCGAGGGTCAGCTGCAGCCGGCTCAGCTCGGCCCGGGTCTGGAGATCACCCGCTCCCTCCTGGCCCTCGAGTGCGGCGATCTGCGCCTCGATCTCCTCCATCTGTGCATTCGTCGACTGGATCTGCTCGTCGATCTCCGTCAGCATCGGCTCGGCCAGGGCGAGGGTCTCGGCCTCGACGTGCGCCGCCATGGAGTTCGCGATGGCGTTGGCGATCGCCGCGGCACGCTCTGGATCGCCATCGAGCACGTTCACTTCGATGAACTGCGTGCCCTCTACCGTCCAGGCCGAGACATTGTTCCGGAGCTCATCGACCGTGTATGGCAGGTCGAGCTCTTCGATAACCGGCCCGAGGACACCCTGCGTCCAGATGAGCTGACGGTAGGTGCGAGCGCGCGACTCGCTCGCCTCGATCGCATCGGGATCGAGGCTGTCGGCTGGCAACGGCAGGTTCACCTGCATCAGTGCGCTCGACGAGTAGATTGGATCGGTTCGGGAGCTGACACCGTATCCCACGGCACCCCCGACCACCAACCCGACCACGAAGAGCCACCACCAGCGACGCATGAGCCCGATCAAATGGGGGGCGGTGAATTCCATCGTACTTCTCCTCGGCCCGGCATCGCAGGCATTTGCCTGACCGCCTTGCGAGCACTCGACCCAGCGCGCCGACGATCCCTGGATTCCACGCTGTGAGCCAATTCCACGCTACTACAAAGAGTGTCCGTACACAAGCATCATGTGCCCGTTCGGGCCACGCGGCCGATGGCGTCCCCTTGGCCGCTGCTGGCCCCCTCGGGTCGGGTCCGCGACCGGCTCGTCGTCGGTATCGCCTGCTTCGAGCCATGCCGGTGTGTAGCCGAGCCCGACCGTGCCCTCCGGCACGAAATCGCCACCGGGCGGTGAGCCGGCCGTCACCACGCCATCCACATCCGGCAGATCGGGCCAGCCGATCGACGCGCCGTGCTTGAGGGCCGTGCAGGCCGCCGGCCGGAGGCTGTTGGGCCACACGGCGTACCCAGCGACGTCCTGACCCGGGCGTGGATCGATGTAGACGGCCTCCAGATAAATGGGATAGGTCTCACAGGCACCGGTCCGCGCCGGCAACCACAGCAGATAGGTGGTTGCGTCGTGGGCATTCGGCGCGTATGCGAGGTCGACGTTGCGGATGTCGGCCCCGCGGATCCTTCCGCTCGTTTCGGCAAGGTACAACCCCTGATAGTTGCTCGTTGCCGTCAGGTGGTCGATCCGCAGCTCGCGCACCCCGCCGAACGGCTGCACGACATCGCCATGGAACCCGTCGAACCGGCCGGAGACGCCGGTTACCCGGACGTTCACGATCTGGACGATGGCATTCGGTGCGCTGATCGCGATCCCGTCGAACCCGCGAGGATCCGTTCCCTCGATCACCAGTCCCTCGATGTGCACCACGCCGTTCGCGTTCTTGATGTAGATGCCGCGTCGCTCCGAGTCGGTTTCGCCACCGACAGGAACGACCACGTGACCACCGATGATCACGACGTTGCGCCCGCCCTCGATCATGGTGTAGCCATCCTTCACCGTGTCGGGCAGATGGATCACGTAGTCCCGGTTGCGCGCCAGGCGGGTATATGAAGGTCCGGCCGGCAGCTTCACCAGCTCCGGATCGGAGAGCACTGGTGGCTCCCACACGAACGGCGACGCCGAGGCAGCGGGAACCCGTGGCACCAGATTGGTCGCGAAGAGTGCCAGGGCAACCAGGCACACGACCGACAGCGCAACTCGGCGCGCACCGTACTCAGCGCCGTGCGGCATTTCCGAGTTCCTTCAACCTGCGCATCGCCCAGGACATGCCGGGACGATACCGGATCTCGAAGGCGGGAGGATATCCCACGATCTCACCGCCGAACTCCACCTTGAATCGATAGAGCCCGGCATCGCTGTTACCCACGCTGCGAATCGGGTTGCCATTCTCATCTACGTACGCCGGAGGATCCTCGTCGGGAATACCGCCCAGATCGTAGCTCGCGCATCCCTGTTCCCGTGCCCACCGCATCGCCGAGTACTGGAGCAATGCAGTCGCGCCCGATACCCGATGCGCAGTCGACGATCCCCCGAACAGATAGATCGCAGTATCGCCGAACCGAGCGGCGATCAGCCCTGCCGCCACCTTCCCGTCCGCCACCGCAAACATCATCACGGCATCGTCGGCGAACACCCGCAGCGCATCGGCGTAGTACTCCTTCGGACTGATTCTGACCTGGTTGCGCGTGGACGTGTCGATCATCAACCCATAGAAGGTGTCCATCGCGTCCCCGGATGGATCGCCGCGCTCGATCTGGATCGCATCGCGCTTCGCCCTTCGAATCTCCCGTCGCTTCGACGAGTGCATCTGCTTCAGGAGGCTCTCGTCGTCGGTGAGAGGAACGATAACGGTCCGTTGTGGGGAGTACCGCTGGATATCGAATGATGGGGTCCAGCGCTCCAGCGTCCGGTATGGAAAATCGCGCTCCGGCTCGACCTGCAGCCAGATTGCCCGGTGCCGCCGACATGCTGTCTCGACCTGGCGCCACAGCTCGGGGAGAACCTGCTCGGCATCGCCTCCCACGAGCGGCCCCCGCGGGATCGATGCCGTACAGATCGGTCCGTGAGGCTTGAAGAGTACCTGCGCCATCGCGGTACCTGCATCGCCCGTGACGGCGAGTCGCACCACTTGACGTCCGTGCCGGCGCTGCAGCTCACCCCAGCTCCACGACTGGTGCAGCTTGCCGTCCAGCTCCTGCATGGAGGCATCCCAGGAAGCACGATCGAGAGAGACCGGGCGAACCTCCCCACTCCGTCGCCGGAGCACGTCTGGTTGTCCGGAGATACGTATTCCCGCCTGCGTGCTTGCCATCCGAGCCCTCCGCTCAGGTCTCGGTGCCCCAATCACGTCACAGATAGGTGGCACCAACCCCTCAACTTGACACTCTACTTGTCTGACCTCTGTTCATTACGCCCCATGCGTGCTACTATACCTGCGTTGGGCCAGCTTGACAATGCCTGGGAATCGAAGAGATCAGACGTATGGTGATCAAGGTGAGTATCGATTTGCCACCACACTTTCCGGCGTCGCGCTGCGCGCCAAGTACCAGCCGGAGATCGCGATGATTGCGGCACGCATGGGCGGCTGGTTCGGACGGAACCGCTTCGCGCACAGTGTGGCCGTCCTCGCGGGCGGCACCGCTGCCGGGCAGCTGTTGGTCGTGGCTTCGTCACCGATCCTGACCCGCCTCTACCTTCCAGACGAATTCGGGTCACTCGCGGTGTACGTCTCGCTGCTCACCTTCATCCTTGGAGTCGCAAGTCTTCGGTACAACCTTGCCGTGCCACTGGCGAAGGACGATCGCACGCTGGCGTCGCTCCTCGTGCTCTGCCTTGCCGTCGCTGGTGGCCTGTCGCTCCTGCTCGCGATCGCCGTGCTGACCAATGGCCACAGGATCGCCGAGTGGACGAGCTCCCCTGCCCTGGCGCCCCTGCTCTGGCTGCTACCGATCGGACTCTTCGGTGCTGCCGTGAATCAGGTGCTCACCGCGTGGGCGGTGCGCCAGGATCGGTTCAGCGTGCTGGCTCGCATCCGGATCGGTCAGAGCGCGAGCCTGACCGGCACGCAGGTGGGGCTGGGTCTGATCGGTTTCGGCACACTCGGGCTGGTGCTGGGTGACGCCATTGGGCGTGCCGCGGGCAGCCTGGGTCTCGCACGAATGGCCTGGGGCGATCTCCATGCGCACCTCCGTGCCGTCAGGGTTCCCGACGTGCTCAAGGTCGCATCTCGCTATCGTCGGTTTCCGCTCATCTCCACCTGGACCGGTCTCGTGGCCAGCGCCGGCAGCCAACTGCCAACCCTGCTCGTCGCTTCCTTTTATGGGACCTCCGTGGTGGGTTGGTTCGGGCTGACCCAACGGCTGCTGTCGATGTCGTTCGTGCTCGTGGCCAGCGCCATCGGCACCGTCTTCCTCTCGGAGTCCGCTCGGCTGGCTCATACCCAGCCCGAGCGTCTGATGCATCTCTTCTGGTCGACCGTCAGCCGCGCCGGGCTGATCGCGTGCGTACTGGTCGGTGGAGTAGCCACCATCGCGCCGCTGCTCTTCGGTCCGATCTTCGGTTCAGACTGGGATGAAGCTGGTCGATACGCACAGGTGCTCGCCGTCGGCGCAGGCTTTCAGTTCGTCAATCGCTCGGTGGGCAGTGCATCCACGGTCGTCGAGCGTCAGGATCTCGACTTCGCGGCGGAGACGCTCTGGACGCTCTTCGCATCGGGTTCGCTGCTGCTCGCCTGGATGCTCGGTGCCAGGCCCTTCGTCAGCATGGTGATCTTCAGCATGGGCATGTCCCTCGGCTCAGTCGCAAGTATCAGCCTGAGCTGGTACGCCATCCACGATGTGATCCGTCGCGGGCGTACGGGACGCCCACCATACAGGGAGGAACCTTCATGACGTCGATCTCGATCCTGCAGGAGCCGATCTCGTCGACCTCAGTCGCGAACGGCCCATCCCTGCGCGAAGCGTTCAAGCTGGTAGAGCAGAAGACCGAAACACCGACGGATGGTCAGAGCCCGCTGCTGCTGGACGGCTGGCTCGAGTTCAACCGTATCGTCCATGGCCTGGAGCCTCGCCGGTTCAGCTCCGGATTCGACACGCAGGGAGCCACGCTCGATGCCGTGCTCTACCTCGACGATCGTGGCAGGGTCCGTCACCCGTGGCGAAACCCCTATCTGCCGGTCGACTTTCGTCCGACGCCGACCGGGTACGCACACCGAATCGAGCGCCAGTGGCACGACGCCGTCGCGCCGCTGGTCAGCGAGATGAGACAACGTGGAGTCGTGAATACGCTGAACCTGCCGCCTTCGGTCCAGGACGTGCGCCCCTGGCTCTGGGCCGGCTATCGCGTGGGGCTGCGATATTCCTATCTCGTGGACTTTCCGTTCGACCGTGCGCTCACGTCGAAGGCGGTTCGAAGTCGCATTCGGAGCGCCGAGCGCAAGGGCTACCGCGTCGAGCGAACCACCGACTTCGATCAGGTCTACGAGTGCCTTCGGTCCACCGAGGTGCGCCAGGGATACCGTCTGGGCGTCAACCGTGCAGACATCGAGCTCGCGCACAGGCTCCTCGGCGACAAGCACCTCCTTGCCTTCGCCGCCTTCGCGCCGAATGGCGAGATGGCCAGCGTGACCATCAACATCCACGTACGGGGCAGCCATTCGATCGGTTGGGTCGGGGGCTCCCGAGCCGAGTACATGAAGGATGGTGCCGCCGACCTGCTCGAGCTCGACTCATGGGATCAGATGGAGCGACTCGGCGCCACCGGAATCGACCTCTGTGGCGCCAACCTCCCCACGATCGCCGCCTACAAGGCCAGCCTCGGGGCTCGCCTGGTCCCCTATTACACGATCGAGCCCTACAGCAGCCGACGGTTCCTTGCGTGGGCGAGGAAGTGGTGGCACTTCCATCGCCGCCGAGGTGAGGTCATCAAGCATGCTGCTCATTGAGCACCCTGCCGGATATCTTCCTGAGCGGGCCTACATCCTGCGTGTCCTGCTCGGGGAGTTTCTCGGCATCCACTATCACGCGACGGCGGCCGAGCGCCACGACATCCGGATCACCGACAGCACGGGCCATCCGGGTGAGCTTCGGATCGCGGATGTGCTCTTTCAGTCGCCGGAGTCAGCGTGGCTGACGGCAGACGCCCTGCCTTCCGAGCCGCTGGAGCGGCTCGATAGCCGCCATGTTCCATTCGATGGCGTGCGTGTCCCGGAAGCCATCCCCATCATCTACGGGCAGCGCCTGCCGGACGGAACCTGGGCCGCTGTCACCCCGGATCGAATAGACCTCGGCCTGGACGTGTTCGGCAGCTCCTTCTTCATGCTTTCCCGCTACGAGGAGATTGCGGTCCAGCAACGGGACAGGCACGATCGCTTTCCGGCGTCTGCATCGCTGGCACATCGACATCACTTTCTCGATCGACCCGTGGTGAACGAGTATGTCGAGCTGTTGTGGGCATGCCTCTCTCATCTCTTTCCACGCCTTCGACGCCGACCGCGGCAGGGCAAGGTGCGCCTGACATTCGACGTCGACTGGCCCGCGATCACCCTCGGGGTCAGCCCGCCCCTTCTCCTGCGAGCGACCGCTGCCGACCTCGTGCGGCGCAGGGACCCGGCGCTCGCAGCGAAGCGACTGGTCTCCTGGGCAAATGTCCGCCGCGGCGACCTCGACCATGACGCAGGCAACATTTTCGCCGACATCATGTCGACCGCCGAGCACCACGATGTGCGGGCGACGTTCTACTTCATCGCCGGCGAGGGTCGCGGTGATATCGACGGGTCGTACACCGTGGATCATCCCTGGATCCGCAGGCTCCTGCGAGAGATTCATGCACGCGGACACGAGATCGGTCTGCACCCGACCTACCGCACCTATCGGGATCCAGACCGAATCCAGCTCGAGTTCGAGCGACTCCGTGAGACCTGCGCCGAGGAAGGCATCCATCAGGACAGCTGGGGTGGTCGCCAGCACTATCTCAGGTGGGAGGCTCCCACCACGTGGCGGAACTACGCCGAGGCGGGGCTCGCCCACGACAGCACCCTTGGATTCGCGGATCAGATCGGCTTCCGGTGCGGCACCTGCTACGAGTATCCGGTCTTCGACCTCAGGAACCGTCGACCATTGCCATTGCGTGAACGACCGCTTCTCGCCATGGACGCAACCATGTTCGGCGAGCACGCCAAGGACGGCATGAACCTCCATCCATCCGCTGCGGTCGCCAGGCTCTGGCGACTGTACTCGGCGTGCAGGCGATATGCGGGAGACTACACGGTTCTCTGGCACAACAACTGGCTGCTCAGGTCCCGTGTGGATACAGCGTATCGGGAGTCACTGCAGATGCTGGAGATCGCGTGATGGAGATATCGATCTCCGACACCGGGAGTGGCAATCGATGGTAGCGATCCGAACCGACCGAACCGGTGCAGGAGGCATCGCGATCGCGGCCCCCTTGCTCGTGATACTCGGAGCCGCCGCCGCGGCTGGGCTCTACGCGGAGGCGCCGCGCCTTCTCATGCTTGCCATTGGCGCGATCCTGGCACCGTTCGCGCTGGTGATCGCCTACCGGTACCCGGGTGCGGTGTTCGCGGCTTACCTCTGTACACCGTTCTACAAGGCTGGCCTGCAGCCGTATGTCCCGGTCGATGTCACGATCCTGCTTTCGGTGCTGTGCTTCCTCCAGCTGCCGTTCATGTTCATGGCTGGCACCGGTAGCGCTTCGGTCGCTGGTCGCAGCGTTCGATGGCGAAACGCGCTGGTGATCTGGACCGCCTTCACCGGGGTGATGATCCTCGGCGTTGTCTATGCACCCGATACGCAGGCGGCGACCGACAGTGTCGTCAACTGGATGCTGCTCACGTTCCTGCCGTCTGTCGCAGCGATCCGGATCGCCCGTGACAGGCGCTATCTCGCCCAGCTGCTCTGGAGCCTGTTCGCGATCGGGGCCAGTGTGGTCATTGCGGGACTCTGGCTGCTTCCCACCGTCGGGGATTGGCCGAACGATCGTCTGCGCGTATTTGGCGCACACACCATCCGAGTCGGGCAGGCAGCGCTGCTGGTACCCATGATCGCCGTACCGTTCGCGTTCCGAACCGGAAACTCCCTGGCCCGTGCCGTGGCGGTCGTCTCGATCCCCCCTGCCCTGCTGGTGGCAGCATCCTCCGGGTCTCGTGGCCCCCTCCTCATGCTCGTGCTCACTGGACTCGTGTTCTCGCTCCGACGGCTCGTCATCGCAGCGAACCGCATCGGCAAGCGCCCCAAGACCGTACGTCCCCTCCGCTACCTCATCCCGGGCATCCTGCTCATGATTCTGCTCGCCGTGCTGCCGGTGTCCGCACTCGGAGGCCTGGTTCCGGAGCGCTCTGCGGAACGGCTCGCGACGATCTCCACCATTCTCGGCAGCGCCGGGGAGCAGGATCTCGAGGCCAACGCACCGGATGCGTCCACGGCCGACCGTGTGCGTGCCTATGACGTGGCTGAGGAGATGTTCATGGAACGGCCGCTCCTGGGTCATGGCACGTTCAGCTTCGCAAGCCTGCTCCAGTACTACGACCCACAGCTGGCCTGGCCGGAAACCGTAGCGCATCCACATAATCTGGCCCTCCAGGTGGCTGCCGAGTACGGGATCGTCGGTCTGCTCGTGCTCGCCGCGTTCGTCGCCGTCGCGTTTCGACGCGGGTTCCGACTTGCCAGTAGTCCGGAATGGACAACCATTTTCCTGCTCGCCTACTTCTTCCTGCTCTGCGCCATGGTGAGCACCGAGATGCGTGACAACCGCATGCTCTGGGGCCTCCTCTTCCTGCTGCTCCTCGCCCCGGATCCTGGTGCCCTGGATGCAGCAGAGGGAACGTCCCGGAGGGAGGCGGCACGAACAAACGGCAACCTTCCCGACCACGAGCTCCATCCGCTTTCGACGAGGGGCATTCCATGACGACGATCGCCCACCTGACCTCGGTCCACGTCCCATTCGACATTCGGATCTTTCACAAGGAATGCAAGACGCTGGCCGCCGCCGGTTACGACGTGGTGCTCATCGCACCGCATCAGGAGCCCCCGGCCACCGCTGAGGTAGATGGGGTGCGCCTGCGACCGGTCCCTCGGGCACGGGGCCGACGCGAACGGATGACGCGGACGGTGCTGCAGGTGTATCGCGCGGCGCTGCGCGAGAATGCCGATCTGTACCACTTCCACGATCCCGAGATGATGCCTGTTGGCTTCATGTTGAAGCTGCGAGGCAAGAAAGTCATCTATGACGTCCACGAGGACATGCCGCGCCAGATCCTCACCCGTCACTGGATCCCCCGCGCGATGCGCGGGCCCACTGCCCGCGTTGTGGCAGCGATCGAGGCCGCGGGCGCGCTCATCTGGGATGGCATCGTGGCGGTGACCCCGACCATCGCGAAGCGGTTCCCCGAGAGGAAGCGGGTCCTCGTCCAGAACTTTCCCATGCCTGCCGAGCTCGACCGGACGGAGCCCGTGCCCTATCGTGAGCGCCAGCCGCTCGTCGTCTACGCCGGTCGCATCGAGGGCGTGCGCGGCGCACGGGAAATGGTGGCCGCCATGGGCGCCCTACCGGACCACGTCGACGCCCGACTGGCGCTCGCGGGTGTGTTCGAGCCGGCCAGCCTGGAGGACGAGCTCAGGGACGCATCCGGATGGGATCGAGTGGATGCGCTGGGGTGGCTCACACGGCCCGAAATCGCCGACCTGCTGGGGAGGGCTCGTATCGGGCTCGTTCTGCTCCACCCGGTCGACAACTACATCGAGGCGCAACCCAACAAGCTCTTCGAATACATGGCGGCCGGTATCCCGGTCGTGGCCTCCGATTTCCCCTCCTGGCGCGCTATCGTCGAGGGGGCCGGGTGCGGTCTTCTTGTCGACCCGCTCGATCCTGACGGGATCGCACGAGCCATCGAGTGGCTCCTTTCCCACCCGACCGAGGCAGCCGCCATGGGGCAGCGTGGTCGTGAAGCCGTGCACCGAAGGTACACCTGGGATGCCGAAGGCGCACGACTGGTCGACTTCTACCGGACAACGCTCGGCCGCTGATCACCAATCTGCACATCGACACACAGCGCTTCTTCAGCGATACGGGCCGAAGAGCCGATCCCTCCCGCGAGAAGACGGCCTGACCGATGTTCGGTCAGGCCGTCTTCTCGCGAGGTCACGCCCAGGTCCTCTTGAGCATCAGGCGTCGCACACACGAGGCGCACGAACGGGGCGGCCATCTGGCCGCCCCGTTCGTGCGCAACACCTGAGCTTTCCCTTATATGGGAGCAGCTTGCGTCAGTCCGCGATGGCTCGCAGGGCATCCATCTGCTGCGGAGTGCTGCCTGCAATCGGAGGTGTGCCGATCCGCAGCCAGACCGTCTCACCGAGATCGAGCGCATCGGGGTTGATCTCACCGCGACCATCCAGCACGACACGGGCCTGCCGGTAGAAGTCGGACGGGAGCGCCCGATACGACTCGTGAGTTGCCTGAATAACGATACCGTCGATGCTACCCAGGTTTTCGAGCGACACGGGCGTGCCTCCGAGCGACTCGATCTCGACGTCTGACAGCAGTGGATCGTGCATCACCACCTCGGCTCCGCGCGCCTCGAGCGTGCGCTTCAGGCGCAGCGCGGAGCTGAACGCGACCTCCTTGACGTTCGCGCGGTAGGTAACCCCCATGATGAGCACCCGCCGACCGGTGAGATCACCGAGGTACTGCTCGAGCTCGGTTACCGCGTAGGTCGCCATCCCGTCGTTGATCTGCCTTGCGGCTCGTGACAGCTGCAGCTCGCCCTCGGTCGCATCCTGGAGGAGGAAGTACGGGTAGACCGGAATGCAGTGCCCACCGACACCCACGCCGGGCTCGTGAATGTCCGACTGAGGCTGACTGTTCGCCGCCGCTGCGGCCTCCCGCATATCGATCCCACGGGAAGCGGCATATACGGCAAACTCGTTCGCCAGCGCGATGTTGACATCGCGGTATGCGGTCTCCATCAACTTGGTGAGCTCGGCTGTCTCCGCATCGCGAACCGTCATGACGGGCGCGTCGAGCACCGTCCGGTAGAAGGACTCGGCCTGGGCCGTGCTCGCGGCGTCGATGCCTCCGACCACCTTTGGATAGGTCGCAAGGTCGCGGAAGATCCTGCCAGTCCTGATTCGCTCCGGGCTGAAGGCCAGTCCGAAGTCGGCGCCGGGCCGTAGCCCGGAAGAACGCTCCAGGATGGCACCGAACCGGTTTCTGGTGGTGCCGACCGGCAACGTCGTTTCGTAGACGACCAGTGTTCCGGGTCGCAAACCGGCCCCGATCGCCTCGGTCGCAGCATCGATTGCGCGGTAGTCAACGCTGTGGTCAGGGCCGATCATCATGGGCACGATCACGACGACGACGTCGGCCTGCCGAGCGCCGGATGCCGTATCAGTGGTGGCGGTAATCAGGCCGCGGCCGTGTGCCTCGGCCAGACGCTCCTCGAGATGCGCTTCACCGATGATCGGACTCTCGCCCCGATTCACCATCTCGACCACCGTCGGATTGATGTCGCATCCGATCACCCGAGCGCCGTGGGACGCGTACTGGACTGCCAGCGGCAGTCCGACCTTGCCAAGCCCAACAACCGCAACCGTCATCATGGTGTTCTCTTGCCTCTCATTTGCAGCGCCTGCGGACGCCATGGCTTCTGCGGGAAGGTCGACTCGGCAGCTCTCGCACATGTGCTCGCCGAGTGGTGTCTTCACGCCACACGCACACACAGACCCCACCAGGCGCCCAGGGTTACCGACCACGAGACCGTGATCAGGCACATCCTTCGTCACGACCGTGCCGGCCCCGACCATCGCGTACCGCCCGATCGTCAGCCCCGGCAGAATGATGGCTCCCGCCCCGATCGACGCACCGGTCCGGACCACGGTGCTCCCGGCGGACCAGTCATCTGCGTCCTTGAGCGAGCCATCCGTGTTGATTGCCCGAGGGGTGCGATCGTTGGTGAACACCACATGCGGTCCGATGAACACACCGTCTTCAATGAGGCACTCCCGGTAGATCGACGCACGATTCTGGATTTTCACTCGATCGCCGATCACCACATCCTCGTCGAGGTATGCGCCCTTGCCGAGGATGCAGTCACGACCGATGCGGACGCGCGGTCGCACCTGTGCCTCATGCCAGATCCGCGTCCCCTCTCCGATGACAGCCGAATCCGCCACATCGGCGGTTGGGTGCTTGTACATGTATGGCCTCGCTTCCAGATCCATCTCTCGCTACGCGACCTTCAGCCAGGCAGCGGCTTCCTGAACGGCAGCGGCAACGAGGCCGACCTGCTCGTCCGTCAGTCCGGGGAACATCGGCAAGGAAAGGATTCGACGGGCGGCTCGTTCCGTGACCGGGAATGCACCCGCGTGATAGCCGAGGTGCCTGTATGCCGGCTGGAGATGGATCGGCAGCGGATAGTGAATGCCGGTCGCGATACCCCGGTCCGCCAGACGTTCGGCGAGATGGTCGCGATCGTCGGCTTCGATCACGTAGAGGTGCCAGACATGATCGCCGTTGACGACACTCGGTGTCTGCACGCCGCTGCTCCACAGCAGATCCTGGTACAGGTTGGCAAGTCGCTGGCGCTCGGAGTTCCAGGCGTCGAGATATGGCAGCTTCGCGGAGAGTACGGCGGCCTGGACAGTGTCGAGCCGGCTATTCCAACCTTCGATCTCGTGGTGGTATCGGACACGGCTGCCATGATTGGCAAGCAGGCGCACCCGGTCGGCCAGCAGATCGTCGTCGGTGACGACCACACCGGCATCGCCGAACGCCCCGAGGTTCTTGCCCGGATAGCAACTGAAGCAGCCGATGTCACCGATGGCGCCCGTGCGTGTCTCTCCGTACCGTGCCCCGTGCGACTGGCAGGCATCTTCGATGACGCGCAGACCATGTCTGGACGCGATGTCCATGACTGCCGCCATGTCGGCGGGTTGACCGTAGAGATGAACCGGGATGATGGCTCGTGTTCGGGGCGTGATCGCCTTTTCAACGAGCTCTGGATTGATGGTGTAACTCGTCGCGTCGGCATCCACCAGCACGGGAGTAGCGCCGACCGCCCCGATCGCCTCCACGGTAGCGAGGAATGTATTGGCCGCGGTGATCACTTCATCGCCGGGTCCGATGCCGCATGCTCTGAGTGCCAGGTGAAGCGCATCCGTCCCGTTGCCGACGCCTATCGCGTGCTTTGCACCGATGTACGCAGCAAAGGCGATCTCGAACCGGCCAACATGCGGCCCGGCGATGAAGGCCGATGTGTCAATGATCTCCTCCATGGCCCGGTCGACATCGTCTCGTACGATCCTGGTCTGCCAGGAAAGGTCCACAAATGGTATCTGCACCGACGTTCCTTTCGAATACGTGAATCCTGAATGACCGCGTGAACCGGATCGAGCGATCTGACACCGATCGTGGGACAAGGTCGCTCGCCGCCTGGATCAGGCCGTTCGGGTCTGCTCCAGCCAGACCAGCGAGGGGACTCGCTGCACGTCATGGGCTGTGCCTCCGGCTCGAAGCGAGCGATCGGCAGCCTCGAGGAGCTCAACGACCCGAAGTCCACTCACCCCATCGCTCTGGGGATCTCGTCCCTCGCGGATGCAATCGGCAAAATGTCGGCACTCCTCCTGCAGCGGCTCCACGGGACTGATCCGCGGGCTGACGATGTCCCCGTATCGATACCTCAGCTGCCCGCTGCCCAGGCGGTCAGGGTCCGGCCACTCGACGCCCATGTCGAACAGGCGAATCTTTTCGACCGCCTCCACGTCGTCATAGACGAGCATCTTCTTGCTGCCGACCACGGTGATGCGGCGCTGCTTGCGCGGCTCCAGCCAGCTCACGCGAATGTGGGCCTGCACCGAATTCGAGAACTGGGCCTTGATGTAGGCCACATCGTGGATCCCTGGCTGCACATACGCCTCACCGGTCGCGCTCACGCCGATCGGCTCCTCCCCAAGGACATAGCGGAGGATCGAGAAGTCGTGGGGCGCCAGATCCCAGATCACGTTGATGTCACGCTGGAATAGCCCGAGCGTCGCTCTCACCAGATCGAAGTAGTAGATCTCGCCGAGCTCACCCTGCTGGACGATGTCTCTCAACATCCGCACAGCCGGGCTGTACTCGAAGACGTGCCCCACCATGAGGCGCAGGTCGCGACTTCGAGCCAGCGCCACGAGCTCTTCGGCGTCCTCGGCGCGGTTCGTGAGGGGCTTTTCAACCAGCACGTGCTTGCCACTCAGCAGAGCGTCTCGCGCAATGGTGAAATGCGTGGATACCGGAGTCGCGACCACGACGGCGTCGACATCCGGCGACCTCAGAATGTCGTGATAGTCCGTGGTGACTCGAATCGACGGGAACGTCCGCTGGATCTGATCGAGGCGGTTGGTATCGAGGTCTGAGACCATCTCCACCGATGTCTCGGGCAGCTCGTGAAAGTTGCGTATGACCTTCGGTCCCCAATAGCCACATCCAATCACACCGACCCTAATCTGCGGCGCTTGCATTGCGATCCCCTCTCCGTATCGCCCCTGCGGGCGAGATCTCTCGAGCGGCACCGGTTGGTGCCGTACCGAACGACGTCACTCTCTCGATATCTCGGAATTTCGAATTGACGGCGCGGTCAGCGCACACGTCGTCGAGCAATGCAGCCAGCTCGGCTGCGGTCGCCTCACGGGAATGCACCTGACACACGGCCTCAAAGCCACGTCGGCCCATCGCCCGTCGCTCCTCCGGAGCCTCCGCGAGCGAGCGGATGGCTGCAGCGAGGGCCGTGGGGTCTTCCCATACCGTCGAAATGCCGGCCCCGGCATCCTGAATGAGGCGCCAGGCCTCTCCGGGCACCGTGGAGACGATCGCAAGCCCGGCCGCCATGTAGTCGAACAGCTTGTTCGGACGAGCGCCGGAAAACACCTCGAAACGTCGTGAGTGAATCAGCCCAACGTCCGCGGCGCGAAGCCACTCTCCGATTTCTGTTTTCGGAACGGGATCGTAGAAGACGACGTTGGGAAGGCCTCGCGCTTGTTCCTTCAAATCCTGCTTGAGCGAACCGTCACCGATGAATGCCAGCAGGATGTCGTCGCGATCCTGCAGCAGGCGTGCCGCCTCGACCACCACGTCCAGGCCATTCATCGGGTTGTGGGAACCAGCCCAGACGACGACGATTCTGTCGTTCCAGCCGAGTTGGCGTCGCATCGCGTCCCGACGTGTGTCGTCCAGTGGCGCGGGGCGCAGGGTGGCGTTCGGTATGACCTGGATCTTGTCACGAGAGACGCCCTTGGCGGCAATGCGATCAGCGATGCCATCCGTCAACGCGATGATTCGATCCGACCGTTTGTAGAGAAACCGTTCCAGAGCCGCCAAGGGCCTGATGACAAGTGGCGAGGTAAGGCCCAGCTGCACCAGCATGTCGGGCCACATGTCTCGTACCTCGAACACAAACGGCACCTTGTAGCGGCGAGCCAGAATCCAGGCTCCAAGCCCGGCCAGGAGATGCGGAGACGACCCGACCACCGCATCGGGAGCCGGACGGTGAACGCCGGAAGTCAGAAGCGTGGTCGTATAGGTCGCCATGTTGAGATAGCGCTTCCAGCCGTTCCGCCGGTAGTGACTTGACCACAGCCAGGTAAAGGCAATGCCACCGTCGATCTCATCGAGGCTCGCGCGTACCGGCGAGACGGGCCGTATCGACGTTGCAGTGGTGTGGTGGAACGCCGCCGCGAAGATGCGTGTCGCCCAGCCATGCTCCCTGAGCAGGTCCGCGAGCTCGACATGCCTGGTGATTCCCGGCATGGCCCGTGGAACCGCATATTGGTTGACGATCCACAGCGTCCGCTCGCCGCCCTCCGCTGCCACCCTTTGGCGTCGCCCGGGCAACCGAATCAGTTTCACCATCGAGTCCTTTCGCAGCAGAGCGGCTAGACGGCGCCGCGCATCGTGAGCACGGCCGGAATGGTCCGCAATACCAGAAGCAGGTCGTATCGAAGGCTCCGACGCTGCAGGTACTCGAGATCGAGAGCGACTCGAGCGTCATAGGAGACCGATGATCGTCCCTCAACCTGCCAAAGACCCGTAAGGCCCGGCTTGACGGAGAGGATCCGATCCGCGTACTGGCGGTAGTACTGAGCCAGCTCGTCGGGAGGGACCGGACGTGGGCCAACGATGCTCATGTCACCGCGAAGAACGTTGTAGAGCTGAGGGAGCTCATCGATGCTCGTCCTTCTCAGCCAGGCTCCGACTCGAGTGACTCGAGGATCGTTGTCCAGCTTTCGTCGCTCGCGAAAGGCAGCGCTGGTCCTGATGTGCTCATCGAGGAGGGCATCCGCGCCGTCAACCATGGTTCGAAACTTGTAGAGCGTGAATGGCTTGCCGTGCTGTCCCGTTCGAATCTGTCGGAAGATGACGGGACCAGGCGACGTGAATCGCACCAATACCGCCACGCTCAGGAAAATCGGAGACATCGCCAGCATCAGCACGATGGCCACGCAGAGGTCGAACGCTCGCGTGAGACGCTCCCCTCGTCGATCGATGTACGCGACCGTTCCCGCGCCCTGGGATCCGACTGGCAGGGTGACGATACGCACGCGGTCTGTATCGATGCCGTGAGCATCTGAACCGGAGTCCGTTGCAATCCTGGACATACCTCGTGCCTCCCATCCGACGCTGTCGGCTGAGGCGTGGCCCCCCACGCACTCCTGACGACGCGTTGGTCTCAGCAACCGCGATGGAGACGATGAGGGGTATGGGCATGCCGGATTGCGACTGTTCACCGGCGATTGCATATGGCGTCAGCCTGACGTAGGCTGCCGATACCCGGCACGTCACCATCGCATGGTGTCGCAGCTGGTCCCCGGTGCGGGAGGGACGACGCGCCAACGTTCACGCCCTCTCGCACCGTTGTGTCCGGAGAGCGGGATCCAGACCTGCTGGTGCCCGCCCTCTCACTCGTCAATCTTTAAGACGTCTTACCTTTTACGGCTTCACGTAAGCTCTCTTTGACCCGGCGCCAGCCGGAACGGCCTGGCGTATCCTCCTGTGGCTGGTTGTCTCGCAGCATTTCGCCCCCGTCAATATAGGACCGAGTGTTCCCGGCTGTCAAGTATGTCGTCTGACATCTTGTGACTTGACGCTGTATGCTGGGCGAGCGCCAGCGTAACCCTGATGTCGTCCGTCCGACGAGCCGGTTCCGCATTCGGTCGCGGGGTCGTTTTCCTGGTCGTTGGCCGTGTCACATCAACCAGCAAGCTCGGCCTGGCGGCATACGCGTCATCCTGCTGTTCGGGGGCCCTGTGCAAACGCGCTCTCTTGATGTAAGATGTCGTACATCTCCGTCCACACTGAGACGGTCGCCCTCCTTGACTGGTTTTCGCAGCCGTTGATGACGGCACGCACGGAACAACCCGCGCGTCCAGCCCACCTTGCCGTATGTCGATACCCAAGGAGACCCGCGTGAGCCAGCCGTCCGACAGGACCAGCGAGGCCGATGAAGTCGCTGCCTTGATCGCACCGTACAAGGGAGTGCGAGGCACGGTCGCGCCCTGGCTCGCCGGGTTCGCAGTGGGCGGGACGCGTCGTGGTCACAATGTCATCTGGATCTGGAGTGAGGACAACGCGTTTCCATCTCAGTCCTTCGCGCAGAGGGACCGAGCAGATCGCATTGCGGCTCTGCGGCGCTTCCTCTCCTCGCTTCCGAAGCAGCGCGAGACCTGATACCCCGCCGCGGTCGTGCAAGAACCAACGACTCAGGGGCGACTCTCGGGCCGCCCCTGGGAAGGTGCTTTCGGTTTGGAGGGGAGACGAAACGGGCGTCTTCAGTCTCCCGCGATCTGCTCGCTCGAGGGCGAAGCGGTGCCATAGTATTCGCCGTAGTAGTAGGCCGCACCCTGCTGGCCCTTGAGGCGGTTGAGCACGACGCCGACCAGGCGAATGCCGCCCTGATGGATCGAACTGGCGGTTGCCTGCAGCGCCTCGATCCTGGTCTGGTTGGCGCGGCAGACCACCAGCACACCGTCGGTGTACCGTGCGATCGCCAGTGAGTCGCTTGCCGACAGCACGGGCGGCGAATCGATGATGACGAGGTCTGCCTCTTCCCGCAGCTGATCGAGCAACTCGCTGAACCGCTCCGAGCTGACGAGGTCGGCGGGATTGGGGGGAAGCGGTCCGCTCGGAATCAGCATCAGGCCGGGCAGTGCCACCTTCTTCGCGACTTCCTCCCAGGAGCGCTCGGGATGGGTCATCAGCGTCGTCAGGCCCTGGTCGTTTGGCACACCGAAGATGCGGTGCTGGGTCGGCTTGCGGAGGTCGGCGTCGATCACGACGGTTTTCGTGCCGCCCTGCGCCATCACGACCCCGAGGTTCGCCGCCACGGTGCTCTTGCCCTCGCCCGGGTTCGGGCTGGTGATCACGAGCCGACTGATGTCCCCCGACGCCGAAGCGAACTCGAGGTTGGTCCGCAGCAGCCGGATGGCCTCGGCGGAGCCGGACCGTGGTTGCGTCATCGAGTAGACCTGGCCGCCGCCTGGCTGGAGCTTGGGAAGATTGGCGATCGAGGCCAGGAGCGGGGCGTGAGCGAGCTCGTGGATGTTGCGCTCCGGCTTGACCGTGTTGTCCAGGAACTCCAGCAGCGCCACAAGTCCGACGCCGAGCAGCAGCCCGATGAAGAGCCCGAGCGCGAGCGAGAACATCGGGCGGGGCTCGAATGGAGATCCGGGTACGAGCGCGGGATCCGCGACCTCGACCTGGGCGCCGATCCGTGGATCGACCTGATCGGTGATGTGGACCTGGAACTCCTCCGCGATCGTGTTGGCGAGGAGCGCGGCCATCTCGGGATCGTTATCGGTGACTGAGACCTCGACGAGCTGGGTCTCGCCGACGATCGAGGTCGTGACCTTCTCCCTCAGTGCGGTCGAGTCGTAGGGGAGCTCCAGCTTCTCGACGACGCGGTCCATCACCGGGGTGGTGCGAACGAGCTGGCGGTAGGTTTCCGCGAGGCTCCGGCTGGCCTGGAGCGAGGTGTACTCGTTGCTGGTCTCGGGCCGACCGGAGATCACGAGCAGCGTCGCGCTGGCCGAATACTTGTCCGGCTGGCGGCTCGCCGAGACATACGCAACGCCACCGGCAAGGACCATGAGGAGCACCACGATCCACCAGCGTCGTTTTGCGATCTGCAGCAGTTGACGTAGATCGAGTTCCACGGGTTTCCCTTTTCGTTACGCTGTAGGCGATGCACTCCGGTGACGTGGTGCGCCCGGAATACGCCGGAACTATACTATAATCAGCCACTGAAAGGTGCCGCGTTGAGGACGGCGCGGTGCCCGTGTGGGAGCACACCCATGATGACATACCGAGGCGCGATCCGGCGTGACCTGGCGACGCTGCCGTCACCGGCGAAGGCACGCGGCGGCCACTCGCGCGCCACTGTACCGAGCCGGCCCGACCGCCTGCGCGAGCCAGCGAGCGGCCGGATCGCCTGACCCGGAAGGACCCACAGACCGACCGTGATCGACATCCATACCCACATCCTGCCCGACATCGACGACGGCGCTGCCTCGGTCGATGTCTCGATCGACATGCTGGACGCGGCGCGCGCGATGGGGGTCACCATCATCGTGGCGACGCCGCACTTGACGGCGCCGCTGACGCCGGACTACGAGGCCGCGGTCCACCGCGCCTTCCTCGAGATCGAGTCGCACGCGCGGGAGCGCGCGATCACGCTGCTGCGGGGATTCGAGATCCGGCTGACGCCGGACCTGCCGGCGCGGCTGCGGGCCGGCGAGCCGGTGACGCTGGGCGGCAGCGATACGGTACTCGTGGATCTGCCGTTCATCGACTGGCCGCACTTCGCGGACGAGACGCTGTTCAACGTGCAGGCGTCGGGGTACCAGGTGATTCTGGCGCACCCGGAGCGGTACCCGCGGATCCAGGAGGATCCGAAAGCCGGGCTGGAGCTCGTCAACCGGGGCATCGCGCTGCAGGTCAACATCAGCAGTCTGGCGGGGATCTTCGGGCGGACGGCGCAGCGCGCGGCCGAGGCGCTGCTGGAGCTGGGCGCGGTGCATCTCGTGGCATCGGACGCGCACTCGGCGGGGGACCGCATGGCGGCGGTGCCGGAGGGGCTGGGGACGCTGCGGGACCTCGTCGGGCCGGAGGGGCTGCGGCGGCTCGCGCTCGACACGCCGCGGGCGATCCTGCGGGGTCAGCCGCTGCCGGCGCCGGTGGGGACGCAGCGCCAGACGTGGCGGGACCGGCTCGCGATCTGAGGCCGGCCCGGGCTCACCATCCGGATCCATGCTCCAGGTGCTCAGGTGGGCATCTGGAGCCCCTTGAGCATGTGGGGTCGATCTGCCCGGAATGGCGGGCATCTCCCCAGGTGCTCACCCCTGACACACTGGACCGGGACGTGAGCACCTGGACCGCCCGGGATACCCATCTGCCCCAGATGCTCAAGATGCAAATATATGGGGATATGAGCTCCAAACGCAGGCAACATTGCAAGAAGCCTGACACGCACCCTTAAGAGGCGTATGCCGCTCATGATCCAAACATCACGATATCACGACGCCGCTCACTTGATCGGTTGTCGATATGCTGGAAAATAATCGGACTTCGATATGTCTAACCCACGCCGCCTAACCAGGTAGTCGTATTCGTTTTGCATAGCTATTAATCGCCACGTGTAGAATGGCCTGGTTGTCTTTGCGAAGCCACTCTTAAATGCAAAAAGTGAATCCTTGGCGCCTCCCAATCCTCCACCGAGATGCAACGTATGATTGTTTCTGGCCTTAGCCCACATCGCCATCTCATACAACATCAGTTTAGTTGGTTGCTGCTTTTGATACTCTGCTCTAGCTCCGGAGAGAAAGTACTGCACAGTGCCACAGCACTCTGTGAACATTCCGGCGGCGATCGGCACACCATCAAGCTCAACAAAAGCGATAGCTAGCTGTTCACCCAACTCTGCAATCAGGCCATTAAAAAACTCAGGAGCGAAACGATAATAGGTCGACGCCCCCAACCGATCCATTGTTTCCATATATATGTCCATAAACTCTCCTAACCGATAGTGATCGTGATCTATTGAGACTGACTGTCCATTACGCTTCGCACGATTGATCTCGTTACGATGACCACTTCGTATTTGCCTCCAAATCTGATCATTTGATTGCGTGAGGTCCATGTACACGGTTTCCCCATGTCTGACGATTGATCCCACGGAATCAAACGGATCTAGGCGTATCGACATGAGGGGATGGCACCGCATGAACAAAGAAACCACCCGATGCTGTTGCAGGACGCGCGGCAATTCCGAAATCGCCCGGGAGAGAAATCCATCCGATCCGTCCTTCCTATGATGAAGCAGCGGACCAGGGTATCCATAAGGACTGATCGCATCCAGCAAATCTCCTCCCTGCTCGGGTATGGGCCGAAGTATTATTGGGATGAGTAGCGTCGAGTATCCGTCCGATGCCAAGAATGCCCGAGGCAATCCGCCTTCGTGGTTGGCCAAGACAGTTGTATACCCTGGCGTATGAAATACGTCATGAGAAGTTTCCGTGAGAAGTGTCGCCCATACGTCGGACTGGGGGAATACTAGTTCTGCTTTCATTGCAATACCTGCTCGATGGCGATAATATACCGCGAGTCTGTCAGTTTCATACGCTAAGATGCTCGACCGCTTGGACTAATTTCCCCACCATCCGAACAGTAGAATCCAGGAGTTTAGCACTGTCTCCAAACTGCATATCGTCAACATTCCCTGGTAGAACAGCCAACACCTTTCGACTAGAGTCAACCTCGGCTAGTGCCGACGTTAGTCCAGCGTCAGTAAGAGCCTGTACATCGTCTATCCGGAACCAGTTAGTTCCCAACATGCCAACATTGTACTGACCGCAATCGGTAACAACTTTGAATTGACAGAATCCAAATATCTCATATAAACTCATTGCTTGGGGCATACCCTTTAATGTGAACCAAGATTTTTCAGACTTCCGTTGAGGAAGAGACCACCAATTGCACGAAGTTGTGCAGGACAGTCCCCAGCGGATGTACCAATCCCTTACTCTGCTCTCTTGTACACGAACGTCTAATCCCAGTTCTACGCTACTCGTATCGAAACCAAGAGCGTATTGGAGAATCGCTCGGCCAATTCCCTGACCTTGAATTGATGGATCCACAGCGACCATATTAATAAAGCACATTTCCGGCAGACGTCGAATCTCAACCATCGCCACAATTGTCGACAACCGTTCTGCAACAAAAAAACGCGATTCACCGCCCAATGTCTGAAAGTGTATTTGCCTCTTGAGGAACTCCTGGATCCCATGCGCACAATAGATTGATCGATCGATAAAGGACGAGTCAAATGCCCGACTCACCAGCTTGACTATTCGCGGAGCATCGGATGCGACAGCGATGCGCATGTCGATATCAGTCACAGCTTATCCCCCTTTCGAGCGCTCTAGACTCCGAGCTTCGTCCAGGTTCGGTAAGCTAGACTGTGGATCTGTAACCACATCGGATCTTCTCGCAATCTTGACTATCGTTAGAAATAATATCCGCAAGTCAAGTAGCAGGCTCCAATTTTCCACATACCACACATCCTGCGCAAGCCGCTCATCCCAGTCAGTCAAGTTTCTCCCGTTTACCTGTGCCCAACCAGTGATCCCAGGACGCATTAAAAATCTAACCTTCTCCCGCTCTGAGAAATATGGATAATATCGATCCAGTAGAGGCCGAGGGCCAACTAGGCTCATTTCACCACGAAGAACGTTCCAAAGTTGAGGTAACTCGTCGAGACTTGAACTTCGCAGAAATCGGCCCAAACGTGTCAATCGCTCTGCGTCCGGCAAGGGATTGCCAGATTCGTCAAGCTTGTTCTGCATCGTCCGAAACTTTATCAATTCGAAGGGCACGCCCTTGTATCCAGGTCGCGACTGGCGGAAGAATACAGGTGAACCCATTCGGATACGAATTAACACCGCCACAACCAGCATGATTGGAGCGGTTGCAACGAGCGACACTGCAGCTCCCATTAGGTCAATCGCTCTCTTTACTCGCTTGCCCATAAATCCTCAACCACAGATTCAATGGTGAAACAACCGACCGCGGCCACCACCCAGAGTTCCTGAACCCTACACAATGCTTCGTGTCGCCCCAACCGCTGGACAACTTCGCCAACCCCGTAAGCTAACCTGAACTGTCTTTGCCTTGAAGTGACGTATACTGAGGACGGCTGCTATCATAGCAACCGAGCCCTTGGGGGCCGCGCCTGTAAGGAGTATACTCGGTTTCGCCGCACGTCCAAATTCGATGCAAGTGACGAAAGTCATTCCAGAATCGTGGTTCTCAGCGCATGCCGTCTCACCAACGTCCGTGTTCGCGCAGCGGAACAAGATGCATCAAGTACGAAAGCAAGGCAGATGAATCAGAAAGTTGCCCTCATCACAGGCATTACTGGACAGGACGGATCCTACCTCGCCGAGCTGCTTCTCTCGAAGGGCTACAGCGTCCACGGCATCATCCGCCGGTCGAGCTCGTTCAACACCGGCCGTATCGAGCACCTCTACCACGACCCACACGAAGAAGGCGTCGACCTCACGCTCCATTACGGCGATCTCACCGATTCCTCCGCGCTCGTGGGGCTGATCAACCGAATCAAGCCGGACGAGGTGTACAACCTCGGCGCCCAGAGTCACGTGGCGGTGAGCTTCGACATGCCGGAGTACACCGCCGACTCGGTGGCGATGGGCAACCTGCGGCTGCTGGAGGCGCTGCGATACGCCGAGAAGCCCGTCCGCTTCTATCAGGCGGGCTCCTCCGAGATGTTCGGCAAGGTGCAGGAGGTACCGCAGCGGGAGACGACCAAGTTCTACCCGCGCAGCCCGTACGCGGTGGGCAAGGTATTCGCGCACTACATGACGGTGCAGTACCGCGAGGCGCACGGGCTGTACGCCTGCAACGGGATCCTCTTCAACCACGAATCGCCGCGGCGAGGCGCCACCTTCGTCACCCGCAAGATCACCCGCGGGATCGCGCAGATCCTGGCCGGCGAGGCGCAGAAGCTCTACCTGGGGAACCTCGACGCCAAGCGCGACTGGGGATACGCCAAGGAGTATGTCCACGCAATGTGGACGATGCTGCAGCAGGACCGGCCCGACGACTACGTGATCGCGACTGGTGAAACGCACAGCGTGCGCGAGTTCGTGGAAGAGGCCTTCGGGCTGGTGGGGCTCGACTGGGAGAAGTACGTCGAGATCGACCCACGCTACTTCCGGCCAACCGAGGTGGAGCTGCTGCTCGGCGACGCCTCCAAGGCGGAGTCGTTCCTCGGCTGGAAGCCGCGCACGACCTTCCACGAGCTCGTGAAGATCATGCTGGCGCACGACCTGCGTGACCACCGGGTCGACCTCGCCCCCTACCCGACCCTGGCGGAGATCCCGAGCGACACGCCGAGCAGCGGCGTGATCGCGAAGCTGGCCAGGCAGGAGGGCTAAGATGGGGTTCTGGAGCGACAAGCGGGTGATGGTCACCGGCGGCGGCGGCTTTCTGGGCCGACACGTCGTGGCCCGGCTCGAACGAGCCGGCGCCAAGGAGATCTTCGTGCCGCGCAGCGCCGACTACGACCTCCGCAAGGAGGCAGACATCGTGCGGGCGCTCAATGACAGCAACGCCAACCTGGTGATCCATCTGGCGGCGGTGGTCGGCGGCATCGGTGCCAACCGAGACAACCCCGGCAGGTTCTTCTACGACAACGCAATCATGGGTATCCAGCTGATGGAACAGGCGCGGCTGGCAGGCGTCGAAAAGTTCGTCACGATCGGCACGGTGTGCTCGTACCCGAAGTACACTCCGGTGCCCTTCCGGGAGGACGACATCTGGAACGGCTACCCGGAGGAGACCAACGCGCCGTACGGAATCGCCAAGAAGGCGCTGTTGGTGCAGGCACAGGCCTACCGGCAGCAGTACGGGTTCAACAGCATCCACCTCATCCCGGTGAACCTGTACGGGCCGTGGGACAACTTCGACCCGGCAAGCTCGCACGTGATTCCCGCACTGATCAAGAAATGCATCGACGCGCGGGAGACCGGCAAGCCTACGATCGAGGTGTGGGGCACGGGGTCGGCCTCGCGCGAGTTCATTTACGTCGACGACGCAGCCGAGGGGATCGTGCTGGGTGCAGAGCGGTACAATGGATCCGAGCCGGTCAACCTGGGAACGGGACGCGAGATCAGCATCCGCGACCTCGTCGAGCTGATCGCGGAACTCACCGGATACGAGGGCGAGATCGTATGGGACTCGACCAAGCCGGACGGCCAGCCACGCCGGTCTCTTGACACCACTCGAGCACAGTCGCTTTTTGGCTTTAGGTCCACCACTTCCTTTCAGTCTGGTCTTCAACAAACAATCGACTGGTACCGAACAACCCGTAAAGAGGAGAGATAAGCAAAGCAATGCCTTCAATAGCTGTTCTGATGGCATCTTACAATCGAAGCAAAGCGACTCTATCTTGCTTGGAAAGTCTATATGGTCAACAAACGTCGAAGCCGATTAATTTCACCGTATTCTTGACCGACGCAACCAGCAGCGACGGAACACCTGAACTAGTCCAATCCCGATTTCCTGATGTACACCTCTACCAAGTAGACAACGATGTCTTCTGGAACCGATCCATGATCAACTCTTACCGCGCCTCAACCGAAGAGGGCAGCAACTACGACTTTTATCTGCTCTTAAATGATGATATTGTGCTGACCCCCGAAGCCCTTGAATTACTGTTGTCTACCGTGCGAAAGAACAAGGATGACGACGGCACGGAACCAGTCGTGGTTGGGGCCTTGGCGGATCGAGTCACTCGAAACACTACTTACTCAGGATTGCAGAGGCGCCATCCCCTGCTTCCCGGGTTCCGGATCGTTAGACCCTCCGACACCGAAGCCTTGAAAGCCGACACGATGAACTGTAACTGTGTGTTGGTACCACGAGAAATCATTCATAGAGTCGGCTTTCTCGATCCAGTATATCAACACTCTAAGGGAGACATCGATTTTGGATTGCGCATAACAGCGTCAAGGCTCAACGTGATAGTCGCGCCAGGACACGTCGGCACGTGTTCGCGCAATTCCTGGAGGAACTCGTGGCGGGATGCCGCCGTACCAATGAAGGAGCGCTTTCGTAAGCTACAGGGGCCGAAAGGACTGCCTTTTTCCGAGCAAGCCTACTTCTGCCGTCGTCACTACGGCATATTCTGGTCATACTATTTGCTAGTCACATATTTGATCGTCATGCTCCGGTTGTTGTTGCCGCTTCGAAATGTCCACGAACCTCATCCAAGCCCGATGAATGAGGGATGATTGCCCGCTCGCTAGTAGCGTGGCGAGCAATTTCTGCAGCGAGTAAACCCAGAGCCAACATAAGCAGATGGGTAGACATCACCACCGTCATAGAATCTTGCATTGTTCCAGAAATCAGCACCGCTCCGGTATACAGGAACGCAAGATATCCGAACATGCTGGCAGCTTTGGAGTCACTACTCAACCCTAGTTTCAATGCGGTTACCATCGCTCTCAGAAACAAATATACGAAAAGTGGCCCAAATACCAGTCCGAAATCGACTAAAGCCCTCAGAAATGCATTGTGAGCTTCCGGGGAGGACATTTCAGGCGTAATACCACCCGGGCCGAGACCACCAAGCGGACGTTCCAAGACCATTTCCCCGAAGGGTAGCCACACGCCATCTACACGGACCTGAAGCCCTGAGTACAATCGCTCTGGATTGAATCGACTTTCCTGAATCGCAGGAAGGAATATTAGCAGAATGGTTGCCAGTGCCAGAGAAGCTAGCACTAACCCTCCTGCGTTCAGCCTGATCTTGCCGAAATATGACCTCGTTGACAGGCCAGCAAATGACAAAAGGACGAAAGCTGTGCCCGCAATTGACACTCTCGACTCCGAGAGTATGACACCCAGAATTCCAATCAGAACAGGAACTGCAGCAACCCGCCTCGGAACAATACGTGAACGGAATTGAGCAATTCCTACCGCCGTACTAAAAGTAAAAAACTGCCCCGCCGCGAATGCACTTCCCTCCCCAACCAGCTTAGGACCGTATGACGTCAAACGGTCTCCGACGGCTGAGCCAAGCAGAGTACCCTGGTAGCCTGTCACAAACTGGTACCCCACCCAAAGCCCATTAGCGATAATGACGAACTGAAGTGACCCAATTACAGTTTTCGCCGCCAATGTCCCAGAGCGTAGATATAGCTGCGCTACCACCGCGCCCAAGACAAACAACTCAATAACCCGACCGCCAAAGGCGATCCGTCTCAGTGCCGAGACATCTGAGTTACTGAGCATGTGTGAGGCGACAATAAGAAGCAATCCCCAAACAAAAACTGGCAAGCCGTAGCCAAAGAGGCTAATCAAGGGACCACGCCTCCGACGGCCAAGACCAACTACCAACACCAGCGCCATCGGCAATAACAGTAGATCTTGCCAACGGAGATCCACCGTCTGCAGATCAGGAAATACACCGGCGAGACGAAGACGGGGACTCAGACAGATTGTAGCAATAAGTAGAGCAAGTAAGGAAGCGGCGAACAAACTACGTTGCTCTACGTCAGCTGTCCCGTCCGCCCGTTCTAGGTAGCCATGTCTCGCTCCTTCCTGTATCCTTTGCATCTCCTGCATTGTCTATCTCCCGCGTAAGACGAACTTTTCAGAAACGTTTGAAGCCAACATCCACGACATTCCAAGAATACGCACGATCGCGCCGACCGCGATCGTGAGCGCCGCACCATCTATCCCCATTGGTGGAATGAGTACCAATGCGGCAACAGTAAGCACTATCAACGCAATCAGGTTGGTTATGAGCTGAGTGCGGTAATCCTCCAAAGCGATTAAGCCAAACGATATGAAAGTAGCAATATATCCGGCTCCCCCACCAAGTACTAGCAGCATCATCGCAGGCGTATATCCCCCATATTCTTTTGTGTATATCATCGAGACTACCGACTCCCCAGCAAATATGACGAGGACCTCACCGATCAGAATAATCGCTATACCTGCGGCTACCATCGATCGAACGATCCTTAGATAGGCATCTCTATTTCCCGATTGATAGTAGGACGCCATGCGAGGAAGAGTGGAATAAGCTATTGCAGTGGCTACAACCCCTCCAATCACCACTAGATAGGACAATGCCCCGAAGATTCCAAGCGAGCTGGCTCCTTCGAACCATTCCAGCAAATATCTTGGAACATATGTTCCTAAGTTCGCCACCATAACAGCAGCACCGAGCGGCCAAGCGGAAGCAATCAATTCTGCGCCGCCTCTTCTAAATTCGGGCCAGTTCCACGATTCACCCGGATACACTGAGTGATACGATCGCAAGTGTAATCTTTCGACCTGCATTTTTGGGATGTTCCAGCAGACGAGAGTGATCACCGAAGCGATTGTAAACGCAACGACTCCTGCCAAGAGATTTCGTGTCACATACAATACAGTAGAGAAACCGACGAAGGATAGCACGCCATTCAAGATTAGAGACTTTGCTACTATTGTCATTCTCTCAACTTGTTGAAAGTATCCGAATGTAATGTCAGCTATAGCATCAATCGCTTTGTAGCATCCCACGGCCACTATTACGAGCCCCGTAGCAATATCGTATCCTCCTATTGCAGCAAACAGCGCGATTATCATGACAGCGACTATGCTGGTAACAACCCTAATCGTAATGAATAATTTCAGCGGATAACGCCCCAGATGGTCAGTTGATAGAATCTGTCGCAATTCCATATTCAGCAGAGTCACAATCGGGGTTGCAACAGATAATCCTAGCGTAAACGCTCCTACGTCTGAGGTCGGCTGCAACTTCGTGAGGGCGATCAGGCTCAGCCATTGCAAGCCTGCATACGTTGCATTTCCAATCACACTCCAAGAGATATTTCGGCGGAGCGACATGGGTCGATGAATTGGGCTTCCTACCGCTGCTTTTGATGAATGAGGAGGTGTTTCAGCCACCAGTTTGGCTTCCTTGTATGGAATGATTGTCCGCCAACCTAGTCTGTATTTATCGGTCCACAGGCGGATGGTGATCCGTTCTGATCAAAACCAGTGGGGTGACGCCACAATCAGGGTTTTACTTACCGTAGGACATTCAGCAGCACTTGCTCAAAGTCCTTGGCGAGCTTATCTCTATTAAACCGATTGGTGGCAAGCAAACGGGCAGCATGAGATGCATTTTCCATGCGACATCGATCCGAGATAAAAGTCAACAAAACTTCAGCTGCCCTGCCGATATTCCGAGAATCCAGTCGGATTCCTGCGCCAGTGCTTTTCAGCAGTTCCTCCTGCCATCCCCCATAGTTGATCGCTACTGGCCTCCCAGCCGCGATAGCATCGAAGAACTTATTGGCTGAGTTAGCTTCCATTTCGGCCACGTCTATGAACAATGAGGTGGCAAGATCAGCTGCTGCAAGGATTGTAGGCACCTCATTTTTCGCAACATTTGGTATCATAAAGAAGTTGCGGTTGAGCACTCCGAGTTGCTGTGCCGTATTGCGTATTTGCGCCTCCTCTTTCCCTTGCCCCACTACGAGAAACCTGACCTCAGGGTCCTTTCTTAACACCTCTTTCGCCAAGTGAGCCAAATAGCCTACTCCGTTTACCAAACCAAGCGTACCTACATATACCACCAGCGGTCTATCCCCAAGCCAGTCGAAGCTTTCCCGAAATGACCTGCGGGCACCGTCTCCTACGGCAAAAAGCTCAATATCACATGAATTTGGGATCACGGTTACTCGGTCTTCAGGGTAACCACTAGAGACAACGCCATTCTTCATGCCTGGTGAAAGCGCAATTATCCAGTCCGCATTTTGATAGGCGAACCGTTCAAGTCGCCGAGCAAGATACCTACTCACTGGATTGCGGAGCGCTCCCATCGCGATAGGCATTTCTGGCCAAAGATCGCGAACCTCAAATACCATTGGAATTCTTTTCTGCTTAGATGCATATACACCCGGTATTGCGATCGTCAACGGAGTGCTGCTGGCCAAGACCAAGTCACCCTCAAGTCGAGTTGCGATCCTAGCGGACTTCCATGCAAATTCAAAGAAAGCCCGGATTCGGTCGGAAAAGTTCATGCTGTTCGAGTACCTAACCGGAATCCAAGTTACATGGATTCCCGCTTCTACACTTCTGTACGCTTTTCCTCTTCCATTGCGATCGGACGTTACCATTTGGACTTCGTGACCAGCGTCCACTAGTCGCCTTGCCATTTCAAATGACCGGGTACCGCCGCTCATCGAAGGTGTGTTGAAGTATTGGTGAAGGTAGATTAGCCTCATTGACCCGCAGCTCCGATAGCCGATCTCATTCGGTCGGAGACGTAGTCGACCTGGCTCTCGGTCATGTTCGTGAAGAACGGGATCGCCAGTGTGTGCGCGGCGACGCGCTCAGTCACCGGGAAGTCGCCCGGTGCGTACCCGAAGCGTTCGCGGTAGAAGGGCTGGACGTGGATGGGCACGAAGTACGGCCGTGTCGGCACGCCATCCGCCTGCAGCGCGTCGATCAGCGCGGTGCGGTCGATGCCATCTTCCAATTGAATCACGTAGACGAACCAGCTCATGCGGGTCGTCTCGGGCACGATGGTCGGCACCCGCACGCCGTCCACGCCGGCGAGGCGCTCGGTGTACATGGCGGCCACGCGCTCCCGGGCGGCGAGGATCTCGTCGATGCGGCCGATCTGGGAGAGCCCAAGGGCGGCGCTCATCTCGTCGAGCCGGTAGTTGTAGCCCAGGCGGACGTGGTTCATCCAGGTGCCGGCGTCGTCGCGTCCCTGATTCACCATGCTGCGCATCGTGGCGGCCATGGTGTCGTCGTTGGTGACGACCATGCCGCCCTCGCCGGTGGTCATCTGCTTGTTGGGGTAGAAGGCGAACACGGCCGCGTCGACGAACTGTGGGGCGCCGACCCTGACGCCGTTGCGCTCGGCGCCGATCGCCTCGCAGGAATCCTCGATCACCGCCAGGCCGTGCCGGCGGGCGATGGCGGAGATCTCCTCGATGCGGCAGGGCTGGCCAAAGACGTCGACCGGGACGATCGCCCTGGTGCGATCGGTGATCGCCGCCTCGACCTTCTCCGGGTCGAGTCCGAGGGTGGCCTCCTCGATGTCGGCGAAGACGGGGGTCGCGCCCTGGTAGATGGCGCAATTGGCCGAAGCCACGAAGCTGAACGGCGAGGTGATGACCTCGTCGCCCTCGCCGACGCCGGCCGCCGCCAGCGCGACGTGGAGGCCGCTCGTGCCGGAGTTGACACCGATGCCGTGGCGCATCCCGACGTATTCGGCCGCCGCCCGCTCGAAGGCGGTCAGCTTCGGGCCGATGCTCAGCGTCGGGGTGCGCAGCACGTCGGTGACGGCCGCGATGTCGGCCTCAGTGATGGCCGGTTGAGACAGTGGGACCTGCTGACGCCGCTGCGCCTGAACCATTGAGCTTCTCTTTCTCGTCAACCCATCTCACGAGGTCATGAAGGGTGGTGCGGATCTCGTCGGGCTCGCCCTCCTCGGCCACGGCCTCCAGGTGGGCCAGACGCTCGGTGAGCTGGAGGTGATCGGCCGGACGCATGAAGGCGGAGAGCATGCGGATCTTGGGGTGCGGGCTCTCGCGCGCCATCTCGAAGTCGTTGGCGAGGTCCTCGCGGAGCTTCTCGCCCTCGCGGATGCCGGTGAAGACGATCGGCATGTCCTTGTGGGGCTCGAAGCCATGCAACCGTATCACACGCTCGGCGAGCTCGACGATGGAGACATCGTCGCCCATGTCGAGGATGCAGATGACGTTGTCCTCGCCGAACGCGCCCGACTGTATGATCAGGCCGGAGGCCTCGGGGATGGTCATGAAGTAGCGCCGCATGCGGGGATCGGTCACCGTCACCGGGCCGCCGGCGTGAATCTGCCGCTCGAAGGTCGGGATCACGCTGCCGCGCGAGCCGAGCACGTTGCCGAAGCGGACGGCGCAGGCGGAGAGACCGGTGCGGCTGGCGATGTCGGAGACCACCATCTCCGCGACGCGCTTGGTCGCGCCCATCACGCTGGTGGGGCGCACGGCCTTGTCGGTGGAGACCAGCACGAAGCGTCGCGCGCCGTGCCGTGCGGCGGCCTGAGCGACCACACGCGTGCCGACCACGTTGGTGCGGATGGCCTCATCGGGCTGGTTTTCCATCAGGGGCACGTGCTTGTAGGCCGCCGCGTGGAAGACGATCTCCGGCTGCATGCGCCGGAACAGCCATTCCATCCGCTGCTGATCGACGACGGACATCACGAACGGCTGGACGCAGACGTTGGGCGACTGCATCAGGAGCTCCTGATGCCGGTCGTGCAGGTCGCTCTCGTTGATGTCCACCATGATCACGCTGGCGGGCTCGAGTCTGGCGACCTGGCGCGCGAGCTCCTGACCGATCGAGCCAGCCGCGCCCGTGATGAGCACACGCCGCCCCCTGATGAAGGACAGGCAGTGCTCGTGGTCGGGCTCGACAATCGGCCGACCGAGGACGTCGACGGGGCGGACCCGCTTCAGCGTGGTGGTTCGCTCCTCCCCGCGGAGGATCGAGCCAAGGGACGGCATGGTCAGGACCTCGACACCGGCGCCGTGCGCGAGCTCGCTCGCTCTCGCGAGGGCGGCCGGCGTGGCGGAGGGCATCGCGATCACGGCCGTGGCGACACGCTCGCGCTCGACCACCGTCGACATCGCCGCGATCTCACCAAAGACCGGCAGGCCACTTACCTGCATGCCGACCTTGCGCGTGTCGTCGTCGAGGAACCCGACGGGCTGGTATCCCCATCTCGGATTGTGCTTGAGTTCGTGCGCGATGAGCTGCCCGCCGCTCCCCGCGCCCACTATGAGGGCTCGCTTCAAGCTGCTGCGTCCTCCCTTTTGTCGGTCAGCGGTGGTCATGGTGCATCGTCCTGAGGTCACGCTGAGCCGTCCGAGATACGGGTAATGGTAATAACGAATGTCCGCTATGCGCAAGTCCCTGTCGCGTTGAGCAGAGAGGTGCTCGCCCACCCGAACGCAGCCTTCCTGCGGCATCGAGATCGCCACCCCTGGGACCTGCCTTCGCGGGAGAAACGCGAGGATATGGCGTGACTCACGTCGTCACTCGAGCACCGGTCCGTGCGTTCCGGGGCATGACCAATCGCTTCATCAGGTTCGTGAGCTTGAGTCGCCGGAAAGTGACATGAAGGCGGCTGCCGTTGTGCCGGGCGCGGCGCCCCTGCACCAGCCGGGTGTCACGACATGACGCTTCAATCAGCGCTTCGGCCGCGAGAATGGGGGTGTCGATCCGGGCGCGGTTGCGCAGCTGCGTGCCAACGGACGCAAGCGCCCGCTCAATGACAATGACGGCGTGATCGCTCCGGCGCGCCATGCTCGCGGCATCGTCCGCGCCCGATGCCCGGCGGATCACGGGCGTGACCGTGACACCGTCGGCCGGCGAGGGCAGACGTAATGCATCGGCATACGCAAGCGCCTCGATGAGCAGCGCGGTGGCGGGCTTGCCGACCACGATGACATCCACACTCGCCTCAGCCTGCGACGAGGTGCGGTCTCCGGTCTGCGTTGCCCTTCTCGATGTCGATCGTTGTCGCCGTCCGTTGTTCGTGATGCTCGCTGGCAGGATTGCCACAACGGCGTCCCTCCTGGTTCCCCCCGGACGTTCGAGAATAGCATGGTGGCCACCGGTCGTCTATAAGCGCTACCTCGGTTCTCACCTGACTGGGACAACGGTTCAGACCGTCTGCCGACATTTATGACAGGAGTATACTATAGATGTCCGTAAATCTCGCTACCGACATCCGATGCCCGCGCGTGCCACCGCCGCAGCGTTGTCCGACACGGCACGGCGAGGGAGGCGTTCCGCTACGCCGCTGCCAAATGCGACGTGGTGTAGCATACGGGCACGTCAGCCTGGCGACGGTAGCCTGTCGACAGGCAGCACCATGACGCCCCGGAACGTCCGGGTCCATACGTCGTCCACACACGGAGGGAAGCCATCGTGCAACTACGATCCATTCGAGTCATCGCCGTCCTCATCGCCCTGCTGGCCGGGATGCTGGCGGCCGCCGCCGGCCCCGCCGCCGCCCAGGAGAGCACCCCGACCGCCGAGCAGCCGGTGCTCGTGGGCGACACCGAGCTGACCTGGACCGGCGACTGGCAGTACGACGCCGACAACTCGACGCCGGAGCAGGCGAACCTCTCCCAGTTCGACACCGAGGCCGGGTTCCTGACGCTGGTGACCTACGGCGAGTTCGCCGAGGCCCCGGCCGGGATCGACGGCCAGCCGATCGAGGGCGCGCAGGCGGTGCTCGACACCTTCACCGAGCAGTTCGTGCAGGGGGTCGGAGCCGAGTTCGTCCAGGAGGCGGGCTCCGGTGAGCTCGAGGATGGCACCGTCTGGAAGCTGTTCGACTTCGAGCTGCAGTCCTTCCAGCTCACCCTGCTGATCACGGTCGGCCAGGCCGAGGACGGCAGCTACGTCGTCTCGACGCTGATCGCGACGGCCGACCAGTTCGTCGACAGCCTCGCCGCCGTGCAGGAGGAGATCCTGCTGGATGGCGAGCCGACCTTCCTCGAGGGCATCGAGCCCGAGGACGTCGGTGGTGAGCCACAGGCCACCCCGGGCGTCTAGCGTTCCACACGCTCAAGACGCGCATCACCCCCGTCACCGCGGTCACGACCGCGACGTCGGGGGTGATTCACTTCACGGATGCGGATGCGACGGGGCGTGCCGCGGCCATGCCGACGTGGCATACTGGCACCGGATACTCGCACCCAACCAGGTCGACCATGCGATTCACCCTGCTGTACTACGCCGCCTCCATGCTCCTGATCTCGGCGATCGTGGCCGTGGCGGTGCTCTGGACCCACCTCAGCCACCGCAAGGTTTTCGAGGGACCGCAGCTGGCCTCGCTGTGGTCCACCCATGGCATTCACGCGTTCGACCTGATCGTCCTCGCGGTCGAGCTCGTCCTGGTGGCGCTGCTCTCGATCGTGCTTCTTTCCGGTTTTTCCAGACCCACGAGGTCGCACTAGGGCATTTCGCGGCGCGGGCCCTCACAACGAACGCCGGCGAAACCCACTCGGGGCTGCTTCGGCCGCGATCAGATTTTTCGGACTCGATATAATGCACCCGGACGCGTGGAGGCGGCTGTCGGCGCCCCCTTCGCTGCCTCCGGGCGTCCGCAACCCTCGTTTTCAACCACAGACGCTCACGCATCAGTGGCGGCCCCTCATACGACGTTGTCATGCAAATCCTGACGGCTACTGATACCATATAGGCATCACAGCACCGCCATTTACCGCTCGTTCGACTGGCTATCGGGTGGTGCTGCACTGGAGAGCGGCCCGCCTGCACAGCGCCGCGCATGCCGCTAGCCGTTGACATCGGACGCAGGAGAGGCAACGTCGCCACGCCTGGGTCCACCCGAGAGGGAACCACCTTGACGAACGCGACCGATACCACGACGGCGCCATCGGCCCAGACGACACATGAATGTCCTGCCTGTGGTCGGTCCGTCGATCCGGGCTGGCGCTTCTGCTCCCACTGCGGGGCGACCGTCCGTCCAGAGGATTTCAGTCCCGGCGCCACGAGCAAGGCGACCTCCAGCAACGGTGACGAATTCATCCCTGTGCCGGAGGCGCGACCGGACTGGGCCTCGATCGGGCCAAGCCGGCGGCGGCGGCGTCGGAAGCGCAAGCCGCTCTACCGACGCCCGCTGGTGATGGTGCCGACGCTGCTGCTGCTCCTGCTGACGGGAGCGATGGGCTACACGCTCTATCGCACCGACTCGCTGATGTCGACGATGCGGCAGATCAGCACACCGCCGCCCGTCATCACCGACAACACCTTCGTCGAGGAGGGCGATCCCGACGCACCGAGCGAGCCGATCTCGGTCGAGACCGGTCCCGCCCTCGCGGCCCTCGAGGAGGCTGGTCCGGAACGCGACCTGCCCCAGGCGGACGAAGGCGGGATCACCGGCGACATCGCGGACATCGCCTCGAACTTCCAGGATTTCGCCGGAGGCGCCAGCGTCGCGTCCGGGCTCAAGGACACCAGCGACATGGGCTTCACCATGCTCGTGATGGGTGTCGATGCCCGGCCAGGTGAGCCGATCGACATCGGGGTGCGTCCGGATGCCTTCATGGTGATCCACTTCGACCCCGTCGATCACACCTGTCGATCGCTCTCGATTCCGCGGGATACGCGCGTGCAGCTGCCCGGGTACGGCATGTCGAAGATCAACCACGCGCTCATGGTGGGCGGCATCCCGTATCAGATCATGGTCACGGAGGATTTCCTCGGCATCGAGATCGACCACTATCTCCTGATCGACTTCGTAGCCTTCAGCGAGCTGGTCGATGCCGTCGGTGGCGTCTCCGTCGAGATCCCCAGAGACCTGGAGAAGGACGGCGAGCTGAGATACGAGGCGGGCACACACGAATTCGACGGTGAGGAAGCGCTCAAGTACGCCAGATTTCGCACATTTTCCGATGACGGCGATCCAGATCGTGTCAAGCGGCAGTGGTCGATCCTGAGTGGCCTCGCCGACAAGGCCGAAAACCGCAACCTGGTGCGAGACGTCAATACGCTGGTACCGACGGTCGAAGAGCACATTCGCACCGACCTCACCATGACAGAGATGGCGACCATCGCCAAGCACTTCGGAAATTCCTGCGTCACCGGTGACGGAGCCGAGATCGACATTCTCGAATCGAAGCGCGTGCGGCTCCACGACCCGATTTTGAACCGCACGGAGTACTTCCAGGATGTCCCGCGCGCCAAGGTCCGCGAGGCCGTCGAGCAGCTGCTTGGAGCTCCGCAGGACGACAAGAAGACCACAGCGGGAGGCGCATGAGTCCAAGACCGGGCACCTTTACACAATTTCGGGTAAATGCTATGGTAGGCGTAACCGAAGCCTGCCGTCTTGTGCGGGACCGGGTGGAGGGGGCGCGAGCAGACAGATGCGTGAGGGGCGTCAACGAGCGCTGATCTCGCGATGGAGGTACAGAAGGCATGAGCAAGATCGAACTCATTGATGCGTATGTGCGTGGCGACATCGATCGCCGAAGCTTCATGCGGAAGCTGGCGGCGCTCGGCGTCTCCGCCACCGCTGCAGCCGCTTACGCCGGTAGTCTCGCCACGAGCGCGTCGGCCTCGACGGGCACTGGTTTCCTCGCCAAGGCGCAGGATGACGATTACGGCATCGGAGATTTCATCGAGGGGCTGATCGCTGCGATCGTCGCACTGATCCGAGCGATCCTCGAGTCGATCTTCGGTGGCATCTTCGGAGCCCGTGACTTCGAGCAGGCCGGTCTCAGCGATCGCCAGGTTTCGATGCTGCGGCAGATGAGCACCCAGATGGAGGAGCAGGCAGCTGCTCTCGACGGCATCTTCGGCACCGCCCAGGCACCGAAGGTCGAGGTTGGTGGCTCGCTGAACGAGCTGCTCACCCAGCTCGCCGCCGAGTTCAACCGCTACACGGCTGCCCTCGCCCGGGTCGCTCCGACCCTCGAGAGCGCCGAGGCTCGCGAGCTCGTGACGTCGGTTGGCTTCTCCGCCTCGCGGCAGGCCGCCATCGCCAACGAGCTGGCCGGTGGTAACGCGCTCGCATAGGGAAGCTCCACCGTCCCAGAGGGACGGAAGCACCACCCATGAACGCGAAGAAGGAGGGGGCCGATCGGCCCCCTCCTTCGTTGTGCGACGCATGAACAGCCAGCCCGTGTTGTCTATGCTTCCCTGGACAGACGATTGCCTATACGGCGGAGCACCAACGCGGTCTGCCAGACCGTAAGCGTGGTCCGTATCCTGCCCCGCTTCAACGCACGGGCGACGTCGAACAGCATCATCGCTGCCTCGACGATGCCGTTGCCCGCGGCTCCTGTGCGCATCAACCCTCCATCCTCGAGGACCACGACATCGAGCTGCCCCTTCTCCACTGCCTCTGCTGCGAGCGTTTTCGGCAAGGCGCCGGTCATCTCGATTGCCTTTCGAACCGATCCCATTGCCAGCAAGCCGTTGTCGCCGAGGAGGGAGCCGATTCGCTGGTCGATCTCTCGGAACGCCGTCTCGCCAGACACGAGATCGACATGCGCGAGCAGCGATCGCCCCTCGTCGCCCTCGAGGGCGACAAGCGCGGTCAGCACCGGTCGATCGAACAGGATCGCGAGCTTGCCCCGTTCGGGACGCACCACCTCGCACCACTCGCCCAGGACCCGCGCCGTCGCTCCCAGTGCGACGAGCCAGCGGTGCTCCGCGTACGACCGCTGGTATGACCCATCCGCATCCGACAGCGTCGCCTCGATCTCCCGCAATCGACGCGGGACCGCCTCCAGAAGGTTCTCCACCACGTAACGCCGCGTGAGCAGGCGTCCCGACTGTCGATGGCGATCGACGATCAGCTTCCCTTGCTCGCGTCCCCGCAGGAACTGCTGCCACAGCAGTCGAGGAATGTCTTCAACGTGTGGGCGAACGATCTGTTCCGCTCGTGGCTCCCGTACCGCGAAGTAGGTCCGGTTCACGATCGCGCGGTTCGCCAGATCCTCGACGTCGACTCCCTGCCAATCGGTGAAGTCCCCTACCTCGAACAGGGGCAGCCGTCCGTAGGAGCATCGACCGGGCAGCGCCGCTGGCTCCCCGGCCGGTAGTCCGGGCAGCTCGTCCACGTGTTCCAGGAAGTGCCAGGCCCACGCCGCGGGCTTCGGCGAACCGTTGTGCGCGGCGCCGATCACCATCGCATATCCCCGACGGTGTGCCTCAAGGCGCGCGGCCAGATTGCCGGGGAGGAGCTCGGTTCGCGCGTCCATCAGGACCACCACCTTGCCACGAGCGATGTCCAGCGCCCGGTTCCTCACACTTCCGGCAGACGAGCTCGCATCCACCTCCACCACGGCGACCGCAGGGAACGTCTGACGCACGGCCGTCGCCTCGGCGCTCCCCCGCCCTGCCACGACGATCACCTCGAACGGCTCGTCCAGCTCCTGCGCTACGGCCGAGGACACCGCCCGGACCACATCCTGAGCACCTTCGACTGCCAGGACGATCACGGAGACAACCGGCTCGTCGCCGGTCCCCACGTCGACGTCGTCATCGTCGGCGATACCCGCTCCCGCCAGGAGGATCGGCATGCTCTGCGGTCGTGGTCGCCAGCGGCGCAGGTCTGCCTCCGGAATCGGCTCCAGAATGCGCGAATAATCCATCTCGTAGACCTGCGAGGGATCGGCCTCGAGGTATTTCGCGAATCTCGCCAGCCGGCGCGCTGCCGAGAGCTCACCCAGGTGCTGGATGCGCATCGTCGTCTTGATCCAGCGCTGGCGCGGAATGTTGGTGGGTACGGGCACGAAATGGAGCCTGTGGTTGGGCAGACGCTGCCCCGGCATCGAGGCGAATACACGGTAATACCAGAGATACTTCGGCCGAAAGCGCGATCCATCTTCGCACATCGGCACGTGCCGGAACCCGTAGACGAAGCCGGGCAGGGCATCCGTCTGGAGAAACTCACGCAGTGCCGCCGCGTCCCGTTCATCGATACGCTCGTCGGCGTCGAGCGCGATGAGCCACTGCGGATTGAGCTCCTGGGCGGCCTCCAGCAACCGCTTGCGGTTGTCCGCATCGTTCCACTCGCGAAATCCATCGCGAGGCGGATTGCGCACCAGGATCTTGACCAGCGGGTGTGCCGCGAGCAGGTCGCTGGTGCCATCGGTGCTGCCATCATCGAGGGCAACGACCGCGTCACAGAACATGCTCACGTTTTCGAGGTATCCGGGCAGGTCACGCTCCGCATCGCGCACCGGCAGCATGCAGACCAGCAGCGGACTGTCCAGTGCGGTCGATGGTGACTCCGATGCTGTGCCCTGTGTCACGAACATCTCCAGAGGTACGCTTCGTCGAATCAGCACACGTTCGTCAGCAGGCAACGTGCGCGGTGTCATCCTTCACTTGACACGATCAAATGTACCCGATACACCCGGAGCACACGACCAGAACTCGCCGGACTCCCCATTCTCGGAACGACGCACAGGATACGATGCCATTCTGCCCTCACCAGCCACGATGGTGACGGTCACCTGCCCAGCACGCACCGGAATGTCGCGATCCCATAGGGGCCGAGCTCGAACCTCAGGACACCGTCGATCATCTCGGCGCGCCCGAGATCGGCCTCCGCCACCGTCGTTCGCCATGCCCCGACGTGCTCGTGCATCGGGAACGAAAGCGTGCAGAGCGACCGCTCTCCGCACGACTCCCACACCCGCACGATGTAGCCATCACCGGATTCGGCCCGCTTGAGGCCGGTGATCATCGCCGTGGCACTCTGCAGCGCGACGAACGATCCTCCATCCGCTGACCAAAACCCGGGATTGTTCGCCCGCAGCCAGGTGGCGCACAGGGGCGAGCACTGCTCCTCTCCGAAGCGGTGCGCTCCGTGGTCACTCACCGTGTCCCGCGCGGGTCGTAGCGCGAACCGCATGTTCATGGCCCCGTCCTGGCCGAATGGCGATGTCTCCTCCTGATGTACCCCCTGGCCGGTAGCCGCCCGGAACATGAGATGTCCCCTTTCGGGACGCAGGTGTCGGTGAAAGGCGAGGTGATTGATCCCTCCAACGTCAACGAGCGCGAGGTCGCGCGATGAAACGACAACACAGGGGCCATCGCGCTCACCCACCCGCACCCATCCCTGCACTGCCGAGAAATCGAGCGAGCCGCCGGAAAGCGACTGGGTGACCGGGTCGAGCACGGCAAACTGGCCGGCATGCCTGAGGACGGGCTTCTCGAGTGCCCACGGAAACGCCACATAGAGCAGCTCCTGCTGGTCCGGCCGGCCAAGCCAGGTGAGGCGATCGTCGATCTCGATCGTCCCATCTCGCAGCCGGATACGACTCTCCCACTGGTACAGGTCGTCGATCACGGCAGCGGTGCTGATCTCCGCACCCGCCAGCGACGTCGAGCACTCAGGCGGGCGCAGTGGCTCCCAGGTGGACTCGACAACGATACCCGCGATGGGAACGCCATCGAAAAGCCGGCGATCCGCGGTGAAGCTGCCACCGGCTTCCGGCCCGTGAGGATCCGGGCGATATCGGACCAGCTGATTGAGCGCCCATCTTGCGGTCGGATCCACCAGATTGCGGTCGACACCATCCAGCAGGAGGTAGGTGATGCGGCCGCAGGCGTCGACTTCCAGCGTCACCTCCTTGCTTTCGGCTCTGCAGATATCCCCCGATTGCCGGACGCGCTCAGGGCGATTCGAGAACGGATGTGTTTCCGGTGTCGAGACCACCCGGTAACGTTTCGTTCCCATCGCCGGCACGCCACTGGCACGGAAGCGAAGGCGTGTCGGACGCTCCTTGCCCGAAACCACCTCACAGGGGATGTCCTCGCCGGCAGCCCCATCCACCACCGCAACCGTTTCAGTACGGGCCTCATCGGGGAGCTCGACCTCAACGGTACCGCCACGCTCCCACCCCAGTGAGTTCCAGACGACGATCTCGGGATTGTCGCCACTGGCCATCGCGGTCGTTGCTCGACGCAGCGCGTCATCAATTCCATCAGCGACGGGACCGGTCGCGCGCTCGAAGATGTCGTACCCCTCCGTCAGCGCCCGCTCGACGTCTCCGTTGCCCCGCGATACCCAGATCCCTTTCGGCCCACTGTGTTCGTCGAACAGGAGGGACGCCTCGTAGGCCGAGGCGATCGCAGCGAGGGGATAGACGTAGCTCTCGCTGACGAGGTCGGCCATCACCGCCAGGCGCTCCCACGTTTCGAGGAGGTAATGGTTGCGGCGGCTCAGCGTTGCTTCATGTGGATAGTGCAGCGTCGTCTGCGTCCAGCTGCTCTGCCACTCCCCTGCATGGACCTCCGGTTGCTCCGGGGACCGCTGCTCGATATGCCGGAAGAACTCCGTCGGCGTCGCCATGCGGATGCGGGGCGAGACATATCGACGATTCCACTCTCGCGCGATGCGCGCTGGCGTGAGCCGCAAGGGACGGTTGTCGCTTCCGAGCTGGATCTGGACAGCGTCGAACGGGTATCCGGTCGCCGCCAGCTCGGCGAGCCTCCCGGGCAGACACTGCTCGACCACGTCGATCCCGTCCCAAAATCCGAACCTCGCACCCTCGATGTATGCCCACGACGGATCGCCGGTGCACCAGACCAGCACGCGACCACCGGCGGGTCCCTGCCACCAGAACGGTCGATGGATCCCGGTAGTGGCGAGGAAGGGCGCCATGAAGTTGTTGGGGGCCATGGAAAGGTAGCGCACCCCGGCGTCGACCAGGACCTCCACCAGGGACCACGGCGCCCCGGGCACATCACTGATCATGGCCGAGGTCACGGATATGCCGAGCTCGTCGCGGAGCCATTGCGCGTATGCAACCGAGCGCACGAGCTGCTCGCGACTCAACAGATCGAAATACGAATGGATGTAGAGCGCCTCGACCTCGACCGTGCCGTCGTTGACGGCCCGGGCAAGGCGATCGCATCTGGCAGGGTCTCCCCCACGGAGGAAATGCTGGACCTGCCAGGACGACTCGCAGGTCCAGCGAAACCGTGCGTCGTCGGGCCACCCCTCGGTGGACTCGGCCAGCAGAAGCGCCTGCTCGAGGTTCTTCGTATGGATATCCGCAACCTCGGATGGCGGATGCGTGAACCCGATATCGGTGTGCGAGTGGTTCACGAAGAAGACCGTCCACCGCCGCACTGGCTCGATCATCGCCTCCCGGCGATGATCGAGCCAGCCGCTTCGATCTCGACCAGCGCCGGAAGCGGTGCCCGTGGCTCGGGGATGAGCACGTCACGAGTGGGTGCATCAGCGGTCAGGCGACACGACTCCGCAACGGCCCCAGCCGCGGAGCGAACGGTGACACGGAGATCTAGCGCTCCATCCAATCCTTCGGCGCGCACCCTGAGCACCTGATGCGGCACGCCATCCATTGCCACCACGAGGACGGTCGGCTCGAGGTCGACACCAACCCCACCTGGCAATTCGAAGCGCAGGATCCTGTCTACGGTCGTCATGATGGTCCATCCTCCGCCGCACGCGTGTCGATGTGGTCGGACCGTCCGCCGCCTACCCCTTGATCGCGCCCGTCAGCACGCCCTGGGTGAAGTACTTCTGGAGGAACGGGTAGACAACAAGGATCGGCAGCGTGGCCACCACGACCACGGCCATCTCGATCGTCGTCGGTGGCGGGGGCGGCTGGCTCGGATCAACGAGCGACGCCTGGTTGAGCGCCGTTCCCTGGAGCACGATCTGCTGCAGCACGACCTGGATCGGCCATTTGTTGGGGTCGTGGATGTAGAGCACGGCGTTGAAGAAGCTGTTCCAGATGCCGACCGCGTAGAACAGCGAGATCACCGCCAGTACCGCCTTCGACAGCGGCAGGACGATGGTGAACAGCACCCGTACGTCGGAGGCGCCGTCCACCCGCGCGGAGTCGAGCAGCTCGCGCGGGATGTTCATGAAAAACTGGCGCAGAATCACCATGTTGAAGGCGCTGATGAGGCCGGGAGCGATGAGTGCCGGGTAGGTGTCAAGCAACCCCAGCTCGCGGATCAGCAGGAAACTCGGGATCATGCCCGGGAAGAAGAGCATCGAGCCCAGCGCCAGCATCAGGGCCGCACGCGACCCGAGCACACCCGGACGGGAGAGTCCGTAGGCCATCGCCGTCGTGAACACCATCTGGGTGGCGGTACCGAAGATGGTCAGACCGGCGCTGACCTGCAGGGCCCGCACCACGGTGCCGTCCTCGAAGACGACCCGGTAGGCATCGAGCGTCGGGTTCGCCGGGAACAGGATCAGCCCACCGGTGAGGACGTCCCTGTACGACGAAAAGCTGACCGCAACGATGTGGACAAACGGGAACACCATCACGCAGACGATGAACGCCAGGACCAGCACCTTGAGTGCCGTCAGCAGCGGGTGCGGCTTCTCCATCCATGGTGGCCTGTTGTCGACTCGGCGACTGCCTCGGCGCCGCAGCCATCCGGGCAAGGCGACCGGGGCACGTCCCTGATGCACCGCGGCCGGTTCCGTCGTGATGTCGAGATTGCCTCGTTCCATGACCTAGAAGATCCCTTCCTCACCGAGTCGCTTGGCGGCCCAGTTCGCAACGAAGATGAGGATCGCGCCCACGACGCCGCGCACCATGCCGACCGCGGTCGCGAAGCCCCAGTCACCGCCCTGGATTCCCCGGAAGTACACGAAGGTGTCGAGCACCTCGGCCGCACCGGGCCCCACCGCATTGCGCTGCAGGTAGTACTGCTCGAAGCCGACCGAAAGAGCGAAGCCGAGGTGGAGTATGAGCAGCAGCACGATTACCGGTCGAATCCCCGGTAGCGTCACGTCGCGCATGCGACGCCAGCCACCCGCGCCGTCGATCACCGCGGCCTCATAGAGACTCACATCGATCTTGGTGAGCGCGGCGAGGAACAGGATCGTCCCCCACCCGGCCTCCTTCCAGATCATCTGCAGCACCACCAGTGGCTTGAAGATATCCGGGTTTCCCATGATGTTGACGGTGTCGAGCCCCTGATTGCGCAGAAACTGGTTCAGAAACCCGTCTCCACCGAACACCTGCTGCCACAGCGAGATCACGATCACCCAGCTGAGGAAGTGCGGCAGGTAGACAATGGACTGAACCGTGCGCTTGATCCTGTCGCTCATGATGCTGTTGAGGAGCAGCGCGAGTGCGAGAGGTGCGGGGAATGCGAAGAGGAGCTGCAGTGCCTCGATCTGCAGGGTGTTGGTGAGCGCCGTGGCGAAGTCAGGATCGGTGAACAGGCGCCTGAAATTCTCGAGGCCGACCCATGGACTCCCCTGGAACCCAAGAAACGGCGAGTAGTCCTTGAACGCGATGACATTTCCCAGCAGTGGGAGGTAGATGAAGACGAGGAAATACAGGACGCCCGGAAGGAAGAACACGTACATCCAGCGGTCGCGCCAGAGCCGCTGGAGCACGGAGGGTCCCCCGCCCCGGTGGGTTGGGCGGGTCTCCGTCGCACTTCCCGTGGAGCCAATCGTTCGAGTCGCCAATGTTCACCCCTCCTGTCGTGCTGTTGGCTCCGATGAAACGGACAGGCGGCGTGGATCTCCACACCGCCTGTTTCCCGAATCATCGCCCTCGATGCAGTGGTGCCGACAGGCTCAGTCCTGTTGCGCCTCGGCGTAGGCAGCCTCGTACTCAGACCGAACCTGATCGCCACCGCGCGAGCGCCACTCCTCGATCCAGCTGTCGAGAGACTCCAGCGGCTCGCGTCCGCTGCCGATCGCGATCTTTCTGTCGATGTAGAGCTGCCCAAGCTCCCCTGCCTTCTCGGCGCTGGTGGGCGAGTAGAGGTTCACCGTCGGCGAGAAGAGCCCCACTCGTGTCTGCTCGGCCATGAGGTCCTGGATGTACTTGATCTCGTCACGGTTGGGGCTGTAGAGGATATTCAGGCCGCCCAGCGAGAGGTTGATGACCTCCTCCTCGCCCGTCTGCGTCAATGTGCGGGAGCCGTCGTCGTTGACTTCGTGGTGGACCCCTTCGATGCCGTAGACGAGGAACGTGTACTCCTCACTGCCGAACGGCGCTCCGAAGTAGTTCGTGATCCGGATGAGCTCCTCGACACGGGCATCGTCGGAGGCCGAGCTGGTCGGGATCGTCCAGCGGCCGAAGAAGCCGCCGATGTTGTAGGCCACACCCTGTCCGCCGTCGTGTCCAGGCGGCACGAGCCCGAGTATCTCGGCGTCGGGGTTGATTTTGGTGGCTTCCGTCCGGATCAGGTTCATGTTGATGAACGCGTTCGGTCCGGACCCGACGCTGCCGGCCATGAGCTGCTCCCGGATCTCGTTGCTGGTCTGGGTGAGCGAATCCGGATGACAGACACCTGCTGCCCAGAGCTCGCGGGAGAACTCGAGCGCCTGACGAAACTCCTCGGTCTCGATGGCGTGGGTGAAGCTTCCATCCTCGTTGACGATCCACCCGTCCCCTTCGGCACCGACACGGAACATGGCATGGACGAATCGCTGCGAGAACGGGTCGAGTCGCTCAAACGACGTTCCGTAGGTATCGCTGGATCCGTTCCCGTCGGGATCGCCGTTGGTGAACGCATCCGTCATGGCCAGGAACTCGTCGGCGTTGGTCGGCGCATCCATGCCTACCGCCGAAAGCCAGTCGCCCCGATAGTAGAGGACGTTCGGCTGCAGCGATGTCGGGCTCGGGACACCGTACTGCACCCCGTTGACGGTCGAATTGTCGAACGCATACGACGGGAATGCCGCCAGGTTGGGGTAGGCCGCGCGTGCGTCTTCACTCAGGACGTCGGTGAGGTCGGCGAACGCGCCCTGGATCATGAACTCGGTCGCCTGCGGGTAGAGCAGCTCAAGAATGAAGACCATGTCCGGGAAGTCACCGCCCGCGATCATGGTCGCCATGCGCTCGGCATAGGCAGCGCCCGGTATCAGGGTGATATCGAGCTCCACCCCCAGGCGGTTCTCGAGCTCCTGCCAGTACTGGTTGTCCTCGCGCGGTTTGATGCGCTTGTCGGAGTAGAACGCGAGCGACACTGATCCACCATTCCCCGGCGTCTCGGCGACGCTCGGTTGCGGGTTCTCAGGGTAACGGTAGAACGCGTCGGGTACCCCTTCGATCGGCGAGGGAAAGAACCCCTCGTCAGCGGAAGGAGTCGCATTCTCCTGCGCCATGCCGCGGGCCGGCATCAGGGTGGTGAATGCCACACCTCCGGAAAGGCGTAGCGCGTCGCGTCGCGTCAGCCGGGGAGAGAGCTGTGGGTCCTTCATGGGGTCAGCACTCCTTGTTGGGGACGTTGGGCCCGGGGCAGACGGTGAGCCGGACCGTGATGTCGCTTCCGTGTGTCTCCTGCGCTCGAGGATGGAACTGGCGGCCCCCCTTCACTTCGGCTGTTGTCCGATCGAACGGAACACGAAAATTCGTCGGTCACATCGCGCGTTCGCCCGGGTAGACGGCGATCGGCGTCGAGTGGAGGGAATGTCCGTCGACGCCATCAGCGCCGGACGTATTCCAGACATCAACAACAATTGATAATATGACTATAGCAAAGCGACATAGCCATCGCAACGAACGTATCGCGTTGCCAAGAGCGGGGCGCTCGCCTCCGTGGTCCGATGGCAGCCCATCCGCCCGAGATCTGCAGGAAGGAAGAAACCGAGATGCGCTGGCAGATGACCCTGGCCGACATGCTGCCGCCGGCACCGACGGACCTCTGGACCCTGGCGCGCCAGGCGGGGGGTCACCGCTGCAGTGACATCGCTGCCGGATTCGCCAAATGATCCACCTCCCTGGGACTACATGCAGCTCATGATGATCAAGGAGCGGTTCCATGACGCGGGTCTCGACCTCCAGGTCATCGAATCGGCACCGTTCAGCCTGATCGAGCCGATCAAGGTCGCCACACCGGATCGGGAGGAGAAGCTCGAACGGTTCTGCGAACTCATCGAAAACATGGGCCGCCTCGACATCCGCGTGATGTGCCACAACTTCATGGCGGTCCATGGCCCGCTCCGAACATCCTTCACCACACCGGGACGGGGCGGGGCACGCGTGATGAGCTACCACCACGAGCTCATGAGGGACGCTCCCCTCACCGCCTTCGGTCGCATCACCGAGGACGAGCTGTGGGAAAACATGGAGTATTTCCTCCGCAGGGTCGTTCCGGTCGCCGAATCAGCCGGCGTCAGGCTCGCCGTCCACCCCGATGACCCGCCGATTTCGCCGATCAGGGGGGTCGCCAGGATCCTGATCACACCAGATGCGCTCCAGCGCGTCATCGATTTGGTCCCCAGTCCCAGCAACGGCATCACCTTCTGCCAGGGCACCATCTCCTCGATGGGGGCCGACGTTCCCCATGAGATCCGCCGGTTCGGCCGGCAGCGGGCGATTCACTTCGTGCATTTCCGGGATGTGCGAGGGACACCCGATCATTTCGACGAGACCTTCCACGACGAGGGTCAGACCGACATGTTCGAAGCCGTGCGAGCATACCAGGAGGTGGGATACACCGGGCCGATGCGGGTCGATCACGTGCCGACGATGGTCGGTGAGGAGAACCTCACCCCCGGCTACGAGGTGATGGGACGTCTGTACGCGATCGGATATGCGAAGGGGCTGATGGAAGCAGCCGACAAGACACGGGGAGCCACGTCATGACCGACCACGTCACGGAATATCGAACCCTCGACATCACCGACCTGGAGCGCATCGAGCGATTCAAGCGCGCGGGGTACGGCGGCAGCGTCTCCGATGCCCTGTGGCAGCTCGGTGTCACCGACACCGTCTTTTCGCCACGATTCGTCGCGCTGCGGCAGGGGATGCAGCTGGTGGGCCGCGCGCTCCCGGTCAAGCTGCACTCGCTGGTCGAGCGTCCGCTGACCGACGAGGAGCGCGCCGAGCAGGAGGCAACGTGGGAGGCCGAGGGCGGTCATCCGCAGAAGCGCATGATGCGCGCGGTGGCGGACCACGAGGATGGCACGATTCTGTGCTTCGACTGCGGCGGCGACATGCAGCCGGCGCACTTCGGGGAGATGAGCTGCCAGCTCGCCTACGCGCACGGGTGCCGGGGCATGCTGCTGGCCGGGAACTGCCGTGACACCCAGTACGTGCTGAAGATGGAGGATTTCCCGATCTTCAGCTTCGGCACCAGGCCGAACGCCTTCGGCGGCTGGATCATCACCGAGGTGGACCAGCCCGTGTATCTGCCCGGGCACATCACGCACTATGTGAAGGTGATGCCGGGTGATTTCATCTTCGGAGACAACGACGGCGTGCAGCTGATCCCGGCGGCAATGGTCGACGAGGTGCTCCTGCGTGTCGAGGAGACATTCGAGAAGGAGAACGCCGAGCGCGAGCAGATCGCGGCCGGGATGTCGGTCGACGAGGTCTACCGCGTCTTCGGAGTGCTGTAGCCGGTCACCGGTACCCGGCGGTTCCGCCTGAAGGGCGGGACCGGCATCGCTGCGCTGGCGCGGCGGGAGCATCGACGCTGGTGTGGGCGCTCGCCGGGAGTCGTCGGCGACCGGTTCGGAGGCGGCGCACCCGGCGGGTCAGTCGATCGGACATGGCATCTGCGCCACCGATCCCGCTCCGGCGCAACGGGGGCGCGGGATCCACCCGGGGCAGCCCAAGCGATTCCAGACGGACGGACGTCTGCCGAGATCGGCCCCGAGCAAGGCGCGAGGGTGCGGACATCCGCCCTCGGCGGACCCCAACCCTGCGCCCGTGGAGCCTGGCAACCGGAACAGGACCCAGCAAGCTCCGTCCGACCTGCCGTCGCAGGCGGCGAGGACCGCGGCCGTGAAGACTCCATCCCCCACGCCGGTGACGGCAGACAGGCATGGCGCCGTGGTGAGGCGGTACCACCCCCTTCGGAGGTCCGGGCCGGGTGTCGCTTCGACGCGCGCGAGACTCGTATCCAGCCCTTGACGGCCAGTCCTTCAGCGGCTAGCATGCACTCATTCGATATTCTATAGAATGTAGAAGCTCACGAGGCACGGCCATGTCAGATGATGTGTTGAAACTGCCCTCGATCGACCTCCTGGGATCGCAGGCACCACGCAAGCTCTCCGACGCCGTGCACCAGATCCTCAGGGAGGCGATCACGTCGGGCACACTCGCGCCCGGCGACCGCCTCCGGGAAGTCGCGATCGCCAGACAACTCTCCGTCTCCCCCACCCCGGTCCGGGAGGCCCTGAGACGCCTCGAGCGTGAGGGGCTCGTCGAATCGACCTCGCACCGAGGCGCCGCGGTGGCGGCGGTCACCTCGTCGATCATGGCGAATCTCTACGAGCTCCACGAGACGCTCGAGGCGGCCGCCGTCAGGCTGGCCGTGCTGCGGGGCCCCCACAGCCTCGACCACATCCGCGCGCTCCTCGACCGGATCGACGACTCCCTCTCCCTGCCGGACCACTCCACGTTCAACCGGCTCGATCTCCAGTTCCACCGCGCGGTCAACGAGCTGAGCGGCAATCGGGAAATGGCAGAGCTGGCCGAGCAGACCCACCGCCGCATCCAGGCGGCTCGTGTCCGACTCGACATCCACCTGCCCAACCGCCCCACCACCTCGCAGAAGCAGCATCGCCAGCTGCTGGACACGATCGTCAGGGGAGACCACGTCGAGGCGGAGCGACTCGCCAGAATCCACATCAACACCACCCGCGAACCGGTCCTGCGACTGATGAAGGAGCTGCCCGCTCACAACAAGGAGGATTGACCGTCGGGAACGATCACCACCACATACGGCACGTCGAGCTCCAGCCGCCACGCGCATGTTCACGCCAGGAGGGTTACACCGAGATGGACCGAAAGACGCTCACCCGACGGCACCTCGTCCAGGGTTCCGCTGCTGCAGCGGCGGGGCTCGCCCTGGTGCGCCTCTCGCCAGACGCCAGCGCAGCCGGTCAGGACGCGGTGACCATTACCTGGTGGGACCAGTTCCTCCCGCTCGAATCGCTCCATCGATCCATCTGGGACCGGTACCAGGAAGAGCACCCGGACGTCACCGTGGAATACACGGTCTACAACCCGCAGGAACAGGGACAGGCCCTGCAGCTCGCCTACGAGAGCGAGCAGATGCCGGATGTGCACAGCCTCGCCGGGCTCGGTGTACCCGTCCAGCAGCTGATGAGCCAGGGCTGGTTCCAGCCGCTGACCAACGGCGAGGAGGTCCAGCAGACGCTCCCCGAGGGCAGCCTGCTCGAGGGGATCACCGTCTTCGATGGACAGGTCTACAGCTTCCCGCTCTTCAGCTTCCGGCAGTACACCACGCTCAACTGGTTCAACAGGCAGCTCATGGAGGAGGCCGGGTTCGACCCGGAGACCGGACCGACGACCTGGGACGAGTTCCGCCAGGCTGCCCAGGCGATCACCGAACGTGGTGGCGGCAGGGCGTCCGGCTGGATCCAGGGCCTGAACTTCCCTGAACGCCTCGGCGTGCATGTCGAGGAGCTCGCCCAGGCGGCCGGCGCACCGGGAACCATCGACCACTCGACGGGCGAGTACACCTACGCCACGGAGCCGTATGCCCAGGCGCTCGAGCTCCTGCTGTCGATCCAGCAGGACGGCAACATCTTCCCCGCGTCCTCCACGCTCGATGCCCGCACGGGTCGGGCGAGATGGGCCACCGGCGTCGCCGGGATGTTCCTGGACGGTCCGTGGAACATAGGCGTCATCCAGCAGGAGTTCGCCGACTTCATCGACCAGGTCGGCGTGGCGCCCATCCCATCGCCGGATGGGAGTTCGGTCCGGATCCACAAGGGCCCCTCGGGTGGCACCTTCTGGATATCCAGCCAGTCGGAGCACCCTGACATCGTCTCGGATGTCCTGCGAGGGTTCACCACGAGCGAGTACTACGTGGGACTGGCGGAGCGGATGGACCAGCCACCGCTCGACCTCACCGCGGTCGAAAACGCCGAGGTCCACCCGACCTACCGGCGTGCCGTCGAGCTCTTCACCGAGCAGGTACGCCTGGCGCCGAACGCCGTCGCGCGAAATCCGGCGGTGTCGCAGGTCCTGGCCGAGATGCGCGATATCCATCCGAACCTCGGCGAGATCGCACAGGGCGTGTTCAGCGGCGACGTCACCGACTATCGGTCGGCACTGCAGACGTTCAACGACGAGATCACGGCCGAGCGAGATCGTGCCATCGCCGTCGTCCAGGAGGCCGGTGGCGAGGTGAGCCTCGATGACTGGGTGTTCCCCAACTGGGACCCCGAGCAGGACTACACGACCGAGCTGTACGGCCAGGACTAGGCCCGCATGGCATTGTCGGAGCTCGACACCGGTCGCCGGGCCCTGCCCAGCTCACGGGCGAGGATCCCGCGCGGGATCCTCGCCCGCATCTGGGGTGATCGCTGGATCTATCTCTTCCTGCTTCCCACAGCGATCCTGTACTCCATGTACACGCTGTGGCCGATTGGCGTCAGCTACTGGTACTCGCTGCTGGACTGGAATGGCTTCGGCGATACCGGGACGTTCGTTGGTCTGGAGAACTACCGTGAGGTGGCCCAGGACGGCTTCTTCTGGCGCGCCGTCGGCAGGACATTCCTGTTCGCCGTCGTCACCGTGCCGATCCGGCTCACCCTGGCACTCGCCGTCGCCATCATGCTGAACAACCCGCGCCTGCCGTTCGCCCGGTTGTTCCGAACCGCCCTCTTCCTGCCGGTCGTGACCACCACGGCCATCGTCGGTGTGGTGATGCAGTTCATCTTCGACCCCGCCGGTGGGCCAGTGAATCTGCTCCTGCTCGACCTGGGGCTCGTCGATCGGCCCATCAACTTCCTCGGCGATTCGTCGACGGCAATCTACACCGTCATGGGGGTCCATGTCTGGAAGTGGTTCGGTGTCACCATGATCTACTGGCTCGCAGCGCTGCAGACGATCAACCCGGAGCTGTACGAGGCGGCGCGCGTCGATGGCGCGAACGCCTGGGATCTCTTCCGGGGCATCACCATGCCGCTGCTCCTGCCGTTCGCCCTGATCATCGGGATCATCACGTTCATCGACACCATGGAGGTCTTCGACCTCATCCTCACCATGACCGGTGGCGGGCCGTTCTTCTCCACCGAGGTGATCGACGTCTTCATCTACCGGCAGGCGTTCGCGGCCACCATCCCCCGGCTCGGGTACGCCTCGGCCGCCGCCGTCACCTTCGGCATCCTGACCATCGCACTCGCGATCATCCAGTTCCTGGCCATCCGCCATGTACGAAAGGAGAAGGTGTCCTCGTGAACAGCACCGCCTCTCGCCGACGCCTATCCGCGCGCAGCTCCATCGGATTGAAGGTACAGGCACTGGTGCTGGCGGTGGTCTGCCTGGTCTGGATCTACCCGTTCCTGTGGACCGTTTCGGCATCGCTGAAGGATTCGCTCGAGATCTTCATGAGCGGACTCAACCTGGTTCCGGAGGACTGGCTGTGGTCCAACTACCGGCGAGCATGGGATGACGCCGGATTCGGACGATACATGCTGAACAGCATCATCGTCACGGCTGGAAGCGTCGCCATCGTCGTGATCAGGACCGCCCTCACGGGGTACGTGCTCGCACGATACTCCTTCATCGGCAAGCGCTTCCTCGCCGGTGTCTTCGTGGCGACGATCTTCGTCCCGGCCGGCTACACGATCATCGCGGTGATGCAGCTCAGCCGCGAGCTCGGCCTGCTGAACACCCACCTCGGAATCATCCTGGCGCTCAGCGGTGGTGGCCACGTCGCCGCGGTGCTCCTGTACACGGGATACTTCAGCCGGATCCCGCGCGATCTCGAGGAGGCGGCGGTGCTCGACGGGGCCAGTTTCCTCCAGATCTTTCGATCCATCATGATGCCGCTCGCGGGACCCGTCACCGCCACCGTGGCGGTGCTGACATTCCTCTCGACATGGAACGCGTTCTTCGTCCCGCTGGTGTTCACCTTCAGTCGCCCAGAGCTCCGCACGCTCGCCGTCGGGATGCTGGCGTTCCGCGGCGAGCACTCGACCGACTGGTCGGGTCTGGCCGCGGCCGCCACCCTCTCGCTCATCCCGGTCGTGCTCCTGTTCATCTTTCTGCAGCGCTATTTCATGGAAGGGATTGCCGGTGCGGTGAAATCGTAACGACGCCGAACCGGCCGCATCCAAAGCCTTCGATCGCATGGAGCCATACACGCATGACTTCGCCCTCGCGACCCAACATCCTCTTCATCTGCACCGATCAGCAACGGTATGACTCGCTGGGATGCTACGGCAATCACCACATCGAGACGCCGACGATCGACGCGCTCGCCGACGAAGGGGTCCTGTTCGAGCAGTGCTATGTCCAGAATCCGGTTTGCGCGCCATCCCGGGCAAGCCTGGCAACCGGGCAATATCCGCACAACCACGGACTGTGGGCGAACGGGGTCGCCCTGCCGAATCACCATCGCCTGTTCTCCAGGGAGCTGGCCGATCACGGGTACACCTGCGGCATGATCGGCAAGATGCACCTCGCCGCCTGTTTCGACGGTCGCACCGAGGCGCGCCTCGACGATGGCTATACCTATTACAGGTGGGCACACGATCCATCGCACGGGTCCCCCGAGAACGACTATCACCGCTGGCTGGAGAAGCGACACCCCCACCTGTACGAGCGGGCCAGAGCCAACGCGAAGCGCGTGCGCCACCAGGCGGCCGGGTTCGACACCATCCCGACCGAAGGGCATTACAGCCGCTGGGCCAGCGAGCGCGCGATCGAGTTCCTCGAGCAGGAACGAACGGAGAACGAGCCATTCTTCCTCTGGGTCAACTTCTTCGATCCGCACCATCCGTTCAGCGCGCCACAGGAGTACCTCGACCGATACGATCCCGACTCACTCCCGGACCCGATCGGAACCGATGGGGAGCTCGACTCGAAGCCTCCCATCCAGCGCGAGGCATCGAACGCGAGCTACGCAGGGTTCGCGCGCGGATTCGCGGACCATTCGCCGGACGAGATCAAGGCGATCATCGCCGCGTACTACGCCATGGTGTCGCTGATCGACGACGAAACGAAGCGCATCCTCGACCGGCTCGACGCGCTCGGTCTCACGGAAGACACCCTCGTCATCTTCACCAGCGACCACGGTGAGATGCTGGGCGACCACCGGCTGCTGCTGAAGGGCCCGATGCTCTACGAACCTGCCGTCCGGGTGCCGTTGATCATGCGCTGGCCGGGTCATCTTCCGTCTGGGGAGCGCCGGGGTGAGATCGTGCAGTGGATCGACCTGACCTCGACCTTCCTCGACGCCGCCGGCGTCGACCCCATGCCGACGGCGCAGGGCACGAGCCTGCTGCCGCTGGCGAGGGACGAAGCCACCGAAACGCGTGGCTGGGCGCTCTGTGAGTATCGCAACAGCGGGCATGCGTACGATCCTCCCGTCCATGCGACGATGCTGCGGACGGGCAACCACAAGCTCGTCGTCCAGCACGGGGCACCCGCGACAACACGACCCCGCACCGGCGAGCTCTACGACCTGGCCGCCGACCCCCGCGAGCTGACCAACCTTTGGGACGACGCTGGCTCCAGCGACATTCGCATCGAGCTCGAGCGGATGCTGCTCGATGTGCTGGTCGCCACCGAGAACCGGTCGGCACCGAGGGAAGCCCACTGGTAGTGTCACTGGCCCTGGAGCCACGGCAACGATCGGTCGCGACGAAAGAGGAGTCACGCCTGCATGCAGCACCTGGCTGAAACGCACCCAACCCCCCAGTTCGCCCGACCCGAATGGACGTCTCTCTGCGGCGAGTGGCGATTCGCGCTCGACCCTGGCGGAGACGGTCTGGTCGAGCGATGGATCGAGCGGAGAGATGTCTTCGATCGGACCATCACGGTACCGTTCCCACCGGAATCAGCCGCGAGCGGGATCGACGATCTCGGACCGCACAGGGTCGTCTGGTACCGGCGGGAGTTCCGGCACGAGCCGCTCGATGGCAACGAGCGGCTGCTGCTGCATTTCGGCGCCGTGGACTCCTGTGCCCGGGTGTGGATCAACGGCCACCTTGTTCTCGAGCACGAGGGCGGTCACACGCCGATCTCGGCGGATATCAGCGAGGCGCTGACCGATTCCGGGCCGCAGGTCGTCGTGGTGCGGGCGGAGGACGACCCGTTCGATCTCTACCTGCCGCGCGGCAAGCAGGACTGGCAGACCCCGCCGCACGGCATCTGGTACAAGCGCACCACCGGCATCTGGCAGCCGGTCTGGCTCGAGCGGGTACCGACCATCCGCATCGACGAGCTCCGGTGGACCCCCGACGTGTCCAGGGGCGCGATCGGGCTCCAGGTGTCCCTCAACACCACACCGCCCCAGCCGATGCAGCTGGTCGTCAGGCTCACCCGCGACAACGCCGTGGTCGCCGAGGACCGGTATCGCATCACCGAGCAGGACTCGTTGCGGGAGATCATCCTCACACCGGGTGGCAGCATGCGGCAGGTCGACGACATGCTCTGGTCTCCGGAGTCTCCGACCCTGATCGATGCTTCCGTGGAGCTGAGGGACGACGACGTGGTGATCGATCGCGTCATGTCCTACGTCGGCTTCCGGTCGATCGAGCTCTCGAACGGGACGTTCAAGCTCAACAACCGCGCCTACTTCCTGCGCCTCGTGCTCGAGCAGGGGTACTGGCCGGAGTCACACCTCGCCGCACCGAGCGACGAAGCGCTCCGCCACGAGGTTGAGCTCGTGAAGTCGCTCGGATTCAACGGCGTGCGTATCCACCAGAAGGTGGAAGACCCTCGCTTCCTGTACTGGTGCGACCGTCTGGGTCTCCTGGTCTGGGGTGAGATGGCCAACGCCTACGGCTACTCCACGCGCGCCGTCGAGCGCCTCGTGAGAGAGTGGCTCGACGTCGTGCGTCGGGACTACAGCCACCCCTCGATCGTGGCGTGGGTTCCCCTCAACGAGAGCTGGGGCGTGCCGGCGCTGCAGCAGCGGTCGGAGCAGCGGCACTACCTCCGGGCGCTCTACCACCTGACCAGAAGTGTCGACCCAACCCGACCGGTGATCACCAACGACGGGTGGGAGCACGTGGAGAGCGATATCCTGGGCGTGCACGACTACAGCTTCGACGGGAAGACGCTTCGCGAGCGGTATCGCACCCGGGAGCAGGCGGAGCGAACGATTCGCGAGGTGCAGCCCGGTCAGCATCCGATCGCGCTGGAGGATGCCGACGTCGAGGGCAGGCCCATCATGATCACCGAGTACGGCGGGATCAGCTTCGCCCCCGACCGGGGTGAGCGGTGGTTCGGCTATGGCACCGTCGGCTCCGCCGAGGAATACCTTGCCAAATACGACGAGCTGACCTCGGCGATCCTGGACTCCGAGGTGGTGGCAGGCTACTGCTACACCCAGCTCACCGACACCGAGCAGGAGACCAACGGCCTGCTCACCGCCGACCGTGTGCCCAAGCTCGACGTGGAGCGAATCCGCGAGATCAACACGCGGCCCGCCGCGTCCATCCCGCGGGAGACGACGGCCGCCCATCGGCGGCGGGCGCAAACGGGCGCTGGCCAGGGGACCGATGGTGAATCGTGCGGCGATCAACAAGGAGGGGCCGACACATGACCGGCCCCTCCCCTCGGAGCTTTCCGCTCCACTGCCCGTCCAGATCTCACCCGCGGCGTCGGGACTCAGAAGATGACCCGCACCGACTGGATCGATCTCGGGGCCACCTCGACCGACAGTGCCGGGCCGTCGAGCGTGATCGGGTCGCCGTCACGCTCGTCAGGGGAGGTCAGCCAGGCCGCCGCCGGCGTGGCCGCGTTGAACGCGATCCGAGCTGACGCCGCCTCCTCGCCGAAGTTCTGCAGGCGCAGGATGATCCCGTCGCCGAAATCGGCTGGCTTGATGTGGATCAGCTGTACCGGGCCGTCATCGACCGTCAGGAAGCGCCCGCTGAGGTTTTCCGTCGGAGTGACATCCCGCAGCACGATCGGCGGGGTCGCCTGCGTGCGACTGAAGCGATCCGCCGCGAGATCGTCGCAGGCACCCGAATGCGTCGTGAGCCGGTAACGCAGCGGAATCTCTCCGCCCTGGCTCGCCTTGAAGTTCACCATCCAGTGGTTATTGAGCGCCCACGACATCACCGTCGGGCCGTCCGGCTCGAGCTTCTGTGCCCACCGACCGGTGGTGATGCCGCCGAGGTGAACCAGCGGAGCGTCGAGCGGTGCCAGCGTGACGCCGCGCTTGCCGTCGCTGACATCCACCCAGCCGTCGATCGGGTACCAGTCGCGCACGGTGCCCGGCAGCTGCTCCTGCTCAGGGGTGATCGGCAGGCCATTGATGTCGGTACGGAACTGCGCGCCGTCGAGGGCGAACGGGAAGGCGATGAACACCGCCTCGACGTCCGTGACGTGCTCCTTGTCGAGCAGCCAGTCGACCTCGAGCGCCCGCTCTCCCGATCGCAGCCGGTAGGTGCAGCGCGCGGATCGCACCCCTGGGGCCTTGATGTGGACCGTGATCGACGCCTCACCGTGCTCGATCACCGGCGCATCGACCGTCACCTCGGTCGCCGTCTCCCGCCGGAACGGGGTATCCATGATGCGCACGCCGAAGTCCTCGGCCGAGAAGTCGCCGATGAAGAGGGCATTGCGCTGTCCGGGATCGTCGACCCACTCGTAGACATACTGCCCGAGGCCGTAACCTTCCCAGGAGCCGGCGTAATCGTGGCCGCTGTCGAGCTCGACCCACTCCGCGACCGCACCCGTGCCGGGATCGATGCGCAGCCGGTATGCCGCGTTCTCGATCACGTGCTGATCGGCCTTGAGGTCGCTGCCATCGGGTTGCGCGTCGGCACGCAGGAAGGCATACCCGACACCGGGAACGGTTCCCGCTACCTTGCGAATGGGTGGCTCTGGCCGCGCCCCGCCCCAGGAGACGCCACGCGGGAAGAAGCAGTCGAGCACGCCGGCCGGCGCCGCTCCACCGCGGATCTCGGGCTCTTCGACCAGCACGTCGCGATCCCAGGGAAGGGTGTTGATCACGAGGATATGCTCGTCGTTCGGTGTCTGGAAGGCCTCTTCGGGCTTCAGGTCACCGAGGTTGAACCTGCCCTCGGGTCCCGGTGTTCCGACCTTCTGGGCGAAGCGGTTGCTGGCGCGCGCGACGAGGTCATGTGCCTCGCTCGATGCCGTATAGGCGAACGACGCCTTTCGGTTCCACTGCGCCTTCACCCACCGCTCCTGCGGGCGCTCGATGCTCGCGAACGCGCCCCAGGTGTGCTCGTCGTAGAGCGTCGCCTGCTCGTAGGCGTGTACGGCCCGGTCGACGCTCCAGAGCCGCTCGCCCTGCGACTCCAGCCAGCCCCCGAGGGTCTCGGCCTCGCGGAGCAGCTCGTGCGTCGTTCGGTTCACGCCGGTCTCGTAGGCACTCGAGGCCACGCCATCCGACCACCAGTCGAGCCAGTCACCCCGCCAGGTGGGCAGCTTGTCTCCGTACCGCTCGCGCAGCATCGCACCGAAGGCAGACGGCGTCGTGAACACCATCCGCGGCTCCCGGCCCGAGGCATTCCAGTCGCGCACGAAATCCGACATGCGGATGTCGGGCGGGCCGTTGTCCACACGGATCGGATGGGTCGACTGACAGTACATGAAGTCGAACTGGTAGGCATCATCGTTGTCGAGCTTCTCGATCTCACGGCCGAGCGACTCCTCGACGAAGCGCCAGTCGCCCAGCTTGGCGATGCTCCGGCCGAAGAGGTAGTGGTAGCCGTTCCAGGTGAGGAGCTTGCCGCCGGATGGGCTTTCCCACCAGAAACCGTTCGGCATCGGCTTCGGCACACCGCCGCGGAACGGGTTGACCGACATCGTCAGGAAGTCGATGCCGAGTGCGGGCAAGAGGTCGGCGAAGAGCCAGCTCACACCGTTGACGTCGCTCTGCATCGCCGCGCTGACCTTCACCCCGTAGCGCTCGCGCAAACGCCGCACCGGGTAGAGCGAGCGGATCATCTGCTCGGCCGTCAGCAGCGGCGTCAGGTTGTACTGCATACCGGCGACGTCGATGCTGCCCCGCTCCTGCCAGGTGCGGAAGCGGTCACGCTGCTCCTCGCTGGCCTGCTCGAGATACCGCTCGGTCATGCCGGTGACCTCACAGGTCCAGCGGTAGCGGGCCTCCTCGGGATAGCTCGCCGTCCGCTCGAACAGGTCGAGCGCCTGATCGATGAACTCGCGATGCTGCCGGTAGCAGAGGTCCTGGTAATCGGTGAACCCGATGTCGGTATGGCTGTGGTTGACGATGTACAGCGTCCTGATCTTCGACATGCCCTGGCAAACCCTCCTGTCGTGCTTCGACCGATCGGTCGTCCTGTTACCGGCGCCCGACACGGGCACCGAGCTCCGGATACGCGAAATCGAGTGCTGAAGCCGTCCCTCCTCGATCCGGGCAAGGGAAGGCACCTCCAGCCGCCACTGGGGCGGCACGACGCATGGCGCCGCCTCGGAGACGGTGTTACCGGGTGGTCACGCTCAGGCCACGGACGAATACGCCCTGCACCGAGAAGAAGAGGATGAACGTCGGCACCGAGACGAGCAGCGCTCCCGCCAGCACCACCGGCACGCTCGACGAGGCGTACTGGCCCTGCAGGCCCGCGAGTGCCGTCATGATCGGACGGATCTCCGCGCTTCTGGACAGCGTCAGCCCGAAGAGCAGATCGTTCCAGATCCAGGTGAACTGGAGGATGAACACCGTTGCGAAGGCGTTGAGCGACAGCGGCGCGAAGATCTGCACGAACACCCGCATGGGTCCCGCCCCGTCCAGCCTTGCCGCCTCCGCCACGTCCGTCGGGATCGACACGAAGTGGTTGCGGATGACGAAGATGGCGAACGGGATCGCAATGGCGATGTAGAAGAGCAGCAACCCGATGCGGGTGTCATAGAGGTTCCGGTTGACGTACATGCTGTAGAGCGGTGCCAGGTACATCTGGAACGGGAACACGGTTCCCGCGTAGAGCACCATGAACCAGAAGAACCCGTGCCTGATCTGGAGCCCGACGATCGCGTAGGCCGCCAGTGCGGCGAGCACGACGCCGATCGCCGCCCCGACCGTCGCATAGAGGAACGTGCTGCCCACGCTCACTCCCAGTCCGGCGGACGTCCACGCGTCCCGGATGTTGTCCCAGAGCGCGAACTCCCCCGGTACCTCGTAGACCTCCTTGCTGCGGTACTCCTGCGGGGACACCGTGGCGTTGATGAGGATGAAGTAGAGCGGGATGATCCAGATCGCCCCCAGGATGAACAGGGTGGCGTACCTGGCGAGTCGGGTGATGGTCATAGCCCCCTCAGTGTTCGGCTGAGATAGATCCAGGAGACGGTCAACACGATCGCGCTCAGGAGCACGGCAATGGCGGAGCCGTAGCCGTGCCGGAAGAGGAGGAACGTCTCGCGGTACATCGTCACGGCGAGCGTCTCCGACGATCGATACGGACCGCCCTGGGTCATGACCCAGATGATGTCGAACGTCTTCAGGCTGTTCACCAGCGAGATCCCCACCACCACGATCGTCATGGGTCGCAGCAGCGGGAAGGTGATGTCGCGGAAGAGTCGCCATCCCTCGGCGCCATCCAGCCGGGCCGCTTCGACCGGGTCACGCGGGATCACCTGCAGGCCGATCAGGAAGAGCAGCACGCAGACGCCGACCGACTGCCAGGTCGACGCGACGATCATGCTCCAGGTGTTCAGCGGCGGCCGCAGCAGCCAGCTCTCCACGAACTGGTCGAGGCCGAGCGCCTCCAGCGAGCTGTTGATCGCGCCGTTCCCCCGCAGCATGAACTCCCACATCACCCCGATCGCCGTGCCCGAAACGGCGTAGGGGATGAGGAAGGGCAGCCGAAAAAAGGAAGCGCGGTCGAGATCGAAGCTCACCACCGCCACCAGCAGCCCGAGCCCGACCGGCAGGACGAGCGTGCCGACCACCCAGAGCAGGGTGTTCACCATCGCGTCGCCCAGCACGGGATCGCTGGCCAGCCGCGTGTAGTTGTCGAGTCCGACGAACGAGCCGCCCGACGCGCCGCTCGAGTCCGTGAAGCTGAGCAGCACCGTCCGCGTGAACGGCCACAGCAGGAGCACGCCCACGAGCAGCAGCGCCGGGAGCAGAAACAGATACGGGACCGCACGGCTCATCAGCCGGCTCGTCCGCACCGGGTGTCGGTAGGCTTCGGCCGCCCCCGTGTCGTGCACGGAGGCGGCATCAGACCGTCCAGTCATCAGGAACGCACCTTGCCGGACTACGCTTCCTCGCGTCGCGCCCATTCCTCTTCGGCGATCGCCTGGATGGACTCGAGCACGCTCATCGCCTCACCGGGGTTGAGCATGAACCGCGCGAGCTCGTCGACCGCGTTCTCCACGATCGCGGGGGGCGATGCCTCCCAGTAGCGCTGGAGCAGCTCGTAGTTGTTGTCGCCGACCGTCTGCACCAGGCCATCGAGGACGGGGTTCTCGACACTCGCATTGGGGTTGAACGGCGTATCACCGAGCAGGTTGCTCCACGCGGTCTGCGCGTCGGTCTGCATCCACCAGTTGGCGAGCTCCTTCGCGGCGTCGACGTTGGCACTCGCGGCCGGGATCGCGATCGCGCCCGTCTCGATGATCATCACGTTCCGATCGAGATCCGGGTTCACGTTCGGCAGGATGAAGGCATCGTAGTCCTCACCGGGAACCAGATCCTGCGCGAGGAACTGCTGCTGGAACCAGGTGCCGATGGGGATCATCGCGATCTCGCCGTTGGCGAACATGCCGGTGAAGTTGGAGTCCATCGGGATATCGAGGGCCGAGAAGTACTCGTTGTCGAAGAGCGCCTTCCAGTCCTCCATCGCCTTGACGGCGGTTTCGTCGGTGTAGCTGGCGCGCCCCTCGCAGAGCTCGACGTAGAAGTCCGGATCGTTGCGGATCAGGAACTCCTCGAACCAGATGAACGCCGGCCAGCGGCCATCGACGGTGGCGTAGAGCGGGGTCACGCCGGCGCCCTTGAGGGTCTCACAGGCAGCGAGGAAGTCGTCCCACGTGGTCGGGACCCCGATGCCGTTCTCATCGAACACCCGCTTGTTGTAGAAGACCACCCAGTAGGCAGCGTTCTGCGGGATGCCCCACTGCCTGTCCTCGAACGTGAAGCCTGCCGCGAGCGTCTCGGAGACATCGCCGGCCGCGATCCGCTCCTGCCAGATGTCGGTCACGTCGAGGAGACCGCCGCTCTGGTAGAGCCCTTCCAGGCGGTATCCCGACCACCACGTGATGAGGTCGGGCGTGTCGCCGCTCTCCAGGGAGGAGTTCACGACCTGCTGGTAGGACGTGGTGTCGCTGTACGGGACCGGCTCGAAGCCGATGTCGAGCTGCTCGGTCGAGAGCTCCGACATCTGCAGGAAGAAGTCCTGCCACGGGTCCTTGTCGTGGAAGAACGTGAGCTGCGTGCCCTGAGCGCGGGACAGCGACGGATGCGCCACCGACGGCCGTGCCGCCGAGGCCGACGCGATCCCCGCGGAGAACGGCAACGTGAGCCCGAGCGCCGCGCCCGACTGCACCAGTCGCCGCCGGCTCAGGCTCGCATCGCCGATGGCCCCGAGTGAACGACCGTTCCGACCTGACCTGATTGACATGCTGTCTCCCTTCCTGCTGTGGGACGTGGCACGCCCGGGTGCCCTCCCTGTTGAACCGATGAGCGACTGGATTCCTGCTCCAGTGGTCGCGCCATCCGATCTGGATTGCCCGGCTGGACCGTACTCCCACCTATTCGGACCGACGCCGGTATACGAGTAAATGATTAGATGACTATAGTTGTTGGCTAGGCACCATTCTAGGGAGGGGTCAGACGCTTGTCAACAGATCGCATTGGCAACGAGTTGCTCTCCTGGCTGGTCGCGTTTGACAATCTGTAAAGCCGGACTCCACAATTTGTGTCGGCAAGACCATGAATTCATCTGATGACTAGAGAGAAAGCTTGGTTCGGGCATGTCAGCAAACTTCGGTGGGCGTGACCAATTGAATGTGGATGCGCGCCCGGACCTCTCCGAGCACCTGACCAGACAGGTGCTCAAGCTGATCGCGACCCGAGGCCTGGCGCCGGGTGACCGTCTGCCCTCCACCAAGGAGCTGGCCGAGCTGTTTTCGGTCGCCACGCCGACCATGCGGGAGGCGCTGCGGCGCCTGCAGGCCACCGGCGTGGTCGATATCCGGCATGGCTCCGGTATCTACGTCCGCAAGATCGACCAGGGCCCGATCATCACCAATCCGCATTACGGCGAGCTGAACGCCGAAGCGGTCCTGCAGCTCCTCGAGGCGCGTCTGGCGATCGAGCCGTTCCTGGCCGGCAAGGCCGCCGAGCTGGCCACGGACGACGACATCGCCTCGCTGAAGGCACTCCTCGACGAGGCAGAACAGCTGTTGAACGGGCAGGACGCCAAGCTTCACCCGACCAACATGCGATTCCACACCCGGATCGCGCGGATCTCGGGCAACACCATCCTGGCGGAGTTCTTCGCGTCGCTGGTCGAGCTCTACGCTCGTGAGCAGATCGGCATCCTGGAGCTCTTCAACGCGCGCAGCCGCGACCACCACGACCATGTCGGCATCTTCGAGGCGATCCGCGCCCGCGACGCCGCGCTGGCCAGCGAGCGCATGCGCGTACACCTCATCGCCGTGCGCGATGTCGTCGAGCAGCGGCTGATGGGCACCGGGGCCGACGGCGACGAGTCGGACTGAGCCTCCCTTTCCCCAATGCACATTCCGGCATCGACCATGATCCGCCCGGGTGCAGGGCGGGGCTCTCGCGTCGACCCGGCAAACCCGGGCCCCGAGCGAGCGCCAGCGGGCCGCCAATCTTCCGCATGGACGGTCACCGGTGATGCAGGATGCTGTTCGCCCATGCGCATGGCGAGCCTGCCGTGGCACGCAACCCATTCGTGCCACGGCGGGCTGCAGGGGAGGTCTCCAGCATCCATGCCGGTCGGAGACCTCCCCATGTCGTGGGCCTAGTGCCCGATGCTCAGCACCAGGGTTCGCAGCTCGCCCGGCGCCACCCGCACCCGTGCCGCGCCAGCCTCGAGCGGAATATCCTCCAACCCGGTCTCGAGGAAGGTGCCCGACCTCGCGGCGGTGACCGGCACATGCTCGATCTGCACCGTCGCGTCCACGGGCTCGCTCGCGTGCGACTCCAGGTATACCGTCAGGTGACCCGGGTGGCGCGACACGGTGAGGTGATTGACCTCGACCTCCGGATGGTCGACGCGAATGAAGCTGGCCCGATCCGGGAGCTCCAGCGGCTCGCCCGCGCCCAGCGGGCTCGCCACCCCCACGAGGGGCGATGCGACCACCGCTCCCGTGTCGCGTCCGAGGGCGTGCGCGTCCTGACCGTTGCCGGTCGCGACGGCATACCGGAACGTCATCTCGCCGCCCTGCTGCGGCGGGAAGTTGGTGTCCCAGATGTTGTTCAGTGCCCAGGAGTAGATGGTGCCCGGATGCGCCTCGTGCTCCGGTACAGTCGTCGGGAACGGCGCGTACGGGATGTGGATGTTCCCAACCTGCACCAGGGGGGCCTCCCGTGTCGCCCACGCAACCGGTGCATGCCCATCCGCGCTCACCGTCGCCCAGTGCCGAATCGCCCGGAAATGGTGCGCCGAGCCCGGCACTCGTGGGGAGTCCTTTCCAACCACACCGCCCGTGATCTCGAAGTCGATGCCGGGATCGTCACCCGCGAACGGGAACGCGAAGTAGACGCTCTCCTTCTGCATCGTTGACGGCTTGTGGACGTGATTGTCGATCAGCAGGCGGCTGACGCCATGGGGCAGCGTCAGGGTTGTCTCCAGCCAATCCGCGCCATCGGCGGCATACCGAATCGTGGCTCGCTCCCAGACGGGGTTGGACTCCCGCGACACCACGAGACCGTACTGGCCGGTGCCGCGCGATCCCAGCAGCCACGCTCCCGCCGATCCGATTCGGCTGGAGAGGTGGTTGAAGCCCGGCGCGCTGGCATAGCGATCGTAGATGTAGGCATTGAAGCCGAACGGTGCGTCCGCCGCCACCAGCTCGCGGCCAGATGCCTTGTCGACGATGCTGCGCACCGTCGCCGTGGCGACGTCCACGTCCACCGACAGGAGCCCATTGTCGAGGATGACACCCCCCTCCGGTGACGCGCCGCCCGGCGCACCGGCTGTTCCGGAGCTGCCTCGAACGGCATAGCGGGCATACCCCACCGGCGGTACATCCTTCGCCAGGAAGCGGACCCACTGACCGCGCGGCCGGTAGCTCGCATTCATCTGAGGCTCGAGGATGTACGGGACGGTCTCGCCGGTGGCGAGATCGACCACCTCGAACGCGTCGGACGGCAGCCAGCCCTCCGGCAGGAAGATGCCAACCAGATCCGTCCGGGCGAACGACGACGGGTTGAAGACCAGCAGTGTGCGCGCCTCCTCGCCCGACGCGCCGACTCGCGCGATCCGGCGCAAGCCGCCGTCCAGCAACGTGCGCACCCGCTCCTCCGCCGAATAGGCGAAGCCGACCTTGCGATCCCACTGGTACTCGCCCGCCGCCATGCCGTAGGCGCCCTGCTCCCACGGATTGGCCGCACCCCAGGTGTGCTCGTCGAAGAGCGCCATTTCTTCGTAGGCGCGCTCCACCTCGGCGGGGACCTCCGGGCTCGGCGCGTCTGCGACCACGTCCGCCAGCGCATTCAGCGTCTGGGCGGTCCGGATGTCGCCCTGGGACTGTCGGTTCCTGCCCAGTGGCACGGCGGCGGACCCGATGCCGTCCGCCCACCAGTCGGTCCAGTCGCCCGCAAAGGTGTCCAGCTGGTCTCCGAGCCGCTCCTCGACCTCACCGAAGAAGTCCCGATTGAGCGACATTCGCAGGCGGGGATACTCCCACTGCTCGTTCCACTGTCGGACGATCTCGGACGGCACCAAGGACGGGGAGGCGTTGTCGGCGAAGGCGCCCTGCACCCGGAGATGCAGGATGTCGTGCGGGTACGGGTCACGCCGGAGGTCGATGCCGGCCAGGCTGCCGGAGAGCCAGTCCCCGGTGTGCCCATAGGGGTACGGCAGCTGGGCAAGGGCGTTGAGGTACTCGGGCAGGCTGCTGACCACGTCGTCGTAGCCCGATCCGAAGCCGAGGACGATCGCCTCCATGTAGGCAATGCCGAACAGGGTATCGGTGTACCAGACGAGGAGACGCTCGCCGTCCGGCGCCTGCCAGTAGAATGGCCGCGTGAGATCCTGGCCGTCGCGCATGTGCGGGATCGACCGGCCGGCATAGTTGTGCGCCACGGACAGGTACCTGATGCCGGCGTCGGTCAGGAGGGTCGAGAGCCCGATCGTCGCGCCGGGCACGTCGGTCTGCATGGCTGTGATGATCTCGACACCCAGCTCGTCGCGCAGCGCCTGGGTGAACGACAGCTGCCTGGCCAGCTCGTCGAAGGAGTACGCCTCGGTGTGCATGCTGAAGGGAAGCGCGTTGATCTCGATCCGCCCTTCACGCACCCGCTGGACGAGGGCCTCGCGCGCCCACGCCGGCCGCGTCCGGAGCCAGTGCTTCAGCGGCCAGTTGACCTCGATGGTCCAGCGGAATCGCGAGTCATCGGGCCAGTCATCCGTCAGGACCGCACGCTCCAGCGCTCCATCGATGTAGGCCAGCTGCGACGCCATGACCTCGACCTGTGGGTCGGTGTACCCGATGTCGTAGTGGGAGTGGTGCACGAGGTGAATGGTCCACGTCCGCTGCGGCGTCACCTCGAACGGCACCGAAGCGACGACCGACCCGTCGACGACCGCCTCGAAGGTCAACGGCCGGACCTCGTCCACCTTCGGCACGAGCAGGAACACCGACTGTGGCCGCTCGGCCCGTTCCGCCGGTTGCTCGTCGACCACGGTGTCGCCGTCGCGCAGCCGCACGGTCAGCGATGGCGCGTCTCCCGGCTGCCGGATCCGCACCCGAACCGCCTGGCAGAGCCGATCATCGACCCGGCGGAAGAGCGGCACGTTGCTGACCCTGATGGCAAACGGTCCCGCCTCGAGATCGATCCCATCCGTCGCGTCGATGAGCTGCTTTCGGTAGCTCGCGGGTGTTCTGGTTGCGAATTCATCCTGTCGATCAACTGGCATGGTTGTCCCTCTGCACGATGCATGCATTCGGCACCGGGCGTGGCGCAACGCCCGGTGCCTTCCCTGGTACAAGCGGAGGTCCCGCTGCCCTTCGAAATCGAACGGGGTGTCAGCCCACCGGCAACGCCACCCCCTGAATGCCCGTCTCCACGGCGGTCACATGCCACCGACCAAGGTTCGCGATGAAAAGCTCGCTTCCGCGGAAGGCGCAGTTTGTCGGGTGACACAGGGTATGGGCCTCGGGATCGTCGACGAAGATCTCGAGGCGTCCCTCCGCACTCAATCGCAGGATGCGCGACGGCTCATAGCAGGCGATGTACAGGTTGCCCTCCACGTCGAGGGCCAGACCGTCGGGCAACTCGTTCTCGAGTACGACCACCTCCTCGGCCGCGCCCGCCGTGCCGTCGGCCTCGATCGGGATGCGCACGATCCGCCGCGCGAATGTCTCCGCGACGTAGAGCGCGGACGCGTCCGCGGCCAGGGCCATGCCGTTGGCGAAGGCGAGCGGACGATCGTACCAGCGATCACCCTCACCGGTATCCAGGTCGAATCTCCACACACCCGGAGCCGGCGGCGCCGGTCCGGCACTTTCCGAGACGTAGAGGGCGTTGCGCCGCGAGTCGACCACGACCCAGTTGGGCGGCCCCTCCGCCCGCTCATCGAAGGACGCGAACCGGGTCAGCTCGCCACTCCCCGGATCGAACCTGAAGACGGCCCGATACTTGAGATCGCAGGTATAGAGACGGCCGGAGGCGTCGAACGCCATCCCGAGCGTGAACCCGCCGGTCGACGCCCGCTCCTCGAGGACGCTGCCGTCAGCTGAGAGACGATACATCTGGCCGAGCTCGCCACCGCACCAGATGTTGCCCTCGCGATCGACCGCGATCCCCTCCGGGTGGAGCAGGCGCGGCTCGGTCACGGTGCCGTCATGAACGATCCGGCACTGCTCGATCGACAGAACGGGGGTCATGAGCGACAGCTCCTCTCGTTCGATCGTGCGATTCCATCCGCACGGTCCCTTGGTGAATCGTCCGTGAATATCCGTCGAGGCTCGCCTCCTCCCTCGATCCGAGTCCCGCCCGGTGCGCGGAGGCAGGCGACGTGCCTCAGCCGGACGTCCTGGGGGTCAGTGGTGGCACGCGCGTATCGGCCGGATCGGCCCACTGCTCGTTGGGCACCAATGCATACCAGTCGCGACGTCCCGGATCGCGGTCGTAGGCGTACCCGCCGAGCTCCCGATACAGCTCCGCGTATTGGCGGACCTTGTCGTGATCGAGCCGCACGCCGAGACCCGGTCCTTCCGGTACCCTGATCCTGCCGTTCTCGTACCGCATCTTCCCGCCGACGATGATGTCGTCGGTCAGGTGGTGGTAGTGGGCGTCGGCGGAGAACGTCAGGTTCGGCAGCACCGCACCGAGGTGGAGCATCGTGGCGAGCTGGATGCCGAGCTCGCCCGACGAGTGCACGGCCACCCCGAGCTGGAAGGTCTCGCACACCCCCGCCGCCTTGATGCACGGGCGGATGCCACCCCAGAACGTGGTGTCGAGCAGCACCACATCGATCGCCGGGGAGAGCACATTGGCGGCAAGCTGCTCGAAGTTCACCACCACCGTGTTCGTCGCCGTCGGGATATCGACCATGGACCGAACGCGGCGCATGCCATTGAGCCCCCAGGTGGGGTCCTCGAAGAAGTCGTTGCGCAGATCCTCGATCGCCTTGCCGAACCGGATGCTCTGCTCGACGCTCAGCGCGCCGTTCGGGTCATACCGAAAGCTGTCGCCCGGCAGCGAATCCGCCAGCGCGCGATACGCCTCGAGCTCGTAGTCCGGGTGGAACACGCCTCCCTTGAGCTTGTGCGACGTGAAGCCGTACCGATTCCGCAGATCGCGGGCATGCTCGACGAGCTGTTCCGGCGTGCGCACCTCACCCTGTCCGGTTTCCGGGTTGGGGTACCGGAAAAAGAGGTAGCTCGCGAATGGCACGCTGTCGCGCAGCTTGCCGCCGAGCAGGTCATGCGCCGGGAGCCCCGTCTTCTGGCCGATGAGGTCGATACAGGCGAACTCGATCGCAGCAAGCATCTGGGTGCGATTGTTGTAGAGGCTCGCCGTGGGATTGGCGATCTTGAACCGCAGCGCCTCGAGCTCGAAGGGGTTGTGCCCGACCAGGTATGCCTTCAGTGCCCGAAAGGCCTCCTCGGCACTCTCGCCGCCACCGCCCATCTCGCCGAGGCCGACCAATCCGTCGTCGGTCTCGACCTCGACGATGGTCCGCACGAAGCGCCCCCAGTGCGCCCCGTTCGAGTGGCGCAGCGGCGCCTCCAGTGGCACCGTCACCGTCGTCGGTCTGATGTCGACTATCTTCATGCTCGCGCCATCCCCCGATCGGTCTGTACATCGGAACGCCGGTCGGATTTTCGATCCATCGCGGTTCACTCCCATACCCTGTTTCGTGTTGTAATCATCTAATGACTTATTGATTGGTTTGTCAATGGGGAGCCGTGCCGTTCAGCCGACGGGTTGCCCGGACCCGACGGCGGGCGTAGGATGCACTTCTCGACACCCGCGCGAACTCGCAAATACATCGGAGGCACCATCATGGCGGTCGAAACGGTCGGCATTCTCAGCCCCGGCGACATGGGTCATTCGATTGGGCAGCGACTGCGGGAGCACGGCCTGCGCGTCCTCACCTGCCTGGAAGGACGCAGCGCGCGATCCCGCGAGCTGGCCAGCGAGGCCGGCATCGACGATGTGCCCACCCTCGCCGACCTGGTGCAGGAGGTCGACATTCTCATGTGCGTGCTGGTGCCGTCAGCCGCACCAGCCGTCGCACGGCATGTCGCCGAGGCGATGCGCACCACCGGCGCGACCCCCCTCTATGCCGACTGCAACGCGATCTCCCCGCGCACCGTCCGCGGCATCGCCGAGACGATCTCGGCCACGGGGGCGGCAGTCGTCGACGTGGGCATCATCGGCCCGCCACCACGGAAACCGGGGACCCGCTTCTACGCATCCGGCCCGGCAGCGGACGCGTTCAGCGAGCTGCGGAACCATGGCCTCGATGTGCGCATCGTCGAGGGCGATGTCGGTCAGGCCTCCGCCGTGAAGATGTGCTACGGCGCGCTGACAAAGGGACTCCAGGCGCTGGCGACCGAGCTGCTCGTCGCGGCTCGACTCGCTGGCGTCGACGAGACGCTGCGAGCCGAGCAGGAGACATCGATGGCCGAGGTCCTGGGCTGGGTCGCAGCCGGGCTGCCGATGATGCCGCCCAAGGCCTATCGCTGGGTCGGCGAGATGGAGGAGATCGCCTCATTCTTCAGCGATCTCGGCATGACACCGGACATGCTGAGCGGCGCCGCCGAGATGTATCGCCTCGTCGCGGACACGCCAATCGGCAGGGAAACCCCGGAGAACCGCGATCCCAACCGGGACATGTACGGCGTCGTCGCGGCGCTGGCCGATGCGATCGGCCAGCGGTCACAACACGCGGAAACGCCAGCCGTCCACAACCCGACGAACCCGCCGCACATCGCAGACTGAGCTCGTCCCCGGTCAGCCTTGCCGCTGCCGCAGCAGCTGGACGGTCATGGACGTGTGGCCGAGGTGCTCCCGCGCGTGGCCGTAATTGTTGATTAACCAGTGCAACCCTGTCTGCGGATCCCGTCCGGGCCGAACCCGAATGGCGGCCAGATCGTCATCGGTGATCGCTGCGGCGTGCTCGGCGAGACGCTGGTCTCCGAGATCCAGCGCCGCGAGGAGGTCCGCCTTCGTCGAGCCCGAGACGCGGAACTCCGCGTCCCGATCACGGTCGCTCGCCAACCCGCGCACGAGGCACAGGGTGTCGAGCTCCGAGCCGAGCGTATGGATCACCAGGACTGCGATCGAGTTCATGTCGGGTCCGGGTGACCAGTCGAGCGCATCGTCCTCGAGTCCGTCGACGATCTCGCGAAACTGCTGGTGAACGCCCCGGTAGAGATCGACAACGGTTGAGACGGTTGTGTTCATCGCAAAGACACCTCTCTCGGTGAAAACCAGCATGCGATCGAAGGTCACTGGGTCCCGCGCAGCTGCTCGAGGGTCTGACTGACCGATATCGTGTCCTCCGCCACGGCGACCTCGAGCAGGCCGATCCCGTCGTGGGCGAGCACCGTTCGCACGCCATCAGCGATGTCGGCGTTGTGCTCGACCCGTACACCGATCCCGCCGAACGCCTCGACGTACCTCACGAAATCCGGGCTCCTCAGCGAGGTGCCGGCCACCCGACCCGGGTAGGCGCGCTCCTGGTGGAGCCGGATGGTGCCGTACATCGCGTTGTTGAAGACGACGCAGGTTACCCGCAAGCCGTGCTGCGCGGCGACGGCCAGCTCGCTGCCGGTCATCAGGAAGCCTCCGTCCCCGGCAACGGCGACGGACGGCACCCGGTTCGCCCGCACCAGCGCCGCGGCGATAGCCGCCGGCACCGCGTAGCCCATCGCCCCCGACGTTGGCCCGAGGAAGGTGCCCGGCCGGGTGTACCTGAAGTATCGGGAAAGCCAGCCGTAGAAGTTGCCCGCATCGCAGGTGATCACCGCGTCCGGCGGCAGCTGACGCTGCAGCTCGGCGATCACGAGCGCGGGATCGACCAGGCTCGCGACGGTGGATGAGGCGGGAACCACGGTCGCGCGCTCGAAGGCCGCTCGATCCTTCCCGTTTCGCTCCGACCGATCGGGCCATGTCTCGGTGCTCGCGGCCGCATCGAGTGCGGCAATCGCCGCCGCGGCGTCGGCGACCAGCGCCACGCGCGCCGGATAGCTGCGTCCGATGACCTCGGGCGAGGCATCGATATGCACCAGCGTGGCTCCCTCGCCCGGGATCGTGTACCCGAAGGTCGTGAGCTCCCCAAGCCGGGTGCCGATCGCGACGACGACGTCCGCCTGTCGTGCCCGCTCGATCACGGCCTGGGGAGCGCCAATCGACAGGGAGCCAAGGAAGAGCGGATGGTCGTTGGGGAAGACGTCGTGACGACGGAACGCCGTCATCACCGGCACGCCGGTCCGCTCAGCCAGCGCCACGAGCGCGTCCGTTCCCCTGGCGCGAAGCACACCGCCACCCGCGATGATCAGCGGACGACTCGCGCCGTGCAGCAACCGGACCGCCTCGGCGATCCCGCCCGGGTCGGGCGCGGCGACAGGCGTCGCCGCCGTCTCCGGCAGGCGTGCGGGGACCTCGTCGTCGAGGATGTCGCCACGCAGCGCAAGGGCGACGGGTCCCGGGCGCCCCGAGACGCTTCGTCGAAACGCCTCGCTGGCAAGGTCCGGCAATCGCTCGCCGGTGGGGACCTCCACGGCCCACTTCGTGATGTGCGAGAGGAACGGCGCCAGCTCGACTTCCTGGAGCGCCTCCCGGTGACGGAATGGCGTCTCGACCTGACCGACCATCGCGATCAGTGGAGTGGAGTCCTGCCGGGCGGTGTGGATGCCGATGGTCAGGTTGGCCGTACCGACGCCGCGGGTGCCCATCGCGATCGCCGGCACTCCGGTGAGCTTGCCCACGGCCTCCGCCATGAAGGCTGCTCCGCCCTCGTGGCGCGTGCCGATCAGCCTGATGCCGTCACGCTCGTAGAGGGCATCCAGCAGCCCCAGGAAGCTCTCGCCCGGGACGCCGAATGCGAACCGCACGCCCTGACGCTCGAGAATCCGCACCGCCGCGACGCCGGCCCGGATGCGTTCTCCCGCCATGACTCTCCCTTCGCTCGGTGCACCCGCGCATGCACGTCGGTTTGACCGGGTCGTTGATTGGCCATAGTATGCGCTGGACTGGAGAAGCGAAAGCCCCACGGAGCCAGTTCGACGCTCCGATGAAGGGAGGAGTGAGCACCATGGCAGAACGCGTCGGATTCATCGGACTCGGCATCATGGGCAAGCCGATGGCGGGACATCTCGCGACGGCTGGGTACGAGCTGGTGGTGCACAATCGCAGCCGGCAGTCGGTCGACGAGCTGACCGGGGCGCACGACAACGTGAAGGCCGCCACCTCGCCGCGCGAGGTCGCCGAGCAGTCGGACATCGTCATCACCATGCTCCCCGACTCGCCCGACGTCGAGGATGTCGTCTTCGGCGAGAACGGCCTGCTCGAGGCGATGGGCGACGGGAAGCTGCTGGTGGACATGAGCACCATCGCCCCGGCAACGTCGGTCCGGGTGAGCGAGGCGCTCAGGGAGAAGGGGGCCTCGGCGCTCGACGCCCCGGTCAGCGGTGGCGACAAGGGGGCGATCGCCGCCACCCTCAGCATCATGGTGGGCGGCTCCGAGGCCGACTTCGAGCGTGCGAAGCCGCTGTTCGAGGTGATGGGCAAGACGATCGTGCACGTCGGCGGCGTCGGGGCCGGGCAGACCGTCAAGGCCTGCAACCAGATCGTCGTGGCCATGCACTACGCCGCGCTCAGCGAGGCCCTCGTGCTCGGCTCGAAGGCCGGCGTGGCACCGGAGAACATCGTCCAGGTGCTCAACGGTGGTCTCGCCGCCAGCAGGGTGATGGAGATGCGCGGCCCGACGATGCTCGAGCACAACTTCCAGCCGGGCTTCCGGGTGGACCTGCACCGCAAGGATCTCGGGATCGCGATGGCGACGGGGAAGGAGTACGAGGCGCCGCTGCCGGTGGCGGCGCTGGTCGCCCAGCTCTACGAGGCGCTGGCAACCAAGGGTGGCGGCGACCTGGACCACTCGGCGCTCCTCACGATCTACGAGGACCTCGCGAACCACAGGGTCGGTGCCTGACGGGAGCCGGTCGCTCCGGTGACGGGGTGACCGGACGTATCGGCGAGTCGCGGCATCACGTGCCGATACGCGCGGTGATGAGCCCACCTCAGTCTCTGAATCGTCTACGGGCCGGCCGTGTGCCGGCCCTCACCGCGTACGCCCCTGCAGCTCGACCGCGCGGCGGCGCGCGGAGCGATCGTGTCGTCCTCAGCGTCGTGCGCTCCCCACTGCGCGTGTTGTCCCTCCGATCGACATGCCAGGTGGGGGTTGGCAGGAGCGTTCCTCGACCTCACGCGCCGGAGCTCGCCAGCAGGGCCCGGAGCTGCTCATTGCGGTCGAGGTGGCGCGGTCGCCCGTGGCTCGCCCCGAAGGGCAGGCCACCTATGTCCCGGCGAGCCGGGCGACGACCGGCGCCATGTTCTGGCGCTCGCCCTCGAGGAACGTGTAGTACGAGATGCCATACCGCTCCCGGTGGCGCTGGAGATCCTCGACCATCTGCTCGTGGCTGCCCACCAGCATGTGGGGTGAGGCGAGCACGTCCTCGGCCGTCACGCCCAGGGAGCCGGCCAGCCGCTCCGCCTCGCCCATGCGATCGTCGGTGACGATGACATCGCTGACCATCGCGGCGAGCTCGATGTCGGCAAAGCGCTCCCCGGCGGCGTCCCGCACCCAGCCGATCTTCGCGTCGATGCGCTCCGGGGTCATGTCGGCGACGTCCTTGGTGCCGTCCGGCAACGCGCGGGTGGTGATGTTGACCGTATTCGCCTCCCGTCCGGCGACTGACAGGATTCGCCTGCCTCCCCCGCCGATCACGAACGGCGGGTGGGGCCGCTGCATCGACCGTGGCACGAGCGCGAGCGCCTCGGTGCGATAGTGCTCCCCCTCGAAGGTCATTCGCTCCTCCGCGAACGCACGCTTCATGAGGTGCACCGCCTCGACCATGCGGCCGATCCGAACCCCCACCGGGTCGAAGGGGATACCCGCCTGGACGTACTCCTCACGGAGCCACCCCGCCCCGATGCCGATCTCCAGCCGCCCCTCCGACAGGACATCGACCGTCGTGAGCGCCTTCGCCAGCACCACCGGGTGGCGGAAGTCGTTCGCGAGCACCATGGTGCCGAGCCGGAGGGCGCTGGTGGCGACGGCTGCCGCACCGAGGGTCGCGAGCGGGTCGAGCCCGCGGACGAAGTGGTCCATCAGCACGTAGGTCGAGTAGCCGGCGCCTTCGATCCAGCGCAGGCTCTCCAGCCAGTCGTCGCGCGGCCCCAGCGTGCGACTCTGGATGCCGAAGCGAAACGGCCGTGTCATGGGCTCGCTACCCCTTGCGCGCGGTCTTCCAGCGCTCGTACTCGGCACGTGTCTCGTCGCTGGGCGGATAGGTCCCGCGCAGCGGTGCCCCACCCTCCACTTTCTCCAGGATGAAACGCTCGAGATCTTCCTGCTCGGCGGCGGGGCGGGCGACCTCGTCGGCGAGGTAGCGCGGGATCACGACCACGCCCTCCTCGTCGCCCACCAGGATGTCTCCCGGATAGACCGGCACGCCGGCGCAGGCGATCGGCACGTTGATGTCGACCGCATGGTGCACGGCGAGGTTGAGCGTCGCGGAGCGGCCCTTCACGAAGACCGGGAACGGCTGCCTGGCGATGTCCTGCGAGTCGCGCACGGCACCGTCGGTGACGACCGCCTCGGCCCCGCGCACCCGCATGCGGGTGATGAGGATGTTGCCGCCCGACGCCGCACGGGTGTCACCCCGGCAGTCCTGCACGAGGACCTGGCCTGGCCCCACCATCTCGACCGCCTTGCGCTGCGGCATCTCGGGGTTCCGGAACACCTCGAGGGTGTCGATGTCCTCCCGCATGGGGATGTTGCGCAGCGTGACCGCCTCGCCCACGAACCGGCAGTGGTCGGGGTTGAGCGGCGCGAGGCCGTTCAGGAACACGTTGCGCAGCCCCCGCTGGAAGAGCTGGGTGGTGATCGTGGCGACGCTGGCCTGCCGCAGCAGGTCGAACGTGTCCGGCTGTAACGGCGCGTACTCGGACATCTGGCCCTCCCCGAAGGCTCACCTGTTTACGGATGCCTGACGTGGTGGCAGCATATCAACGGCAGGAAATCATGTAAACGATGCCGATCGCACCCAGCGGGAGCAATCCGTGAAACTGACGCGCATCGAGACCATCCACCTCGGCGAACACGCGAACCTGCTCTTCCTGCGACTCCACACCGATGCGGGTCTGATCGGGCACGGGGAGACCAAGGACGCACCGGCGGCGCTCGAAGGGTTCATCCACGACTACGCGGCACCGCTCCTGCTCGGCGCCAACCCGCTCGCGATCGACCGTCACTGGCGCACGATCTACGAGCTCGGGTTGCGATGTGGCGTGCTCGGCATGGAGATGCGCGCGCTGTCGGCCATCGACATCGCGCTCTGGGACATCTTCGGCCAGGCGGTCGGGCAACCGATCTACCAGCTCCTCGGCGGGGCGAGTCACGACCGCGTCCCCGTCTACAACACCTGCGCCGGGCCGGTCTACGCACGCACGCTCGACCGCACCGCCGGGCGGGGAGCCGCCGGCGTCTAGGAGGATCTCGATGCGTTCATGACTCGGGCCGATGCGCTGGCCGAAGAGCTGCTCTCCGAGGGCATTCGGGGCATGAAGATCTGGCCGTTCGATCCGTACGCGCCCGCCACCGGAGGCCAGCGCATCGGACTCGAGGAGCTTGACCGCGGGCTCGAGCCGTTCAGGAAGATCCGGCAGGCGGTCGGCAACCGGATGGAGATCATGGTCGAGGGGCACGGCCTCTGGGCGCTTCCCGCGGCGCGGCGCATCGCCCAGGCGGTCAAGGAGTTCGAGCCGCTCTGGATCGAGGACCTGATGCCGCCGGACACCATCGACGCCCTCGCCGAGCTTCGGGCGAGCACCAGCACGCCGATGCTCGTGAGCGAGATGCTGCAGACCCGGTACGCGTATCGGCCCGTGCTCGAGGCGGGCATCGCCGACATCGTCATGGTCGACCCTTCGTGGTGCGGTGGCATCAGCGAGGCGCGCAAGATCGCGCACATGGCGGAGACGTACCGGAGACCGGTGACATTCCACGACTGCGCCGGGCCGATCAACCTCTTCGCCGGTCTGCACCTGGCATACAACGCGCCCAACACCATCTACCAGGAGACGGTGCGTGCCTTCATCCGCACGTTCTATCCGGACCTCGTGACGAACACCATCGTGATCGAGGACGGCCACGCATTGGCACCCGACGGTCCGGGACTCGGCACGGCGTTGCTGTCGGACGTCCTGGACCGGTCCGACGCACGGGTGAAGGTCACCGAGCTGGCGTGAGGCGGTGACGGTCCGCCGAGAGGGGGTTCCATGGCAGGACACGGATACGATCGGCCGCTCCGCGTCGTGCTCGCGGAATGGCAGACCGAAGAGGCATTCCACAGGGCCATCACCACCCCTGCGGAGCTGATCGCATCACCCGGGCTCGGCGACGACCAGGTCGCGCCTCTCCTCGGCGACGCCGATGTGCTCATCTCACGGCGGTTCACCGCCGCCATGGCGACCAAGGCCCCGCAGCTCCGCCTGATCCATACGCCGGGCGCCGGCATCAACGAGATCGATCTCAGCGCCGTCCCCGACCACACGACCGTCTGCAACGTCTACGGTCACGAGAGCAGCATCGCGGAGTACGTGTTCATGGTGCTGCTGGCGCTCAACCGCGACCTGCTGAACATGGATCGGCGGTTCCGGCAGTTCGACTGGAGCGATCGTGCCAGGGGGCCCCAGCGGGATCTCTCGGGAAGCACACTCGGCACCGTCGGGCTCGGGCGCATCGGTCGTGAGGTTGCCCGGCGTGCGAGGGTCTTCGGCATGCGCGTCGTGGCGGCGACCCGTACACCCCGGCCGGACCACGCCACCGAGCTCGGAATCGACCGCCTGGTGGGCATGGACGGACTCGGCGGCATCCTCTCCGAAGCCGACGTCCTGGTCGTCGCCGTGCCACTCGACCGGGACACGACCGGACTCCTCGGTGCCCGAGAGCTGTCCCTCCTCAGGCCGAGTGCCTATCTTGTCACCGTCGCCCGCGGACCGGTCATCGATGAGGACGCCCTCTTCGAGGCGCTATCGGGCCGGCGCATCGCCGGCGCGGCGATCGACGTCTGGTATCGATATCCGGACGACAGGATCCACGGCGCACCGTCCGCTCGTCCATTCCATGAGCTGGACAACGTCATCCTCACGCCGCACATCGCCGGCTGGACCCATGGGACATTCGCCCATCGGTGGGCGCGCATCAACGAGAACCTCTCCCGGCTCGCGAGCGGCGCGCCGCTGCTCGACGTGGTCCACCCAGGCTGACCTCCTCGCCCGCATCCGCTCGAATGGGCGTGTTGACACGATTCGGCGCGTGCTGTTTGATGAGGACTATCGAACACGTCGGTCCATATCGAGGCAGCGTCCAGTGAATCGGCGCGCGGTGGCTCCCTGTCGGCATGATGTCGATCCGGGCAGCCTTGCGTATCCGTTCATCCACGCAGGAGGAGCGACACGATGAGCAGCGGGCATCACGAGCGTCTCGAAGCACTCATGCAGGAAGCGGCCCAGCGGGGCTACACGCGGCGCCAGCTCGTCTCCCGGGCGGCAGCGCTCGGGGTGGCACTCCCGGCCGCCGGGGTGATGCTCTCCGGTGCGAGGTCAGCCGTTGGCCAGTCGGAGCCATCGGGTCGGATCGTGCTGGCGATGACCGTCGAGCCGGACAGCCTCGAGAACTGGCGCGCCTACAGCACCGACGGTCACCCGGTGCTCCGCAACGTGATGGAGGCGCTGCTCAACCGCGATCCCGTGACCAACGAGCTCGTGGGCGAGCTCGCCACGAGCTGGGAGCAGACCGACGACGTCACCTGGCGATTCACCCTGCGCCAAGGCGTCACGTTCCACAACGGCGAGGAGTTCAACGCCGAGGTGGCGGCCTTCGGTATCAACTACACCTGGTCGCCAGAGAACAACTTCCAGATCTACCAGTACGTCGGGCCCGACATGGAGGCCAGGGTGGTCTCCGACTACACGATCGACGTCGTCACCGAGGCACCCGACCCCATCCTGCCGTCGCGGCTCTACTTCTCGCCGATCCCGAGCATGACGCAGGTCCAGAACGAGCCCGACACGCTGCCCGACACCCCCATCGGCACCGGTCCCTATCGGTTCGTCGAGTGGAACCGCGGTCAGTACATCCTGCTCGAGGCCAACCCGGACTGGTGGGGGCACGGCGCCGATGATGCCTACGGCGAGGTCACGATCCAGGAGGCCGAATGGGTCTTCCGCGAGGAGTCGGCCGTCCGGGCCTCGATGATCACGACCGGTGAGGCACAGTTCGCCCGATTCCTCTCGCCTGAGGACTGCGCGACGACACCACAGTGCGTGACGGCCTCGAGCGTGGAGACGATCTTCCTGCGCCTCGACACCATGCACCCCGCCATGAGCGATGTGCGGATCCGGGAGGCGATCGCCCTCGCGATCGACAAGGAGGCCGTGGCCCAGCAGCTGTTTGGCGGCGGTGAGCCCGCATCGCAGCTCGTCGGTCCGTCTGCGACGGGCTACAACGACGAGCTGGAGCCGTACCCCTACGACATGGAGCGCGCGAAGCAGCTGGTCGAGGAAGCCGCGGCTGACGGCGTCGACGTCTCCGCCCCGATCCACGTGGTCACGCGCCAGGGCATCTACCTGCGCAACGACGAGTTCGCCGAATACGTGGCGAACCAGCTGAACGAAATTGGCCTCACCGCCGACAGCGAGGTCATCGAGATCGCCCAGTACAACGAGCAGTACGACCTCAACTACCACGACGTGCCGCCGGAGCGGGGCTGGATCGGTACCAACCCGCACGGAAACGAGATCATGGACGTCAGCAGCACGGCGCAGGCGTACTACAGCTGCGATGGCGGCTCGTCGACCTACTGCAATCCGGAGCTGGACGCGGCGCTCGAGGAGGCCCGCACGCTCACCGGCGAGGAGCGGGAGGCGGCGCTGGCCGAGGTCACGAGGATGTACTACGAGGACTACGGCGCAATCCCGATCATCCACATGCCGCTCAACTACGGGCTCGCCGAAACCCTTGAGTGGGAGCCTCGGCTCGACGGCTTCATCCTCCTCAAGGAGATGCGCCTCACCTAGGAGCGTGCCAACCACGTCATGTCGCGTCGGTACCGGCATCGGAGATTCCGGGCCGGTGCCGCGAAACACCGGCACCACGTCTGGAGGGTGGCGTCATCGCTCGCTATCTGCTTCGTCGATTGCTGCACTCCCTGCTGATCCTGGTGGGGCTCGTCATCGTCGTGTTCTTCGTCACGCACCTGCTGGGTGACCCCGCCCGGCTGATGCTTCGTCCGGAGGCGACCGAGGAGCAGGTCCAGGCGCTGCGGGACTCGCTCGGGCTCAACGACCCCCTGCACGTCCAGTTCGGCCGCTACATCTCGGACCTCTCCCGAGGAGATTTCGGAGATTCCATCTGGCAGCGCGTCCCCGCGCTGCCGATCGTGCTGGACCGCATCCCGGCCACGCTCTACCTGGCCGGTGTGACCATGCTGATCGCGTTTCCGCTGGCCATCGTGCTCGGTGTCATCTCCGCCATCCGGCCACGATCGCTCGCGGACCGGATCGTGACGGTCATCTCCCTGACGGGCGTCTCCACGGCCGATTTCTGGCTCGGGCTGATGCTCATCCTGCTCTTCGCGGTGCAGCTCGGCTGGCTGCCGACCTCCGGTTACGGCGGCATCGACTACGTCATCCTGCCGGCCCTTGCGCTCGCGATGCGCCCCATGGGCCGCATCAGCCAGGTGGTTCGCAGCGCGATGCTGGACGAGATGTCCAGACCGTACATGGTGACCGCCCGCGCCAAGGGACTGAAGGAGCGGGTCGTGATCGTGTCGCACGCGCTCAAGAATGCGTTCATCCCCGTGGTGACACTCACCGGCGACGAGGCGTCCGTCATGCTGAACGGCGCGGTGGTGATCGAGACCCTGTTCGGCTGGCCGGGGGTCGGCATCCTGCTCATCCAGGCGATCGAGCGGCGTGACCTCCCGCTGATCGAGGCGTCGGTCATCACCATTGCCGTGATGATCGTCACGGTCAACCTGCTGGTGGATCTCGCCTACACGTTCATCGACCCACGGGTTCGCTACACATGAGCAGCGTCAGCAACGCCTCCACCGCCCGGCGACCACGCGCGAACACTTCCGCGACGCGCCTGCCGCGACGCAGCAATGTCCGGCTCTACGCAAGCGCGCTGGTCCACGACAGGCTGACCCTCGCCGCGGTGGTCTTTCTCGCCCTGCTCGTCGTCTGCGCGGTGTTCGCTCCGATCGTCGCCCCGTTCGACCCAGAGACGCAGAGCCTGATGCTGCGCAACCATCCCCCCATGACGGAGGCCGAGGACGGCGGGTTCCTGCCGCACCTGCTCGGCACCGACCAGCTCGGCCGTGATCTGCTGAGCCGCATCCTGTTCGGCGCCCGGGTATCCCTCACCGTGGGCTTCGCCGGCGCGATCTTCTCCGGTCTCGTCGGCATCACTCTTGGACTCATCGCCGGGTACTATCGCGGCGTCGTCGATGACATCATCATGCGTCTGGTCGACACCCAGATGGGATTCCCCTCCCTGATGACGGCGCTGCTCGTCCTCTATGTCCTCGGCGCCGGCATGTGGAAGGTGATTCTGGTGCTCGCCGTCACGCGGTGGATGGTCTATGCGCGCATCACGCGCGGGCTCGTGCTCTCCTCGCGCGAAGAGGTGTTCGTCGAGTCGGCCCGCGCGGTGGGCTGTTCGGACCGTCGCATCCTCGTCCGCCACATCCTGCCCAACCTGCTTTCGCCGCTGCTGGTGCTGATGACGCTCGAGGTCGCCACCATGATCCTCACGGAGGCATCACTCAGCTTCCTCGGTCTCGGCATCCAGCCACCGCAGTCATCATGGGGATTGATGCTGGCCCAGGGGCGCGCCTACGTGACGACCGCGTGGTGGCTGGTCACCTTCCCGGGCCTGGTCATCCTGCTCACCGCGCTCTCGCTGAACCTCGTCGCGACGTGGGCCCGCGCGGTGACGGATCCGGTCACCCGCTGGCGCTATCTCGGCGGCAAGGCTCCGTCGGAGACCCGGTAACACCCTCCAGTCCGACCGCCGTCCGCGCGGTGCGGTGTCAGCCTTCCGGGCAGGTCATCGCATCGCACCGACATGTCCAGCGTCCCTTGCCAGCAGGCCCGGGCGCTCGGTGCCCTCGTCCCCCAGGCGGCAATGCCGTAGGAAGTGACGACTTCCCAACAACCGCTTTACATTCATCTACCCGAACCGCAGAATAAGGTTGGGCCAAACGGTCGACAGGCGACATCACATAGGAAAATGTCAAGAGATACGACATCTGTTCGATCGGGGGCGGCACGCCCGCGACACCTCGTCGAGCCGGGGAGGCAGCAGGAGCGCGTCGGTGCGGCGCTCCAGAACGACACCGGTGCGTGTTCGAAGCAATCTCAAATGGAGGTCTGGATGAAACGATCTATACAGGACCGGGATCCCGGGTCGGCTCGCGCAAGCGGGCGGGTATCGCGCCGGTCCTTACTGGGACTCGGAGCAGGAGCCGGGGCGGCGGTGTTGAGCAGCAGGATGATGCTCGCCCATGACGCAACACCGGCGGCCGGCCACAATCACGGCCACGAGGCCGAGGCGAGCCCCCATGTCGCTCACGGCGGCACGCCTGCCTCGATGGCAGACGCGACCCCGGTCGCCACCCCGTTCGAGGGTGTCACCGGTCAGCCGCTCGTGCAGCCCGACGTCCGGGAAAGCAGTGGCGGCGTGCTCGAGACACAGCTCGAGGCGAAGCTCTCGCCGACCACGGTGGCTGGCAGGGATGTCACCAGCACCGTTTACGAAGGGTCCTTCCCGGGCCCGACGCTCGCCCTCTGGCCCGGGGATACGCTGCGCCTCAAGCTCATCAACAGCCTCGACGAGGCAACGAACATCCACACCCACGGCTTCCACGTCTCTCCGAAGGACAATTCCGACAACATCTACATCCACATCGGCGCGGGCGAGACGTTCGACTACGAATACCACCTGCCGGACAACCATCCGTCCGGCATCTACTGGTACCACCCCCACAGCCACGGTTTGACGGCGAAGCAGACGACCGGAGGAATGGCAGGGGCGATCATCGTCCGCGGCGGTCTCGACGAGATCGAGGGCATCGCCGGTCTCACCGATCAGATCATGGTGCTGCAGACGACGCAGTTCGACGGGAACGGCACGATGGTGCCGTTCGATCAGCAGTCCGTGGCCACCCGCATGCGGCTCATCAACGGGCAGCTACAGCCAACGATCCATATCCAGCCCGGCGAGACGCAGCGCTGGCGATTCGCCAACGCAAGCTCGGACGATTTCTTCCTGCTGAAGCTCGACGGCCACACATTCCACGTGATCGCCAAGGACGGCAACCCGTATGACGAGGTCGTGCCGGTCGACGAGATCCTGCTCGCGCCCGCGGAGCGCGTCGAGGTGCTGGTCCAGGCCACGACGACGCCCGGCAGTCACCAGCTGCGCTCTCTCGAGTGGGGCGAGGATTACCAGCTGCAGCCCGACGTTCTGCTCGCAACCATGGTCGTCGAGGGAGACGTGCTGGAGCCGCAGCCGCTGCCGACGACGCTCATTCCCTTCGAGGACCTCAGCACACTGCCGATCGACCGCCAGCGGGTGACGACCTTCGAGGAGCCGGGGCCGCCCCTGTTCCTCGCCATCGACGGCAAGCACTGGGAAGAAGACCGCATCGACCAGACGGTTCAGCTCGGCGCCCTCGAGGAATGGGTGGTCCGCAACACCAGCTCCCACCGGCATCCATTCCACATCCACGTCAACGACTTCCAGGTCGTTGCCATCAACGGGCAGCCCGTCAGGGCGCACAGCCTGCAGGACACCGTCAACCTGCCCCCGAACAGCGAGGTCACGATCCGGATGCGCTTCGCCGACTTCACCGGCAAGTTCGTCTACCACTGCCACATCCTCTCCCACGAGGACTTCGGCATGATGGCCAACGTCGAGGTTGTCGAGTAGTCGAATGGTCCGCCAGACAGATCGCCTCCGCACGAGGCAGGGGAAGTCGCCATGCAAAGACGCAACATCGTTCTGGCTCTGATCTTCCTGCTGACGCTCGCCCCCGCGGCGAGCCTCGGCATGATGACCGCACAGGACGCCACACCGATGGCTCCGGACGGCGCCACGCCGGCCATGGGGTCCCCGGTCGCATCACCGGTCGTCAGCTCGCAGGGCATCACGCTCGCCGTGGGTGGCCTGATCAACCCCCGCGGCATGACATGGGCCGATGACGGCACCATGTACGTCGCGCTCGCCGGCTCCGGCGGCACCACGATGGGCGAGTCGATGTCTCCCGACGAGCAGGAGTACGGACCGTTCTTCGCGGGCAGGACCGCCAGCGTCATCCGGGTGGAGCAGGTGCTCAACCTCACCGCCCAGGGATGTCCGGTCGCCGTCGCCGGGGGGCTGCCCTCCACCCGCGGCATGAGCGGTCATACCCAGGGGCCAGCCGACGTGGCATTTCTGGACGGCGAGCTGTACGTGCTCCAGGACTCCGGGTCCGCGGCGGCAACCGCCTACCCGGACATGCCGAACGGTGTCTACCGGGTCGAATCGGACGGATCCGTCACCCTCATCGCCGACATCATGAAGTGGCACGACGAGAATCCGGTCGCGCACGTGCCCTACGATCTCACCGTGGAGAGCGAGACGTTCGCGATGCTCCCCGGTGACAGCTTCCTGTGGGTGCTCGAATCGAACAGCGGCCAGGTCCTGCAGGTCACGCCCGACGGGACCATCACCCGCATCGCGGACCTCTCCGAGGGGCACCCGGTCCCGACCGGATTCGCGCTCTCCGACGATGGAGGCGTCTACGTCGGCTTCCTCACCCCGGCCCCCTACACCGACGGCTCGTCGAAGGTCGTCAAGGTGATGCCGGACGGTACCGTCACCGACGTCTGGACCGGGCTCACGGCGGTAACCGGCATCGCCGTCGGACCCGACGGCACCCTCTACGCGCTCGAGATGGCGACCAACACCATCGATGAGGCGCCGTTCATGCTGCCGGGCACCGGACGCATCGTTCGGCAGACCGGCCCGGACTCCCTCGCCGAGGTCGTCGTCGGGCTCGACTTCCCGATCGCGATGGAGATGGGACCGGACGACGCGCTCTACGTCGCCTTCCCGGCATTCGGTGCCGAGCAGGGACTCGGTGGCGTCTTGCGGGTCGACCTCAGCGCGCCCCAGCCGATGACGGTCTCGCCGGACATCCTTGGCCTCGACCAGTGCGACATCGCGACCGCCGCTCCTTCGACGCCGGTGCCGATGGACACGACCGCGACACCGGCCGCCACGCCAATGGCGACCCCGTCCGATGCCGCCGCGCGTGCGAACGACGACGGCAAGGCCGCCACCGGTGCGCAGGCGGTCCAGATCCAGAACTTCGCGTTCACGCCGCAAACGCTGGAGGTGCCTGTCGGCACCACGGTGACGTGGACGAACCTCGACACCGTCGCGCACACCGCGACAGCGGACGACGGCACGTTCAACTCGGGGAATCTCAACCCGCACGAGAGTTTCAGCTTCCGCTTCGACAAGCCCGGTACCTACGTCTACAACTGCTCCTACCACCCGAACATGCAGGGGACCATCATCGTCAAGTGACGCGTCTACCGGGGCGATCGGCGTTGTCGCGAGTCGCCTCTCGCCGGGTCCTGACATCATCGATCGAGGTCATACGAAAGGAGGGATCATGTTGACGCACACGACTCGCTGAGGATCGATCGGACTGGGTCTGATCGCCATGCTGACGGTGGCAACCGCGAGTGCCGCCCAGGAGGCCACTCCGGCCGGTGTCTCTCCCGATGCCGCCGAATGCACCTTCGAGCCGCGGTCGATCGAGGATATGCAGGCACTCTACGGCACGCCGGCGCCCGAAGGGGCCGGAGAGGCAACGTCGGCCGTCCAGGCGACCCCGACCGACTTCACGCTGCCCGGGGGAGAACCTGCCGACGACGCGACGGTGGAGGAGATCACGGCGGCCATCCACGGAGTCGTGGCCTGTTACAACGCGGGTGACTATCTCGCCGGGTTCGGCGGCGTGACGGACGAGTTCCTCGTCTCCCAGGTCGGGCTTTCGCTCTTCGACGAGGATTTCGTCGCCGCCATGAGCGCCGAGCCGGTGCCGCTGGACGAGGACATGCAGACCGTGGTGCTCGGGGTTCGCGAGGTGACGGTGCTGGAGGACGGGCGCGTGGCGGTCCTGTTCGACGATCACAGCCCCTCCCCGCAGCCCGAGGGCATCGATGGCGTGGAGACCGACCTGTTCATCTTCAAGAACGTCGACGGACAGTGGCTGCTGGACGAGTCGATCGAGAACCTCGAGGGCACGTACGGTCCAGACTGGCTCACGGCATCGGCTGACTAGTCGGACTCGTCGCACACGAGCAAGCTTGACAGGATCGGCCGAGTGGACTGGACCCCCGGCCGATCCTGTCACACGCGTCACCGTTCCGTCCGAACATCATGCGAGACGGACGTCTCGGGTCATCCCGACGTCCGAGTCTGCATCACCAGTCGCGCCATGTCGGCCGTTCCGGCCGACATGGCGCGACCCGACAGGGGGCACAGGCGGGCCGATACGCACCGGCCGGTCCGGGTGAGTGAGACTCAAGCCCGTCATCGCTCCCCAGCATGCAGCCGGCGACGGGAGCCTGGAAGCATTCCCGCACGTGATTCGGAACCACAACGGTGGCGACCATGTCGCCGGTCTCAACCAGAGGGCCCGCTTCCTCCCGAATCAGCGCTGCCTGCAGCGACTCACCCGCTTCCGCCCCCCCGGCGGGGCAGACGAGGTATCGGCGGCCCTCCCGACCCCGTTCCACCAGCGGGATCGCATCCGCGTCGAGGGGGATCGCGCGCACCCGCTTCGGCGGCCCCATGCAACCATCAGCGGAAGCCCGAGCGATGCGATTGTGCGGGACAGGCCCTCCCACCCGACATCGCCAGGCAGCGGATCGTGACCGTTCCAGAGGACCCGACGCGCCTGGATGGAACGGGCATCCAGGCGCGTCGATCCCACCAATGGCGGGCTAGGTCAGGGCCGGGATCCGCAGCGCCGACGGATATTCCGGACCGGTGTGCACGTTCCACCGACCGCCGTTTCCTCCAAGGTACCCCGCAGGGAATTGCCCCAGGAGCGGGTTCCTCGGGAAGAACCACCGGTCACGCAGCTCGAGGACCAGCGTTTCACCGGCGTGGAACCGGGTCGCGGAGGGCAACAGACCGATATCGAGGCGCATCACCGCCCCAGGCGAAAGGGGCAGACGCCGATCGTGCGGGTGATAGGGCTCCCACTCGGTCGACTTCGCCTCGTCCAGATCACGGTGCGAAGCCAGCAGCCAGCCATGGGTGACCAGGGCGCGATCGAATCCGTAGGACCCCTCGAAGCCTACCTCTCGGCCATCGACGACCTTGCGCACCCCGGCGAAAACCGGCAGATCGTCACGCTCGGTCGAGATATAGAGCGTGAGCCACATCGGTCCCACGACGTCTGTCGTCGCGTCGAAGCGATACTCGAACCGGAACGGGACTCCCTTGCCCTCTACCGACAGGCTGGCTGCTGCTTCCGGGCACCGATTCTCGAGCGAGCGATGCGTGGCGCTGAGGTAGAGACGTCTCGCAACCGCTTCCCGGGGCGGCCAGTGATCGACGCCTCGCACCGACGAGATCGTCCTGGCGTCCTCCCGGATCTCGAGCCGCACGGTCGGCTCGTCGAGCATCCCGGTATCGTCACCCCGCAGGAACTGATCGAAGAATCGCTCCTGGGCCGCCAGCGCCTCCCGCCCGTAGTATGTCGCCCATTTCGGCCCGCGGTGGGTGTAAAGCCACTTCCGCTCGGAGCCGATCCGCCGGAACCCGTCGAACGAGCCACGAGCGTGAAGATTGTGGTCGGAGAAGCTCGCGCAGACCAGCGCCGGCACGTCGATCCGTTCGATCTCGCGATTGCGCGCTCTCCACCAGGCGTTGTCCAGCGGGTTCGCCTTCTGATCCCGCCGGAAGGTGACGGGACTGCGCCGCTGGAGTCGTTGCAGCGTCGACCACAGGATCGTGAAGCCATCCTCACGAATACCCCCGGGATAGGCGAAATCCCGGTAGGCATCCGTGAATCCCTCCCACGGGTTGATCGCGGCGAGATGGGGTGGGCGCGTTGCCGCCGCGGCCCACTGCGTGATCGCCAGGTACGAGACGCCCGTCATGCCGACCCGGCCGTTCGACCAATCGCGAGCGGCCGCCCACTCGATCAGGTCGTGGCAGTCGATCCCCTCCTGCTCCGACAGGAGCTCGCCGGTTCCTTCTGAATGGCCCCAGCCACGCAAATCCGCGTTGACGACGACATAGCCGCGCGGCACCCAGTGCGCAGGGTCGGGCGCCTCCCATGAGGTCCATGCCGAATGGGTCAGCGGCTCGCTCTGCGCCATGAGGCGGTACTGCTTCGGGATCCGATAGCCGCCTCCCCACCGGGCGCGGGAGGGCAGGCGGTCCTTGCCGTACGGGTGGGCACAGAGCAGGACCGGATACCGGCCGGACACCTCTGGCCTGAATACATTCACACGAAGGGTCACGCCGTCGCGCATGACCACCGGCACGTCCCGCTCGAAGACGATCCCCGCCGGCGGATCGGTTATCGTGACGGCGGGCCGAACCATGCGGGCGAGCTTGCGAAACGCATTTCTCACATCCTCCAAGACAGATGCCATCGCTCCTCCGCGCTCACGTCTCCCTGGCAGTCTCCGCTCCTCAATCGATGCGGAGTGTGTCGAATACCCGTCAGCTCCCGGGAACGCGGAGCCACGCGGCTCGGTCCAGCACCGGGTCGCGTGGCTCCATACGATTGCATCTTTCCGTGCACCAGGCCCTGCCTGACCCGCGCGAATGGTTTTGAAGCAGAGCCGGGCGCCCTCGGCCTACAACGACGCGCGGCGGCGCAGCATCAGCACAAGCGACGCCATGACGAGGAGCACGGCGCTCATGGAGAGCAACGACACAGCGGACGAACCCTCGCTGTCCACCGTGGCACCCGTTCCCGTATTCGGCAGCACATCGGTTGTCGGCTCGGCGGTCGGCTCGGTCGTGGGAGGCGTCTGCTCCTTCTGGAGCGTGTACGTCACCGTGGTGATGTCCTCGGTGAGCGTGACGGTGTCAACGATCTCGAGGTAATCGCCCGCGTTGATCGTCACGTCATGCGGACCATCGGCGAGTCCGGTGAACGAGAACTCGCGACCCGACGGGTTGCCGCCGGTATCCATGCAGATCGGATCGACCTCACCACTGACGCATACCTGACCTTCCGGGATATCCGATCCATCCTCGGTCTCGATCACGATGTTCAGGGTGAAGTGCATCATCTGTGCCGAAGCCTGGTTCAGCGACAGGCTACCGGCGACCATGAGCAACACGACAATGGCCAGTCGAAGCGGCGTCTTCACAACATCTACCCCCTCATCTCTGCATCAAGCGCCCACGCGATCTGGCGCGGTCAGATGGCTTCGCTGGCCAGACGAAAGCGGCCGTGTTCTCTCCCGGAACACCTGTCGTGCGAACGATCCAAAGGGTCCCAGGTGAGGACATTACGAAATGTGATATACGTCCCCTTTCAACGATATCACACACCAGGTCACATGTTTCCGGCACGTACATCGGCGTCTGAAATTGACGGGTAAAGGCACGAGATCTCGATACATCGGCACGTGCCCTCGATTCCTGATGACTCGCGACTATCTCCTGCGACTAGTCATTCGTACCTGCCACAGATATCCGGTCGGCTATTGCCAGGTGTGCCGATCATCTCGGTGTGACAAAACGACCGGTTTCATGCCACACTTCTTCCAGAAAGCACGCCAGGGATGGGTGCACACGTTGTCCAGCACCACACGATGGGCAGCGAAACGCGGAGCGCCGCATCGGCGTGCCGGACATTGCAGGGGCGATTCCACAAGAAACGCCAGATCATTGCCAAAAGGGGGACCAACATGCCACGAATCGAGACGATCAAGGTGAGTGAAGCACCACCGCCTCCCAGGAAGATGTCCAAGGTTGCGGCGGAGATCGTGAGCGGCATCAACAACCTGAAGAAGGATGAGGTGCTCAAGCTGGTTCCCGACGAGGGCAAGTCACTGCGCGGACTCAAGACCAGTGTGGGCCGCATCTCGTCGACCCACGGGCTCAAGATCGAGTCGTGGGACGATGGCGAGGCACTCTACGTACGACAGGCCGAAGGGTCGTCGACCTCCAGGCGATCCGGATAGGACGCAGGACAGAAGGCCCGCCTCCGGGAAACCGAGGCGGGCCTTCTGTCATTCCGGGCGTGGCGGGGGAGGTCAGGCGCGAACCGCTCCGTTCCCTCTCGACCTCCATCCGCTTCGCCCGTCTCTCCTCACGCCAGCGCTGCTCCCATGGCTCGCGGTGCGGACGGCAGCGCCCCGCCAACAGGCAGGTGCTGACAAGGTCGTGCGACAGGCGGTAATCGGTCGGCATCACCGATCACGCGGCGGTGTAGTTGAGCTCTTCGTAGCCTTCCAAGAAGCGATCCCAGTTCTGGCGGTCGATCCCGTCGCTCGCCGAGCGCTTGCGGGCCCGCCCGATGTCGCGCGATCGCTCCTCGGGACGTCCGCCTGCTGCTCCCTGGCGACGTGCAGGAAGATCCTGACGATCGTTCCCACGGTGGACAACAGGCGCCCGAAGGGGTTGATGTGCTCGAAGCGCCGCTCCAGCGCCTCGCCCGAGACGTCGCGGCCGAGCTCCTCCAGCATCGCCTGCTCATGACAGGAGCGATCGACGGTCCCAGCGCCGACCTGGCCATCGGGGTGGCCAGGTCGGCGCGCCAGAGGAAATGGGGCTTCGCGAACGCTCCCGCAGAGGACACGACTGCCTTCACGCGCCCACGGCCCCGTCCGGCTGTCCCGTACTGGATCGATCGGCATGGCAGCGGCACCCCTCGTGTCGGCGGCGTCTCGGGCGGACTCCAACGACGACTCAGGGCTTGCCGATGTCGGCCGCGGCCGCGAGCGGCTACTCGGGCAGCACCACGCCGAGCGCCGACAGCATGCCGCCGTCGACCTTGTACTCGCCGCCGGTGACGAAGCTGGCCCGGTCGCTCGCCAGGAACGCGATCACCTCCGCGACCTCCTCCGGCCGCGCGACCCTGCCCACGGGGTGCATCCTGCCCCAGCTCTCGAGCATCTCCTCGACCGTCTCGTCACCTCGCCACAGATCGGCCGACTCACGGAGCATCGGCGTGTCGACCGACGCCGGCAGCACGGAGTTCGCCCGGATGTTCTCGGAGGCGTAATCGACGGCGATCGTGCGGGTGAGTCCGATGATCGCCGACTTGCTCGTGCTGTAGGCAGCGACGTTCGTCTGGGTCGCGACACCCTGCACCGACGACACGTTGACGATCGCGCCGCCACCGCGCTTGCGCATCTCCGGGATCGCGAAGCGAGCCGTGAGATACATCGACTTGACGTTGACCGTCATCACCTCGTCCCAGAGCGACTCCTCGGTCTCCTCGACCGTGCCGTACCGCTGGATGCCCTGGCTGTTGACGAGGATGTCTACGCCACCGTACGTGTCCACCGCGAACCGGACCAGTGACCGTGCCCCATCGACGGTGCCGACATCGGCGGGAAAGCCGGTGGCATCCCCGCCGGCAGCCGCGATCGACTCGACCGTCTCGGACACCGCCTCGGCCCGGCGCGCACAGACGATCACCTGCGCCCCCCCGGCCGCCAGCCGCTCCGCAGCGGCCCGACCGATCCCCATCGAGCCGCCGGCCACGATCGCCACGCGTCCCTCGAACTCCCGCTCGACCATCGCTGTCATCCCTCCTTCTCCGCAAGCACCGTCATGGTCAGCCGGAAGTGCTGCTCCTCCCCCGGCTGCAGCTCGAGTGCCGTCCCGTTCTCGATCGCTCCCGCCAAACCGTTGGTCGGGTAGCTGGAGAATGGCTCCAGTCCGATGTTGTAGTTGCGCCCATACCACGGATACCCGGTCGTCGCGCCGAACTCCTGCCAGTACCAGAGATACGGCATGCGGGCGGAATCCCACTCGATCCGGCTGCCGAGACCGGTATCCGGGTCCACGATCTCGTACCAGGCGCCGTCCTCGGGGAAGCCCGTCAGGTACACGATATCGCTGGGCGCGCCCCGCCCGGGCACGACGCTCAGGTCGACCGCCGTGCCATCCTCACCGGTCGCCATGGGCCAGGTGAACGGCCCGTCGTTCGCGACGCGACGCCCGCCCGGCGCGATCGCCTCCCCGTGCGGCAGTACCGTGATCCCGTCCGGCAGCCGGATACGGCAGCCGGGTCGCAGGTACGGCGGTCCGTAGGTGATGTGGTGTCCCCACATCGCGTGAACTGGCACGGCCCCCTCGTTGACCAGCCGCTCCGAGATGTGGAAGGCCGCCTCGCCCGACGAGATGCGCACCGTCTTCTCGATCAGGCACGGTACCTTGTGCGTCCGGACCGAAAACCTGACCGCGACGGCACTCTCGGTGTCTTCGACGATCGCGACATCCCACGGCAGCGCGAAGACCTCGTCGTGCTGGCCAAACTGCGCCCCGGCATGTGTGGAGGGCGCACCGCCGTTCGGGAAGACCTCCTGCCACCCACCGGGATAGGTCTCGACGAAGGTCGCGAGCGGATCACGGTACATTCCACCCGACGCCGCGGGGTTACGAACGCCGCCGGGCGCCAGCCAGACGAAGTCGAGATCGCGTGGTTTGTAGTTCAGCTCGACGATGTCGGTTCCCTTCCCCGCCAGCACACCGACCCGGAGCAGCTCGTTCTCGAGGATGACGAGCCGCATTCCCTGGTACTCGACGTCCCGGATTCGCGCGCCCCAGTTGCGCTGCACAGGCGTTTCGGTATGAGTCATGGCACCTCCTGCTCCTCAGGTCCGGCTCCCTCTCGGGCATTGCAAGTCCTCGGTGCCAAACATTGTTCACGCGGTCCGCGCGGCACGCAACAACAGGGGCAACCGCATCGTCTCACCCCGTAAACGGGGTGGGCACATCGGGTCGACTGCAGAAGGCTTGCCCTCTCACTCGACCTTAGGTCGACCGGCACCATCGCCCTCACGCAGCGAACGCGCTCACACCGGCGCTTCGAAGAACTCCCGCAGCGCCAGCACCCCTGCCCCGATCACCGGCGCGTCGCCGAGCTGGGCCACCTCGATCCGCACGGTCGGACGCAGCACCGGCAGGACCCGGCGGCGCACTTCCTCACGGACGGGAACGAGCAAGGTGTCCCCGGCGGCGGCCAGCTCACGGCCGATGAAGACCACATGGGGATCGAGGGTGTTGATGATGTTCACGATTCCCGCGGCAAGGTACCGGGCGACGTCGCCGAGCACACGCAGCGCGAGGGCGTCTCCCGCCTCGGCAGCCTCCAGCAGCGTCGGCAGTGAGAACTGCCCCTCCCCGGTGGCCATGGCGTCGCGGATCATCGACGGCTCGCCCGTCTCGAGTGCCGCCCGGGCGGCCGCCAGCACCCTCGGCATCGACACGTACATCTCGAGACACCCCGAGTTGCCGCAGGCACACCTCGGGCCATCCATCGCGATGCTGACGTGCCCGATCTCGGCGGCGAGGTCATGCTCACCTCGATACAGGTCGCCATCGAGCACGAGCCCGGCACCCACCCCGGTGCCGAGGTTGAGCAGGACGAAGTTCTGCAGCCCTGCCCCCGCACCGAACCAGAGCTCGCCCAGGGCAGCCGTGTTGGCATTGTTGTCGACCATCGTGGGGATGCCGACCGACTGCTCGATCTCGCGACGCAGGTCGATCTCGTCCCAGTTGCCATAGGAAGGTGGCGGCCGAAACCGGCCGGACCGCACACTCAGCGCACCGGGCGCGCCGACGCCAACGCCCACGACCCGCGAGCGCTGCTCGTCGTCCAACCGCTCGAGCAGCGACCTCGAGATTCGCCGGACCTGCTCGATCGCATCTTCCCGCACGAGCGCCGTGGTCGGCTCCTCGATCCGGCAAACCACTTCACCGCCGAGGTTGACCACCGCACCGGTCACGGTTGTCCGCGCCAGGTCGATGCCCAGCGCGTATCGCGCGTTGGCACTGACCCGCAGCTGGACCGGTCGGCGACCCACCCGCCTGGGACCATTTTCGTTCGTCCGGGGCGCCTCGACCTCCTCGACCAGTCCCGATCGAAGAAGCTCGTCGATGATGTTCGTCACGGTGCCCGGGTTCAGGCCCGACCTTCGCGCAAGCTCGACCCGCGCGATCGGCCCCAGCGCGTGCAGCGCGCGGAAGATCGTGGCGCGGTTGGACTGGCGCACGCTGCGCTGGTTGTGACCCGCAAAGGCGGGCGAGCGCTGGTCGGTCATCGAGCCCCCTGCCGATCTGCCGATCCCTTCGGCACCCCTTGACACTGCTCACCTGCCAGCCTATGCTGGCGAACAATTGATTTATTGAAACAATAAACGATCGGCGTCCGAGGCGGGAGGGACGTCCCATCCGTCCGAGGCGGCACGAAGGGGAACCATGAAACTCTCCTGTCCCGAGCAGATGCTCGCCGATTATACGCCGACCGATCGACTCCGGATCATCCGGGGGGCCGGTTTCGACGGTGTCGATTGTCGCCACACGTCCCTGGAGGACGCCGCGTTCCTCGCCGCGCTCAGCGAGTCCGGCCTGCCGCTGGCTTCCGTGTACTCGCAGGTTCGGAATCCCTCCCTGCTCGATGCCGCCGCCCAGGACCGGGCCGGCGCAGTCGACGAGGTTGTCGGGCGCGCACGCGCCGCCGCCGAGCATGGCGCCGACAACCTCATCCTCGTGCCGGTGTTCGGTGCCACCCGACGCACGCTGGACCTCCCCGACGAGGAGATCTCCGCCATCGAGCTCGCCATTTTGCTTGCTTCGCTCAAGGAAATCGGCGCTCGGCTCGCTGACGTCCCCGTCACCGTCGTGATCGAGCCGCTCAACCGGAAGGAAACCCACCTCCTCACCGCCCCAACGGTCGCGGCTGACGTCTGCGCCAGGGTCGGCACCCCTCGGATCGCGACCATGGTCGATACCTATCACTGCCACGAGGAAGGGCTCGACAGCGCGGACCAGATCGAACGCGTGGAAGGCCACCTCGCACTCGTCCATATCTCGGACTCCGGCCGTGGGCTGCCCGGCGAGGGCGATGTCGACGTCCAGGCGGTCCTGTCCACACTTGCGTGTACCGGCTACTCCGGCTGGCTCGGCTACGAGTGCCGCCGGATCGCGAACGCGGATGACGAGCGAGCGCTCGCGGAGTCCGTCACCAGGCTGCGTTCAATGGGCACACCCGCCCAGGGCGAAAGGAGCAGGCAGCATGTCCATTTCCGTCGCGATCGTCGGCGCGGGCCGCATGGGGAAGACACACGCCAGCGCGCTGGCCGGCATCGAGGATGTTCGCATCACCGGGGTCGCCGATGTCCGGCTCGCCGCCGCCAGCCTGGCCGAGGCCGTGGGGGCAACATCGTTCCACGATTACCGGGAGATGCTCACCAGTCTCCAGCCCGACGCGGTCTACCTCTGCACCCCAGCCAGCGAGCACCTCGAGCAGGTGACATTCGCCGCGAATGCGGGTGTCAACGTCTTCGTCGAGAAACCGATCTCCGCGACTGTCACCGACGCCTTCGCCATCGCCGACGCGGTCGACCGAGCCGGAGTCCTCTGCACCACCGGCTACCAGTGGCGGTACAACCCCGCCACCCAGGCCGCCCGCGATGCGCTGGGCAACCTCCCGCCCACCCTCCTTTCCGGCTGGTGGTACTGGACGATCCCCGTCATCCCGTGGATTGCCGACCGCCGCTTCGGCGGAGGACAGATCTTCGACCAGTGCACCCACCTCATCGATCTGATGCGGGAGCTCGGCGGCGAGGTCACCTCGGTCTACGCCGCCTACGCCAAGAACGCCAGACCGGAAGCGGAGCTGCCGAACTGGGACTCCTACAGTGTGACCCTCACGCTCGACAGCGGCGCGGTCGGCTCCGTGCAGAGCTCGTACGCCACCTTCCCGGACATCCCCGACAGCCACGGACTCGACGTCATCGCCCGTGAGCTGCTGGTGCGGATCTTCCTGGGGCGCGTCCTCGTCTTCCGCCGCGATCAGCAACCGGTCGAGACGACCGCACCGGACGGAAGGTCCATCGACCGGGCGTTCATGGAGGCGGTCCGCACCAACGACCCGTCGCTGATCCGCTCCTCGGCCCGTGACGCCGCCCACAGCGTCGCGGTCTCGCTTGCATGCAACCACTCGGCCTCCACCGGGCAGGTAGTCAGGCTCGACGAGTTCATCGCCAACCCACCGCCACCCGGCGAGATCATGCCGAACGCCCAGCCTGTCTTCTCTGCCGACCGGTAGTGCCCGCCAGCGCGCTGTCTAGTCCCGGCATCATCCCGGCCGCCGGTTGCATCGCCCGGATCGAGACCCGAATCGACCGAACAGGAGAATCCATGTCCCAAACATCCTCGGCCAGCACGCAGAAGAATCGCATCTTCGATCCCAGGACCGTGACCGGCGAGCCGGTGCGTGACGAACACGTGTTCCGGCCCTTCGACCCCGAGGCCGGCACCACCGTCTGTCAGCCACAGGGCACCGGCAAGGGATGGTGGGTGGGCGCACCCAGCGCCTACTGGGATGGCAGCACCTACTGGCTCGCCTTCCGCACACGGCGTCCGCAACCTGAGCGCGGCGGGCTCTTTCAGGTGGCCCGCAGCACCGACGGCGAGCGCTTCGAGGTCGTCTGCTCGATCCGCAAGGAGGATCTGGATTCCTCATCCATCGAGCGCGGAGCGCTGGTGCAGGTGGAGGACGGAACCTGGCGCCTCTACCTCAGCTTCGTCGACCCCGAGGATGGTCGCTGGCGCATCGACCTGCTCGAGGCCGCCGAGCCGTCTGGGTTCACCGCCAGCCGGCGTCGCCCGGTCCTCACGGCCGCAGACATCGGGGCCGAAGGGATCAAGGACCCGTGGGTCTGCCGCGTCGGAGACACCTGGCACATGATCGCCTCCTACGCGCCCACGCCGGAAGAGGATATCGACCCGACCGTCATGCACGGCACCCGGGACATCTACAACACCGGCACCAGCAAGTCGCTCACCGGCCTCGCCACCAGCGAGGACGGGCTCTCGTGGACCTGGCAGGGAGCGATTCTCGAGCCCAGCGAGGAGGGATGGGACGCCTACGCCGCCCGCATCAACACCGTGTACCGCGCCGGAGGGCGCTTCATCGGCCTCTACGATGGCAGCCGGAGCGTCGAGGAGAACTACGAGGAGCGCTGCGGCCTCGCCGTCAGCAACGACCTGAGCGTCTGGCGGCGCCTGAGCACCGACGGGCCGGCCGCTGGTCCTGATGGAGGTCCAGGCAGCGTGCGATACGCGGAGGCCGTCCAGGGTGCGGGCTGGGTGCGCTTCTACTACGAGTACACGCGTCCCGACGGATCACACGAGCTTCGCACGGTCAGGGTCACCGGGGAGTGACCCACCCACACCCAAGGAGGTGCAGGCAGGGAGACGTGAATGTCGCTGACGGCGACATCGTTCGATTCGAAAGCCATAGCAGGGACCGCACACGCTCGAGGCAACAGCAGGAGGTACGCTCATGACACCCCGATCGCGCAGGACATCTCGCTTCACCATCTCCCGGCGCAACGCCATCGGCGGCGGTGCCGCCCTCGCTGCCGGCGCGATGCTCTCGCCCGGGAGCTTCACAGCGGCGGCGCAGGACGCGGAAAGTCCGATCACGATCCCCGAGCCGCAGGTCGAGCTGCCGACCGACGACGTCACCTTCCGGTGGATCGACAGCGGCGACGTCAAGGGGTTCTTCTGGCGGGAGTTCTTCCCGAAGTATCAGGAAGCCCACCCGAACATCACCATGGAGTACCAGGGGCTGCCGTGGAACGAGATCCAGCAGATCGTGCCGCTCGGTGTCCGCAACGGCAACGCCCCCGACGTGTTCCAGATCCCGCTCAACATCCCTGCCGCGCAGGCGGCCGAGGAAGGATGGGGCGCAGCGCTCGATGACATCATCCCCAACTTCGAGGAGTTCAAGGCCGGTTTCCCGGCCGGCTCATTCGTGCCTGGCATCACCGACTTCAACGGCAAGACCTACACCATGCCGCTCACCTCGAACCGTCGGCATGGCAGCCTCCTCCTCTACAACCGCGCCTACATGGAGGAGGCCGGGCTTGACCCGTCGGAGACGCCCTTCACCTTCGATACGTTCCGCGAGGCCGCCCGCACCCTCACGGAGCAGGGCGGAGGCCGATACTACGGGCTCATCTTCGAGGGCAACCAGACCAACCGCTTCGCCAACTTCGTCAACACGATGGCCCTGTCGGCAGGCCGCTCCTTCGGCACGTTCGTCGGCGATGCCCCGCTGGACTGGTCCAACGGCGAGTTCGTCTTCACCTCCGACGAGCATCTGGCCGGGATCGAGCTTCTCCTTGCCCTCCGCGACGACGACGTCATCTTCCCCGGCTCGATGGCCCTGAACGCCCCGGAGGCCCGCGCGCGCATCCCGCAGGGCGACGCCGCCATGATCATCCAGGGGCCGTGGAACATCAGCCAGTGGCGACTGGAGGCACCCGACTTCGACTTCGGCGTCGCCAGGCCACCGGTCGCCTCCGAGGACGTACAGGGACTCTTCCACGTCGGTCCCGGCGGCGCCAACCAGGTGTGGGTGTTCGCCGACAGCAAGCTCAAGGAGATCGCCGCGGACATCCTCCTGTACATGGGCAGACTCGAGGGACAGATTGCATGGTCGAAGATCGTCGGGGTCGCCGACATGGCGCTCTTCCCCGAGGCGCAGTCCGAGATGGGTGACGATCCTGAGGCCACGAAGGCGCTCGACATCTTCAGCGAGACCGTCATCCTCGGTCCGGATGCCCGGGTGCGGAACCCGGACGCAGCCCTCGTCTACCAGAACATCGTGCCCGTCCAGCCGGACTTCGGCACGGTTGTCCAGGGAATCTACACCGGTCAGCTCGAGGATCCCGCCCAGGCGATGCAGGACCTGCAGGACGCCTGGAACGAGGAGTTCGAGCGAGCCATCGGCGCCGCCCAGGAGGAGGGCGCGGAGGTCTCCCGCGACGACTTCGTCTTCGCGAACTGGAATCCGACCACCGACTACACCGATGACGACTACGCAGCGCTCGACTAGCGACCGACCGACCCGTGGGGGTCAGCATGACCAGAACGAGGCCCCCACGGCCTCCGGGGGGCGTACCAGCCCGGGCGCCTGACCTGTCCGCAGAGGTGCAGCGGTCGTGGGCTCCCGGCGATACTGTGAACCTCGTATGGAAGGGAGGAACCTTGCCCCTCCTGGATGCATGAAAGGACAAGCGACCTGTCTGCCCGCAAGCCGCACATCATCCTGTTCAACCCGGATCAATGGCGAGGCGACGCCCTCGGACACATGGGCAACCCTGCCGCCCGGACTCCCGTGCTCGACGAGTGGGTGCGGACCGACGCCGTCTCGTTCCGGAACGCCTTCTGCCAGAATCCGGTCTGTACCCCCAGCCGATGCTCGTTCATGACCGGTTGGTACCCTCACGTCCGCGGTCACCGCACGATGTTCCACATGCTGCGTCCCGACGAGCCGTGCCTGCTGCGCACGCTCAAGGAGAACGGCTACTTCGTCTGGTGGGGCGGCAAGAACGATCTCGTCCCCGCCCAGAACGGCTACGACGACTACTGCGACGTCAAGTTCGAGCCGGGCGGCGAGACGCGCCCCATGTTCGCCATGGACCGGGCCGGCGAGTGGCGCGGCGACCCGGACGGTGACACCTACTACTCGTTCCTGGTGGGCCGCCTCGACACCGGGGAGGACGACATCTATCGCGACCGTGACTGGGCGAACGTGCTGGGCGCCATCGACTTCATCCGGAGCTACGACGACGACAAGCCGCTCTGCATCTATCTTCCGATCACCTATCCGCACCCGCCCTACGGGGTGGAGGATCCGTGGTACGCGTCCATCGACCGCGCGGCGCTCCCGAAGCGCATCCCCACGCCTGAGGACTGGAGCGGCAAGCCGTCGATCCTTCCACAGCTCCACGAGCGCCAGCGGCTCGCCTCGTGGACCGAGGAGCGCTGGGACGAGCTCCGCGCCGTCTATCTCGGCATGTGCGCCCGCGTCGACCATCAGTTCGGTCTGCTTCTGGACGCGCTGCGCGAGCGGGAGATGTACGACGACTCCGCGATCTTCATGTTCTCCGACCACGGAGACTTCACGGGCGACTACGGCATCGTGGAGAAGACCCAGAACACCTTCGAGGACTGTCTCACCCGCGTGCCCCTGCTGGTCAAGCCGCCCGCCGACGTTCCGGTTCGCCCCCGGATCACCGACGCGCTCGTCGAGCTGATCGACATCCCGGCCACCGTCGAGGCGCTCACCGGTATCGAGCCACACCACACACATTTCGGCCAATCGCTGCTGCCCATCGTCTCGGGCGAGACCGACACGGGCCGCGACGCCGTCTTCTGCGAGGGAGGGCGTCGGCGCGGCGAGGAGCAGGCGAAGGAGCTCGAGAGCGTCGGTAGCCATGACCCATCGGCACTCTACTGGCCGCGCCTGAGCATTCAGGCCAGCGATGACGTCGCCCACACGAAGGCGATCATGTGCCGCACCGCCGACTACAAGTACGTGCGCCGTCTCTACGAGCAGGATGAGCTCTACGACCTGCGCACCGACCCGGCCGAGACCCGGAACCGGATCGACGACCCCACCTGCGCGGAGATCGCCGACCGGATGAGGGACCGCCTGCTCACGCACCTCCTCGATACATCGGACGTCGTCCCGTTCGACGCCGATCGGAGGCATTAGGGGGCATTGTGTCCGAGCGCTCGGCAATCGCGCGGCACCGAGACCGGGACAGCATGCAGGTCAGCCAGGACGCAGGCATCCATCTGGGAAGCTTTGGCGCACCCGGCTGGCTGCGAGGCAATACTCGTCCATCAGGAAGAGAGCCAGGCACGCGGGTCGACCCGAACACCGCATCCGCTGCGAGACGTCTCGGCTGAAGTCGCGTACGCTGGTCTCCCCGGAGCGCCATCGATCGCGAGCGTCCTCGCACCCGGACGTGGACCGACTGAACGGAAAGGATGCACCGAACCATGGCAGACACCCGGCTGGACCGGCCCAACATCGTGTACTTCCACTCGCACGACACCGGCCGGTACATCCGTCCCTATGGCCACGCGCTCGACACGCCCAACTACCAGCGGCTGGCAGAGCAGGGACTCCTCTTCCGGCAGGCCTACACGTCCGCCCCCACCTGCTCGCCCAGCCGCGCCGGGCTGCTGACAGGCCAGACCCCCCACGCCGCCGGCATGCTCGGGCTCGCCCACCGGGGATTTCGCCTGAATGACCCAACCCGGCACCTCGCCACCACGCTGCGCGATGCCGGATACAGCACCACTCTCGCGGGGGTTCAGCACGTCACGACCGGAGATCCGGTCGAGCTCGGGTACGAGACGGTCTATCCCTCGCGGGAGGTCGACTCCGAGGGCATCACCCGCAACGCCGTCGAGACCATCCGTCGCCACGCCACCGATCCCGGCAGCCAACCGTTCTTTCTCGACGTCGGGTATTTCGAGACCCACCGCCCGTATCCGGAGGCGGATCCCGCCGAGAGCCGCTACGTCCAGCCGCCCACGCCGTTACCGGACACTCCGGAGACCCGCCAGGACATGGCGGACTACCACGCGAGCGTGCGGATCCTCGATCGCGCGCTGGGGGCGGTGCTCGACGCCCTCGACGAGACGGGTCTCGCCGACTTCACCCTCGTCATCGCCACCACCGACCACGGGCTCGCCTTCCCTCGGATGAAGTGCAATCTCACGCACCATGGCACCGGCGTCCTGCTCATCATGCGCGGACCGGCCCCGGTGCCGGCCGGCGAGGTGACCGACGCCCTGGTCTCGCAGCTCGACATCTACCCCACCATCTGCGAGCTGCTCGGCATCGTGCCCCCGGGCTGGCTCCAGGGCACCTCACTGCTGCCGGTGCTGCGTGATCCCGCGGCCGAGGTCAACGACTACGTGTTCTCCGAGGTCACCTACCACGCGGCCTACGAGCCACAGCGGAGCGTCCGCAGCAAGCGCTGGACCTACATCGAGCGATTCGGGGAGCGCACGCTGCCGGTGCTGCCGAACTGCGACGACGGCGCCAGCCGCGATCTCCTGCTCGCCAGCGGGTGGGATCGGCTGAAGTTGGACCGTATCCAGCTCTACGACATCATGTTCGATCCCGCCAACTGCAACAACCTGGCGGACAACCCCGACTACGCGAGCGTGGCGAGCGAGCTCCACGACCGGCTCCACGCATGGATGGCGGAGACGGACGACCCGCTGCTCCACGGCGACGTGTCGCTGCCGCCCGGCGCCACCATGAACGACCCGGACTCCCGCTCGTTTCTCGAGGATCTCGCCGTCGCCGAGGAGGACGGCACCCTGCGCAGGATCCCGAACCCTCGCACCCTCCGCTGACCATGAGGGATCGAACGTCGAGCGAGGCGCGTGCAGCCGACGTCTTGGCAGACCACACCCACGCGGCCGGCGAGCTCCCGCTCCTCGGCAAACGGTGCATGCAGCAGGTCCACCCCTGCGACCCGCCCGTTGAGCGAACCGCCCCGGGTACGGAAAGGACAGCTCGATGACTCACGGGACTGCACGAGCGTGGCGGTTCGGCTGTCAGGCCCGCCCATGGATCCAGACCCTCGGCATGCCAACGTTCCGCGAAGCGCTTCCAACGGTCATGAGGCACATCGACGGCATCGGCTTCACCGGCTTCGAGACCGCCCTGCCGGCACTGCCGCTCGACGCCCCCTCCACGTTCATGGCGTGGCGTGCCAGTGCGAACGACATCGCTCTCGCCGCCGCCCACACCGGCGGCACCTGGTGGGAACCGGACGTCGCTGCAACGGTCCCCTCGATCGTCGAGCGCGCCTCCCGGCTCCCGGAGCTCGGCTGCGATCGACTACTGGTCTCGATCGGCGCGGGCGTCACGCATCTCGACGGCAAGGGGTTGGCGCAGGTGTGCCGTACGCTGCGCACCCTCGGGGAGGGCTGCTCCCAGCACGGTGTGACGATCTGTATCCACAACCACGCGCACGAGCTGCAGGACGATGCACGTGTGCTCCGCGCGATCCTCGAGTACACCGATCCGGAGCAGGTGTCGCTCGGTGCCGACATCGGCTGGGTCGTCAACGGTGGCTGGGATGTCGTCGACTTTCTCGCCACCTTCGGAGACCGCATCGGCTACCTCCACGTCCGCGATGTCATCGCCACAGTCGACCCACCCGGCTTCATCGAGGTGGGGCACGGAACCATGGACTGGTCCGCCGTCACCGCCAGAGTTCGGGACCTGGGCTTCGACGGCTGGCTCACCGCCGAGTCGGAATACTCCTAGCTCTGGCATGGCCGCGAGGATGCCATCGAGACGGCGACAGCCCAGTACGAGGGGATGACGCGCGTGTTCGGCACCCACCCTGGCTGATCGAGCCGCCCACTCCCGCCCCTCCGGATGGCATGGAACCTGCATTGAGGTCCGGCATGCTGGCCCCGCCTGTCGCCAGCGATGCTGACAGAACCGGTACACCCGCGCGTATCGGTGGGACCCAACGCCAGGGAGGCGAACCTCGATGTCACTCAACACACCGCGTGAACTCTTCATCCATGAGCTTTCCGACTCGATGAGCGCCGAGCACATCGTCCTGAAGATGCTCGGGCAGCTCGAGCAGGAGACGGAGGACAGCGAGTTCCGCGAGGCGGTCTCGCACCACCGCAAGGAGACCGAGCAGCAGATCGACAACCTCAGGAAGACCTTCGACATGCTCGGCGAAAAGCCGGAGGAAACCACCTGCCCCGCCGCGGAAGGACTCATGCAGGAGCACGAGGAGCTCAAGAAGGAGAACCCGCCGCAGGCAGTCCTCGAGATCGGCAACCTCGCGGGTGCGGGCAAGACCGAGCACTACGAGATGGCCTCCTACACCATGCTGGCGCAGATGGCCAGGGATCTCGGCGAGAAGGAGGTCGAGGAGCTGCTCCGCGAGAACCTGCAGCAGGAGAAGGAGATGGCGCGCACCGTCGAGAAGCTCTCCAGGCGGCTCGGCAAGGACGCGAAGAAGCAGATGAAGGAGCAGGAGCAGGCCGCCGACTAACCGGCGGACCACTTCTCAGTCGACGGGGACGGGCCTGATGCCCGTCCCCGTTTCGTTCAGGAGGAATGGACGTGCGAACGGAGGGATCGATCCAGGAGCTGACCGAGAAGGTTTGGGTTGTCCACGCGCTCTACTTCGTGGTCGGCGGGATCTGGGCCATCGTCGGACGACGCTCGTTCGAGGCGATCACCGGACCGAAGACCGACTACTGGCTCGTCCGCACCGTGGGCGGACTCCTCGCCGCCGTCGGGGCGGTGATCGGCATGGCAGGTGCCGGGCAGCGTCTGACCGCCGATATCCGGTGGCTGGCCATCGCCTCGAGCGCCGTCCTCACCGCTGTCGACCTCGTCTACGTCGCACGTCGCCGGATCTCCCCGGTCTACCTTCTCGACGCGATCGCCAATCTGGTGCTGATCGCCGGCTGGCTCGGCTTCAGGGAACGCCAACAGCCGGGATCCCACGGGAACGGAACGAGCGACACCGTCAGCTGAACTGCCGCCATCACCGTGGCACGACCCATGCACATCGGAATGAGCCGTCGTTCGGTCGTTTCGCCAGTGGTCGTCCACAGCCTGCTGACCGACCTCGGTATCGCGCGCGGAATCCCCATGCCGGTGCATCGCGCGCTCGATGTCCCCGGTGGCGCCTTCCTGGCGATCTCACCGTGGCGCTTCAGGTTCGCGGACGACATCCAGTGACCGCACCTGCTCTTCGGATTGCGCGAGATCGGGGTGGGTCTGATGACGCACGGCTACCCCGGGCACGTTGTCGCCACCCCACGCCGACCCGCGGCGAACTCCCAGACGAGCAGTCTCGGCGCGGTTGGCTGCCGTTCGGTCAACCCTGCGCCGCATTGGTGCTGCAACAGGTGAGGAACGTTCACGCATGGCACACACGCTGAAGGACTCCGTCGTCGTCATCACCGGCGCCTCGAGCGGCATCGGCCGCGCCACCGCGATCGACTTCGCACAGCGTGGTGCCACCGTCGTGCTCGCCTCACGACGTGGGCGGGCGCTCCGGGATCTCGCCGCCGAGATCGAGGCGCAGGGCGGCAAGGCGCTGCCGGTTCCCACGGATGTCACCAGCTTCGATGAGGTCCAGCGCCTCGCCGACACTACCGTGCGTGAGCTCGGCCGCGTGGACGTCTGGGTGAACAACGCGGCGGTGATGTCGTTCGGGCGCTTCGAGGACACGCCCATGGACGTGATCCGGCGGATCATCGACACCAACGTCTTCGGCGTCATCCACGGCGCGAAGGCCGTGTTGCCTGTCTTCCGGCGGCAAGGGTCCGGCACGCTGGTCACCATCTCCTCGCTGGCCGGTCGGGCACCGCAACCCCACGCGGCACCCTACGTGGCATCCAAGCACGCCGTTCGCGCGCTGGGGATGAACCTGCGCCAGGAGCTCATGCTCGACGGGGCGGACGATATCCACGCGGTCACGATCCTGCCCGCCACGATCGACACGCCGCTCTTCGGGCACGTCGCGAACTACACCGGCAGGAAGATCAAGGCGCCGGCACCCGTGTATGCGGCGGAGGCGGTCGTCGACAAGATCCGCGAGGGCATCGAGAAGCACGACCCTGAGATCTTCGTCGGCAACGCGAGCCGGACCGCCAATCTCTTCATGAAGCTGATGCCGGGTCAGACCGAGCGGGCGGCGACGGCCCTGGTGAAGCTGCAGGAGGACGCAGACTCGAACGTCCCGCCGACGGCCGGCAACCTCTTCACGCCATCCGAGGAGACGCCGAGGGTCAGTGGCGGCTGGAAGCAGGAATCCCCCTCGGTGGCACGCAAGCTTGCCGTGATCGGGATGGCCGCGGCGGCGATTCCGCTCGGACGGCGCGTGCTCGACCGCCTCCAGGAGCCCCGTACCCAGGCTTAGCCCCCAGGGATTCTCAAGACAACCCCGCCGCCACGTACGGGACGGGCGGGCGTCAGGTGCCGCCCTCCGTCACCGCCTCGCGCACCAGTGCCGGCAGGTGCTCGTCGAGCCAGGCGGCCATCGTCTCCCCGTCACGGATGATCAGCCCGCACGTGTCGGCGATCGACGGGTACCCCAGCTGCTGCGCCGCCACCTGGAGCGCCCTGCAGGACGCGATCTCCATGTGCTCGGTGGCGTAGTCGTTCAGTGCAGACTTGACGAGATCGTCCTCGGCGCTGCCCATCATCAGCGAATGCGCCCTGGCACCCGCCGCAGCCACGCCGCTCTTCAGGGCGGAGGGACGTTCGCCCAGCTCGTCCAGGCATTGCTCGACCAGCTCGACGTGCCGCCCGGTCTCGTCGAGATGCCGCTGGATGCCGCTCTGGACCGTCGGATGGTCCTCAGCGACCTTCACCTGAGCCTCTAGCGCCTCGACGATTCCCTTCTCCATGGCGTGGGCATCGTTCAGCCACGCCACCAGCAGTTGCTTGCCTTCAGCCATCGTGCCTTGTCCTCCATCGGTCGTGCGACGGACGCGTTCGTCCGCGCGTTCGCCGCCGATGAGGCACGTTGGGTACCACGATTCTGATCGCGCGCAGCCTGGCCTGCTGGCGTGCGCGAGCACGTCGCCGGCCGAAGTCGGCAGCAGCGCATGGCCACCTGCCCACGTCACCCCCGTCAGCACTCGGGTGCCGCAAACCGGTACTCGAATCTTCTGGCGTTCCGTACGCCGGCCGATCTGGCACACTGCCTGTAACACCTTCCGACAATCCGCGTCTGTACCGATGAACGCGTTCGAAGCGGTATCAGGGAGTTCACAGGGTGAGCAGGTTGCGGAGCGACACCCCAGCAATCGCGCCCTCATCGCAGGATCTCGATGAGGGCGACGCCGAGCTTGTGGCGCAGACAAGGCTGGGCGACCCACGCGCGTTTGCACTCCTCTACCGCCGGTACCTGAACCAGGTCTACGACTACTGCCATCACCGCCTGCCGGGCCGGGAAGCGGCCGAAGACGCCACCCAGACGATCTTCGTCAAGGCGCTCGGCTCGATTCACACGTGTCGCGACGGGGACCTCTTCGCCGGGTGGTTGTTCGCGATCGCCCGCAACGTGATCAACGACGCGTATCGCTCGGGCCGGGTCGTCAGTGTCGACATCGACGACCGGCCCGATATCGCCGACCCGGCACGCTCGCCGGAGGACACGGCCATCGGCTCGGAGTGGACTCAGCATCTCGCACACCTGCGCGCGACGTGCCTCGAGCACAACGATCAGGAGCTGCTCGACCTGCGCCTCCAGGGGCTGACCGATCGCGAGATCGCGGTCGCCCTCAAGCGCAGTCACGGTGCCATTCGCGTTGCACAACACCGGATGCTGAAACGGCTCCGCACCTGCATGGGGCTCGATCGGGAGGCCGACCATGACGTTCCCTAGCAAACCCTCCCGGTCCGACGACCATCTTTCGAGCTACTGGAACGCGCTCGTCCGCAATGCGCCCGCCGAGGAGCTCGCGCGCCTGGCGCGGCTGGTCGAGCCATCCGAGATCGCGGCGATCGAACGGGCCCATGCCGCCCACCAGCGGTACGAACCGGACCCGGATTTCGCTCGCCGCCTGGAGCAGACACTCATGAACACGGTCATGTCATCACCCCTCGCGGGCACGGTCCCGCAGCCAATGACCTCCCCACCCTCCCGGAATGGATCGCGGGCCCCGGACCCGATCCCCCGCCGCCGGGCACGCGCTCGTCCGTCACGCAGCGGCTGGTCGCTGCTGCCGGCCGTCTCCGTCGGGCTGGTCATTCTGCTCGTGCTTGCCGCGCTCGGTGGCGTCTGGTTCACCAGCAGCCGCCAGGGCGAACCGCATCGGATGATGGCGCCGATCGTGGCGACGCCGAGCCCGGACGCATCGGGCGACGTGCCGATGTACCGCGCCGATCCGGAGCGCACCGGCGTCATGCCCGGGCCCGGCATCGAGGGTCAACCCGTCGAGCTCTGGCGCATTGAGGTGCAGGGTCAGGTCGATAGCGCGGCTGTCGTCGTGAACGGTGTCGTGTATATCAGCGCCGCGAACGGCTTCCTCTACGCGCTCGATGCCGACACCGGCACGACGATGTGGGAATACGATACCCGGGCTGTGGGCACGGTATCCGTCGCGGTCACGGCCGGTGTGGTCTACGGCGGCAGTGGCGACACCGCCCTGTTCGCACTCAATGCAGGCGATGGATCGGAGCTCTGGACCGTTACCGATATCCAGCCAAGCGGCGCCCTGATGATCGCTGATGGTGTCATCTACGCCGGCGCAACGGACGGCACCCTCTACGCGCTTGACCTGAACGGAAACGTTGTATGGCGCGCCTCCGTGGGCGACGCCCCGCTGCGATCTCCCGCTCTGTCTGGTGACATGGTGTATGCCGGCAACGAGACCGGCGCGCTCCATGCCTTCGAACGGACAACCGGAGAGCCCGTGTGGTCGTTCCAAACGGATGGCGGCGGGTTTGCGCCGACTGCGATGATCGCAAATGGCATGATCTACCAGACAACAGCCGAGGGCACGGAAAATTACATCTACGCCCTCGACGCCATCACTGGCGAGCAACGCTGGCGGTTTGATGAGCCCGGCAACCCGGGGTGGTTCGCAGGCGGCACGGATGGCGAAACGCTCTTCATCCCAAGTGCCAATGGCGCACTCTACGCACTCGATGCCACCACCGGCGAGGTCGTTTGGCACGAGCAGTACGGAAGGTTCGCCAACGCGGCTCCCGCCATCGTCGACGAGCTGGTGTATTTCGCGGGCCAGGACGGGTTCGTTCGGGCGCTGGAGACTGATACCGGCGAAGAGCGATGGCAGTTCCCGATCGACGGGTCCGCAGACTTCGGGCCGGTCGTGCTCGACGGACTCGTCTACGTCGGCACGAACCTCGGCGTCATGTACGCGATCACCGAGGGGGGGACAGCGGCAACACCAGTCGCTGAGACAACGTCAACAGTTGCTGCGACTCCGGACGGGACACCCGTTGCCCCAGCCGCCACTCCTGCAGCATCGACCAGCCTCGCGGAGTTCGTGTGGGAGGTCGGTCAGGACAACGGTCTCTCCGGGCAACCTTACGACGTGTCGATCGCGCCCGACGGCACGATCTGGACGATGGCTGATGTGCTGCACGTGATTGATCTGGAGGGGTTCGTGATCGAAAACTGGTCCGGACCGGATCCCTCGATCACACCGGGGTTCTCCGAAGGAGCAATTCACTTCGACCGCGACGGGAACCTCTACGTCGTCGACACGCCCAACCATCGCGTTCTCAAGTTCGGACCCGATCGGGAACCCCTGCTCTCCTGGGGAAGCCTGGGTCAGGATGACGGGCAGTTCCAGTGCGCCAGCGACCTGGTTATCGACAGTGAGGGGAACATTTACATTGTCGATTGCATGCTCCCACGGGTCCAGAAGTTCGCCCCTGACGGCACCTTCCTCGCCACGATCAGCGGTCCTGGCAACGGAGAGGGGCAGTTGAGCGCGCCGGCCCGTATCGGCATCGACCAGGATGACAACCTCTACGTGCCGGACGGCTCGCAGGTCGAGGTGTTTGCGCCGGACGGAACCTTCCTGCGAAGCTTCGGCGCGGGAAACCTCGACTTCGCACACGATGCGGCGGTGGACGCCAACGGTGTCGTCTATGTCTCCGATGGCAAGCAGAACCAGGTCCAGGTCTATGACCCGGCCGGGAACCTGCTCGGCTCGTGGGGAGCGTTCGGCCGGGAACCGGGCAACTTCATCGAACCAGACGCCCTCGCCCTCGACGGCCTTGGCAACCTCTACGTGGTCGACATCGCAAACCAGCGGATTCAGAAGTTCGAGTTGACGTTGCCGGCGGTGCCGGACGCGACGCCGGTGGCCTGACTACGCCTGTTGATCCGCTCCGCATCAACGCACTGGCGTCACATCCGTGTGACGCCAGTGCTTCCTCGTCCTGCAGAGCTCGGAACACACTCCTGGCAGAGTGGCGAGGAAGCGAATCAGCGAACCACGCCAACCAGCGTGCAAGCAGCAATCGCCACGTCGTCGGGGACACGGGCGTGCTGCCGGAGCCCTCCCTGAATCGTCAGCACGGGGCTCGGCTGCCATCCGGCATGTCGCCCGCGCCGCGCCGGAAGACCGATCCATCCCGCACCATACTTGCCAGAACGGAGCCTCTGGGATACACATGAACGACGCGGGCCGTGCACAGCACCAGCCCGCGTACCGTCTTGTCCATCAGGCTTTCCCGTTTGTGAATCGATAGGGCCACATGTCTGCCTTGAACGGCTCAGTCACCACGTCCAGGATCGGCACGTGGGAGCTCATCCGCCGCTTTGCCGCCTACTACCGTCCCCACCGGACCCTCTTCATGGTCGACTTCGGCAGCGCCGTGCTCGTCGCCATGCTCGAGCTCGCGTTTCCACTCGCGGTCCAGCTGTTCATCGACGAGCTGCTACCCGGTGAGGACTGGGGGCTGATCGTGGCCGCCGCGGCCGGACTCCTCTTCATTTACCTGCTGAACGCCGGTCTGATGATGGTCGTGAACTACTGGGGGCACATGCTCGGCATCAACATCGAGACCGAGCTGCGGCGTCGGAGCTTCGACCATCTCCAGAAGCTCTCGTTCCGCTTCTACGACAACAACCGCACCGGCCACATCATCGGCCGGGTGACCAAGGATCTCGAGGACATCGGCGAGGTTGCCCACCACGGTCCCGAAGACGCGTTCATCGCAGTGATGACCTTCGTCGGCGCCTTCGTGCTGATGTTCAGCATCAACGTCGAGCTGGCGCTGATCACCGCGCTCGTCGTCCCGTTCACGGGCTGGCTCACCACCCGGTATGGCAGCCGGCTCACACGCACCTGGCGCAACCTGTTCAGCCGGGTCGGTGAGTTCAACGCGCGCATCGAGAACAACGTCAGCGGCATGCGCGTCGTACAGGCCTTCGCCAACGAGGATCACGAGCGCAACCTCTTCGCCGTCGACAACGACAACTACCGGAAGACCAAGCTCCTTGCCTACCGGCTGATGGCCACGAGCATGTCGCTCAGCTACCTCAGCATGCGTCTCACGCAGCTGATCGTCATGATCGCCGGCGCGTGGTTCGTGCTCCACGGCGAGCTCAGCCAGGGCGGCTTCGTCAGCTTCCTCCTCTTCGTCAATGTCTTCTTCCGGCCGGTCGAGAAGATCAACAACATGCTCGAGCTCTACCCGCGCGGTATCGCCGGCTTCCGCCGCTACCTCGAGCTGATGAACATCGATCCGGAGATCGTCGATCGTCCCGGTGCCCGTGACGTCGGAGACCTGCGAGGGCACATCCGCTACGAGAACGTCACCTTCGGCTACACCCCTGATCGCCCGGTGCTGCGGAACATCAACCTCGAAATCCGGCCGGGCGAGACGGTCGCCTTCGTCGGTCCGTCCGGTGCCGGCAAGACCACGATCTCGTCGCTGCTGCCGCGCTTCTACGACGTCACCGGCGGCCGCATCACGATCGATGGCATCGATATCCGTGACATGACGCTCGCCTCGCTGCGGCGAGAGATCGGCATCGTCCAGCAGGATGTCTTCCTGTTCAGCGGCACCATCCGGGAGAACATCGCCTTCGGCCGGCTCGACGCCTCGGAGGAGGAGATCCGGGAGGCAGCACGCCGCGCCAAGCTCGACCGCGTCATCGAGCAGCTGCCCAACGGGCTCGACACCGTCATCGGCGAGCGCGGCGTCAAGCTGTCCGGCGGTCAGAAGCAGCGTCTCTCGATTGCCCGCATGTTCCTCAAGAACCCGCCGATCCTGATCCTTGACGAAGCCACCTCCGCGCTCGACACCGCCACCGAGCAGGCCATCCAGCGCTCGCTGGCCGAGCTGAGCGTGGGGCGCACCACCCTCGTCATCGCGCACCGGCTCGCCACGATCCAGCATGCGGACCGGATCATCGTGATCGACGAGAGCGGCATCGTGGAAGAAGGCACCCACGAGGAGCTGCTCACCCTGGACGGCGTCTATCGCGAGCTCCACGAAGCGCAGTTCGGCGAGCTCTCGGGCGAGCTCCATCCCACGGTGGGGTAGCTGTCCGATGACCGCAACGCCGGGCGACGACCAGCTGATCCGCACATGGGCTGACCGCCTGCGCTCCGAATTCCCCGATGCGGTGGCGATCATCCTGAAGGGGAGTCACGCGAGAGGGGGCGCCGGCCGGTTCAGCGACATCGACTTCGACGTCCTCACCGAGGGTGAGCGAGTCGAGCGGTATCCGGTCTGGATCGAGCCGGACTCATCCGGCAGGCCGCGGCACATCTCGGTGGCAGTGCAGGATCTCGACGCCTGGCTCGACGCCGGCAGCGAGCCCGAGTCATGGGCGTTCGGCCTGCCGGTCCGGGAGGACACCCGCCTCCTTTGGACTGCGAGACCCGAGCTGCGCGCCACGCTGGATCGCCCCTGGCGCCCGCACCCACCGGAAGACCCGGAGCTCGAGGACTTCGTCGAGAGTCTGGGCAAGGCCCGCAATGCACTCGATGCGAGCGACGAACCGGGTCTGCACCTGGCCACCCGGGGCGTTGCCCGATACGCACCCACCCTGCTCCGACCGCTGAACCCCGATGTGTGGGCGAGCAGCCCCCGCACGGCCCTGGAAGGCGTGCTGTCCTTCGCGGTCGCTCCGCCTGGCTACCGAACCGACATGCTCGCCTGCCTGGGCTTCACGCCTTCCGCATCACCGACCGCGCTGTTCGACGCCGCCAGCCGGCTCGTTACCGGCACACTCGCCCTGCTCATGGAACATATCGACACCGTGACGCCGCTCCTTCCCGACGATCTCGCCGAGTTGTTGCGACATGGCACCCTTCGGCGATACGTTGATTTCCTCCTGTCAGGGGACGAGCCGTGACACGCTGAGACAGGCCACGGCACCTCCCCCTCGGCTCGAGTGTCAGACAGTGCCGAGAGACGTCGTCGGGCGGCACCCCGATGGGGTCACGCCATTCCGTGCTCGAACAGCTTCCACTGGCCCTCGGAGATGACCTTCGCATGCTCATCGACGACCACAATAGCGGTTTCGTCATCGATCGCATACGCGGGTCTCGGCATATCCAGGGCCCATCGCTCGGCGTCGGCCATGGTGTTGTGCGGCAGGTCCGGGTTGTCGAGATGCGGGAAGATCGCGAAATCCACGATTCCCAGCGTTTCGTCGCCGCCGGTGCGTGGGGTCCAGCCGACGAAATACTCACCGATCCTGGGTGCCATCACCATGCTGCCGGCGCTCAACCCCACGTACACCGATTCGAGTGACGGCAGCAGGCGCGCCAGTCCTGACTGCCGCATCCAGTAGCACAGGTACAACGGATCACCACCGTTGACGAGCAGCACGTCCGCCTCCTGCACTCTGGGGACCCAGAGCCTTTCGTCGATGCTGGGGAGCGCGGTCAGCTCGAGCACGCCCAGGGACTTCCATCCCAGCTCGCACATGGGCGTTTCCGGTTCCTGTCCGCTGATGAACCGCCACGCCGCGGCAGGCCCGGCCATGGGATGGCCGTACGAGGCGGTGGGGATGCAGAGGGCGCTGGATTCAGCGATCGGCTTGTTCAGCGGATCGACCAGCGCATCGTGGATGCTCGTGTTCCGGATCCCGGCAGACGTGAGCAGCAACCGCATGACGCTCTCCTCATCGGATCGCCAGATGGACAGGTTCACCCAGGCTCCCTGCCCGCCCGGCATCACTTGCGACGTGCTGGCGACGCCCGTCCGTGTACGAAGCATCCGCATGCACCCCCAGAGCATACCGACTCGGCCGGCGCTCCGAAAGCGTGCCTGCGCGCGACCCGATCCCCTCGTCCATGGTCCGGTCAGAAGGGCGTCACAAGAGCAACCGCATCGCGGGAGCGGGGAACGAGCGTCCCCTCTCCGGATGGCTGGGGGATCGGGCGTTCCGCTTGTCGCAGGAGTCGTTGTGCCGGCCGGACAGAACGGGGATGGCACTGTACCATCCCCTCGATCTGCACGATGTGAACACGAACCCGAATCAGGCCTGTTGGGCTTCCTTCTGGGTCGCCTTTGCCTTGTCGGAGAACGAGCCCGACTGGTGCTCAGCCGTTTGCAACTTGTCGGCGTACCCCGGGAATCGCTGGTCCAGTGCCGTCTTCAATTGTTCGGTCAGGCTGCCCATGAGCGCTGCCGCCGCGTTCGAGATGGTGTCTTCCAGCCCGGACTTCTGGGCCGCGGTGCGAATACCGCTCGAGAAGGCGTTGCCACCACCAGCGTGCGCCTGCCCGCCGCCGTATGGCTGTCCGCTCGAGGTGGTGTCGCTGCCGGAGGAGCTGTACGACGGTTGCCGGTGACTGCCGCCACCATCCATCATGCTGCCCAGCAGGAACCCACCGATCAGCGCCGCGCCAGCCGCGACCAGCGGCCGCTCCTGCACCTGCTGCTGAAGGTTGACGTTCTCCCTGAGGGTCTCCACAGTGTCGTTGACCAACGCCTGCGCCTCACCGCGTACCTGCCCAGCCGTATCCATCACCTGCTCCCTGGCATGCTCGGCCTGGCTCTGGATCTGGTGCTCGAGGTCGTTGATCTTCTGTCCGGCGTCAGCGCGCTGCTGGTCTATTTCCTGACGGATTTCATCTGACGACTTGCCCATTCCCTGTCCTCCTTCACCGACTCGATCGTTTGCTCCGGCTTGAAATTCGCCTGCTGCATCTGACTCTTCCCAGCCATGCCGAGCATCGCCGCGATGATCGCCAGCCCGAGGCCGACGAGTCCGGCCGAGATCCACATCTCCAGCGACTTGTTGATGAGGTAGGTCAGGCCGAGCATCAGGAAGATGAAGCCGGTCAGTCCCAGGAACGCCGCTGCAGCGATCATCCCCAGTGCCTTGCCCATCTGGCTGGCATCTTCCTTCAGCTCGGTCTTGGCGAGCTGGACCTCTCCCCGGACGATGTTCTGCAGATCCTCGACGATGCCGGAAACGGTGTCACCGAGACCTTGACTCCGCGTGGGGGTCGCCTGTTGCGACCGTCCCGGCGGTCTGTTCAGCGTTCCGCTGTCTTCCATGAGGATGCCCCCTGGCGCGGCCGAAGGGCCTACTTGAAGACCTTCGAAAGCACGAATCCGATACCGGCCGCGGCAAGAAGCGATTCGGTCGGCTTGCGGCGGATGAAATTCTCGAGGTCGTCCATCAGCTGGCTGGAGTCCTTGTCGCGCAGGTAGGTGCTGGCCGACTCCATGGTGTCCGCCGCGGTCGACGCGACGTTCCCCACCGTGCCGCCCTGCGGCGCGCGCTCCCGGACCATCTCCGCCGCCTGATCGAGACCCTGCGACGCCTTGTCCATGCCCTGGTCGGCACGCTCATGCGCCACGTCCGTCGCCTGATCCAGCTTCTCCCGAGCCTGCTGCGTCCTGTCCGATGCCTGGTCCATTACCTGACGGCCCTTGTCGGTTGCCTGATCCATTGCCTGCTGCCCCTTGGCCTTCGCCTGGTCAGCGGCACGCTCCGACTGGCTCGACGATTCACCGCGTCGTCCGGTCGTGGGCGCCTGGAACGGGTCGCCATGGGTTGAATCGCCGTAGTGTGCATCCCGATCGCTCATGTGCCTCTCCCTTGCATGTGCCGTTGTGCTCGAATCAGCCGTCAGCGAGCCTCGCCGCCAAACACCGGACACCTTCCGGCACGAGCCTGGGCGCTCTCGACGCAACATGCGTTCCACGTTTCTCGGCCCGTATACCGATCGCGTGGGGCGGGGTATCGTTCTGTAGCCTGAGTCCAATCACATGGTGGGGGCAAACACCCGGTCACCACCGATATCAGTCGGGAGGAGCGCATGCCGAACATGGATATCGAGGAAATGAGGGAATTCATCGGTGAGGGTACCCGCACGGGTCACCTCGCCACGGTCCGCGAGGACGGGCGGCCGCACGTCGCGCCGATCTGGTTCCTGATCGACGGCGAGGACATCGTCTTCACCAGCTGGCACGACACCGTCAAGGTGCGCAACATCCTGCGCACCGGGTACGCAGCGCTCTCGGTTGACGAGCCGTCCTCGCCCTATTCCTTCGTGGTGCTGGAGGGGACCGTCACCGTCGACCGCGACCCGGCCGCGTCACGCTACTGGGCGACCGAGGCCGGCAGGAGGTACATGGGAGAGGATCGTGCCGACGAATTCGGCGAGCGCAACGGCGTCGACGGAGAGTGGGTGTTCCGGCTCAGACCGGTCCACTGGACAGGCGTCCGCAACATCGCCGAGTAGCGCGCATCCGTGCAGCCAGATGCGGGTCCAGGGCAGCAGGTCGCATCAACACAGCACGCCCCACATGGGGCGTGCTGCTGGCAACGGGCGCTTAGTTCCCTGTGGTCCCGTACCGTGCATTGCCGGAACGAGGCGTGTCCTGCTGCACGATGCGACCGTCACGACATCACCGGAACCGTGATCGAGAGCCGGGGGACCACGGGCGAGCCCCCCTCCAGCTGATACAGCACGAAGACCGCACCGCTGCCACCCGACATGCCCGCGAGGCTTTCACTCCGCCAGAGTTCGGCAGCGAGTGCGATCGGCCCTTCGGGCGTCGCGGGGAGGTCGTAGGTGTGTTCCAGCACCGCGTCGGCCGGGAGTGATGCCAGTGCGAGCGGGCGCACCTCACCCCACTGGGCAGCGTCTTCATCCGCCCGGGCGTCGATGAGGCTCACCCACCCCTCCTCGGGAGCGAAACGCACCAGCAGCCGGTACCCGGGCACGATCACACTGTCGTACCAATCCCCGGTCTGCGCCGGCTCGGACGGCCCGTGGATGTCCTCCCAATCCTCGCGTGGCAACCCGATCCCACCAGGATCACCGGTTTCCTCCGCGATCAGGGTGTGAACACCCGGCAGCGTCAGCGTCACACGGACCACGACCGTCGCGAGCTCACCGCCGCTCCCGAACCCGACATCCCGTTCCTGGAACAGCGCCAGGAACCCGTCGGTCTCCGGCGTGTCGGTCATGTGTGAAACTGCCCGATAGAGCGTCTGCTCCCGATTCAGCGCCGGTACGATGAACCGGTCCAGCACGACCCAGCCGGAGGGCAACGCCTGCGTGACCACTGCCGACGCATCCTCGGGCGGCAGCCCGCCCCGCTCGGTGCCCTCGAATCCGATTTCCATGTGACTGATGCGATCTGCGTCGTATCTGACAAGAATCGAGGAACCATCGACGGACGGATGCGGATACTCGACCAGCTCGTCGAGCTCGACACCCGCTCCGGCGATCGCCTCCCACTCGTCACGAGTCAGTCCGAGCCAGCCGGATCCTGTCGGCTCGATCTCCGGCGACTGGGCAAGCGTCCCGGGCATGCCTGTCCCGATTGCGGCGGCAACGCCGGCACCCGCCGCGAACCCGATCATCTGTCGGCGCGTATGCATGGTCATCAGGGCCTCCTTTCGGAAGGAAGGTGAATGTGCTTCGCCCTTCGCCCGTGACAACGCACGCTCCCCGTCGATGGTTTCGGAAAGGTGTCGTAAATTCGTCGCCTCAGGTGCGAACCGGTGTGGATCGTGGCGCGGACGGGTCCCGGACCGCGATGTTGGCGTGGGCGACGAGCCCCGCGATCGACACCAGGGCCAGACCGGCGAAGAGTCCCACGAACTGGGCGGCATCGCCTGCGCCCGGCTGGCGCGCGAACAGCATCGCCAGCACGCTCGACCCGATCACGCTGCCCACGTAGCGGGCGGTGGAGTGGATTCCCGCCGCCGAGCCCGCTTCAGCCTCCGGCACCGCCTCGATCGCGGCCGTCTGCACCGGTGCCCCGGCGATCCCGAGCCCGAGCCCCAGGACTGCCAGGGCGGCCACCGTCACGGCTGACGAATCCAGGTACACCCCCGCCGCCACCGCCGTGGCACCGATCACCACCAGCGATGCCCCGGTTACCGCCGGGAGCCACCGACCGCGGCGGTCCATCCACCGGCCGCCGATCGGCGTCGACAGCGCCGAGAACGCGGACATGGCGGCAAGCATGAGGCCCGTCGTGCGCACGCTCTCGCCTCGCACGCCCTCCAGATAGAGCGGGATGGCCAGCAGCGTCGAGTACATCACCACGTTGCCGAGCATGATCGAGGCACAGGCGGCGGTGAAGTGGCTTCTTCGGAACACCGTGAGATCGACGACGGGCGCCCGCACCCGTCGCTCCCACCGGAGGAACAGCCAGCCGAGCGCGATGCCCGCCACCGCCGCAAGCGCGGCGAATACCGGAGCGTCCGCCTTCAGCAGCGTCGGCACCACGATCATCGATGACAGCGCGGCCGCGAAGAGCGCGATGCCGGGCACGTCGAAGCGGCCATTGCCGCTCCCCGCCGCATAGGGGATGCTGCGCCAGCCGAGCGCCATCGCGATCGCGACCAGCGGCGCGTTCACCCAGAAGATGGAGGACCACCCAAGCCAGCCGACGAACACACCCCCGGTCGGCGGGCCCGATGCCGCGGCGACGGCGGCTGCCAGTCCGATCATGCCGAAGGCCATGCCTCGTCGTTCCTGAGGAACCGCGGCCCGCAGCAGCGCCGCACCGTTCGGGAAGATCAGGGTGCCCGCCAGCCCCTGCTGGAGCCGAAACGCGATCAGCCATGGCAGGCTCGGCGCGAGCGCACATGCCATCGACGCCGCGGCGAACCACCCAAGCCCGAGGAGGTAGATGCGTCGCCGGCCGTAGATGTCGCCGAGCTTCCCGCCGATGGGGAGTCCGGCCGCCATGGCGATCAGGTAGAGCGTCACCAGCCAGGCGGTCGCCGTCACCGATGCGTCGAAGGCCCGCTGGATATCTGGCAGGGCAACCGCGATCATGGTCGAGTTGAGCGGGGCGAGGGTGGTGCCGATGGCGATCGTCACCACCAGCCACCGCTGGCTGGCGCCGCTGACCGGCGGTCGGGAGCGTCTCATGACGCCATTGCACCACGCCCGGTGCTCCGCTCGCCAGCGGTCTCCAGCCACATTCTGGCAGCCACGGACGGACCTCACGCCTCAATCATCGCCCATCCTTCCGTCATGCAGCAGTGATCGAGCGGCCGAGCGGGCCCGGATTCGGGAGCAGCTCCCTACCGCGGAGACCGGACTGGCCCTAACGTCCAATCGTGGTGATCGGTCGTGCCTGAAACAGGTAGATCCTGTCCCCGGCAATCGCCCCCTCGAGATCGGCGGGATAGCCGAGCCGATCGGCGACGGTTCGGGCCAGGGTTGCGATCTCTGCCGCCTGTGTGCCCGACATGACCGGGGTCGTCTGCATCGCGCGGGGGACGGCTACCACACGGGAACCACCCTCGGACGATGTGCCGGGGATGACCATCCGCTCCTTCACGCCGACGGAATACTCGAGGATATCTCCACGCGATCCGACCGCGATGTGGTCAGGAGTGACCAGACCGGACACCACCGCCTCGCCAAGCCCCCAGCTCGCCGAGATCACGACCCGATCGCTGTCCCCGCCGAGCGGGTCGGCGGTGAAGACCACGAACGACACATCCGGGCGAACGAGCCGCTGGACAACCACCGCGATCTCGACCGGCTCGTCGGCAAGACCGTGCTCGCGCCTGTACGCAACGGCCCGATCCGACCACAGCGAGGCCCAACACCTGCGCACCGCCGACTCGAGTCCCGGACGCGTCCGGACGTCGAGCACGGAGTCGTGCAGCCCCGCGAACGAATGTGCGGCGGAGTCCTCGGCGGTACCGGAGGAGCGGACCGCCACCGCCGCATCCGCCGTTCCGTCCCGTTCGATCAGGACGCGACGGATGTCGCCGATCGCGTCGAGGATCCGATCGCCGAGCGGGGCCGTCATGATCGACTGCCGGATGTTGGGCAGGTCCTCCATCGTCGTCTCGACCACGCACGCCGGCAACGCATTCGCCGTGGCGAACGTCGCGTATGCGGTGGTCGTCAGGGCAAATGCCGGAGGGCGGCATGGTGCCCCGATAACGAAGAGCTCGCTGAGGCTCGCCCCCTTGCCACCGACCAGCGACCGATCGTGCAGTGCCTGACCGAGATCGACGCGGAGTGGATGCATGGCCTCGGCTTGAGGGCGCATAGGTTCCTCCAGTCAGCGTCCTTCCACCGGTTGCGTGTGGAGACATCTCCATGCAAGCGTTCAGTCCGGCCGGGCCGGACGACAACCTACGGCGACACGACCCTACGCCGGATCAGACGCAGCCCCTCCTTCCAGAAGGACCATGCCCGCGTCACCGTCGACCGTGACGAGCTGACCGGTCGAGATCGCGTCCATCGCGCCGCGGGCGCCGACGACCGCCGGAATGCCGTACTCTCGCGCGACGACGGCACAGTGGCTCAACGGTCCACCGGTCTCGGTCACCACAGCCGACACCACCCCGAAGAGCGGCGTCCAGGCCGGCATCGTCGTGACCGCCACAAGGACCTCGCCGGGTTCGACCTCGGACGCGTTTGACAACGATCTCGCGACCCTCGCTCGACCGCTCGCCCGGCCGCGTGCAGCGGGTGTCCCCTTCACCTGTCCTGCTGCGATCTCCACCTGCTGCGACCCACCGAAGAACGCGGCCAATGCCCTGCTCACCGGAGTGTCCAGCTCCGGGGCCGCCTGTCCCGGATCGCCAAGCAGGGGCGGCGGCTCGAGCGATTTCGCCAGCTCCATCTCGTGTCGCCGCCTGCGGACAAGCGCCCTCGCATGATCCACCTCCATCCCGGACGCCGTGCCTTCGAGGAGCGCGCGCACCTCGGAGAGGTCGAGCATGAAGACGTCCTCGGGATCGGCGAGGATGTCCTCGGCCGCGAGTCGCTCGCCCAGCTGCAGGCAGAGCAATCGCATCCGCGAGTGGATCGCCTGCTCGAAATGGAAGTTGTGCTCTTCCTGCAGGAAGGCGCCGTCGCGCGCGTTCCGCAGCATGCCTTCGAACGCATCCCGGATCGGCTGTGGGTATCCCTCGAGCGCCGCTCGTGAACGCGCGACAGCCGCTTCGGCGGCCCGTGCGACACGCTGATGCTCGGTGCGCGGATCGCCCCCCGCTGGTCGCCTCGAGGCGGTCAACGAGCTGGTCGGCCGGCGTCTCGATGATCACCGACTCGAGCGCATGGTCTCTCGCGACCGCTGCGAGGTCCGAGAGACCGAAGGCGAGGTTCAGACTCTCCGACACGCCGCCGGCGAGAAGCTCCTGGGCATCGGCTTCCGAGCCGCCGAAAAGATCGGTATAGAGCTCGGTGAAGAGCTGCATCGAAACGAGGATCGGCAGGGCAACCTGAAAGTGGATGGTCCAGATCTCGCGCTGCATCGCATGGAGCTCGCCGAACAGTCCGCCGATCGCTTCCTGGGGCGCGTTGCGGAGGTCGGTGGAGGACAACCGGTCGGTAAGGTCCCTGAGACGCGGGAAATGGTCAACCTGCCAGCGCTCCATCTGCCGTTCCACAGCAGCACGCACTGACGCCTCGACCCGGGCTGAGATCCGCCCTGCCTCAGCGTCATCACCCGGCTCCTCCATGACGATGCGTCGGTACTGGTAATAGTTGGGATAGATCTCCTCGACGGTCAGGACAGGCAGTCCAAATGACCGCAATGCCTCCGCATACCCCTGCGCGAACGCCGGGCACTCCAGCGAGGACTGGAGCGGGCAGACGGGGAAGGGTCTGTGCATCGGGTCGTGCCGGTACGGCGGACCTTCGATTACCAGGGCATGCCAGTCGATCGGAAAGTCGGACCCAGCGTCCATGATGGATGAGGTCATGACGCGATCGTGCCTCCATCAGACAAGCTGAGGGTTCTGGTGTGACGATCCGGACCCGATGTGCTGCAGCCTGTAGTGCTCGATGCTCGCAAACACCGTCAGCCCGACACATCCGAATCGACATGCCGGGCTGACGGCCACACCGCCACCCCAGGCAGCGATGCGTTACATAATGGTCAACCGTGCGGGGGAATGCAAGTCGGCCCGCAACCTCGGCCTAGCGATAGATGTGCCCGAGGCTCGCATCGACGTAGCGGCGGATGTTCTTCAGCTCCCCGACGGGATCTGGGGTGACGTCGAGCTCGAACACCGCCCACCCTCGGTAGCCGATGTCGCGCAGCAGGCGCATCCAGGCCGGCCAGTCGACCACGCCCTGGCCAACGCCAGCGAACCACTGAACCTGCCGCGCGAAGATGCTGTCGTCGATGTGGACATCGTCGGGAGCCGGACCGGTGGCGTCCTTCCAGTGGGTGAGCACGACGCGATCCTTGTGACGCTCGGCGATGGCGATGGGATCCGAGCCTGCCACGGTGAACTGGGCGGTATCCGGGCAGAGGTTGACGTAGGTCGGGTCGAGCAACGTCATGAAGAGATCGACGTCACGGCTGCTCCGGAACATCGTGAACGCCTCCGGGTGCAGCGCCAGCGTGACACCGTGCTTCGACGCGGCGTATGCGGCCCTGTGCAGCCCGTCGGCGGCCACCTTCGCCGTCTCCAGGTCGACGAACAGCGGGGGCTCGGCGGTGCGATCGCGCCGTAGCGGCAGGGTGGCGACGATGAGGTCACACCCGCAGACGCTCAGGAATTCCGCGTAGCCACCCACGACCTCCACGTACCGGTCATGGTCGTCCCGGTTCGTGAACTGGAGCTGGCGCTTGCCGCCGTCGACGACGTTGGAGAGAAACCCGCTGGCGACTGCAAGCCCGCGAGTGTGGACCTCGTTCGCGAACGCCTCGGCGGATCCGAAGGCCTCGAGGGCGCTGAGCCAGTTGCCGGGAGCGAAGGTCAGCTCGATCCCGTCGAGCCCCGCCTCCCTGACGTCATCGAGGATGCGGCCCCAGAAGCTCGCCGGCGTCCACTCCCCCCATTCGAAGAGCGAGCCGATCGCCCGCAGATCACCCGACCCACCCCAGTAGGCGGGATTGTAGAAGGTGACGAGGTCGGTCGCGTACCTGATGTTGGGGGTCGTGGCCATCGGTGGTGAGCCTTTCGGTTGGGAATTCATCGACACGTCGTCCTGCATCACGCCGAACCACCATACCGGCGATCCATCGCCTGGGGAAGCATCCGGGCACCACGGCTGTCATGTCGGCGCGCGAATCCCCCGGTGCGCCCGCTCACGAATCCCCGAAGCCGTCGGCCTCGTCCGCCAGTTCCTGCAGACTCTCCACGTGGCGCTGGAACATCGCCCGCGCAGTGTCGAGCAGGTCGAAGACCTGTGGGTCGACGACGCGGTAATGGACATTCGTGCCCTCCTTGCGACCCACAACCAGTTGGCGCGCACGAAGCTGCGCGAGTTGCTGGCTCACGGACGAGGTTTCGATCTCGAGCTCGGCCTGCAGGTCCGACACGGTACGCTCGCCGTCGCGCAGCAGCTCGAGAATCCGGATCCGCACCGGATGCCCCAGCGTCTTGAACAGCTCCGCCTTGAACCCCTGCAACATGGTTACCCACCGATCCGACGAGCCGGTCGCCGCTTCTATTTGCAAACTTCTGAATATAACAATATCCTGTTATTGTGCCTCGCACAACCACGCGCCAGCGTCGCCGCGCAATCGTCGGGTACGGGACTCCCTCGCGCTCGGGAGAACGCATGTGCCGGTGACGGCTATCCACAGGGGAACTCGGAGAACATGATCGCAATCCTGGAAGCCTCGCGGGTGGGGCTGCTTCAGCGTGACCAATGGGCCAGAAACATCGTCGCTGGCGCCATCGTCGGCGTCGTGTCGCTCCCGCTCGCCATGGCGTTCGCGATCGCTTCCGGCGTCAAGCCGGAGCAGGGTCTCTACACTGCGATCATCGCCGGTCTCCTCGTCACCCTGTTCGGTGGCAGTCGCGTCCAGATCGCCGGTCCCACCGGCGCCTTCATCGTCATCCTCTCCGGTATCGTCGCCAACCACGGCTACGCAGGACTACAGCTGGCGACGATCATGGCCGGGTTCCTGTTGATCCTGATGGGGTTCCTGCGGATGGGTGCGGTGCTCCGGTTCATCCCTGCACCGGTGATCGTCGGCTTCACCGCGGGCATCGGCGTCATCATCTGGATCGGGCAGTGGCCATCCTTCTTCGGGATCGCCGATCCGGAAGGAGAGCATTTCCATCAGAAGCTGCCCAACCTGATCGCATCCCTGCCTGATCTGGACCCTGCCACGACCCTGCTCGCCACGCTCGGGCTCCTGATCCTGATCTTCGCGCCCCGGTTGCCGCTACTCCAGCGCATCCCCGCCCCGCTGATCGCGATGGTGGTCGTGACCGTTCTCTACCGGGTGCTCGGCCTCGACGGGGTGGAGACCGTGGGCAGTCGCTTCGGCGGCATCCCCCAGGGACTTCCCGGCCTGGCACCTCCGGAGGTCTCGCTCGATCGCATCGTCGACCTGATCGGACCTGCCTTCACCATCGCCATGCTTTGCGCCATCGAGTCGCTGCTGTCTGCCGTCGTCGCGGACGGGATGGCGGGAACCCGGCACGACTCCAACCAGGAGCTCACCGGTCAGGGCATCGCCAATATCGCCAGCGCCTTCTTCGGCGGCATCGCCGCCACCGGCGCGATCGCCCGTACTGCCACGAACATCCGCAACGGAGGCAACAGCCCCATCGCAGGCATCGCCAACGTGGTCCTCCTCGTCGCCGTCGTCGTGGCGCTCGCCCCCCTCGCCGCGGATGTGCCGCTCGCCGTGCTCGCCTCGATCCTCTTCGTGGTGGCATGGAACATGAGCGAGGTGCGGCACTTCGTCCGCATGGCACGGCGCGCACCGGCGGCCGACGTCACGATCCTCCTGACGACCTTCGTGCTGACCGTCTTCGCGGATCTCGTGATCGCCGTCAACGTTGGCGTGCTGCTCGCAACATTGCACTTCCTGCGCCGCATGGCGTCGTCGGTCGATGTCCATCACGCCGCGCAGGGTTCGACGGCCAGCGATCCGCACAATGGCCACACGCACGTCCTGCCCGACGGTGTGGTGGTCTACGCCATCGACGGACCGTTCTTCTTCGCGGCGGTCGACTCGTTCGAGCGTGCCCTGGCCACCACCAACACCGATCCTCACCACCTGATCATCCGGCTCGGCCGCGTGCCGTTCATCGACATCACCGGGATCCAGGGACTCGAGGATGCGATCACCGACATACAGGGTCGCGGGGTGCGGGTGATCCTCTGCGAGGCGAACCCGCGCGTGAGCGTCAAGCTGCAGCGGGCCGGCATCGTCCGGCTCGTCGGTGAGGAGAACGTGGTCGATTCGATCACGGATGCCCTCGCGGCCACCTCGGGAGTCGACGGAGATCGGGACGCGGTCACCGGCTGGTCCACGGACGCCGTCGCACCCCAGGCCAGCTAGCGCGCTTCACCGAGGTCCCGTGCCACTACCGGTCAGGATCGTCCCTTGCTGCCATCCCATCTCATCCGCACAGGCTGGCGCCGTGAGCGTTCCAGACCGGCCGGGCCGGCTGCGTGCGTCGACTCGCGCCCCGGTGTACCTGATTGTCGAGACAGCCAGGACACCACCCTCGGCGGTTTGGATGGCCGAACCACCCCAACCTACCGCTTCGGGAGGATCCGAACATCGTGCCTCCTGGCGTCGGGCACGGCGAACGCCAGCACCGACCTCGCCTCCCGGGCGATCTCGTCCTCCTGGTCGGCGGTCAGGTCGATGAACGGCGTGACCTCGACCGCGGCGCCATCACGATCGTCGACGATGTCCCACGTGCCACGCACATATCCGTCGACAAGCACCGTCGCCGCGATCAGTCCGTTCACCGTGCCGATCTTCGGCCAGTCCTCCTTCGCCGTGATGCGCGTGCGGTCGGCATGGGACAGGATCGCATTGTCGAACTTCGGCAACAGGCGTACTGGTGCTGGGGTGTCCTCGTCCGGGATCGGACCGTCCGGCACGTCGAACAGCTCCCTGCCGGCCGGATCCCGGTAGACGCGGAGGTGAGGGCGCAGGCGCTCGAGATGCGGTCGCATGCCGCTCAACCCCGACCACTTCTGCAGGTCGGCGTTGCTGGCCGGGCCGAACGCCCGCAGGTACCGAACGATGAAGGCATCCACGGCCGGCTCATCGTGGATCGGCGTGCCGAGCCAGTCTTCGAGCGGTGCCCACGCCGACGGGCCATTGGCTCGCCAGAGGCCTCGTGGCGGCACCTGGACCAGCGGCAGTACCGAGCGCACGACCTGCGCCATCGCCATGCCATCCCGCTCGGGCCAATGCTCGACCAGGCGGGTGGCGAGCTGCTTGATCGTCAGCGGCTCCTCCCGCAGGATCCGGTGTGCCGTCTGCCGCAGCTCGTGCACGTCCATATCCGCCACCTTGGGCCAGATGAACCTGCTGCCCTGGATCTGACGTGTCAGCGACGGCTGCATCACCGCCCTGATGGCAACCGCGTCGCGGCAGGTGAGCAGGTGGATGGTGCCGCGCATCACCGTCACACGTGCCACCTGCCGCTTCACCATCAGGTCGGAGAGCTCGAGCGGATCGAAGTCGTGCAGCCGTGTCCACAGCCCGATGTACGGCGGGTCGGGCACCTGCGACTGCAAGCCGACCAGTCGCTCGATCGCCTCCGGGATCGACATCGAGTGGCGGCGCAGCAGGAGCTGGCGCTCGAGCAACGCCCGATTGAGCTGACGCTGGCTGAGCCGGGGTGCGCTGGTCGTAGACGTCGTCACGTCACCTCCTCCACATGTCATGCGACTGGCTGCGAGCCCTTCCGGATCGCGCTACGACGTGGATGGGGAGCCTCCCTGGCGGTAGGACCGCGTGAAGGCTCGGATGTCGTCCACCAGCAGGTCGGGCGTCTCCATGGCCGGGAAGTGACCACCCCGATCGAACTCCGACCAGTGATCCGGTCCACCGTGCGGAAAAAGGTGGCCGCGAATGCTGTTGTCCGCGGCGAAGACGGCGACACCGTGGGGCGGCACCATCCGATCAGCATCCCACTCGCCTGCATCGCCATCGGACGACTGCTCCGCGAACGCCCGGTACGCCTGCATGCCTTCGTACACGATCTTCGCCGACGACGCCCCGCTCCGGGTGAACCAGTAGAGACTCACGGTCGCGAGCAACTGGTCTCGGTCGACCGCCTCCTCCGGCAGATCGGCGGCAGGGTCCGTCCATTCGCGGACCTTCTCGACGATCCAGGCGAGCAATCCCGTGGGCGAGTCGACCAGCGAGTACCCGATCGTCTGCGGGCGCGTCGCCTGCAGGTGCAGGTACCCGATGCCATCCCGCTGCCACTGGTTGAAGCGCTCCGCTCGCAGCCGGTCCCTGCCCGAGAACGACTCCACCTCGAGCCCGGGCCCGAACGGGAACGGAACCGGACCGGTGACATGGGTCGCCACCACGCGGTGTGGCGCCACCACACCGAGGACGCTGGTCACCCCGGCGCCGATGTCGCCACCCTGGGCGGCGTACCGCTCGTAGCCGAGACGGCGCATCAGCTCGTCCCACATCATGGCGATGGCGAAGATGTTCCCACGCCCGTCGCCGTTGACCGGATTGGAGTAGCCGAACCCAGGGAGGGAGGGGATCACGACATCGAAGGCGTCCCGTGCGTCCCCACCGTGGGCCACCGGATCGACGAGGGGACCAATCAGGTTGGTCAGCTCGATGAACGAGCTCGGCCAGCCATGGGTGAGGATGAGCGGCAGGGCATCCGGCTCGCGTGACCGGACGTGGACGAAGTGGATCACCTGCCCATCGATCACGGTGGTGAACTGTGGCCACGCGTTCAGCCGGTCTTCCTGCATGCGCCAGTCGAACGCGTCACGCCAGTAGTCGGCAAGGTTCCTGAGGTAGTCCGCCGGCACGCCGCGACTCCAGTCGCTTGCGCCCGGCGCATCCGGCCAGCGGGCAAGGGCGAGGCGGGTGCGAAGGTCATCGCGATCCGCGTCCGGGACGTCGATCCGAAACGGTGCAATCACCTCCTCGTTCCCGTCCTGGCGTCCCATTGGCGCGATCGTGTCAACGTGGTTCATCGTACCTCCCATCGGTGCCGCCTTCAGCGTACGTGGAAACGCGGTCATTTTCGGTCCGTTCACCGGTCATGAACGCCCGGTGCCCACTCGCCCGTGCAAGCCTCGGCCGTGGCAGGTCAGCAGCCCGAATCTTGACAGCGAGTCGATGCAAACCTAGGGGGTACGTACACTGCATGACTCCCACCGGCAGGACACGCATTCAGGAGGCAGAGATGGCGCAGGCGGCGGTGACCGAGATGCCGACATCCGACGTTATGGCCGAGCTCGCGGCACTCGAGGATCCCGACATTCGCAGGGTGAATGCCCGACACGGCGATGACCACGGCGTGAACCTCAGCAGGCTGCGGGAACTCGCGAAGCGGCTCAAGACGCAACCAGAGCTGGCCCGGAGCCTGTGGGCGACCGGCGATTCCGCGGCCAGACTGCTGTCGATCCTGATCAGTCGGCCGAAGGCGTACAGTCGTGACGAGCTGGACACGATGTTGCGCGAGGCACGGACCCCCAAGGTTCACGACTGGCTCGTGAGCTATGTCGTCAAGAAGAGCCCCCACGCCGAGGAGCTGCGCGTCGCGTGGCTGGCCGATCCGGACCCGGTCATCGCGAGCGCTGGCTGGGCGCTGACAACCGAACGCGTGGCCAGAAAGCCCGAAGGGCTCGATCTCTCGGCACTGCTGGATACGATCGAGGCGGAGATGAAGGATGCTCCCGACCGCCTGCAGTGGGCCATGAACCACTGCCTGGCCCAGATCGGTATCGATCATGCCGACCACCGGGCCCGCGCGATCGACATCGGCGAGCGTCTGGAGGTTCTCAAGGATTACCCGACACCACCGAACTGCACCTCCCCCTTCGCGCCCATCTGGATCACCGAGATGGTCAGGCGGAAGCAGGCGTCCTGACGCGGCGCCCCATGGGCGCACCCGTCAGGCGATCTCTTCGGTGAAGCCATTCGCGATCCAGCCGTAGACACCCGGCTGGGATTCGAGCTGGACATACCACCAGGTGTAGCCGTCGTTGACGACGCTCCCGGCATCGGCGATGACGACGACGTCCCCGGTTGGGATCGTGGTGATCACCGGCGCGCTCAGGCTCGCGCTCTCGCGGAGGTTGAGCGGACCGTCCACCACCCTCAACCGTGTCCCCGTCGGCTCGTAGCGAGCGAGCTCGAGGAAGTCGGCGGCGAACCACCCGACCCTGCCATCGGCGTACATTTCGACCTTGTACCACTGGTAGCCCGTGCCACTCGTGGGCCCTTCGAGCACCTCACCATCTGCCCCGCGGTTGTAGGTAGCGATCACGCTGTACCCGGTACCCGGACCGCTCCGCAGGCGAAGCCCGTCGGCGGTGACGCGCACGCTCGCACCCGTCGGCCAGCCGCCCCCGTTGTCATCGCCCGACGGCGAGGTCGAGAGGAGCTCGCCCGCGGCATACCCCTCGACGCCGTCGTCCGTGACCACGCCGTACCAGGTATACCCATCCCTCGAAACGGCTGCGCGGCTGGTGATCAGGTGGGTATTGCGCGCAAGCGTTCGGATGACCCCACCCGACAGGCCGGGATAGTCACGCAGGTTGAGCGAATCGACGGCAACGTAGACATGCGTGCCGATGTTCCAGCCACCGCCGCTGGGCGGCCCGAAGAAGTCCGCAGCCGCCCACCCGGCCTCGGTCGGCCGTGAGTAGCCAACGATGTTGAGCCAGGTATACCCGTCAGCATCCACCGGGCTTCCGATCAGGTTCACGATGTCGCCCGAGAAGAGCTGGTCGATGACCGTGGCCGACAGGCCCGGCTCCTGCCGAACATTGACGTTGTTTGCGATGCAGACAAGCTGGGTATCCCCCGCCTGTGCCAGGACGGACCTGGTTCCCGCGATCAGCGGCTGCGCGCTGGCAGCGAGTGTGGCACCCGCGACCACTCGAATCAGGCCCCGTCTGGAGATCATGCGATCCATGGTGATTCTCTCCTGCCTGAGGGCGCTCGGCATGCCTCGCGCGGGTCCGCGGAACCCCGCTGGCATGCCGCTCGGCGCCCGGAACGTGCGTCCGGTCCCCGTTCCCTGAGCGAAGGCATCTCCCGCGCGCTGGAGTGCTTCGTCCTGTCCAATTGAACGCGTCGTAGGGGTTCCCGGTTTCGCTTATGTGTATTCAGTGTTCGCGAGACAACACTCGGTGGGCAGTTGCGCAGGTGATTACGTATGGACTTTTCGGAAAAGTGGCGCATGATAGTGTGATCCGACTGGGTCGAGCAGTTGGAAACCGGGCACGTGCCGTAATCGTGCAAGCAGGAGATCCATCATGGACCGCACTCTGCCTGGGACCGAATCGACCAATTCCGCTCCTTACCCCACGCTGAGGGCCCTGGACCGCGCGTGCGGCGACGACCCTCGAGCGTACGCATCGGATCCGAACGCCATCATTCTCGAGCGTTTTGCTCGCGTCCTCACGCGGGAGTTCTGGAGCGAGACCGCATGGCTGACCGGGATGGTGACACCGTCCCAGCTGGCGGCCGTCTGTGAACGCCTCGATACCGAGCGTGACGCGCTCCTGAAGGCAGCCCGCCGGTTCGTGGCGACAGAGATCCCGGACGAGCGACCGGTCGGCGCCGCCTGACGCCGTTCGGTCCACGCATGAGCAACGGCCGGGGACGAACGTCCCCGGCCGTTTCGTCTCCGCATGGCACCTGTTACTGCGGCACCTCTGCCATGGTCAGCGTGACCGCCTGCACGACTGGCTCACTGGGCATGGTGGCGTCGAGCTGTACGTATTTCCGGTGGAAGACCACCAGAATCCGCCCGAGATCGACGTGGGCGGTGTTGAGCGCCTGGCTCTCGCAGGTGTGCCCGATCATCTCGATCGGACCCTCCGGTGTCGCCGGCATCCAGAACTGGTCCCGCAGCTCGGCGTCCACGGGCAACAACGACATCGCTGCCTGGTAGGCCATGCCCCAGTCGACTCCGCCCCCCTGGGTCGCGCGCGACCACTGCACCTCCAGGTGCTCCACGATCTCGCCGCGATACTGGGCGTAGGCCGTCGCCCCGGGCACCCCGACGGTCACGCCTTCGTACACCACCAGCGCCTCGGCATCCACCGCCGCACCGTACGCGGCCGCGGAACCCTGCTACAGCCGGAATCGCGGCCATCCCGGCACCTGCCACGAGCTTCGCAACTGACCTGCGTGACCGATACCGATCCATGTGGATCCTCCCTGCGCCTCGAATCGCTTGCCCGGTGCCAAGCCATTGGCCTTGACGCACGACTCGGATATGCTGGCGCCGAGTTCCGCAGGAGCCGCGCACAATCGAGAGGGAGGCAGCAGGTGAAGATCACCGACCTGAAATGCGCGATGCTCGGCGACAGCCCGGTCGTCCGCATCGCCACCGATGAGGGGATCAGCGGGTACGGCCAGGTGGAATGGTCGAAGCCCTACCTGAAGCCGTGGGTGCTCGAATACCGCGAGCCGCTGATCGGCGAGGATCCAACCAACGTCGAGCGCGTGATGCGCAAGATCCGGCGCCGCGGCAGCTTCAAGCCGTATGGCGCCGCGGTCAGCGCGATCGAGATGGCGTTGTGGGACATCGCCGGCAAGGCCGCAGGTGTGCCGGTCTACAAGCTCCTCGGCGGCAAGATCCGCGATCGGGTACGCGTCTACAACGGCTCCGTGCGGGAGCGACTCACCGATTTCACCCCCGAGGGCTTCGCGGCACACACGAAGACGCTCGCCTCAACACCGGAACGGTTCACCATCGTCAAGCAGGTGATGGGCTTCCACTCGCCCATGATCCGCGACGAGCCTTCATTCTTCTACGGCACCACCAACAACAGTCCCTATGCCCACCCGGACCGGGGCCCGCTCACCGAGAAGGCCCTCAGCCACATGGTCGCGTGCGTCGCCGCGATGAAGGAGGCCGTCGGCGACAGTGTCGGGCTCGCGCTCGACTGCGGCCCGGGGTGGACCGTGCCGGACGCGATCCGGTTCGCCCAGGCGGTCGAGCGGTACAACCTCATGTGGCTCGAGGATCTCGTCACCGGCGACTACACCCCGTTCGTGATGGCGGATCTCTACCGCGAGGTCTCCGCGAAGACCTCTACGCCGCTCCATACCGGCGAGCAGATCTACCTCCGCCACAACTTCCGCGAGCTGATCGAGACACGTGCCGTCTCCATCGTGGGTCCCGATCCGTGCGACGTCGGCGGCATCGCCGAGCTGAAATGGATCGCCGAATACGCCGACCTCCACGGCGTGCTGATGGCGCCGCACGGCACGAACAACGGTGTCCTCGGCATGGCCGCGCTGGTGCAGGTCGCCGCCACGCTGCCCGACAACTACATCGCCTTCGAGTACCCCAGCGGCAGGGAGCCCTGGTGGCGGGAGGTCGTCGACTGGCTGCCCGACCCGATCGTCAGGGACGGCTTCATCGAGGTATGGGACCGGCCCGGCATGGGTATCAGCCTCGTGCCCGAGGCCACGCAGCCGTACCTGCGCGAGGAAGATCGCGACTTCTTCGCCTGATCGGAGTCGACGCCACAGGTCCGATATGCACAATGGACTCGACGGATCAGGGAACCGACCTCGGGGTGGTCCCTGTACCGAGAAATACGTCATTCGGTAGCCGGTATTCCGTCGGGAATCCGCCGCATTATCCCATGGTGGCATGGGTGCGGCCGTCACTGCGGGAAGCTGGGCGTCCTCGCCCGCGACGGTACGGCGGGGAATCGGCATCACTCGCGTACGGTCCGGGCACCTGCCACGTCTCCGGCGACGGCGAGGCAACGGATCGGTGACCGAACCAGCATTCACGGAGCATTGCATGTCAGACGCAGTACGGATGGGAGTCGTCGGTGCAGGCACGATCTCGCAGCGCGGGATCATGCCCCACCTGAGCCAGGAGGATGTGCGGGACCGCGTGGTGCTGCAGGCAGTCGTCGACCCGGTGCCCGGCCGCGCCGAGGCCGCGGCAAGGACGTTCGGCATCCCGCACGCGTTCACGTCCTACGAGGATCTCCTCGCCCATGGCGAGGTCGACGCCGTGACCATCGCCTCCCCGATCGGGCTCCACTACGAACAGGGTCGCATGGCGCTTGAGGCGGGCAAGCACGTCCACTTCAACAAGACGATGACCACCACGGTCGCCGAGGCGGATGCCCTCATCGACCTCGCCTCGCAGAAGAACCTCCGCATCGTCGCCTCACCCGGCGAGGTGCTGCGTCCGCAGGTGCAGGCGGTCCGACGCGCGATCGCCGAGGGGCGCATCGGGGTGCCCACGTGGGCGATCGCCGGGGCGTCGCTTGGCACCTACCATCTCGACGAGCCGGAGCGGAAGGGCACCGACGAGGTCACCACCATCGACCCCTCGTGGTATTTCCGCAAGCCAGGCGGTGGCCCGCTCTACGACGTCACCGTGTACGCACTCCACGGCATGACCACCGTGCTTGGCCCCGCGAAGCGCGTCACCGCCCTGTCAGGTGTCCGCATCAAGGAACGGGAGTTCAACGGAACCTCGGTGCCGACGGACGCCGACGACAATACCGGCATCCTGATCGACTTCGGCGACGGCCTCTTCGCGATGGCCTATGGCGCTGCCGCGGGCGGGCTGAACTACTGGTTCACCGGCAAGTACTTCGGTACCGAGGGCATGATCGACGGATACACGCTCAACGGCGAGCCGCTCGACTATCCCGAGAAGCACCTCGCCGACGAGGCGGGGGGTGGCGTCAAGGGTGCGCAGGTGACCCTGCCGCACGTCGTCGGGCCGCACCGCGACATCGACGAGCAGCACGTCTTCGAGGACATCATGCAGCTGGTCGACTGGATCCGCGACGATACGCCGTCGCCGGTGACCGCCGAGCGGGCCCGGCACGTCATCGAGATCATCGAGGCGGCCTACACCGCGGCCGAAACCGGTCAGACCCAGGAGCTGAGAACATCGTTCCAGGTTCCGTGAGCGTCCGCAGGAACGTGTGTGAACAGCCTGGCGGCAATGGGCCACGGGCGTTCAGGCCATTCCGCTTGCGACGATTTCGACGGGAGATGCAGGATGCAGCAACGCGACGGTCCCATCTTCGCAAGTGCCGAGGTCGAGACATTCTGGCGATACATCAGCAGCTCGCTCAACCGCATGATGGCCGCGCTCGACACGCTCCCTCCGGAGCTGCTGAACTGGCGTCCTCCGGCGCACGGCACCAACAGCATCTTCGTACTCGCCAGCCACACGCTGTCGAACGCCCGGGTCAACCTGATCGGTACGCCCTGCGAAAGCCGATTCGAGCGCGATCGCGATGGTGAGCTCCAGGTCCGGGCTGACGAGCGCGGTGTCGACGCGCTCAACTGGCCCGTGCTTCGGGCGGAACTCGAAGGCGCCCTCTCGGGGTTGACGGATACGGCGCTCGATGCCGAGTATAGCCATCACTGGCGCGGAGACATCAGTGGCCGTGAGCTCCTGATCATCGTTGCCCGGCATGCCGCCGAGCACCTTGGTCAGGTCGAGCTCACGCGGGACATGGCGATAGCGGCACTCGATGACCCGAATCGGCCCCTGGTCGGCGGCGAGCCGGCCTCAGCGTGACACCACCACGGAGGAACACGTGATGACCACCGACAGCTGTTTCGTGTACCACGACGAGCGGTTCAACGCCTGTGTCAAGGGCAGCGCCCGTGTCGAGAAGCTCGCCACCGGCTTCCGCTGGGCCGAAGGTCCCGCCTACTTCCCTGCCGGTCGCTACGTCGTGTGGAGCGACATCCCCAACGACCGGATCATGAAGTGGGACGAGACCAACGGCGAGACATCCGTCTTCCGCCAGCCCGCCGGCTACACGAACGGCAACACCGTCGACCGCCAGGGCCGGCTCGTCAGCGCCCAGCACGGCTACCGCAGCGTCACCCGCACCGAGTTCGACGGCACCATCACCACCCTCGCGGATCGCTTCGAGGGCAAGCGCTTCAACAGCCCCAACGACGTCGTGGTGTCGTCCGACGGTGCGATCTGGTTCACCGACCCGCCCTACGGCATCGAATCGGACTACGAGGGCCACAAGGGCGAGAGCGAGATCGGCGCCAACAACGTCTACCGCATCGACCCGCACACGGCGAAGGTCACCATCGTCGCCGACGACTTCGACCGCCCCAACGGGATCGCCTTCTCGCCGGACGAGACGAAGCTCTACGTCACCGACACCGGCGCCAAGCCTCGCGTATGTCGTGTCTTCGATGTCGACCTGGAGGCAGGGAAGCTCTCCGGCGGTGACGTCTGGGCAACGGAGACCAACGGCGGCTTCGACGGCTTCCGCTTCGACACGGAGGGGCGCTGCTGGATGAGCGCCGCGGACGGCGTCCACTGTCTCGACGTCGACGGCACGCTCATCGGCCAGGTGCTGATCCCGGAGGGCGTCGCGAACCTCGTGTTCGGCGGTATAAAGCGGAACCGCCTCTTCATCTGCGGGACGAGCTCGCTCTATTCGGTGATGCTGCCCGTGAACGGCGCGAAGACGTTCTAGGTCGCATCGTCGGGTCGCGAGAGCATCCGCTGCGAGAACGCCCAACCCCAGCCACGTCGGGCCCGCGCACCAGCGGCGCGCTGGGATCACCCCGGTGGGTGCCGTGCGCCCACCGGGGTGATCCCAGCGCGCCGACGCGAGGTCGGCCCCTGCAGATTGAGGCGGATGGGCTGGACCAAGGGCGTTCTGAACCGGATCGACAGGGTCTTGCCCTACCCGCTGCGTCACCCTGTTCCGGCTCGTCGGCAGACATCTCCGCACCATCAGTCGGTGTGAGAGACGCGGTCCGCGCCTCGGGGCGGATTCCCTCCACGCGACAGCCTGCCTCGTGCGGACGATGCGCACGTCGGGTCTGTCGTGGCATCTGCACCTTCACCGGGAACGCACCAGCTTCCCGGGTCCGGCCGGCGGAGACGGGCTGCACGAGATCGTTCCCAACGCGTTCAGGTGTGTCAGGTCGAGACGCATGCGCCCCGCTCATCCCGCTCGCCGAACGCGCTCGAACGTACGGCGCTTCAAGCGAAGTCCCGACCTCGAGCCGCGATCGCCCCGGTGCGCGGTCCCTGGGCAGGTCCGCACCGGGGCGATCTCCCATGCCCGATGGGGCGAGCCGCTCGGCGATCGGTCGATACGTCCTGCCGGTCGGCTACGGGCGAGCGGCACCCGCCCCAATACGCTGCCAGGCGGATGCGAAGCCTCGCACCGCGCGCAGGCGATCGGCCTGGTTGGGCAGCGCGGTGGTAATCATCACCTCGTCGGCGCCGGCTGCCTCCGCCAGGGCATGGACCTCCTCGGCGACCGACTCCGCCGTGCCGATGAACCAGTTGCCGAGGAACCCTTGCGCCCGCTGGAGATCGACCGGGTTGACCTCGATCCGCTCCGCCTCCTCCAGCGTCGGCATCTGGTAGGGACGGCCTGCGACGAGGTCGCTGAACCCGATCTGCAGGATCTTCATCAGGGCCCGCGCGTGCTCCTCGCTCTCCCCGATCGTGACGCCGACCGCCAGCATCGCTTTCGGCTCCGGCCACGCCACGGACGGCGTGTACTGCTCGCGATAGGTCCGCAGCGCCTCGACGGCGAGACTGCGGTTGATGTGGGCGGCGAAGGAGAAGCCGAGCCCGACCTGTGCGGCCAGCTGGGCGCTGAAGCCGCTCGAGCCGAGCAGCCAGATCGGGGGCAGGTAGACGTCAGCCGGGGTGACGCTGATCTTGCGGAAGGGGTGGTCGTCGGGGAACGCCCTCTGGTCGAAGGCGAGCAGCTCGGCCAGGAGCTGCGGGTAGTTTTCCGCCGCCAGCGCCTCCTCCGAGCGACGCAGCGCGTAGGCGGTGAGGGTGTCGGTGCCGGGGGCACGTCCGAGACCGAGGTCGATCCGGCCCGGGTGAATGGCCTCGAGCAGCCGGAAGACCTCGGCGATCTTCAGCGGGGCGTGGTTCGGCAGCATCACGCCGCCGGAACCGACGCGGATGGTGTCGGTGTGGTTGGCGACGTGGGCGATCATGATCTCCGGCGAGCCGGAGGCGAGTCCGATCGAGTTGTGATGTTCGGCGTACCAGACGCGGGTGTAGCCGAGTCGCTCGGCCTCCCGGGCGAGCTCGACGGCATTCTCGATCGCCTGTGAGGACGTCGAGCCCTTCTCGATCTGGGTGAGATCGAGGACGGAGAGTGGTGTGGACATCGGAGCTCCTGGATGAATCGCGAATCGACGGCACCGGGCGATGGGCACCGTCAGCCTGATGTCCCCCACTCTACCCGATACCAGTGCGAACGCTGTGTCAACGTGCCACGCATCCGCGTCGCGCGGGGAGGTGTGCCGACGATGCCATCGGATGTCGGGGCCAGCCAGCAGGAGCCGCCAGGAGGGCGGACGCAGACTCCGGGACGCCTGGTGCGTCGTTCTGGCCGCCACAATGTCGCGGCAGGCGGCAGCGACCCCATGGGCTTCACCCGAGGCGGCAAGAAGGTGCGGGCGCGCGAGCCCACCATGGATGGTTCAGTGTGTGCGACGAACGGGCGTCACGCCTCCGGGGTGCCACCGAGGGTGCCGACCGGACCGAACACGAGGGTCGCGAGCAGCTCGGTCTCGCGGTCGAGCGTCATCCCCACCTCCAGACGGGAGCCGTCCGAGCCGATGAGCTCGAAGCGTGTCACGGTGGTGGGCACGTCCATGGTCGAGATCACCGAGGTCGGGTCGACCTCCCAGGTCAGGCCGGATGCCTGGAGCTCCGAGAGCGCGGCGAGCATGTCCTCACGCGAGTGTTCCTCGAAGTAGGCGGGCGAGACGTGGGCATCCAGCGCCTCGTCGGTCAGCGTCCCCGGGCCCGCGTTGAGCGTCTCCACGAACCACAGGGCGTGCTCGCCGAGCGGACCCGGCGGGAAGGGAATCTCGGCCACGGGCGATGCGGTCGGGGTGTCGACCCCGAGATCCTCGACGCCTTCGAAGTCGAGGTCGGTGATCAGTCCGGAGTCCGGCTCGACCACGAGGTGGACCCGGAGGCGGTGGTCGCTCGCGTCGGCGATGTCGAAGTTCGCGACCGTGGGCGGCTGGTTGCGGGAGAGGGCCAAGGTCTCGACCTCGACGAAGACGTCGTCCAGCGCGGCGGCGATTCCGGACAGGGTCCGGGCGATGTCGGCGGCGGGAGTGTCCTCGAGGAGGGATGGTGCGAGGTGCTCGGCCACGGTGGCTTCGGTGATGGCGGCGGGGTCGCCGTTGAGGAGGTCCAGCAGCCACCGGATCTGCTCGCCGAGCGGTCCGCTTGGGAGGTCGGGGTCCGGCGCCGGGGTCTGGGCCGTGGCGGGGGTAGTGGCCCGGGCGGCGATGGCGGCCGCGACGAGCCCGATTCCGGTGCGGCGGGTCAGGCGATGGTGGAACGGGTTGCTCATGTCTGCCTCCATGTTTGCCGGGCGCACCGGCCAAGTCTTGGGCCGCCATTTCGCGGCCTGTTTGGGACTGAACGCGATGATCATTTGGGGCGCTGACGATCTCATTCGAGACACTTATCGCCAATTAAGCTAGCCCCTTTGGGCTTTGGGCGCCCTACGGTGGACGCTTGGCTCGGTGTGTTAACCGGGCCATTTCACCACATTGAATTCATCCCATGATATGATCGAACCACTGGTATCCGAAGAAACCCCAAACTGAATACCTAGCAGCGATTACCTGCCATTCGAGGGGAGTCGCATCAGTCAACGATGGCTGGTAGAGATGGCGAAGGAGTTGGCCCATGCCTTACACGGCAGAGATCAGTCGTACCAACCCGACTGCGTTCCTCATTATGATCGACCAGTCGTATTCCATGTCGGAGCCATTCGGTGCCGGCCAAGGGTCGAAAGCCGAGGAAGCTGCGCGTGTGCTGAATCGCGTCCTCACGGATCTCACCATTAAGTGCGCCAAGGGAGACGATCAGATCTACGACTACTTCGACGTGGGGGTTATGGGCTATGGACACACCGTCGGCAACGCATTGACCGGCCCGCTCGGGGGTAGTCTCTTCCAGCCGATCAGCAGGATCGGGGAGAATCCCGCAAGGATTGACACAGTAACAAAGAAGATTCCAGATGGTGCGGGTGGACTAGTTGAAGAAGTAGTCTCCCTGCCGGTGTGGATCGATCCTGCCTCCAATGGACATACGCCCATGTGCCGGGCATTGCAACTCGCCCACAGCGCGATCAGTAGCTGGATCTCAACCCATCCCAACGCATTTCCCCCCACGGTCCTGAATATCACCGACGGAGAAAGTACTGACGGTGATCCCACCATTCCAGCAACGGAGCTCGCCTCGATCACCACAAGCGACGGAAACGTGCTGGTATTCAACTGCCACATTTCGGGCACAAGTGGGCGAGGTCCGTTATTTCCGGCATCAGCCGACAATCTTACCAATCCGCTTGCAATCAACCTCTTCGAGATATCGAGTGAACTCCCAACCAAACATCGGGAGCTCGCCCAAAGTGAGGGAGTCGATGCACCGCCCGGAAGCAGAGGGTTCGCCTACAACGCCGACCTCGTCGATCTGACGATCTTCCTTGAGGTTGGCACACGACTCAGGTCGGTCAGCGCGGAGATTCGCTGACATGAGCACGCCAAGCACCCATCGGGTCTTTACCGTTCCCAAGCAAGGCAACAGTCCAAATGAGAACGAAGATCGTCTGTTCATCAAGGTCAGACGGGATCGCGCGCTCGTCGCTCTAAGCGATGGCGCGACTGAATCCGCCCTGTCCCGCGTATGGGCCGACATGCTGGTGGGGAGTACATGGAAGTCAACCCTGCTTGGCAAGTTCACACCTGCTGACCACTACCTGGCCGAGTCCGCCGTGGAGAGATGGCTGACTCCGCTTCGTGAACAGTTCCAAGAGGAGCAGGTGAATCGAGACCGACCATGGTACTCACGCGAGAAGCTTCGCAAGGGAGCGCACGCGACGTTCCTTGCGTTCCGCATGTTTCCCAGCGGGCGCTGGCGTGCGGCGTCAGTTGGTGACACGTGCATGTTCCAGGTCGTCCAAGGGAACATAGAGACCGGAACCATGCTCGACGCTTCAGCTTTCGGCAATCATCCGTCGTTGGTATCGAGCGACTGCAGGGCTCCGCTCCCACAACTGACCTTTCGCAAGGGCAAACACACTGGCAACGGCACCAAGTATGTCTTTGTAACCGATGCGCTTGCAGTCTGGATCCTGGATCATGCTCACCAGAGGGAACGGCTAGATCTCCTGCTCAGTTGCGAGGACGACGATCAATTCAATGATCTCGTCTCACAACAGCGCGCTCTGGGCAATCTTCGCAACGACGATACCACCGCCATAATCCTGCGGTGTTGATGCGGGTATCACTGTGGTAAAGCCTTCAAACGCTGATTATCTCCAGGTATTTCAGAATCCACTATCGACATTCCTGGACCCTGAACTTCAATACGCGGAGCCCGCCAGAAACAAGCTAGGTCTCCCAAGCCTGATATCAGGGAATTTCGCGGTTGTCTGTCGCTTCACGGCTCGAGAGCGCCGATGGGCAGTGAGAGCCTTTTCTCGAGACGTGCCGGATATCCGACAACGTTACGATCTCATTTCAGCGTATCTCGATTCCCTCTCCAGCAAGTGCTCATCGCTTGTCGGGTTTCGGTATATTGAAGAAGGGATCCGTGTCAACGGCCAGATACATCCCATCGTCATCATGGACTGGGTTGCGGGAAAAACTCTTGATCTTGTCGTACAGGAAACTCTTGACCACCAATCGTCGCTTGAGCCTCTTGTTGAATCCTGGGTCGAGTTGGTTTCAGACCTTGAGAATCTCGGGATTGCGCATGGAGACCTTCAGCACGGCAACATCCTGGTAGACGGAACAACGCTTCGGCTTGTCGACTACGATGGCATGTACGTCCCAACCATGGTCGGAATGGAATCCAACGAGGGAGGTCACCCGAACTACCAGCATCCCGATCGAGCAAATCGTCCTTTCGACGCACGCATCGATCGGTTCAGTGCGTTCCTCATCTACACGGCTCTCAAGGCTCTCTCCTGCGACCCGAGCTTGCGGTTCAGGTACGAGCTCGATAACGCGCTCCTCTTTTGTCGTTCAGATCTACTGGCCCCAGAAGAATCTCCTCTATTCGATGAATTGCGTTCATGCGAAGACACGACAGTTAGGGATTTGGCCTCTAAACTCTTCGAATCCCTCCGCGCTGGCGGCGACCCACCATCTCTCAGCGAGGTCTGCGCTACAACCACCGTGATCAGCTCATCAGGAGACACTCGGGGCTGGTGGAAACGACGCGGTCAACGAGATCGACAGGAATCGGGCCCAGACCCCGTGCCACCGAACGCAAGAGGTTCAGATTCCGTTGGATCCGGCTGGATCCGACTAGTGAGAGCAACAAGGGCAACCAGTGACGACGATGGAATGTCACCCTCGATCTGGATCAACCAGTCCGGTACACCACCGTCGGACCAGGTGAAGTTCGTTGCATCGTTTTGGCGCAGTATCTACCACTTGCCAACCTGTCCGGCAGCAAGACACATCGAGCCCCGAAAACTAGTCGGTTTTGGATCGGTTGCCGAAGCGGAGGCCTGGGACTATCAACCGTGCAAGACATGTCGTCCAAACCAACAGCGCGCCGAAGCACTTGCCCCTCCCCCTCCTGGTCCCAATATTGAAAGCGCGCAATCAAGCGAATCGAAGCTCGGAGCATCGCTGAAATGGAATCCTGCCAGGACCAAGGAGGCTCTCACCAGATCTTCGACCCCTATAGCCACGATGCCTTCGATGGCGAAACGAGTAGAGGTCGGCTCAACCGTCAAGCTGCGTCATGACAACGGCAAGATCGATATCGTGCGCCTCGCGTCAGCCGACAGTTCGAGGTCGGGTTTCGGTCAGGTAGCAGCCAACACACCTCTGGGAACTGCCATCAAGGGAGCACGCGCTGGCCAAACCGTACGCTATCGCCAGTTCGGCCGGTTGAGATCCGCGACGATCCTCGAAGTTCTCTAGTGGACAAGGTGCTCACACCATCCGAATCAATCGACACATGCATCTCCCCACTCGCTGATGACATTACTTCAAGACGAGCTAGACCTTCATCATGGATGGGAGGTCATTACGTCGGCGAGTCCAAGAGGTGAATGCGCGTTGTCATTCGCGTGGTGCTCCGTCAAGCGGCCCTGGCGACCATTGAGGAAAGAATCGACTCTGCGATCGGCAGCGGATCGCCCGTCGGGTATTCCACTGTCAATCGGATCAGGAGGTTCCCCTGCCGCGCATAGATCGTGACATCCGCGTCCGTGACAAGCGCCCTGGTGGTGGCAGCGATGGGAGAGGGCGCCATCTCCCATGCTCCGGTTGCGCTCATCTGATCCTGGAACGAGTAGTCGAGCGCATTCGCCGCGCCTCGATCATCCCCAAATTGATGGATGCTGACATAGACCATCTGCACCGCATTCTCTGACGAAGCGGCCTCGTAGGTACGAGTGACGTTCTCGCGCCACCCCCACTCCTGAAACAGCCATGTGGTCTCTGCGGGATTCCGGTAACCCACGGTGACCTGGGAAAGTGTCCGATTTGCCTCTGCGACATGCACGAGACCTGGGGGCACCTCGTGTGCCAATGGCAGCAGGCTCGTGATATCAACGGTCGAGCTGGATACCGGTAGCGTGGATGACGGTGATGAGGACATCGACATGAAGCCGCACCCGATGAACCCGTCGAGATAACCTCGCATGAAGGCCGCCACGCGCTCATCGCTGGTTCCATGGGCTCCCTCGGCGTCTTCCGGCAGCCACATCGGATCCCCGGACCGTGCCGAGATCGCCACCGCCTCGGAGACATCACCCGGATCGAGCAGACCTCTCGTTTCCGCGTCCCTCGCATATGCGCCGGCCAGGCAGTCTGCCTGCAGCTCCCTGAGCTTGGGTGGCAATCCGCGAATGCCTTCCAGGTTCTGGACGTGATGCCCCCACTCGTGTGCCAGGATGGTGACCCAGGCAAAATCACCAAATGTGCTGTCGACGTAGCTGAGCCAGGCGAGATCGTAGTAGACGGTGCCGTCTCCGCAATAGGCTGCTGGCCCAATGTCGCCCGAGAGGAAGCCGCAGTTGCTGGTCACGCCGGGACCATACTCCACAACCCTTGGCGCAACGTATCGCCGACCGGCGGCTTCGAACGACAACGCCCAGAACACATCCAGGTCATTGATGGCCACGTCGAGGATGGATAGGGATGAGCCGCCAACCTGGGGTTGCGGAACATATCGCGCGATCTGCTCCTCCACGAACTCGCGACTTCGACCGAAGAACCAGCGCCATTCCCCGAGGTCATCCTGCACCAGCCTGACCACGTCTTCGAGCACCGTGCCATCGGCAAACGGCTGAACGAAGGAGACCTCGGCCGTGTAGGAATACGTGGATCCGTTTACGGGCCAGGTCCATTGCACAAACCTCACGCCAGTGACCGTCGCAACACCAGGTCCGAGTGGATAGAACTCGTTCTGGTACCACCCGATCACCGCCGCGCGTGGGACCAGGGCATGTGCATCCGGATGGATTCGATCATAGAGCGCGTTGAAGTCGCCGATCGACTCCAGATAGGAGAGCTCGACAGCGACCTGGGCCGCAGTCCGCTCGTCGATGCCCGACTGCGCAGTTGTCGCGAACGAGAAGACGTCGGTAAGAAGTACTAGCACGAGTGCAAGAATGGCGCCTCTTGCCATCGCTGGCCTCCAGCCCGTGTCGTGGTGAGCTTTGATCGGGTGCCCTTCGATCAGCATATCAGACGCACCCGCGTCCACCTGGTGGAGGCTCCATGAGGGACGCATGACCAGACTCTCGACCGGCAGGTGAGCGGGGACGCGGGGCGGCACACCTGCCATTCGTCTCGACGCCGTCGTGATCACGACGGCGATTGCGGCAAGCAGCGCTGGCGGTCGAATGAATGTGTGACTACAGCGGTGCCCGTTTCCCGTCGCTCGCGGCGATCGTCGCGGCTGAGGTGGCTCACCGTCGTCGACCGACACATGCCTGCCTGGACCAGTGATCATGGCGGGCTGCCAGTAATCAGGTGATTGGTGGCAGCCCTGATATCCCGCCGTTCCAGGCCGAATCATCCAGGGCCGCCACCATGCCGGCGTTACGCGAGCTCCGGCGGTCTCACGCCTCCGGTTTCACATTGGGATTGAGCCGGAACAGGTTCGTCGGGTCGTAGCGTTGCTTCAACGCCGCCAGCCGCCCGTAGTTCGCCCCGAACGAAGCGCGGGTCTTCTCCGGCCGGTCATCGCCCGCGATATGGTTCACGTAGGCGCTCCCAGAGATCAGCGGCTCGATCTGCCCCCAGAGCTGGCGCGTCCATGCAATGTGTCCTGGCGACTCGGCGGGGTCGACCCACTGTGAGAGTACGTTGCAGTCCCACTTGGCGCCGCGCAGCCCGACCGCCGTCTCGCTCACCGGCACACGGGTCCCCGCACCGTGGATGCTGAAGATCAGGATCGCGCTCATCGGGGAGCTGAACGATCGCGCGCCCTCGACCACCACGTCGAGCAGCGCATCGCTGATCGTCTCGGTGAAGCCGGATTTCCAGTAGCGCTGGATCCCGTGGACGGCATTGCCCTGGTCGAGCATCGACTGCCGGGCGACATAGGGCATCGGCTGAACCAGATCGACCAACGGCGTGCCGAACCGCCGGGCCGGCGCCAACACGCGCTCGCCCTCGTCGATGGGACCGTTGTAACCGAGGAGGAGTGCGACGACCGGGATGCCATCCGGCGTGGTCAGCAAGGCCGCGTATGCCTCGGCCTCGTCGGGCAGGTTGCTGGAAAACTCGCGGTAGAACGTCAACACCGACCGGGCCTGATCCAGCGGGTGGAGCACCATCCCTCCCAGGATGATCGGCCCGACCTCGTGCAACTGGTACTCGAACGACGTGACGACCCCGAAGTTGCCGCCACCACCGCGCAGCGCCCAGAACAGGTCGGGGTTCTCGTCGGCGCTCGCGGTCAGGAAGCTCCCGTCGGCAGTCACGACATCCAGCGCACGCAGGTTGTCGACGGTGTAGCCGTGCTTGCCCATCAGCCAGCCCATGCCACCGCCCAACGTGAGCCCGGCGATGCCCGTGTTCGAGATCATCCCACCGGTCGTTGCCAGTCCGAACGCCTGCGTCTCGGCGTCGAGCTCGCCCCACAGGACCCCTGCCTGAGCTCGCGCCACCTGTCGTTGCGGGTCGACCCAGACGCCCTTCAGCCCGCCCAGATCGATGACCATGCCGCCGTCGCAGGTGCCATATCCGGCGGCACTGTGCGCACCGCCGCGCACGGCGAGCAGAAGCTGATTGTCCCTGGCGAAATTCACCGCCGCGATCACGTCGGCAACACCGGCGCAGCGCACGATGAGCGCAGGGTTGCGGTCGATGTTGCCGTTCCAGACACGTCGCGCCCGGTCGTAGTCCTCATCGCCCGGCTGGATGAGCCGGCCGCGCAGCGCTCCACGCAGGTCGTCCACAGACGCTGCGCTCAGTGTCGTGCCGGCGCCGTAACGTGTGATCACCTGCACTCCGACCATCACTTCCTCCTCATCCTGCCTGTCGCCTGCGCTCCAGCTCGTTTCCACCACGCTGGTTGGGCCGCTGCCCCGGATATCCGGTACCTGCCAGGGCACGATGCCCTGCCGATCGGAGGCGCCATCTGGTCTGCGGACGTCATCGAGCAACTCCCGTGACCATGGAACCTCACGCAATGCCCCTCCACCTGGCATGACGGCGCGTGCACGATTCGTCGCATGTTGAGCCGATTGGATCCTGTTGGCACTCTAGCCGCTGATCGATACCTATGTCAATAGAAAGCATTCGGGAACGACACGTATGGGAAGAGCAGACGTCCGGTGCAGGTGCGCGCCGTACGAGCGGGCGCGGTACTGCAGATGCGGGAGGGGGCGAGCTCGTGACACGAACGACGATCGAGGCGACCAACGTGCGGGGCCTTCATGGTGCGCTCGTGGGAGAGGCCAGGGCCTTCCCATATGAGCGGGAAGATCACCGAGGGGAGCCCACGCGTCTCGCCGCGGACGCACCGGGAGGGGCGGGCCGCTCTCCCACGGGTGGCGAAAGGACAGGGAAGGGGTCGGGTCCATCGAGGGTGGCGAGCGCAGGCGCTCCCACACAGAGGTCGTGACTCACTGCTGCCACGCGCCGTCCACGACAGGCGCACGGGGCGTGCACGGATGGCCGGTTGCCGGTACGATGGCGCTTCACGCCACTGGGGTGGGTATCGCACCCGTCCCGACATCAGCCCACACGGTGTGCCGGAAAGGAGCGACCATGCAGTCCCACGAATCCAGCATCAGCCGCATGATCATGATCCGGGTCGACCCCGGCGAAGATCTCCTCGACGCGCTCCAGCGCGCCGTCGCCGAGCACAACGTCCAGAACGGCGTCTTCGTCTCCGGTGCCGGATCGCTCAGCAGCTACCACTTCCATGTCGTCAGCACGGCCGAGCTCCCGCCCGAGAACGCCTACATCACGGGCGAGGGCCCCTTCGACATCGTCGCCATCACCGGCGCCGTGCTCGGCGGTCGCGTCCACGCCCACGTCACCTTCACCGACGACCACCGCACTCTCGGCGGCCATCTCGAGCCCGGCTGCGAGGTGCTCACCTTCGCGATGGTCGCCCTCGCCGAGACGCCGGCCCAGGATCTCTCCGCGTGGGATCACGTCGCCCGGTGAGACGATCCCTGTCCCGCGACGCGATACCCGACTACGAGGTGAACGCGATGTAGAACATGAGCACCGAGAGCGGAAAGAAGATGACCGCCGTGAATTTCCGCGAGGTGCCAAACGCTTTCGTTCGCTCCGACACCTGGCCGCTCATGCTGTTCCTGACATGCTGGATCTCCCACGTCAGGTCTGGTGCGAAGGTGCACATCAGGGCTATCACCAGAAACATGAGTCCACTCATGTACGCCATCGCCTCCTCCCGGCGGCACCTCCGCCATCAACACATACCCTTGCCGTCGAAACGCCTGTCAACACCGGTTACCGCGTCCAGGCGGACATGACCGTCGGCGGTCACCGCACGGCCGGGCGGGGTCCTGCCCGATCACGATGTGAAGCCGATGTAGAACAGGCGTGCCGCGAGGGGGAAGCTGATGAACGCCAGCACCTTCCGCCTGAGCTCCCACGCCTCGCCGCGCCTCGAAACCCGGCCGTCCAGGCTGTTGCTGAAATGCTGCAGATCCCACATGGGATCGGGCGCGCAGGTCAGCAACAGCCCCGCCACCAGCCAGAACAGGCCGAGCGCGATCGTCATCACGTCCTCCCGACGGACCTCGCCACCTGCCCGCCATGGTGATCCTGTCGATGATCCCGAGCCGTCATTCACCGCCGCCGGCGGGTCCATCCGACCGCCGATGCCCCGAGCCGAGCGCTTGAGCGCGTGCGGTATCATTAGGCGATATTCAGGACCGACGTGTGACTCGAAATCCGGTCACGATTTAACCTAGCGAGCGGAACACGCTCCTCCAGCAGCCCCACCGGAACACTTATGCCCGGCTTCGCACCGATCTATCCCGACACCCGCGCTCCCGTTCTCGTCGGCCGCGATGCCGAGCTGGCCACGGCGGTCGCCACCATGCGCAACCTCGCCACCCGCCTGCTCACGATCACCGGACCCGCCGGGGTGGGCAAGACGCGCTTCGCGGTGGAGCTCGGACGCCTGATCGCCGACGACTACGCCGACGGCGCGATCGTGATCGATCTCACCACCATCTCGGAGCCCGAGGCCCTCGACGGCGAGCTCGCCCGTGTGGTGGGGCTGCGCGGTGTCGACGGCCAGCTGGAGCTCGACGACTGGTTGCGCAACCACCAGGTGCTGCTGGTGCTCGACAACGCCGAGCACGTCCTCGACATCGGTCCGCGCGTTGCCCGCTGGCTCGCCCTCAGCGAGGGCTCCCGCGCCATCGTCACCAGCCGCCACCGGCTCAACGTCTCGGTCGAAACGGAGCTCTACCTGGACACGCTGCCGGTGGCCTCCGGTTCCCGATCGACCATCCCGAGACCCGTCGCGGGTGCCTCCCCCGCAGCCCGGCTCTTCCTCCAGGTCGTGGGGATCGACGACGACCACCAGATCGACCCGATCACCCTCGCACAGGTCGAGCGCATCTGCGACCGCCTCGACGGACTGCCGCTCGCGCTGGAGCTCGTCGGTGCCCGGCTGCCGGCGATCACCAGCGACCACCTCGCCGACGTGCTCGAGCACAACATCGACGCCCATGGTCTGGGCGAGATCGCCGGCATGCAGCCTGCCTTCGAGAGCGCGGTCGACTGGAGCTATCGCCTGCTCTCCCCCCAGGCCCGGCAGCTCCTCCGGTACCTGACGGTCTACGTCGGCGGCTTCTCGCTGGAGCTGGCGGAGCGACAGGCGGCACATGCGCGCCTGCTCAACCTCGACCGCTCGGCCATCGCCGACTGCCTCGAGGAGCTGAGCGACCACCACATGATCCTCCCGATGGAGGACGCCCGCGTGGACGTTCCCCGCTTCCGGATGCTCGCGATGGTCTCCGACACGGCGCGCCACTGGCTCGTGGAGCATGGCGAGGAGGAGGATGCCCGCGAGTCGCACGCCCGCGCGCTGATCTCTTATGCCGAGCAGCGCCAGCACTCCGGGCTGCGGCCACGCCTCGAGTTCCAGGTCGCGGAGCTGGCGGAGAACCTGCACAACCTCATCGCCGCCCTGACCTGGCTGAGCTCCCGCGACGATGGCGCGGCGCTGCTGCAGCTCAACGGCGCCCTCGCGTGGTTCTGGTACGCGCACGGTTACTATGGCGATGGGCAGGCGTGGTACGAGCGCACCCTCCAGCACGATTTCGAGCGCAAGGGGCTCCACTGGGCACGTTTCCTGCTCGGTTACGGTCTCCTGCTCGACGTCCAGGCGCATTTCGAGCGGGCCCACGAGCTCCTCACCGAGGCCCTCGAGGTCTATCAGGAGCTGGACGACCCCTTCGGGATCACGACCTCCAGTCTGGTGCTGGGGCTGAGCTCGTTCCACCTCGAGCGCAACGACGAGGCGGAGCGCCACCTGCAACGGGCGATCGAGCACGCCAGCCGCGTGCCGCAAACGGATCTCGCCCAGGCGCTTGAGGGGCTCGCCTGGGAAAACCTCGGGGCGAACGCCCACGAGCTGGGCGCGCTGGCCGAGGCCGAGGACGCCGTCCGCCACGCCGTCGACATCCAGCAGCGTGTCGAGTTCCGATGGGGGATCTCGCGCGCGATGTGCGATCTGGGGAACATCCTGCGCGATCGTAACGAGCTGCGCGGGGCGCTGGAGGCGCACAAGGCGGCGCTCGTCCCCGCCAGGGTACTGCAGGACAGCCGGCTCATCGCCGCCAACCTCGCCGGGATCGCCACCGTGTTCGCCCTTGACGGGCAACCGATGCAGACGGCGTGGTTCTGGGGTGCGGTGGACGCGCTCCGACCGATGGCGGGACCTCCGTCCTACCTGAAGGCGAATCTCCGCGCCTACGAGCGCGGCAGGCGCATCGCCCAGGATCAGTTGGGCGCGAAGGTCTTCGAGTCGACACACCGGATCGGCTCGCGCACGGCCCTCGAGGAGGTGCTGGCGCTCGCCAGCGAGATCTCCCTGCGCGGCGGCAGAGCGCTCACCATCCCGACCACAGTGCAGCAGGAGCTCACCGAGCGGGAGCGCGAGGTGCTGGAGCTGCTGGTGCACGGCGCCTCCACGCACTCGATCGGCGCGGTGCTCGGCATTACCGAGCGCACCGTGTCATCGCATATCGGGTCGCTGTTCCGCAAGCTCGGCGTCAACTCCCGTCTCGAGCTGATCGCGCTGGTCGTGCAGGCGCAGTAGCGCGGTCACTCATCGCGGAGGCCGGTTCGCCCCTGCCGGGCGGCCTCGAGCTGCCTGGCGAGCTCGCGGTTGCGCCGCTCCAGCTCGGCGATGTGCTGCCGCAGGCGGTTGAGATCCGCATCGAGCGCCAGCTTGTCCAGTCCCTGGTAGGCAGCGGCGTGTGCCCTGTTGATCGACGCCATGGACGCCCAGGGCGCCCGCATGCCCGACGTGTTGTCCATCGTCATCCCTCACGCTCGCCGCCCCGCACCGGAGCCGGGCGGCGATGGTTGCCCGTCGCGGTGGCACCGCACCGCCACCTGCGTCGCTCCCAGCGTAGGCATCCGCAGCGGCCGCGTCGTCGTGCGAATCGCGGAAATGCCCTGGCAGGTTCTGGGCAAGTGGCACAGGTTGCTCGCTTGCCAGCCCCGCGGCGACTGGGTACCCTCAGGCCAGACAGCAACGCAGCAACCAGCAGCCGCCAGAGGAAGTGCCATGCCCGACGCGAACGACCGGACCGCGCCCATCGCTACCGCCCGCCTCCCGCTCGAGGGAATCCGCGTGCTCGAGCTCGGCAACTACATCGCCGCGCCGACCGCCGGACGCATCTTCGCCGACTTCGGCGCCGAGGTGATCAAGGTCGAGCGGCCCGGCACCGGCGACGAGCTCCGCCAGTGGCGCCTGCAGAGCGGCACCACCTCGATGCTGTGGCGCACGATGAATCGCAACAAGAAGTGCATCACGCTGAACCTGCGGAGCGAGGAGGGTCGCGGCATCGTGCTCGACCTGATCCGCCACTGCGACGTGGTGATCGAGAACTTCCGGCCCGGCACGCTCGAGCGCTGGGGGCTCGGCCCCGAGGAGATGAAGCGGGTCCGGCCCGACGTGATCCTGGTGCGAATCTCCGGATACGGACAGACGGGTCCCTATCGCGATCGCCCCGGCTTCGGCTCGGTCGCCGAGGCGATGGGCGGGCTGCGGCTGCTCACGGGCGACCCCGACCGGCCGCCCTCGCGGGTCGGGATCAGCCTCGCCGACACGATCTCGGGGATGTACTCGGTGATCGGCGCGCTGATGATCCTGCTGCAGCGCGCCCGCACCGGAGAAACGGCCGGCACAGGGCCGCTACACGATGGCGCACCCGCTGTCGTCGACGTCGCCCTCTACGAATCCGTGCTGAGCCTGATGGAGTCGCTCCTGCCCGACTTCGACGCCCACGGCGTGCGGCGCCAGCGCACGGGCGGACGCCTGGAGGGCATCGCGCCGAGCAACACCTACCTGTGTCGGGACGACGTCTGGGTGATCATCGGAGGCAACGGTGACGCCATCTTCCTCCGCCTGATGGAGGTCATCGGGCGGCCGGACCTCGCCGCCGATCCCGAGCTGGCCTCCAATCCCGGTCGCTGGAAGCGCCGGGACGAGCTCGACGAGGCGATCACCGCCTGGACGCGCCAGCACGACAGCGCCGAGGTGCTCGAGACGCTCGAGCGCGCCGGTGTGCCCTCGGGCCCGATCTACGACGCCGAGGGCATCCGTGACGATCCTCATTTCCGGGAGCGCGGGATGGTCCAGATGCACCCGGTCAGCGACGGCGAGCGCGACCTGGGCGAGGTCTCCTTCCCGGGCATCGTGCCGCGCCTCGGCGAGGAAGCGGCGATGATCCGCTGGCTGGGTCCCGACCTCGGGGAGCACAACGAGGAGATCTACGGTCAGCTGCTCGGGCTCGACGAGGAGCGCCGCGCCGCACTGCGCGAGACCGGGGTGATCTAGCCCGGGATTCGCCCGCCGGCTGACGGTGCAGGCAGCTCCCGGATGCGCTACGCGGCCGGCTCGCGCTTCTGGACAAGCTGGACAGGGTTGCCATCGGGATCCGCCACCCAGGCAACGCGAAGGTCGCCGAGCCAGTCGTGCGGCTCGGCAAGCACCGGCGCGCCATCGGCGACGAGACGCTCGAACAGCGCGTCGGTGTCGTCGTTCCAGAGGACGAGCTCGATGGTGTGGCCGCCGAGGTTCACGTCGAAACCGTGCTCCTTCGCCCCGACGGCGATGTCGACGATACCGAGGATGAAGCCGTCCAGCACGAATTCCACGTGGATCTCCGGCCCCTCATCGGGATAGCGGAACGTCTCGCGAAAGCCAAGGCTCTCGTAGAACGCACGCACCCCGGGCAGGTTGCGGGAGTAGAGCGTGATCTGCGGACGACGGATCATTCGGTATCCTCCCCGAAGACGTAGCTGACCATTCGATCTTCGGGATCGTACTCGAACGGAGTGAACGTTGGAAACCGCCTCCCCCAATCGTCCCCTTCTTCGCGACGTGACGTTGCGCGACGGCCTGCAGCTCGCGAAGGAGCTGCTGCCCACCGACGCCAAGCTGCGGCTCGCACGGACGCTGCTCGCGAACGGAGTCTCGTGCATCGAGATCGGCGCGGCGGTGCGTCCCGACCGCGTGCCGGCGATGGCCGACACGATGGAGCTCGTCGGGCTGCTCGATGATTCCGAGCGGGATCGGGTGTGGGTGCTGGTGCCCAACCTGAAAGGGGCGCAGCGGGCGGTCGACGCCGGGGTACGAAATATCGAGTACGTCCTGTCGGTGACTGACGGCCACAACCGCGCCAACGTCGGTCGGGAGACCGAGGCGAGCGTGGCGGAGCTCCCGGCGATCGAGGAGCTCGTGCGGGAGGCGGACGGCACGCTCCAGGTGAGCCTGTCGACGTCGTTCTCGTGCCCGTACGAGGGGGCGGTGGCACCGGAGCGGGTGCTGGCCCTCCTCGCGGACGAGCGCATGGCGACGGTGGACAGCGTGGCGCTCTGCGACACGATCGGGCAGGCAACGCCGGGGGAGGTCACGGCACTCACCCGCTCGGCGCGGGAGGTGCTCGGTGCGGATCGCTGGCTGTTCTTCCACGGGCACGACACGTGGGGCCAGGGGGTGGCCAACAGCATCGCCGCGCTCGCGAGCGGTGCCGACACGGTGGACGCGGCGCTGGGCGGGCTCGGTGGGTGCCCGTTCGCCCCGGGCGCGAGCGGCAACACCGCGACGGAGGACCTCCTCTATGCCCTGCGGCCGGAGTGGATGACGCCCGAGCGGTTCCGGGCGCTGGTGCGGGCGTCGCGGGAGACGCTCGAGCGTCTGGGCGAGCCGCAGCGGAGTCGTGCCGCGGACGCCGCGACCAGGACCACTGGACCGCACCCGTGGGCGCTCGACCGCCCGTAGCGGAGGTCTGGAGCGGTTGGCCCCGCCGGAGCCGTGACAGGTGCGGCGACGGTCGATGGGGCGGGGCCCGGAATCAGCCGGCGACACCGATCTCGTCGCGGATGGCCGCGGCTGCCTCGTCGATGCTCATCGCGCCACCGCCGCCGGCCGCGAACTGGCCGTCGTGGAGCTTCTGGTAGAAGCCTCGCGCCGCGATCAGCTCCTCGTGCGTGCCGCGCTCGATGATCTCGCCACCGACGATGACGAGGATCTGGTCCGCCTCACGGATCGTGCTGAGACGGTGGGCGATCACGAAGCTCGTGCGGCCCTCCATGAGTCGCAGCATCGCCTGCTGGATGTGCCGCTCCGTCCTCGTGTCGACGCTGCTGGTCGCCTCGTCGAGGATGAGGATGGCCGGGTCGCTGAGGATGGCGCGCGCGATCGCGAGCAGCTGGCGCTGGCCCTGGCTGAGGTTGCCGCCGCGCTCCTGCAGCGGCGTGTCGTAGCCCTCGGGAAGCTGCATGATGAAGGCATCCGCCTCCGCCATGCGGGCGGCCTCGCGGACCTCCTCGTCGGTGGCATCCAGTCGCCCGTAGCGTATGTTGTCGGCGATCGTGCCGGAAAAGAGGTAGGTGTCCTGCAGCACCATGCCGAGCTGGCGGCGGAGGTCCGTCTTGCGGATCGTCCGGATGTCGCGGCCGTCGATGCGGATCTCGCCGCTGTCGATGTCGTAGAAGTTGGTGAGCAGGTTGACGATGGTGGTCTTGCCGGCACCGGTCGGACCCACCAGCGCGATCATCTCGCCGGGCTTCGCCTCGAGCGAGACGTTCTTCAGGATCGGCGTGCCCGGCTCGTACGAGAAGGTGACGTCGATGAATTCCACATGCCCGGCGATGCGATCGAGCGCCTCGGCGTTCTCGGCGTCGCGCTCCGGCTCCTCGTCGATCACTTCGAAGACACGCTCCGCGCCGGCGAGCGCCTGCAGAATCTGGTTGTAGAGGCTCGCGATCTCGTTGATCGGCCGACCCAGCTGTCGCGTGTAGCTGATGAAGGTGGCGATCATGCCGACCGAGAGGGTTCCCTGCAGGACGAGCCAGCCGCCGAAGGCACCGACGATCGCCAGCGAGCTGTTGCCGACGAAGTTCATCAGCGGTCCCACGAAGCCGGCGAGCGTCTGGGTGCGGGTGGCGTGCTGGCGATAGGTGTCGTTGGCGGCGTCGAACTCGGCGATCACGGTCCGCTCGCGATGGTAGGCCTTCACGACGCGCTGGCCACCGATGGTCTCCTCGATGATGCCGTTGAGTGCGCCGAGGGCGGCCTGCTGCTCGCGAAAGCCGGGTCGGGTCTGGCGGGAGATCACGCGGTTGATGATGAACGTCATCCCCAGCATGGCGGTGACGCTCACCAGCGCCAGCATCGGGTTCAGGACGAACATGATGATCACCACGCCGATCGCGCTCAGCACGCCGGCCACGATCTGGGTGGTGCTCTCGGTCAGGACCTGGCTGATGTTCTCGACGTCGTTGGTGAGCCGGCTCATCAGGTCGCCGTGGGTACGCTGGTCGAAGAAGCGCAACGGCAGGGTCTGCACCTTGCGGAAGAGATCGCCGCGGATGTGCCGGATCGTCCGCTGCGCCGCCCCGGCGAGGATGTACGCCTGCAGCCACATCAGCAGCGAGGCGATAAGGTAGGTCGTGAACAGGAGGGCGGTGATGCGCGCCAGCCCGGCCATGTCACCCGGCACGATGTAGTCGTCGATGGCCACACCGATGAGGTACGGTCCCAGCAGCTGAAGGCCGGTGGAGCCGACCACCAGCAGCGAGGCGAGCGCCAGCGGTCCGCGCTCCTGGCGCAGGTACCCCCACAGGCGCAGCAGCGTCCCGCGCGTGTCCTTGAGCTTCGGCTTCTCACCCATCATGTGGCCGCCCGGACCGCCCCGGTGGGGATGTCCCGGTCCCTGCTGACCCCTGCTCGCGTTCCTCGTTCGGTCAGCCATTGGCCACCACCCCGCGCTCCATCTGTGTCGTGTAGATCTCCCGGTAGACCGGGCTGCTTTCCATCAGCTCGTCATGGGTGCCGTGCCCAACGAGGCGCCCTTCCTCCAGCACGAGGATCTGGTCGGCCCCGAGGACGGAGCTGATCCGCTGTGCCACGATGAAGCGCGTGTGGGGGAAGGTTTTCAGCGCCTCCTGGATGCGCGCCTCGGTGGCGACGTCGACGGCGGAGGTGCTGTCGTCGAGGATCAGAATGGCCGGCTGGGTCAACAGTGCCCGGGCGATCGCGAGCCGCTGCTTCTGACCGCCGGAGAGGTTCACGCCCCGCTGTCCCACCTTCGTGTCGTACCCGTGCTCGAACCCGGTGACGAAGTCGTGCGCCTGCGCCATCTTCGCGACGCGCACGACCTCCTCGTCACTCGCGTCGGGCCGGCCATAGCGGATGTTGTCCCGGATCGTGCCCGTGAAGAGGATCGACTCCTGCAGGGCCATGCCGATCTGGCGATGGAGGGTACGCTCGTCGATCTCGCGCACGTCGATGCCGTCGAGCAGCACCTGCCCCGCAGTGACGTCATAGAAGCGCGGAATGAGCTGGACGAGCGTCGACTTGCCGGAGCCGGTCGCCCCGAGGATCGCCACCGTCTCGCCCGGCTGCGCCACGAAGCTGATGTCGTGGAGCACCGGCGCGGCAGCCTCGCCATGGTACTGAAAGCTCACGTTGCGGAACTCGACCTTGCCCTCGAGCTGGATGCCGGTTCGCGCGTCCGGTGGCGTGACGATATCCGGCCTGCTGTCGAGCACCTCCCCCACCCGCTGGGCCGAGGCCTCGGCGCGCGCCATGCGGATGATCAGGAAGCTGACCATGCCGAGCGCGATCATGCCCTGCAGCAGGTAGTTGAGAAAGGCGACCAGCTCGCCCACTTCGAGGTTGCCGCGGTCGACCTGGATGCCACCGAACCAGATCGCGCCGACGATGCCGAGGTTGACCACGAAGATCAGAATCGGCATCGTCACGGCGCCGGTGCGCACGGCGACGATGTTGCGCCGCATGAGGTCGTTGTTGACCCCGGCGAATCGAGCGATCTCGTGCTCGATGCGCGCGAACGCCCGCACGACGCGCACGCCGGCGAGATTCTCCTGCATGACGGTGTTGACGGTGTCCAGACGCTCCTGGACCTTGCCGAAGAGCGGATAGACCTTGCGGAAGATGATGGCGAGGGCGATCAGGATCATCGGCATCAGGGTCGCGAAGAGCAGCGAGAGCTGCGCGCTCGTGATCAGGGCCATCACCACGCTGCCGACCAGCAGCAGTGGCGCCCGCACCATGATGCGGAGGAGCATCGAGACCACGTCCTGGACCTGGGTGACGTCGGTGGTGAGACGGGTGATGAGGGAGCCGGTCTCGAGGCGGTCGAGATTGCCGAAGGAGAGGTTCTGCACCTTCCGGAAGAGCTCGCCGCGCAGGTCGGCGCTGAAGTGCTGGGCGGCCAGCAGGGCGTAGACGGTACACAGCGCCCCGCCGATCAGGCCGACGATGGCGACACCGACCATGAGCAGGCCTGTCTGGATGATGACGCCGGAGTCGTTCCGGGCGATACCGACGTCGATGACCCGCTGCACCAGGCGTGGCTGGAGGAGGTCCATGGAGACCTCGAGCAACATGAACAACGGCGCGAGAATCGCCCAGCGCTTGTATGGCTTGAGGAACACGGCGAGTCGCCGGAGTGAACGCATGACTCAGTCCTGTATCGTGGGATCGATGGCACCGTCGACGTCGACGGCGATGAATCGCTCGAGCGCAGGGATGGCGGTGATGATGGCCGCCCGATCGTCCTCGCTGAGCCGTCCGAAGCGCCGCAGGAAGATCTGGCGCATGCGCTGCCGCTCCTCGCGAATCATCTTCCGGCCCGCGTCGCTCAGCGAGATCCAGACGACACGCTGGTCGGCCTCGTCCCGATCGCGGGTCACGAGGCCGTGCTCGTGCAGCGCGTGGACCATCGTGGAGATCGTGGGCGGTGAGACATCCAGCCGGGTCGCCAGCTGATAGGTCGTCATCGGTCCGAAATCGAGGAGCACGTGCATCAGGTGGAACTGGCCTCGCCGTCCGGACAGGATCGCCCCGGTGGGCTCTCGCTCCTCGGCGCGGAGCCGTTCGCGCCTGAGGGTGTGCTGGAGTCGGGGCAGGAGCGCGAGCAGGCGTCCCGCCACCTCGCTATCCGTGCAGGTTGTCTCCGTCATGACGCGGACTGCCTCCCATGGAAGTTAGCTCCACTAATTGTTAGCGATGCTAATCGTATCGCCGGTGATCGGGAGACGCAAGGGGGCCTCCGACATGCGGCCAGGGTCGCGGCCCCCGACCACACACCGGCTGTCGGAGCATGTCGAGCGCACGCCCGAAGACAGTGTCCCAGGGACGAGCCGGGAGGATTGGCACTCCGAGGCGCTCCGCCTCGGCACGCAGTCACTCGCCGTACCGCCGGCTCAGGGGGCACGTCGGGCTGTGGCTCACCGTCGGCAAGCTCTCCATCGGGCTCCTGCCGAGCGGTGAGCGAGGGCAGCGGGAAGGCATGGGGATCGCGCCGCCACGGGTGGAGCACGGGGTATCGCTCCGGGTCGATCATCCGCTCGAGGGTGGCCTCACCACGCCGGTGTCGGTGATACCGACACCGGCGTGGTGAGCGAGCCGACAGCTCCCGCTCGTCTCTCCCGCGCCGCCGGCAGCGCCGATCAGCAGTGCGTCTCTGGCTCGTTTGCCGGTCACCCGCCCTCGTCCCACCTCGACACCTGCGGACGCGTCCAGCCCTTCACGCAGGAGAGCTACTCCGCGACCTTGCCGTCCCGCACGCGCATGACATCGATACCCCTGATGTGGCGTGCCGTTCCATTCGGATCGGTCCAGGTGTATTGCCAGCGCACGACGCAGCGATCCCCGGCGGCGGCGATGTCCTCGGCTTCGACCTGTGCCGTGGGTGTGGATCTGAACATCTGCTCCCAGAAGCCACGAACCGCATCGTGACCCACGAGCCGCTCGCCGTCGGGCGGCGGTGAGGTGTTCTCGAAGACGGAGGCGGGCGTCATGAGCGCCATGACGGCGTCGACGTCGTGGCGATTGAGGGCCTCGTTGAAGCGGTCGACGATCAGATGGGTCCCTTCGGTCTGCTCGCTCGCGGGCATGGCGGTCATTGGGGTGTCTCCTGTCCGAACCTGCCGCTCGCGGACGCCCCGCGGTGGCACCATGGGACGACCGGGACGGTCCTCCACCTGACCGGCTGCACAGATGTCGCCGGCGCGTCCGGAGATTGACATTCGGTTGGGAAATCGGTACGCTCGAACCATTCCCTTGGGAGCGCTCCCAACCGCGACCAACGATCATCGACGCGCTCCGCCCGTCGGGCGCCTGCCGGCGCCAGCGTGAGGATGGACCTGATGAACCTCGAGGATATCGCAAGGCTTGCCGGGGTCTCGCGATCCACCGTCTCTCGCGTCATCAACGACGATCCCCGGGTGAGCAAGGCGGTCCGGGCCCGCGTCAAGGCCATCATCGCGGAACACAACTACCATCCGAACGCCGCGGCACGCAGTCTTGCGTCGCGCCGCAGCCGCGTGATCGGCCTGCTGATCCCGGTGATCGCCTCGAAGATCTTCAGCGACCCCTGGTTCCCGATCATGATCCAGGGCTGCATGGACGCCTGTCAGGACCACGACCTCGGCCTGATGCTCCTGATGGAATCCGAGACCGACCCCGACGCCGCCCGGCGGCTGATCGAGCGGTCGCTGCGTGGTCGGCACCTGGATGGCGTCGTCGTCGCGACCAGCATGATCGAGGGCACCTCCTACGACCTGCTCGGTGACCGGGACTTTCCGTACGTCGTGATCGGCCGGGTGCCGAACGGGGACGCCACCTGGGTCGACATCGACAACGTCGATGCCGCCTACCAGGCAACCATCCACCTGCTCTCGCACGGTCGCCGGCGCGCCGCCATGATCGCCGGGCCGCCGTCACTGGTGGCCTCCCTCGACCGGATCGAGGGGTTCAGGCGCGCGACCGAGGAGGCCGGCATTCCGGCCACGGTGCATACGGCTTCGTTCGACCAGCGCGAGGCCTACGAAACGACGCTCGAGCTGCTCGCGGGTGATGACCCGCCGGACGCGATCTTCGCCGGCAGCGACGTGATGGCCGTCGGCATCCTGCAGGCGGCCCGTCGACTCCGGCGCGACGTCCCCAGGGATCTCGGCGTGATGGGCTTCGACGACATCCAGCCCGACCGCGTCTCCCCCATGGGCATCAGCAACGTTCACCAGCCGGTACGCGACCTCGGCCGGCGCGCCGTCGAGCTGCTCAACGAGCGCATCGCCAATCCGGTCGCACCGCACCGCCACGACCTGCTCGCCACCCGGCTCGTCCTGCGATCGTCATGCGGCTGCAGCCATACCGGCAACACCACGATCCCGGCCACCCCGGCCACGACCTCCGACGCCCCACCCATGGATCACGACCGGCACACCGGCCAGGGCTGAGCGGCCACGGCGACGCCACGGCGTTTCGGCGTGGTACCGTGGATGCGAGTGCATGGATCGTTGGGATGACTGTCGCTTGTTCGGGGGACGGAATCGATGACGGAGGATGCGCCGATTCGCAACTACCTCATGGACATGGACGGGGTGATCGTCCACGAGGACCGGATCATCCCGGGGGCGGACCGCTTCATCGCGCGCCTGAAGGAAGCAGGATGTCCATTCCTCATCATCACCAACAACTCCCGGTACACCCCGCGTGATCTCGCGGCACGTCTCCGGCACATGGGGCTGGATGTTACCGACAGGGACATCTGGACCTCGGCTCTCGCCACGGCGAAGTTCCTGCACGACCAGCGTCCGGGCGGCACCGCGTTCGTGCTCGGTGAGGCCGGGCTGTCGACGGCGCTCTACGAGATCGGGTACACGCAGACCGAGCGCGATCCCGACTACGTCGTGCTCGGCGAGACCCGCACCTACAGCTTCGAACGGATCCAGCACGCGATCCGCCTCGTCGGGCGCGGCTCCCGGTTCATCGCGACCAATCCCGATCCGACGGGTCCGTCGCCTGAAGGTCCTGTGCCCGCCACGGGATCGGTGGCCGCGATGATCTCGAAGGCCACCGGAGTCGAGCCCTACTTCGTCGGCAAGCCCAACCCGCTGATGATGCGGTCCGCGCTGCGGGCGATCGACGCCCACTCGGAATCCACGGTGATGATCGGCGACCGGATGGACACCGACATCATCTCCGGCATCGAAGCGGGCATGAAAACCGTGCTCGTGCTATCGGGGATCTCCAACCGGGCCATGGCGGACCGCTACCCCTACCAGCCCACCCGCATCGTCGACTCGGTCGCCGACCTGGTCGATGAGATCGGGTAGCGGCCGATGCACGTCCACAGCAACGACGAAGGCCACACCGAGTCGCCAGGACGAGCCTCTCGCCGACCGCTCGCGATCGCTCTCGCCATCACGTCGATCTTTCTCGTCGCCGAGGTCATCGGTGGCATCGTCACCGGCTCGCTCGCGCTGCTGGCAGACGCCGGCCACATGGCCACCGACGTCGCGGCGCTCGCCCTCGCGCTCTTCGCGAGCTGGCTGGCCCGGCGCCCGGCGACCCCGGAGCGGTCCTTCGGGTTCAACCGCGCGGAGGTGCTTGCTGCGCTGCTCAACAGCGCGACCCTCATCGCCATCTCGATCTACATCTTCCGGGAGGCATTCCTGCGCCTTCGCGAACCCCCCGAGGTCGACAGCGGACCGATGCTCGCCATTGCCGTCGCCGGCCTCGGCGCGAACGCGGCCTCGGCATGGGTGCTCATGCGCGGCGGAGGGCACCAGCACGACCTGAACACGCGCGGCGCCTTCCTGCATGTCATGGGCGACATGCTGGGCTCGGTTGGTGCCATCGTCGCCGCGCTGATCATGCTGGCGACGGGCTGGTACCTCGCCGACCCGATCCTCTCGGCAGGTATCGGCGTGCTGATCCTGTGGAGCTCGTGGCGCCTCATGCGGGAATCGGTCGACGTGCTGATGGAGGCGACGCCGGCCCACATCGATCCGGGCAAGGTACGGGCGGCAATGACGAGCGTCACCGGCGTCGCGAGCGTCCACGACCTGCATATCTGGACGGTCACCTCCGGCCTGGTCGCGATGAGCGCCCACGTCGACGTCACCGGGGAGCGCGACTGGCCCGACGTGCTGGTCGAGCTGGCCGCGGTGCTGCGTGAGCGCTTCGGCATCCACCACGTCACCCTGCAGCCTGAGGACGATCGCGCGGACAACCAGTTCCGCGCCTGCTCGCTGGACACCCCGGAGGGGCAGGCCGCCTGCCTGTCGCGGGCGCCCGTCATGCCTGCGGAGCACGCCGCCGTACATCGGCACTAGCCAAGGCCCGTGTGGGCGCAGGCCTGACACCCGAAACCACGACACTGGGCGCAGTCGGCGCCCAGCAACCGAACGAGCCGGAGCGGCAGGCGCACGGCCCGGTGGCTCGACACCCTGTGAGCGCCGGGCCGTGCTGCGGGCTGTGGGGCCCCAGCCTGTCGTCCCTCCGGCCGCTCATGCTCCGTCCTGAAGAGCAGGTCGCAGAGGATCGCAAGGATGACGATCACCGTGATCTGCCAGGGCACGAAGACCGTGCAGGCGACAGCGACTGCACAAAGCGCCATGTGCCAACGGGAACGCCTGATCGTTGCCATGTGTCTGTCCTCCGCCCTATCCACAATCCGGGAGACACGTCACCTGACATGAGGCTACGCCGCACTCACACCCGCTTCGACGGTGCCGCTGACCAAATCGACGATGGATCTTGCTGCGACATGCACAGCAGCGTCCCTGTCCGTCCAGCGACGATGCGCACCACGACGCATCATGCTGACACCTTCACCTGGACTTCGCGTGCCGATGGATATCGTGAGCACACGACACCTCCTGACGGATCGCGAGCGCTCAGGAGGAGGATCACCATCATGCCGTCGCTGCACATGGACGTCGATCGCATCCAACCCCTGGCCCGGAATCTCGTGCGCCAGGTGGCGGAAACATATCGCACCCATCTGGGACCCGACCTGGTCTCGCTCGTCGCCCGCGGACCGGCCGTCAAGGGCGGGTTCATTGTCGGATCGAGTGACGTGGATCTGGTGGCATTCGTCCGTCCCGACGCCCTCACCTCATATCGTGCGCTGCCGCTGGACGTCGCGATCCGCATGCACCGGGATTTGTCGCGAATCGAGCCGGCACCGTTTCGATACCTGCAGGGCGTCGTGCTTCCCGCCGGCGAGCGAGAGCGAATCCGATTCGTCCCCGAGACCTACTCCGTCGTGCTGGGCGATCCGAACGTGCCCGTCGCACCGGCCGATGACCTCATGGAGGCGGCACGAGCGAGCCTGCGTGAGCTGGAGCCGGAGAAACTGGGAGCGACCATCAGCAACGTCCTCCTGGACCAGGCGACTGTCGCGGCAGGTGCGACGTCTCTGTGCCGTGGTATGGCCGGTGATGTTCCAGGCGGCGTGCATCCACCATGGCAAGACACTCGACGTCTGGCAGTGCACCAAGTTCGAGGTCGCGTCGCTCCTGACTCCGGAGCCAGCCTTGGGGACGGTCACCGAGCGGTGGATGCAGTCGGTAACGCGCCACGACGACGAGACGACGGACTCGGCGCTCGAAGCGATCCGGGCCGGGTTGTCGTTTCTCGAGTCCGCATCCACCTGGTACCGGCGGCGGGCAGAGACCGGCGACGACCACCCGTCGTAGTCGTCGCGGCGTCCTTTCCGCACACGAAGCGAGAACACCAGGTCACCATCTGGCCCCGGCTGCTGTCGACCCTCGTGGCGGTGCGACGGACTACTCGTCGTCCTCGTCGATCGGCGCGTGGTGGTCGTGGTTGGCCACGCCGCGCTTCCAGTGCCCGGAAAAACGGCTGAGCCCACGGTCGAAGCCCCGCTCGTTGAGCAGGTAGCGCCGGATGTCGCGGACGGTGGTGGCCTCGCCCTCGACCCAGGTGAACCCCTCGCCCTCGGGCAGCGCGAGCTCGCGCACGGTATCCATCAGGAAAGAGGTCGTGCCAGCGGGTACGCCATTGCGATGCACCCACACCACGGTCGCATCCGCCGCCGTGGCGATCTCCTGCTCCTCGTCGGTGTCCTCGACCTCGATCACCGCGACGATCTTCTGCCCGGCGGGGGCCTCCTCAAGCCGGCGCGCGATCGAGGGCAGCGCGGTCTCATCCCCGACGGCGAGATACCAGTCGAAGTCGTCGGCGACGATGATCGAGCCACGCGGACCGGCGAGGCCGAGCCGCATGCCCGGCTCCGCGCGCCGGGCCCAGTCCGACGCCACACCGGTGCCGTGCACGACGAAGTCGATCACGAGGGTGCGGCTCGCCACGTCGAACCGTCGCGGCGTGTAATCGCGCGTCACCGGCCGGGGCTGTCCCTCCCGCGGTGGGAACACCGGCAGCGAGCCGTCCTCGAGGGGGAAGACCAGCTTGACGTGATCTTCAGGCGATTTCGTGGTGAAGGTCGCGAGGTCGTCACCGACGAACGCGACACGGCGCATCCTCGGGGTGAGCTGCTCGACGCTCGACACGGTGATGATCCGCGGGACCAGCTCGTACATCACGCGCGAGATGCGGGCGGCGGGTTGTGCTGTGCTCATCGGTAACGCCTTCTCCTGACGACGTCGACGCGCCGTTTCCTATTCCGACTAATTCAGTCGGATTTATTGCATGTGGAGCGAGAAGCGTCAAGGGCGGGAACCGACCGATGCTGAGGCAGGATCCGACACGTGCGACATGGAGGGCCGGCATCCAAGGAAGAGCGTGCACCAGCCGCGCTCGCGATGGGCGGGATGAGGTTTCGAGGCGCACGATGCCATGCGCGCCCGTCCCGTACCGCGTCGCGACGAGCGCGCCGGCCCTTGACATGACCCCAGCCTCAGGCTGGTTGCTCAGGCGATGATGCTGGCTGCGGCTTCCAGTGGGTTGAGGGCAGGTGCATCACGATCAGTGCGAGGATCGCCAGCACGGAGTTTCGGAAGGCGGGCTCGAGCCCGTTCCAGGCGTCTGACTTCCACATCTGGAACCACTCGCCGCCGATTGCGATGAAGCCACCGAAGAAGAGCAGCACCATCATGGCAAGCCCGATCGACGACAGCGCACGCGCGCGACGGTACCCGGCAGCGCGGTCCCGAATCCAGAGCACGAGCGAGCCGAGCAGCACCATCGCCGTCAGCGTCTCCCACGCGATGATGGCGATGTACGAGAGGTCGTGGAGAAGATCGTGCTCAACCGACCGCCACATCACGTCGTCATCGAGGTTCTCGCCTGGCTCGGCGCCGAAGTTCGTGGTGTCCATGCGCAGAACATGCTCCACGAACGGCTCGTTGGTGTCGTAGTCGGTGATGTTCCCGAAGGCGGCGAGCGCGATGTAGAGCGCGTTCATCGCCACCAGGACCGCCGCCACAACCGGCAACGATCCCAGCCGCTCCCACGCCGCGATCGAGGTTGCCTGTCCCCGCATCCCGCTCCCCTCCCCTCGTGCCGGCACGCTCGCACGACGACCTGTCAAGACCTCCACGTGACCGCAACCGAGGCCGGCCGCGGTCACGTGGAAGGCTCGCGCCGCCAGCCGGCGCCCACGCGAGGCCTCCACCGCGCGCAGACGCGTTTCGGCGGAATGCCATCCCCCGGGAACGGATCACTCGCCAGATGGCGCGGCGCCAGCCATATCACAGAGGGAGGGGTCGAGCCCCTCCCTGACGGATCCATCTCGTCGCAAGTACGCCGGGATCTGGCCGCGATGCCCTGGGACTGGCGCTTCTAGGAGCGCTTCACGGCCTGCCCGATGAAATCGACGACGTCGTCCCGCAGCTTCTCCAGTGACGCCTTCTCGATATAGACCATGTGCCCGACCGGGTACTCCTCGCAGCGGATGTTGTCGACCACGTTCGGGTCGAGCGCCATATGGCTGAGCGTGTAGTAGGTCGCATAGTAGGGCGTCGCGAGGTCGTAGTAGCCGGAAGCGATGAAGAGCCGCATGTACGGATTCTTGGCGAATGCCGACCGCAGCGCGTCGCTGGTGTCCGCGTACCCCCTGGCGCCATCGCCCCAGTTCCAGTCGAGGCTGCGCAGGATGTGGTACTCGAGATCCGACTCGAACCCGAGCTCCTGGCGGATGTAGTGGTTGAGCGCGGTCGTGAACGGGGGCCGGATACCGTTCAGGCTCGGATCGTAGTCGGGCGTGTCGGTCACGCCCGAGCGGTCGTACCCCTTGAAGCGGCTGTCGAGTCGTCCCACCGTGCGTCGCTCGTCCCGCAGCAGCTGCTTGCAGAACTGCATGATCTCGATGCGCAGGTCGGTCTGGTCCAGGAACTCGCGCGAGAGGCCGGTGAACCGCACCATCTGGTCGATCACCTTCTCGCGGGTCTTCTCGTCCAGGCGGTTGCCCAGCGAGAGGGCGGGCACGTAATCCGACTCCACCCACGCCTCGACGCGATCGAGGAACTCGCGGATGCCGAGCTTCCTGAGGTCCTTCGCCACCTTGCCGTGGTACCAGGCGGTGGCCGCATAGGTTGGGAAGAAGAGCTGATAGGGCAGATCGTTGCCGAGGGTGAAGCGGGCGGTCTGCATGTTCAGGATCGACGAGATCAGAATGATGCCGTTGAAGGCGATCCCCTTCTCGATCAGGTACCCGGCGAGTCCGGCGGAGCGGAAGGTGCCGTAGCTCTCTCCGGAGAGGAAGAGCGGGGACATCCAGCGGCCGTATCGGGTGAGATAGCGGCGGATGAACTCGCCCACCGACTCGATATCGCCCCGGACGTCCTTCGCCTTCTTCGCGGACTCCTCGCTGGTGGCGCGGCTATAGCCCGTATCCACCGGGTCCACGAAGACGATATCCGTCGCCTCGAGCCAGGTGTACTCGTTGTCGACGAGCCTGAAGGGCGGCTGGGGCATGCCGCCGTCGTCGAGCATCTCGACGCGCTTCGGGCCGAGTCCACCCAGGTGGAGCCACACCGACGACGAGCCGGGCCCACCGTTGAAGGCGATGGTCAGCGGGCGCTCACCGGGCGAGTGGTCGCCGTCGAGCGTGTAGGCGGTGAAGAAGAGGCGCGCCTGCTCCTCACCCTTGTCGTTGGAGACCGGCATGAGGCCGCTGGTGGTGGTGTAGGACAGGCTCCGGCCGCCGACCTGGATCTGATGGGTCCTGACGACGGGGTCCGGTACCGGCTCGGGGGTCGGAGCGGTCGCCTGTGGGTGATCCTGCTTCTGCGCTTCGGTCACGTGATCCTCCTCGTGTGTCTGGGTGCATCGTGGGCACATATCGCGGCCATCATACTCGCATGTGACCCATCTCAAACACACATGAGCGCGCCGCGCCGGTATCGACCCGGCACGACGCGCTCAAATTCGTAACCCCGATCGCCTGTCAGGGAGTGAGGAGCCGCTCGGCCCGCTCGCGGATGGTCGCCTCGATCGATCCCTGGAAGGGCTTGGCGGCCCAGGGGAGGTCGCCGTCGATCTTCAGCTCGCTGCCCGTGATCTGGAGCGTGCCCTTGAGGTTGAACCCCATCGCCCTGGCGGAGAAGCGGCCGGTATCACCGTCCCACTCCTCGTGGAGGTCGCTGATCTGGCTGCCGTACTGCTCCTTGAGACTGGTAATCATGCCCTGCACGCGGCTCTTCGCCTCCTCCTGCGAGAGGCTGTGCGGGATCGTCATCGACATCTTCGGCATGTGTTCGCTCCTTGCCTGGGCTGGTCCCGACCGGACTGCCTGCAGCGGTTATAACGCATGACCCGCCACTCGTGGGTGATTGCCGGTTGACGGCGCGACAGACCGTCCATGGGCCGCGGAGACGGCACAGGATGTGTCAACACACCAGCCCGGTGATCGCCTTCTCGGGTCCGTCACCAGTGAGGGGCCCGACGCCCGATCGGCGGAGCGGCCCCGAGAGGCTCGGCGATGCCAGCGACCACAGACACGACTGGACGACCGATCGAGGTCGGGCTCCACCTCCTTGCCGCGAGCAACCCGGGAGCGGGCGTTCTCACCAGCTGCGCCGAGCTGCTCGCCGTGGCCCGGCGCGCCGACGCGCTGGGTTCGACGCAATCTCCGCGAGGAGCCACCTGCTCATGTCCCTCGGCGACGGTGAGCCATTCGGAGCACCGAAATGCCTGTCGGTGCTGTCCATTCTGGCTACGGCCACGGAGCGAGTCGAGCTGATGTCGCTCGTGGCGAGCACCGCATACGTGCATCCCGCCAAGCTTTCGGATTCCACTTCGACCACCGGACCGACCGGTTCGAGGAAGCGCTCCGGATCATCCTGCCTCTAATGCGCGGTGAGCGTGTCACGCACCACGGGACGTCCTGGCAGGTCAACGGGGCGGGGTCCACGGATGATGCGCCTTGCCGCCAGGTACGCGGACATCTGGGACGCCGATCTCGCACCAGACGCCTCGGATCCAGCGGGTCTCCGACCGACGGTCACAGCGCTGGAACATGCCTGTCGCGAGGCCGATCACCCACTCGCCGGTCTGCGGGCGATGGTGCGACCCGCAACGGGATCGCCGGAGCAGCTGGCCGACATCCTGCGCGCCCGGGCTGCCGAGGGATTCAGTCGGGTCCAGGTGTGGCTCTCCCCTGCCACCCCGGCAGCGGTCGATGCCCTGGCCGAGGGGCTCGACATCCTCGATCGGGGCTGATCGGGCATCAGATTGCTCCCAGGACCAGGTTCACGAACGTATCGAGATCGTACTGGCCGTAGACCTCGGTACGGAGGACATGGTAGGGGTCCGCGTCCGGTGAGGTCACTGCCATCCCGCCCCAGGCATCGAACGCCAGCCAGTACCCGGAGTCGGCTACGGCCTGGCGACTGACATCGTTGTACGCGCCGAAGGGATAGGCGAAGCAGGTCACCGGCCGACCGACGATCCCCTCGAGCCATCCCTTGTTGTCGGCGATCTCGGCGTACTGGCCGCCATAGTCCAGCCGGTCCAGGAACGGGTGGGTCACGGTGTGCCCGCAGACTTCCCCCGAATTCGCCAGCTCGACGATCTCGTCCGGTGTCAGGGCCGTGAAGTTCGGCAGGAAGTAGACGCCTCGAAACCCGTACTGGTCCAGCAGGTGCTTGAAGGTCATGGTGCTGGGGGCACCATCGTCGATCGTCAGCATGACCGGACGTGCCGGGAGCGGCATCCCGTTGTATCGCGCGTTGTAGAGGTCCTGGGGTGTGATCGAGACGAAGCCATTGTCCCGCAGCCAGGCAAGCTGGGCCGCGAACGTATCGGGATTGACGGAGTAGCGGCCACCGCTGTGGTCGATGTGGTGGTACATGAGCACCGGCACGGCCGTGGGCGGGACCGCAGGCAGATCCTGGTAGGCGCTGGCGATGGTGTACCCCTCGCCGAGCGGAGTCTCGACCCTGCGCCAGAGATACCCGTCGTGCTCGAACAGCTCGTCGGCGATGCGCACCTGCATGCCGAACCCGAGGGTCCCGATGACCTGGCAGTCGATGCCCGGTCCGGCCCGCAGGTTGACGCCGCCGACGGTGACGAGCGCCTCTCCCGGCGAGGCGAGCCATGCCGGCGCGCTCTTCGCCGGCTTCGCCGATATCCGGCATGGCAGGGTGGCGTCGTTCGCGGCGCCGGCGATCGGAACCGTGGCGACACTCACGCCGAGCACCATGACGACGACCAGGACCAACGCCCCGAGGCGATTGCGACGAGCCAGCATGACGACCTGCACCTGCCAGTCAATAGTGTACGTTCACTGACATCAAGACCCTGCGGCCATGATGCCGGGCGGGCGGCGAGTTGTCAATCAGGTGGATCACGCAGACAGCGATGCGTAGCGTCGCCATGCGGGACCCGGCCGTGCCGGGGACCCGACGGAGCTTCCGGGTCACCACCCATGCGTCGATCGGCGGAACCGGCGACCACACCACACGGTCGGACATCGATGAAGTCCATGTAGCCAGCCCATTGAAGCCGTTGACCTCGGACCGGTCCGGACAGTACCGTGGGTCGGCGTCCCAACGGTATGGCAACCAACCGGCCGGCAAGCGCGGCACAACGCGCCCCGGGGTCGCCACGGCGCAACGCTCGGGTGACGTAACGTCCCACCACTTCCGGCGAGAGGTCCACATGCACGATCACACCACACCAGGCTGGGTCGATGCGTCGTCGCTGACGGCACCCGTGTCCCGACTGCTCGATGTGGACGTCGACTCCATCGAGAGCTGGTCCGGTGAGCGGCTCGTCGGCGGCGCCGGTGAGGCGCTCGGTGTCTGGCGCATCAGCGGCACTGCGCGCACCAGCGGCACGACGGCACCGTGGACGATGATCCTCAAGGGGTGGCCACCGTTCGAGGGCGCCGACGACCCGACCGGCTGGAACTGGCCCCGGCGTGAGGCCCGCGCCTACGGGTCCGGCGTGTTGGACGATCTCCCCGGCGGGATCCGGGCGCCCCATTGCCTGGGCAGTGAGGTGCTGCCCGACGGCTCGGAGTGGGCCTGGCTCACGCCGCTGTCGGACGGCTCCATCGAATCGTGGTCGCTCGATCACTTCGCGCTCGTGGCCCGCCACCTCGGCCGCTTCAACGGCGCCTACCTCGTCGACACGCCGATTCCCGATGCACCGTGGCTGAGCAAACACTGGACGAGCCAGTGGACGGAAGCAGCCTCCGGATTCATCGACCTGATCGAGGCGCACGCCGACCATCCCCTCGTGCGACGTGCCTGCCCCCCAGCCCTCGTGAGCGACCTTGCGCGCACCTGGGCGGAGCGGCACACCTGGCTGGCGGTCCTCGACTCGCTGCCGCAGACCTTTTGCCACCTCGATGTCTTCACCCGGAACGTCTTTCTCGCACCGGGCCCCGACGATGTACCGGAGCCCAGGCTCATCGACTGGGGTTTCTCGGGTGTGGCGGCAGTCGGCGAGGAGATCGGACCGATGGCGGCGGCCACGCTCATCTTCGACCCACCGCACGGTGTCGAGCCCCCGGAGCTCGAGCGAACCGTCCTCGATGGGTATCTGGCGGGCCTGCGCGATGCCGGCTGGAGCGGGGACGATCTGCTCGTGCGGCTCGGTTACACCGGGTCGGTGGCGCTTCGGTACGGTCCAGGCGCGATGCGGGTTGTGCTGATGTACCTGCTGAACGAGCCTCTCTACCCAGCCATCGAGGAGATCTACGGCCGCTCGATCGAGGCAATCGCCGATCGTGCCGCCGAGCGCCACCAGTGGTCCATGCAGGTTGGCGAGGAGTTTCGCCGCCTCGTCCAGTCGGCCCCGGCCGGGCTCACCCCTCCTCGCTGATCACCTTGCCGTGGAGCGAGCAGGGGTCGGCCGGTCTGCCCCCCGATTCAGTCCCTCGCCGGAGCTGAGGTCGCCGGCGCCCCGCCCAGCCCGACGACACGATCGCCGATGACCAGCACCCCAAGCGTGAGCAGCATCACGACCGCAGCGCCCCGGAACAGTCCGTCTGTCCCGACCGCGTCGAGGAACGCCCCGCCCACGAGGCTGCCGGTGATGCTCCCGAACCCGAACGACATCGCGGTGAGCAGCGCCTGCGCGGTGGCGGCCTGCTCGCGTCCCGCGAGCCGATGGGCCAGCGTCACGGAGGCCATCAGAAACGCGCCATACGAGAGCCCGTGCAGGAGCTGGATCCCCAGCACCCAATCGGGCACGGTGATGAGGCTGTAGGCGATGAATCGGACGGTGTAAACCCCGATCGCGAGCCCGGCGAGCCTGGTGGCCCCAAGACGGTTGAGGAACCAGCCCCCGAAGGCGACGACCGGAAGCTCGCTGGCGGCGCTCAGTGCGAAGGCCGCGCCGATCAGACTCGCCGAGCCGCCGATGCTCTCGAGATGGACACCGAGATAGGTGTTCATCACGGCCGCGCTCGCGGAGAGCAGGTAGGCGACCAGGAGCAGCACGGTGAGCGGACGGTTTCTCGCCACCGCCCGGACGCCCGTGAGCAGTGGCTGTCGCCGGCGCTCCGCCAGCGGCGGCAGCCCGGCGATGGCGACGAGCGTCAACCCAAGGCAGATGGCGTAGCCAGCGAAGAGCGCGGACGATACGTTGTCGCCCATGGCGCGCCCCATCAGGAGCACCGCGGCCATGTAGCCGATCGAGCCCCACACCCGCAGGGCACCGTAGGAGCGGCCACGTCGCTCGCTGGTCGTGACCGCATAGCTGTCCAGCAGGGAGGGTACCGAGGCGAGTGCGACGGCGAGCAGCGCGATGATCGCGAACATCACGCCGAACGATTCGGTCAGGGAGGCAGCGAGTGCCAGGGCAACCCCGGCCGCCAGCCCCACCCGCAGGACCCATCGATGCGTGCCCAGCGAATCGGCGATCGCCCCGAGGATCGGTCCGCCAATGGCGACCCCCACGGATGGCAGGGCCGTGAGGAGGCCGACCTGCACCCCGCTGAAGCCGATATCGCGAAGGTAGAGCGCGAGAAACGGCGAGTAGGCGCCGATGGCGGCGTAGTACCAGAGATACCCGCCGCAGACCTGCCACACCGCGCGCTGCCAGCGATCAGCGTCAGCCTGACCACCGAGCGACACCTCCGAGTCCACCGCTCCCGTCACCTTCTGTCCATACGAGTGATTCCGGGCGCAGATCGCGCCGCCAGATACAGCGTACCCGGTCACAGGGAACACGGGTGACCAGATGCGGCATTGGGAGCCGGCGACCGCCGACATGCACGGAAGGATCATCGCCCCGATTCGGTCGTGTCGACCGAAGGGCAGGTCGACTCGCGGAATGGAGACGTCGCGGCGCCGTCTGTCGCGCCGGGCGTTCTGCACGGGAGTGGGGCCGCTCGGCGCTCGCGGGGATGCCGTTCCCAGGAGAGGCGAGATACTGCCCACCATGAAGCGCGGGCCGACACGAGGTCTGGCCCCACGGAATCACCGATCGTCAGGGGGTGGCCAGGGCCAGCCTGAGCGATCGCCGGTGGCGTCATCGTGCCAGGGGTGGCGCCGGCGTGGCCGGGTGGGGTGATGGATGTGGTCGCTGCGCGACCACCGGGTGGACGACTGTCTGCGGCAGGTTCACCCCTGCGTCGTGGGTGTCGACGACATGACCGGGCAGGCGGGATGGCCTGAAGGCAGGTGGCCGTGAATGCGGTGGAGGTCGGCGTCAGAGCGGACGGGACACCATCGGCCGTGAAACGGCCTGACACCAGGTCGGCTCCTGCGAAGGGGGTCGGCGGTCGATGCTGGGACACTGGACTGGCATGGACGGATGGCAAGCGCTCACGGTGCACCCGAGCCGTCGTCGACAGGTGAACGCGTGTCCTGCGGTCGGGTCTGCGAGTCGAGGTGATCAGCGGCTGCTGGTGGAGACCTGTTTGGGTGTGGATCGCGGAGCCGCCCGTTGGCAGCGCGGTGGGCCCGCCCTGCCAGTCCCGGGATGGGCGTTGCCGTTGACCCGGCGGGGACGGACGCGTGATGGCACGAAGCGGGTCAGGGCATCCCAGGCGAGGCTGGTGATGCAGACGGTCCGACACCTGCAGCACGGTGCATCGTGGGAGCGGGCCGACTCGAGGTCGGCCCCTGCACGGTGCATGTTGGCGGGGCAACGGCCCGGCTTGGGGCAGCCGGACATTCCACCCCGCCGGTATCGGGTGGTGGGTCGGCAGGCACCTGTGCCAGCGTGACACCATGCAAGCGGCGAGCCTCGCAGATACACCATGTTCGGGGCGGTGCGATTCGAACCCTCCTTTCGCTCTCGCTGAACCGACCTGTAGCCTGGATCGCCCGCCGCCTCGACACCCCGAGGGAGCTCCTCGCTTCGCGCGACATGGCAAAGGCGCTCATCCCACCAGCGATGGCACGAATCGATCGGGCTGTTTGTAGCTAGGCGCGCGAGGCACTCGCTCCGACCAGCGCGGTCGGTACGCCCTCGGTCGGGCTCGATGGCTGGGCATCATCCCGGCGCGGCATCCGGCCGGCCAGCCAGCCCAGGCGACCGGCGATGACCCCATGCCTCATGGCCTCGGCCATCACCGGGGGATTGTCCGCGCGGGCGATCGCCGTGTTCACGAGCACGGCGTCGGCGCCCAGCTCCATCGCGATCGCGGCGTCGGACGGGACACCGATTCCGGCGTCGACCACCACCGGTACCGACACCGCCTCCCGGATTCTTCGGATGCTGCCCCAGTCCTGCATGCCCTGCCCGGACCCGATCGGCGACGCCAGCGGCATCACCGTCGCCGCTCCCGCATCCTCGAGGTGTCGGGCCACCACGACGTCGGGACTGGTGTACGGCAGGACGACGAACCCCTCGTCGACCAGGATCCGCGTAGCCTCGACCGTGGCGGCCACATCGGGCCAGAGCGACTTCTGGTCGCCGATGACCTCCAGCTTGATCCAGTTCGTACCGGTCGCCGCCCGGGCGAGCCGTGCCATCTTGACGGCGTCCTGCACGGTATACGCGCCTGCGGTGTTGGGCAGCAGGTGGATCCCGGCTTCGTTGAGGAGATCGAGGATGGAGGTATCCCGCTCGCTCCCGTCCAGCTTCATGTAGCGGACCGCGACGGTGACCATCTCCGTCCCGGAGGCGCGGATCGCCGCCATCATGGTCTCGTCGTTCTCGTACTTGCCGGTGCCGAGAAAGAGCCGTGACTGGAACGTCCGGCCCGCGATCGTCAGGGTGCTGTCCGTGGTCATGACATGATCTCCTCCGGAGACGGCGCGCACGATCTCGACGCTGTCTCCATCCTGCAGCTCGTGCTCTTCCCAGCGCTCTCGTTCCACAACGTCGTCGTTCACGGCGACGATCACCGAGCGCTCCGGCAGCTTGCGGTCACAGATCAGCCCCGCGATCGTCGTGCCGTCGGGCAGCTCGGTTTCCTCACGATTCAGGTGGATCCTCATCGATCCCTCCATGGGCTCCCGCCGTCGAGGGCGGCGCGAAACGCCCGGGCGGCCGCCTCAACATCGTCCGCCGCCAGGATGCCCGAGATAACCGCGACCCCCGCCGCTCCAGCCCCGATAACCTCCGGCACGCGGTCCGGCGTGATGCCGCCGATCGCGATCACCGGGATCTCGACCGCGGCGACCACCTGTCGCAACGCGTCAAGACCGCGCGGCGACTCACCTGGATGACTCGCGGTTTCGAATACATGGCCGAACATCACCCATGTGGCGCCGTCACGCTCGGCCTCCCGCGCCTCGCCCGCCGAGTGAACCGAGACCCCCACGGGCGCTTCCGGCCCAAGCACCCGCCGAACCGCCCGTACCGGCAGGCTGCGGGCGCCGAGCTGAATGCCGGCGGCATTGACCGCGAGCGCCACGTCGACACGATCGTTCACGATCAGGCGCGGACCCGAATCGGAGAGCGACGCCCGCAGGACCACCGCAATGTCGTAGACCTCGCGGGCGGTCGCATCCGGCAGCCGGACGTGCACCGCATCGATGCCACTGGCGGCGGCCCGCCCGACGCGTTCGACCTGGTCGAGCGGCTCGAGGACCGGATCGGTCACGAGGTGCAGCTGTGGATACCGTTCCCGAGCCAAGGCGCCTCCCATCGGCGCATACGAAACGACCCCGACGCGCCGGGGTCCAGCAGGACGGGCAGTCGGGGCTATGACGGCTCAGAATTGGGGTTCTGGTCCGCACCTTCCTCCGCCGGTACTACCCGGATCAGGTCCTGAGGGTCTCATCTCAGCCTCGTGTCGAGGCACCCCTGGCGCGTTGGTGGCACTATACCATGCCCCTCGCGACAACGGACGCAGATGGTAAGGTGGGGATGTTCACCAGGAACGTCGCTCCGGGTGATCCTGCCCGGGTATCCTGTCATTCCGCCCTTCAGCATCGCTCGGAGAGGCTCTCTGGCAGGCGCACGCGCTACGGAGAGATCGGGTGACAAACGCACACATCATGTTGGCACGGCCCATGACCCCAATATCCAGACACATCCTGCTTCGTGTCATCGTCCTCCTCGTGTCGTTCAGCCTCGTCGGCGTCGCGCCCGTCGCGGCACAGGACACCGCCTCACCTGAGGACCGTCCGGGGTTCGAGACGTTCGGCGCACTGCCGTGGGAAGAGCCGCCCGGTGCGGTGCCCTATCTCGTCTGGGACGTGGTGGATGGCGATACCATCAGGGTGATCGATCCGAAGGACAAGGACGACCCCGACCCCTGGTGGGAGCCGGTCCGCATGATCGGCGTGGACTCGCCCGAGAAGGACGGGCCCTACACCGACGAGGAGTGCTACGGGCAGGAGGCATCGAAATTCCTGGCCGAGCTGCTGCCGAGGGGAACGACCGTCTACCTCCAGGTCGACAACGATGAGGACATACCGGACGACAGGGAGCTGACCGACGACGGCATGGAGCTCGACGACAACGACCGCTGGCTCGTCCACGTCTACCTCAGGGCCGAGGGGACCGACGACTACTACCTTGTGTCCGAGATCCTCGCGCTGGGCGGGTACGTCGACGTGAAGGGTTACGAGGGCAACACCTATTTCGTCGACGAGCTGTTCGAGGCCGAGGAGATCGCACGCGAGGAGGGGCGGGGCATGTGGGGTGCCTGCGAAATCTGACCCGCCGGCTCGCCCGGTGTTTGGAACGGCCGCCATCGCCACATGCCCAGCCCATCGACGGGCGGCACAATACCGGGCGCGGGTCGGTCCACGGCGCCGCGCTGGCGACATCGAGCTCCAGCATCACGTCGCGATGCCGCTCGACGATCGGCGCGGGCATCCGATCGAGCAGCCAGCGTTGACATCCGCGTCGATGACGAGCTGCCGATGAGGCTGCAGTACGCCAGCCGACCCGCTCGCATGGCATCACCCTTACCCGACTCCGCATCTACCGTCGCTGTGGTGTATGACAGACCGCCAGGTTGTCGGGGTCCCGCGGACGAATCACCGTCCGTCGGAGGTACCGAACCGCGCGTTTCTGTAGGTCGCATGCGAGGCGAACACGGTGATGCGGGCCAAACCGATGTCGACCACCTGCCTGTCGAGGTCGACAGACGCTCGGGCGAGCGGGGTGTCGCGCATGAGCATGGCGTGAAGCGAGGCGATGGGATTGGACGAGCCACGAGCCGGCTGCTCCTCGAGCAGTCGCAGCATCTGCGGCCAGGTTCCCCACGCGGCGCGGCGGTCCGGCGCTGCTCCGTCGCCGAAGTGAGCCAGGTAGCGGCCGAGCACGAACGGGTAAACCTTCTGCACGCGGAAGGTCTTGGCGGTGCGGGCGTCGAAGCGCCGCAGAATCTCGTCGCCACCATGGCGGTTGATCCAGGTCATCACCCCGGAAACCTGCCGGTTGGCAGCGAGCAGATTGTCCCACTGGCGAATCAGCTCCTCGGACGACCGCGCGAACGGGTCCTGCGACTTGAGCTCGAAGACACCGAGCGTGCCGGTCTTGCGGTCGAACACGGCCGCGTCGATGTCGGTGCGGATGCCGCCCTCGGCGCGACGCAGCTTGATCCTGCCAGGACTTGTCACGAACCGCCTGTCCTGAAACAACTTGTAGAGATCGTCGCGGAACACCTGCTCCCGGAGGTACGCCGCGTTGTGGTACTCATCCCCATACCGCCGCCTGAGCTCGCGAGCGAGGAAGAACAGCGGCTGGCTGGTCAGCCCGTATACCGACAGGGCGAGCCGGCCCGACGGTAGTCGGACCAGCGGGGCAGCGGCGACCGCGGGGACGGCGGCGTGCCACGCGACACGCTCTTCGTCGACGGTGAGGGCGGCGAGCGCAACGCGCACGTCGGTTGGGTCGAGCGAGGCTGTCCGGGCGATCTCTTCGGTGATGGAGACCTCGTCGACGACCGCCACCCGATCGCCCGAGGTGTGGACTCGCAGGGCACGATCGATCAGGCACCGAAGCACCTCGCGGCAGGTCGCCATCGAGCACCCACCGATCGAGGCGTCGGCGGGCAGGGTCAGCTGGTACACCATCGTCTCAAACAGGGCGTCCGTGGACGTCGCAGGATCTCCCACTGGTTCCGCGACGTCCACGGCATGCTGCCTTGCGAGCCACGTGGCCCACCACTCGATGTCCTCGCGCTCTCGCCAGGTCGCCGGCATCAAGCTCGTGGTCGCCCAGCAATCGAAGCTGCCGTTGGCGTCCTCGACCAACGTGAGATAGCCGGTCTCGCAGAGCCCGAGTACGAGCTCCGCCTCCGCAACGGCAGCACAGTCACGGAGGAACGCCTCGGCCCAGCGTCCCACGTCATCCGGGTTCGTTTCGGCACGCGGCTCGCCGGATGGTTCGAGACACAGGCGCAGCGCCTTGTTCCCGCCGAGGTCCGCGAGGCGGGTGCCGCTCACCAGGTCGGGCTGCCGGTCGATACCGGTCGGGGCGGGGAATCGGCCCCTGGCCCGGAGCACGGAGAGCACGGCCGCCTCACGATCGGACGGCACGGTCATGCGGAGTTCGTGATGGCGCTGTTCGATGAGCTGACGCAGCCGTTCCTGACCACTCATGGCCGACCCCGTTCCACATCGCTCACGCGCGGTGTCATGTCGGCACCCTGCCACACCGGCGCGCGACATGCAACCGGAGTCAGTCCACGCTGCGCCCCATCATCCTGGAGTCACCCTGGTACCCGGCCTCGGATCGCACCCGCGCCAGCGACCGGAGTCCAGTCTGGAACGCGATCGAGGTCACCGCGAAGGCGTTGAGGGCGTGGAGCGCGCCGATGAAGCCATTGTCGACGTTCGCGAGCGCGATCTGAAGGAAGAACAGCACTGTGACGCCTATCGACATCACGAGCAGCTGGCGACCGACGCGTCCGATCGCGGCCGCGACAGGGATGAGCAGGGCAGGAATACCGAGATACATGCCGAAGTCGACGTGGTCGCTCCAGTACTCCGCCGATTCAAAGAGACTGAGGCCGGCGAGGAAGATCTGGAGCACGGCGCCGACACCGAACAGGAAGGCGAGCGCGACGAGTCCGTACCGCGCCCCGCTGACGAGTGGCCTGGAATCCGTCCCGGGAGGGGTCTGGGTCATGGTCTCTCTCCGTCGATCATGGATCGGGTTTCAGGTCGGTCCCGGTGCATGGAGCACGGCCCACGGGCCGACGGGCTGGACCATGAGCGATGCGATCCATGTGCACACACGGTAGACGAGCCATGTCACGGAGCTGTGACGCGATTCTCACGGGGATGTGTACGAAATGCGTCGAACGGGCATGGAGCGTGAGCTCGCCGAAGGACGCGATCCGGAACCACGGGATACGTCCGCATCCGTCGACTTGGCCGGGAGAGGGAGCGGTCAGCCCGGGGTCAGCCGACCGCGGTCTCGTCGACGAGAGCGTTCTCGGCGATCACGCGGGCGTACCAGTGAGCACTGTCCTTGAGGGTGCGCTTCATGGTGGCTCGGTCGACGTGGACGATCCCGAACGTCTTCGCGTAACCCTCGGCCCATTCGAAATTGTCCATCAATGTCCAGACGAAATAGCCCCGCAGCGGCACGCCGGCGCCGATCGCGTCCAGACACGCGTCGAGGTGGCCCTGCAGGTACGCGACTCGGCGCGGGTCCCGGACGCGTCCCTCGAACGGCGGCTCGTCGTCGTAGGCCGCGCCGTTCTCGGTGATGACCACCTCGGCCGGCGCGTAGTCGCGGCGCACACGGTCGAGCAGATCCGTGAGTGCCGCCGGCTCGACCAGCCAGCCCGTGGCCGTCCGCTCGCCGTCGGGCCACGCGGGTCCCGTCCCAAACGGCGCGTCGTCACCGGCCTTCACGTACGTCGGCTGGTAGTAGTTGATGCCGAGGAAGTCCGTTGGGGTGCCGATCAGCGCCATGTCATCCGGGTCGATCTCCGGCATGTCGCCCCCATACAGGGGAACGATGTCGTCCGGATACGCGCCACGGTAGAGGGGATCGAGGAACCAGCGGTTCAACTCGCCGTCCCGGATACGGACCTCGTCCTGGTCGGCCTCGGTGTCGTGGAGCGTGTAGACCGGCGAGAGATTGAGGGTGATGCCGACCCTGGCGCCGGGCACCATGCCGCGCACGACCGACACGGCGGTGCCGTGCATGCGCAGGAGATTGTGCGCGGCGGCCAGGCCGGCCGCCCGGGAGGTCTCGCCGGGGGCATGGATTCCCCACCAGTAGCCGAGATAGGCGGCCACGAACGGCTCGTTGATGGTGATCCAGTTGGTGACCCGATCCCCGAGTCTCCGGGTGACCGCCTCGACGTACTCGCCGAACGCCCCGGCGATGTCGCGATGGGTGAGTCCACCCTCCTCGGCCAGCTCCTGGGGCAGATCCCAGTGGTAGAGCGTGAGCCAGGGATCGATACCCGCCTCGAGCAGACCGTCGACGAGGCGGTCGTAGAAGTCGAGTCCCCTCTCGTTGACCTTGCCGACTCCGTTCGGGATCACGCGCGGCCAGGCGACCGAGAAGCGGTACGCGTTCAGACCGACCTCACGCATGAGGTCGATGTCCTCACGCCAGCGATGGTAGTGATCCACCGCGACGTCGCCGGTATCGCCATTGGCGACCTTCCCCGGCGTGTGGGAAAAGATGTCCCAGATCGAGGGGCCGCGGCCATCTTCCTGGACCGCGCCCTCGATCTGGTAGCTCGCCGTGGCGGCACCCCAGACGAAGCCGTCCGGGAACCGATCGCCGCGACGCCCCACGTCCGTCACCGACCGCTCCATTGCGCTGCGTTCCGGAACGCCACCGTAACGTCCTCGAACGCATCACCCGGGTTATCCTGCTCGACCACGTAGTACTTCACGCCCGCCGCATCGGAGGCGCCGAGAATGGCCTCCCAGTCGAGCCCGCCCTCGCCGAACGGGACGTCGACGGAGGCATCATCCCTGGCGGCGTCCTTGATGTGGACGAGCCGCACGCGATCACCGAGATCGCGGAGGAGACTGGCTGGATCCGCGCCGCCGCGGTTGACCCAGAAGGCATCCAGCTCGAGCTTGACCGTGGCGGGGTCCGTGCCCGCGACGAGCCGGTCGAAGAAGGTCGTGCCGTCGTCGTAGGTGTTCTCGAACTCGAAGGCGTGGTTGTGGTAGGCGAACTTGAGACCCGCGGCGCTGGCGCGCTCCCCGAAGCTGTTCAGGTTGGAAATGAACTCCTGGGCCTGCGCCTCATCGATGTCGCGCTTCGGCAGCGCCGGCACGATCACCCACTCGAATCCGAGCGTCTTCGCGTCGTCAACCACGCTGTCGAACCGGTCCAGAAAGGCATCGTAGGGGATGTGCGCGGCCGGCGCGCGCATGCCGTGACGCTCCAGCATCGCGGCGACGTCCGCGGCGGAGTTGTCGTAGAGACCGGCGAACTCGACCAGCTTGTAGCCGATGTCGGCCAGCCGCCACAGCGTGCCATCGAGGTCCTCGGCGGCGTGCTGCCGGAGTGTGTACATTTGAACGGCGACCTGATCCATCTTCATGGGGCTGATCCTTTCCAGCGAGCTGCCGTGACGGCGTCGCGTTCGCTCACGTATGACGCATCAAGAGTACTGTGCCAATTCGCGTCGCTTCGGGTCATTCGACATGCCTGGTTCGGACGCCGTCGCACGGGCGGATGCGTCCTGTCTGACCGTCCCGGTCGACGCGATGTCTCCCCTCCACGCATCGGAGCGCATGGAGGACGGAAACGACTGACGCGTCCTCACCCCTAGTCGCTTGCCACCGGAATGGCCGGCTGGGCGTCGAACGTGGTCGTGATCTCGATCGCGTCGCCGGTTTCGAGCGACCGGTGCGCGGCGTTCATGATCTCGAGCACGTGCGTCGCGGCGTCGGCGGTGAGGGCCAGCGGCTCGCCATCCTCGATGTGCTGGATCGCATGGAGGATGCCCGACTCAAGGATACCGCCCGTCGGCAGCGGTGGCGGGGTCACCGATACCCAGTCGGCAGCTGGATCGTCGAGCCGGAAGACATCGCTCGCGCCGTTGCCGTTGTACCACTGCATGCGGTCGACACTGATCGCGCCGCGATCGGCGAAGAGCTCGAACATCGGCGCCTTGCTGTTCGGCATCGCGAAGCTCGAGAAGAGATGGCCATACGTCTCGTTGCCGAAGTCGATGTTGATCGAGAACATGTCCGGCGTGGTGACCTGGATCTTCTCGCCCTTGAGTCGCGGGATGCTCGTCTCCCGCTCCGGGATGGTGATGCCGCCGACCGCGTGGATGCGCCTGGCCGGCCCGAGCAGCCCGGTCATGACGTGCAGCATGTAGACGCCGGTGTCGATCAGAGGACCCACACCCTTCTGGTAGAAGACGCGAGGGTCGCCGAAGTACTCGGCCCACTGGGCGGGCCCCATGCCGCCGATCTGTGCCTTGATCGCGATCGGCCGACCGATCCCGCCGCTCGCGAGGAAATCCTGCATCCAGCGGAAGCGAGCCGTGACCATCGTGGCCGGGGCACAGATGATGGGCTTGTCGTTCCGGGCGGCGATCTCCATCAGCTCGCGCGCCTCGTCGACCGTGGAGGCGATCGGCTTCTCCGTGTAGACGCGGTATCCCGCCTCCATCACCCGCGCCGTGATGTCCCTGTGCAGGGGTGCCGGCGTCAGGTTGAAGACGAGGTCCATCCCGCCCTCATGGGCAAGGAACGCATCCATCGAGGTGTAGGCGGTCGCATCAGGGAACATGTCCGCGATGTCCTGCGCACGCTCCTCGATGGTGTCGAAGGCGGCCACCACGGTGATGCGATCCCCGAGCTCCTGCACACCCGGAATGTATGCGCGGCGCGCCACATCTCCGCACCCAATCACTCCTGCGCGAATCATGATTCCGAACCTTCCACTGGCAGTACATGGTGAGCGCCCCGCTCCTGGAGGGGCGCTGGCAGGTTACCGCATATCGAACGAGCCTGGCTGCCGCTACCGACCGAGATAGCGCAGCACCGTCTCGACGGTCGTCGCGATCCCGGCGGCCATCCCTTCCTCCTCGATGTCGAAGCGGGGGTGATGATGCCCGAAGACGATGTTGCGGTCAGCATTCTGCGTGCCGACGCGGAAGAAGGAGCCCGGCCGCAGCTCGAGAAAGCGGGCGAAGTCCTCGCCGCCCATTCCGACCGGCGTCTCCACGACGTTCTCCTCGCCGACGACGGACGCCGCCGCCTCGCGGACGATCCGGGTCATCTCGGCGTCGTTGACCATGCTCGGATAGCCCTGGAAATACCACACGTCGATCTCGGCGCGCATGGCCTCGCCCACGCCCCGGGCGACCTCCGGCAGTCGCGTCGCCATCAGCTCGCGCACATCGGGATCGAGCGTGCGCACGGTGCCCTTGATCACGGCGGTATCCGGAATGACGTTGTACGCCTCGCCCGAGACGATCGAGCCCACGGTGACGACCGCGGCCTTCGTGGGGTCGGTCTCCCGCGAAACGAGGGACTGCAGCGTGGTCACGATGTGGGCGCCCACCACCACCGGATCGATGGCGACATTCGGCCGGGCCGCGTGGCCGCCCTTGCCCTTGATGGTGATGCGGAAGCGGTCACTCCCCGCCGAGGCGACACCCGTTTTGACGCCGATCTGCCCCGCCGGGAGCTCGGCCGCGACGTGCAGGCCGAACACCGCGTCGACGTGGGGATCCTCGAGGGCGCCATCCTCGATCATCGCGATCGCACCACCAGGCGGAACCTCCTCCGCGGGCTGGAAGAGCAGCTTGACCGTGCCGGCGAACTGGTCGCGCAGTCCCATCAGCACGCGGGCACTGCCGAGAAGCATCGCGGTGTGGGCGTCGTGGCCACAGGCGTGCATCTTGCCGCTGACCATCGACTTGTAGTCGACCTCGTTCTCCTCCTCGATGGGCAACGCATCCATGTCGGCGCGGAGCATCACCACCTTGTCCTGACCCGGACCTTCAGCCGTGCCGCGAATGAGCCCGATAACGCCCGTCCGCCCCACACCCGTGCGGATATCCTCGACACCGAGCGCGCGCAGCCGCGCCTCGACGAAGGACGCCGTCTCGTACTCCTCGAACGCCAGCTCCGGATGCTGATGGAGATACCGGCGATCGGCGATCACACCCGGCAGGATCTCGTCGACGTCACTTCGTACTTCGGTTGCTACCATCGCTATGTCCCTTTGCTATCGGTATCCAGGCTCGAGGCCAGTCGGTCGGGATGGGTACGGGAGTCTCACGTTCAGCGGTGACTCCCAATCGGTGATGCGCGGCCGTTCCGAGATGTACCGGCGAGTGACACGTCCATCGTGAGATCGTCCTAGGGCTGAGCCAGGTAGCCGATCAGCGTGCGCACCATCGTCTCGACGCCGATCCCCAGGGCCTCCTCATCGATGTCGAAGCGAGGGTGGTGATGACCCCACACCAGCCCCCGCTCCGCATTGTTGGTGCCGACCCAGAAATAGCACCCTGGTCGCGCCTCGAGGAAGAAGGAAAAATCCTCTCCGCCCATCGTCGGGATCTGCGGGCGGACGTGCTCCTCGCCGACAACCTCGGTTGCCGCACGTCGCACGATCTCAGCCATCGCGGGGTCATTGACCGTCGCAGACACGCCGCGACGGTACTCCGCCGTCACCTCGGCCCGCATGGCGGCCCCGATCCCCTCCGAGAGCTCGATGATGCGGCGCTCGAGCAGGTCCCGCACCTCGGGATCGAAGCTTCGGACCGTCCCGCGGATCTCCGCCGTGTCGGGGATCACGTTGGGCGCGTGACCGGCATGGAACTCGCCCACGGTCACCACGGCGCTCTTCGTCGGATCGACCTCGCGGGAGACGAGCGTCTGGAGGCTGCCGACGATCTGCATGCCCACCACGATCGGGTCGACGCAGTGGTTCGGCATGGCCCCGTGCCCGCCCTTGCCCTGGATGCGGACCGTGAATCGATCGGAGGCCGCCATCACCGGACCGGCGCTGACCAGCACGTCCCCGACCGGCTCGTTCTGCCAGACATGCAGACCGAAGCAGGCGTCCACGTGCGGATCCTCCAGCACCCCCTGCTCGATCATCCAGCGCGCGCCACCCGGACCCGTTTCCTCACATGGCTGGAAACAGAGCTTGACCGTTCCCGCGAACTGATCCCGCCGGTCAGTGAGCACCCGGGCAACCGCGAGCAGGATCGCGGTATGGGCGTCGTGGCCGCAGGCATGCATGACGCCGTCGACCTTCGACCGGTACGCGACGTCGTTCTCCTCGTGGATGGGCAGTGCGTCCATGTCGGCCCGCACGAGCACGACCCGGTCCTTGCCGGGTCCATCGGCGGTGCCGCGGGTGAGCCCCGTCACCCCGGTCTCGCTGATGCCCGTGCGGATGTCCTCGACCCCGAGAGCCTGGAGCCGCTCGACGACGAACTTCGCCGTCTCGTACTCCTGCATGCCGAGCTCCGGATGCTCGTGCAGATGACGCCGATCCGCGATCACGCCCGGCAGGATCTCGTCCACGTCACGCTTCAGATCAGCTGCTACCGCCATGGTGCACATCCCTCGCTGGAGAACCTGCTGCAGGGGCGGTTCCCCGTTCACCCGGCCGCCCATAGCGCGTACCGGTGGGGCGGTTGCAGGGCGGGTCTTCCCCTGCGGCACCTGCCCTGCACAGTCCTCATCACTGATTCAGACACGCCACAACGGAGGCCGCCATGGTCGCCATGCCCTGCGCCATGCCGTCCTCGTCGACATCGAAGCGCGGGTGGTGGTGCGAGATGTTGGTCTCCTTCGCCTCGTTGCCCGTGCCGACGAAGAAGAAGCAGCCAGGTCGCGCCTCGAGGAAGTAGCTGAAGTCCTCCGCCCCCATCTTGGGATCGGCGACCTCGACGTTCTCCTCGCCGACGACCTGCCGGGCGGCGTCCCGCACAATCGCGGCGATGCCGGCATCGTTGACCGTGGCGGGGTAGCCTCGGGTGTACTCAACCGTTGCCTCGGCACCCATCGACCTGGCGATGCCCTGGGCGAGCTCGGTGATCCGCCTCTCCATCAGGTCACGGGTTTCCTTCTGGAAGGTGCGAACGGTCCCCGCGAGCTGAGCGGTATCCGGGATGACGTTGAACGCTTCGCCTGCCTTGAACACGCAGTTGCTCACCACCGCCTGGTCCGTCGGGTCGACCTCGCGGGACACCAGGGTCTGCAGGGCAACCACGATCTGGGAGCCCACGAGGACGGGATCGACGCAGAGGTGCGGGCTGGCGCCGTGACCGCCCTTGCCCTGGATGGTGATGCGGTACCCATCGGCGGCGGCCATGATCGGGCCCTCCCCGATCGAGATCTTGCCGGTCTCGAGGTTCGAGCCGACGTGCAGACCGAGCACCACATCGACGTGCGGATCCTCGAGCACGCCCTCTTCGATCATGCCCTTCGCGCCTCCCGGCGGCAGCTCCTCGGCGGGCTGGAAGAGCAGCTTGACGGTGCCCGCGAATGTGTCGCGCCGGTCCATGAGGATGCGGGCGAGCCCAAGCAGCATGGCGGTGTGGGCGTCGTGACCACAGGCATGCATCACGCCATCGTTCTTGGACTTGTAGTCGACCTCGTTTTCCTCATGGATCGGCAGGGCGTCCATGTCGGCCCGCACGAGCACGACCCGGTCCTTGCCGGGTCCATCGGCGGTGCCGCGGATGAGCCCGGTCACACCGGTCGAATTGATCCCCGTGCGGATGTCCTCGACGCCGAGCCCCTTGAGCCGCTCCGTCACGAAGGCAGCCGTCTTGACCTCCTGAAACCCGAGCTCGGGGTTCTCGTGCAAGTGTCGCCGGTCGGCGATCACGCCCGGCAGGATCTCGTCGACGTCGGCTCGAAAATCGGTTGCTACCACCATCGCGTCTGGGTCCTTTCGTTTTGGTCGATCGTCACACAGGGTGCCGCAAGGCACCGCCGGGCTCAGCTAGTCCTGCCGGCTCAGGAACTTCACCAGCGTGGTCGCCATGGTGGCGATCCCATAGGCCATGCCGTCCTCATCGATGTTGAAGCGCGGGTGGTGGTGCGACCACTCGCTGTCCTTCTCCGGGTTGCCCGTGCCGACGTTGAAGAAGCAGCCGGGGCGCTCGATCGCGAAGTAGGAGAAGTCCTCCGCTCCCATCTTCGGCTTGCCGACCTCGACGTTCTCCTCGCCGACGACCTCGCGGGCCCCCTCGCGGACGATCTCGGCCATCGCCTCGTCGTTCACGACCGGCGGGTAGCCGCGGCGATACGCGATGTCGACCGAGCCACCCATCGCGGTGGCGATGCCGGTTACCAGCTCGTGGATGCGCCGGTCGAGCAGGTCTCGGGTCTCGGGATCGAAGGTGCGGACCGTGCCGCCGATCATCGCGGTGTCCGGGATGACGTTGAACGCGTCGCCGGCCTTGAACGCACAGACGCTGACGACTGCCTTGTCGGTCGGATCGACCTCGCGCGAGACGAGCGTCTGGAGCGCCACCACGATGTGGGAGCCGATGAGGACGGGATCGACACACAGGTGCGGGTACGCCCCGTGGCCACCCTTGCCCTGGATCGTGATGCGGAACTCATCGGCGGCGGCATTCAGCGGACCGGTGGCGACGCTGATCTTGCCCGTCGGCAGCCGCGAGGAGACATGGAGCCCGAAGCACGCATCGACGTGCGGGTCCTCCAGCACCCCTTCGCGGATCATGCCGATGGCCCCGCCCTCACCCGCCTCCTCGGACGGTTGGAACAGGACCTTGACGGTGCCGGCGAACTGGTCCCGCCGGTCCATCAGCACCCTCGCGGTGCCGAGCAGCATGGCGGTATGGGCATCGTGCCCGCACGCGTGCATGACACCATCGTTCTTCGACCTGTAATCGACCTCGTTTTCTTCCTGAATCGGCAGGGCATCCATGTCGGCACGGGCGAGCACGACGCGGTCCTTGCCGGGTCCATCGGCCGTACCGCGAATGATGCCCGTGACGCCGGTGATGTTGACACCGGTACGGATGTCCTCGACACCGAGGGCCTGAAGCCGCTCCGCCACGAACTTCGCGGTATTGAACTCCTGGAATCCGAGCTCGGGGTTTTCATGGAGGTATCGTCGATCCGCGACGACTCCTGGCAGGATTTCGTCCACGTCCTCGCGGACGCTTGCCAATGTCACCATGCGCTTTCGTCCCTCTCCGGGTGAATTGATGTGTTGTAAGGCCCGGTCTTCGACCGAACCATCCACGGTGTATCTTCAGGAGCAACATAGCAGATGCCCGCATTCCCGCAAGGTGCCAACCCGGCACCCAGTGCCGCGTGATGGGCAGGAGGCACCGGAGGACCCAGCATGACCGACACACCAGCCGACCGACCGACACTGGACGAGGAGCGCGCTACCGGTATCGTCTGGCAGGCGGTCGAGAAGGCCGGCGGCACACGCTCCATCTACAGGAACCCGCGCATGGCGTTCGCGTTCAATGCGCGGCGGGAGATCGAGATCGAGGGTCACATCGTCGAGATCCGATACGGCGAGATCTCGACGCCGGCGATCGCCTCCCTGGAGGGTTGGGTATTCGAGGTGCACGACGAGGACATCGAGCTGCTGATGCGGCCGAGGGGACGGTAGGAAGCCACCCCGCGTCACCGGCCAGTGCTCGCGGTCGTCTCGACCGGAGCAACGGTCACGGGAGGACATGGTGTGTCGGCCTCACCCAGGGCACGACTGCGGGCGGGCCGCCTGCACCGTGGCGGTTCTCCCGCTGGATTGCGCGGCCGGAGGGGCCGACACGAGGTCGACCCCTCCGCAATGGCGACGACCCGGCGCCGAGGACCGTGAGGCTCGCTGGAGATGCGTGACGCGGTCGGAGCGGGAGCGTCCCGCGCTGCGGCCGGCTCCTGCCCGGCCAGGAAGTCGCACGATGCCCGGTGCTACTCGTCCGGGGGCTCCGGCGCAACCCGAGCCTCCGGGGGTGCCTCATCGACCGGCTCGATGAACCAGAGCCGCTCCGCGCCACCGTTCCAGACCAGCTCCTCCACGAAATCGTGCAGGCGCGGTCCGGCGACGTAGTAGGTGTTCACGTGCGGCCGGATCTTCTCGGATTCCAGGCGCGTCACAACCTTGAAGAAGGGCGGGAGCTCCCTGATCGCGACCTCCAGCGCCTCACCGTGCCGGTAGTGATAGCGGCTCCCGCGCGTTGCGCTCACCCAGTCGACATCGGCCCAGCCGCTGCCGTCCGGGTTGTCGGGAACCCAGAGCTCATCGCCGCGATCCGGCATCATTCGACCTCCAGGCTGCGATAGCTGCCCTCGTAGCTGAGCAGGGGGTCGTCCTCGTCCTCCGCAATGCGACCGTCGTCGACCTCGATCACCAGCAGATCGTGGTCGCCGTGGGTCCTGCGGGAGAGGATTACCCCTGTCACCACCGCGGTCGCCTCGCTCAGGAACGGCACTCCGTGCTCGTCCAGCTGATGCGGGATCCCGCTGAAGGCGCTATCGGGCACGGGTGCCCGGCCGGCGAAGCGCTCGGAGAGGAACTCCTGGCTTCGCACGAGAATCGATACCGCACACCGCGCTCCCTCGGTGGCCAGCGCGGCGAACTCGCCACCGGCGGTGATCGCCACCGCCAGCAGCGGTGGCTCCACCGAGAGCGGCATGATGGCCGTCAACGTGATCCCCCGCAGCCGGTCCCCGTCGCGCAGGGTCATCACGGCGACGCCGGTCGCCCACCGTCGCCGGAACGCGCGCATGAGCTCGGGCGCCGTCTCGTGCTCGCTCAGGGAAGGCGTTCGGCGGGATCCGCGCACGATCCCACCGCCGCTGGTGATCCGGCGATCGTCATCGGTCATCGCCGACCCGCCTTTCGAGGTCCTCGAGCACGGACCGCGCATACTCGATGATCAGGTCGAAGGCCATGTCGAGCGAGGGGTCGCGACGCCCGGTTTGCGGATCGCGAATCATCAGCGTGAGATCGTCGTGGATCCTGATGTGGCGCCAGAGGTCGGCGGAGGGGCTGAACTGCCCGCGGAGGGCCACCTCGATGTCGGCAGGCTCCATCTCGAGGAGGTGCTCGCGAATCTGGTCGAGGGACATCCGCTCCTGCTTCAGCAGGTCGATGTACCGCAGCCTCTGGAGGTGGTCACGGTCGTAGGTCGCCGTCGGACCACGCCCATAGGCGGGCTGCAGCAGCCCGCGCGCGATGTAGTAGCGGATCGTGCGCGCAGGATACCCGCTCAGGCGCTCAAGCTCCTCGATCGTGTATCGACTCTCGCGTCGTGCGCGTCCACCGCCGGATTCCGACATCTGCATCCTCACCGTCGTTGCGTCCCATACCTGCAAGGTACTGACATGATGCCATGTTGGGCGGACTGTCATCTCGCGTATCATCACCGTACGGGTCCGGCTGGTCCCGGACGATCCGCGGCGGCTTGTTGGTGAGGATAGTGATCATCCCATGGGCTTCGACACGATACTCTGGTTCGGGATCAGCGGCGGCACCCTCGCCTTCGCGATCTCGCTGCTGTGGCAACGCTACGTCACGCGCACCGACCGTGCCCTGCAGAGCCGCGGCTCCTATCTCCTGTTCGCGATCCTCGCGATCATCTTCTCCATCGGGGCCTTTCTCGCCGCCCTGTTCACGATGTAGGGCACATCTGCCCTACCCTCCTTCACCACCAACCCGGAGATCGGGAGCACCTCGACCGGGGTGATGTCGCATCGTGACGATACGATGCAGCCGACGCATCAGCCCACTGTTCAAGGTACAGACCGCACGAATCGCAGGACCGCATTCCGTCGATCCCGCTCGAGCGGTGGTGGGCGACATCGGCCGATTCGCCGCTGATTCCAGGCCGATCGCCCCGCGTCCTTAAGACGGGGCGATGACAGGACTTATGCGGTGGAGATCGACCCGGATGCGCACGACCGACGACCCGCGCCGGCAGAACGTGAGCGTGGAGCTGTGGTTGCGCTCGCCCAGTCCGCGTGCGGATGAACGGCCACGATTCGCCAGCCGCTTCGGACCACCTCGAACGCCGCAGTACCGCTGCAAAACTCGCCTTGTTGGAACGTGGGATAATGGCATCAAATGCAGGGGGTATTGTCACCGCCGGCGCCACCCGGTGGCTTTCTCCATGTACCTAACCTCGACGCCTTGCACGATGCAGGTACCCGCGAGATGCGGGTGGATCACCCAAAAGACACGAAGGAGTGACAGGCTTGGCTACGGCGACCACCGTCGACAAGACGCTTCAAGAGAAGGCGATCAACAGCATCCGCTCGCTGTCCATGGACGCGATCCAGAATGCCAACTCGGGTCACCCGGGTCTGCCGCTGGGCGCGGCCGCGATGGGCTACGTCCTGTGGCAGGAGTTCCTCAAGCACAACCCGCGCGACCCCGAGTGGTTCGACCGAGACCGGTTCGTGCTCTCCGCCGGTCACGGCTCGATGCTGATCTACTCGCTGCTCTACCTCACGGGCTACGACGTCACGCTCGATGACCTGAAGTCCTTCCGCAAGCTCGGCTCGAAGACACCGGGTCACCCGGAGCGGGGTCACACCCCGGGCGTCGAGGTGACCACCGGCCCCCTCGGCCAGGGTGTCGGCAATGGGGTCGGGCTCGCGATGGCGGAGAAGTTCCTCGCCGCGAAGTACAACCGCCCCGGTCACGAGATCATCGACCATTACACCTACGGCATCATCTCCGACGGTGACGTGATGGAGGGGGTCGCCTTCGAGGCGGCCGCCATCGCCGGCACGCTCCGGCTCGGCAAGCTCATCTATCTCTACGACCAGAACCACATGACCCTCGCCGCCACCGCGAACGTCACGCTCGGCGAGGATGTCGCGGCGCGCTTCGAGGCGCTGGGCTGGCACGTGCAGACCATCAACGGACTCGAGCCGGATGAGGTCCGCCAGGCGATCGAAGCCGCCCGGGCCGAGACCGAGCGCCCGTCGCTGATCTGCTGCCAGACCGTGATCGGGTACGGCTCGCCGAACAAGGCGAACACCTTCGGCGCGCACGGCTCTCCCCTCGGTGACGACGAGGTCGTGGCCACCAAGGAGAACCTCGGTCTCCCGACGGACGAGACGTTCTACGTCTACCCGGAGGCGCTCGACCACTTCCGCGAGGCGCTGGATCGCGGCGCCGACGCCGAGGCGCAGTGGCGGATGCGCTGGGATGCCTACCAGAGCGCCTTCCCGGAGGAGGCAGCCGAGCTCGAGCGCGCCATCGCCGGAGAGCTGCCCGAGGGCTGGGATTCCGACATCCCCTTCTGGGAGCCCGATCCGAAGGGCGTCGCGACCCGCAAGGCGTCCAGCGAGGTGATGAACGCCTTCTTCGAGAAGCTGCCGACCTTCATCGGCGGCTCGGCCGACCTGAACCCGTCCACCAACACCGTGATGAAGGGCGGCGGCGACTTCATGCCGCCGGGATCCAATGAGGGTGTCGATGTCCAGGGTGCCAGCGGCGGCCCGTGGAACTACACCGGGCGGAACGTCCACTTCGGCATCCGCGAGCACGGCATGGGTGCGATCGTCAACGGCATGGCCGCCCATGGTGGCGTGATTCCGTTCAGCGCGACCTTCCTCACCTTCTCCGACTACCAGCGACCGTCGATCCGGCTCGCCGCGCTGAGCAAGCTCCACGCAATCTACGTGTTCACGCACGACAGCATCGCCGTCGGCGAAGACGGTCCCACCCACGAGCCGATCGAGCACACGATGTCGCTCCGGCTGATCCCGGACCTGCTCGTGATCCGCCCCGGCGACGCCAACGAGACCGCGGATGCGTGGCGCATCGCGATCGAGGACGGCAAGGCGACGGCGCTCGTTCTCTCCCGCCAGGATCTCCCGGTGCAGGATCGCTCCGGTGCGAAGGGCGGCGTCCGCGACGGCGCCTACATCCTCGCGGACAGCGAGGGCGATCCGGACGTGGTCTTCCTGGCGACGGGCTCCGAGCTCGAGCTGGCCGTCCAGGCACGGCGCGAGCTCGCTGGCCGGGGCATCCGGGCGAGGGTGGTCAGCATGCCGTGCTGGGAGCTCTTCGACGCGAAGGATGACGCCTACAAGGAGTCGGTACTCGGACCGGCCGGCACCCCGCGTGTCTCCGTCGAGGCCGGCACCACCATCGGCTGGTCCCGCTACACGGGCGAGAACGGTGCCCACGTCGGCATCGACACCTACGGTGCCTCCGGTCCGGGCAACGAGGTGCTGAAGCACTTCGGCTTCACGGTCGAGAAGGTCACGGCCACCGCACTCGACCTGCTCGGCCGCCACGAGGAGGCCGCCGAGTACCGCAGCGACACCGACCAGGAAGCCGCCGGCCCGGCGCCGGCTGGCGACGAGGGCCACTCCTGATCCAGGCGCTCGCCGTGCCACGGGCATGAGCGGGAGGGGTCTCCCCCTCCCGCCGAGCCACCGACAGAGTATCGCCACGTGCGAGCAGCGATCAGGAGCAGAAAGGACGTACCGATGACCAACACGATCAAGCGCCTGCACACCGAGCAGGACCAGAGCGTCTGGCAGGATGACATCAGCCGCGACATGCTCCAGCATGGCACGCTGCAGAAGGCGATCGACGAGATCGGCATCCGGGGTGTCACCTCGAACCCGACGATCTTCCAGAAGGCGATCGCGTCCGGGCATGCCTACGACGACGACATCAAGCGGATGCTCGGGGAGAACAAGACCCCGGCCGAGGTCTTCCAGAGCCTCGCGGCCCAGGACATCCGCGATGCCTGTGACCTCTTCCGGCCGATGTACGACGAGAGCAACGGCGGCGACGGCTACGTCTCCATCGAGGTGCTGCCGAGCCTCGCGCGCGACACCGAGGGCACGCTCAGGAACGCGCGCGAGCTCTGGCGCGCGGTGGACCGCCCCAACCTGATGGTGAAGGTGCCGGGGACGAAGGAGGGCTGGCCGGCCATCGAGCAGCTGCTCACCGAGGGCATCAACATCAACATCACGCTGCTCTTCTCGATCCAGAACTACGAGAAGGTGGCCCGCGCCTACGTCCAGGCGCTGAAGAACCGTGTCAACGCCGGCCAGCCGATCGACCGCGTCGCCTCCGTCGCCTCGTTCTTCGTCAGCCGCGTCGACACGGCGGCCGACAAGGAGATCGACGCGAAGATCGCCGCCGGCAACGAGGAGCTGCGCGATCTCAAGGGCAAGGTGGCGGTCGCCAACGCCAAGCTCGCCTACCGGAAGTTCCAGGAGATCTTCGGCGGTGACGAGTTCAAGGCGCTCGAGGAGAAGGGTGCCGGCGTCCAGCGTCCGCTCTGGGCGAGCACGGGCACCAAGAACCCCGAGTACAGCGATGTGCTGTACGTCGAGACCCTGATCGGACCGCACACGGTGAACACGATGCCGCCGAAGACGATCGAGGCCTTCCTGGATCACGGCACGGTCGAGCGCACGGTCGACAAGGACTACGACGAGGCCGAGCGGGTGCTGGCGCGGCTCGAGGAGGCCGGCATCTCGCTCGATGCGATCACGGCGAAGCTCGAGGATGACGGCATCGACGCGTTCATCGCGTCGTACGACGAGCTGCTCGCCGGCGTGGAAGAGAAGAAGGCTGCCCTGGCCGCGGCGGGCGACGCCTAGGACATGAACGTGGCGGGGCCACGTGGCCCCGCCGCTGGTACGGAGAACATCGCATGACGCAGGAACAGCAGGTTCGGCATGTCGGCGTGGTGGGGCTCGCCGTCATGGGCGCCAACCTTGCGCTCAATCTCGCGCGCAACGGCTTCGCCCCTGCCGTCTACAACCGCACCGCCAGCCGCACCGAGGAGTTCCTCGCCAATGAGGCGAAGGGCACCGACATCCTCGGCGTCTACTCGATCGAGGAGCTGATCGCCTCGCTGGAGCGGCCGCGCCGGATCCTCCTGATGGTCAAGGCGGGGCCGGCCGTCGACGCGGTGATCGATGAGCTCGCCCCGCACCTCGAGCAGGGCGACATCCTGATCGACGGCGGCAACTCCTTCTTCCACGACACCGAGCGCCGCTCGCGGGATCTCGCCGACCGCGGCTTCCACTTCGTGGGCATGGGCGTCTCTGGTGGCGAAGAAGGGGCGCTGTGGGGTCCGAGCCTGATGCCGGGTGGCTCCGCAGAGGCCTATGCCGAGCTGGAGTCCATGCTGACCGCCATCGCCGCCAAGTCGGACTCCGGACCGTGCGTCACACATGTCGGACCGGGCGCCGCCGGGCACTACGTCAAGATGGTGCACAACGGCATCGAGTACGGCGACATGCAGCTCATCGCCGAGACCTATGACATCATGCGACGCGCGCTCGGCATGAGCGCCCCCGAGATCGCCGACGTGTTCGCGCGGTGGAACGAGGGCAAGCTGGAGTCGTTCCTGGTCGAGATCACCGCCACCGTGCTGCGCGAGATCGACAAGGAGACGGGCAAGCCGCTCGTCGACGTGATCGCCGACGAGGCGGAGCAGAAGGGCACGGGTCGGTGGACGAGTCAGAACTCCTTCGAGCTCGGCACTCCGACACCGGTCATCAACGCTGCCGTGATCGCCCGCAGCCTCTCTGCCATGAAGGCGAAGCGGGTCGAGGCCAGCAAGGTGCTGAAGGGTCCGGAGTCGAGCGGCAACCTGCCGGTGATCGAGGATCGCGAGGCGATCATCGACTCGCTCGAGAGCGCCCTCTATTTCGCCAAGATCTCCTCCTACGCGCAGGGCATGGCGCTGCTGCAGGCCGCCTCTGATGCCTATGACTGGAATCTCAACCTCTCGGAGATCGCGCGGATCTGGAAGGCCGGCTGCATCATCCGTGCCCGCCTGCTCGACCCGATCATGAAGGCGTTCGGGGGTGGCAACCGTCTCGACAACCTCATGCTCGATCCATATTTCACGGAGGCGATCAACGAGGGCCAGCCGCATATCCGCACCGTGCTGCGGACCGCGCTGGACTACGGCGTGCCGACGCCCGCCCTGAGCTGGGCGCTCAACTACGTCGACAGCTACCGCCAGGAATTCCTGCCGGCGAATCTGATTCAGGCGCAGCGCGACTTCTTCGGTGCACACACCTACAAGCGGCTCGACAAGGAAGGCACCTTCCATACCCAGTGGACGGAGGCCGAACCGTCCCGCGTGGTCGAGTCGACGCCGAGCGATCGCAAGCCGTGGTCCGGTGGCACCGGTGAGGGTGAGCGCGCAGCACGAGGGGCCGACACTCCGGATGGCGCCAGCGAGGCCACGCTGCATCCCGACACGGAGGAGGAGCTGGCCGGCGATGCCGAGGAGAAGGGCGAGCGCACCCCGGAGGCGACCCGCAAGGCGGAGTACTAACGTCACAACACGTCCATGTGCGGGGAGCGCTGCCCGCGTACACTTGCCACCGCGTCTCCTCCCCGGAGACGCCAACACCATGATGGAGCCTCAACGCAGGGGAACTAGATGAGCCAGACCAGAATCCGGTCAAGCGATTACGACTACGCGACCGATACCAATGTGGCGGACATCGACCATGTCGGTCACCAGTTCGACGCCAACGAGCCCGTCGGCATCACCAACAAGAACCCGCTTCGGGGTGGGCTGCGGCTCGAGCGGTCACCCTCGCCGTGCGTGATGGTGATCTTCGGCGTGACAGGCGACCTGACAGCCCGCAAGCTCATGCCGGCCCTCTACGACCTTGCCGTGGGCTACCCGCTCCCCGAGGGATTCTCGATCGTTGGTGTCGCCCGCAGGGAGTGGGACGACGAGACCTTCCGCGCCGAGATGCGCAAGGCGGTCGAGCGGGGCGCCCGCACGCCGGTGACCGACGAGGCCTGGAATCTGTTCTCGCAGAGTCTCTTCTACGTGTCGGGCACCTTCGACGACGAGAGCACCTACACCAACCTGCGCGAGCGCCTCGAGGTCATCGACCGCGAGCGCCGGACGCATGGCAACCGGCTGTTCTATCTCGCGACCTCGCCGACCTACTACGGGCCGATCATCAGGCACCTCGGCGCGGCGAAGCTGGCGGCCCGGCAGGATATCTACTGGGATCGCACGGACAACTGGAACCGCATCGTCGTCGAGAAGCCGTTCGGGAAGGACGTCGAGTCCGCCCGTGCGCTGAACGCGGAGATCGGTGCCGTCTTCTCCGAGCGCCAGATCTACCGAATCGACCACTACCTCGGCAAGGAGACGGTCCAGAACGTGCTCGCCTTCCGGTTCGCGAACACGCTGTTCGAGCCGGTCTGGAACCGCCAGTACGTCGACCACGTGCAGATCACCGTCGCCGAGTCCATCGGTGTCGAGGGCCGTGGTGGCTACTACGAGGAGTCCGGCGCGCTGCGCGACATGGTCCAGAGCCACATCCTGCAGCTGCTCTCGGTGATCGCGATGGAGCCGCCCGCCCTCTTCAACGGCAACGCGCTCCGCGACGAGAAGGTGAAGGTGCTCCGCGCGGTCGTCCCGCCGACAGGCGACAAGGTCAACGAGCTGACCGTGCGCGGCCGGTACGAGGCCGGCTATGTCGGCGGCCGCCCGGTGCCTGCCTATCGCGATGAGAAGGGTGTCAGTCCGCAGTCTCGCACGGAGACCTTCATCGCGATGAAGCTCGGCATCGACAACTGGCGGTGGGCCGGGGTGCCGTTCTATCTCCGCACCGGCAAGCGGCTGCCGCGGCGCGTGACCGAGATCGCGATCGAGTTCAAGCAGGTCCCGCACCTGATGTTCCAGTCGATCGGGAACGTCGACCTGACCCCCAACGTGATCACGATGCGCATCCAGCCGGACGAGGGCATCGCGCTCAAGTTCGCGGCGAAGGTGCCGGGTCCGAACACGCAGCTGCGACCGGTGCGCATGGACTTCCTCTATGGGCAGTCGTTCGGCGAAGCCGGTCCCGATGCCTACGAGCGGCTCCTGCTGGACGCGATGCTCGGTGATCCCACCCTGTTCGCCCGCCGCGACGAGGTCGAGACGGCATGGGCGCTGATGCAGCCCGTCCTCGATGGATGGGAGGAGCTGCCGGTGCCGATCTACCCATACGAATCGGGTACATGGGGCCCGAGCAAGGCCGATGCGCTCATCCAGCGGGACAACCGCGTCTGGCGCCGGCCGTAGCGCTCTCCTGAAGGAACCAGCAATGGCGCAGATCTACAGCACGAAACCCGTCCTCGCCTCTGTCTGGCAATCCGACACGCTCGACACCGGCACGATCCACGACGAGCTCAACCGTCTCTGGTCCGAGCTCGGCGGGCCGAAGCACGGTGGAGACGCGCCGGGCGAGATGGTCGCAGAGTCGCACTTCGGTGGTGGCGGCCTCATGCGCGCCAACACGCTCAACCTCATCGCCGTGGCGACCGACATGCGCGAGGTCAGCCTGATCCAGGAGACGATCGCCGGGCTGCATGACTTCCTGCCCTCGCGCACGATCATCCTGATCACGCACGACGGCTATGACCTCGCGGGCGACGTCACGGGCCCCCGCTACGATGTCCGGGTCGAGCTCAAGGAACAGGTGACGGAGAAGGACGAGGCAAATCTCCGCTTCGAGGTGATCACGATCGGCGCGGATCGCCGCGAGATCGGCCACCTCGCGAGCCTCGTCACGCCCCTGCTGGCCGCGGATCTCCCCGACTTCCTCTGGTGGCCGGGTGGCGACTTCGTGGGCAACCAGCTCTTCGAGGATCTGCTGCCGGTGGTCGATCGGCTGATCATCGACACCGCTCGACTGGGGCGCAACACCGAGTCGATCGCCGCGATCCGCCGCATCCTCGCCGAGGAGAAGGGCGCGCCGATCATCGGCGACTTCACCTGGCTGCGGCTCGAGCCGTGGCGCCAGCTGATCGCCCAGTTCTTCGACCCGACCGACGTGCAGCGGTCGCTCGAGACCATCGATCAGGTGACGATCCGCTACGCCGAGGTCCGCGATGACGGCTCCTCCGGACTCGCGGCGGCCCTGCTGATGGCCGGCTGGCTCGGGAGCCGGCTCGGATGGCAGGTCATCGATCCGATGGAGCGTCAGAAGCGGGGGGGCTTCTGGGCACCGCTGCGCTCGACCTCCGGCAGCCGCAGCCGGGACATCGAACTGCATCTCATCCCCGATACGAGCCCGCACGCCAGATTCTCGCTGCGGAGCGTGCAGATCGTCGCTACCGGCGACGCGCCCGGAACGTTCATGGTCGAGCGCACCGACAGCGACGACATCGTGACCAGGAGCGAGACACCGGAAAACCCGGCCGTCAGCCGCATGGTCTACTCCCAGCGGCCGAGCAGCGGAGACATGATCGGCCAGGAGCTGCAGCGGTTCGGCGCGGACGAGTTCTACGAGGAAGCGGTGAGGTTCGCGGTCGGGCTCATCAACGGCTGAGGGATTTCGACGCGAACCGGATATCGATGAGAGACGCCACGGGCCGGTCACGTGCCGGCCCGTATCGCATGCCGGAGGCATGGGATCACACCGGCCGCCGAGTTGGTATGATCATCGGGATTGCAGACGGGACGCACATCGCAACAAGGGCAGGAACCATGCGACGAGTCATCGACTATGGAGAGCGCGGCCAGGTGACGGTCCTGCGCAACACCGCCGAGGTGGCCTTCCTGGCCGCCGAGGAGATGGCCGTGGCGCATCTCCGGACGGCGCGCCAGCGCAAGTCGACCTGGATAGCGCTGTCGGGCGGATCGACCCCCAAGGCCATGTTCGAGGTGATCAAGGATCCCCTGTTCAGGCGCCGGATCGAGTGGGACCGGATCGACATCTTCTGGGGCGATGAGCGCTGGGTTCCACTCGATTCCGAGGAGAGCAACGCCGGCGAGGCGATCCGCGGCTTCATCGACGACGTCGGGATACCCGAGGAGCACTACCACCCCTGGCCCGTGACGCTGGACGATCCCGACGCCGCCGCACGTGCCTACGAAACATCGATCCGCATCGTCACGCAGGCGATGGACGGCACGCCGGAGCTCGATCTCGTGTTTCTCGGCATGGGCGACGACGGCCACACGGCATCGCTCTTCCCCGGCACCGACGCCATCCACGAGCAGGAGCGACTCACGGTCGCCCACCGGGTGCCCAAGCTCGATGCCGTGCGGCTGACCATGACGCCCCGCCTGATCAACAATGCCCGGGACGTCGTGTTCCTCGTCAACGGTGAGGGCAAGGCGGAGACGCTGCACCGGGTGCTCGATGGTCCCGTCGACGTCGACACCCTGCCGAGCCAGGTGATCCGACCGACATCGGGCAGGCTACGCTGGTTCGTCGACGAGGCAGCCGCCTCGCGCCTCGAAAGGGCCTGACGACATGGATGGCGGCACACCGCTCGATCGCGTCGGCGCCCAGGCGGCCGGCGAAGTCACTCCCGGCATGATCGTCGGGCTCGGCACCGGATCCACCGCGACGGCCTTCGTCAAGGCGCTGGGCCGTCGCGTCGCCGAGGGTCTCCGGATCACCGGCATCCCGACCTCGGCCGAGACGGAACGGCTGGCCCGCAGCCTGAACATTCCGCTCACGGATCTCGACAGCGTCGAGGTCCTCGACCTCTGCGTCGATGGCGCCGATGAGATCGACCCGGCACTGAACGTGATCAAGGGTCGCGGCGGAGCCCTGCTCTTCGAGAAGCTGGTCGCGCGCCGAGCGGAGCGCTACATCATCATCGGGACCGACGAGAAGCTGGTGAACCAGCTCGGCACGCGCCTGCCCCTGCCGGTCGAGGTGATCCCGGTCGGCTGGAGGCACACCGCCCGGGATCTGGCACGCATCGGGCTCGATCCAGTGCTGCGCGAGGTGGATGGAGCGCCGTTCGTCACGGACGGAGGACACTACATCCTCGATTGCGAGACTGGCGGGATCAAGGACGCCCGCGAGCTCGCAGGCCGAGTCAAGGCAATCACCGGTGTGGTCGAGCATGGACTCTTCATCGACATGGTCGATCTCGCCATGACGGTGGACGCCGAGGGCCGTATCACGACACATGAATCGCCTTCAGACTGACACGCGTCACATCCTGATGCCGACCACCGTCAGCCTCACCCTCTTCGTGGTGCTGACGATACTCGGCACGGTCCTCGGCTTCGTCGTGCGCGGCGACCGGCTCATGCCGGGTGACATCGCCATCCTCGAAGCAATCCAGGACGTCGACCTTCCCGGTCTCGACGCCCTCGTCTCGCTGTCGAATCTCGTTTTCAGCACGGGCGGGGCGCTGCTGCTCGCCGCGATCGTGATCGGGCTGGCCCTGTATCTCCAGCGCGCCTGGTTCGCGGTACAGATGATTCTGGTGGTCATCCTGCGCCTCCTCGGACAGGTGCTGAAACCCATCTTCGACAGCCCGCGACCGGGAATCGAGTACCAGCCGGACCCGTCGATCGTGCCCGATTCGCTCGGGTATCCAAGCGGGCATGCCTACACGGCGACGATCCTCGCGTGCATGCTTGCGGTTCTCGCCCTCGGGCTCGATATCCCTCGCTGGGCTCGCTGGTCGATCCCGGTCGGGGCGGTGGTCTGCGCGACATTCGCGCTCTTCTCGCGCGTCTACGTGGGCGCACACTGGCCCTCCGACACGATCGGGGGCGTCCTCTTCGGCGTCGCAACCTTCGCACTCATGCAGCTCATCGTCCAGCTTGCCCTCGCCCGAGGCACCTCCCCCGCCCAGGAGCCACACAGCAGACCGTCCGTCGGCTGATCCTGCCGGCACGATCGCGTGACCACGGAACACGTGGCGACCGCGGCACGGTAGCGTTGCCGGCACATCCTTCATTCGTCATCGCCGTGAGATTGAGCGTCAATGTCCCAACCTCATCGACTGAATCGCATCCTGGTTCCACTCGACGGATCCGACCTGGCGGCGCGCGCCCTCCCCTTCGCCCGCACGCTCTCGACACCGGAGACGGAGATCGTGCTCTGCCGGATCGTCAGGGATCCGATGCCGCTCGTGAAACTGGCGGGAGCCCTGGCCAACACCCTCGACCGCATCCGCACCTCGAGGCTCGGCGACGCGCAGGCGTATCTCGCCGAGGTCGCCGGGTCCCTGGAGCGGAGCGCAGGTCGCGTATCGGCCGAGTCGTCCGTCGGCTCGCCACCGGACGAGATCCTGCGGATCGCCCGCGAACGGGATGTCGACCTCATCGTGATGACCACACATGGGCGAGGGTTCCTGGGGCGGGTCCTGATCGGCAGTGTCGCCGACCGCGTCGCCCGGGCCGCCAGCTGTCCCGTGCTGCTCGTTCGCTCGAAGGAGCAATCCCAGCCGGTCGACACCGCTGCCTCGATCGCGCGACTGGTGGTGCCGCTGGACGGCTCCGAGCTGGCCAGGCAGGCGCTGCCCGTTGCCACCACGTTGGCACAGAGCCTCAACGTTCCGATCCACCTCGTCACCGCGATCCCGCATCCGGAGGAGATCATCCCGCAGAACGACGAGCTCTCGCTGGACTTCTACGACGACTACGTCACGGCAGTCTCGGAGTCGCTCCGGGCCGAGGCGGACGGGTTCGATACGCCCGCAACCTCGGAGGCGATCATCGGCCCGCCGGTGGACGCGATCCTCGAGAGCGTCACCGATAACGACGTTATCGTGATGACCAGCCACGGGCATGGTGGCATGCGCCGGTGGTGGATCGGCAGCGTGGCGGAGCGCCTGACGCACATCGGCAAGACCCCGGTGATGCTCGTCCCCGTCGGAGACGATGCCCGGAACTGATCCTGATCGATAGCGACCTGCGCCAATGCGTGGCGGCGGGTGAGACGCCATCGTACCGTGCCATGGACCAGTGTGCGGATACGCCGATCCAGCGGGCACGAAGAGAAGAACGGTCCACCACTCGTGCTCGCGCTGGCAAAGCTTTCATCGCCTGAGAGCATCCCGGCTCAGATCGCGCCGGCGCCCTCGGCGACTTTCCAGACGATCACCAGCCCGATCGCGCCCGTGCTGATCAGCAGCGCGAACAGGTTCAGGTAGCCATCGGACCGGCCGCGGAGCATCCTGGGCAACAGCCACAGCTTCCATCCGGCCAGCGGCAGGAGCGGCCGGATACCGGCGTGCGTACAGGCGTCGCTTGCGAGATGCGAGAGGATCCCGGCCCCGAAGGCCAGCGTCAGTATCGTGGCGGTTCCCTCGCTGATGTCCAGCCCGAGGCTCGCCCCGGCGAGCGCCCGCAAGCCGATCCCGACGAGCAGGGTCACCACGATCGCGAACGGGAGCCCATGGGACGCCCCCCGATGGCGCAGCCGCAGGGAGCCCCGCAGCTCGCTGCGAAGGTCGAGCCAGTCCGGGAAGCCGCCACCGGCGACACCCATCCAGAGCGCTCCCGCGGCCACCGGGGGAGACGCGGACGCGGCGACCAGGAGTCCGGCCGCCGCGCCAAGCATCAGGTGAGTCGTGCGTTTCATGCGGAGATCATACCGTGACCGTCACGTCGTGAGCGTCTGGCGATTGTACGCCCTGCCCGATTGCCGTGGTTCGGTGGAAACGAAAAGCCCCCATACGGGACGACCCGCATGGGGGTGATGGGGCGCAATCTCGACTGCGCGACTAGTAGCGCTCGGGACGCGGGCCACGCCGGTCCCGCCGCGGAGCGCCACCGCCGAACCGTCGGCCACGCCCCTCTTCGTCACGACGCGCGTTGAACCGGCCGCCACCGCGCGGCCCGCTTCGGCGAGGACCACCACGGAACCCGCCGCGCGCGCCGCCGGCGGATTCGGACGCGACCTCGACGTTCACCGGCCGCCCCTTGATCGAGGCCTCGTTCATCGCGGTGATCACCTGCTCGGCCATGTCCTGCGGGACATCGACGAAGCTGTAGGTGTCGAGGATATCGATCGAGCCGATCGCCCGACCCGGGATCCCGGCCTCGTTGGCAATGGCGCCAACGAAGTCCTGGGGGCGCACCCGGAAGTTCCGGCCGATGTTGATGAACAGCCGCGTCATGCCGCTGTCATCGCGCCGACCGGTCCCGGCGCCGCCTCGTGGCGTCTCCCGGCTGCCGAGGCGGGCGAGCTCGTCATCCTCGATCGAGAGGGTCGTCGCCCGGCCCGTCTCATCCGCGTAGAGCTTCAGGATCGCCGCCGCGAGGTCGACCGGATCGTGCTCCTCCGCCAGCTCGCGAATCGGATCCAGGTACGACTCGAACTCGTCAGTGTTGTCGACTGCCTTCCGGACGATCGACTTGAGCATCTCGCGCCGGCGCTCGTTGACGTCGGACGCGGTCGGCAGCGGCCGGAACTGGATCTTCGCCTTCGTCATCCGCTCGATCGCGTGGATCAGGCGGATCTCGCGGCGCGTCACCAGCGTGATGGCGCTGCCGCCACGCCCCGCGCGACCGGTGCGGCCGATGCGATGGACGTAGGTCTCCGGGCTCTCAGGCACGTCGAAGTTGATGACGTGGCTGACCTCGGGGATATCGAGCCCGCGGGCGGCGACGTCGGTAGCGATCAGGATCTCCGCCTGGCCGCTTCGGAACCGCCGCATCACGCGGTCGCGCTGCGCCTGGCTGAGGTCACCGTGGATGGTCTCCACGGCGTAGCCGCGCGCCATCAGCGCCTCGCCCAGCTCGTCGACCGAGTGCTTGGTGCGACAGAAGATCATCGTGGAGGTCGGTACCTCCGCATCGAGGATGCGGGTGAGCGCATCGACCTTCCGTGCCCTGGGGATCTCGTAGTAGGTCTGCTCGATCTCGGGGACCGTCATCTCCTTGCCGCGCACGGAGATGCGATGCGGCTCGTTCATGTACCGGGTGGCGAGCTCGGCGATGCGCGGAGGCATGGTCGCCGAGAACAGCGCCGTCTGGCGCTCCTTCGGCGCGTGCTCCAGCACCCACTCGATGTCCTCCACGAACCCCATGTCGAGCATCTCGTCGGCCTCGTCGAGCACGAAGAACTCGAGGCTTTCGAGCGAGAGCGTGCCACGGCGCATGTGGTCCATCACGCGGCCGGGCGTGCCGACCACGATGTGGACGCCGCGCTGCAGGCCACGGAACTGGCGCTCATATGGCTGTCCGCCGTAGATCGGCAGGGTCTCGACCCGCTTGTGGCGGCCGTACTTGTGCAGCGCCTCGGAGACCTGGATGGCCAGCTCCCGGGTGGGGCACAGAATGAGTGCCTGCACCTCGCGACGCTTCTGGTCGATCTTCTCGATGATTGGCAGGCCAAACGCGGCGGTCTTGCCGGAACCGGTCTGTGCCTGCGCGATCACGTCATTGCCGTCGAGCATCGACGGAATGACCCGCTCCTGGATGGGGCTCGGGATCTCGTAGCCGACCGCGGAGATGCTCTCCAGCAGCTCGGGGCTGAGTCCGAGGGACGCGAACGTCGTCTGCGCCTCATCCTTCACGGGGTGTTCGGTTTCGGTATCCACGTCCGGTCGATCGAGCGTGGCGGTGCCACCCTGATCGGCGGCGAGGAATCGGTACTGGGAGGGATCGACGATCCCAAAGGCAAACATCTTCGACATGGTTGTTGTTCAACTCCTGGCGAGCCTGGTTCGAGACCAGCCACCGGCTGATGTGCCCGGCGCGACGCAAAGCCGACCAACGGTCTCGGCTGGCGCTGTCCGGGTCATGTTCATGTGGTGTGGTGTCGCAAAACTCGCGAGGAGTGTTCCCACCGTGTCGGCATCCGTCGGCGACAGCCACACGCCCTGTACGCACCCCTGGTGCGAAGCGAGCAACATGGCGTCCCGTCGTGCCGTGTGCTCACGTCTGTGCGGATCGCAAGTTCCGATCCGTCGAAGCCCATCCGTGATCCATCAGGAATCGCGCAGCGTGGCAGAACGCGACCTGCCGGTCACATCCGGATGCTGGCTCGCTCCTGCTGAGGTGGAGGAGGTGTCACGTCCCGTTTCCGTCCGATGTCGATCGCAGCCGGAATCTCATCTCCGTGGTGCCAGAAATGAGGGTGTCGAGTGGGGCGCTATCGTGACTTCAGGAAGTATATCACGAAACGCGTCGAACGCGCCGCCCGATGCCTGCTCACCGTGCGCGACGCACCCCGCCCAGGACAGTCCAAGGTTCGGGGCAGCGCGTTACCGCTGGGTGTGAGGCACCCCGTCTGGCCGAAGCTCGGCGATTACGTACGTGATTTTGACGATGCGCAGCGGCCGGCACTTCTGGCATGCTGGCTATGGGAAATGATCTGCAACCGAGCAGAAGGAGCGGTAGCGTTCGAATACATTCGCCATGTCTGATCACGTGACCGACGTCAGCACGTCCGTAGCGAGCCCGTGTACCTGCAGGCCATGGAGCCCATTCCACGCTCCGATCGCGGGGCCTCATACAGGACGTTTTCCCGAACTGCTCCGGCCGCGGGTTCGTCGAGGCGAGCCCGGCCGATGGACGGTGACGGAGCACCACCCGAAACGACCTCGTCCCCAGGTGCGCCTCAAACCGGATTCCGGCCGCTCCGTACCTGGACACTGCCCGGTCGAGCCGTTGCATGAGCCCATGGCCGCTTCGGTCACCAGGGTCCGGCAGGTGTACAGGAAGTCCATCTGCGACATCGATTTCCCGATCACCGCGACACCACGCTGTCCCGTGGCTCGGAGCCGATGTGGTCCCAGCGCCATGCAGCCACGATTGCGTGACGCAGCGCGAACCGAGGACCCGATCGGCGGGCTGGATCGCCCCGTGTACTCGACAGCAATGAAGAAAGGGTTGAAGTGAACCAGATCATCAGCGTGCGTGAACGGCTACCGTCCGTCGGTGTTGGCAGTATCGCCCGAACCGACACGTGCTGGAGAGTCACCGCCGTTTGGGAGGACGGCCATCGTGAGTGCGAGCAGTTCGTGTCGGCGAGCCGGGCGCTGATCTGGCTGGGGCATGCCCTCGAGACACCGAGCGCTGTAGCCGTCGAGCTGTGGGCTGTCGCCAGAGACGGTACCGAGCAGTGCCTGTTCTCCCTGTGCGACGACGCACACACCTTCGAGCTGCAGACGGTCGCCGCGGCCCGGTAACGCCAGGTCGGCGCGTGAGCCGTCACCTGGAGAGCCGTGCCGAAATGCAGGGGTTGGCAGCGCACGCGCACCCCGCACGGCGACCCAATGATGTGATTGAGGACGTCCTGACGACCCGATCGTCGAGCACCTTCGGCAGCCCTGCCGGCCTGCTCATGGTTGCTGCCTGCCCCACCACGACGACGAGGGAGCGCCAGGCGCTCCCTCGTCCATAGCAACGATTCCCGCCGGTCCATGCCTGCCCGGATGCGCGACCTGCAGGTGACCCGAGCTCAGGTCGGCGCGGGCGGCGCCGGACGGAGGCGGAAGCGCGCACGGCCCTCCCGCCTCGTCGCATCGCCCGGACAGGTCCCTAGGACTCCTCCACGCCGAAGAACACCTCGCAGGCGAGCCCGTCGACGTCCGGGTCGATCGTCGGCTGATCCTCCGGCCACGCCGCGTAGTAGACCTGCGCGAGCTCGTAATCGAGGAACGCGGAGCAATCCTCCACCGGGTAGATCGCGTACTGGTACTCGAATCCCGCATTCGGATCGTCCTCGAAGGCGAGCAGTCCGCCGCCGAGATCCTCGAGCAGGAGGGTCATGTAGTTGAGGCGATCGGTCGCCCGAGTGAGCACGTCCTGGTCCTGCTGCTCCATGCCGGCGATGATGTCATCGACGCCGAGGTCCACCAGCGAGGTGATCGAGAGCCAGACAGCATGAATCTGCTGCTGCCGCTCGGACGGCTCGAGGGTCTCGGCATCGGCCGCGATCTGCTTCCAGTCCGCGAGCAGCGTATCGACCTCCGTGTTCCACTCCTCATCCTCGAGCAGGGTCGCATCGGTCTCGACCTGGGTGAAGAGCTCCTCGATGGAGGTGGCGATCTCCACCATCTCGCCCATGTCGGCGAGGACGGCGTCGATGTAGGCCTGCTCCTGCTCGGTGATGCCCTCGGCACCCTCCGCGGCGTCACCCGTGGTGCCTGTCTGGCCCGTGCCGTCGCCACCGGTCTGGGTCGTGCCCTCTCCGCCGGTCTGATCGGTACCGGCACCCTCGGAGCCGCCGGTCACGCCCTCGCCGCCGCCGGTGGTGCCACCATCGCCGCCGGTCGAGCCACCGTCGCCACCCGTGGAGCCGCCGTCACCACCCGACGAGCCACAGCCCTGATACTGAATGCCCGAGTACCCGGCGCCCGCCAGCGCATCCGCGGCGCTCTGAAGCTCGGCATTGTCCGGCGCGACAGCCCGGATCTCGTCGAGCGACGCGACCCCGTCACCGTTGCTGTCAACCGCAGCGAGGAATGGCGCTTCCGAGCACACGGTCTGCGCACTGGCGTCCGGTGCCATGCCGAGCAGCCCGACGACTGACAGCAGGGCAACGCCGACTACCCGGGGAACGAACGCCTGTTGGATCCGCATGTTTCCCTCCTTGAGTGGGGAACGATTGTCGTTGTCGCTTCACGGCCCAGCGAACGCGGATTGAGGAAGCGACATGCTGGCCAGTATAGAAGGTGATGCAAGGGTGCCCATTCAGCTCGCCGCCGGACGCACCTCGCTTCCTGCCCCCCGTGCGGCCCTGCACTCCTCGAGCCGACGAATCTGCCGTCCCTCGGCATCGAAGTTGTCCTCGGCGAGCCAGTCCTCGAACGCGGCACGGAGCGGCGGCCACTCCCTGTCGATGATCGAAAACCAGGCGGTATCCCGGTTCCGTCCCCGCACGATCCGGTGCTGGCGGAAGACCCCCTCGGGCGTGAAGCCGAATCGCGTCGCGGCCCGCACCGATCTGGCGTTGGCGGCGTCGCACTTCCACTCCACGCGCCGATACCCGAGGTCGTCGAAGGCGTGGCGGATCATCAGATAGATCGCCTCGGTGGCCGCGGCCGTCCGCTGCAGCGCCGCCCCGAAGAAGATGTGACCGATCTCGATCACACCATCCTGGGGGACGATGCGCAGGTAGCTCGCCGAGCCGAGCGGCGCTCCGCTCGCCCGGTCGATGACCGTCATCGGCTTGACCTCCGGGTCGGCCACGTGACGCTCGAGGTAGGCCCTGAACGCAGCGGCGTCCTCGAAGGGCCCGTACGAGAGATAGTTCCAGAGGGCGGGATCGCCCTCGCGGGTGGCCTCGTAGAGGCCGTTGGCGTCCCGGTCGACCTCGGTGGCCGAGACGAGCACACGGGAACCCACCAGCGGCCCCTCGCTCGGCAGGGGCCGTGGCGTCCAATTGGCAAGATCGACGGTCTTCACGCGTTGTGCTCCTCCTCGGAAATGACGAAATCACTGATGACCTGCGGTGGGATCCGCATCGGGCGCATGTCATCGCGCCGCACCAGCGCCCAGCGGGTGAGCGCCCGCACCACGACCTCGCCCTGCTCGAGCGCGGCGATGTCCGGCGTTTCGATCAGGGTGGGCTCCATCGCTCCGCCCGCGACGCGGCGAACGACATACCGGCGCATCGCCGTCGCCATGCCCATGGTCTCGGCCCAGGTCACGACCTCCAGGGTGTCTCCCTGCACGGCGGGCCGGAGGTAGTCGATCTCGTGCCGGCGGGCGACGAACACCCCGCCGACATCCTGCTCCAGCACCTCCTGAGGCCAGCCCACGCGCGCGGCGTGATCGATGGCGGCCTGCTCGAGGTAGTTGAGATAGACCGCGTTGTTCACGTGACCGAGCGGATCGCACTCGTGAAACCTGACCCGGACGGGCAGGCGATAGGCAGTGCGCGGGCGTGAGCTCATTCGGTTGCGTCCCGTTCCGCCTCGAGGTCGAAGATCCGCCGCAGGATGGCGATCGTCGACGCGTAGGTCGAGTCCATCCCGTAGAACGACATCCCGCGCGCCCCGAGGGTCAGGGCCCGGGTGTACGGCGTATCCGACGCGTAGTGGATGATGCCGAGGTCGATGTGCCGCGACAGCGGCGCGAGGTTGATCGCCTCATCGGTCGGATGCCGCTCGAGGAAAACATCCTCGTACAGCGCGCTCAGGTAGGGCCCTGCCTCCATCTCGACCACCGTGTAGTTCCCTCGGTAGTAGAAGTCCAGGTACCCTTCGTTCTGCAGGTAGGTCCCCTTCACGGTGACGGCCTTCTGGGTATCGAGGGCGGATCCGAAGGCGAGATACGGCGCTACGGAATCATAGGTAAAGGCATTTTCGAACCAGTACGTATTTCCGGAGTGCTCGTCGAAGACGACGTTCGACATCATGATGTCGCCGATGCGGCCGTTGAGGGTGGCGGCCTTGCCGAGGATGTATACCCCCTTGACGTTGTCGAGCACCGCGCCAACCTGGGTCATGATGTGGTACGCCGCCATTCCGAGCGGATAATTGATGTTGACGATCACCGCATCGGAGTCGGTGGGGTCCAGGCCGCGCAGGCGCGGGTCGAACACCTCCGGATCGAGGCGGGCGAGCTCGATCACCTGGACGCCGACGTCGAGCGGACCACCGGGCTCGAGGTAGGTGATGCCGACGGAACGCTCCTCCTCCAGGCGCTTCTTCCGCTCGGCCGCCTTGTGGGGACCGTGGAACCACGATCTCGCCGCGAAGTAGAGCACGTTCTCGTAGGAGCCCCGGCTCGTTCCGCGCTCGTGCTTCTCGAGCTCCGGCAGCAGCTCGGGGTGCCGGGTGGAGCGAATGAAGTCGGTGAGCTCGCGCTCCCGGCGCCGGGCAACCCCGGAGAGGACGTTGGCGATGCTGTGGGTGTTGGACGACACGAAGTAGACCGGCCTGCCCAGCAACCCCTGCTCCTGCAGGACCTCATGGACCGGTCGCCACCAGCTTCGAACCGAACGCCCATACCCGAGGTAGCTGCCGCCGAGCATGCGCAGGTCGATCCGGAGGTGATCGGTCGCCACCCGCGCGAGGTTGGGCAGGAGGTTGTCTCCCCACACCTGTGCCAGTCGCTCGAAGTCCGCCTCTCCCAGGCGCAGCGCCTCGCGCAGGGCGGGATCGCTCGCCTCGATGCCCGGACCGTCCTCGGCGAGCAGCTTCCCGCGCACCTCGGGAACCTCGGCGAGGCGGTCGTGCATCTTGTTCCACTCGATCTGGTACGCCACGATCGAGGGAATCAGGTCATCGAGATCCGAGGACGACGAGATGTACGCCCCCAGGGTGTCGCCACCGTTCCAGTACCATCGTCGTCGCCGCGCCGGTGCCTTCGCCTCCTGCCAGGTGTCGATGTCCGAGTACCCGGCGCGGCTGAAGGCACGATGCGACTGGCCGAGGATGATGTGGCGCACCTGGACGATACAGAGCGGGATGCGATTCTGTGAGTACAGGAATGCGCTGAGATCCGGCTCCTCCTCGTTCGCGCCCGCATGCAGCGAGGAGGCCGCCGTCAGGTGCGCCGGCTCGAGGGACGATACCGACACCGCCCCAGAGCTTTCGAGCAGCGTGTTGTATGTGCGTACGTAGAGGTCGACCTCACGCTTGCCGGGCCGCCGACCGTACTGAAACTCGTCGCGCGTCCGCCAGTCGTCCATCAGTCGCTGGTCCATCGTCGACCCCTCCTGTGGTTATCCCGTCACCTCGACACCGAACGCACGCAGGAACTCCAGGGCGATCACGGCGTGACCCGGCTGGTTCGGGTGGATCCGGTCATGCGCCCAGTCGGCACTCTCGCTGTGCTCCAGCACCCGGTCGAACGCGGCCTGGACATCGATGAACACGGCCCCGACCTCCTCGGCGACCTCGCGCGCCAGTCCGACGTAGATGTCGATCGCCGCGCGCATCGGGTCGTTCCTGTCCGGCTCAATCATATAGGGTGAGCCGACGTACAGAGCGGTTTCCCGGGTGTCCTTCACGGACCTGAGCAGAGTCACCAGCGTCGACTGGTATTCGTCCGCCGGCACGGCCTCGAGTGGCCGGTCGCCGAAGCGGCGCCAGACATCGTTGATGCCGATCATCACGGTGAGGACATCGGGCTGCTCGTCGAGCACGTCCGCGACCCAGCGATCGGCGAGGTGTCGAACGGTATCGCCGCCGATCCCCTTGTTGACCCAGGTGAGTCCCAGCTCGGGGTGCAGGGCGGTCACGAAGCTCCGCACCAGCGTCACGTAACCAACGCCATAGGGTGGCTCGATGTCCCGCCGCCCCGCGTCCGTGATGCTGTCCCCGATCATCACGATCTTCTGTCCGGCCTGTAGCTTCACACGACCCTCCTGTACGACTGCGCGCATCATGCTCGGAACCCAATGCCATTCCCGAGAGTGTCGTCACCAGCATGGTCCAGCGTCAATTCCCGGGACGTTTTGGACACTCATGCTCTATTCCCCTACTCTTACGTCATTATGCCGATCGGTCCTTCGGCTCCTTCACCGATCCCGACGCACGCGCCGTGACGCCCGGATCTCCGGACGGCACGGAACGACTCGGTCCGGTGCATCCGTGCGCCGTACGCTCGTGCTGCCCATGTCTCACGCCCGCATCACGCCCATCACCATCGCCATCGGCGGAATCAGCCACGAGACGCATGCCTTTTCGACGACGCCGACCACGCTCGCCGATTTCGAGCAGCGCGCGCTGCTGTCCGGGGCCGGTCTGCTGACGAGCGCGCGCGGCACCGACGGCGTGCTCGGCGGAATCGTCGACTCGGCCGGCGAGGACATCGAGCTCATCCCGACGATCTTCGCCTCCGCGATGCCGGCCGGGCCGGTCGACCACGCGTCGTGGGAGCAGCTCGTCCACCACCTGCTCACCCGGCTCCGAACCGCCGCGATCCGTGTGCCCGGGGTGGACGGGGTCATCCTGGCCCTCCACGGTGCGATGGCGACCACCGAGGAGCGGGATCCCGACGGAGCCCTCGTGAGCGCGGTGCGCGAGGTCGTCGGCGACACCGTCCCGATCGTGGTGGTGCTCGATTCCCACGGGGTGCCCTCGAACCGGCTGATCGAGAACGCCTCGGCGCTGCTGGGCTACCGCACGTACCCGCACGTCGACACGCATACCACCGGCGCCGCCGCCCTCACGGCGTGCCGCACCCTGGTCCGCGGCGCCTTCCAGCCCCGGACGGCCGTGCGAAGACTGCCGGTGCTGCTGCCGCTGACGGCACAGCGCACGAACGGTCCGACCCCGATGGCGCGCCTCATGCGCCAGATGAGCGCCCTCAGCCGGCTGCCGAGCGTGCTGCAGACCAACCTCTTTCCCGGGTTCCCGTACCATGACGTCCCCCACGCCGGCATGACCGTGACCGTCACGACCGACAACGACCGCGACTTCGCCGAATCGCTCGCCGCCCGGTTCTCCGAGAGCGCCTGGCAGTTCGCCCGCACGCTCACCTCTTCGGCGATCGACATCGATGTGGTCTCACCGCCCGTCCTCCACGCATCGGGTCGCCCCACCGTCTTCGCGGACGTCAGCGACAACCCCGGGGCCGGGGCGCCGGGAGACAACACCGCCATCCTCGCGCGAGCGCTCGAGCAGGGATGGCCCCCCGGTGTGGTCGCGACCATCTGCGACCCGGAAGCCGTGGACGCCGCCTTCGCAGCCGGCACGGGCGCAACCGTGAGCATCGCCGTCGGCGGCACGATGTCTTCCGCCTCGAGCGTCCCGGTCCATGGCCGCTGGGAGGTGCTGTCATGCGGCGAAGGCGTCGTGCGCAACGCGGGACCGATGGGCCGCGGCGGAACCAGCCGGTTCGGTCGAACGGCCGCCCTGCGCATGGCGGGCATCACCGTGATCGTCACGAGCCGCAGGCAGCAGGTGTTCGACCCCGCCATCATCGAGGCGCACCGGATCGCCCCCGGCTCATGCCGCTGGATCGCCGTGAAGTCGGCTGTGCACCTGCGTGCCGCCTTCGAGCCGATCGCCGCGGAGATCATCGAGGTCGACGCGGGCGGGCTCTCCACGGAGCGACTCGAGTCATTCGCGTATCATCATGTCACCCGCCCGATCGTACCGCTCGACCCTCTTGAGCAGGTGAATCAGGCCCGTGCGCGAATGATCAAGGTTGGAACACATGTCTGATCGCTGGGTCCCACGTTCGAACTCACGCTGGAGCAGCGAGCGGGACCGCGCGCGTCGCACGAGGCGCGATCGCCAGGCGCAGCAGCCATCCCAGACACCGGAGTCTCAGGACGTGCCCGCACCGGGGCAGTCGGGACGCATCGGTCCCGACCGTCCCGAGGCGCGCGAGGAGCGGCCCTCCACCGAGCGCATCGATCGGCTCACGGGCGACCTGACCACCCCGCGATCGAGGACATCCCGTGCTCGCCGGGACGAGACCGCCGGCGGAGGTGGCTCCGGCGAGCTGCCCCCTACCCTGCCCGACCTGCCAGGCAGCTCCGGCTCGGGCAGATCGGGCAGCAACCGCATCATCATTCTCGGTGCGCTCCTCTTCCTGGCGATGGCGGCCATCGCCCTCCTGCCCCAGCTGCTCGGCGATGACGGCGACCCGGAGTCGACACCGACGCCGCAGATCATCCAGACCCCGACGCCGCCGGCCGACCAGGATCAGAGCGCCATCGCCCAGCCGACCCAATCGCTCCAGGACGCCGAATACGTGGTCTGCATCGACGCCGGTCACGGTGGATGGGATACCGGGCGCGTGCGGGAATCGAACTCCCGTGCCCCCGCGATCCTGGAGAAGGAGATCAACCTCGGCATGGCCTGGATGCTCAAGGAGCGCCTCGAGGCCGAGGGTATCGGCGTCGTGATGACCCGTCCGAGCGGTCTCGCCGTGAACGTCTTCAACGAGGACGTCAACGGCGACGGCCAGACGCTGCAGGATTCCGAGCAGGCGGGCGACCGCGACGAGCTGCAGGCACGCATCAACATCTGCAACGAGGCGGAGGCGGACATCCTCGTCTCGCTGCACCTGAACGGGTACGATGATCCCGCCGCACGGGGCTTCGAGGTGCTCTACACCCGGGCTCCGTTCCGCGAGTTCGGTGACCTCAGTGCCGACCTCGCCACGTTCGTCTATCGTGAGATCAGCGCCGCCTACGAGCAGGCCGGCTTCGATACGACACCGCGAGGCACGATACCCGACGACACACTCGACGCCGAGATGCACGATCGCGGGGCCGAGCGGCATCTGATCATCACCGGCCCGGCCATCGAGAATGCCGACTTCACGCTGGTGCCGAGTGCCATGCCCGGCATCGTCATCGAGCCCGTCTTCATCACCAACGACGATGACGCGGCCTTCATCGCCCGGCCCGAGAACCAGAGGCTCCTCGTCAACGCCTATGCCGACGGGATCCTCACCTATTTCGAAACCCATCCGGATGGCCAGTAAGGGCCACGCCAACAGGGAAACACGGCTCATGCACGACACGACCACCTCACACCGATCGTCCGAGCGGAACATCGTCCTCGAAGCACGCGCGTCGCGCCGCGACCTGATCATCGGCGCCGGTGCGCTGGCTGCCGGTGCAGCCGCTGCGTCGCTGCCGGGTAGCGCCGCGGCCGCCCAGGGCGCGACGCTGCCAGAGCAGACCGCGCTCGTCGTCTCGCCCCGGCTACCCCTGTGGGAGATCACCAGCGCGTCCGCCACCGCGATCCTCGACGGATCCGCGACCGACTGGATTCAGGTGGGATCACCCCTGCCCCAGCCGATCCGGCGCGTCGCCATCGATGGCGTGGACACCGGCGGCATGCAGGTGGAGGAAACGCTGCCGGGATACGAGGAGCTCGTCGGCCACCTCGACGGCAATCCGGGCAGTGTGGCGATCGCCCCGCTCGCGGATATCGACAGTCGGGTCAGCGCACTGCGTATCGACGGGGCTGAACCATTTGCGGCGCTCGCCAGCGAGGCGGAGCCGGTCTTCCACGTCGGTGTCGCGGGCGACATGATCCCGGGCCGGAACGTCAACGTCCACATGCGCGGCTATGGCGACTTCGTGTTCCCATGGCGGCGGGTGGCGCCCATCCTGAGCCGGTTCGACTTCACGTTCGGAAACTTCGAGTGTGTCATCTCCGACACGATCCCATTCCCGGAGGATGCCTCACCGAACGCGCTCGACTTCGTGATGGGAACCGACGCCATCGAGGGCCTGCACCTCTCCGGCTTCGATGCGGTGTCGCTGGCGAACAACCACTCCGTCTACAACGGCAGCGGCTGGGGCTTCGACGGCTTCAACGACACGATTGCCAACCTCGAGGCGGCCGGGATGCCCTACTTCGGTGCCGGACGGGATCTCGACCAGGCCCGCGCGCCGTTCGTCGGGGAGGTCGCCGGCAAGTCGATCGCCCTGATCGGCATCGACGGTGTCACGGCAAACGTCGACTATCCCGGAGCCTGGATGGTGACCCACGAGGCGGGCGCGACTCCGTCGCAGCCAGGCACCAACCCGCTCATCGAGGATCAGATTCTCGGGGACATCACGAGCCTGGCGTCGCAGTACGACATCGTGATTCCGTTCTTCCACGCGGGCGAGCAGTACCGCTGGATGCTGTCCGAGTGGATGATCCAGCTCGCCCGGCGCTGCGTCGACGCGGGCGCGACGACAGTCATCACCAGTCACCCGCATGTCACGCAGGGCATGGAGTGGTACAAGAACACGCCCCTCTTCTACGGGATCGGCAACTTCATCTACGACCAGATGTTTACCGTCGATACCTCGCAGGGGCACATCGTCGACCTGACCTTCCGGGGAGACAGGATCGTGGGGTTCCGCCTGCACGGCATCCAGATCGAGGATTTCACCCAGCCGCGCCTGCTCGGACCGAGCGAGAACGCCGCCTTCATGGACCGGATCTGGCGCTCGCACGACTTCATGCGCGACCGCCTCTAGCCCGGACCCCGGTCAGGATGGCGTGCTGATGGGCTCGCCGGGGAGCGGCACCGCGAGGCGCGCTCATGGCTCCACGATGCCGCCTGTCATCGCTTCGCCTGGCGGCATCGCGACGCATCTCTCCCCCGCCGGCTCCCTCCTCCGCACAGGACGACCTGGCGTACGCTGGGTCGTCCTGCGGGAATCAACGCGAGATGGGCAGATTACGTGCAGTCCACGATTTCCGTCTGCCCGTCCGCATCGGTGGCGGTGGCGGTGCAGTTGTCCCCAATCACAATGGCGGTCGTGTCGTTGTGCTCGTCGTCGAACCAGGTGCCTCCCGCCGTGGCAGCACTGTTGTCTCCCTCGACCGTGGCGACGTTGTTGTCACCGAACGCTACCTGCGCGGAGCTGTTGTTTCCCTCGACCGTGACGACGTTGTCATTTCCGACTGCCGCGCCGGCTTCGTTGTTGTCCCCATCGATAGCGACGAGGTTGTTGTCACCACCCGCGACACCTGCCGTATTGTCGTCCCCTTCGATGGTGACGGTAGTGTTGTTCGCACCGCCGAATATCTCCACGTGATTGCCGTGCCCGACGGTCGTGGCGACGTTGCCGTCGCCCCTCTCCAGGTAACTGGCATTGTTGTTCCCCTCAATCGTGGACACGTTGTTGCTGCCGCCCGAGGTGACATGCGTGTAGTTGCCGTCGCCATTGACCTCCGCCATGTTATGGTCGCCTCCGTAGGCATGCGCTGAGCTGTCGTTCCCGACGATCGTGGCGGTGTTGCTGCTACCCTCGAAGGTACTCGCCACGCTGCCGTCCCCTGCGACCGTGGACGTGTTGTGGTTTCCAACCTGGGCACTCGCGACGCTGCCATTCCCTTCGACGGTAGCGGCGTTGTCGTCACCGTACCGAGCGTTTGCCCGGCTGCCATCGCCGGTGACCGTGGCCGTGTTGTGGTTACCTTCACCCGCCTCGGCCGTGCTGTCGTCGCCGAGTACCGTGGCCGTGTTGTGATCACCACCCGAGGCGATCGCCTGGCTGTTGTTTCCCGCAACAGCCGCGAGATTCTGTGTTCCCCCGGTCGCCGTCGCCGAGCTGCCGTGTCCGACAACCGCCGCACCACCCGTGCCGTCCGAGGTGCAGGTGGCGCTACCCGTACTCATGGTCCCCTGGCTGGTGGCAATGCACGCACTGACCGGGCTTGCAAGCCCGTTTCGCTCGGCCGCCTGACGGAGCGGGATGATGATCGTCGCCACCATCGCAACCGCGAAAAATGTTGCAAAGCCCCGCATCGCCAAACCTCCCTGCTGCCGTCGGCACTCGCCGACCTGCCACTGCCCCGCCGCTGGTGGCAAGGGCATGCTCACGGGCCAAGGCAGCTCCTGCGCTCCTGGCGACGCCCCGGACCACCCACGCCCGGCGGTGCGCCCTGACCGGATCGGGGTGGCTGGTGTGGGTACGGGAACAGCGGGCAGCCCCTCGGCAGCGGACTCGGAAGCGTCCTCGCCTTCAGGTGGCTGCCACGTCGCAACGGTGAGGGAGGGTATGCCCCGCTCGTGCCTCAAGAGAATACGGACGGAAACATCATATGTCTACAACACTATGGCACTAAAGATGGAGAAGACCTGACAACATGGGGCCAGCAACCCGATTGCAGGCCTTATGCCCGGACGATGATCTTGCCGCTGCGGGCGACGATGAGGACCTCACGGCTGCTCCGCCGGAACTGGACCTCCACCCCTGGCACGATCTCGACGGTCCGAACTCCGCTGAACACCGCCGTCGCCATGCCGTTCACCGCGTCCACCCTCCGGATGCCCGGCCAGAGTGTCAGCATCGCCACCGGCTTGTCGCGGTCCCCCGGTACCGTCAGCTGCCACACGCGCGATGCCGGCAACCGGAAGTCCGCCAGTCTCAGCTCGCCGGCGAGCGTCTCCGCCACGATCTGGAGCGCGTCCTCATCGAAATCGACCGTGCGCACCGTGCTCGCGCGGGGATGGTCGCTCGTGTCGGTTGGCTTCCATTCGGTCATGCAGGGCTCCATGCTGCCGGGGCGTTCGGCCGGTGTCCGCTATACTCAACCCCAGTGTATACAGGCCCGGAGCCCGAGCCGGTGCCTGGCGCTCGAATGGAGAGGCAAGGAACGTCGTAATGACCCAGGCGGAGACACCGGAAACCAGCACCACGACCGAGAACGGCACCCACGCTGACGCGCTCGATCTCGGACCGCGCAGCGACAGCCCAGCGGCAACACCGCCGATGCCTCACCCGACCGGCAAGACCTCCTCCCGCTCGAAGCTTCCCGTCACCCTCGCCGATGTGCTCGCCGCCCGCGAGCGCATCATGCCCCACCTCCACCGCACACCGACGCTCGATACCGCCACCCTGAGCCAGCGGACCAACACCACCCTGTCGATCAAGTGCGAGACGTTTCAGCGTACCGGCTCCTTCAAGGCGCGCGGCGCGATCAACGCCGTGCTGCAGCTCACCCCGGAGCAGCGCGAGCGCGGCGTGATCACGCTCTCCGCAGGCAACCACGGGCAAGGGCTCGCCTTTGCCGCCTCCAAGGTCGGTACGCGCGCGGTCGTCTTCATGCCGGAGACTGCCGTACCCGCCAAGGTGGACGCGATCCGCGGCTATGGCGCCGAGGCCAGGTTCGCGCCGACCATGGAGACGGTCTACCCGGCGATGGAGGCGTACAAGGAAAAGCACGGTCTTACCTTCGTCCATCCATTCTCCGACCCTGCAATCATCGCGGGCCAGGGCGTGGTCGGGCTCGAGATCCTCGAGGACGTGCCAGACGTCGAGACCATCGTCGTCCCCGTGGGTGGGGGCGGACTCCTCGCCGGCATCCTGGTCGCCGTCAAGGAGCAGCGTCCTGATGTGCGCATCGTCGGTGTCGAGCCGGTCGGCGCGAACATCGTCACCAGGAGCCGCGAGCAGGGCAAGCTGCTCACCGCGGAGCGCATCGACACCATCGCCGACGGCCTCGCCGCCCCGTTCGCCGGGGAAGTCTCGCAGCCGATCATCGACGCACTGGTCGACGACATGGTGCTGGTCGAGGACGACGAGATCGTGAAGGCGATGCGGCTGATCATCGAGCGCTGCAAGATCGTCGTGGAGCCAGCCGGAGCCGCTGCCACCGCCGCCCTGATGAGCGGCAAGGTCGGCGCGCCCGCCGGCTCGCGAGCCGTCTCGGTCATCAGCGGCGGCAACATCGACCTCGGCAAGCTCGCCGGATTCCTTGCCTGACGCACCACGACCAACGGACCTTCCAGACGCCGAATGAGTCCCACCCGGGTCGCGAGCGGCCGGCAACGTGCCGGCCGCTCGCGCTGCTGATCAGCGATACATGCCCCTCACCGGCAGCCATCGCTGGCCCGATCAGGGGCTCACATCACCTCGCACCACACCCAGTGCGCCTAGAATACGGATGCGAGCGTAGCAGCAACCGTCTGGACAGCCCCATGCGCGCACCAGGACTCGGGATCGTTCTTCCCATCTTCGAAGGCTCACGCGACATCGGCCCCGGCTGGAGCCGCAACGGCGTCTTTCGGGACACCCTGCGCTGGCGCGAGCTGACCGACCATGTCTCCCGCATCGAGGCTGCCGGATTCGACTCCGTGTGGGTGCCCGATCACCTGCTGTTCCGCTGGGACGGGGAAGACGGCCCCACTCAGGGCGCGTGGGACGGCTGGTCGATCCTGGCAGCACTCGCTGCCGTGACCACGAGGGTCGAGCTCGGCACGCTCGTGCTATGCTCCGCGTTCCGCAACCCTGCGCTGCTCGCCAAGATGGCTGACACGGTCGACGAGATCAGCGGGGGGCGATTGGTTCTCGGGTTGGGTGCCGGATATCACGAGCCGGAGTTCCGTGCCTTCGGATACCCATTCGACCATCGCGGCTCCCGCTTCGAAGAGGCGGTAACCATCATCGCCACCCTTCTGAGAGAGGGCGCGGTCGATTTTGAGGGCAGCTATTCATCAGGACGAAGATGTGAGCTTCGACCACGCGGCCCACGCTCCGGAGGACCACCACTTCTGCTCGGCGGAGGGGACAACCCAGGTGCCCGCACGGTGCGTCTCGCCGCGAGCCTCGCCGATCAGTGGGACACCTGGCTCGCCTTCGGCCGCAGTCATCCCGACGCGCTGGCCCCTTTGCTCGAGCAGGTCGATGCCGCGTGCGCTGATGTCGACCGGGACCCACGGACGCTGCTCCTTGCCGCCACCGTCATGGTGGTCGCACCGGGTCACGAGCCAGCCGGCGGTGCGCCAGGCATGCACCCGGCAGCCGGCACCGTTGATGAGCTAACCCAAATGTTCAGGGCATTCGGCCGGCTGGGCATCTCCCGGTTGCAGCTGGTCCTGAATCCGTTCAGCGCGTCGGCGATCGAGGCACTTGCCCCTGTCGTCCGCGCCCTGAAGGCAGCGCCCCCTGACGCCTGACACGTCGTGGCGGGCACTGCGTCTGTCCCACTCGCTGTCACACGATGCACGCGATGTCACCGGATCGGGGCCCGCCTGTTCAGAGACGAGCCCCGCGTGCCGGACAGGTTCCGTTCAGGGAACCGCATGATGTGTCAGGCCATAGACTTCTCGCCGCCGGTGGACCGGGCTACTGGCGTGGCAGACGTCCCGCCGGCCAGGAGCGCGGCAAGCGCATCCCGGTTCGCCTGGTAGACGTCATCCGGCATCGGCACGAGCCCGCCTGCCTCGGCGAAGGCTGCCGCATCCTCGAACCAGAAGGTGAGGAACGCTCCGACCTCGGGGCGTGCCACTGACTCGTGGCTGACATAGAGGTACATCGATCGGGAGAGTGGCTCGTACGTGCCGTCCTGGATCGTCTCCGCGCTCGGGGCGACGCACCCGCCACCACCATCGATTTCCACGAGCTTGAGGCGATCCTGGTTCTCGACGTAGCGTGGGAACGGCAGGAATCCCAGGGCGGTGGGATCGCCCGCCACGGCGTCGGCCGTCGCAGGATGACCGTCCATGACGTTGTAGTCGTCACGGGACGCTCCCTCCTCACCGACGATGACCTGCGTGAAGAACTGGAAGGTGCCAGATTCCTCCCCCATGCCGTACAGGTTCAGCGGGCTGTCCGGCAGCGCCGGATCCACGTCGCTCCAGCTCGCCACGGTCGAACCGGGCTCCCAGATGCTGGCGAGCTGGTCGACCGTGAGGCAGCTCACGTCGGCATTGTCCCGATGCACCACGACCGCCACGCCGTCGAACGCCACCGGAAACTCGCCGAAGGCAATCCCGGCATCGGAACAGGCGGCAGCCTCTTCCTCGCGAAGCTGTCGCCCGCTCGTCGCGAGATCGACCTCGCCCGCACAGAAGCGCTCGAGCCCGGCGCCGCTACTGGACCGTTCGACCTCAACGGCAACATTCGGAGCGACGGCCAGGAACGCCTCGCCGGCCGCCTCGAGCACTGGGCCCAGCGTCGCTGATCCCGCAGCGGTCACGGTACCGCTGAGCTCTCCCGATGGCGGCATCGGTGTTGCCTGGGCTGCGGCAGCGAGCGTCGTGCCCCAGCCCAGCATGACCACCGCCACGATACTCATGATCAAGACAGGAGCAGGTCCCCAATTGGTCCCGGAACGCTTTGTGTCCACGTCCAACGCTCCCTTCGATTGTCGCAGCCGCACATGCCACTGCCATCGATCGAGCATACGCCTCGCCCCTGCCAATTGCACTACTTGACAGAAGTGGATTTCTGGAGTACCTCGCCCACGGCATGAATCGCACACGTACCTGAGCGTCCGGCAACCGAGTCCTTCCCCGCGCAGTCCGCATCGGTCGAAGACGCCCCGGTCAGGGCTTCGTCACGTCCAGGAACGCACCGGAGGCAGTGATGCACTATAATGCACTTCGCAGTGTCATCGACGTTTCGGCGTCGCCACGGCACGCAAGCACAACACTGATGATCAGAGATAGAGTATTTTCCTCTGAATGACGTTACGCTGATCGCGGAGAGCGAAATGCAGGATAGTGCACCATCGGATCGCACCACCGCTGCCCTCGCGGCGGCGATCGGGGCACGGGTCAAGCGTGAGCGACAGGCTCGGGGCTGGACACTCGACCAGTTGGCGGCCGCCGCCGGGATAAGTCGCCGGATGGTCATCAACGTCGAGCATGGCGACGCCAACCCCAGCGTGGGAACGCTGCTGAAGCTGAGCGACGCCCTCGGTGTCGGGCTGCCGGCACTCGTCGAGCTCCCGCAGCCGAGCGAGGTGAAGGTCACCCGGAGCGGCGAAGGCGCCACGCTGTGGAGCAGCGAAGCCGGCGGTCGCGGCGTGCTGGTGGCGGGCACCGAGCGTCCGGACGTGGTCGAGCTCTGGGACTGGACGCTCGCCCCGGGCGACGAGCACGTGAGCGAGGCCCACACGCCAGGCACGATGGAGCTCGCGCAGGTGCAGGAGGGCTCGATCACCGTCACCGTCGGTGGTCAGTCGTTCACGCTCGACACGGGGGACGCCATGTCCTTCACCGGTGACGCCGACCACTCGTACGCCAACCCGGGTACGCGCCCGGCCAGATTCTCGCTCGCCGTCTATGAGCCCGGGGTGGGCACGAGCACCCGACAGGAGTCCCACAATGGCTGATCTGACGACACTCGAGACATTTCTCGCCGGGAGTCGGGTCGATGACGCGGTGTTCGCGCTCCGGCCGGACTACCGGGTGCTGCTGGTGGCCGTGGACGGCATCGAGCCAGGCCTGAGCGACGAAACCAGCGAGACGCTGCTCACCGCTGCCGAGGCGGCAGCCACCGAGGCGCTTCGCGACCGAGCCGTGACGGACATCCCGCACGTGGCGTCATGGCGGAAAGCCTATCGCGCCTTCGGCGCCAGGCCGCAACGCACCAGAAACAGCCTGGAGGCGCTGCTGCGTCGCGCACCCTCGGGTCTGCCTCGCGTGAACCGCCTCACCGACATCTACAACGCGATCTCGATCCTGCACCAGATCCCGCTCGGCGGCGAGGATCTCAACTGCTACAACGGGTCGCCACGACTGCTTCGCGCTACCGGGACGGAGCCGTTCGACACCATCTCCGATGGTGAGGAGGTGATCGAGTACCCCGCCCCTGGCGAGGTGGTGTGGTGCGACGATACCGGTGTCACCTGTCGGCTCTGGAACTGGCGACAGGCCCTGCGCACGCGACTCGAGGATGACACGACGACCGCGCTCTTCATCTTCGACGCCCTGGACCCGGTGACGGGCGAGTCGCTGAACGCGGCAGCCGACGACCTCATCCACCATCTCGAGCATCCGGGAGCCACGCTCACCGTCGCCCGGCGGCTGATCGCCGCACCGGCAACCGTGGAAAGCAGCGACCGCACGTGATCGGTCGAAGGCCCTCCCTGCCGCTACCGCCGTGGTCGCTCGCCATGACGGCGATGCTCTCGGTTCAGCTGGGCTCCGCGCTCTCCGTGGATCTCATCTCCAGCGTGGGTCCGGCCGGTACCGCCTGGCTGAGGCTCAGCATGGGCGCACTGATCTTCCTCGTGATCGCCCGGCCGCCACTGCGCTCGATCCGAACCCACGACCTCCCGGCGCTGCTCGCCCTCGGCGTCGTGACCGGGTCCATGACGGTCGCCTTTCTCAACGCGATCGAGCGCATCCCTCTCGGCACGGCCGTCTCGATCGAGTTCCTCGGTCCGCTGACGGTCGCGGCCGTGCGAGGCCACTCGGCGCGAGCGCTCGCCTGGCCCGCCATGGCGTTGTTCGGGGTCGTCCTGCTGACCGAGCCGTGGCATGGCGAGATCAACATCGCCGGCATCGGCTTCGCCGTGCTCGCCGGGGTCGGGTGGGGCAGCTACATCCTGCTCACCCAGCGCGTCGGCGATCGCTTCTCCGGCATCGGCTCGCTCTCGATCACGATCACCATCGCCGCCGCGACGGCGGCCATCGCCGGCATCCCGCAGGCAACCGGCAACCTCAGCACCGGCATCGTCGCCGCCGCGGCCGGGCTTGCGCTCCTGCTCCCCGTCCTGCCATTCGCGCTGGAGCTGCTCGCGCTGCGGCGCATGACGCCGACCGCGTTCGGGACGCTGATGGCCCTCGAGCCCGCCATGGGTGTGCTGCTGGGGCTCATCGTGCTGCACCAGCGTCCGTCGGTCACGCAGCTCACCGGCATCCTGCTCGTCGTCCTGGCAGGCGCGGCAGCGCAGCGGGGTGGCGAGCGGCGTCGATCGTCAGAGAGCATCGGCTCATCCGCCGGGAGCAGCGTCGACGACGCTGTCGGCGGTCATCCGACAGAGGCACCCCTGCCGTAGCGCCACGCTGCAGGCGCCACCACTCGCCTACTCCACCCACGCGCCGTCGATCATGGTCGCGGCAGGTCTCCATACCTCATGCCTGCGGCCGCCGCTGCCATCCCCGAGAGGCTGAGCTGGTCCTCTCTTCCCGGTCTGCCGGGACCGGTCATGGTGGGCCCGAGCTTGACGTCGAAGAACCGCCAGATGCCGCCGGCGTCCTCGCGGCGGGCGATTCGGATCGGCGCGCGGGCACCGATCCACTCCGCGGCGGTGCGGCAGGAAGCAAGGAGGTCGCACATCGCCGGAGCGATCCGTTCGGCCTCGGGCTGGACCTCGCTGCTGTGCACCACCGCCACCGTGCCGTTGTACGGGGCCATGCCATCGTGGTGGTTGAAGCGTGGAAATGGCGGCAGGCACCACTCGCCGCCAGACCTCGCCCGTTCGGCCGAACGGGGCGCATCACGGTGGCCGTACCTTCCTGGCCGGGGAGACAGGGATCGAATAGCAGCGCGGTCCCGAAGCGTCCACGTGCGATGGTCTCGGGGACCGTGACGCGCAGGGTCTCGATCGAGCGACCGTCCCGCCGGCGCTGCCGCGTCCACAAACCGGCTTCGCGACAACCGGCAACGTCAACCTGTGGCCCGCGCGCCGTACCTCGTCACTCTCGACGAGCAGGAGATCTTCGCGTCCCATCGACGAGATCGCCACGATCGCATGAGGGAACACGGCCAGTCCCGCACCGAGCAGCTCGCGGCTCGTGAGGGATGTGTCGTCGTACCGGTCCACCATGGCGGGGAGCCACCCCCACGATCCCGATCCGACCCAGGGACCGGTCCACCGGATGCCCGACGAACAGGACGGTGCTCACCCGCAGGACGGCGGCCCCGCCTGGATCGCGTCGATGATGGCGGCATCGGTGTCGGGATAGGTCCAGCCGCGTCGCAGGCGGGATCGGGCCCTGCTCGGTCACCTCCAGCGGCCTCCCCTATCGCGTCCAATGGCGCTGGCCGACATGAATCGGTCGTTCCAGCACGACGCCAGGAATCCTGGGCGGCCGTGTCTTCCGCACAGTATCGCCACCTCCGTCGCACATCCCGTCGATGTACCCACATGGCAGATATGCCGTCCGCCCATTCACGGAAGGTGATTTCGCTGTTGAGAAGGTGATGCCGACACGAAATCGTTGGTCTGCTCCGACGTCACGGGTCAATATCCTGATGTGACACACGCAGTTGTGACCATCCTGATGGTCGATCGCTCCAGATCGCTGATGTAGAATGCGAGTGGAAGACCCAGGGAACATCGGATACAGGACTGCACGGGCAGCGTCCGAACGATCATGAGACGTTAATGGCGAGTAGGTCATGAGCGACATCGACCTGTTACAGGCAATACAACGGGACAGGCACCTACTCGACACTGCGGCAGCGGCCATGTACAAGATCCGCGAACCGCGGGGAAGCACCCATCTGTCGTTCGATCAGATTTCTCCAGGCAAACAAGCCAGGAATCGCGAGCTTGCAATTCAGATTCTTGGTTCCGTCCTCACTCGCTACCCTGACCCCTCCAAGATTTCGGATCCAAGCGAAATCAAGATTTACATGGCTGAGCAGATGTATACGCTGCTAGCTCCCAGGAAAAGCGAGATCTTCCCTTTCGACCAGCGAACTCAATTTGCACGGTCGTATTATCAGGAACGAGCCGAAAGGTTCATGTACGAATTCTTGCTGCCTTTCGCCTATCTACAACGTCCGCAGGTGACTGATCGACAAGTCGAGAGAGCCAAACCGATTCCGTCCGTTCCAGCAACCACCGGATTTCGAAAGAACACCAAAGTACTCCCTACCAGCAAGTCGGAGCAGGCTCATTCGCTGAATCCCCCTTCTCGACGACCCGCATCAATTGGGCCAGGCAACACCCCGATCACGGAAGGTCAGCGAGAGGTAGCAGATCCATCACGGAGTGCAGCGAATCCGATACAAGGATCCCATTCGCAATCCCAAGAACCTTTACCAATCCATTCCTCAAGCCTCCGCACCAAATCAAAGGATGAAGGAAGCAATTCTACGTCCCAGCCAACCCCACCCACTTCCGCTGCATGGTCAGTGGTGGGATGCTTGCTCGTTGTTGTCGCAATACTCCTCGTTATCCTCATCATTCGCACGTTTTAGAGCCCAAGGAGCGACAACGGTCGCCCCAATCCTCATTGGTGAAACCGGAACCACCAACCCTGACCCAGATCGTACGAAGCTCCGTAGTGCCGTACCAAGGTGCCCACTGGACAAGGACTTCGTCAGTCGGCACAATAGATCATCGGCACGACCGTCGAGTGGTGCCGGCACAACCGAAAATCGGCGACGACGAGGACGGGTAGGAACGCCCCTGTGGGCACAGAGAGCCGTGTTGCTGCGAGACGGCCCCGCAACCGTTCCGAGATGACCTCCGAGCCGCATCCCGAACCCGACATCCGTCGGCAGTAGACGATGCCGGTTGCCCCCGTTACCGGGCTATCACTGCACTCCCCAGACTCCTCGACCGGACACTCTTGAGGAATCGACCGCAGTGAGCAAGGCGTGCATCGTGAGGTGCGCGCGAACCAGGGTGGTACCACGAGCACGATCGCGTCCCTCGTCCCTCGGACGGCTGGAGACGCGATCATTGTGTCTGGAGGAGGACTGCCCATGACCGAAAAGCGCTACTACATCACCACCTCGATCCCCTACGTGAACGGCGAGCCCCACATCGGCCACGCCCTCGAGAGCATCCAGTGTGACGTGCTGGCCCGCTTCCATCGCCAGCGCGGCTACGACACCCGCTTCCTCACCGGGACGGACGAGAACGCGCTGACCAATGTCCAGGCCGCCGAGAAGGAAGGCATCGGCGTCCGCGAGCTGGTCGACCGCAACGCGCCACGCTTCGAGGCGCTCCGCGAGCCGCTGCGGCTCTCGACGGACGACTTCATCCGCACCAGCGTCGACCCGCGCCACCACCCCGGCGCCCAGAAGCTCTGGGAGACGATGGCGGCCAACGGCGACATCTACCTGCGCCAGTACCAGGGGCTCTACTGCATCCGGTGCGAGCGCTTCTACAAGCCCGAGGAGCTCATCGACGAGCGCTGTCCCGTGCACGGGACCGAGCCGGAGCGCGTCGACGAGGAGAACTACTTCTTCCGTCTCTCCGCATACCAGGACCGGCTGCGCGACCTGATCACCAGCAACGAGATGCTGGTGCAGCCGGAGCACCGGCGCGAGGAGATGCTCTCGTTCATCAATCAGGGTCTCGAGGACTTCAGTATCTCCCGCCAGTCCGGTCGTGGCCACGGCTGGGGCGTGCCCGTGCCCGGCGACCCCAACCAGGTGATGTACGTCTGGGTCGACGCGCTCAGCAACTACATCACGGCGCTCGACTACGCCGAGGATGGCGAGCTGTTCCGGCGCTACTGGCTGGAGAACCCGAACCGGGTCCACGTCGTCGGCAAGGACATCATTCGGTTCCACGTCATCTACTGGCCGGCGATGCTGCTGTCTGCGAAGCTGCCGCCCCCCTCGATCGTCAACGTGCACGAGTTCCTCACGCACGACGGCGAGAAGATGAGCAAGAGCCGCGGCAACGTGGTCGACCCCCTCAGACTCGTCGATCAGTATGGCGCCGATGCCGTGCGCTACTGGCTGCTGCGCGACATGCCGCGCACGAGCGACGGTGACTTCTCGTACCAGCGGCTCGAGGCGCGATACAACACCGACCTCGCCAACGACCTCGGCAACCTCACCAACCGCACGGTCGGCATGCTGCACCGCTACCGCAAGGGCTTCGTGCCGTCGGCGATCGAGGCCGCCCGGGCGGACAGCACGCTCCGCGACATCGCCGACACGATTCCCGACCGGATCGAGCGAGCACTGGCCCGCTTCGACTTCCGAGAGGCGCTCGCACCGGTGCAGGAGCTCGTCACCGCCGCCAACCGGTACGTCGACGACCGCAAGCCGTGGGAGCTGAACAAGGCCGCGAAGGGCGGTGACGAGGAGGCCGCACGCCAGATCGACACGGTGCTCGCCAACCTGGTCGAGTCGCTGCGGCTGCTCTCGGTCCACCTGGAGCCGTTCATCCCCGACGGTGCCAGCCGCATCGCGGAGCAGCTCAACGCCACGAGCGACACCACGCGGGGGCTCGAGTGGGGTGACTCCCTCGCGGGTGTGGCCCTGCCGAAGGCATCCCCCGTCTTTCCGCGCATCGAGCGCGAGGAAGACGTCGCGTAGCCGGATCGATGCGGCTCTCGGCGGCGATTCTGATCGGGGGGCGGAGCCGCCGCATGGGTCAGCCCAAGGCGCTGCTGCGGCTCACGCCGGACCGCCCCACCCTCCTCGAAACCGTCGCTGGAGCCGTCGGCTGGGTCGCGAGCGATATCGTGCTGGTCGGCAGGACGGACTGGCCACTCCCGATGTCGCTCCGCGACCTTCGCCGGGTCGAGGATGATGGCAACGGCGCGGCGGACGGCGTGCTGGCCGCGCTACATGCCGCCCGCTTCGACGCATGCCTCGTTGTTGGCTGCGACATGCCGTTCCTCGATGTCGAGCTCCTGCGTGAGATGGCGGCGGTCGCCGAGGGCAAGCAGCGAGGCGTCATCGTCCGGGATGGGGATGGGCCGCACCCCCTCCACGCGATCTGGCGACGCGCGGATCTCGCCAGCTTCGAGACGATCGTTCGCGCCGGGGAGCGGTCGCTGGCGACGATCGCCCGCAAGATCGGCATGGTGGCGCTCCACCTCGACCAGCACGACGAAGCGGCCCGCTGGTCGGTATTCAACACGAACACCCCGGCGGATCTCGAGATCGCGAGGCAACACATCAGGGACAACGCGTCGGAGCATCCCGACGCGAGGTAGCGGACCACGCTACCAGTCCCTCATGCGCGTACGCAGGCGGTAACGCCGCACGGCCGTGAGGAACTGGCGTCTGCATGCACATGCCGCCAGCTGTCGCTGGGTTCCACACGGCAAAGGCGGTATGCTGCCGCCATGACATCGTCCGAACGCGCGCCTGCGAAAGCCCTGCCGATGCCGGACCACACACCTGGAACCATCGAACTGAGCGTCGACGAGGCGCGGGACCGGATCCTCGCCGCCATCGCTGCGCTGCCCGAGATCGATACGCCGCTCGACGCGGCGCTCGGGCTGGCGGTCGCCGCACCGGTCCGGGCGCTGGGCGACCTGCCTGCCTTCGACAACTCCGCGATGGACGGCTTTGCGCTCCGCACCGAGGACACGACCGCCGCGACCCCGGATTCACCGGTCACCCTGCGGGTCACCGGCGTTGCTCCGGCCGGGCGAGTGGCGGATACGCACGTCGTCCCGGGAGCCGCGCTGCGCATCATGACCGGAGCCCCCATCCCGCCCGGTGCGGATGCCGTCATCCGCCTCGAGGACGTCACGGAGCCGGAGCCTGGCCGCATCACCATCCAGCGACGGGTCAGGACCGCCGAGAACATCCGTCCAGCCGGTGAGGACGCCCACAGGGGCCAGACCGTGCTGGAGGCCGGGACGCGAATCGGTCCCGGCGAGATCGCCCTGCTCGCCGGCAGCGGCCACGCGTCGGTACGGGTCCACCGTCCCCCCCGGGTCGGTGTGCTGGTGACCGGAGATGAGGTGGTCACTGCGGGCGAGCCACTCGCGCCCGGTCAGATCTGGAACAGCAACGGCCCGATGATCGCCGCCCAGGTCCGGCAGAGCGGTGGTGTACCGGTGGTGCTGGACGTCGCGACGGACTCCGCCGATGTGATCAGGGCACGGCTCGCGGACACCGACGGGCTCGACCTGCTCGTGACCACGGGTGGTGTGTCGGTGGGCGATTTCGATGTCGTCAAGGACGTGCTGCGCGGCGAGGGGCGGATCGAGCTCTGGAGCCTGCGCATCAAGCCCGGCAAGCCGCTCGCCTTCGGCCACCTCGGCAGGACGCCGGTGATCGGTCTCCCCGGCAATCCCGTGGCAGCCGCCGTCGCCTTCTGGCAATTCGCCTACCCCGCCATCCGGAGGATGCTCGGACACCGCGCCGTCACGATCCCCGAGATCGAAGCCCGGCTGCTCGACCGCATCGAGAACCGTGGGCGACGCCGCCTCTTCGCCCGAGTCATCATCGAGCGCGACACGGCCGGCTACACCGCCCGACTCTCGGGTGGCCAGGGCTCGGCCATGCTGACCTCACTGGCCGCCGCCAACGGGCTGCTGATCGTTCCCGAGGACCGTGACGTGGCCCAGCCGGGCGACATCGTGACGGTCCAGATACCGGAACCGAGCCCCTTCTGAGCCCCGAAACGGCCGATTTCACACGACTCCTTTCAAAATGACCTCGAATATCCCGTTCGTACACGTTGATCACGTTCCGTACGGACACTGACAATCCCCGGGACGCGCATTTCAGGGCTCGGACGCGGACGTGGCTGGTCCGTGATCGGGCGCACGCCTGATGCCGCGTCAGCATATTCACGCGCTGCCACCGACTCGTGGCGGCACAGAACATCGATTGCTTCCGTCAGGCGGCGCTCTGGAACCCCGCAGCGCTGGCCCGGGAAGCGTTGTGTGGAATCGTGGAGGGAAGGTATGGATTCGCCCCGCTGGCGCGGCGTGAGCGCCCGGACTGCGCTCGTCGCCGTGTCACTCGGCCTGTCGACGTTGTTGAGTCCCGTATCGACGCTGGCTGACACCGACCTGACCATCGGCGGGCAGGCCGTCGTGGCCTACGCCCAGGGAGACAACGTGCGTGTCCGCACGGGTGCGTCCTTTGGCAGCGACATCGTCACCTCGGTCCCCGAAGGGTCGACCGTCTCCGTACTCGATGGCCCGTTTGCCGACGATGAGGGCAATTACTGGTATCAGGTCAGCATCGATGGCGTGACCGGGTACATCGTGAGTGACTACCTCGCCAACAGCGGCGGCACGCACGTCGCATCGAGCGGCAATGCGACCGCCACGGACAACGTCAATCTCCGCAGCGGCCCCGGGCTCGGATACCTCAGCATCGCGAAGATCCCCGCGGGTGACGCGGTCACCATCGTCGGCGAGAACATCGATGGCTGGCTCCGCGTTACCTGGAACGGCTACGAGGGCTGGGTCTACGGCGCCTTCCTCAGCGGCAGTGCCGTGCCCGACGTTCCCGACCCGGAGCCGGAGGCGCCCGAGACGGAACCTGAGCCAGAGGTCGAGTGGATCGAGGCAGGCACGAGGTACACCAACGACTCCGTCAACTTCCGCTCCGAGCCGACCCTCGACAGCACCGTGTACGAGGTTCTGCCGGCGGGTGTCGCTGTGGAGCTGACCGGACGGAGTCTGAACGGCTTCGCCGAGGGCACCGCGAACGGGACCGTCGGCTGGGTCTCGCTCGACTATCTGAGCTGGGAAGCGCCCGAGTTCGAGATTCCGGATCTCGACATCCCCGATGAGGCCGACGAGGCACCGGAGGAAGCTGCCCCCGAGCCGAGCGGATCCTCGATCATCTGGCCGATGCGCGGCGGCGAGTGGTACATCGGTCAGGGCTACAACGGCTCGAGCCATCAGAACAGCGGCAGCCTCTGGCAGTACCAGTACTCGTTCGACCTCGCCCGGACCGACGAGAACACGGGTGGCGAGCCGACCTACTCACCGGTGAACGGCACGGTGCGCTGGCTCGACCCGAGCACCGGCGGCATCTCGATCGACATCGGTGGTGGCCTGGCGGTGGCGCTCTTCCATATCGACATCGATCCGTCCATCTCCCCCGGCGACTGGCTCTCCCAGGGTCAGTACATCGGCACCGTCTCGCACCCGGGCGGCGGTGGCAACGGCGGCTGGTCGCACATCCACATCACGGTGTGGGCCACCGACGACGGTGGGAACTGGTCGCGTCAGGCGATCCCATTCGAGGGTGCCGCCGCGATCAGCGGACAGAGCTTCCCGAACAGGGGCGCCGGGCAGGACTGGACCGGCACGATCATCTACCCGTAGCAGACGGGCCCACAGCATGACAGCCAGAAGGGCCGGTTGCGCACGCAACCGGCCCTTCTGGCTTGAAGCGACGTGTTCCCGACGCACTGGCTGAGCCATCCCGTCCAGTGGGCGGGACGGCACACGCCCGGCCTGGTTCCGCAGCCGACGTTCGCTCGTCGCGGTGCGGGTTCGAGGCGGACCTCGACGGCGTGCATCCGGCTCCCGCCGGGCCGAGCCTCGCGACCGGCACCTACCTCGGCGCCCAGGTCGTCCAGCCGTACCGCACCGAGCCGAGCCGCAGACCGATGCCGACCGCGATCGAGATCAGGATGATCATCCCGCGAGGGAGGTCGAGGGCGCGCAGCACCACCAGTGTCAGGCTCGTCCCGAGCGCCGCGAAGGCATACAGCTCGCTGCGCTGGAAGATCGCCGGCTGCACGCCCGTCATCACGTCGCGGATCAACCCGCCGCCCACCGCCGTGATCACCCCCAGCAGCACCGCCGGCCAGGCGTCGAAGCCGGTGTCGAATGTCCGCAGCGTCCCCGCCACCGCGAATCCCGAGATCGCCACGGCATCGGCGACGAGGATCGTGCCCCTGAGCGAGTCGATCCTGCCCCCGAAGAACGCGCCGACGATCGCGGCCGCCAGCACGGTCGGCAGGTAGCTCGGCTCCACCAGGGCCAGCGGCGGCCCCGCCTGCAGCAGCACATCGCGGATCATCCCGCCGCCGAGACCGCTCACCAGCGCCAGGGCCCATATGCCCGTGATGTCGTATGAGAAGCGGCGTGCGACAAGCGCCCCGGTGACACCGCCGACGAACACGCCGAACAGATCGACCAGGTCGAACCACGTCGTCGATTCCACGCTTCCCTCCCTTCGCACCCTCTGCCGAACCGGGCGTGCCGGTCGGTTGCCATCGCACCCGTTGCCGTGGAGAATACCGCGAGACGATGGATCGCCCCGGAGCTCGTAGCAGGACACGTCAATGCCCTCGACAATCCAGCTCGACGCACTTGACGATCGCCAGCGACGCCGGGGCATCGCAGCGCTCGCCATCAGCACCTTCTTCTCGTGGGCGGGGTTCTTCCTCATCATCCCGCTCGTTGCCGTCCACTACGTCGACAACCTGGGCTGGGCCGCCGGGACCGTCGGGGTCGTGCTGGCGGCACGCCAGTTCACCCAGCAGGGCCTCACCACCCTGTTCGGCGTCCTCAGCGACCGGGTCGGCCCCAAGATTCTGATCTGCACCGGCATGCTGGTGCGTGCGGCTGGGTTCGCTGCAATGGGCATGGCCGAGACCTTCTGGCCGGTGCTCGCCGCCGCGCTTCTCGCCGCCGCCGGCGGCAGCATGTTCGAGGCCCCCAAGGCCGCCGCACTGGCCGCCTTCACGACCCCGGAGAATCGCCAGCGCCTGTTCGCCGCGATGGGTGTGATCAGCGGCGTGGGCGTCACGCTGGGCACACAGGCCGGAGCGATGCTCATTCGTCTCGATTTCGCGGCGGTCAGCTACACCGCGGCGTCAGCCTATGTCCTGATCTTTCTCGCGATCCTCACCCTGATGCCCAACATCGCGGTCTCCTCCGGCACCACCGGGTCCATGCGAGGCATGCGTCTGGCACTCGCCGATCGCACCTTCATGCTGTTTCTGCTGATCCTGTCCGGGTACTGGTTCGTGTGGACACAATTCTCGATCTCGGTCGCGCTCGCGGCCACCGAGATCACCGGCACCGAATCGGCAGTTGCGTGGATGTACGCCGTCAACTCGATCCTGACCGTGGTGGCCGGTTATCTCCTGCCCCGCCTGCTGGAGCGCTGGCTCTCGCCGCTCGGCCTCCTGATCGCGGGCACCGGCACCATCGCAACCGGTCTCGGCCTGATCGCCTTCGCGCGCGGGTTCCCGCTCCTGCTCATTGCGGCTGGGGTCTACGCCATTGGATCGATCCTCGCCCGACCCGGAGAGCAGACCGTCACCGCCAACCTCGCCTCGCCCCAGGCCCGGGGCACCTACTTCGGCGTGGCCGCGCTCTCGCTGGCACTCGGTGGCGGGCTCGGCAACTTCCTCGGCGGCACCTTCGTCGATCTCGGACGCTCACTCGACGCCCCTGCGCTGCCGTGGATCATCTTCTTCGCGATCGGCATGGCCTCGTCCGCCTGCCTGTGGCTCAACCGCCGCGCCTTCAGCGCCGTCAGGATCGAGCCGGCTGCACCGTCGCCACCTGCCCAGGCAGGTATGCTTGAGCCGACACCGGCGTCCAGCCCGACCGCCGACGCCGCGCCGATCGGGTCCACCCGGGTGGACCTGCCGCAACCGCACCGACGCTAGACGGATCCATGCCAGCCATCCCAGCACCCCTGCCCCGGCACGCGCCCATGGGCATCTACATCCACATCCCGTTCTGCAGTCACATCTGCCCGTACTGCGACTTCACGACCTACGCCGGAAAGGAGTCGGTGATCCCGCGATACGTGGCCGCGCTCGAGCGGGATCTGACTCGACAGGCACCGCTGGCGGCCGACCGGGAGATCGTCTCGGTGTTTATCGGGGGAGGCACACCGTCGCTCCTCGACGGCGATCAGATGCGACGCATCATCGCCGCCTGCCGAGACACCTACCGCCTCGCCGACCGGTGCGAGATCAGCGTCGAGACCAACCCGAACAGTCTCGACCTCGACCGCCTCGTCGCCTACCGGGAGGCAGGGATCGACCGCCTGAGCATCGGCGCGCAGACGCTCGACCGGAAAGGGTTGCGCCGGCTCGGTCGCCAGCACGAGGCCGACGATGTGATGACGGCGCTTCGCAACGCCCACACGGCCGGGTTCGAGCGAATCAGCGTCGACCTGATCTTCGGCTGGCCCGGACAGACACCGGAAAGCTGGCGGAACGACCTCGACACCCTCCTCGGCTCCGCCACGCCCCCGAACCACCTCTCGCTCTACAGCCTGATCATCGAGCCCGGCACGCCCTTCGCCGATGCCCAGACGCGCGGCATCCTCCGCATGCCCGACGATGACGAGACCGCCGACCTCTACGAGATCGCGGTCGACGTGCTCCGTGACGCCGGCTGGACCCACTTCGAGATCGCGAACTGGTCCCGGCTGCCGGACGACCACTCGCGGCACAATGCGCTCTACTGGCAGCATGGGGACTACCTCGGCATCGGGGCAGGCGCGCACGGTCACCTCGACGGCATCCGCACGATCAACCATCTCCTCCCGGAGCGCTGGTGCGCCGCCGTGGAGGGGAACGAGTCGACCGTGGCCAACACCGAGACCATCGACGCGGCCACCGGTGTGGTCGAGACCGTCATGATGGGACTGCGCCTGCTGCAGGACGGTATCTCGCTGCCGGACTTCGAGCGGCGGCATGGGGTCGAGCTTCAGACCCTCTGCGGGAACGAGATCGATCGACTCGCCGCGCTGGGTCTGGTGGACGTGATGGGCGACCGAATCCGCCTCACCGACCGCGGAGCGCTGCTCTCCAACGAGGTCATCGCCCGCCTCACCGACTTCGACCCTGCCCTCGTCCCCGACGTGCGTGCCGGCACCGCCGCCGAGTGACCAGGCGTTCGGGCACGCCACAGGGGAGAGTGCCGGGCACTCTCCCGGGGGTCGATGGGCCGACACGAGGTCGGTCCATGCACGTTCGGATCGAGCCGAGCCAGGCGACGACGATCCCGACTGTTCCATCAGGGAGCTGAAACCGGTTGGCCATGACCGCCGAGAGCTACCGCGGGTCTCACCTGCCCGCTCGGCGAGGAACGGGTTGGCCGGATGGCGCGGTCACGAGCGTCAGGCACATCATCGGAGATGGATCGAGCGTGCTTCCAGAGCACGGTGGGAGCCCAGAAGAGAAGAGACCACGCGCCGGCCCCGGCGTGATGCCTCCAGATCCAGGTGAACTCACGATCACCTCGACAGCACGAACCCCCGCGCAATGCGCGGGGGTTCCCGTCACGTTGGGTCTCGCCTTCGATCGGGGCGCTGATCAGGCGCGCTCCACCTCGCCCGCCGGCTTGGTGTCCTTGCCACGCTGGCGGATGACCTCCTCGGCCTCGAGACCGGTGAGCTGGTTCACGATGCGGAGGATGTAGAAGATCGTAATGAACAGCACGATCATCACCGGGACCGTGATCACCGGGAAGCTGAGCGCCGTCATCCGCCCCAGCTCGCTGTTGAACGCCTCCGTGCCGGGCTCGCTGGTGACGATCACCTTCGCCAGTCCGTAATTCAAGGCCGCGGACAACAGGAACGCGCTGGCCAGCATGTAGGTCGCGCGCGCGGTCCTGGCCTCGTACTCGGCGGTGGTCCCCCGCTCCATGAGCGCACGCTCGACCTTCTCCCGGTCCAGCATCTGGTTCAGGAAGATCCTCGCCAATGGACGCCCGATCCAGGCCGAGACCAGGATCGCCATCGCCAGCAGGAACGGAATCGAGGCCTCCTTGATCGCGATCAGCTCGGGCGGCAGCTCGAGCAGGGCGATCCCGCCCGTCAGCAGCACGCTCACCACACCGACCACCGGCGTCCAGCTCACCTTGCGCTGCTTCCAGATCTCGTACAGCGCGTATCCGATCGGGAACGCCAGGGCCAGGAGCAGGCCTCTGGTGGGGCCCAGATCATCATCCCCGCTGAAGCGCGTCAGGATGATCACCGGTATCACGAGGGTTATGAGAATATTCAGCATGAATCGTTCATCCTCTGGGTGTCCAGCGTACCCGGCAATTGTGTCATGGAACGGTTCGAAGTACCACGCTGGTCGGCAAACCCATCATAATGGTAGTCGCGCGGCTCATCGTCGCCGCTCGCACACCACAGACCCGGAGTCCCCTGCACAATGCCCAACCTGGCAGCACGGTACCGCGAGGCTGTCGACCGCCTCGATGCCCTGATCACCGCGACACCGAGTCCGACCGACACCTCTCGCGAAGCGGTGCGTCGGCGGGCCCAGTTCCGCATGGACCGGCTGCGCGCCCTCCTGCGGCACCTCGGCTCACCCGCTCACGACATCCCGAAGGTGCACATCGGCGGCACGTCGGGCAAGGGCTCGACCACGACCGCCCTCGCCGCAATCCTCACCGCCGCCGGATATCGCACGGGGGTGCACACCTCCCCCTACCTGCAGGTCCCGAGCGAGAAGCTCCAGTGGAACGGCACGCTCATCGAGCCGGACCGGTTCGTGCGGCTCGTCGACCGCCTGATGGACGCGCTGGACACCTTCGAGGATGCGGACCACATCACCTACGGCGAGGCGTGGATCGCGCTGGTGATGCTCTTCCTGGAGGATGTCGGTGCCGAGATCGGCGTCATCGAGGTCGGGGCGGGCGGCCGCTTCGACCTGACCAACATCATCGAGCCTGAGCTGTCGATCATCACGTCGGTCGGCATCGATCACACCAACACGCTCGGTGACACGATCGGGGCGATCGCCTGGCACAAGGCAGGCATCGTCAAGCCCGGCCGGACCGCCCTGAGCACCGTCGACGACGAGACGGCCCAGGTCGAGATTCGGGCTGAAGCCGAAGCGGTCGGCGCCCTCCTGCACGAGGTCGACATGGCAACGGCCATCTCGGATATCCAGCTCACAGGACACAGGACGAGCTGGCGCGAGACCGCCACCGGCAGGGAGTGGACCATCGGCATGGCGGGCCGCTTCCAGGCCCGAAACGGCCAGACGGCGGTTACCGCGGCGAGGTTGCTCGCCGCCCAGGGGTGGCAGATCAGCGAGGAGGCGATGGCTCGCGGGCTGGCGGTCGCCCGGATTCCCGGACGCGCCGAGACGATGCCCGGCGAGCCCCGGACCATGCTCGACGGCGCGCACAATGCCCAGAAGGTGGCCGCTCTCGCTGCCGACCTCCCGGATCTTCTGCCCCGCCCGGACGGCGCGCAGCGCATCGTCGTGCTCGGGGCGCTCGAGGCAAAGCATGTTGACGAGATCCTGATGAGCCTGCGCCCCCATGCCGACCTGCTGATCGCGACCTCTCCACAGGTGTTCGCCAAGGAGAGTCGCTCGGCAGACTCGCTCGCCCAGGCCGCCCGCGACGCCGGATACGGCGACCGCGCCATCGCCATACCTGATCCGATCCAGGCACTCGCCCACGCTCGATCGGTGGCGCATCCGGGGCGGGGCGATGTCATCCTCGTCACGGGCTCGCTCTATCTCGTCGGCAACCTCCGCGAGACCTGGTATGCCTCGGAGCGAGTTCTCCTGGAGCACACGCCCTGGCCAGCACCCGCGGCCGTCGTCAGTACCCACACCTCAGCAGAAACGCCGGTACCATGAGCGAACCGGACACCCGCCAGCCGGGTGGCGAGCGCGAGATCGAACGTCTCCTGTTCGAGATCGTCCAGGCAGACTCCCCCGACCAGCTGATAGGACACACCATCGGAGGGCTCTCCGAGCTGTCGACCGCCGCCCTCCTCTACTATGAGCGGGATACCGACGGTGCCTACCGCCTCGTCCACGCCCGCGACCGTGCCGGCACGCGCCAGCGTGGTCGCGCCATAGGTGAGCTGGGGGCGATACTGGCCGACCATCTACCGGAGCTGGTCGAGGGCGACGGCTCGCCCATCGCCGATCCCGCCACGCTCCACATGGATGGCGCGCAGGACAGTTCCGCTCCCCTCCCCGCACGACGGCTGGGACCATTCGACGAGCTCTTCACCACCGAGGCAGCCACAATCGCCCCGCTCCGCCTCGGCGCGGAGCTCATCGGCACCGTCGTTGCCGTTTGGCCAACCGGGACTCCCCCGGCCACGGTGGCAAGCGAGGATCGCGCCATCGCCAGGGTCTGCTCGATCGCCGGACCCACGCTCTACCGTCTGAAACAGATCGACTACCTGCGCTTCCGGCTCGCCGAATCGGAGACGATCCGGCGGCTCCTCGACAGTGTCGCCCGCACGCCCGACTTCATCGGGTCGCTCGACACGATCTGCCGCTCCGCGAAGCTGATCACCGGTCTCGACTTCGTGGCGATCGCCTCCACCACCAGCGACCACGTGATCTGGCAGACCGCCAGCGGCGCCACCGATCCCTCGTTCGTCGGGAGCAGGATCCGGATGCCGAACTTCCTGCTGAAGGGTCTCATTCGGCGCGGGGAAGAGATCGTGCTGACCGACGTGCGCAACAACCCGCCGGTCGAGCCGCGCTTCATGCCGATCCACACCCGCGAGGGGATCCGCGCGTCCGTCACGACACCTGTTTATGTCAATGCACGACTCAGGGCGATGATGCTGTTCGGGTCGAGACGCGTGCGGGAGTTCTCACCGCAGGAGATCCGCACGATGCACGCGATCGCCGGGACGGTCGCGACCGCGGTCGCCTCGAGCGACACCCGGCTGCGCGTCGGCGAACATGAATGGAGCCCGTGACGACGGTGTCGTCACGGGCTCGTGCTGGCGTCGGTTTCAGGACCGGGAGGATACCTAGTCTTCTTCCTGGTACGCCTGGCGGTACATGACCAGCCCGACGGCGGCAACCACCAGACCTCCGATCATCATCCACAACGAAACTGTCGTCTGGAAGTCATCGGGACTCACGTACGATGCGGCGACCCCGTAGAGGATCAGGCCGCTGCTCGCCAGGGTCGCGCCGAGGGCGGTAATCAGTCGACCAAGCTCCAGCATTTCCCCACTCCGTTTCAAAAGAAGGCAGTTGCTCCGATGGCCATTCCCGACCGCACCGCCAACGGCGACTGGTCACGTCGACCACACGTTTCCATATTACGCTTAAGGGTACCGGATCACCTCGAACGCGTCGAGACGACGCTCGACTCGATGGTGTATCGGCACCGCATCGACGGTCCACCCGGGTGGACCCGGGGTCACCAGAAAGGACGCACCATGACGCGATACTGCCCCCACGGCGACGGAGCCTTCGATGACTGGGTGGCGCAGTGCCCCGAATGCGGCAGCTCGCTGGTCGACACGCCGCCCGATCCCGACGACCTGCTGGCGGAATCGGTGGAATCGACCCCTACCCTGCTGATGTCCGCCCCGAACGAGATCGAGGCGAATCTCATCGCCGGCATCCTCCGCGACGCGGGCATCCCGGTGATGCTGCGCCCGGGCGGTCCGGGGTTCGGCGCCTGGGCATCGGTGATGTCCTTCGAGCACGGCATCTACGTCCGCGAGGTCGACCGCGAGCGCGCCCAGGCCGTGCTGGACGAGGCGGTGGTCGAGGACGACGTCGCGCCCGAGGAGAGCTAGCCGCCGCGGGTGATGCTGCAGATGAGGTTCGCGGACCCGCCGGGCCCGCCAGGGCTCCATCACTGGTTCCCGCTCGGATACGTGATCTCGTAGCCGGCGCCCGCACGGTGCACCACCAGCGCGACCACCTCCCCGACACTCCGCTCGACCAGCACCTCCGCTCTGGCGCTCCGGATCAGGTGTTCCGTGCCGGGCTCCGGTGGCATCACATCGAGGTACCCATCCGAGAGCTCGACCCCCACGAGGCGCCCGCCAGTCCCGATATCGATCGTCGCCGGCTCGCTCGATATCTCCCTCGGACCCGCGTGCGAGGTATCCGCCAGCACCAGCCTGAGGGTGTTGGCGGCGAGATCGACCTCGATCGAACGGAGCGACATGGCGTCAGTCATCGTGGCTGCCTCCGCCCGCCGCGGCACCACGGAGGGTCACCTCCAGTGTCAGACCGTCGGCGGTTGTCCCGAAACGGAGGTCGATGACCTCGGTCGCCTTGCCCGGGTCGGCGTCACCATCGCGCAGGGCGACCGTGCCCCACGCTCGAGACCCATCGTCGGTCTCCAGATACCCGCCGGGCTCGATCGAGGCGAGCGCCTGGCCCTCTTCCTCGAGGATCGCCGTCACCGTTGCCAGGATCTCGGCCGGGAGATCCTCGAACGTCGCCGCTGACACCTGCCACGGCACCAGCGTGCCTGCTGCGGTGTCCTCGCCGGCCGCCAGGGCGTCGCCAAGGGCAAGACAGAAGCGCTCGATCAGGGCGCGCCGGTCCGGCGCCTCGATCGCGATCGTCTGCTCGGAATGTTCGCGCACCACCTTGCCGCCTCCAACGGGGTCCATGCCGGCACAGCTGCCGAAGTGTCCCGATGCTAGCACAGCCACCATTGCCGGGTGGGCAGCTACGTCCAGCGCCGTGCCCCGACCACTCCACATTCGGAGTTTCACGTGAAACCGGCACATTGGCATGGCTGGTCCGGAAGATGGCGCATGCTATCCTGAATGGCCAGAACGACTCACCGCCGCCCGACCGAGCCCCCCGGCGGTGATTTTCCGCCCTGCGAAACCACCGACCCCACCTGCTCGTTTGATGAGCAGGGAGAGGAAGGTAGGGACGTTTCGCCGATGGACACCACTTTGATCGGACGATGGGCAGGGGGGCTGCCGCTACCAGGGATCGGGAGAGATCGCGTGTCGATCGACGATCAGGACCTCGTCGACCGTGCGCGAACCGGCGATCAGGCTGCGTTTGCGCAACTCTTCGAGCAGTACCACGCCCCCATTCTGAACTACCTGCATCGCATGGTGAACGACCGTGCTCTCGCGGAAGATCTGACCCAGGACACCTTCATCAAGGCCTACAAGGCCCTCCCGAAGACCCGCGACGACCTGTCGTTCAAGGCGTGGCTCTACCGAATCGCGACCAACACCGCCATCAGCCACATGCGGCGGGGCAAGATCATCAAGTGGCTCCCTATTCTCGGCGACCGGGACACCGGGGACGAGGCGATCGACCGGAGCGTAGCCCGGCAAACCGACATCTCGCGCGCACTCGACCAGCTGCCCAAACACTACGCGGCAGCGTTGTTGCTTCGACACTATCAGGGACTCTCGCTTGCGGAAACCGCGCAGGCACTGGACATCACCGAAAATGCCGCAAAACTCCGACTCTTCCGGGCGCGCAAGGCGTTCGCGAAGATCTATGACATCGACCCGGCCTCAGTCGAGGGGGAGGATCTGTGATGCTCACCCACAGTGAGGCCCAGGCCCTCATCTCCGCCCGGCTCGACGCGCCCCTGGACGACGATATCGAGCGCATCCTCGAGGATCACCTCGCCGGATGCGACGAGTGCCGGCTGTTCGCGGCCAGCAGCGCCCGTCTCGCGAGTGCGCTCGGCTCCCTGCCGACCGTACCCCCGAGCCCGGCCGTGCGACAGGCCGTGTGGGCAGCGATCGATCGCGAGCCGACCTGGTGGGGTCGGATCGGCGGCGCCCTCAGCGGGCAGACCGCCGCGGTCGTCTCCACCGCAGCCATCGCCCTGCTGGTGATCGCGTTCGCCACCCTGGTGATCGTGCGCCTCACCGGCTCCGACGACGGCTCCAGCAACGAGACGACACAGCTCGCCGCGGGCACTCGCGAAGCGATCGCCCTGACAACCGAGCGAGACGACGCGACCAGCACGGCAGCTGCCGACACTACCGATCCAGTGCAGCCGACCACCGAGCCAGCCGTGATGGAGGCAACGGACGAGGCCGCACCGACCGAACCGGTGGATCAGCAGCCGTCCACGGAGATCGAGCCCACCCTGCCGACCACCGAGCCCGGGGCGGAATCGGCGGCCTTCGCGGAGGATGACGCCGACGAACACGCCGTGACCGACACCCCTCCACCTGCCCAGGACGATGCACCGCCGTCGGAGCCGACGGAGGAGCCGGTTGATCTGACCGGAGGCACCAGCGCGTCGGAGGGAGCAGCGGCGGATCCCGACAGCGATCCGACCGAGCCCGCCGAGGAACCCGCGACGACCGACGAGAGCAACGAGGTAGTGGCGGCATTGGCACCGGGGACACCACCAGATGCCGAGACGGAAGCACCGCCCACGGGAGCACCGGCACCGACCGACACACCGGTGCCAACACAGACGCCCGAGCCGACGAACACGCCGGCGCCGACTGCAACACCTGAGCCAACCAGCACACCCGAGCCGACCGCGACGCCGGCTCCGGTTCCGGCCAACCTGACCGTCACGCTTCAGGATCAGGATGGCGAGCCGGTCGGGGACGCCTGTTTCGCCCTGCTTCAGGGCGAGGTCACCGTCGCGGAGAGCTGCGACACGCCCGACTGGGAGACACCCGAGTTCGCCAGCAACGGCAACACCGGGTTCTTCGAGATCGCGCCCGGGACCTATACGCTGCGCATGATCCAGCAGCCGGAAGGCGTCACTGGCATCGAGGATCAGGTCATCGAGATCGCGCCCGGCGCCGACGACACGATCACGATCCCCGTGGAGGTCGTCCCCCCTACACCTGAGCCGACCGAGACGCCAGCACCCACGAACACGCCTGAACCCACGCCGACACCGGAGCCGACCGATGAGCCGGACCCGACCACCGCTCCCGAGCCCACCGAAGCATTGGCCGACGTGAGCGATCAGCCGACGTCGCCTCCGATCGTCCCGATCGATGGCCAGGCGATCGACGCCGACGGGTATGAGGATTCGCCGGAGCAGCAGGAGCCCACCCGGGCGCCGGAGACGCAGCAGGAGATCGCGGCACCGCCGTCGACGCAGGTCATCTCGCCGGCCGAGGCGACCGCGGCGATCGAGGCACCGGAGGATGCCAACGAGACCGAGACGCCCCAGATCATCGAGGCGTCGGGCGGGGTCGATGTCAGCTCGACACCGGTCCCGGGAGAGGGCGATTCCCAGGTCATCGTCTCGTCCGATGCAACCGAGACACCGGAGCCCATGGGCGGCGACCCCACCGAGGAGAGCGGCGATCAGACGCCGGCGGCCGGCACGGGAAGTGGCGCCTATGACCTCGCCACCGCGAACTTCTACAGCGATGGCGAGCTGTGGGGCGACCCGAACGCCAGGCTGGCATGGTCGGACGGCCAGATCGCGTTCACGAACGACCCAGACAGTGTCTCGCTCGACCACGAGTTCCTGACGGCCCAGACCGTCCCTGACGAGAGCGGTCAGATCATCGAGGTCTGCGGAGCGAGCGGTTGCGCCGAAGCCACCGGCGATGACGACGCCGAAGGCTCCGTCGATTCCCCGATCGGCTGGGTCGGCGACCGCCTGCTCTACCAGCGCAGCACGCCCGGCGGCACCGTCGAGCTCCGCGCGCTCACCTGGGACGTTGGCTCGGAGAGCACCGTGGATGACTCGCGGCTCGCCGAGATCGACGGCCCCGTCACCCCATTGGGGCGCGCCTACCCGGCCGACGCCGGCACGCTGATCCCCACCGCGGAGGTGTGGCTGCTCGTCACCGAGAGCGACGCCTCGGTGATCGACGCCAACCCGTACGGGCAGATCGAGCTCGTCCGGACCAACTTCAGCGAACCCTACATCGCCTACACGGCTGGCGGGCAGCTGATCGTCGCACGCCAGGATTCGCCCGGCACGGCGGTCATGACGCTCCCCTTCGGCGGGGTCGACTTCGACATCTCACCGGACATGGACGCCATCGTGATAAGCACCGGTGAGGGCGTCGAGATCTGGAACATGGACGGTCAGCCGCTCGGTGCCAGCGCCCGCACCATCAGGACCGGCAGCGTGCTGTGGCTCTCCAGCGGCATCGTGTTCATCGACCAGACCAACGGCACCATCCGCCTGCTCGATCCCGCTGCGCTGGGGGGCTGATCCCGAGCACAGTCGGTTTTGGGAGCGCCGGAGTCCACCTGGGTGGACTCCGGCGCGTTCGCGCTCGGTGGTAGACTTCTGGAAGCTTGAGCGCCGCACCACACATCACCACCATCGAGCAGGAACGCGCGTGACACCGACCTCTTCCACCTCCCAGCCACAACAGCCGTTGGCGATGCGTTTCGGTCGCACCACCGTTGCGGTGACCATCGGCGACGTCTTTTCTGCCGACGCGGAGGCCATCGTGATCCCCGCGAACCGGCGGGGCATGATGGTCGCAGGGATTGCGGGTCACGTTCGCCTGCGTGCCGGCTTCCAGATCGAGCGTGACCTCATGCAACAGGCACCACTCACGCTCGGCACGTCGGTTGCGACCGGCTCCGGAGAGCTGGCGCAGGGCGGAGTGCGAATGCTGCTGCATGCCGTGGTCTTCGACGATCTCGGGGGCTCGACCCGCCTCGACATCGTCGAGAAGGCCATGGCCAGCGCGCTCGAGTCGGCGGACCGACACCGGGTACGTTCGATCGCCGTGCCGCCGATCGGATCCGGTGTCGGAACCGGGCGTCTGAGCCAGGACGACGTCTACGCAGCGATCGTCGACGCGATCGCCGCCCATATCCGCCGGTTTTCGTCACGTATCGATCGGATCTCGATCGTCTGCTCCGGGCAGCGAGACGCCCGCACGGTCTTCGGTCTCGTCGAGCAGGCACACGCCCTCTGGTGGCAGTTGAGGACGTCCCGGTAGGATCTCGCGGCATCCCGCAGCGCGACGATCCAACCAGGACACAGGAAGCTACGACATCGTATTGCTGAAAGCGAGCTGACGCATGACGGAATCGACGCCAGCGCAGGCGAGTCCCACGACGGCAACGGCCGGACGGTCACGCGTGCGGACCTGGGCGGGGCTGTCCGACGCGTGGCGCTGGAACCGACGCCTCACGACGGGCAACATCAACAGGATCCTGCGAGTACGCAGCGCGGCGGTGATGCCCGCCTCATTGCAGGCTCGTATCCTCGCGATGGGGATCCCACCCGACATTGTCCAGGAGACGCTGCGGGAGATCCGCAACCTCAACCAGTGGGCCGACGCGTGGATCGAGACGGCTCAGCGGTTCCTCGGCGACTATCGGCGCCAGATCTCGGGGAGCCAGCGTGCCGACGCCGCCCAGGCCCGCATGCTCGCCGGCTACTGCTACCACATCGCGCAGCTGGCCCCCGGCCCCGACGAACGCACCGTGGAGCACTGTCGCGCCACGGCCGCCACACTCGTCAGCCAGGCTCTCCCGGACGTTCTGCCGCTGGCGCGCAAGATCGACATCAGGTGGCGCAGCAAGGCGCTCCCGTCGATCCTGATTCCCGGACCGGATCGCGACGAGCCCAGCGGGCTCGTGGTCTTCCTCAACGGCACCAGCACGACCAAGGAGGAGATGCTGCGCTGGACCGATGCGTTCAGCCGAGCCGGTCATGCCGTCCTGCTGATCGACACTCCCGGAACAGGGGAGGCACGCCACCTGGGGCCGCCCTCCGCCGACCATATCGACCTGATGGATGGTGTCTTCGAACTGCTGCGCACCTATCATGCGATCGATGCCAACAGGGTCGGTGTGCTCGGCGTGAGTCTCGGCGGCAACCTGGCGCTCCGGTGCCTGGCGTACGATCGACGGCTCGTGGGCGCGGCGATGGTGACCCCGCCATATGAGCCGGAGCGCTGGATGGATCGCACCTCGCCGTTGATCCAGGAGGAGCTGGCGCGGCTGTTCCAGACGGACGATCCTGGCGACCTCAAGGAGATCGCCGAGTCGTTCTCGCTCGAAGACGTCACATCCCACATCCAGCGCCCGACGCTCGTGATCGGCGGAGGTCGGGACCTGATCGTGCCGCCATCCGATTCCACGCGACTCGCCGCGGCTCTCGGGCCACTCTCCACACTGCTCTGGTACCCGGACGGTGGGCACGCGCTCTACGCGCAGCTGCCGGCCTGGACCACCGACGCGAGCTACTGGTTCGAGGCCGTGCAACAGCGACAGTCCACCCGGGTGGACGATCCGAGGGTACTGGCGGAAGCGTGGCGCGCCGCGCTCGAGCGCCGGCCTGAGCCCGAAATGGACTGGGACGACACGATGGAGTCCGCCCGGCTGCTGAGTCCGGAAGAGGCCGCCGAGCTCCGGTTGCAGCGGGAGGAACCGGAGGTCTATAGCGACGAATACTCGCGAGCCTTCGACAGCACCCTCAACCGACCGCGGCCGGGACGGAACAGGGGAGCGTCGAACGAGCCACAAGTTGATTGACATAACATGGACGACTCGCTTGTCCGCCGCATCGACTCCCGAGGGAATCGATGCGGCGGACAGTCGGTATCTCTGAGGTGCAGGGAAACGATGCTGCCCGGCACGACCGCATCCGTGATGGCGCTGGGCAGATGATCCTGGAGCCAGTCCTGCAGCGGGCCTACGTGCGGCGGCGGAGGCTCACCCCGAGCCGGACGCCGATGTCCACCAGGAAGAGAACAAGCGCCAGCAACGCAGGCACCCACCACACGCTGACCGCTTCCTGGCGACCGCGACCGGCGCTGTCGACGTCGAAGACCGACGCGGGATCGTCGTCAAGGGTCAGCACGCGACCATCGGTGCGCTCGGCCAGCGCCCGCAGCAGCTCGTCGCTGCCCGGTGCTGGTTGCCACTCCGAACCGGCGACGAGCGACACCGCGTGCTGCTCGACCGTGGACCCGTCGTCGATCTCCAGCAACCACGCTGGTCCGCTGTCGGCAGGCAGCCGCACGACGCCACCGGCTCCGGAGAGCGACACCGGCTCGGCGACCTCCTGGCCAGAAACGTCGCGAACCGACACCGTGACCGACGGCAGCATAGGGGAGGCGTCCGGATTCTCGATGGTGATCACCGCCGCGTCGCCATGCCGCTCCACCGACGTGACGTACGCCTGGTTCGCAGGATCCGGCAACGCCCACGCTACGGTGTTCCCCCAGAACCGGTCATACCCGTCCCAGGTCGACCACCCGGCAGCGAAGTCGGAGCCGCTGTCGCCCGTCCACGCCACCACGCGCCCGAGTCCGAACTGCCACTTCACCAGCAGCGGGTCGCGTCGGTCCGAGGCGAGCACCACCTGCGCCCCCGGTCTCGCGCCGGCGAAGTTGTAGCCGTCCAGCGGCGGCACGCTGCCCACCTCGACGTCCTCCATGATCGGGCTCGGCACGAGCTGGACCGGTGCGAAGCTGCCTCTGAGGACCGACTGGGAGCCCGCCGCCCGCGCCTCCTCAAAGGTCACCTGGGGGATCTCGTCGGCATTGGCGATGTAGTGGTACCGGCCGCCTCCGGCGTCCGCGAGATCCTCGAGCAGCTCCACATCGGCGTCATACCCGAGACCGAGCGTCGAGAGCGTGATCCCCTCCGCACCGGCATCCTCCAGCAGACGGAAGTAGCTGTCCCGCTCGGCCCCGCGCGAGCGACCGTCAGAGAGCACGATAATGTGACGCACATCCGCGTCGACGTTGCGGAGCGCGTCGACCGCGACCTGGAGGGCAGGGAAGAGCTCGGTACCACCGTCGGGATGAAGCTCGCTGAGCGAGCCGCCGATCAGGGACTCGACGTCCTCGCCCGTGAGGGTCGTCATCGGCAGGGCCCAGGCCGGCTCGTCATTGAACGCGACCACGCCGACCTGATCGCCCTCGACGAGTGCGCTCGCCGCCGTCACCACACCGTCCCGGGCGAGATCGATCTTCGGGGCACCACTCGTCGACTCGCCATAACTCATCGAGCCAGACCTGTCGATCACGAGCAGCACCGCCACTCGGGGACGGTCACGGCCGTCCGTCACCTTCACGGAGACAGGCAGCATCGACTCGAGCGGCGTCGACGCATACGCCCCCGGGCCGAAGCTCGCGGTGCCGCCCAGCACGACGACCCCGCCACCGGCCCGGGCGTAGTCGGCGAGCGCCTCCTGGCCCGACGTCTCGATGTCCCACGCCGGCACGTTGTCCAACACGATCGCGTCCCAGTCGTCGAGCTCGTCCACCGAGGTCGGGAGCGAGGTCGATGCCACCGCTTCGGTGCGATACCCCTGCCGCTCCAGGGCCTGCTGCAGCATGCCGCTGTCACCGCCCTCGGGTGTGACGATCGCGACCAGCGGCGCCTCCCGCACGACGATGCCCAGTGGCCAGCGGTCGTTCTCGGCGACCGGATTGTCGATATCGCTCGCCCCCAGGGCGACCTCGACCACGTGGAAACCGGGCTCCAGCGCCGGCACGTCGAATGCCACCCCGGCACCGCCTTCACCGACGGAGACTGACTGCGACTCGACCGCCTCGCCGTCGATGATCAGATCGACATCGACGACACCCGCCCGATCCGACTCGATGTAGGCGGTGACCTGGTCACCACCGCCGGCCCACGTTACCGAGGGGCCGGACAGCCCCGAGAGGCGGAGCTCACCTTCCGGTACGCCGGGCAGCGGGATCACATCGACGGGGATGCCGGCCTCGACCAGTGCATCGATCTCCGCCTGGGCCAGGCCGGTCGTCTCGGCACCATCGGAGAGCAGCACGATCCGCATCCCGCCCACCGGCACCGAGGCGGCGTGATCGAGTGCCGCCTCGATGTTGGTGGAGGTGGGGTCGATGAGCGCGTCATCCACCGGCTCCGCATCGCCTGCGGCCGAGCCCGAGGTGGGGCCGACCCGCCGCTCCACGCTGCCCCCGAACTCCGTCACCATCACGGCGTCGTCCGGCCCGGCGGTTTCGATGGCATCCAGCATCCATTCGTGCGCGGCGTCGGCCGATCCCGCCCGCACGCTGCCTGATCGGTCCACCAGGAAGAGGGTGGTCGACTCCGCCCCTGCCCGCAGGACCATCGGTCCCGCCAGGGCGACGACCAGCAGTGCCAGGATGGCGGTGCGCAGCAGCGACCGCGAGGGCGCCAGGCGCAGCCGTCGGCGAAGGAGCAGGGGAGGGAGGACCGTGACGAGCGGCACCGTCAGGAGCCACAGCAGGAGCTCGGGACGCATCCAGGAGAGGGTCATGATGCCTGCCCTCCCGTGGCATGCCGGCTCGCCAGCGACCGTCCGAGCCAGATCCACCACTCGATCCCGATCACGGCAATCGCCGCGATCACGAGCAGCGGCCAGATGTCGGTGAGCACCTCGCCATCCGACACGACCGCACCGGTGTCCGCGTCGGCACCGTCGCCGCCCGGCAGGGTCAGCACGATCGGCGTGTCGGCGCTGAGCCGGGACTCCTGAATGTCACCCGCGTTCACGATCAGGGCGCCACGCTCGAGCTCCTCGCCACCATCTTCCTCGACCACGACGTCCCACACTCCCGGGCGCGCCGTCACGGCAAACGAGACCGAGCGCGAGCCCCCAGCGACGTGGGACGGCACCAGCACGGTCTCGTCGCCGGCAGCGTCTCGCACCCGCACAGAGGTGGCCTCGTCAGCCACCGGGATCGTGACGAGCTCGCCGGGCGCGAGCATGCCACTCCCTTCCGTGCCGGCAAGATAGTCGACCGTCTGCGCCACCAGGACCGGGAAGGTCACCCGGTCGGCGATGGACGAGGTCGCCGGGTCGAACGCATAGGCGATGTAGGGCTGACCTTCGAGCGAGCCCCGCCAGACAAGGGGGACCTCCTGGTCCGACTCGACCCCGCTGGCCAGCAGCGCAACGTCGTCGGGAAGGGTATAGATCGGCGTCTCGCCGAACGTCACGCCCTCGAGCACGACATCGCGCAGAACGGGATCATTGATCGCAACCTCGGCGATCGCGGGATCGGGCGAGACCCCGCTGATCTGCCAGGCATCGCCCAGACCCGTCGGCTGCACCAGCAACATCGGCACGCCGGGGATGTCGCCCTCGGCGGGTGCGCTCGCCTCGTACACCACCAGATCGGCCGATGCCGCGATGGCCGCGATCCCCGGGGTCGTGGAAGGGTAGGTCTCCACGGTCGCTCCCGGCAGGACCTCGAGTGCCCGCAGGGTGGGGCCGGGCACGTCGCTGACGAGCACGATCCTGATGCCGGTGAGGGAGTCTCCACCGATATTGACCGTCGCCCGGTTGTCGGCGGTCAAGGCATCGCTGCCAATCAGCTCGAGCGTGACGCGTTCGACCTCGGACGACACACGCACCGAAATCGTCCCACGTTGGCCCGGCGCCAGTGTGAGCGTTCCCGAAGCCAGCTCCTGATCGCCTGCCCGCGCCACCCATGGCAGGGTCTCCGTGCCCGCTCGATCGTGCAGGACGGTCGCCTCGATCAGGGAGCCACCAGCATCGCGAGGTGAGGTGCGCGTCGAGACGATACCCACGTTGCCCGCGGAAGGCTCCCCGACCACCACGCGCTCCATCGGCGCGCCACCGGCGTCGAGGTCGAGACCGCCATCGGTGATCAGCGTGAGCCTGCGCGCCAGGTCCGGGATACCCGCGTCGGCGATCAGGCTCGCGACAGTCTCCTCGTCCGGCACGCCACCCGGGATGGCCATCCCCTCGATCCACGAGCGAAGCACGTCCAGCTGGCGCTCGTCGGCGGCACTCTTCGCCACCGGACGCGCCGACGCGACGATGACGGTCACACCGTCACCCTGCTGCCAGTCACCGAGCACATCGTCGAGCGATTCGAGCGCCGCGTCCCAGCGGCTGCCCGGATCCTCCCCCGTGGCGAGCATGCTCGTCGATCCGTCCAGCACAACGACATGATGGATCGCGCTCGTACGCTGCCCGCCGAAGGCCCCGAACCCCGGTATCGCCGGTCGCATGAACGCGAGCACGAGCAGCAGCGCCGCCAGCAGCTGCAGGATGAAGAGGAGGGTGAGGGGAGGCTTGCGCCATCGGGGCGACTCCCGCGTCTCGCTGGGCACGCGTGGCCAGAAGGCGAGCTGCGGGAAGGTGATCACCTCCGGCAGGCGATGGCGCATGTGCAGCAGCACGATCGCAACCAGGGAGATGCCGGCGAGGATACCTGCGGGGAAGAGCCAGCTCATGTCACGATCACCCCCGCGCGCTCGAGGCCCAGCAACACGTCCGGATCCATCCGCATGGCGTTCGTGACGCGAATCAGGGGGACGGATCGTCGGCTCGTGGTGTTGCCGAGATCGGCCAGCCACGCATCGCGGCCGCGCATGTAGCGCGACACGGTGTCCGGCTGCAGGTTGATCCGCTGCCGCATGCCCGACTCCGGATCCTGGATCTCCAGCACCTCGTGGGCCTCGGCGAGTCCCACCGGGTCCGCCTCCATGGGGTCCTCGATGTGGATGATCGCGGCCCGCCACCGGCTGTTGGCGAGCAGCGACAGCACCCGATCGAGCTCCTCGACCGAGACCCCGATGAGATCGCTGATCACGACCAGGAATCCCGCTCTCGGTCGCGCCCGCACGTATCGATCGATGGCCGAGACCATGTCGCTCGCTCCGGAAGGCTCGAGTGCGGAGAGGGTCGCCGCCGCCGGCACGACCATGCCGCGTCCCTGCACCGGTCCGAACGTCGTACCGTCCCCGTCGCGCACACCCGTGATCGAGACACGATCGGAACGTGAGAGCGCGATCCAGGAGAGCAGCGAGCCCACGAGCTTCGCCGTCTGGAGCTTGGTCTCGCGCGAGGGGGAGCCGGCCCAGTCCATCGATGCGCTGGCATCCACGAGCAGGTGCAGGTCGAGCTCGGTCGTGATCTCGCTCTCGCGAACGTACAGCGTCTCGAACCGGGCGTAGGCGTTCCAGTCGATCCGCCGCATGTCGTCGCCCGGCGTGTACCGCGAGAAATCGCTGAACTCTGGTGCGGCGCCACGCCGGCGCGAGCGGTGCTCGCCGACCAGCCCGTCGACCGGACGCAGACCGTGGTTGAGCGAGAAGCGACGCAGCCTGCCGATCGTCGCCTCGTCGGGGATCAGCCGCTGCGCCGCGGTGACGTCCGCGCGATCCCGCGCGTCGTCCTCCCGGCGGACCTGCAGACGATCGCGCGTGACGTTCCGGAGAAAGGACCGCACATTCATCATGGCGCGCCTCCGTCCCGGAAATAGTCCTCGACGATGGTGCGCCATCGCGCCGGCACGTCGTTTGGATCGGGGCCGGATGAACCGCTGACGCTGCTGGTGGAGTCGCCCGACCCCGCCCCGACACCGCCACCGGAGCCGACGCTCGACGATCCCACGTCCGAGCCCGAGGACACCCGTTCGCTGCTCGTTCCCGGCAGCATGATGGAGGATCCTCCACCCGAGGCGGTGGTCTCTTCCTCCTCACCGCTCTCGTCATCCGGGCCACCGGGCGGCGGGTCGCCCGCCTCACCCTCGCCGGCGTCGGGCGCCTCGTCGTCGTTCTCGAGGTCACCGCCATCGCCACCGGTCTGCTCACCCTCGACCGGGTCGTTCGCGTTGCGCTGACCGCCACCCGCACCGGATCCCTGCGAGGCGCCATCCTCCTCGTTCGGCCGACCGGTCATGTTGCCAGTCTCGGACGATCCGTCCGGCGACGTCTCACCGGATTCACCCTCATCGGAACCGGAGGCGTCGCCTTCCTGCTCGCCGTCCGTCGGCGCTCCCTGACCCGAGGCGGACTCGCCGCCCTCCTCACCGGTCCCGCCGCTTCCCTGCTGCTCGCCTGGCTCGTCGGAGGATCCAACGCCGCCGCTGGCCTCCATGCCCGCGCCGGGGTCACCCTCGGCACCCGGCTGTGCCTCACCGGACCCGCCCTCGGCGGGCTCCGGCTGCTCGCCCGGGGATGACGCGCTGCCGCCGGGGGCACCACTCTGCGAGTCACCCTGCTGCTGGGTGGACGATTCGGACAGGTCACCACCGGTCGGCTGCTGCCTGACCACCGACTCACCGGTCCGCTCGATCTGCTCACCCAGATCACCCAGTGCTCCCGTGTCCTCACCCGAACGGACATCGTCGGCCGCATTGCGGGCAGCTTCCGCCAGCTCGGGGTTGTCCTCGGAGACGTTGTCGGCAGCCTCATCGAGCTCGTCGGCGAGCGCCTCGCGCTCGGACTCCGGCAGATCGGTGACCTCCTGGGAGGCCTCCCGCAGCTCCCGGTTCGCTCCCGCATAGTCCTCGTTGGCGATCGCCTCGGCGGCGGGGTTGGTCACGGCGGTTTCGTCGAGTGCGTCCCCGATCGCCTCGAGATCTTCCCGCGCCTGGTTCGACGTGCGCGAGATATCCTCGACCTCCTGAAGCGTCGCGGCATCGGGCTCCTCCACCGGAGGTGCCTCCTGCGCGGCAGCCGCCAGACGCTCCGAGACGGGCACGAAATGCGGCACTCCCGTCGTCGAGAGCGGCGGAATCTCCCCCTCGGGCCGGCGGGAGACAAGCAGCAGCAGCATCGTGGTCGCCACGATGAAGACGATGAAGATCTCGCGGATGGGCACCCAGTGTCCCGGACGCAGCAGGGCACGACACCGGTTCAACGCGTTCGCGGCGTCGGCCAGCTGCAGCTCGTGCAGCGCGCCCTGATCGCGCTCGCCGTACCGGAGCGCCGCCACGGCTGTCGTCAGCCGCGACCGCAGGTCGAACGATCGCTCGAGCAGCATCGCGACCGCCCCGTACCGGGGTCGGTGAAAGATGCGCAGGATCACGCCCAGCGCCGCCCCCATCGCCACCACGATGAGCAGCTGTCGAATGGTGGGGGAGGGGACAGCCGTGGTCATCCCCAGCCCGATCCAGATGATGCCGGCCACGCCGCCGAGCCATGCGCCGCGCAGCAGGAGCGCGGCGGTCCAGGTCAGACCGAACCGAAACCGAAGGTCATCGAGGGTATCGAGGAGCCACGCCCCGGGCGTGCCCTCGGGCAGATCGACCATATCCGCGTCCCGCAGACGCGGGGCGGCGGGAGGCGGCAGCTCGTTCGCGACCCACCAGGGGGCCCAGAGCACCAGCCAGACGATGTGGAGTGGCTCGAGACGCCGCAGCGCCCGCACGCCCGCAAGTCCGACCGGTCGTATGCGGGGAAGGGCTGGGGCGCGTACACCGCGGACGAGCGTTCGTGGAGAGATCACAGCGCACCCTCCCGCCTGGCGAGGTCGGTCAGACCGGGCCAGTGGATACGTCCGGGGGCCCGGTGCCAGCTCCACACGAGGAGCCAGCCGGTGAGGATCGTGATCGCTCCGCCGAGGGCGAAGACGAGCTTGAGGAACCGCTGATCGAGATCATCCACCATCTGCTCGGCGATGGCCAGGCGTTCGGTGTCGCCAAGCTCGGCGAAGACCGTCCCGGCGGCGACGGCATCCTGACGGGAGCTGCGCATCGAGAACCAGTCATCGAAGGACTCGCTGGCGGCATTGAGCCGGTCCACCGCTGCAAGGCCCTCCGTGGCGATGCCGCGCCACGTCTCGATGAGGCTGTCCGGCCGGTGGTGCTCGGGCAGCAGTGCGTACTGATCGACCGCCCGGTCGATGAGCGTCAGGGCCCGCGAGTAGTCGTGCTCCGCCAGAGCCGCCTCGGCGTCGGTCATCAGCGCCTCCGCCTGCATCCCGACCGATCCCTGTGCAACCAGCATCTCCGCTTCGGCGCTGGCAACGGTGTCGTCGAGGGCGGAGGTCACCCGCAGCGTCTCATTGGCGCGGTTCACCGCCGCCTCGTACGCCCCGCGGTCGAAGAGGTCCTGGGCGGGCTGCAGGTCGAGCGCCGAGAAGGCGTTGTTGCGCCACCCGCCCGCGAACCAGGTCGCCAGAAAATCGTCCCACGCCTCGGTGAGCCGCTCCTGTGGCTGCCCCGTGACGGTCACCACCGCGCCGGCGGGATCGTCACCTCCTTCAACGGCGAGCTCGATCGCGAGATCGACGATGATGTTGGCCCCGTACCGTTCGACAAGGAAGGCTGCCAGCGCCGTCCGCGAAGAGCGCGCCGCATCCGGCTCCAGGTCCGCCGTGGCCTCGGGGGATGCGATGAGCTCGTTCCACGGTGGCAGGTCACCGTCGAGGTAGGCCTGCTGCGCGAGCGATGCCTGCCGCGCCTGTCGTGCGAGTACCGGCGACTCGAGGTAGATGGCGAAGCCATCCACCAGTGGAGCCGGCATGGCGCCATCCGACGCATCGACGAGCCATCGGCGGCTCAGGAGGTTGCGGAAGACGTTCCGGGCGTCGGTCTCGGAGAGCGACAGGAACTGGTCGAGCATCACCACGGCTTCGGTGGCATCCTCGTTGACCACGACCGTGGGTGAGACGCTGATCCAGCCTTCCTCGTCCGCAGACGGCAACGCACCCGCGAATCGAATCAGGATGGGTGATTCGGGAGTCGTGCCCACGATCGTGCGAAGGTCGTCCTGGAAATCGAGCAGGAATGGCTCGTGCTGCGCGAGAAGGGAATCGGTAGTGACGGAGCCGGATGTCTCGACGCGTATCTCGACCGCGCCGGCCGTGCCGGTCTCGACGTCGGCATCGTCCTCCGCCTGCGCCTCACCGACGTGTGGTGTAACCAGGAACATCAACAGGACGGCGGCGGGGAGTGCGACCATCCACCAGAGGCGGTGCCTGACTATGGTTCGCGCCATGGCGTGTCCTTGTCGTGAAGCCATCATGTGACCACGGGGAACCAGCGTACCACCACCGCAGCGACAACCTGGAGCCTCTGCGAGGCGATGTCCGGATCCCGATGCGATGTGGTTGCCCCAGTATACAACCGTCGCCGTCATCGCCCGTTGACGACGACCACCTCGCCGACTCGAACTGACAGCGCCATCGATGGGCAGGGACTGGCGAGACAGCGCGGCCCCGGCAAGGTCGTGCGAGGGCCCACCTGGGCCGTCGGTGGCCATCCCGGGCGTCCATGGGGTATCGTCATGTCCGATGGAGTGCCCGGATTGCCCCGGGATCAGCAAGCACTCAGCCGAGCTCGACAGGAGTCGCCGCGTGACCTCGCCCGTGCCCCAGGCAACAGATCATCACGCGTCCACCACCTCACCAACCCACGACGGCCTGCCAGTCTCGACCGTCGGCACCGTCGAGCAGGCGAGCGAAGGGCTCGGCGCCAGGATCGTCACCGCCATCCGCACCGCCCGGATCGATCAGCGCTTCATCCTGATCCTGCTGATCCTCTTCGCGGCCAAGGGTGTCATCTTCACCTTCGCCTTCCCGGCGTTCTCGGGTCACGACGAGGTCGCGCACTATGCCTACATGAAGATCCTCGCGGACGAGGGGCGGCTGCCACGCATCCCGGACCCGGTAGCGTACAACGAGGCCTACGCGGCGGGGGAGGATCCCACCTTCGACCAGATTCCCGACTACTTCCAGCGGTACCAACGCTATACGACGCCGGACTGGTGGAACGATGACTCGCGCGTGGTGCGTACCGTCACCTACCTGGGCGAGTACCTGCCGGCCGGCTGGATCTACACCGCAAACCACCCACCGCTCTACTACATCATGATGCTGCCGGTCTGGGAGCTCACGGCATCGGAGAGCCCGGAATCCCAGCTGCACGCGTTTCGCCTCGCCGCGATCCCGTTCGGCATGCTCACCGTGCTCTTCGCCTACCTGACCGCCCGCCGGCTCTTCCCGCAGGACAGCTTCCTCATCCTGACCGTCCCGACCTTCGTGGCCTTCCAGCCCCAGATCTCGTACGAAGCGGCGATGCTCAACAACGACATCCTCGCGATCGCCACGACCAGCGCCTGTATCTACCTCGTGGCCGTCGGGCTGCAGAACCGGTTCACGGTCGGGCTGTGCTCCTGGCTCGGCCTGGCGCTGGGTCTCGCGCTGCTGTCGAAGTCGACCGCCGTGATCGTGATGCCGGTGATCGCGATCGCCATGGTCCTCCGGCTCGGCTGGAAGAACATCTTCGAGTGGCTCCCCAAGGGTGGGTTGGTGGTCGCGATCGCCGCGATCGTCTCGGCCCCCTGGTACCTGTACATGCTCCGCACCTACGGCAGCATCTCGGCCCTCGACTGGATCCTCAAGCTGCAGTGGTGGAACAACCAGGACGGAATCACCAACTCGATCACCGACCAGCTCTTCGACCAGGATTTCGCCTGGATGCGCTGGAAGGAGACGTGGGGTGAGTTCGGCTGGCGCCTGATCCCGCTCGGCGACACGCTGCTGAGCGTCGTCTTCTGGGCGTGCGTGCTGGCCCTGATCGGGCTCGCAGCCTGGGCGGCACTGAGCCTGATGCTCCGCTGGCGGATGCGCAACGCCTCCATGGAGCGCCGGCGCGCCCTCCTCACCGGCAGCGACCCGATCATCGTCCCGACGAAGGCGCAGCTGATCGGCGTGCTCGCGATGCTGGTGACCTGCGTGGTCGCCTACTACGCGGTGCTCCAGTTCGGCACCACGTTCGACCTCACCCAGGCGCGCTACTACTTCCCGGCGGTCAACGCGGCCGCGATCCTGCTGATGCTCGGCGTCCGCACCCTGACCCCCATGCGGTGGCTGCCGTACATGCAGACGCTGATCTTCGTTGGCCTGTTCTGGCTCAACGTCGTCATCCTCTCCGGCTACGTGATCCCCTTCTGGCAGGCTGGCGTCTAGCCCGTATCGCGTCAGCCGGCGACCACTACACCTCGCGCAGCATGTCCGGCACCACGGGCACCCGCTCCCCGTTTCCGAGCGCCTTGATCCGCTCGATCGACTCGTCAACGGCATCACACAGCACCTGGCGCTCGGGACCGAGCGCGAGCCCCTGCTTGCCTGCCGCCTTCACCAGCTCGAGATGCCGCAGCAGGGCAGGGTGGTGGCGCTCGTTGACGAGCGAAGCGATCCGCTCGATCGTCCGCGCAAGATGCATCATCACCACCAGGTCGGTCTTCGCATAATGCCGGAACTGGGTGAACGCGATCGAGGTGAGCTCCTCGAAGCCGATTCGCGGCAGAAACACGGCGGGCCGGTCGTCCACGTACAGGATCCTGTCGGGCGACTCCATCGCGCCCGCGCGGGCGAGCACCTCGCTCAGTCGGTCGAGCGCCTGAGTGGCGGTGGTGGGATCGTTGATGGCCGCCGACAACGCCTTCAGGCCGATGTCGGCGATCTGGCGCACGCCGAGCGGGAGGTCAGCATGGAGGGTCCGCTCGGCACCCGTCACGAACGCCGCCCGGACCGCCTTGCCGGCCTCCTCCAGGTCGACCTCATCACCGCTCGCGGTCCAGATCCTCGCGATGGGCTGCCGGGTGTTCAGGTAGGCACCCATCGGTACCAGCATCCGGATCGTCAGGTCGTTGGCTCTGGCCGTGTCCAGCAGATGCGCGTGGTCATACTGCTGCAGGTAGCCCGTGCTGTCGCTGAGGACGTCGTGCCCCTCCCCCTGGGCATAGTCCCGACGGGTGAGACTCGGCGACACCGCGATCTCGTCGCGGAAGTACGATTCCACCAACCCCAGCGCGTCTTCCGTCGCGCGGTGGAGGATGTACGCAACCTGCATCTGCTGCGCCATGTGGTGGATGAAGAGGATGAGCAGCGCGATGCAGACGAGGGCCAGCGCGATCGCGAACGTCACCCCGATCACCGGCACGAAGCCCGGTGCCTCATCGGTCTCGGACTGGATCGTCCGCAGCACCAGCAGGCAATAGGTGAACGTCCCGAGGAATACCGCCAGCACCGTCTGGTTGATGCGGTCACCGGTGAACTGGCGCAGCACCCGCGGCGTGAACTGGCTCGACGCGAGCTGCAAGCCGATGATCGTGATCGAGAAGAGCGTGCCGGCCACGGTGATCACCGACCCCGAGATCGCGGTCAGGACACCGCGCGCACCGTCCGCGCCCGCCCCGAACAGCCACGGGGTGCGAAGGCTCTTCTCCCAGAGGTCGAGCGCGTCATCGACGTAGACGATCGCGGTGGCGAGCACCACGGCGATCGCCACGGCCAGTGCAGGCAGGAACCAGAGGGCGGAGTTCGTCTCCGCCCACCGCGTCTCCCACCTGGGTGGAACCCGCGCGAACAGCGCCTCCCTGAATGTCCGCTTCCCATGGTTGGCCATCCGCGACCTCACCCATTTCCATCCTCGACCAGCGCGGCGATGACGCGTGCCAGCTCCCGCGGAGAGCTGTAGTTCATCGCATGCGCTGCCCCGGGGATCACCTCACACGTCCCGTTCGCGACCATCGTGCCGAAGTGACGCACCCATGGCACCGGGCAGATCGGGTCCCGGTCGCCCGCGATCGCGTACACCGGCTGCCGCACCTCCGGCAGGCGATCCAGCTGCGGGTCGTTCAGGGTCAGGAGGAGCGAACGCAGTGCCCGTAGCGGACCGGTGAGGAAAAAGTCGGGGATCCAGATTCGCCAGAGGCCACGATGCTCTCTCGGGACATCCAGCAGGCCCCGTACCAGCAGTCCCAGCGCGCCACGGGTGTCGGGGTCGATGGTCGGCGCCACCATGACGAGACTCGCGACTCGATGCGGATATCTGACCGCCAGCAGGGTCGCTACCTGGCAACCGAGCGAGTTGCCTACCACGATGGCGCGCTCGAGCTGATGGATCTCCATCCAGGCGTCCAGGATCGCGACGAGCTCGCCGAGGTCATGGTGTCGCCGCGCGTCACTGCGACCGACGCCGGGAAGATCCGGGATGTAGAGACGATACCGGCCGTCGAGGTACTGCGCGACCGGCTGGAAGTACGATCCCGAGACGACCAGCCCGTGCACCATCAGGATTGGCGGCACCGAGAGATCGCCCTCAGGTGCGATCCGGGCGAAGATCCGGTTGCCATCGACCTTCGTGACGCAGCCCATCCAGTGGCGATCGGGCCAGCGTGTGTCGGACAGCGGGAACCAAGTGATCGATCGCTCGGCCCGACTCAACCCACGACCTCTCGCACCGCGCGGACACACCAGTCGACGATCTCCTCAGACACCGGGTAGGAGGCCAGCTCATCGGGGGAGATCCACCGGAAGCCGTGATGGAGGGCATCGCCTTCCGTGTCCCGGTCGCCCTGCGGCACGGCGAAGTAGACGAGGTCGATGTGCTCGTGGTCGTCCGTGATGAACTCGAGCTGGATACCGGCCGGCACCACCAGCTGAACGGGCTGATCGGGGTAGTCGGTGGGCAGGCCCTTCTCACCGACGAGCCTGACCGCGAGACCGGTCTCCTCCGCAACCTCCCGGATCGCGGCCTCATCCGGCAGCTCGTTCGGCTCGATGTGCCCGCCGGGAGGGAGCCACTTGCCGAGTTTGGGGTGAAGATGGAGGAGCACGCACCCCTCATGCACGACGAACACCGCGACGGTGAAGTCGCGCGTTACCTCGGCCCGGGGCCGGATGCGTGTCACTGCGAGGCTTCCTCGTTGGCACCCGACGCCTCCGCGCCTCCGGTACGGTGGCGACGCAGCCAGGCGATGTCCGTCGCAGCTCGCCACGGCACGCGCTCGCCGCTCCCGTTGCCGCTCTCCGGCGCCGTTTCGGCCGGAGGCGGCGGGGCCACCTCGGGTCCCTGTTTCGGCCAGGCGGACGAGATCACGTCATCCGATTTCAGCTCCCAGGAGATGGGCGCATCATCATGCCGGCCCTGACGGCGACCATTCGGCACCGCGGGGCCATGGACCGTCGCGCCGTGCGGCTCGACATCCACACGAGGAGGCGCGGCCTCGTCATTCCGGTCCTCCTCGAGGAGAAACCCGAGCGCATATCGCGCCAGGACATGAACCAGCACGAGCGTCAGCCAGAGCACCAGGATGGCGAGTGACCACCAGGTCCCCGGGTTGAAGGCCAGGTTCAGCGCCGTCAGGGCGGCCATGACCGTGAGCATCACCACGACATGTCCGAGCAGTGCCGGCAGCGTCACCAGCGGGCTCCACCAGGATGAGCCGGTCACAGGCTGGACCGGCTCGCCCCACGGTGTGAATGCTTCGCGATTCGAGGTCTGTGTCATGAGTGTCCTGCCAGATTGAGACTCCGAAAGCGAGCGCTGGAGATCACGCGCCGATCATGCGGCGAATCTTCTCCAGGTGAACCCGGTCACTCTCGACCAGGTCATTGGCAAGATCGAGCATCTTCTTGCTGCCATCGAGCGGCCGGTCCCACGCCTCGTCGTCCGCGGCCTGCATCGTGTTGAGCGTGGTCGCCCGCGCGCTGCCGAACTGGGAAATCAGGATCGCACCCGTCTCGTTGGCCGCCTCATTGCCGATCACCGGGGGCTCGTCCGTGTCATCACCCAGGCCATCGCCCGCCAGACTCTGCGTCAACGCCTTGGCGAACAGCAGCTCGTTGTCCTTCATCTGCCGGAGGACGGACTTGACCGACTCCCCACCGTGATCGGCCGCGAGCACCTCCTCGCCTCGTGGTCGGAGCTCGGTGTTCATCCACTTGTAGGTGTCGATGAGCTTCAGGCGGGTGTCTTCCCAGTTGGGTTTCGGCATGGTCGTTGTGTCCTCACATTTCCTACCTGATCCGGGCAACCCGGCATGACGTTCGGTGTTTCCCTAGGATACCGCAGGTTCCACGCCAACCGGCGCGAAATCCCGCCACCTGCCGGGAATCACGAGTGGTAGACTTGTCGCCAGTTGCCGACAGCGCCCGGCACCCTGCCGGCCCGGTTTTCGCCCGGGCGGCGGTGCGACTTGACGGCGCAGCCAGGAGCCTGTGGCTCGGACCCGCGACGGTCATGCATCATCACAACGGAGACGAGGAGCGGTGGTCAACTCACGCGTGCTGAAAACCAGGGATCGTCGCGACAATGTCCGCGGCCGGACGCCGATGCGGTGCCCGATCTGCGGCGGCGACCTGAGGAACGTCTACATTCGCGATCTCGGCGGCCTGACGGCGGGTATCAACTGGCAGGTCCATGCCGGCGAGTGCCCCGAGCACGGCTGGTTCCAGGCCGAGTTCAGCGCAGATCCGCCCCGAGAGATCTTCCCGGTGAAGCGGCCATTCGGTACCGCACGCCGCGTCGTTGTCGACGGCAAGGAGTACTTCGAGTTCCTCACGGCCTGGGGCAGGATGAACATCGATGAGCGCCACTTCCAGGACGTCGACCCCCTCGATCCGGAGATGTGGCAGACGCAGCCACTCCGGACCTCGGGCGACCACAGCTAGCCATCCCGCCCTCTCGGCAAAGCGAGCGATCGATCCATGGCAACCCGACCTACCCAGGAGACGTCAGACGGGGGCAGGCCAGGCCTGACTCCTGTTTCACTCTTCCTGATCCTGCTGCTCTTCTGGATCGTCACCCAGGTGCAGCTGGTGCTGGTCCTGGGGCTGCTCGCGCTGCTCTTCGGGACCATCCTCGAGGGGCCGGTCCGCTTCTTCCAGGACCGCAAGTTCCCGAGACCCGCAGCGATCCTCGCCGTCTACATCATCATTATCGGCGCGCTGGTGCTGCTCGTCGTCGCCATCATGCCCAGCATCGCGGACCAGGTCGCCGAGTTCAGCGACGACGTTCCCGGTCAGCTGCGTGGCCTCCAGGACGACTGGCGCACCAGCGACAACGGGCTGCTGAGCGGCTTCGGTGTCGACATGCTCGAGCGGGTGATCGAGACGGTGGAAGGCGATCAGGAGGTCGCCGTCTCGCAGGACACCTTCAACCGTGCCATTCCGCTGCTCACCAGCATCACCGGTGGGCTGGTCTCCACCGTGACTCTGCTCGTGATGACCTTCTACTACCTCCTCGAGAAGCGCCTCCTGCGGGGGCTCATCCTCGACACGATGACCCCCCGGTTCCGCTCACGCGTGGACAGTCTCTGGACCGAGGTGGAGAACAAGGTCGGCAGCTGGATGCGTGGCCAGCTGCTCCTCTGCCTGATCATCGGCGTGATCGCCACCGTGGCCTACGGGATCATCGGGCTCGACTTCTGGCCGCTCCTCGGGCTCTGGGCCGGAATCACCGAGATCGTTCCCATCATCGGCCCGTGGATCGGTGGCATCCCGGCCGTTCTGATCGCCCTCACGATGAGCTGGGAGCTGGCGATCATCACGACCCTCATCATCGTCGGCATGCAGAGCCTCGAGAACTGGATCCTCGTGCCCCGCGTGATGCGTGGAGCGGTCGGGTTGACGCCGCTGACCGTCTTCGTCGCGATCCTCGCCGGTACCCAGCTGATGGGGTTCGTCGGAGCCGTGCTGGCGATTCCGATCGCCGCCACGATCCAGGTCATCCTCACCGACTTCCTCGAGCGCCGGGCGAGCCGCGACGAGCGCCTCACCGCCCGCTCGGGCTGGCGCTGGATGCTGTCCCGAAGCGGACTCCGCGAGGGAGACACCGACGAGACGACCGTCCCGGCCGGCTGGCAGACCACCGCGGAGGAGGAGGACGACGACTCGTTCGTCCCGCAGCAGGAATCCGAATCCTTCCTGGCAACCTACGGTCCCGACGCCCCGACGTCCGAACCGCATGACGCCACCCCGGTCGAGGGCCAGCCCGCAGGCCAGACGCCGGAAATGCAGCCCGCCCCCGCTCGCGACGATACCGAGCCGCTCACCGACGCATCCGAGCCATCCCGGCAGGGCGTCGACGAGCCAACCGAAACTCCTGCCGATTCCGAAGACTCCCCGGCCTATGCCGCCTGGCCCCGCCCGGCCGGCAAGGATCGGAAGCGTCCGCCCTCGGCGACCTGGCCCCCGCTCGAGCAGGGTCGGCCCGATCGAGGTCGTCGCCCTCGCGGCAACAGGGACTCATGACCGATCCCAGACCGTTCACCGGGCGGCAACGGGCCGGTCTCATCCTGCCTCAGCTTCCCGCCGATCACCCGGACCATCATGACCTCATCGCCTTCCGAGAGCTGATCCTGCACGAGCTGCCGGAGCTCGAGGCGGAGGTCGGCTGCCCGGTCGTGCCAGCGGACATCGCGTCGCTGACGCCGGACGAACCGGCAATCCTCGTTGGCCCCGCCAGCTGGAATATGGCGCTGATCCGGTGGCGATCGACCCGTTCCAGGCCGGTTCCCGAGGGCCCGTACGTGGCCATCGATCGGCAGCACGAGCGGGTCGTCATCGACGGGCCGCACCTTGCCGAGATCGGGAACGCATTTCAGATCCTCCGGACTGCCATCGCCGAGGGCGCGGACGTGGCCACGCCCTCAACCTGCGTGACGGCCGCCGAGGTCATCGACCGGCTCGATGCCGAGGTCAGGCGGACCTTCCCGCTTCTGACCGAGCGAGCGCCCACCTGGGCCGCCGCGGTCGAGCGTGCCAGGGCAAACATGGATTCGCCCGACGACCTGGCCACCCTGCAGCGGTTGATGGCAGCCCTCGACGACGCGCACAGCTCGGCGAAGGACCCACGCATCAACGGTCGCCTGCCATACCACCTGCATGACGACGGCCAGACGGTCCGGTTCTGGTCGGTGCCGGAGGTCTCGGCCGCCTGGGATCATGGCGTCAGACCCGGCGATGTCTGCCTCGCACCGGATACCACCCCCTGGCGGGAGCGCACCGGCTCCGTGGCACGCACGAAGCCATGGAACATCGGCTATCGCGCCCTGCAGGGCCGGGTAGGGGAAGTTGTCGAGCTCGCCGCCCGGCGCGGCGATGGCTCGGAGGTGCGCTGGCAGGAAGCCGTCCCGCCGCTGCCCTGGGAGCGCCCGATCTCGACCGGCCGCCTCGACGCACACACCGGATACATCCGCATCCTGGGCTGGCTCAACTCCCGCAAGTGGCACGACCAGCTCACCAGCGCCTTCGACGAGATGACCCCCTTCGCGCGCCTGGTGGTCGATCTCCGCGGCAACGTCGGCGGCGCGCTCGTGGCGGCACAGGAGGCGCGCACCCGATTTCTTGCCGACCGAACGCTGCTCGGGTCGATCCGCTATTCGACCGCGACCGGCGAGCTGGACCGACCGCACGACATCGTCGCCGAGCCGGCACCCAGCGGCCCCACGTGGACGAAGCCGGTCCGCTTCCTGACCGATCCACTGTGCTACTCCGCCACTGAGGACTTCCTGCATGGTCTCCAGGGACTCCCGCATGTCCAGGTCGTCGGCCAGACGACGGGCGGGGGCAGCGGGCGGCCTCGGACGATCCTGCTTCGCGAGCACATCATCGCGACGATCAGCACCGCGCTAACCTACGATCGCACCGGCCGGTGCATCGAGGGCAACGGCATCCCCGCCGACATTCCGATCGAGCCCGACGTCACCGACCCGGACCTGACGCTCGAGCTGGCGCTGCGGGACTGGTGAGCGCCATGACGGTATCGGTCATGCGTAGGGGCTGGGGGCGTGTACGGGCTCCCTCCGGGTCCATCACCTGAGCGTCAGATCGATCGGGCGTGGGCGAGCCCATGCTCACCATATCGGACATCCGTCGCCGCGACGGGAAGGAACACGCATGACGGGATCATTCCCGGGAGGAACCATGACGACGACACATCCGGTTCGCGTGAGTGCGCAGATCAAGCCACAGCACGCGTCCTACCAGCAATTCCGTGACGCCGCCCTGCGGGTAGAGGAGCTCGGCGTGGACGTCATCTTCACGTGGGACCACTTCTTCCCACTCAGTGGTGACCCGAACGGCAAGCACTTCGAGTGCTACACGCTGCTGGCGGCGCTGGCCGAGGCCACCGAGCGACCGATGCTCGGCGCCCTCGTGACCTGCAACTCCTACCGGAATCCGCACCTGCTCGCCGATATGTCCCGCACGATCGACCACATCTCCAACGGCAGGTTCATCCTGGGAATCGGCTCCGGCTGGGCCGAGCGCGACTACTTCAACTACGAGTACGACTTCGGCACCGCCGCCAGTCGCCTCAAGGACCTCGATCGCGACCTGCCGAAGATCAGGGAGCGACTCGGCAAGCTCAATCCGGGCCCCGTCAACGGCACCTTGCCGATCCTGGTCGGTGGGGGAGGAGAGAAGGTCACGCTGCGGATTGTCGCCCAGCACGCGAACATGTGGAACGGGTTCGGTGATCCGGACGCGGCCGCGCACAAGTGCGCCGTGCTGGACCAGTGGTGCGAGCGTATCGGGCGCGATCCCGGCGAGATCGAGCGATCGATCATGGTCAACCCGCAGACGGCCGGCCGTGCCGAGGAGTACGTGCAGAAGGGCGTCACCCACCTGATCATCGGCATCGACGGCCCGGACTACGACACCTCGATCCTCGAGCAGCTCATCGCCTGGCGCGACAACCGCTGACACCGTCCCCGGTCGAGAGGGCGGTTCGACACTCCCGTCCGTCCGACCGCAAGGGCCGCAGCGCGTGGCGTGGTGCGGTTGCGCCGTCCACGGCAGGCGGCTCACGACCAGGTCCGAACGGCGGGGAGGATTCTACCCCGCCGTTCGGGCCGGGATCCCGGCTGCGTCCGGCCACCGCGATCGAGCTCGCCCAGTCGGCTCCAGGTCACACCCGAAAAGGTGCGCACCGTTCTCATACCGCTGATCGGAAAAGGGTAGGGGACGCTCACCCTTCCGAGAGCATCCAGCTCCACGCCTCGTCGACGCGCCATTACGTGAGCGAACACGCTCCCACACCTGCCGAACAGGCCGGAGCGAGACCGACCATCCCCGGGATCGCGCACCCCCGGTCATTCCGACCACAGCCCGCCGTCGCTCGATCCTGTCGAGGCAACGGCACCATGTCCCCATTCAGCCGACCTCGTGGCCGCTCGCCGAAGCGACGACGTACGCAGCGAGTCAGCACCGCGAACCGCGCTACCCCATGAAGAAGGTGTACATGCGCTTCGGGACGATCCTCGCGAACTGCGCCGACTCGCCGATCTCGCGCCACCATTCCTCGCCATAGTTGCCGATCAGGATGTCACGGTAGCCCGCCGTGCTCGGGTCGCGCATGTCGACGAGCTCTGCCGTGCCGTGCACCGTCACCGCGAACCGCTCGCCGTCGAGATGCGTCGCGCTGACCGCCGGACGCCTGCGAATGTGCTGGAACCGCACCGCGTTCGGCGACGATCCGAACCAGAACGTCCCCCGGTAGAAGAACGCATCGACCGCACCGACGCGCGGCTCGCCCTTCGAGGTCACTGTCGCCAGCACGAGAAGCTTCATGCCCTGCAGCTCTTCCACGAGCTGTTCCGCAGTCAGCCGTCGTTCGGGACTCAGAATGCTGGCCATGTGCTGGGTCATCGCTGCGTGGCTTTCGTCCAGCAGCGCCTGGAGGCGTCGCAGGTCTTCGGGTGTCTCCTTCATTCGTGCCGTCCTTTCGATTCGCATCCACCACGCTGGGCCCGGCTCCAAAGACGCACCCATCAGGCAGTTTGTGAGACGGCACGGCGTTTTTTCGTCCGGCGTCGGGAGTTCGCCGACGGGTCAGGAAGCTGCGGGAGCAGCCTTAGCCGAGGCTTTTCACGAACCGACATGGGCGAGGGATCCCCACCGTGGCGTGACCTCCCTCGCCTGCTGCTCACTGGTCTGCGGGGGCTATCGCGTGCCACCGCTGGTCAGGAGCCGCCCGGCGTCGTGGTCCGCCGCGTCGCGATCACCGCCCCAGCCAGGCAGGCCGAACAGAACGCCGCCGAGCAGGAAATACGCCGTGACAACAATTCCGGGCAACCCGTCGTCACCGAGCGAGCCGTTGGCGATCCATCGACCGACACCCACGACGACTCCCAGCACCAGAGCGACAGAGCCGAGTCGGGAGAGTGCCAGCAGAGCGCGCCGCCCGACCGGGACACCCCACTGGTGGACGAGACCATGCGCGACGCCGGCGCTCGCCAGCCCCAACGCGGCGATGAACGCGATATAGATGGACTCCCCGAGCGAGGGCGCCTGCTTGTCGGCGAAGCCGGCGCGTCCACCAGTGGGGCTGCGGATGTTCGAGCGGCAGGGCTTCGAAGCGACGACCGTCGACGAGATCGCCGCCGCGGCTGACGTCTCGCCTCGCACCTTCTTCCGCTACTTCCCGACCAAGGTCGACCTGCTCTTCGCGGACCATGAGGATCTGGTCACGCAGCGCCGGGATGCCCTCGCCCGGCGCTCGCCGGACGAATCCGTGGTGGGTGCCGTGCGCCGCGTCTCGCTCTCGCACCTGGACCGTATCCTGGCCGAGCCCTCGCTCTACCTCACCCGATCACGGCTCGAGTACGCATCTCCCGTGGCGCACGCACGCAGCCGGCTGCTCGACGCGGAATTCGAGGACGTTATCGCCGCGGCGGTAGCCATCTCTCGCGAAGCCAACCCTGCATCGGACGTCCACGCCCGCCTCGTGGCACGGGCGACCTGGGGAGCGGTGCGGGCCGCACGCGATGTCTGGGTGGCCAGCGACGGCAGACACGACCCGAGACCGATGCTGGAGGAGGCGTTCGACCTGCTCGGGCGCGGCGTCTCGTAACGCCAGTCGCATCCGGCTGTCTTTCGCGCTGCGGCGGCACGTCGCCCACACGAGCAACAGGCCCGGACACGTGTCCGGGCCTGTTCACTCAGGTATGGATTCGAGGGTGACCGCGCGACCTGCGCGTCGCCAGCCGAATGGAAGGGAATCGACCACCGGTCGGAACCGCGCGTCTACTCCGCGAAACCGGCTGCCTTCCAGAGCGCGTCCATCGACTCCTTGGTCCTGGCGCCCGCTGCATCCGGATCCTGCTCGGCCAGCTCGTTCAGACTGGCGCTGAACGGCTCCGGCATCACGGGACCATCGAAGCCGATGGTCTTCAGCCGCTTCAGCATGTCCGGCGCGGGGATCACCCCGGTCTCCATCGGCAGGGTCCGCTGCGTGTCGATCTGTTCCTCGATCGAGAGCCCCGCCGGCGCGTCGTTGACATGCACCAGCACGACGTCCTGCGCCCGCAGCCCGTCGATCTGCTCCGGCGTGCCACCGGAGACCCAGTGGTGCCAGACGTCGAAGAGCGTGCCGAGCGCCGGGCTGCCAACCGCGTTGATCAGCTTCATGGCACCATCGAGGTCATAGATGAACGCGTGCTGCCAGCGCGCCCGGTATGACGGCGTGCCGATGAACTCGAGCCCGAGCCGGACGCCACCTTGCTCGAGCATCTTCGCGACCTCGCCGAGCTGGCGCACCGCCCGGTCGAAGCGCTCGTCGAAGCTGCCATCGTCGAATCCCGGGCTGATCCCCGATGTCGCCGAGGTGCAGCCAATGGCGTTGGCCGTCTCCATCAATGCCGGCAGCTCGGCCAGCCCTTCGGCCCGCTTCTCGTCATCGGACCAGCTCACAGGGAGGTTCCAGCCACCCGGCTTCACGCCGTACTCACCGAAGAGGTCGACGACGTAGTCGGTGCCGTGCTCGGCGGCGATCTCGTGCACCTCCCGGATGTTGACCATCACCGTCTCGAAGCCATGCCGTCCGGCGAAGGAGACGCTCTCCTGGAGGTTGAGGCCTCCAACGCCGATCGCACCCGGTATCACGCCCTGATTCATAAGTCGGTGCCCTTCATCTGTTGTTTGATCGGTATCGTGTCGGTGTCATCCCGAGCCCCGCGAGACCAACCCGCGCCCGGCGAGCCTGCACGGGCTGCGGGGTGTGGCCGGATTGTGTGGGCCCGGCCGCTGCTCGAGCCTCCCGGAGGGGCAGGGGTCTCGGGATGACGGATGGCACTCGGCGGACGGTCTACGCCTTCGCGTCATCGACGACGGAGACACTCGCCGGCGTCTGCACCGCCGCGTCGCCCACCGTCGCCGGCTGCGTCGGATCTTCCGGCAGCTGTACCGTGCGACCGAGGTCCGCCGCGAGGTACGCCGCCTTGATCACCTGTAGCGTGCGGGCGGTTTCGTCGATGTCAGCCGGGTTCGGTGCACCACTGCGTACGACGTCGATGAAGTGACCGATCTCCAGCGTGAAGCTGTGGACCGGGTCGAACTTCCTCGTTGCCGAGTCCGGCCACCCGTAGAGCTGGTGCTCGAGGCTGGTGGGACCGCCACTGAGTGCGCCGAGCTCACCCTCCACCTCGAAGTGCTTCGACCCGACCACATCGAGCGCCCAGCTGGTCAGAATCTCACCGACGGCGCCCGACTCGAACCGGACGATCACCATGGCGGTGTCCTCGGTCTTCAGCCCCTTCTGGAAGAACCGGCTCAACACCGCGGTGACCTCGACCGGTCGCGACTCGGCCAGCGACAGGAGGCGATAGGTGCCGTGGTAGCCGGTGTCGATCAGCTCGCCGCCGCCGGTCTGCTTGATGTCGCTGCGCCAGCCCCAGTCGCGCTGGTCACTCTGAGCCCGCCCGAACTTCTGCCACGTGCGGCTCTGGAATGTCTCGATGGAGCGAAGCAGGTACGGGGTGCCCAGTGCGCCACCCGCCATCAGACGGCGGGCCTCCAGCAGTGACGGCTGGAAGAGCTGATTGTGCGCACCCATAAAGGTGACACCGGTGCGGTTGACGACGTCGCGGATACGGGCGGCATCCGAGAGGGTGGTGCACAGCGGCTTCTCACAGAGCACCGCCTTGCCCGCCTCGGCGGCCTTGATGATCGCATCGGTGTGCAGGTGGTGCGGCAGGCAGATGTCGACGACGTCGATCTCGACCTCCGAGAGCATTTCCTCACCGGATCCGAAGGCGAGAGCCGAGCCGCCCGTGTACTGGTCGCTCATCTGCTGGGCGCGCGCCGTGTCGATGTCGGCGAACGCCACGATCTCGGCACTTTCGGGATACGCGGCCCAGCCACGCGCGTGCTGGGTGGCAATCCCTCCTGCGCCCAGGATTCCAACCCGGAGTTTCTTCTTCGCTGGGGTGACCAAGGTACGTTGCTCCTGTCATGGTGCCACGGAGAAGCTACCGATCCGAACGGACCCTCGTCCATTCGGCCTCCCCGGTGTTCACACCGCTTCCGCGGCATTGTAGCGAGCCAGTGAAATGGCACAAGGGGCATCACTGCGGTCAGCAGCATCACCCCGGTGAGCAGGAGGCCGTTGGTCAGGGCCACCCCGGCACAGCCCGACACGGGCGCGTATCGGCCGATGGTATCGGGATCCATGAACCGATCGGGATACCAGCCCGTGGTCTCGCCGCGCCCGAGAGAGTAGAGGAGGTACCCGAGCGGATACAACGCGAACAGGACGAACGCCTCCCGGCCCACACGTCGGTCCAGCGGCACGATGACGAGATCCGCCACCATCACCTGCGGCAGCACCTGGTGAAAAACGGTGTCCTGCCAGTGCAGGAATGGGTCGGTGATCGGGTTGTGGATGCCGTCAAGCAGGAGGGCGAACACGAGGCCGGTGAGCACCGCGATCACCACGGCGGCCCCGCGCAGATAACTCCCACCAGGGAGGTGGCTCGCGCAGGGCGAGGAGCGTGCCACCGAGCACGAGGACGACGCCCACGATGATGCCCGCCCGGTTGGTGAAGAACTCGTAGAAGTGGCTGGAAAACGGAGAATTCTGCCGCTTGTCGACGACGGCGTGGAGCGCGAGCGCCCCGACCAGCGTGCGGTACACGCGAATCCATATCGGCAGGTACAAGAAACACTCCCTCGACCGGTGTCGCTTTATGGGACCCGCCGAAGAATACCAGACACATTCAATTGGCGCCATGGGCTGCGGGCGATGTCAGGGAACGACCATCTCCGTCGTTGGCTGCTCACTCGGCCGCGGCACCGACCGATGGTGCCGCTGGCTCACCCAGATCAGCAGGCTGCCGACGGCAACGAAGCCGATGGTGATCGCGACGGAGTAGAGTGCCACGGCCCCATACCCGCCGGCCTCGTTCGGATCGAGGAAGTCGTACGGGTACCAGTCGACGATGGCCCCGCGAATGAGGCTGTAGGCGAGGAAGGCGATCGGGTAGACCATCCAGAAGAAGATCGTGCGCCAGTCGAGCCGGTTGGCCAGTGGTCGCAACAGCAGCTCCACCACCAGTGCCACCGGCATGACCTGGTGGAGCACGGTGGTGGTCCAGTAGTGATCCGAGTCGAACGGGTTGTAGAACCCCTCGAGCAGCGCTCCGTACACGACAAAGGTCGTGACACCGTACATCACGGCCGCGCCTCGCACGCGATCCCACCCGATCGACGCGAGCATGGCTGGTGGGAGGACCACCCCACCCAGCAGGACCAGCCCCTCGAAGGTGTTCGACTGGTAGGTGAACATGCTGAGGAAATCGACGGTGCCCCCTTCATCCCACCGGGGGAAGCTCCGCACCACGGCGACCAGCGCAAGCAGGCCGAACACCGATCGATAGACACGGACCCAGGTCGGCTCGCTCACCGCACACCTCCTCGCCGGATTCGGGTCGTCAGACCTCCATTGTAGGCTCGTCCCACAGATCGCGACAGGGCATCTGCCGCGACTGCGGGTCAGGCCGCCGGCACCGAGCCGTCTCAGAGCGTCCCGAGCGCCCGTAGCGAAACCGAGGCGCTCTCGTCGACAGGGTGGGCCTCTATCCATGCGATCTGGCCCCACGGACGGGCCGACACGAGGTTGGCCGCTACGCCTCTGGCTCGGACTCCCTGGAAAGCCATGAGACGACCGGCATGGAATACCGTGTGAGGGATCGGGGGATTTGCCCGGAGCATGCGGTCCGTCCCGAGCGGCCCCAGGATCCCTTGCTGGCTCACGTCGCCAGCTCGGCCAGCCGCGTCACGGTGCGCCAGTTCCGGCTGGTCGCCGTCACGCCGAACCCCTTGTCCAGTCCGGACGGCTTGAATGTCGCCCCGGTGAGGTAGTTGGGGAAGTACAGGTAGACGTTGGGGCCGACCACGCGGTAGTCATCCTCGCCACGCTCGACCTCGGCCATCGCCGCCACGAGCTCCGGATCCGGCTCGGCACTCATGAAGGCGACGTGAAGCGTCTTGTGGTCCGCGGCCGCCTCGGGGAAGGGGTTGCCATCGACGATCGCCCGCATCTCCTCGCCGGCGCGAACCACCACCGGCACGTCCAGTCCAAGGGTCGACCTGATCGCCGCCTCGATCGCGTCGGCAATCTCGTCGTTCGCTCGCTTCTCGGGCGATGTGAAGACGACGTTGCCGCTGTTGAGATGGGTCCTGACGTCCGTGTAGCCGAGCTTCTCGACGAGCGCCTTGAGATCGCTCATGGCGACGCGCTTGGTCTTGCCGACATTGATGCCCTGCAGGAGGGCGACGTATCGCACCATGGGTCTGGCTCCGATGGGTTCGATGCGGATCGCGCCTGACACGCCGCAATCGTACCGGATCGAGCGCCCCGGACAGGTCCGGGGGTGCGGGTGGCTCGAGGTGGAGGACACGAGCCCGCCCTGCATGCCATCGCCCCATCGGTTATCGGCACCAGCGACGTGAAGGGCGGTCACATGATTCCGGAAAAGATCATCGCGTTCGTCAGCCACCTCCCTGGCGTGGACGTGCACACCGCCAGCGAGGAGCGTGGGACTCCGCGGGCCGCCTGGGGCGACACCTTCATCTTCTACGACCCGGACGACTCGCCGCAGAATCGGCAGCCTGGCTTCGCGACGATCGTCGTCAGCGACTACCCTGGGTTCGACACCTTCTCGATGCTCGACCGACCCGGTGTCTTCCGGCTGAACCTGATCGCTTTCGCACCGCCTTCGAGGAGCTTCTCGGATATCCGCCCGCCGCGCACGCCGATCATCACGCGACGTGGGACGACACCGAAGTCGACCGCGTCATCCCGCATCCCGTCTGTGCCGAACGGGGTTGGGTCTCGATCGTCGAACCAGGGCATGCCACCGCCGACCGGGCCCGTTCGCTGCTCGTCCAGGCACATGCACGGGAGGTCCAACGCCACCGCGCCCGCATTACGTAGCACCATGCACCGGGTGGAGGGCTTGCTGCACGGCCCGAAAGGCGGATCGACCAGGAACACCTCGAGTGCCTGGCTCGTTCACCGCTGGAACCGGATCTCGGACCAATGGCGCCCCGCCCCTGTCGCACCCGGGAAAGCAGGGAGCCCGTCGGTGAAATCCCACTCGAACGGGCCCGCTGACCCGGAGACCGCCACGCCACGTCATGCGAGCCTGGTGACGGCCCGGTCGGAATGGACCTCGATGCGACCTGCGCTGGCATCGATTCGCAGGGGACGACACGGGCTCGGTCTGTTCGCACCGGGGTGGCTCCTGCGTCCACGTCGGAGCGGCCTCGACGCGTGACCACCGATATGACCGGGCTTCCGACGTGACCGCACGCCGGTGTCGTGTGGGTTGGGAGAGGATGGGGGTGCTGGGGACAAGAAGATGCATCGGGTCGTTCTTCACCGGTGCCTTGGGTTTCCCCGCCGCCCCGGGACCACGTTCCCGATGCACCTGCATCATACGGCTGTCTGTGCCAGGATGTCAATACCCTCGTTTGGGCTAGTTCCCTGCGAACGTATGCGGGCTGCCGACCTGTCCTGGTGAGGCGGACGGCGTACCGGCGCATATGTCCCTCCCGGCTTCCCATCGAACCGCGATCAACCTCGCCCGCCATCCCGGTGTGCTGCGCTTGTGTTCACCACCGCGTACGATCGAGAGCATGCATCGGTCGGACACAGTCGTCCGGCGCCCGGACGACCTGGCCACCACCAAGCGAGGGATGCCCATGTTCGAGGCGAACAAGGCGATCGTTCGACACCCGGTAGGGGAGACCATGAACGGCGGTGACCTCGACGTCATCGACGAGCTGTATGCCTCGCGGATCGCCCCCACGGCCCGGCGCTGGATCGTCCCGTTCCGCGAGGCCCTTCCCGACGTCCGCATGGACGTCATCGAGCGCATTGCCAAGGGCGACACGGCGCTGGGCACGACCACTGCTCCGCGACCCACCTCGGCCCGTGGCTCGGCCACCCGCCCACGAAGCGATGCTTTGAGCGGATCGACGAGGTCGGCATCTTCCGCTTCCGCGGCGGACGGATCGTCAGCGCCTGGAGTCTCGAGGACACCCTCGAGCGCATGCGGCAACTCGGACTCGCTCCGGACGTCGAAGCGAGCTCATGACCTGGACGCGTACATGATCACCGCCACCCCTGCAAGCGCGATCACACCACCAATCAGGTCGTAGCGATCGGGACGGATGCCGTCGACCGCCCACCGCCATGCCAGCGACATCGCCACGAACATCCCAGCGTGGGCGGCACACCGGCGGCCGTAGCGCGCTGACTCCGGCAGCAGGGCTGGCAATATCCCGAAGAGGAACAGCACCAGTCCGCCGGGTGCTTCCAGCCGGGCTGCGCGATGGTCCGGCGGCCAGAGCCAGACCGGATAGCCACCGGCGATCTCGCGGAGCCCGGAGGCCCCGACCAACAGCACCGCCCGATGGCTGCGATGACCATCGTCCCACCGCATTCCTCATACCCGCCAGACCACGATCGGCATCGCCCCGTCGCATGAACTCGACTCGCGACGCCGTTCTGGCTTCCAGCGGCATCGATCGTGCAGACGCAGCACCGACATCGCGTTCATGCCTACGCTGGAGAAACACCATTGGGGTCGCCACCGGATCACTCGAGCCACCACGACGATCGGCTCTCCTCCGAAACCATACACAACCTGCGGCTGCCGCTCACCGTCATCAAGGCACAGGCCCAGATGCTCGAGCGCTGGGTGAGCCGCAACGACGTTGCCGGCGCCGATGGCGCGCTGCGTCGCCTCGAGGTCATCACGTCCATGGTGACTCGCCTCGTCGATGAGCTCGACGAGCTGCGCGACCCGCCACGGGACCGCCCGGGACCGGAAACATCGCTCAATGGGGACAACAGGATCCCTGACTGATCCTCGATTCCCGATCGCAACGCGTCGTGCGCGAACGAGTCTCCTTCCGAGGCTACCGTCCACCTCTGGTATCGTGAGCGAAGCGTATTGGACACATCATCGGGGCAGGGACGTGCAGCGCTGGTACATCACCTTTCACGGCGGCGACGCATCTCACGCATGGAACTCCATCCACGCCTTCGATCTCGAAGGCAGATCGCTGGGCAACGCGCTGGCCACCCATACCCTGCCGCACCACGTCCATCTCCGCGAGCCCCGCGGGTTCGCCATCGGGCCCGACGGTGACCTCTACCTCGCCAATGCATGGAAGGGGGCGTCGCAGGTGATCCGATTCGCCGGGACACCGGATGCCAACGGTCAGCACGCGTTCCGCGAGGTCTACGTCGAGCGGCACCACGCCAACCCGGGTCTCGCCCACCCGTTCGACGTCACCTTCGGCCCCGAGGGAAACCTTTACGTTCCCAGCCAGGACACCAATATCGTCGGACGCTACTTCGGGCCCAACGCGCCCGACGGCACCCGAGGTCAGCCGATGCCGCACCCACCGGCTCTGCGCGATGCGGCATCCGGGCACCTGCTGCCCGGAACCTTCGTGCCATCGCACCGTCACGCACCGCATGGCATACACACTGTCCGCCGCGCCATCTTCGGTCCGGACGACGACCTCTACGTGGCGGACCGCGACGGAGCATGCGTCCGACGCTACGACGGCACGACCGGCGCCCACCGGCGAGACTACCGCCACGAACACCTCACCACCCCGGTGCACCTCGCGTTCCGGCCAGGCGACGGCGCGCTGCTGGCCGGCAGCCGCGACGGGCACGCCGTGTTCGCGATCGACACCGCGACCGGCGCGGTTCGTCCGCTCGTCGAGCGCGGCGCGGGTGGCCTGCGTGCCCCGGGCGGGATGGCGTTCGGGCCGGACGGCAAGCTCTACCTCTGCAGCCGGGAGACCCGCCAGATCCTCCGCTACGACGCGATGACTGGCGAACCGCTCCCGGCCCCCTTCATCGACGGCCTGCCCGACTACCCCGAGTTCATCGCCCTCGTCGACCTCTGAGGCGACATCCACCAGTGCCTGATCGACCTCGCACGTCGCTGGGAGCCGACCTTGCTGCGCCCGGGATCGTGGCGGCGGAAGAGGCTCGCGCCGCCGGGGTCGAGGAGTTCCGCACCGTCACGGCCGACGAGGCGGATCTCGCCTCGATCTACATCACCTTCGACCCCGACTACATCTCCGGCGGCGAGCCGGGCGGCGTCGCCGAGCTGCAGTTCCTCGGGTCCCTCGGGCTGAGCTTCACGAATGCCGACACCCCGCCGTCAGGCGAGTTCCGGGAGACCCTGCGTGTCGAGCGGGCACTCATGTACCCGGCTGACGTCGTCTTCAGCACCTGCCGCACCGTCGAGGAGCTGCAGGACCACAGTGTTCAGCGCCATGCCCACCGGCACCGCAGGTCAGGTGGCTCTCTGGTAGAGAGATTTCCCGGCGAGCGACGCGGGGATCACCGACTTCCCCGACACCATCGTGTTCACGCTCAGGGAGGCTGAGCCCGCCAGGCAGGGCCGCCTCGTCGGCAGCACCCGCACATGTCGGGAGCTGCTGGCGATCCGGATATCACTCGAGTCAGGGGAAGCTGATGCCGAGCTTGATCGACCGCTCCGGATGCTCGTCGATCTCCCGGTAGGCCTCGACGCTGTCGGCGAACGCCACCACCGGCGTGATGATCCCGTCCGTGCGCAGCCGACCGGACGCCAGCCACCCCAGGGCAGTCTCCACCATGCGGCCCAGCGTCCACCCTGGCGCGTCGCGCATCGGCTGACTCTCGGCCCGGGCGGAGACGAGCTGCAGCCGGTTGATGTGAAACTCTTCCCCGAGGTGCAGGCCCACCGCCTCGCTTCCGTAGAAGGAAATCAGGCAGACAGTGCCTCCGAACCGCGTGGCGCGGATCGCCTGGTGCAGGGCCCGGGTCGACCCGGAGGCCTCCACGGCGACGTCCACGCCGAGCTGGTTCACCTGGCTCGGCTGCTCCCAATAGCCACCGATGATTCGGTGGCGAACGCGGGGCACCTCCGCACGGTGCATGCCCGTTTCGGTGAGCTTCCGTATGGCGAGCCCGGTGTCGCCATCTTCTTCGGTCGTATCGAGCACGACATCGGCCCCGAGCGTCCGGGCGAGCTCTCGCCGGGCCGGGATGGGGTCGACCGCGACGATCCAGTCCGCTCCCGCGAGACGAGCCAGCTGGACCGCCATGAGCCCGATCGCCCCGAGCCCGAAGATGGCCACCCGGTCTCCCAGTCCGATCCGGGCATCGCGCATGGCGAACGCCATCACGGCCGGGTCGAGACACACCACCGCCTCCGGGGAAAGCCCCTCCGGAACGGGATCGGCGTGGTCCTGGTCGACGGTGTGGGTCTCCCGGATCGGAAAATGGCCGAACACCCGGTCGCCGACCTTGTGACGTTGCACCTCGGGCCCGCATTCCGTCACGATCCCGACCGCCATGTTGCCGAGTGGCCGCGGAAACCCCTGCCGGTCGGGCATGGGCAGCACAACACCCCAGCGGGGATCGTACGGCCGGTGAGCCGCCGGATCATCCCGATACCCCACCAGCTCCGTCCCGTGCTTGGGAGAGGCGAGCTCCGTCCGGATCCGGATCTGACGTGGTCCCAGCTCGGGCTCCTCATACTCGCGCAGCATCGGTGTGCGCGGCGCGATGGCGATCAGCTCCCTCGGCATATGCTTCCCGCTCCCGCGTGATCGACGGATATGGCGGCGCGACATCCTGACTCCACGCTGACCCCCTGGGTCGGCCAGCCACCGCCCTGACGATGGCGCCCATCGCGGATCGGTCGGCTTTCGGTCGCACCGGGGCACCATTGTCCTCCCGGATCACGAAGCGCGCCACCGCCCCGATCACGAGGCCACCGGTGGTAACCGGCGGGCCGGTCTCAGGAAGCGACGTGTTCCTGCCAGTAGTGGGTTGTCTTGGCCACCACGGTCACCACGTTCCTGATCTCGCGCTCCAGCCGGAAGTGGGGACCCGCCGGGAACCAGAGCACCGTCCCCTCACGGCGCACCGTCACGTTCTCGACCACGATCGCCCGCAGCAACCAGAGGGCCATGTCCTCGCTCGTGCACTCCATGCCGATCCACCCCGGTACGGTGCTGCGCACCACCGGCAACCTGGTCACCTTGCCGATGCCGCGCTCGATCTCGCCCAGCACCCACTCGTACCGCTCGGGATCGGCCTCGATGGCATCCGCGTGGACCGGCTCCAGCAACGTCCCACGGTGCGGCGCACCGCCGGCCAGCGCCAGCTCGCAGAACCCCGTCCACATCCGGTCCCAGGCAACCTCACCATCGTCGTCGAACTGCAGCGCGGCCGCAGCCATTGGGGCGGCGCTCACCGTCGTGTTTGGGTCCTGATACCGAGGTGGCAGGATGCTCGTGGCTCCCACCGAACGACGTTCGATCAGCAACGCGTCGACACTAGCCGGTATGACCTCGATGGTGACGTGCCTCAGGTGCCGAACATGGCTGTACAGCAGCCGTTTGACCTCACCGACGATCCGCTGGCTCTGGGCAGCACCGGGCTCGCCGGAGAGGCGCAGCTCGATCTCGCCGTGGAGCTCGTGCCCGACCCAGCGGACCCGGACGCTGACCACCTCGTCGACGCCGTGCACCTCTCCCGCGTACTGCTCGATCTGGTCCACCACCTGCGGGTCGACGGCATCCATGAGCCGGTGCCAGACGCGCATGGTGGCGTCGCGGGCGATGAACAGGATGGCGACCCCGATCAGGATGCCGACGATGGGGTCGACGATCGGGTAGCCGAACGCCGTGCCTGCCACCGCCACCAGCACCACCAGCGATGTCAGCCCGTCGATGCGGGCGTGCAGGCCATCGGCAACCAGCGAGGCCGAGCCGATCCTGTTGCCGGTGTGGATCTGGAGAAGTGCCACCGCCTCGTTGCCGACGAACCCGACCACCGCCGCCGCGGCCACCCACGGCAGCTGCTCGATCGGCTCGGGGTCGAGGAGCTTGCCGAACGATTCCCGGAAGATGTACCCGGCGCTGAACATGATCGACAGCACGATCACCACCCCGGCCACATCCTCGGCGCGCCCGAACCCGTAGGTGTACTGCCGCGTCGCCGCCTTCCGCGCGAGATGGAAGGCGATGAGCAGCGGCACCGAGTTCAGCATGTCGCCGAAGTTGTGCACGGTGTCGGCCAGCAGCGCGACGCTGCCGCTCAGTGCGAAGATCACGACCTGCAACAGGGTCGTCGCCGCCAGCGCACCGAGCGCGATCCAGACGGTGCGGATGCCCTCCCGCGTGGCGAAGGCGGGATCTCCACTCAGATCTGCCTCCTGATGCTCATGTCCATGCCAGTGAAAGAGGGTGGAGAGCCATCCCAAGGGTCCACCGCCGTGCGAGTGTCGGTGACCCCCGGACCGGAAGAGCTGCGATACCATCGGTGTGTCCCTGCCTTGTGACGTCAACGGCTTCTGGGTCGAGTCTAGGCAGCAGGCATGACGCTGACCGCTTGTTGCAACGATTGGCAGGAAGGGACGGGGATGACGCATCAACAGCTGTACTGGGAAGACGTCCTGCGACGTGCGGGGCACCGGGCCACGCGCCAGCGCGGCCTGATCCTCGACGCCGTCTGTGCCGGTGGGGGACACACCTCGCTCGGCGAGGTCTATGCGCGCGTGAAACGCCAGGATCCGACCCTCGATCGCTCCACGGTCTACCGTGCCCTCAAGGTCTTCATCGAAACCGGTCTCGTGGTCGCCGCCGATACCGGCAGCGGCGAGACCGGTTACGAGATCAAGCGACCGGAGCAGCATCATCACCTGGTCTGCCGCGCCTGCGGGTGGGAGCAGGAGATCGACGCCTCGGTGCTCGGGGCCATGGTCGAGCGTGTGCGGGAGCAGCACGGCTTCGAGGTGGTCACCGACCACCTGGTGCTGTTCGGGTATTGCGCGCGGTGTCGCCAGCCGCCGGCCTCCTGATCACCTCCGGCACTGATTTCCGCGAGATCGACGCGGGACTTGTGGCATCGTGCGGATCGGGGTGACACTGCCGCCAGACCGAACCGGGGCCTCCGGCCACGAACGCACATGGAGAGGACAATTCATGACGAACGCACCGAGCATCCTGATGCTGGCGACATTCGGGATGGAGATGGTCGAGTGCGGCGGAACGCTCGCCAGGCACGTCGAGGCCGGCGGGCGTGTCACCGTCGCGGTCGCGCTGCCACGTGAGGAGGCGAAGGAGCAGATCCGCGCGGCCGCTCGCCACCTCGGGATCGACGACGTGCGCTTTCTGGACTGGCAATACGGCGACCTCCATGTCGACCGTGAGTCGAAGCGCGTCATCATGTCGCTCGTGCGCGACACCCGTCCCGAGATCGTCATCTGCCAGGATCCGGAACACGCCGCGCACGACCTCGATCCGGATCGTCGCGAGTTCATGCTGCTCTACGTGGAGGCGCTCGCGCTCGCCGGTCGCGACGTCGACGTCGCCGCGTGTGGTGAGCCGCACAACGTGGGCGCCGTCTACTTCATGACGCCGGACCGGCCGAATTGTGTGGTGGAGATCGTCGACGTCTACCACCGCAAGGAGGCCGCCATGCGTGAGCTGGGCTTCCAGCTCCAGTTCTCGGGTCAGTCGTTTCGTCGCGAGCACTCCCCAGAGCGATTGCGTGCCGTACTGGATGAACCTTCGGCCGACACCATGAGCGATGCGGAGCTTGGCTGGGCGCTGCATCGACAGGTCGACCGTGCGGCGGCGCTCTACCACGGGCTCTACGGACACAGCGGGGTCGTCATGGGGGAGCCCTATCGCCGGATGACCCACTTCCCACTCGATCTGCTGCCCGGATGACCGGGGCGACCACCGCTCGGCAGTCGGCATCACATCGATGCAGCCCCGTACGAGGTGGACGCACCGGCAGGAAACGATGACCGAATCCGTCGCGGACGATCTCGATGGGTCGTCGACGATCGGACACTGCGGAGCGCCTGATCGTGTGTCGCGCCGGGTATCGGATGGCGGCTCGATACATGACAACGCCTTGCAACGGGCACCGCGAAAAGGCAGAGCCAGGATCTTCCCCTCCGCAGGTCACGGCGTGTGCCGGTGAACGCTACCTCCGAGACCCGGCGTTCGGCCATCCCCACCGACTGAACACGCGTCGGCGAAGCGCCGGGGCGCCCTTCGGCGCACGGTGGAGACATCGATCCCCGCGCATGCTACGATGGAGCGAGCGAAACCAGACGTCAACAATTGGATTTACCCGGATGTGGGAAGACGGAGCACGCCATGGACAGGAACGCGATCTCCAGATGCTTCGCGGAGCTTCGACTCTCGCGCAGGCGAGCCGTAACCCAGGGAGGCGCCGGAATTGCCGGGGCGCTGATCGCGACAGGACTCGGCCAGACCTCCAGTCTCGCGCAGGGTGCCACCCCGGTCGCCGGCGGGGATGTCGAGTTCCTCTACGTCCAGTCGTTCGGCAGCGGCTCGATCGCACCAGCAGGTGACGACGGCGCATACACGCTGACGCTCGGGCAGGGTCTGGGCGAGACGGTGTACTTCTCTGACCGCCCCGGCCGGATGGTTGGCACGGTGTCCAGCTCCGACTTCATCTCGGTGTTCGACACGACCTCGGACGACCCGCCGAACGCCGCGCTGGTCTCCGGGGACACGATCTTCGTCGTGGAGCTCACGACGGCGCGCTGGGACGAGGCGTCCGGCACGCTGACCTACGACGCGACGCCGATCGGCGAAGACGATGTCCAGCTGTCGTTCGAGCATGCGATCGGCGCGCTCCCGGACGGAGAGATGCCCCTGGACACCTGTCATCTCTTCATCGACAGCATCGACCAATGCTGTGACCCCATCCATCGTCCCTGGTGCTGTTGACACCGTCGCAGACCACGCTGAGCCAGGAGTCCATATCGATCAGCATCGAGCCGACGTCGTGCTCGATCCACGAGCCCTTGATCAGTCTCATGGTGGGCACGCCCTCGAGATCGGCGCAGTCCGCCTCGGGTTCCCAATCATGCGACGCACCGGCATGGTGAAGGCATCGCTGATGTCGTCCCTGTAGACGGACACAACGAAAAGGGGAGGAGTCTGGCTCCTCCCCGGTGAATCGTCACGTTGCGTTCGTCGCTGGGCGGCTACCCGTCCGCGACGATCGCGAGATCGACGCTCTCGCGCTCCTCCGCCGGCGTCAGGCGGAAGTGATCCATCGTCAGACACTCCGTCGGACACCAGTCCACACAGAGCCCGCAGCGGATGCAGCTCCGCTCGTCGATCACCATCGCCGCCGCGTACGGACCCAGCTCTGCCCGCGCCATCTCCGCCAGCTCCACGTCGTTGTCGATCGAGTAGATCCGCTCCGGCGAGATCATCTCGATGCACTCGTGCGGGCAGACGTCGGCGCAGCTGTTGCACAGGATGCAGCGGTTGCCGTCGATGAAGATGTTCAGCTGGCACTGGAGGCAGCGCTTCGCCTCCTCGAACCCGATCGTCTTCGTGTACCCTGTCTCGCTCTCGAGCGTGTTGTCCATCGTCCCGAGACCGCGCAGCGGCACCGGCAGCATCGGCATCCCCTGACGCCCGACGTTGATGTAGTCGTCGCCCCAAACCAGACGACGGCTCATCGACGTCATGCTCCACTCGGCGATGCCCTCCGAGGTCAGCGGGTTCGGCGTGGAGACGTACTCGGTCGGGACACGGGTGATCTCCATGTCCTTAACCTTCGGCTCCGTGCCGCGCAGCTCCCAGTCGATCGCCTCGGCCACGCGCTTGCCCTCGCCGATCGCCGAGATGAAGTTGGTCGGGTTGATGACGTAGTCACCGGCCGCCCACACGTTGTCGTACTCGTAGCTCTTGAGGTTCTCGTCGAGCAGCGGCACGCCACGGCGATCGACCTGCGTGAACATGTCGCCCAGGAAGCTGTTGTCCTGCCGCTGACCGATCGCGGCGATCACCATGTCGCACTCGATCAGGAACTCCGAGCCCTCCACCGGCACCGGCCGGCGGCGCCCGGAGGCATCCGGCTCACCCAGCTCGTTGCGGATCATCTCGATCGCGCGGACGTTGCCTTCCTCGTCACCGATGATCCGCTTCGGCGCGACCATGTACTGGATCTCGACGCCCTCGACCTCGGCCTCCTCGAGCTCCAGCGCGTCCACCGGGATCTCGTTGGCGGTACGCCGGTAGGTCATGATCGAGACCTCGGCGCCGAGCCGCAGCACGGTGCGGACACAGTCCATCGAGGTGAAGCCACCACCCACGGTCACGACGCGTCGCCCGACCCAGACGTCCTTCTGGCCGAGCGCGACGTCCTCGAGGAACTGGAGACCGGAGACGACGCCCTTGAGGTCCTCGCCCGGCACCCGCATCGACTGCGCGATCTGGTTGCCGGCACAGAGCACGACCGCGTCGTACTTCTCCTGCATCTCCTTGAGGGTGATGTCCTTGCCGACCTCCATGTTGTAGTGGATCCGCACGCCCAGGTCGGTGATCAGGGCCACCTCCTCGGCGATTACGTCTCGCGGAAGGCGCCACTCGGGCACGCCCGTCCACATCACGCCACCCGGAACCGGGAAGCGCTCGTAGATGTCGACGGAATACCCCTTGCGAGCGAGGTTGCGGGCCGTGGTCAGCCCGGCCACGCCGGCACCGACGATCCCCACGGTCAGGCCGTTGGGCGGCGGTGGGGTCTCGCGGCGGGTCGAGTCGCGGTAGTCGGCGGCAACGCGCTTCAGGTAGCAGATGCCGATCGGCGCATCGACTTCCTTGCGGCGGCATGCGTCCTCGCACGGGCGGGCGCACATGCGGCCCAGGCAGCCCGGGAAGACGTTGTGCTCACGGTTCAGCTCATAGCTGTCCGAGTATCGGCCGTCGGCGATCAGCGCGATGTACCGCGAGATGTCGGTGTGCGACGGGCAGGCGGTCATGCAGGGGATGTTGTCGCTGAACCACTGCGGATCGCCCGTGAAGATCGGATACCGCTTGCCGGCGCGGATCGTGTACGGCGAGAAGAACGACGCATCCACGAAGGCGAGCAGCCGGATCCGCCGCGTCGTCTCGACATCGACGTTGTCGAATCCCTGACCGGCGATCCCCAGCGACTGCAGCTCGCTCGTGGTCATGCCGACTTCGGCGGCATCCATGGCGCGGAAGCGATCCGCCGGAGCGCCACACGATGGGCACTCGTCGGGCGGAGCGACGCCCTCATGGATCCATCCACAGACTTTACAGCGGAACATGAGCGGTTCTCCGGAGTTTTCGGCGAGACGATCAGTCACCCGTACGGGGCGAAACGCGGAGGATCATGGAGACACTGCACCATGACGAGATACAGATGTGGCAAGTATACCAACCAGCGCCACCGTCTACCCCGAATTCGGCGCAGATGCTCAACAGTACGGCGGCATCTGGGTAGCGAACGTTGACACGCGACCTACACTTCCTTGACGAAAGTGGTTCACGCCACCCGGGTGCCGCCTGGCGGCCGTGGTGGCTGGGAAACGGAGCTCATGCAGATACAAGTCGTCCAGGATCTCATCTGCCCGTGGTGCCGCATCGGCAAGCGCAACCTCGACACGGCGCTCGCCCGGTACCGGCAACAGCACGACGAGCCGGTGGAGGTGGAGTGGGTCCCATTCCTGCTCGATGCCGTCGAGCCCGGCTCGAAGGAGCCCTTCCAGGAGCGTCTCCGTCTCCGCAAGGGACTGTCGCATGAGCAGATCCAGCAGATGTTCGCGCGCACGGTCGAGGCCGGCAAGGCCGTCGGGCTGACCTTCAACTTCGACCGGATCGAGGTCGCCGTCGACACCATCCCGGGACACCAGATGATCGCCCTGGCTCCCGAGGCACACCAGTCATCGCTCCTCGACGCGGTCCATACCGCCTATTTCGAGGAAGGCAAGGATATCGGCGACCCGGCCGTGCTCGAGGCGCTGGCCGTGGCGGTCGGCGTCCCGACGGAGGCCATCGCGACCTTCCGCCAGGCGTGGGAATCCGACGAGCTGCGTATCGAGCTCGTTCGGGTGGTGCAGCAGGTGCAGAGCGCCGGGATCAGCGGCGTGCCCTTCTTCATCATCGACAGCCGGCTCGGGGTGAACGGTGCGCAGCCCGCCGAGGTCCTGCTCGAGGCGTTCGCGCAGGCGAAGCAGGTCCCTGCCGCGGACTAGCCACCATGCGCAACCGGCGCGCTCACTCAGGCGTCGGTTGCGACCTCCCGCCGCAACGCATTCCGCAGCCGGTCGTATTCCTCCTGCAGCCTCTCCACCAGCGCCGGGGCAGACGCTCCGTCGCCCTCGCGCGCAGCGGCCTGGAGCTGCCGGCAGACCGAGATCAGCGGCTCCGCCCCGAACACGGCACTGCCTCCCGCGAGTGCGTGAGCCGCGCGGCCGGCATCCTCCAGCCGTCCCTCGCCCACGGCAGCCCGCAGCTCCACGATCCGCGGCTCCGTATCCGCGAGATACATCTCGACGAGCTCGGCGAGCACATCCGGCTCGTCGGCGCCCTGGAGCGCCCGCAGCTGCTCGATCGCGGCTGGGTCGATCACCCGTCCCTGGCTGTCGCCCTGGAATCCCATCGTGTCTCTCCGAACAACCCGATCTCTCGACAGGTGAGGGGACGCGGTCACTCGGACACGTCCCGCTCGTCCGTCTCACCGGCCGGCAGCCAGCGATCGAGTACTTCACGCAGCTTGTCGCGGCTCACCGGCTTGCTCAGGTAATCGTCCATCCCGGCGGCGAGGCAATCTTCCCGATCTCCCTCGAGGGCGTTGGCCGTCATCGCGACGATCGGGATGTGCCGACCGCTGCTGACCTCCGCCCTGCGGATGGCACGCGTCGCCTCGAATCCATCCATCTCCGGCATCTGGACATCCATGAAGACGAGTGCGTATCGATCCGCCCCCAGCACCGCCTCGACGGCCCTGCGCCCGTTGTCGACCACGTCGACCGCGTAGCCGAGGTGCTCGATCTGCATCCGACCGACCTTCTGGTTGATCGGGTTGTCCTCCGCCAGCAGCACCACGTTGCGCTGGTCAACCACCACCTCGGGCGCCTGGGGGGACACCTCGTGCACAGCCTCGACCGTCTCGTCCACCGGATGCACCTCGTCCGCCACGACCGCATTGACGATCGCGTCGTACAGCTGCGACCGCCTGATCGGCTTGGTGAGGTAGGCCGAGAAGCCCCGGTCCAATGCCTCCTCACCCTGGCCCCGCTGGTCGAACGCCGTGAGCAGGATGAGGTTCAACCGCGCGAGGGCAGGGTCTGCCTTGATGGCATTCGCAAGGTCGGTACCGCTCACGTTCGGCATCATGAGGTCGATGATGACAACGTCGTACGGATCACCCTCCGCGGCTGCCTGTCGGAGCGTCCGAATGGCATCCGTCGCGCCCGACTCCAGGCCGCTGCGCATGCCCCACGACTTGAGATACCTGTGCACGATCTCGCGGCTGGTGTGGTTGTCGTCGACGATCAGCACCCGGATGTCGGTCACGTCGCGCGTACCCGCACCCGACGGCAATGATGGCGTCGGGGGAGACGCGACCTCGAACGGGAGCGTGATCCAGAACGTCGAGCCCGTGCCGACCTCACTCTCCACGTCGATCGTGCCGCCCATCAGCTCGACGAGGCGCTTGGTGATCGCCAGCCCGAGTCCGGTGCCCCCATACCGGCGGGTGGTCGAGGCATCGGCCTGGGTGAACGCCTCGAACAGCTTGTCCCGGATCGAGTCGGAGATGCCGATACCGGTGTCGGATACCTCGAACCGTACCGTCGCCGTGGAATCCGTCAGGCCGTCGAGCGTTGCCTTGACGGTCACCTCCCCACGCTCGGTGAACTTCAGCGCGTTGCTCAGCAGGTTCACCAGGACCTGGCGCACCCTCCCCGGATCGCCGCTCAATGTCGCCGGAATCGCCGGATCGACGTAGGTCATGAGGACGTTCTCCTGCTCGCGAGCCTTGCTCGCCAGCATCTCGGCGGCCCCCTCCACCACGGGGACGAGCTCGAACGCGGCTCGCTCCACCAGCATCTTGCCGGCTTCGATCCGGGAGAAGTCGAGGATGTCGTTGATGATCGTCAGCAGCGACCCCGCCGACTCCCGTGCAGCGGTCACGAAGTCGCGCTGCTGTCCGGTCAGCTCGGTGTCGAGCAGGAGGTCGAGCATACCGAGCACCCCGTTCATCGGCGTGCGGATCTCATGGCTCATCGTCGCCAGGAACTCGCTCTTCAGGCGCGACGCCTCGAGCGCCTGGTCGCGGGCGATGGCCAGCTCCTGCTCGATGTGCTTGCGGTCGGTGATGTCCTGGAACGCGCCCACCATGCGCACGGGCACACCGTTCTCGTCGAAAAACGTTTGCCCGCGCGACTGCGCGATGCGGATCGACCCATCCGGAGCGATGATTCTCACCTCGAGGCTGCTCGGCTCGGGCGTCGTGGGCGGCGACTGGATGGCCTCCACCAGGGCCGGAAGATCCTCGGGGTGAACGGCCTTCATCATCAGGTCGAAGGACGGCTCTGTCGAGCCCGGCTCCTGCCCGAAGAGCCGGTCGATCTGCTCGGACCACCAGATCTCGTTCGTCCTGAGATCCCAGTCCCACGTGCCCAGACCGGCGACTTCCTGTCCGGCCTGCAGGCTGGCACGGCTGCGGCGCAGCTCCTCCTCGATCTGCTTGCGCTCGGTGATGTCCTGGATCGCGCCGATCACGCGCAGCGGACGCCCTTCCTCGTCGTAATGCGGCTCCCCTCGCGCGTGGGCGATGCGCTCGGAGCCGTCACGTCCCACAAACCGCAACTCCATGTCGAAGGGCGTGCGATCTCCGATCGAGCGCTCGATCGTCCGCATGATGGCAACGCGATCCTCGGGGACGAACACCGACATGAACTCGTCGAAGCTCGGCATGCTTCCGTCGTAATCGATGCCCATGACCGCGTAGGTCTCATCGGACACCCAGCCCTCGCCCGTGGTGAGCTCCCACTCCCACGTCCCCAGGCTGGCCAGCTTCTGCCCGGCCGTGAGCGTCGCCCGGTTGCGACGGAGCTCGTTCTCGATCTGCTTGCGCTCGGTGATGTCCTGGATGGCACCGATCAGGCGAGCCGGCTGACCAGTGTCGTCGTGGAACACCTCCGCGACGACCTGCGACGTGCGCAGCGTGCCATCCGGACCAGGGTGGCGCAGCTCGACGCTGACCATCTCCCCTGTAGCAAGGATCTTCTCGATCGCGTCCGTGGCGATCCTGCGATCATCGGGATGGAGCAAGTCCAGATAGCGCTGGAGCGACGGCTCGACCGAGCCTGGCTCGAGCCCGAGGATGCGATACACCTCCTCGGACCACCACGTCTCATCCGTCTTGAGGTCGATGTCCCAGGTCCCCAGCCTGGCGATGCGCTGGCCGGCCGAGAGGCTTGCCCGGTGACGCCGCAGCTCATCCTCAACGCGCCGCTGCTCGGTCACATCCTGCAGCGTGCTCGCCACCCGTCGCGTGTTGCCATCCGTCGGGGCGGAGACCAGTCGGCCGTTGACATGGCGGATCTCGCCGTTCCTCCAGACGATGCGGTAGGAGAGCGATTGCGAGACGTCCGATTCGAGCGCCGCATGGACGGCTCGCTGCACCCGATCACCGTCGTCCGGGTGGATCATCTCGCTCATCAGCGCCTGCGACGGGGTGACCTCGCCCGGCTCGAAGCCGTAGATGCGGTAGACCTGTTCCGACCACCACACATCGCCGGTGGCGCCGTCCCACTCCAGGTAGCCGAGGCGCGCCAGACGCTGGGCTTCTTCGAGACGACGCTGGTTGGTCCGGAGCTCGTCGGCCTGACGCCGCAGCGTCGCGTTCTGCGATCGGATGCGACGTCGGCTCTGGTGGCTGGCGTAGGCAACACCCGCGACGAGAAGGCAGAGGAACGCCACGACCGCGTAGCCGATCCAGCGCAGTCGTTCCTCGCCGGCCTCGTCCACCTGCTCGATACGCGCCTGGCCCTCGATGAAGCGGTCCATGATGCCATTGAACGCCGCATCGACATCCTCGTCGCTGACCGTGCCCGGCGCACCGGACACCAACTCGTCCCATCGGCGCTGGAGAAGCGCGCGAAATGCCTCGAGCTCGGTATCGAGCTCGGTCAGGTACGCACGGAGCTGCTCGTCCCGAACGGCGTCGACGTCCACCTCGCCGGTATTCCCACCATGCAGCAGGATCTGGCCGAGCCCTCTGGCGTAGTCGATGTTCCCGACCACATCCTGCTCGAAGTCCACAGACGTGTCACCGGCGTTGGCTTCCTCGAACCAAAGGTGGGCGCTCACGACGGCATATCGCATCTCCGCACCGATCAGGGACCGGTTGGACTGGCGGTGCAGCACCTCGGACGTCACCAGGATCGAGAAGATCGCCGCAAGAATGCCGAGCGCGCCGAGGCCGAGCATGAGCCACTCGCCCCAGCCGAATCCAGCCCGCCCGAAGGGCTTCGACATCGCCCGCTCACCAATGGAATCGGATGCTCGATCCTGCATTTCCCTGACCCCGACGTGCACGCACACATGCCAGCACGAACCTGGCGATCGTTCGGTTGCGCTGGTGGAGGACGCCCGCACCGACGTAGCCGCACCTCACCACGAGAGAGCCCGACGCACCGCCGGCCGCGGGCGCCGCACCCGGCTCCGCTTCACCGCCGATCGTCTGGTCCCCGTTCTTCCCAGACTGCAAGCATACTCGAGAAGACTACTTACGTCACTATCAAATGTTGGGCAGCCCGGCCGGATCACCACGATCCGCTCGGCACGACACCCCACCGAGCGGATCTGGCACAACGTCGGACAACGAGTGAAGAGATCCAGGTGACAGCCGTCCCTCATGCCGACGCATGCATCGCAGGCACACCGCGCAGAAGCATATGCGCAACACGCGGCAGAACATACGTCGCGATTCAACGCGATAGCGGACAGGTCCCGACGTGGGACATCCGACGCGACGCTCACGGGCCCATCCCGCCCCATTGGAAAGAGCATGCCCTCTTCCGCGGGCGGGGTGGACCCGTGGTGTGACCTGCAGGTCCTGAAGAGGAGCTACGACATCAGGCGTCCAGGTACCGGCGGAACCAGGCGATCACGCGATCGTAGTAGTCGAGCCGTTGGGAAAGGGGAGCGCCACGGAGCATGAGGTGTGCGCCACCGGGATACCGCACGAACTCCACCTCGCACCCGGCCTTCCTGAGGGCGATGAACATTTCCTCGCCCTGGCCGATCGGACACCGATGGTCCTCCTCACCGTGCACGATGAGCGTCGGTGTCGTCGCGCGATGGATCCACGTCGACGGCGACCGCTCGACCAGGAACTCCCCGATATCCGAGATCTCGCCGCCCCACTGGGTCGGTGCCCAGACATGACCGATATCGCTGGTGCCGTAGAACGACTTCAGGTTGAAGACGGGCGCGCCACACACCGCCGCCCTGAACCTGTCGGTCTGCCCGATCGCCCAGCTGGTCATATACCCGCCGTAGGAGTACCCGTAGATGCCGGTCCGCTCGGCATCCGCCCACGGATTCTCCAGCACGGCGTCCAGCACCGCCTGCAGATCCTTCCAGTCCTCACCGCCCCAGTCACCATGGACCGCTTCGGCGAACGCCCGCCCGTACGTGCCCGATCCGCGCGGATTCGAGGCGACCACGACGAAGCCCGCCGCCATGAGCTGCGCGCCGACGTCGAAGCTGTAGCCATAGTTGCCGTGCGGGCCGCCATGGACATTGAGGACGACCGGGTAGGAGCCCTGCTCGTCGAAGTCGGCAGGCTTGAGCACCCACGCGTCGATCGACCAGCCGTCCCGCTCCACCGTGATCTTCTCGTGCTGCGCCGGCGGATATGCCTCGAAGAGGGCATCGTTGAGATGTGTCAGGCGCTTCGTCTCCTGCGCCACCGTGTCGACCAGGACGAGCTCGCCGGTCGTCTCGAGCGAGCTCACGGTCTGCACGATTCGCTGGGCGCTCGCGTCGGCGCTGAAGCCACCGTGGGTGGCGTCCCACCAGACGACCGGCTCGTGCGCGCCGGTCTGCACATCGAGCTCCCAGATACCGCTCGCTCCGGCCTGCACTCCGTGGATCAGCACCGTGCGGTCGTCACGCCACACCGGCTGGTCCGGACCGCTGATCGTCGGATAGCCCGGTACCGACGAGAACCCGGCATCTTCGGTGAGCTTCGTGATCTCCCCGCTGGCCACGTCGTACCGGTAATAGTCGGTCTGTGGACTGAGCCTGTCGGAACCGTCGAAGACGATCGTTCCGCCGTCGGGAGACCACGACCACGTGCCGATCGTGCCCTCGTCGGCCCCGATGCGCTTCAGCTCGGCCCCCTCGTCATCGAGGATCAGCAGCTGACTGACCATGCCATTCAGGCGCGTCTGCTTCACCGCGATCCTGCGCCCATCCGGCGACCACTGCGGCCAGACGTGATCGTACCGTTCGTCCGTGATCTGGCGTGTCTCTCCACGGTCGGGCCAGACGAGCACGACCTGCTGTCGCTCGTTGTTGATCAGCCCGCGATTGTCCTGCTTGTAGTCGATCCGGGTGATGACCCGCGGCGCCGAAGGGTCCACCTTGCCCATGGGAACGACCACCGCGAGCGCCGTGCCCTCCGGATGCCAGCTCACCGACAGGGGCTTCGCTGCGAAGGTCTCGACCTCGACAGCCTCGCCGCCGGCCCGCTCGATCACGCAGAGGGCATGGCGCCCCTCGCCCGTGCGATTGGAAAGGAAGGCGATCCGCCGTCCATCCGGTGACCACGCCGGTGCGGTGTTGGTCGTCCCGTTTCGGGTGAGCTGGGTGGTCCTGCCAGTGGTGAGATCCATCAGCCAAAGATGGCTGACGCTCGTCATCGATCCGGTGTCGACGCGAGACACGGCATAGACCACCTCGGTGCCGTCCGGGGAAATGGCGGGCAGGGAAGCGGTCTGCAGGCGAGTCAGGAGCGTTTCCGGGGTGAGTGCTGTCTTCCGTTCGGTGGACGAGGTCATGCTGGGTCTCCCGGCCGTGGTGCCTAACGGACGCTGGTTGCGAGCGTGCCCGCATCGATCGACGCGGATGATGGTCGACGCGCCATTTCCTCATCGGGCACTCGCATGTGAAGCTGGTCTGCGTGCGACGTCAATGCGCCGCTGGAGCATCGTACCCGCACCAATCCGCGATGGCCAGCGCCAGTGTCTCCGCTGTGCCGAGCACCTCGCTGAGCTCGATGTACTCGTCCGTCATGTGTGCGAGTGCGTTGTCCCAGGGACCGTAGACGACGGCGGGAATCTGCGCGATCTCGGTGAAAAGGCGCGCGTCCGTGCCGCCGGTGATACCGCTGATCTCGACATCGGCACCCGTGGCGACCCGATGTGCCCGCGCGACGGTCTGGGTGAGGGGATGATCGGCCGGCACCTCGGCGGCAGCGAACTGGCCGCCGAACCACTCGACCGTCGGCGGGTGATCCCGGAGCCAGCGACTCTCGCTGGCAACGCGCGCGATCAGCTCTTCCGCCTGGCGCTGCATGTCGTCGATCGTCTCACCGGGCAGGAAGCCGAGCCTCCCCTCGGCGACGAGCGACTCGGGCACCGTCGAGGCCCAGTTCCCCGCGCGCACCACCCCGACGCTGATCGGGAACTTGTTCTCGAGGTGGTCGTAGAGCGGGTGCGAGATCGTCTCGTTCCGCTCGCGCTCCCATTCGAGCAACGCATGGAAGATCGGGTAGAAGTGCTCCACCGCCGACTCCCCCGCGTTGCGGTTGGCGCCGTGGGCCGCCTTGCCCGGCACCGTGATCCGGAACACCAGCGACCCACCCTGCGCGATCACCAGCGACCGCCCGGTCGGCTCGGGGATCACGACACCGTCCGGACGGTAGCCGCGCAGCACCACCGAGAGGGCACCGAGCCCACCATCCTCCTCGCCGACGGTGGTCGCGAGGTACACGTCACCCTTCACCTCGACATCCAGCTCACCGAGGACCTGCCTCGCGAGCAGCATCGCCACGACACCACCCTTCATGTCGACCGCGCCCCGGCCGTAGATGCGGCCGCCGACGCGCTCGCCCCAGGGATCGTGCGTCCAGAGAGCCGGGTCGCCGGGATCGACGACGTCGACATGTCCCTGCAGCATCAGACTGCGGCCACCACCGCTGCCCGGAATGCGCGCCACGAGGTTCGGTCGTCCCTCGTACCGCTCCTGCTCGCCCACGTGGACGATGTACGGGGCGATCTCCTCGGGCGTCGCCTCCCAGCGATCGACCTCCCAGCCGCGGTCGCGCATCGCACGCTCCACCACCGCCTGCGCCGGCCCTTCGTCGAGCGTGATCGATCGCGCACCCACGAGCTCGAGCAGGAGGTCCGCCACGGCGGCTTCGTTGGCGCTCAGCCAGGCGCTGATTGGCTCACGGAGGGTGGCAAGGGAAGCGTCAGTCATGTGGGCAGTCCTTCAGCAGCCAGCGGGCCGGCATTTTCTGCCGGCCCGCGGTGGAGAGACGTCGGTCGGGGGTCTCCTACGAGGCGGCCCCGTCGCGGAGGTCGAAGCCGCACCAGTCGGCGATGGCAACGGCGATCGCCTCGGTGGCGCGGGTGATCTCGCTGAGCTCGATGTATTCGTCCGCCGCGTGGGCGAGGCGCACATCGCCACCGCCGTAGATCACCGCCGGCATGTCCCCGATGTCGATGAACAGCCGCATGTCGGCTCCATAGGTCACCCCTTCGACGACCACCGGCTCGCCATTCACGATCTCGTGTGCCCGCGACACGCTCCGGACGAGCTCGCTATCCGGCGACACCTCTGCGGAGGCGAACTGGCCGCCGAACCACTCGACCGTCGGCGGGTGATCCCGGAGCCATGGATCCTTTCGGGCGACCGCCGCGACGCGCTCCTCGGTCTGACGCTGCATGTCCTCGATCGTCTCACCGGGCAGGAAGCCGAGCCTCCCCTCGGCGACGAGCGACTCCGGTACGGTCGAAGCCCAGTTGCCTGCTCGCACGAGACCCACGCTGATCGGGAACTTGTTCTCGAGGTGGTCGTAGAGCGGGTGCGAGATCGTCTCGTTCCGCTCGCGCTCCCACTCGAGCAGGTCCTGGAAGATGGGGATGAAATGCTCGAGAGCGGATTCACCCTCGTTTCGCGCCGCGCCGTGCGCCGCCTTGCCCGGCACCGTGATCCGGAACACCAGCGACCCGCCCTGCGCGATCACCAGCCGGCGCTCCGAGGGCTCGGTGATGAGCACACCGTCGGCCCGATGGCCCCGCAGGATGGTCGAGAGCGCACCGAGTCCCCCGTCCTCCTCGCCGACGGTCGTGGCGATCAGCACATCCCCAAGGATGTCGATACCGGTCTCCGCGAGCGCCTGCCGGGCGATCATCATCGAGACGACGCCGCCCTTCATGTCACAGGAGCCACGGCCATAGATGCGATCACCATCGCGCTCGCCCCACGGCGCCCGTGACCACAGCTCGGGAGCTCCCGGTTCGACGACATCGACGTGTCCCTGCAGCATGAGGGAGCGTCCTGAGCCAGAGCCGGGGACACGTGCCACGAGGTTCGGTCGTCCCTCGTACCGCTCCTGCTCGCCCACGTGGACGATGTAGGGGGCGATCTCCTCGGGCGTCGCCTCCCAGCGATCGACGTCCCAGCCGCAGTCACGCATCGCACGCTCCACCACCGCCTGCGCCGGCCCTTCGTCGAGCGTGATCGATCGCGCACCCACGAGGGAGAGGAGCAGGTTCGCGATCTCGTCGCGACGTTCCTCGATCCACGGCCGCACCCGATCGCGAACTGCCTGGAGCCCTTCAGTGGTCGATTGGGTCATGCTGCCTTCCTGAACGTTTCAGTGAATCTCTCCCGGACCACGAGCGGCCCGGTCGTCTCCGCAACGGTCGCACGCCCCGTTATGCCTCTGCCGCACCCTTCCGGAGCACCTCGGGGTTGACGATTGCCTGCGGCTCCCGCCCATGCAGGACATCGAGCACGTTGGCGGCGGCGAGCGTCGCCATGTTGTTTCGCGAGGTCACGGTGGCCGAGGCGATATGCGGCACCACGACGCAATTCGGCAGCCTGACCAGCGGGTGATCCGCGGGGAGCGGCTCGGGGTCGGTGACATCGAGCCCCGCGGCGAAGATCTCGCCGGTTTCCAGGGCATGCACGAGGGCATCGGTGTCGACCACCGGCCCGCGCGCCGCGTTGATCAGCACGGCGGTGGGCTTCATGGCGGCAAGTTGCTCACGCCCGATGAGGTGATGGGTCTCGTCATTGAGGAGCACGTGCAGCGAGACGAAGTCCGACTGCTCGAGCAGCTCGTTGAGCGAGACGTATCTCACCCCCAGCTCGCGCTCCGCGTCGGGATCGTGGAAGACGTCGTTGACCAGCACGGTCATGTCGAAGCCGCTCACCATCCGGGCGAGCTTCCTGCCGATGCGTCCGAATCCCACAATTCCCAGCGTCGCGCCGGTAAGATCCTGACCGAGCAGCAGCTTCGGACCCCAGGTCTTCCACTTCCCATCGCGCACGTAATCGGCGGCCTCGACCACGCGCCGGGCGGCCGCGGTCAGGAGGGTGAAGGCCATCTCGGCCGTGGCGTCGTTGAGCACGTTCGGGGTGTTGCAGACGGCCACGCCGCGCGCGGTCGCGGCAGCGACATCGACGTTGTCGAACCCCACCGCAAAGTTGCTGACGACCTTGAGCTGCGGATGACGATCGAGTACGGCGCCGTCGATCCGGTCGGTGAGCAGCGTGAGGGCACCATCGACACCATCGAGAAGGGCATCGAGCTCCTCCGGTGACGGTGGCAGCTCCTGCTCCCACAGGCGGATGTCCGCCGCTTCCCGCAGCATCTCGAGTCCCGCATCGGGGATCACGCGCGTCACCGCCACCTTCGGTTTGTCTGGCATCTGGACCCTCCATTGCTTCGTCGACAGTCGTGTTGTCCTGGCCACTTGTACCGGCAATCCGGGTCCACGGCAAGCGGTACGCGGCAACCATGGCCATGGACGCCGGTGCAACGCCCCCGACGCCCATTGGCTCACGACGACGAGTCGAAACGATCAGTCCCTGACGATCCGACGCTCGCCGACGCGCTGCACCACACGCTCACCGGCGAAGCTCTGCTTCAGAGGGACGGGCTGCCGCTTGTCTTCCTGCGCCCGGACCCGGAGGTTGACCATCTCGACCGCGACGGAGAAGGCCATCGCCGTGTAGATGTACCCCTTCGGGATATGCTGGTGGAAGCCCTCGGCCACCAGCGAGAAGCCGATCAGGATGAGGAAGCTCAGCGCCAGGATCTTGACGGTCGGGTGCTCCTGGACGAACCGCGCGAGCGGCCCCGACGCCCACAGCATCACGCCGACGGCGATCACGACGGCGGCGATCATCACCTCGATGTCATCGGCCATGCCGACGGCGGTGATGACGGAGTCGAGCGAGAAGACGATGTCCAGGGCCATGATCTGCGCGATCACGCTGGCGAACGAAGCGGTCCCCTGGCCTTCCTCATGGTGCTCCTCGCCCTCGAGCTTGGCGTGGATCTCGGTCGTGGCCTTGTAGAGCAGGAAGAACCCACCTGCCAGGAGAATTAGGTCGCGCCCCGAGAACTCGTGGTCGAGGATCTCGAACCAGGGCTCGGTGAGGCCGATGATCCAGCTGATCGCGAAGAGCAGGAGGATGCGCATGATCATCGCCGCGCCGAGACCGACGATTCGCGCCCTGTCGCGCTGACTCGCCGGCAGGCGATCGGTCAGGATCGAGATGAAGACGATGTTGTCCACCCCAAGCACGATCTCGAGCACCGTCAGGGTGAGCAGTGCGGTCCATGCTTGCGGGTCGGTAAGTAGCTCCGTCAACCTTGCATTCCCTCCCGTGGCCAACCAACCGTCACGGTCGCATTTCACCCATGGCGCCCCACGGCGCTGTGTGTCACGAACGATACGCGGATCGCAACATCCAGACCACTGCCACGGGTCAGGCATGCGTCTGCGAGGGGCGTCTTACGAGGACTCCAGTAGCAGGAGATCCGCCTGCCAGCGACGCTGCCGGGTGCGGCGACGCTGCCGCACGAGCTCGCCACGATCCGTGCATCGGTTTGCGCGATTTTTCACAAGTGGGGTAGACTTGGCTTTGCCCAATACGGGGGAGTATTCCGTAACGGCAGTGTCGTCACCACGGTCCGTGTACGGACTCGGCGCTGCTCGTCGCACTGCTGGTCCATGACGTGCGGTGGAAGAGACCCGGGTGGCAAGGATTTCACCGTCCCACTACCTGGAGGGTTCTACCCGCATGAGCGTCCCGTTTTGGGTCTGGGCACTCACCATCGCTGGTGTTGCCGGACTCCTCATTTTCGATTTCTACTCCCACGTCAGAACGCCGCACGAGCCAACCTTGAAGGAGGCCGGCATCTGGTCGACGTTCTACATCGGCCTCGCGATCGTGTTCGGCGCCGGTCTCTGGCTCGTGTGGGGTCACGACCACGGACTCGAGTACTTCGCCGGTTTCCTGACGGAGAAGAGCCTCTCGGTCGACAACCTCTTCGTCTTCCTGCTGATCATGTCGACCTTCGCGGTGCCGAGGCAGTACCAGCAGAAGGTGCTTCTGATCGGCGTCGCCATGGCGATCGTCATGCGGGGCATCTTCATCGCCCTCGGCGCGGCGATCATCGAGAACTTCAGCTGGATTTTCTACATCTTCGGCATCTTCCTGCTCTACACCGGCTGGAAGCTCGCCACGTCGGGCGAGAGCGAGGACGACGAGTACCACGAGAACGCGTTCATCCGCTTCGTGCGGCGCATCTTCCCGGTATCCGAGGGCTACGTCGACGACAGGATCTGGATCGTCCGCAACGGCCGGCGCATGATCACCCCGATGGCGATCGTGATGCTGGCGATCGGCTCGACCGACCTGCTGTTCGCCTTCGACTCGATCCCCGCGATCTTCGGGCTGACCCAGGAGCCGTACATCGTCTTCACGGCCAACGCCTGGGCCCTGCTGGGCCTGCGTCAGCTCTACTTCCTGCTCGGCGGCCTGCTCGAGCGGCTGGTGTATCTCTCCTACGGCCTGGCCTTCATCCTGATCTGGATCGGGATCAAGCTGATCATCCACGCGATGCACGAGAACGAGCTGTCGTTCATCAACGGTGGTGAGCACATCACCATCATCCCCGAGATCCCGACGTGGCTCTCGCTGGCCGTCATCACCCTGACGATCACCGTTGCCGCCGTGCTCTCCCTCAAGAAGACGGAGGACGAGGAGCCTCACGTCGCGCCCGCGCAGCACACGCACTCGTCGGACGAGGCCGCCTCGAACTAGCGACCTCGAACCAGTCACACACGCCCAAACGTCGTGCCTCCGGACCATCGCGGTCCGGGGGCACGACGTTTGGGTCTGCACCCGCTCCCTCTCCGGTCGGGTATCGTCTCGACACCGGCGGGGGCTGGCCAGCCCGTTCGCCCCCACGGCAACCTGACGCGCGTCGCGTTCCCGCCTGCTGGACCGCGCCCGCATCGTGTGCCCATCACCCATGCCAATACGGCCGGACCATACCCCCTCCACGGCCCGGCCGTGTTGACCCCTTCATCCCCCGCTGCTAGGATTCAACAACCGCATCTCGGGACACAGGAACCCCACGCGAGCCGCCACCGTGTCGGCGATTCGGTGGGCCAACTGCCGTATCCAACGCTCACTGGGAGGACGTACCATGAACGACGACCGGCACGATACGCAGGATGCCTATTTCTTCACCCGTGCGGGCCGCCGCCTGACCCGGAAGCAGGCGGATCGCCGCCGCTTCATGCAGGGGCTGGTCGCGTCGGGCGCGTTCGCCGCCTTCGCCGGATCACCCCTCCGCACGCTCGCGCAGGCGACCCCGTCGGCAGGCACGACGGAGACCTACGGCACGGACGGTCCCGAGCCATACGACGGGCCGCTGGCGGAAGAGCAGGTCATGCGCCTGCCGACCGGCGAGCCGGTCACGATGGACCCGGGCGTGAGCTACGGCGACGTCGAGCTCGCGATCCTCTTCAACATCTACGACGGTCTGACCGGCATCGACCAGGCAACGGGTGAGGTGGTGCCACGGGTTGCCGAAAGCTGGGAGGCGAACGAAGACTCGACGGTCTACACCTTCCACCTGCGACCGGATGCCCAGTGGTCGGACGGCACGCCGATCACCGCCGAGGACTTCGTCTACAGCTGGCGGCGCGTGCTGGACCCGAACACCCTGTCCGAGTACGTCAGCGCGATGTACTTCCTCCAGAACGGCGAGCAGATCGCCAACGGCGAGATGGACCTCGAGGAGCTCGGCGTCGAGGCGATCGACGACCAGACGCTCCAGGTGACCCTCACCGGCCCGATGGTCTTCTTCCCGCGCATCGCAGCGACGTGGACGTACTTCCCGGTGCCGAAGCACATCATCGACGAGCACGGCGACGGCTGGACCGATACCGGCGAGCAGGGCGTCTCCAACGGCCCGTTCGTGATGGACCAGTGGAACCACGACCAGGACATCATCCTGGTGCCGAACCCGAACTACACCACCGGCGATCCCGTCACCCTGACCCGCGCCGAATACCGCATCTTCGAGGACCAGTCGACCCAGGCCTACATCGCCTTCGAGAACGACGAGCTCGACTACGCAGCACCGGAGGGTCCGGATCTCGACCGCATCCTCGCGGACCCCGCGGTGGCCGAGACCCTCATCCAGTTCCCGCTGTCGAACTGCTTCTTCCTGCCGTGCGACACCAGCAACCCGCCGACCGACAGCGTCGAGTTCCGTCAGGCGCTCTACAAGGCGATCAATCGCGAGGAGCTGGCCGGCACGGTGCTTCGCGACCAGTACATCCCCGCCTACACGATCGTCTCGCCGGACATCCCCGGCAGCCTGCAGGACGAGTCGCCACTGAACGAGAGCCGCGAGGAAGCGGTCGCGCTGCTCGAGCAGGCGGGCATCGATCCCGCCACGGTCGAGCTGGAGATCACCTACCAGAACTCGCCGGCCCGCAACAAGACGGTCGCCGAGTACCTGCAGGCGACATGGCAGGACGTACTGGGCATCACCGTGACCCTCAACCCGATCGAGGACTCGACCTACATCGACTGGCGCGCCTCGCGCGAGACGCAGCCGTTCGGCGTGTACACCGGTTCCTGGGGCTCGGACTTCGTCGACCCCTCCAACTGGCACAACCAGAACTTCACCAGCCAGGCGGATCACTATCGCACGCACTGGGTGAACGAGGAGTACGACCGGATCGTCGCGGAGGCCGTCTCCAATACGAACGCCGAGGAGCGCGCCGCGCAGTATCAGGAAGCCGAGCGGATCATGGTCGAGGAGGCGCCGATCATCCCGATGTTCCGCGGCAAGGCCGTGCGGGCCGCGAAGCCGTACGTGCGGGATCTCTACTTCCAGTCCACGCTCTCGGTGGTGCACCTGCGCACGGTCAAGATCGCCGCTGAATAAAGAGGCGAGGAGGTCTCCCCCTCCGACAATGCTGGCCCGCAGACAGGCCAGATATGGATCGATCGCCGGGAGTCCCGACGGGGCTCCCGGTCACCATGACGTCGTTCGTGGACGTCACCGTTGAACAGGTTAGTGCATGAACCGGGGAACCTACGTCATCCGTCGCATCCTGCTGCTGATCCCGACCCTGCTGGCGATCTACACGCTCACGTTCTTCCTGGTACATGCAACGCCGGGAAACCCGTGGTCGCAGGGCGACAAGCCGGTGCCGCCGCTGGTGCTGGAACGTCTGAACGAGGCCTACGGGCTGAACGATCCGCTCTGGAAGCAGTACACCGACTACCTCGTGAACGCACTGCAGGGCGACTTCGGCCCATCGCTGGCGCAGCGCTCGCGCACCGTCAGCGACATCATCGGCGACACGTTCCCCGTTTCAATCAAGCTCGGTCTGGTCTCCATGACCATCGCCCTGATCGTCGGCATCTCGCTCGGCACGATCGGCGCGATCCGCCACAACTCGTGGATCGACTACGTCACGAGCTTCGTGGCGATCTTCGGCATCTCGACGCCGTCGTACGTGGTTGTCTCACTGCTGGTCCTGATTCTCGCCAGCCGGCTGCATTGGTTGCCCACCGGTGGGTGGGATGGCCTGCTGAGCACCAGGATCATCATCCCGGCACTGGCGCTCGCCCTCTACCCGGCGGCCGTACTGGCGCGCTACACGCGCTCGAGCATGCTCGACGTGCTCTCGTCGGACTACGTGCGCACGGCACGGGCGAAGGGCCTCAGCGAGCGCGTCGTCGTGATCCGGCACGCGATCCGCAACGCGCTGATGCCCGTGCTCACCGTCTCCGGCATCATCCTGGCCGACATCATCACCGGATCGTTCTTCGTGGAGACCGTCTACTCGGTTCCCGGCCTGGGCCGCTATTTCGTCTCCAGCATCAGCGAGCGTGACTACCCCGTCATCCTCGGCACGGTGCTGCTGTTCGGATTCGTCATTTCCGTCATGAATCTTGTCGTCGACCTGCTCTACCCGTTGATCGACCCGCGCATCGCCCAGCGATAGCGCTCCGCGAACCATGTCGCGCGTCGACCAGATCGGACGCGCCCGTTGCATGTAGCCAATCAGATCATCCGTAAGGAACCCCAACGTCCATGCAGGCAGCAACTTCTCCAACGACGTCCCGCGACGTCCCGGCAACATTCGAGCGCAACGTGAAGGTCGACTCGTTCTGGTCGAGCGCCTGGCGGCAGTTCCGGAAGAACCGCCTGGCGGTGGTGTCGGCCTGGTTCATCATCACCCTCGCGCTGATCGCGGTCGTGGTGCCGTTCCTGCTGCCCCAGACATACGCCGAGCAGGACCTCTCCGTCTCGCTCCAGGAGCCCAGCCTCGCGCACCCGATGGGAACCGACGAGCTCGGACGCGACCTCATGACACGGCTGATCTTCGGCGCACGGGTCTCGCTCACGGTCGGAATCGTGGTGCAGGCGGTGATCCTGCTCATCGGCGTGCCGGCGGGGCTCATCGCCGGGTACGTCGGTGGCAAGGTCGACATGCTGATCATGCGGGTCGTCGACGTCCTCTACGCGATGCCGAATCTGCTCTTCGTGATCCTGATCATGACCTTCCTGCGCGGCAACTTCGGCGAGGAGCCGACAGGCTTCACGAAGCTGCTGGCCGACTTCGACTCGAAGACCGGCGGGCTCATCGGCGTCTACATCGGTCTCGGCCTCGTCAGCTGGCTGACCATCGCCCGGATCGTGCGGGGCAACACCATGTCGCTGATGGAGAAGGAGTATGTCGAGGCGGCGCGCGGTCTGGGTGCCGGGCACGGTGCGATCATGCGCAAGCATCTGCTGCCGAACACCATCGCGCCGATCGTGGTGGCGGCGACCCTGGGAATCCCGGGGGCGATCCTGTACGAGGCGGGGATCAGCTTCCTCGGTCTGGGTGTGATCCCGCCGATGCCGAGCTGGGGGCTGATGATCAGCGAGGCGATCCCGCAGATGCGCTCGCACCCCTACATGCTGATCTTCCCGGCCTCGGCCCTGTCGCTGACCGTGCTGGCCTTCAACTTCCTCGGTGACGGTCTACGGGACGCGCTCGATCCCTGGATGAAGCGCTCGTAGCAGGTCGCACCACCACGTACCGCCATGAGCGGCACGCTCCCGAAGCGGTTGAGCCGGCATCGATGCACACGAGGCGCCCCGACCGTGTCCGACCTCGGGCATGGCGTCCGACTACAGGGTCAGCTCCCAGGTCTCCTCGACGAGATCCTTGCCGAAGCTGTGATGGTCCCCCCTGCTCACGAGCACGAAGCCCTTTGACTGATAGATGTGCCGGGCGGCGTGCAGCACGTCGTTCGTCCACAGCGTGAGCTTGCGATACCCCTTGCGGCGCGCGAAACGGATGCACTCGTCCACGAGCCGGCTGCCGAGCCCCAGCCCGCGCGCCTTCGGCTCGACCAGCAGCAGCCGCAGCTTCGCCACCTCGTCGCTCTGCCGTACCACGAAGACGGATCCCACTACCTCGCCGCCCATCTCGGCGATCCAGCATCGCTCGCGCTCGGGATCGTGGCTGGAGACGTAGTCCGCCACGATTCGGGCGACCAGGGCCTCGAACTCGGCGTTCCAGCCGTACTCGCTGGCATAGAGCGCCCCGTGACGATGCACGATCCAGCCCATGTCGCCGGGCTCGGGATTCCGGAGCACGAACGGTCCCGAGTACTTGAGCTCGCCCGTGAGAATCGATTCGATGGTCGCCATGGCCTCGACGAGGCGCTCCTGCTCGCCGGGCTCGAGCTCGACGAGGAACTCGGAGATCTCCTCGCTGGAGCGGCGGTCGAGCTGATCGAACGCCTCGCGGCCCGCCGTCGTCAGCGTGATCAGGAGGCGGCGTCCGTCGGCGTCCGAACGTCTCCGCTCGATCACTCCGCGCTGCTCGAGCGAGGCGAGGATCCGACTGAGATAGCCGGGATCCAGGCCAAGCTCCGCGGCGAGACCGGTTGCTGTCAGCTCGTCACCCTGTCCGAGCTCGAACAGGATGCGAGCCTCGGTCAGGGAGAAGGGAGAGTGCAGCAGCCCCTCCTGAAGCGCCCCGATACGCCTGGTGATGAACCGGTTGAAGCGACGCACGGCGGCGACCTGCTGCTCGAGTGTGTCCGGAGTTCGCGCAGGCTGCAGGCTCGTGGACATGACGGACCTCCTTGTCGGCGATATCTGTTGCCATCGTCCACTGGATAGATGCCTTTGTCAACTATCTGACCGAGGGGAGGTGTCACTCGCGGGTCACGTCCGGGATCGGGCCGGTCAGGTGTCGTGCCTGTGCGTGCGGGTGGGGTGGACCAGTCGAAACATGCCGGTCATGTCGCCTTCGGAGAATCCGTAACGCCGATAGAGCCACAACGCCTCGCGGGTGGCGAAGAGGCCGACGAACGCCCCGGCAGGAGCGACGTCGCGGACGTGGTCGAGGAGGGTCTCGACGATCGCCTGCCCGACACCTCGCCCCTGCCAGCCTGGATCGACCGCGACGTCCTGCCCATGGAAGTAGAGTGCGCCATCGCCGACGAGGCGTCCCATGCCCACCGCCATATCGCCATCGAGGGCGACGACGCCGAACAGCGACCGTTCCGGCGAGCGGTGCACGGTGTCCCAGTCGAACGCGTGCCCCCACCCAACCGCCTCGGCCAGCCGGCGGAGCACCGCCGGCGTTGGCACGCGGTGCCCGATCGTGATCTCCTCCATCTCCCGTGTCCTCCTGTCGGTCAGCCAGCCGGTTTCGGGGCTTGACTTGCGGGCACCACCACGTACAATGAGAACACTTGTTCGCGTGTACGTACTGGAGCATCCACTGTATGGCTGCGATCGTCCCCACCATCGGCATCGGCCAACTCGAACATGCCCTGCGATTCTACGCCGGGATCCCCGGGTTCGCGATCGGATGGATCCACCGCCGGGGGGACATGGGGCCGGCAGTGATGGCCGGCCTGTCGTGGGAGGGGTGCTCGTTCGTGCTGGTGGAGGAGGGGAGCGACGAGGTACCGCATACGGCCAGGCACCGCGCCATCCAGATCGTGTCGCGCCGCTGCGAGGAGCTCGCCCACAGCCTCTCCACTGCCCACCTGGCGTCGCGCCTGCGCCGCCCGGCCTGCTCGTGGACCGATGCGCTGGTGGCGATCGTCAAGGATCCGTTCGGGATCGAATGGCACCTGTTCGACGAGGATGCCTGGATGCGCGAGACTGGGGTACCGGGTCCCTACATCGTCAGCACCGAATGCGAGCGAGGAGCGATGGCGCTATGAACTCCGTGCTGCAGGACATCGTCGAGCACCACATCTGGGCGAACGATGCCCTGCTGACCTATTGCGAGGGGCTCACGCCCGAACAGCTCTCACTCACCGTTCCTGGCATCTTCGGCGGCGCCGAGGCAACGCTCGCGCACGTCGCCGCGAACGAGGAGCACTATCTCGAGCTGATCGATCGGGGAGGTGTGTCCACCGGGATCACCAGCACGATCTTCAGTGGCGAGACCCCGCGGAAGCTGGCCAATCTCCGCGCGGTGTTCGCCCGCACCGGTGAGGCGTGGCGTGATGTGGTCCGGCGATGCCCGAAGAATCTCGTGCTGCAGGTGCCATGGGAGGGCACGACCGAGCCGCTGCCACTCTCGGTGGTGGTTACCCAGGTCGCCGAGCATCGCACCCACATCCGGACGGCGCTCGCGGCCCACGGCATCGCCAGGGACATCGACGAGGGCACGACCGAGCCCGACGTCTCCGCCTGGGCCTGGCAGGATGCGCGGGAGGCGGCGTCATGAGTGCCGTCCTCCGCGCCATCATCGACCATCACATCTGGGCCAATGACACCCTGTACGCCTTTTGCGAGTCGCTCACGCCCGAGCAGCTCCAGCTGACCGGTCCCGGCACCTACGGTGAGGTGCACCGGACGCTCACCCACATCGCCGATGCGGAACAGGCCTACCTCAGTCGCATTCCGGACACCGGTATCGAACGGACGCTGGACGACGAGAAGACCCCGCTGCCGCCCGTGTCCGAGCTGCGGCAGGCGCTGTGGCAAACCGGCGAGGCGTGGCGCGTCGTCATCGAACGCTGGCCGGACGACCATCCGATCCACTATCGTCGGCGGGACGGCAAGGAGGAGCACCGCTCGGTCGCCTTCTCCGTCGTCCAGATGCTGGACCATGGCGCCGAGCACCGGAACCACATCCGCACCATCCTCTCGTCCCACGGAATCGAGCCACCGGAGATCGACGGCTGGCTCTGGGACGACGCGCGAACGGAGCAGGGCGATGGCGGGTAGCTCCGACGTTCAGCCGCTCCTCTGGCTCGCGGACCTGGACGCCGCCATGGCCTGGTATCGGGACACGCTTGGCTGCGAGGTCACGGTTTTCGGTCGGGCGAACGACGGTGGGGTTACCACCTGCCTGGTCTCCCTGGGCGGCGCGGGCGTCCTGCTGTCGCGCGATCCCGCGATGGCCCTCGACGGCGATTTCGGCAGCGGACACGTGCGGCTCTATTTCCATCTGGACACAGCGATCGAAAGGCTCCACGACAGGATCCGGGACGATGCCGATGTCGATGTCGTGCAGGAACCGACGACCCAGTGGTGGGGCGACCGCACCCTGATCCTGCGCGACCCCTGGGGCACGCTGCTGGTCTTTTCCAATCCATCGCCAACGTGAGAGAGTGCACGATGAACATCTGGCCGAGCCTCTATCGTCACCACAGGTGGGCGAACCTCACCCTCATCGACTTCCTTTCGACCCTGACCGACGAACAGCTTGGCTACACCGCACCCGGCACCTACGGTGACGTCCTCTCCACCATTCGACATGTCGTCTCGAGCGATGCCGACTACGTCCGCATCATTCCCGACACGCCAGATGTGCCCCAGATCGAGCAGGAGGGACCGTTCGGGGGCTGGGTGGAGCTGCGCTCGGTGGCCGAGGCGGCGGATACGGCGCTGATCGCGTACACGGACGGGCTGACGGAGGATCGCTTCTTCGTCGACATCGACGACGGCGTCTCCTACGACCTGACGTTGTCGTTCCTGCTGGCGCAGATCATCCATCACGCCACCGAGCATCGCAGCCAGATCCGGTCGGTGCTCTCCTCGCGTGGGGTCGAGCCGCCGGAGATCTCGGTCTGGGCGTGGCGACTCAGCGACGAGGGGCAGGAGCTCATTCGGCAGCTCAGACCGGTCGACCGGTAGTGAGCACGCCTCGGATCCGGACAGGATAGCCGACACGATACAAAGGAAAGGACATGAAGACATGACCGAGATCGTACTTTTCCACCATGCGCAGGGATTGACACCGGGAGTGATCGCGTTCGCCGACGAGCTGCGGCAGGCGGGACACACGGTCCACACACCGGACCTGTTCGAGGGACGCACCTTCGCGACCGTGGAAGAGGGCGTGGCACATGCGGACGAGATCGGGTTCGGCGAGGTGATCGAGCGCGGGGTGCGTGCCGTTGACGGCCTGCCCAGCGAGCTCGTCTACGCCGGTTTCTCACTCGGCGTGCTTCCGGCCCAGAAGCTCGCACAGACCCGTCCCGGCGCACGGGGCGCCCTCCTGTTTCACTCCTGCGTGCCGATCTCCGAGTTCGGTGACGCCTGGCCCGAAGGGGTGCCGGTCCAGATCCACGCCATGGATGCCGACCCCTATTTCGTCGACGAGGGCGATATCGACGCGGCGCGGGCGCTCGTCGAGCAGGTCGACGTCGCGGAGCTGTTCCTCTATCCAGGCGACAGGCACCTCTTTGCCGACAGCTCGCTGCCGTCATACGACGCGGAGGCCGCGGCGCTCCTGCGCGAACGCGTGCATGCCTTCCTCGACGCCCTTGGGTAGGGCGCCGGGCATGTGCGGTCGTCGGCCGCCACAGGGCCGCTCTCCGCGAGAGGCAGCTCCGCAGCGGCCGTGTCGGATCCGCAGCGTGACCGGCTCTTCCACGCCTCAACGGTCTCCCTGGTACGGTCCCAGCGGTCATCATCCTGGAGGTCATGACGCATGACGTACCTCGACGCACGCGGTCGCTATCGCGAGGACCATGGATATCCCGAGCCCGCCTTCCTCGAGGATGAAACGGCGACGCTGCTCGCCTTCCTGGAACGACAGCGGGCGACGTTCGCGTGGAAGGTGTCGGGCCTGGATGCGGCCGGCCTGCGTGCCACGCTGGGCCCCTCGCGGATGACGCTCGGCGGCATGCTCAAGCACCTGGCTCGGTTCGAGGACGACATGTCGTCCGAATGGATCGCCGGACATGGCCAGCTCGCGCCGTGGAAGGATGTCGACTGGACAACCGATCACGCCTGGGACTGGCGTACGGCGGTCGACGACACGCCTGCGGCGCTCTACACCATGTGGCGGGACGCCGTGGAGCGGTCCCGAACGCTGATCGCCGAAGCCCTGGCCCAGGGAGGACCCGACCAGCCTGCCAGGGGGCTCACCGACGGCGCCCGCACGAGCCCGAAGATCCGCCACGTCCTCCTCAACATGATCGAGGAATACGCCCGCCACAACGGCCATGCGGACCTCATCCGGGAGTCCGTCGATGGACTCGTCGGGCACGACCCTCCCGGCGGCGAGTAGCGTACACCGCAGGTATCACCCGGTTCGGGGGCGACCGGCCCCCGGCCCCTGTTGTGCGTCCTGCTCGCAGGCAGCGATGACGATCTGCGTGCGATCGCGGGCGTCGAGCTTGTCGAGGATGCTCCGGACATGGGTCTTGACCGTCCAGTAGCTGATGTACAGGGCATCGGCGATCTCGCGATTCGTGAGACCGTCCGCGATCAGCCGCACGATCTCCCACTCGCGGGGCGTGAGCTTCGAAACGTCGAACCGCTGTGGCTCGGCTTCGCGCCGTCTTCCGGCGAACTGCTCGATCACTCGCCGCGTGACCGCAGGGTCGAGGAGCGCGTTGCCTTCATGGACCGTGCGGACCGCGCGCCTGAGCTCGTCCGGTGTCGTGTTCTTGATGAGAAAGCCACTCGCTCCCGCTCGAAGCGCCTCGTAGATGTACTCGTCCAGGTCGTACGTGGTCAGGACGACCGCCTGCGGCGCGGGAATGTCACCGGCTGACTCGGTCATCTCCCGGATCGCGCTGATACCGTCCAGCTCGGGCATCCGGATATCGACCAACACGACGTCCGGGCGGCATGCGGCGACCAGATCCAGGAGCTCGTTGCCGTTGCGGGCCTCGGCCACCACGCGGATATCCGGCGCACGGTCGAGCAGCACGCGGAGCGAGGCGCGCACATCGTCATGATCGTCGGCGAGCACCACGCGAATGGTCATGACGATATCCCCTCGATCGGGATCCACGCCGAGATCCGGACACCGCCGCCATCGTGCCGCACCACGTCGAGTCTCCCGCCGAGGTGTGCCGCCCGCTCGCGCATCCCCGTGATTCCGAAGCCGTCGGCGAGCGGCTCAGGGGAGGTACGACCGTCGTCCTCGAATTCGAGCGCGACACCGGCGTCATCTTCGCGCACGGTCAGTGTGACCCGCGTCGCATTCGCGTGCCGGATCGTGTTGGTGAGCGACTCCTGGAGGATCCGGGCAATGGCGAAGATCCGGTCCGACGCCAGTCGGGGAGGGACCCGCACGTTGGCGTCCAGGGCAATTCCTGCCATCGAGGCGATGGATCTCAGCCCCTCGATATTCAGGGGATCCTCATCGGCGATGGCCATCGGCACGTGACCTTCCTCGCGCAGGACCCTGACCGTCGCGGTGGTGTCGCGCAGCGCCTGTCCATGGGCACGAAGCGCCGTCTCGATCGCCTTGCGCGTGGCGACGGGGTCGCTGTCGACGGTCTCGGCCGCGATCTGCAGCTGAAGCCCGATCGTGACCAGACTGTGCCCGGCGACATCGTGCAGGTCGGCCGCCACCGCCAGGCGCTGTCTGGCAATCTGGCGCTCGGCCTCGGTCCGGGCGGCCGCGGTCACCTGTCTGATTCGCGCCTGGGTCGATTCGATGTAGCGAGCCCGTTGCCAGGCGGCCTCCCCGACGGCGATCGCGAGGCCAATCGTCACCAGACCCAGCGCTTCCCCGAGACCGACGGATCGCACGAGCTCCCCCTCGACCATGATCCTCCAGGCCACACTGGAGCCGGTGACGAGCACCACGATCGCGATCACGGGCCACAGGTTGCCGTACCGCACCGCCACCGCGTAGGGCAGCAGCATCGGCCAGATCATGCCGACCGGATCCCCGCCGACGAGGTGGTACGCACCGACGATCGTCACCGAGAGCAGCAGCACCGGCAGCGGATATCGCCGCACGACGAGCTGGGAGGCCGCGAGCGGCACCCCGAACGCAAGGAGCAGGGGGAGCGAATCCTGGTTTCCCGGCTCGTCGATGGCAACGGCCCCGACCAGGAACGCAGCCAGCTCGATCAGGGCGCAGGCGACATCGAGCCAGCCGAAGGGCGGCGAATCCTGGGCGTGTCGCGGCAGGGGTTCGACGGTGTCAGCCATGGTCAGTGGTGCTCGTGCCCCAGGTCGAGCCGCAGGTCCACCTCCTGCTCCCGCCCTGGCTCGACGATCAGAAACTGCAGCATCATTCCTGTGTCTTCATGGATAAGGATATGGCAGTGCGCCATATACGGGTGTCGCTCGTCGACATGGTGACCGAACGAGACCGCCAGCCGGACCGTTGAGCCTGGCGGAACGTAGACGGTGTCCTTGTGCCCGGAACGTGCCGGTGCCGGGGGTTCGCCGTCGATGTCCACGACGTTGAAGGTCGCGTTGTGGATGTGGAAATTGTGCGGATTCATGCTGCCGTTGCGCACCACCCAGACCTCGTCCTGCCCGGCGGGCACGACCAGATCGATGCGCTCCATGTCCATCGCCCTGCCGTTGATGGTGTTGAAGTCTCCGAGCTCGAACTCGCGCTCCGTCGCCGCTGCCGGGGCCGACACCTGCGGTGGTGACGGCAGCTCCGGCGGCAGCTCGCCCGCCGATACGAGGTCGTCGGCGGCACGGAGCTCCACCAGTTCGAACGTGTCGTCGCCCCCGGCGAGCCGCTCGACGACGAACAGCCCGCCGAGATCCACGTCGCGGCTGATGAGTCGCACCCGCTCGCCGGGCTCGAATCTGACGAGGATCTCGACGCGCTCACCCGGGCTGAGCCGATACGCATCGACCTCGACCGGCGCCGGCAGGAACCCGGTATCGGTGGCGATGACGTGAAAGGACTTGCCGGTGTCGAACCGGAGGTTGTAGATCCGCGCGTTGGACGCGTTGAGAATCCGGAACCGGGTGAGCTCGCGCGTGATCTCCTGTGTCGGCCCCCAGGTGCCGTTGACCAGGATGTCGGTACCGAGCGGACCGATCAGCGAGCTTCCGATCAGCCGATCGTCATCCATCGTCAGCTGCCCGGCATCGGTGAACGACCGATCCTGGATGATCAGCGGGATGTCGTCCACGCCGTAGGTGTGCGGAAGGCCATCCTCCTCGTCGGCGATGATGAGCATGCCGGCAAGCCCTCGGTAGACATGAGTGGCGGTGGTGCCGTGGGGGTGCGGGTGATACCACAGCGTCGCCGGGGGCTGCTCGACGGTGAAGCTCGCCGTCCAGGTCGCGCCAGGGTCGATCGGCTGATGGGGACCGCCGTCGGCCACCGCCGGGAGCTTGGCGCCGTGCCAGTGCATGGTGGTGGTCTCCGGAAGCAGGTTGTGGACGTTGAGCGTCAGGTCGGCGCCGGGCCTGGTGCGGATGGTTGGCCCGAGGTAGTCGCCGTTGATGCCCCACGTGTCGGCCACCTTGCCGGGCAGGAGCTCGACACGTCCCTCACGAAGCTCGAGCTCGATCGGCGCGTCGCCTTCCTGGTCCAGCAGGGGTGGGATCTTCAGCGGTGTGTCGAAGCGAACGGTGCCCCTGTTCGTGACATCGCTGGAGATGTACACCCATGTCGAGAGGGCCGCAAGCGGCAGCACGGTGATGGCCGCGACCCCGGCCGTTCCCTTGAGGAAGGCACGTCGGCTGATGCTGGTCACGCCCCCCTCCGTACCGGCCAAACGGTGAGCAGCAGACCGACCAGGATGAGCCAGTAGGCCACGAGTCGTTCGGGGTAGGGGATGAGCCCGGGGTCGGAGATCATCACCCTGACCGGCACGAACGGGGCGCCGAACAGCAGAAGCAGACCGATGATGGTGATGACGACGCCGGTGAGGCGCCGGGGATGGCGAGGCCCATCCCATCGTGTCGCGTTCATGTCACCGATGCTACGGACGGGTGAAGGTGGGCACTTCGCCCCACGGGGTGATGTTCCGGGCGTGCCTCCATGCAAAGCGGCCGCCATCGCGCGTCCAGCACGAATCCCGACTTGATTGATCGGGATTAGTGACGGATACTTGAGGGAGCCGATGGTCGCAGCGCGCACGCGGCGCGGCTCGTCAATCCTGACCATCGTGCTATACTTTTCCGCGTGTGGAAATGAGACTCATTCCTGTTTAGGACTGAGTGCTGCAATGGCGCAGGGACAGACAGGCCACACCAGCAGGGAGAAGGACGACGAGCCATGACCGCGGGTCCACGAGCAGGTTTTCGCAACACGACACAGCGCTCCGTGATACTCCGGGTGGTCGAGCAGGCCGAAGGCCACCTCACCGCCGCGGAGATCTACGAGCGCGTGCGACGCGAATACCCCTCGATCGCCTACGGCACGGTCTATCGCACCCTTCACCTTCTCGCCGAACACGACCTGATCCAGGAGCTCACCTTCGCGGATCAGGCAAGCCGTTTCGACAAGCGCACCGACCGGCACGATCACGTGCACTGCTCGGTGTGTGGTGCCATCGAGGATGTCGATGTCCCGGTCGCGTTGCTGGCGCAGCATGTCGCCGCCGATCGCACGGGCTACGAGATCGAAAACCACCACACGGTGTTCGTGGGCCTTTGCCCCGAATGCCAGGCTGCGCGAGGCACCAGCGAGACGGCACGCACCGGCTCCACCACCTGACACGCAGACGCCGGGTCGTGACCGGCATCGAACCAATGGACGCAGGCGCGCTCGCACCGGGCGGGTGTCGCGACTGACGGAGGGCAAGACACGTCACCATGGCAGATTCGCAGAAGGTTCCCATGTTCGAGATCGAAAACCTGCATGCGTCCATCGAGGACACCGAGATCCTCAAGGGCGTGAACCTCACCATCAACAAGGGTGAGATCCACGCGCTGATGGGCCCGAACGGCTCCGGCAAGAGCACGCTCGCCAACGTGCTGGCAGGGCACCCGGCCTACGAGGTCACCGAGGGCTCGGTCCGCTTCAACGGCGAGGACATCCTCGAGCTCGAGCCGGACGAGCGCGCCCAGCTGGGTATCTTCCTGGCGTTCCAGTACCCGACCGTCATCCCGGGCGTGTCGATGGCCAACTTCCTCCGCATGGCGGTCACCAACGTGCGCAACGCTCGTGCCGAGCGCGCCGCCGAGTCCGGCGAGGGCGAGGTCCAGAAGATGACCCCGCGCGAGTTCCGCCGCCTCATGAAGGAGAAGATGGAGATCCTCAGGATGGACGAGTCGTTCGCGACCCGCTACCTCAACGAGGGCTTCTCCGGCGGTGAGAAGAAGCGCGCCGAGATCCTGCAGATGGCGCTTCTCGAGCCGACCATGGCCATTCTCGACGAGACCGATTCCGGTCTCGACATCGACGCCCTCCGCGTCGTGTCCGAAGGCGTGAACGCGCTCGCCGGCGATCACATGGGCGTGCTGCTCATCACGCACTACCAGCGCCTGCTCAACTACATCAAGCCCGACTACGTGCACATCATGATGGACGGCCGCATCGTCCAGAGCGGTGGTCCGGAGCTGGCCGCGGAGCTCGAGGCCAAGGGCTACGAGAAGCTCCGCGCCGAGGTCGCTGCCACGTCCGCCTAGCGGGTGGGGCCGGCATCTGGCCGGCCCGTGTGTGGATCGCGTCGTCGTACCCGAGGCACGGTCCCGACCGCATCAGCACTGAAGGAGCAAGCACCACATGGTCGCAACACCAAAGCCGCAAGTCGATATCGGCGAATACAAGTACGGCTTCCGCGACGAAGAGAACTACGTCTACAAGTCGAAGAAGGGTCTCAGCCGCGAGGTGGTCGAGGAGATCTCCCGCATGAAGGGCGAGCCCGACTGGATGCTCGAGTTCCGGCTGAAGTCGCTCGAGCACTTCGAGAAGCGGCCGATGCCGAACTGGGGCAGCCCGGCGCTCAAGGAGCTCGACTTCGACGACATCTACTACTACATTCGTCCGACCGAGAAGCAGGGTCGGACCTGGGACGAGGTCCCGGCCTACATCAAGGACACCTTCGAAAAGCTCGGCATCCCCGAGGCGGAGCGCAAGTTCCTCGCCGGTGTCGGTGCCCAGTACGAGTCGGAGGTCATCTACCACTCGCTGCGCGAGGATCTCGAAAAGCAGGGCGTGATCTTCCTCGACATGGACGCCGCGGTGCGGGAGCATCCGGACCTCGTGCAGCAGTACTTCGGCACGGTGATCCCGTACGCGGACAACAAGTTCGCGGCGCTGAACTCGGCCGTCTGGTCGGGTGGCTCGTTCATCTACGTGCCGGAGAACGTGCGCGTCGAGGTGCCGCTGCAGGCCTACTTCCGCATCAACGCGGAGAACATGGGCCAGTTCGAGCGCACGCTCATCATCTGCGCGCCCGGATCCTACGTGCACTACGTCGAGGGCTGCACGGCCCCGACCTACAGCACCAACAGCCTCCACTCGGCGGTGGTCGAGATCATCGTCCAGGAGGGCGCGCGTTGCCGCTACACGACCATCCAGAACTGGTCGAAGAACGTCTACAACCTCGTCACCAAGCGCGCCGCGGCCTACAAGGACGCCACCATGGAGTGGGTCGACGGCAACCTCGGCTCGAAGGTGACCATGAAGTACCCGGCCGTCTGGATGATGGAGCCCGGTGCCCGCGGTGAGGTGCTCTCGGTCGCGTTCGCGTCCGACGGTCAGCACCAGGACGCCGGCGCCAAGATGGTCCACGCCGCGCCGAACACCTCCTCGCAGATCACCTCGAAGTCGATCTCGAAGGGCACCGGTCGTTCGTCCTACCGCGGTCTCGTGAAGGTCCACCCGGGTGCCGAGAACGTCCGCAGCAACGTCATCTGCGACGCGCTGCTGCTCGACGAGACCAGCAAGACGGACACCTACCCGTACATGGAGATCGAGGAGGAGAGCGTCTCGATCGGCCACGAGGCGACCGTGTCGAAGGTTGCGGAAGAGCAGATCTTCTACCTCCAGAGCCGCGGCCTGAGCGAATCCGAGGCGATGAGCATGATCGTGAACGGATTCATCGAGCCGATCGCCAAGGAGCTCCCGCTCGAGTACGCGGTCGAGCTCAACCGGCTGATCCAGCTGGAGATGGAGGGGTCGGTCGGATAGACCGGCTCAACGCCGACCCGGCGGAGGAATGGGCGATCCCGGACATCGTCGATGGGGGAGGGGCATCCCCCCTCCCCATGGGCCGGACACGTCTGGCCCCGAGCGATCACCCATCACCGGTGCGCCGATACGCATATCGAGGGAGCAATGGAAGCAACTGCAACGAAATCACCAGACCTGACCGGGTTCAGCCGCGAGGCGGTTGAGGCACTCTCCCGGTCGCGAAACGAGCCCGACTGGGTGCTCGAGGCGCGCCTCAAGGCGTGGGACACCTACGAGTCGATCCCGATGCCGAAGCGCACCGACGAGGAGTGGCGTCGAACCGACCTGCGACGGCTCAAGCTCGACCGCTTCGCCCCGTACGCCGACGTCGACGGGAAGGTCAACGAGCTCGGCGCGCTCACCACGAGCGTCGACGCGATGCAGTTCGGCGAAGCCGACCAGCGGGCGGGCATTCTCGCCTCCCGCGATTCGAGCCGTGCGTACGTCGAGCTGGATCCGTCGCTGGCCGAGAAGGGCGTGATCTTCACGGATCTCAATACGGCCGTGCGCGAGCACCCCGAGCTGGTTCAGAAGTACTTCATGACCCAGGCCGTGCCGGTCGACTTCGGCAAGTTCGAGGCGCTGCACGCGGCGATGTGGCAGGTCGGCGCGTTCCTGTACGTGCCGAAGGGCGTGCAGGTCGAGCTGCCGTTCCGGTCGTTCGCCTTCGGGCAGACGCCTGGCTCCTCGGTCTTCACGCATTCGCTGGTCGTGGTCGAGGAAGGCGCGGAGGCGTTCTTCGTCGATGCCTTCCACTCCGAGACCCAGGACGAGGCGTCGTTCGCGTCGGCCGTCGTCGAGCTGATCCTCGCCGACGACGCGAAGCTGCGCTACGTGCAGGTGCAGGACTGGGGTCGCAACGTCTGGAACTTCATGACGGAGCGATCGATTCTCGGTCGCGACGCCGAGATGAAGAATCTCCAGGTGACGCTCGGCTCGAAGTTCAGCAAGAACTCGATCGGCTCGCACCTGCGGGGCGAGAACGCCCTGGCGGAGATGCTCGGCATCTTCTTCGGTGACGGCGATCAGTTCTTCGACCACCACACGTGGCAGCTGCACGAGTCGCCGTACGCCACCAGCGACCTGGAGTACAAGGGCGCACTCAAGGAGAAGTCGCGCTCGGTCTACTCCGGCCTGATCAAGGTGTTCGAGGGCGCGCAGCGCACCGACGCCTACCAGCAGAACCGAAATCTCGTGCTGAGCCGCAGCGCGCGGGCGGACACGATCCCCAACCTCGAGATCGAGGCCAACGACGTCCGCTGCACCCACGGCGCCACGGTGTCGCAGGTGGAGGATGAGCACCTCTTCTACCTGATGGCTCGCGGCATCCCCAAGAGCGAGGCCCAGAAGCTGATCGTCGAGGGATTCTTCCGTCCCGTCATCGATCGCATCCCGGTCGAGGAGATCCAGGACTTCCTCCAGGCCGCCATCGCTCGCAAGGTCGGGTACTAGGGTTCGGCATCCGCCGGGAGCACGTCGCGGCGTCGCTCCCGGCCGTTCCACCGCGGTGATCCAGCAGGGCGGACATCGCGGTTCCGCCCGGAGGCAAGGATCACCACGATGAGCATCACCACCAACGCACCACCGCCTCAAGCAACCGGCGACCTGGATGGATACGTGGTCAGGGCAGATTTCCCCATCCTGAACCGCCCCGCGCCGGCCGGCAGGAAGCCGCTGGTGTTCCTCGACAGCGCCGCCAGCTCGCAGAAGCCGCAGATCGTCATCGACGCGCTGAGTGATTACTACGCGCGGATCAATGCGAACATCCACCGCGGCGTCTACGACCTCTCCGAGGCGGCCACGGAGGCCTACGAGGGCGCGCGCCGGAAGATCGCGGCGTTCATCAACGCGAAGAGCCCGCGCGAGTGCATCATGGTGCGCAACACGACCGAGGCGATCAATCTGGTCGCGCGGGCGTGGGCGGCCGCCAACCTCGAGGAAGGCGACCTGATCGTCTTCACCGAGATGGAGCACCACTCCAACATCGTGCCGTGGCACATCATCGCCCAGGAAAAGGGCCTGCGACAGGCCCATGTCCACATCGATGACGAGGGCCGGCTCGATCTCGAGGAGTACGCCGAGATCCTCAGGCAGGAGCCGAAGCTGGTCGCGTTCACCCACGTCAGCAACAGCCTCGGCACGGTCAATCCGGCCAAGCAGATGATCGCCGACGCTCACGCGGTCGGAGCGATCACGGTGCTGGACGCCGCGCAGAGCGCGCCACACCTGCCGATCGACGTGCAGGACCTCGACGTCGACTTCATGGCATTCTCGGGGCACAAGATGCTCGGCCCGATGGGCTCGGGTGTGCTCTATGGCAAGAAGGCACTTCTCGACCAGATGCCGCCCTACATGGGTGGCGGCAGCATGATCCGCAAGGTCTTCCTCGACCACACCACGTGGGCCGATGTGCCGGCGAAGTTCGAGGCCGGCACGCCGTCGGTCGGCGACACGGTCGGTCTCGGTGTGGCGATCGACTACCTGAACGAGCTCGGGATGCGTCGCGTCTGGGCGCATGAGCGGCAGGTGGTCGCCTACGCCCTCGAGGCGCTGCAGGACGTGCCGGGTATCCGGATCTTCGGACCGAAGGACGCCCAGGCACGCAGCGGCGTGGTCTCGTTCGCGCTGGGCGATCTCCACCCACACGACGTCTCCCAGATCCTGAACGAGCACAACGTCGCCGTCCGGGCCGGACACCACTGCACGCAGCCGCTGATGAAGGCGCTCGGGGTGACGGCCACCACGCGGGCCAGCTTCTACGTCTACAACACCCGCGAGGATGTCGATCGCCTGGTCGAAGGGCTGTACGCGGCCCATCGCGTCTTCTCGGGCGCCCCCTCCGCGACAACCGCGGCGGCACGCTCGAGCGAGCACCGTCAGGACGAGTGGAACGCGAGGCGATTCGATGGGTAAGCACACATGGGCATGAGCGGAGACAGCATCTACCGGGAGATCATCCTCGATCACTACCAGAACCCGCGCCACCGAGGCACCCTGGATCCGCACGACTACAGTTATGAGGACAGCAATCCGCTCTGTGGCGATGAGGTTCGGATCGATGCGCGCGTCAAGGACGATGTCATCTCCGAGATCGCCTTCACGGGACAGGGCTGCGCGATCAGCCAGGCGTCGGCCTCGATCCTGATGGAGCTCGCCCATGGGAAAACTCTCGATGAGGTGAAGGCGATCGACAAGGAAGAATTGCTGGACGAGATCGGTATCGAGCTCAGCCCGGCACGACTCAAGTGCGCACTGCTGAGCCTGAAGGTCTTGAAGGCGGCCCTCTACGGCATCGATCATGCCAACGAGGAGCTCGACGAGATATAGCCTCGTCCGGGCCGGCACAGGGCCGGCCCGGGGATACCAGCACCGGCAATGACGCCAGGGGACATGTATGACTGACACAGCCACGTATCACACGGTCGCGAAGGTGGGCGATATCGAGCCCGGCGAGATGATGTACGTCGAAGCGGGTGATGCCTTCATCTGCCTCATCAACCTCGACGGCGAGATCCACGCGCTCGACGACACCTGCACCCACGAGGAAGCGTCGCTCTCCGACGGCACCATCATCGGCGATGAGATCGAGTGCCCGCTGCACGGAGGCGCATTCAACATTCGCACCGGCGAGCCGGCGGCATTCCCGGTCGTGGTGCCGATCGAGAAGTACGACGTCCGCATCGTCGGCGACGAAATCCAGGTGAAGGTGCCGTAGCACGCCCGCAACAGAACCTGCACAGGGGCCCGTCCTCGGGGACGGGCCCCTGTGCAGGTTCTGTTGCAACGAGAGGTGATCGCCGGGCAGCGCGTCGATCCGGTCCGGTGGCACCCCCTGACGCACGAGTCAGGGCCAATGGCTGCCGTTACCGCGCGCTCCGATAACCAGGCATGATCGCACCCTCTCCGTGCCCGGAACGACGGGGATCAGCGCCCAGAAACCGACCATGACCGTGGCGATGCAGGCAGGCCACCGACACCACACCGATGAGTCCGGCCCATAGCACCGACACCGCGTCGATCGGTGTCAGGCGTCGCGAATCAGCGGCAGGGTCGAGCAGTGGATCCCGCCGCCGTTCTTCCTGATCTCCGAATAGGGAATCTCGATCGTCTCCACCCCGGCACCGTGCAGGCGCTCAACGGTTCGCGGGCAGTCGTCGGGGATGATCACCCTGCCCGGACGCACCGCAAGGCAGTTGACCGACCACGGCTCGGTCGGCCAGGTGTGGATGAGATCGATCCCGAGCCCAGCCAGCATCTCCGGCAGCCAGTACGGCAGGCGCGTCATGTTCACGAGCGCCTTGTCGTTGTCGACCATGACGATGCCACCATCGATGTGGAGCGCGTTGCCGGTCAGCGGCACCCGCACGAGCCGAACGCCCTGCTCCGCGAGCACCTGCTCCACCTGGCGAGCACCGGCCTCGTTCTGCCGGTGCGACATGCCGGCGAGCGCGACCTCCGCGTTCAGGAAGCAGAAGGAGCCACCCTCGAACAACCCCGTGCCATGGACGGTGCGCAGGATCGGCATGCCGAGCTCGGCCAGGAGCCTGGTGATGAACCGTTCCTCGCCGCGACGGCCGAAACCGGGTTCCTCGCCAACCGGCCCCATGCGACAGATGATCGCCCCGCCCTTGACGGCAATCGCCTGGTCGCGGGTGAAAACGGCCTTCGGATCGCCCGGTGAGCAGTCCACGACAGCGATCTCCACACCCTCATCGCGAAGCGCGTTGACCAGGGCATCGTGCTCACGCTGCATGCGCCCCAGGTCGGGAGCGGTGCTGTCCCGCCAGTACCACTGCTCCCGATCGCTGATCAGGGCATCGAGCTCCGGATCGTACCGCGAGCCATCGATCGTGTCGATCTCGTCGCCGGGCCGGTGCACCACGCACAGCCGCAACCGTCCCACGTCGTTGGACACGCCCCACTCCCGTGCCCAGACGCGGCGCTGCATCTCCGGCGACTCGAACGCCGGTTCCGCTCGCGGGGGTATCCGCTCCAGCACGACGTGGTAATAGGCCTCGCTCTCCCGCAAGCCGGCGTTTCTGGGTTCCCGTGACATAGGGCTGTCCTCTCCAGTGTCCGTCCATGGCCATGTCAGATCGTGCCCGGTCAATAGCCTGCCAAAGCATAGGGCAACATCCGGAAGCCAGGAAGTGAAGCCCATCGCGGTGACATCGGCGTCCGGCCGGGAGACCACGGAGCCCCTCCCATCCGCGTGACGTTTCGGCTACGCTTGCAGCAGGCGAGCGTCATGCGCAGGTATCACCAGAGCGAGGCGAATCGATGCCGAAGGTCTTCCATGCGGTTGCACACGTCGACGACATCGCACCGGGCCAGCTGAAGTATGTCGAGGCGGGCGGCAAGACGATCTGTCTCGCGAACGTGAACGGGGAGATCCTGGCCCTCGACAACAACTGCACGCACGAGCACGCTTCGCTGGCGGAGGGCACCCTCCACGGCGAGGTCCTGGAATGCCCTCGCCACGGTGGCGCGTTCAACGCCTGCACGGGCGAGCCCGAGCGCTATCCTGCGGTCTTTCCCGTCAAGACGTACAGCGTCGACATCGAGGACGGGACGATCCTGGTCGGGATCCGCACCTGACCCTGCTAGCCGTCGTTCCCTCCGGCATCCCAGAGCGACGCCCACCAGTCGAGATGCGGCATCCCTGTGCGCTCTGCCTCCGCGAACATCCGTGGGATGTCCAGCTCGATCGACCTGAGCTCCGTGTCGATCGAGCCGTCGCTCACCGTCATCACTGCATAGCAGGCCGTCGAGACCGGTCTCGGCGGCGGGAGATCGGGTGTCCCGGGACCGATCCCACCGAGCCCGACACTGCCGGGGTTGACCATGACGGCCGACCCGAGATCCCGCACCATCGGCACATGCGTGTGCCCGCCGACGCCGACGGCGGCGCCGATGCGGGCCAGTGCCCCCGAGATCTCGCTCGACGGCGTCAGGGCGGAGAACACCTCCTCGGTCGAGGCAGGGGAGCCATGGAAGAGGGCAGCCACGGTTCCGGTCGCGAGCTCGATCGTGCGATACATCGGCAGCGCCGCGATCTCACCGAGCCACGCATCACCCAGCATCGCCGCCGCCCAGTGGGCGATCTCGTTCATCCTGGGACTGTCGCTCACGACGTCATCGGCGCTCGCCAGGAGCCATTGATCCGTGTTGCCCATGACCGAGTGGATCCCCCGACCGATGAGAAGCGCCATCACCTCGGCCGGCCAGGGACCCGGGGTGGCGAGATCACCGAGCGAGTACACACGCTCCACCTCGAGCCGGTCGAGCTCACGCAGGACCTCGCGAAGGGCGAAGAGGTTGCCATGGATGTCTGCGATCAGGCCCAGTCGCATGCGAAGCCTCACTCACGGGTCAGGATCATTTGGGAATGACGATCTTCTCGAGCCCTGGCTCGGCTGGCGGATACTGCGGATCCATCTCCTCCAGCGTCTGCACGATCGCCCGGGCGACCACCAGATCGCGGTACCACTTGCGATTGGCGGGAACCACGTACCATGGCGCGTACTCCGTTGAGGTTTTCCTGATGGCATCCTCGAAGGCAACCTGGTAGGCATCCCAGCGCGCCCGCTCATTGAGATCCGACGAGTCGAACTTCCAGTGTTTCTCGGGCTCCTCCAGGCGATCCATCAGGCGCTGACGCTGCTCGTCGCGTGAGATGTGGAGGAAGAACTTGAGCACCCGTGTGCCGTTGTCGGTCAGCATGCGCTCGAAGTCGTTGATATGCCGAAAGCGCTTCGACCATGTCGACTCGGGCACCAGGTCCTTCACGCGAACCACGAGCACATCCTCGTAGTGTGACCGATTGAAGATGGCGATCATGCCCCTCGCGGGGGTGTGATGGTGATACCGCCACAGGAAGTCGTGATCGAGCTCCTCCCTGCTGGGCTCCTTGAACGACCACACCCGCACGCCCTGCGGGTTGATGCCCTTGAAGACCCGTCGAATCGTGCTGTCCTTGCCGCCCGTGTCGATCGCCTGCAACACGACCAGCAGGCTCTGGCCGTGCTCGGCGTAGAGGCGCTCCTGAAGCGTGCGCATGCGGTGCCGCTCGGCCTTGAGCGCCGTCTTCGCGACGTCCTTGTCATCGGCGGTAAAGCCCCCGATCGAGCCGGGATCGCAGTCCGCCAGGGAAAACGCATCGGGATCCGTGACCCGGTAGTCTCCCACCCGGGAGAGGGCCGCCTCGTGGCTGATGGTGACGTCCGTCATGCACGACTCCAGTAGACTCGGTGCTCGTTTCCATGGTGCAGCCATGATACCCGCACCTCGGTCACCACCGACGACACCATCCCGGAGACGCAACGAGGGGCGATGCAGTAGCCGCATCGCCCCTCGGCAACATTCTTCGTGCGTGTGAATCGCCGTTTCCGGCGCCCGAACCTACGGATTCACCACCAGCAACATGAGCAAGAACATGGAGATCAAGCCGGTGACTGCGAATCCTCGGAGAATCAGATCCTCGCGGGTAAGGACGTCCTGCGCACGGCGCTCGTTCTCGGTCATTGGAATGTATTTCCCCCTCATAGGACCAGTGTCCATCGCAGCTCACGTCAGGCATGACCTGCGAGGATGGTCACCCAACCCCGGTGAATCGATCACTGCGGGAGATCGATCCGAGCCACAGCCCCTCCAGCTAATGACTCAGAGGTGTACGTACATCAGTACGCTACCTCATTGAGTGTAGCCGGGCGGTGCCGCGGTGTCAATGACGTTTCAGCTCGCATCATTGGTTCCACGAGCTCCGGTTGCTGCAGATTTTGCAGGGATATCGCGTACGTTCGCAGGTGAATTTGACGCTGCCGCGAGCTTTGCTATGCTGCGTGCGTGCTCGAACATGACTCCTTTGGAGCGCGAGCCCACCTCGCGACGATCGACCGACACGCGTTCCCCCCGCACCCTAATTCCCATCGGTGACAAGGGAGCAACCACGCCGTCATGACCAATGCCCGGCCCACGCCAGCACAGCTCGACTACCAGCGCGATCACGCCTTCGCACTCTTCTACCACTTCGGCATCAACACCTTCTTCGCGAGGGAGTGGAGCGACGGCTCGCTGCCCGCCGCCGGATTCAACCCGACCGTGCTCGACACCCGCCAGTGGGTGGCGACGGCGAGGGAGGCAGGGGCCGCGCATGTGATCCTCACCGCGAAGCACCACGACGGCTTCTGCCTGTGGCAGACCGACACGACGGACTATTCGGTCGCGTCGTCGCCGTGGAAGGGCGGCACAGGGGACGTCGTGGCGGAGCTGGCCGAGGCATGCAGGGACGCGGGGATCGCGCTCGGACTCTACCTGTCGCCATGGGACCGCCACGAGCGGACGTGGGAGACGGACCACGCCGCCTGCGACGCCTTCTACCTTCGGCAGCTCGATGAGCTGACCACCCGATACGGCCCCATCTACGAGCTGTGGTTCGATGGCGCCGGCTCGGAGCAGCACCCCTACGACTGGGACGCGATCATGGACGTCATCGACCGCAACCAGCCGGACGCGATGGTGTTCAACACGGGCCGCCCGACGATTCGGTGGGTCGGGAACGAGGATGGGCTGGCCAGCGATCCATGCTGGTACACCGTCAGTGACACGGCGATGTCGATCCACACCGACGCCCGCGAGGGGATCGCCGGGGGTGAGGCATACCTGCCGCCGGAATGTGACGTCGCCATCCGTCGCCACTGGTTCTGGCAGCCGGACGACCTCGACACGCTCAAGTCGGTCGAGCACCTCACGGCGATCTGGTATCGCTCGGTCGGACTCGGCGCCAACCTGCTCCTGAACGTGCCTCCCGATCGGCGAGGCCTGATCGACGACCACGACCGCGAGCGGCTCCTCGCGTTCACCTCGACGATCGCGGAGCGATTCAGGAGGCCACGAGTGGCGACCCTGAGACGCACCGGCGCCAGCTGGCATGCCGAATGGGACGATGACGTCCGGCTGGACCATCTCGTGCTGGAGGAGAACCTCCGCGACGGCCAGCGGATCGGCAGGCATCGCATCGTCGATGCCGGCTCCGGTCGCCTGCTCGCCGAGGGAGGCACGATCGGTGTCCGGCGCGTCCACGCGTTTCCGCGGGCGACAGCCTCGGCCATCGTGATCGAGACCGATCGCGAGGATGCCGTCCTGCAGCGGGTGGAGGGGCATCTCACCGGCGTGGAGACGATGCCGCCTCTCGAGGAACAGCCAGCCTTCCGGAGCGACAAGATCGACCACGCCGATCGTCTCGGGATGTAGCGGTCCGATCGGCAGGCCGCTTCGGCAGCGCGACGATCGTGCAGCCTGCCTGATGTACACCCGACACGCAGCGGGTATGCTGGCACCAGCAACGTTCCGGGACCGCACGGGCTCGTGCGGGCATCGATTGGACCTGCAATGGCGCGACGCAACTCCGCTCGCCAGCTCTATTACGGCTGGAAGATCGCCGGCGCGCTCGCCCTGACCGAGACGATCTCCTGGGGTGTGCTGTACTACGCGTTCTCGGTCTTTCTGGTCCCCATGCAGGACGAGCTCGGGTGGTCGCTGGCCACCCTCACCGGCGCATACTCGCTGGCGCTCCTGCTGTCGGGCCTGTGCGCCCCCCTGGTGGGCTCATGGCTCGACCGCCACGGTCCCCGCCTGCTCATGACCGCCGGCTCCGGCCTCGGCGCCGTCGCGGTGCTGATGTGGTCGCGCGTCGACTCGGTAGTGGTCTACTACCTCACCTGGGCCGGTATCGGCGTGGCCATGTCCGCCACCCTCTACGACCCCGCCTTCACCACCCTGGCGCATTGGTTCCGACGGCACCGCAACCGCGCCATGCTCATCGTCACCATCGCCGCCGGGTTCGCCAGCACGATCTTCCTTCCACTCTCGGGTGTGCTCGCGGAGCGACTCGGCTGGCGTGAGGCATTGGCGGTGCTGGCAGCGACGCTGGCGATCGGCACGATCCCCCTGCATGCGGCGGTGCTCCGACGACGACCTGAAGATCTCGGACTCCAGATCGATGGCGACGAAGTCGGGACGACCGTGACCCCGTCCAGGCTGGGTCACGTCGACGAGCCCGGCACGACGCTGCACGACGCCGTCAGACACGCGTCGTTCTGGCTGCTGACGGTGGCGTTCGTCCTCCAGATGTTCTCGACGGTCGCCGTCTCGATCGTGCTGATCCCCTACCTCACGGACCGGGGCGAGGATCCGGCCTTCGCCGCCACCGTGACCGGTCTCATCGGCGCGGCCCAGGTACTCGCCCGAATCTTCTCCACCGCGATGGGGGAGCGCGTCTCGGCGGTGACGCTCACGGCGGGCGTGTTCGCCCTGCAGGCGGTCGCCCTCGCCGTCCTGATCGGATGGCAGGCACATGGAGGCATCCTCGCGGCCGTGCTGCTGCTCGGGGCCGGTCGTGGCGTCGTGACGCTGATGCGCGCGCAGCTCGTCGCCGACTTCTACGGCCGGTCGCACTACGGCGCCATCAACGGGACGCTGGCGCTCTTTCTCACCGTGGCGGGTGCGCTCGCACCGATCTGTGCGGGCTTCCTCTACGGGGTGACCGATGACTACACGCCGATCCTGTGGGGGATGGCGGTGCTTTCCACGCTTGCCGCCGGCGTGATGGTCGCCCTCGGTCTCCATCGACAGTCGGTACCGGGCACGATGACGACCCGCTCCGAGAGCGCCGGGTGACATCGCCTGCGGCACAACCGGGCGTCGAGCCCCGGACGTCACTCCTCCCGGGGCTCGACGCGAGACACCAGTAACCTTGACGGTTGCGACACCTGCTACGCGGTCGGCGTGGCACCGTCGCCGCAGGCGTCGGCGGCAGCACACATCCCCGGGCCACCCGGCATGGGTCCGCCACCCATCTGACTCTGGCAGCAGACGAGCCCCTCGTCGCAGGCGTTCTGGACACCGGCATTGCACTCGCAGCCGATGCCGGTACACGGTGCCTCCGTTGGCGCCACCGTGGGAGCGACGGTCGGGGTCGGCTCGCCGGGCGCTCCACAGATGAGGTCGGAATTGATCCCGTACACCGCCGTATCGCCGTGGATCTCCTCGGCCGGGCTCGGCAGCAGCGAGGCGAGGTTCTGCTGGACCCAGTCGGCTTCGGCCCGCGCGGCCGACTCCTGCTGCGCCCGACTCTCGAATGTGGTGATGGTCGTCACCGTGTTGTTGTCGGACGTCACCACGGCATAGCTGACGAAGCCGTCTGCCTGGCGGATCAGGGGCAGATAGCCGCTGTTCAGCTCCTGCACCACCTGATCGGGGGAGCCCGACAGGGTGTAGCGCCGGATCAGGGTATACCAGTCGCCGCTCGCCTGCCGCGCGGCGGTGGTTCTCAACCCGGCGGCCGCCAGCAGGGTCGCCGCGATCCCGACCCCGCCACGACGCATCGCCGAGCGCCGGGAGAGCCTGGTGGCAAAGCTCTTGGAAAGTGCATCGAACCGATTGGCGTCCATGGAGCCTCCTATGTCACATCCGGTGAACGATTAGGCACGGTCGGCCGCTCCCCGGAAGGCGCGCAGGTGCGTCGACGGCGTGCACATGTCCCTCGAGGTCGCATCATCTCCCCTGTGTGCGCGACCGGTAGACGGCCGGCCAGTCCTCGCGCTCGGTCACCACGCTGTCGAGTCGTCGCTCTTCCGTTAGCCCCTGGATACCTGCTTCCCTTATGCGCGCTCCCCCGTTTAAAGTCAATACACCGGTGACGCGGCTCCGGACCGAGCCACACCCCATAGCATCGCGGTCGTGGCTCCCGACCTCGACCCGTTTGCTCCTGTCGCCACACCCGCCCAGGGCCCTCGAGGCGCACCGACGCTGGATACGGTTACCCGTTCGCGTCCTGGGCACACCGTCCGACGCCGGGCAGCGGCAGAAGGTCGGCGAGACGCAACGGAAGGGAAGCGCGAAGAACGACCTGAGCCTGACACGACAGATGTGGCGCCTGCTGGAGCCGGTACATGCGGTACGCCATTGCGGCGCCGAGGCGTCCGAGGAGGCGGCGAATCTCGGGGACGCGGTCGACACCCGCCGGCCGATCGGTTTCCCCTGGCGATCGTCACCGCTCGGTGCGGCGGGGCGACACCTGGTTGCCGCGACGTTCTCCAGCTTCAGCCCGGGGATGTTCGCCGAGCACGTGCCGGCGGCCTGATCGGCGACATGGAGATCGCTGAGGCTGCGGAGATCGCGTCTGAGGCGGCACAGGCAGCAGGCAGCGCTGGCCAACCGCTCGCTGCCGCCAGCGCCGATCTGGCCCGGCCCGATGCCCCACACCTGAGACTGTCGCAGGCGGCTACCGTGCGGCGGGAGCATCGCGGCGCTGCAGACCGCGAGACCGGACCCCATGCGAGGACCTCGTATCGTTCGCCGCGGTCGGAGCGGCTCAGGTCGATCTGCGCGAGCAGGGGCTGGAGCGATGAGGCGTGGAGTGCGGTCCGTGATCGCCTGGTCGAGCGCGGCTGGATGCCTGCTGAGGGCCGGGCCACCCCACGTGGCACCGGGGGATGTGAGCACATGGAGCGTCTGACCGACGAGCGTGCGGCAGGACCATGGCGGGATCTCGAGACCGAGGGGACCAGGCGTCTGGCCCAGCTCGTTGTCTCGATCACAAAGATCCTCGTCGGCACGGGTCTGCTGCCTCGACCGAGCACCCCGGGAATGCAGGAGGCCGCATCGTAGCCCACCGCACGGTTCGCACACGATCCGGACATAAGGCCAGCGTGCTCCACGACTTCACGGCGATGTCGCGAAAGGACAGGGAATGCAGATCGAGATACTGGGAAGCGGCGGTGCGTTTCCTGCACCGCGACCGGGGTGCCGCTGCACCGTATGCACCACGGCGCGCGAGCGGGGAATTCCGTACGCGCGAAGTGGCCCCGCCACCTTCATCCACGGGGCCGACATCCTCTTCGACACCCCCGAGGAGATCCGCGAGCAGCTCAATCGCTCCCGGATCGATCGTGTCGCCGCCTGCTTCTACTCCCACTGGCATCCGGACCATGTCATGGGGCGCCGCGTGTTCGAGCCGCTGAACTGGGACATTCGGCAGTGGCCGTGGCGACCGCGCGTCACCCACGTCTATCTGCCAGAGCAGGTCGCGGCAGACGTCCGGACCCGACTCGGAACCGCGGAGCACCTCGCGTATCTGGAGGAGGTCGGCGTCGTGCGGGTCCACGAGGTCGTGGACGGCGAGAGCGTCGAGGTCGGGGAGGTGAGAGTGACACCGTTCCGGCTGGCAGTGCCTTTCGTCTACGCCTTCCTGGTGGAGTGGGGCGGTGTGCGTGTGCTGATCGCGCCGGACGAGCTGGCAGGATGGTCTCCGCCCGCCTCGCTGGACGGACTCGACCTCGCGATCCTGCCCATGGGCATCTGCGAGCTCGATCCCCTCACGGGGGAGCGTCGGATCGCAGCCGACCACCCCCTCCTGGAAGCGGAGATGCGGTTCCCGGACACGGTCGAGGTCGTCCGGGCACTGAACCCCAAACGGGCGATCCTCTCCCACATCGAGGAAGAGGACGACCTCGGATTCGACGCCCTCGAGGAGCTGGCGGACCGATATCGACGGGAGGGGGTGCCGATCACGTTCGCTCACGACACCATGCGGATTTCGGTCTGAACCGACCGGCGTCCTCGACGCCTCAAGCCTGCCCTTCATGGCATCCCATCGTGGCGGCGACATCACGGCCCGGCTCGCTGGCGTACGGACGGCAACGCGTTTCGACGTCGACCGGCATCGGCTATGCTGCCCTGTGACGACGGATGCTGCACACCCAACAGGAAGGGGGAGAGATGAGCGAGAAGCGGCGGGTCCTCATCACCGGGGCACGGGGTGCCATCGGACGATGCCTCACGAACGGGTTGAAGGATCGGTATACCCTGCGGCTGCACAACCGCACGCCCGAGACCGAGCCGGAGGGGTTCGATCACGTCTCCGGCGATCTGGCCGACTACGACGCCGTGCGGCCGATGCTGGAAGGGGTCGACACGGTGATCCACCTGGCGGCCAACCCGTCGGTGAGCGGCTCGTGGGAATCGGTGCTCAACGACAACATCATCTCGACCCGCAACGTGCTGGAGGCCGCGCGCGAGGCGGGATCGAGACGGGTGATCTTCGCGTCGACCAACCACACGATGGGGATGTACGACCGTGACGGCGAATGGCCAGTCTACACGACGATGCCGTACCGTCCCGACTCGCTCTACGGCGCGTCGAAGGCGATGGGCGAGGTGCTCGGGCGGTTCTACTACGACGCGTACGGGCTCGAGTTCATCTCGCTGAAGATCGGCTGGTACACCGAGAACCTCGCGCTGGGCAAGGATCAGCCCATCCTGCGCGCGCTCTGGCTGGGTCCCCGGGACACCGTCAACGTGCACATCGGCGCGATCGAGACGTCCGTGCCCTTCGGCATCTACTACGCGGTCTCCGAGAATCCGGATCGGCGCTGGGACATCACCAACACCATGATCGACCTCGGCTACCGGCCGGTCGACCGCTGGGACGAGGAGCTGCACATGCAGGAGGAGCACCAGCCTGGCCAGCCACCCCAGCGCCAGCCCTGGCCAACGTTCTGACCGGAGCTCCACATCATCGCATCCGCGGGTCGTGCCTCTTGAAGAGGCACGACCCGCGCGCATGTGCCGGACCCGAGGCGAGAGCAGCGCCTCGGGTCCGGCACCCTCGGGTTATCTCTGGCGCAATCGATAGTTGCCTTGGTGAAGTGATGGTCATACAGTGCCGTCGAAGGGTCCTGAACGTGGTCGCAGACCGCGGCGGCCACCACACGTTCCCTGCTACACGATCCGGTCGGCCCGTCGGCATCGTCCTGGCGCTCGCCGCAACGAGCGCCCGCGCGATTGCGCCTGGGTCGGCAACAGGAGGCAATCATGTCGCCACGCGATATCTCCCGAAGGCAGTTCGTCGCCGTGTCGGTCGCCGGGGCTGCGGCAATCGTCACTCGCGATGTGGCAGCACAGGAAGCCACACCGGCTTCGTCCGAGGAGGGTGGGGGCATCGTCTCCAACGCCCCGGGCCCCACACCAACCCCACTGGGCCCGGCAGAACCGCCCGAGCTCTCCTCGAGCGAGACGAACTGGGCAGTGGAGAACCGTGACCTCAAGGGGACCCGGCACGCCACCGGCAGCCAGATCTCGAGCGAGACCGTCAGCGAGCTGGGAACGGCTTGGATTCTGCCCTACGACATCTCGAGCCTGTTCGGCGCACTGACCGCCAACCCGATCATCGTGGATGACACGCTGTACATCCAGGACGCCCGAAGCAACGTCAAGGCGCTGAACCGTGAGACGGGCGAGGTGATCTGGGAGCGAGCCTACGACCAGGACATCCCCTCGGGCGGGCCGAATGGCGTCGCCGTCGGATACGGACTGGTCGTGTTCCCCGTCGGTGGCGAGGGCGAGGTCGTCGCCGTCGACGCGGCGACCGGCGAGGATGTCTGGAGCGTCAACATCCAGGGGCCGCGCGGCGAGGGCATCACCATGGCGCCGGCGATCTACGACAGCACGGTCTACATCAGCACCATCCCGGGCAACACGAGCTCGTTCTACACCGGAGGCCAGCGCGGCTTCCTCCACGCCCTCGATGCGTCCACCGGACGGGTGCTGTGGTACTTCGATACCACCGTCGACAACCTCTGGGGCAACGCCCGCATGAACTCGGGCGGCGGGCTCTGGCATCCGCCCTCCTTCGATGACGAGGGCAACATCTACGCCGGTATCGGCAACGCGGCCCCATACCCCGGCAACGAGCAGGCACCAGCCGGGTCCAGCCGGCCGGGCGACAACGACTACGCGAACGCCCTGATGCGTATCAACCCCGAGACCGCCGGCGTCGACTGGTACATCAACATCAAGCCGCACGACCTGTTCGATCTCGACAACCAGCTCACGCCGATCGTGGCCGACGTGAACGTCGACGGCACGGACGTCCCGCTCGTCTTCTCCAGCGGCAAGCACGGCATCGTGGTGGCCGCCAACCGCGAGACGGGCGAGGAGGTCTGGCGCACGCCGGTTGGCCGTCACCAGAACGACGAGCTCACCGACCTGCCGATGGACGAGCCGGTCGAGGTGCTGCCGGGCACCTTCGGCGGGGTCGAGACGCCGATGGCCTGCGCCGACGGTGTCATCTACGTCCCGGTTTTCGATCTCCCCACCTCGTACACCGCCACCGAAATCGCAGGGCTTGCCGACTTCTCCGAGGCCGCCGGTCAGCTGGTGGCCCTCGACGCCGCTACCGGCGAGGTGATCTGGGAGGTCCAGCTTCCGACCGGCACCCTGGCGGGGGCCACGGTCGTCAACGACCTCGTGTTCACCGGTGGGCTCGATGGCGTGGTCAGGGCGCACTCGATCGCCGACGGATCGCAGGTCTGGTCGTATCAGACGGGGGCGGGGATCAACGCCCCACTCGCGATCTCCGGCGACTACATCTACGTCGCGTCGGGCGGTCCCCTGATTCCCTCGCCAGACACGCTCGATCCGCTGCCGATCGAGGGCGCGGCGCTGATCGCGATCACGATCGGTGGAGAGCCTCAGATGGCGGGGTCGGCAAGCGCCACACCCGAGGAGCAGAAGGCGACACCAGCCGCCTCAGCGGGCGACGGCACATCCGTCTCGGTCTCGGCGGTCGATATCGCGTTCGAGCCGAAGTCGCTTGCCATCGCGGCGGATACGGATGTCACCATCACCGTCACGAACGAGGGCGTGCTCCAGCACGACTTCGTGATCGAGAACACGGAGTTCGCGACCGACCTGCTCAACGGCGGGGACAGCACCGAGCTCGTCGTCAACCTCCCGGCAGGGGAGTACACCTACTTCTGCTCGGTGCCCGGTCATCGCGAGGCCGGCATGGAAGGCACACTCACGGTCGGGTAGGCTGGCAGCCAGGACCGAGCCATCGCGCGGCGGGAGCGGTCGCTCCCGCCGCGCGGCGTCTTCAGCCAGGCGGTGCACTGATCGTTACCGTGTCGAGGCATCCCGCAGGTGGTTCCCGATGTGGCCGATGATGAACCGCCTCGCATCCCGGTCGTGGTACCAGTAGATGCGGTGCCGGACCGAGAGGTCGACGTGCGGTCCCATCAGCACCCGCCGCACCTCACCACCGTGCTCGACGTCCAGCGTGTAGTCCTCGGCATATCGCTGCTTCGCCGTGTCGGAGATGTCGGTCTTCAGCGTGATCCCCCGCTCCCGGAAGAGGTCGGCGATCGAGCGCCCCGCACCGTGACCCTCGCGGCAGCATCGTGCAACGTCCCGGATCACCGACAGCGTGTTCCGCACCTGAACCGGGTCGAGCCCGCTCCGGATCTTCGCCACCTGTCGCATCACCCGCTCGTCAAACACGAGCTCGCCATCCTGGATGGTCGCCTGGACCTGCTGGACCGCCTCGAGGACCGTAGTCGGCTGATCCATCACCTCGGTCGGCAAGGCTGCCTGAGCGACTCCGCGAACCTCTGCCTCGAGCCCGGCGATGCGCGCCCTCAGCCGGTAGATCTCGTCCCTGGCCTGCTCGAGCTCGGTCTCGTACGAAGAGGACAGGACCTCGCTCTCGGCCAGCCGGTCCTGGAGCGTCGCCAGCTCACCGATCAGCAGCGATATCGCGTCCGTCAGGGACTCGTATTCGAGCTCACCCACCTGCGGCTGGAGCTGCTCCAGGGCGGTCTCCACCGTGCTGCGGGCCACATCCGCCTGCCGTCGCTCGATGGCGCGGAGCCGCTCGCGCACCACCTTGTCGGGAGCGATCAGGAAGGTCGCCTCCCTCCGGAGATGACTCGAGAGCCACTCGGCGAACGGCACGCCGGTGAACATGTCGATCTCGGCCCTCCTGAAGAAGCGATGCGCCCCGGCCGCGTCCCCGGGCGAGTACCCGGGCCTGAACAGGCGGACCATGTTCCAGCCGACGCGGTGCTTCTCGCCGATCAGGTCGCGCAGGCGGGCGGTCAGGCGAGGCTTCGTGATGTGGACGACCCGCGCCGTGCCGAACAGTGCGCGCCCGAGCTCTGCCGGATCGATCGGCGGACCGTGCTCCTCGTCCCCGACACAGACCAGCAGCGGGACCGTTCGACCGGGGTCGACGATTCGCTCGTACAGTTGCTGGACCTGCTGCGACGTGGACACGGACCAGTACGACCGGGTCCACTCGATGGTCCCTTCGAAGAGGCGGAACGACGCCAGCAACGCCCCCAGCAGCGAAGACGGCGGTGCCATCTCGGACTGTCGGTCTGGTGACCGCATGCCGTCGACGAAGGCGAGTTGCTCGCGCAGCGTAACCAGCACCGCGGGCGGCTCGCCCGGCTGCCGGTCGTCACAACGCATCTGCAGGTCCGTGCGGAGCGTGCGCGGCACGGCACACTGACGATCCGGCTGCAGGGTGCGCTCGATCCAGCCCTCCCATGCCCACCCTTCGACCAGGGTACCGACAACCTCCCGGATCTCGCCCGCTGGACCGGCGTGGTCCGCATACCCGACCAGTCGCAGATGCCGGTCGCGGCGCGTTTCATCCCGCTCGGTCACGGTCCCGCCGGTCTCGAGCTCCCGTTCGAGCCAGTCCTCGACGGCGTCGCGGACCGCCGCGCGGTGCGCATCGAGATCGGTTTGGGATGCTTCGCGAGGGAGGACTCGCAGGACTGCGGCGTGGGTTGGATACATCGAGACGCTCCGACTTCCAGGACAGCATTGCCTCCAGTATGCGTCGCCGTCGAGGTCGCGACCACGCCTCCCACGGCGGCGTTGTCGACGTCGAGGACAGAGGGGAACGGACCGCCAACAAGGACACCATTTGTCCAACCAAATGTGAGATACTATGCGTCGCTGTGGAGGTGAGCCCATCATCTCCCGGGACCTCGTATCCACACCGCCACACGCACAACCAGCCCGGAGCACTATCGTGACCACGCGCAACCGGACCATGCCGGCATCGATCGCTGCCGAACGCACAGGTGCGGAGTTCACCACCGCGCTCCCACGCGAATACGATCATCGCACCCCGCTCCGATGGCTGATGTCCCACCTGGCCGAGAACAAGTGGTGGTTCATCGTCTTCCTCGTGACGTCGGTGCTTGCCGCGTTCTTCAACGGGTTCATACCGGTCTACACGGGACGCGCCTTCGACGAGGTACTCGGCGACTCCGACGACCCGGTCGCAGTGCTGCTCCGCATCTCGCTGATCCTGCTCGGAATCGTGATCCTCCGCGGCATCTTCGACCTCACGGCCCGCGGCGCGATCGAGATCGTGTCCAAGCGCATCGATCGCACCACCCGGCAGGAGCTGTTCGTCAGCCTGCTGGGCAAGAGCCAGACCTTTCACAATCGGCAGCAGGTCGGCGACCTGATGGCGCGCGCCACCAACGATGTCCGCCAGATCAACCTCGGGTTCTCACCCGGCGTCGACCTGATCTTCGACGGGTTCACCGCGCTGGTGACGCCGTTCATCTTCATCGCGTTCATCGATCCGCAGTTGCTGCTGTCGCCGGTGGCCTTCCTGATCGCCTTCGGGTTCGCGCTGCGGCTCTACATGCGGCAGCTGACACCGGTGTCGGACAACATGCGGCGCCAGTTCGGCGTGATGAACGCGGGGCTCAACGAGTCGGTGCGCGGTGTCGAGGTGATCAAGGCGACCGGCCAGGAGATGCAGGAGCGGACGCGGTTCCGCGTCCAGGCACGGCTCTATCGTGACTACCAGGTGGCCCGGGGTCGTGTCGAGGCGCGCTACCTGCCCACACTCCTGCTCGCCATCGCCGTCACCGGCGCGCTCTTCCACGGTGTCTACCTCGTCGACCGGGGAACCCTCACGGTCGGTGAGCTGATCGCCTACCTCGGTCTGATGCAGCAGCTGAGCTTCCCGACCTTCATCTCCATCTTCTCGTTCTCGATGGTGCAGATGGGGATCTCGGCGGCGGGGCGCATCCTCGAGATCATCAAGACCGAGACCGAGCTCGACCAGAACGAGCAGGGCTACACGGGTCCGATGCGCGGCGAGATCGTCTTCGAAAACGTCACCTTCCGCTACGAGGATGACGAGTCGCCCGCGGTCGAGAACGTCAGCTTCACCGCCATGCCGGGCGAGACGATCGCGATCGTCGGCGAGACCGGCTCCGGGAAGAGCACCCTCACGAAGCTCGTGAACCGTGTCTACGACGTCGACTCGGGCCGGATCCTCATCGACGGGGTGGACGTGCGCGACTGGAACCTCGACGCGCTCCGCTCCAGCATCTCCACCATCGAGCAGGATGTCACCCTCTTCTCGCGCTCGATCGCCGAGAACATCGGCTTCGGCCTGGGCGAGAATCCCGACCGCGAGGCGATCGTGCAGGCGGCCAGGGACGCCCAGGCCCACGAGTTCATCGTCGAGCTCGAGCAGGGCTACGACACCGTGATCGGCGAGCGCGGCGTGACGCTCTCGGGCGGGCAGCGCCAGCGCCTGGCCATCGCCCGGGCGCTGGTGACGCAGCCGAAGATCCTCATCCTCGACGACTCCACGAGCGCGATCGACAGCGCCACCGAGGACAAGATCCAGACCGCCATCCGGCGGGTGCTGGAGGGGCGCACGACGCTGCTGATCACCCACCGGCTCTCCCAGATCCGCCAGGCCGATCGCGTGCTGCTCATCCGCAAGGGCCGGCTCGTGGAGTCCGGCACACACGACGAGCTGCTGGCGAAGTCGCCGCTCTACCGGCGCATCTTCCTGCACTACGACGAAGTGACCACCCCGGAGACCACCACCGCGGGCGTGGAAGGAGCGTAAGGCATGGGCTTCATCATGGCGGGCCTCGACGCCGAGAACTACGACCGTCAATACAGCGACCGCGAGCTGCTGCGGCGCATCCTGGGCTACTTCCGACCGACCGCCGCGGCGATGGTGCTGGTCGGCGTGATGATCACGCTGCACTCGGTGATGCAGATGGTGCAGCCGCTCGCGATCAGCTGGGGGATCGACCGGCTGGTCGACGACGACGCCGATGAGGTCATCTGGCTCCTCGCCGGCATCATCCTCGCGGCCGGAGTGCTCGGCTGGCTGTTCAACTTCATCCGCCAGAGCGTCACCGCGCGGGTCGTCGGCGACGTCGTGCTGGCGCTGCGCACCGACGCCTTCGACGCGGTGATGGAGCGCGACCTGTCGTTCTTCGACCGGAACCCGTCGGGCAAGGTGGTCAGTCGCGTGACGTCGGACTCCGACGACTTCGCCAACGTCGTCACGCTGACGATGAACCTGCTGAGCCAGATCCTCCTCGTGTTCATCGTGATGGGAGTGCTCTACAACCGCAACCCGTATCTCGCGACCGTGGCGCTGGCGATGGCGCCGCTGGCGATCGTGATCGCGCTGGTCTTCCGCAAGGTCGCCCGCGAAACGACCCAGCGTGCCCAGCGCTCGACCGCCCGCGTCAACGCCGCGATCCAGGAGGCGATGAACGGTATCGCCATCGCCAAGAACTTCCGCCAGGAGCGCTCGCTCTACAACGACTTCCAGCCGATCAACCGTCAGGCCTACGAGGTGCAGCTGCGGCAGGGGCTCGTCTTCGCGACGATCTTTCCGGTGCTCTTCCTGGTCGCGGGACTCGGCACCGTGCTGCTCGTCTACCTCGGCGGCAAGCAGGCGATCAACGGCGACATCAGCGCGGGCGACTGGTTCCTGTTCTTCCAGAGCGTGCTGCTCTTCTGGATGCCCGTCACCAGCATCGCCTCGTTCTGGTCGCAGTTCCAGCAGGGACTCGGCGCGTCCGAGCGCATCTTTGCGCTGATCGACGCCGAGCCGGAAATCGTGCAGACGGCCAGCGAGGATCCGGGACGCCTCCGAGGCGAGATCGCGTTCCGCCATCTGGGCTTCCGCTACGATGAGACCCAGAAGGTGCTGCACGACTTCAACCTGACCATACCGGCGGGCCAGACACTCGCGATCGTCGGCCACACCGGCGCCGGCAAGTCGACGCTCGGCAAGCTGATCACGCGCTTCTACGAGTTCCAGGAAGGCGAGCTGCTGATCGACGGCAGGGACATCCGCTCGTTCGACCTGCCCAGGTACCGCAGACAGCTTGGTATCGTGCCACAGTCACCGTTCCTCTTCTCCGGCACGGTGGCGGACAACATCCGTTACCCGAAGCCGGACGCGACCGACGCCGACGTTGAGGCGGCGGCACGGATGGTCGGCAACGGCGACTGGATCGAGGCACTGCCGAACGGTCTGGCCACCGATGTCGGCGAGTACGGCCGCTCCCTCTCGATGGGCCAGCGCCAGCTCGTGGCGCTGGCACGCGTGCTGATCCAGGACCCGGCGATCGTGATCCTCGACGAGGCGACCGCGAGCGTCGACCCGCTCACCGAGGCGCAGATCCAGGAAGGGCTGGATGTGGTGCTGGCGGATCGGACCTCGATCGTGATCGCGCACCGGCTGTCGACCATCGAGCACGCCGACCGGATTATCGTGCTCGATCACGGCGAGATCGTGGAGGAGGGGACACACAAGTCCCTGATGGCGAAGGGCGGTCGCTACTGCGACGTCTACAACACCTATTTCCGCCACCAGTCCCCGAACTACGTGCCCGGCGAGGGCTTCGTGGGCACTGCCGCATCGGACTGAGCGTCCCGATGTGGTGAGATCCTGAGCGGGGGCCGCTGAGCAGAGGGATGTTGTGCCTTCCTTCGGCGACGGGCCACCGCGCGAAGCGCAGCGTCAGGAGCCGAGTGACTGGCCCCAGGCACTTCGACAAGCATCGCAAGGAGGCAGTCGTGCCAGATCGCTACCCGCCGATCGAGCCGTATGAGAGCGGCATGCTCGACGTCGGTGACGACCACCGCATCTACTGGGAAGCCTGCGGGAATCCTGATGGTATCCCCGCCGTCTACCTGCACGGCGGTCCCGGCTCCGGCAGCACCTCCGGCGCGCGGCGCTACTTCGATCCCGATGCCTATCGCGTCGTCATCTTCGACCAGCGCGGAGCCGGTCGCAGTCGTCCGCTCGCCAGCGACCCGGACGCCGACCTCACCGCCAACACCACCGACCACCTGATCGCGGACATGGAGCAGCTGCGGGAGCACCTCGGCATCGAGCGCTGGACGGTGTTCGGTGTGTCATGGGGGGCCACCCTCGCGCAGGCCTACGCACACACCCACCGCGACCGTGTCGATGCCCTCGTGCTGGCACTGGTGACGACGACCTCACGACGGGAGGTCCGGTGGATCACGGAGGAGATGGGGCGCGTCTTCCCGCGGGAATGGGACCACTTCGCCGGCTTCGTCCCCGACCGGCTCCGCCACCTGCCACTCGTCGACGCCTACGCCGAGCTGCTCTTCGACGACGACCCAGCCGTCGTCGAGCAGGCGGCACGCGAGTGGTGCACCTGGGAGGACACCCACGTCTCACTGGTGCCGGGCTACGAGCCGAATCCGCGCTACGACGACCCGGAGTTCCGCCTGCGGTTCGCGCGACTGGTGACGCACTACTGGCGACACGCGGGGTTCCTCGGCGAGGATCAGCTGCTGCGCGATGCGGAGCGCCTGAACGGCATCCCCGGCGTGCTGATCCACGGCCGTTACGACGTCAGCAGCCCGCTGGAGACGGCCTGGCGGCTCTCCCAACGGTGGACGACGAGCCGGCTTGAGGTGATCGACGACATGGGCCACGGGGGTGGGTCGTTCACCGGTGCCGTCGTCGGTGCGCTCGACGAGATCGCGGCGCGGGCCTCGAGAGACGGGTAACCAGCCCAGCGCACCCTGCGGCGGGGCAGGGCTGGAGGTCGGTGGACGCTCGCTGAAGGCATCGTCCGGCCGGCGGCTCCCTGTTGCGGCTTGTGCCGTTTGATAGACTGGAGGCCGGTAGACGCACTCCGACCCGAGGAGATCATGGCACCCGCCCGCTGTACAAGCCTCCGCCATTAGGTCCGCCCGTCCCGGGCGATCACCGGTCAGCGCTCCCGCGATGGGCCCGGAGCGCTGGCGTCACGTGCCCCACATGCCTGGCGCGTGACCGGAGGTTCGAGTTCCCACCACAAGCGAACGTGAGGAATTCATGCAGCACGGCAACACCGTGGCCGCTCGCACCGGCGAGCCGGTCATCACCGCATCCGCCCTGACCAAGACATACACCTTCCACCGGCAGCAGCCCGGTCTGCTCGCTTCGATGCGCAGCGTCTTCCGCCGCACGACCGAGACCCGGCTCGCCGTCGACGCGATCGATCTTCAGGTGCACGCCGGGGAGGTCGTCGGCCTCCTTGGCCCCAACGGTGCCGGCAAGACCACCACCCTCAAGATGCTCTCCGGTCTGCTCTATCCCACCTCGGGCCACCTCGCGGTGCTGGGCCACACGCCATCGAAGCGCGAGGTCGAGTACCTTCGCCGCATCTCGCTGGTGATGGGCCAGAAGTCGATGCTCTGGTGGGACGTCCCGGCGATGGACACCTTCCTGCTCCACAAGGAGATGTACGGGCTGAGCGATCACGACCTTCGACAGAGCATCGACGAGCTCGCCTCGATGCTGGAGGTCGGCTCACTGCTCAACGTACAGGTGCGCAAGCTCTCCCTGGGCGAGCGCATGAAGCTGGAGCTGATGACAGCCCTGCTCCATCGGCCGGACATCGTCTTCCTCGACGAGCCGACGATCGGTCTGGATGTCGTCGCCAAGGCACGGGTGCGGGGCTTTCTGGAGGAGATCAACCGGGTACGAGGCACGACGATCCTCATCACCAGCCACGACATGGACGACATCGAGGCGCTCTGCGACCGCGTGATGATCATCGACCACGGTCGCATCCAGTACGACGGCGGTCTGCAGGCGCTGGTACGGGATGTCCAGCCGCGCAAGCTGGTGCGCGCCTCGTTTGCCGATCCGGTGCGCGATCTCCGACACCTCGAGGAGCTCGGAGTCACCGCCTCGGCCGAGGATGATGACCGCGTGCTGGGGCTCGAGGTATCGCGTGACTGCCTCAACGAGGTGCTCGAGCTGCTGCCCCGACTCGGCACCCTGCTGGACCTCGAGGTGGCGGACGCCGACGTCGAGGAGATCATCCGCGGTCTCTTCCTGCGCGGGGAGGTGGCATCGTGACGGCCAGCCAATCCCTTCGCGTGATCTGGAGACTGATGCGCATCGACATCTCGATGGCGCTGGTCTATCGCATCGAGTTCGTGATGTACATGATCAGCACCGTGGTAGGACCGGCCATCGCGCTGATGATCTGGCGGGCGGCGATGGAGAACGGCGCGGCACTGCCGATCGACGCCCAGTACCTGACGACCTACTTCGTGCTGCTCGGCGTCGTCAGCATGCTGACGTCATCGTGGATCTCCGGCTTCCTGGCCGAGCACATCCGGCTGGGTCGACTCTCGATCTGGATGGTTCGTCCCGGCTCGACCCACCTCAACGGCATCGCCAACAACCTCAGCGAGAAGGTGATCAAGATCGTGCCGCTCGCGCCGATGGTCGGCATCCTCTGGTGGTATTTCCGGGACAGCTTCGTGCTGCCGGCCGACCCGGTCACCTGGCTGCTCTTCGCGGTGAGCGTGATCGCGGCGGCGATCATGGTCTACGCCCTGGATGTCCTGGTCGGTTCACTGGCATTCTGGCTGGACGACATCACCGGCATCGATCGCGCCAGAGGTCTGCTCTCGGTGATCTTCCGTGGCCAGCTGGTACCGCTGGCGCTGATGCCGGCGTGGTCACAGGGTCTCATCGACGTCCAGCCCTTCCGCTTCACCCTCTCGTTCTCGCTCGAGCTGCTCGTCGCCAACCTGGCGACACCCGAGATCGCTCGCGGCATGGCGCTCCAGATCGCGTACCCGGTACTCACCGTCCTGGCCGCCCGGTGGCTGTGGCGACGGGGCATGCGATCCTACAGCGCGGTGGGGGTGTGAGATGCGGATCCACACCGATCGTCATCCCCTCGATCCCACGCCGCTCCACGCGATCCGGCGCCACGCACGTCTCTGGCGACGCTTCGTGACGCAGGGGATCGTGCGCGAGACGCACTACCGTGCCAGTTTTCTCGCCACGCTCGCGGTGGGCGTGATCCAGCTCGTGCTGTCGCTGGTGCCCGTGTTGCTGCTCTACTCGTTCACCGACTCGGTCAACGGCTGGGACCGGGGCGAGGTGATCGCGCTGAGTGGCATGTACCAGGCCTCCTTCGCCGTGCTGGCGATGTTCGTGCAGCCGAACATGAACCGGATGTCGGGCTACGTGCGACAGGGAGAGCTGGATCTGATCCTCGTGCGTCCGGTTTCCAGCCAGTTCTACGTGACACTGCGCTGGGTCGACCCCGCCGAGATCTTCAACGTGCTCATCGGGCTCACCGTCGTCGCAGTCGGCCTGGGTCGCTCGGGCCACGTCCCGTCGGTCGCGGAAGCACTCCAGGCACTGCTGCTGGTCGCCTGCGGCATGCTGCTGCTCACCTGCGTCTGGTCCGCGCTGGTGTACCTCGCCTTCTGGTTCACGACGGTGGAGCCGATCCCGATGGTCGCACGTGACGTCATGGACGCCGGTCGCTTCCCGCTCGCCTTCTACCCGACGGCGGTCCGGCTGTTCCTCGGGTTCATCTTCCCGGTCGGCTTCGCGACGACCTTCCCGATCGAGGCGCTGGCGGGGCGGTCGAGCTGGACGCTGGCCATCGCCGGCATGGTTATCACCGCGATCGCCCTGATCCTGCTGCGTGCCTACTGGCGGTTCGCTGTCCGCTTCTACAGCAGCGCCAGCAGCTGACCCGGAACCGGCTCCCGCCAGCAGGCGTTGCGGTCCGCATGTCGTGTGCGCGGGAGGGGCATGCCCCTCCCGCGTGGATCACGGCTACACCGGCTCGATGCGGAGGGCGATGGTCGCTTCCGGTGCCGGCTCCCGCAGCGCGAATACCACCCGCTGCACGTCACGCTCCCCGACCTTGAACGGCACATCCCGCTCGATCTCGTGGCGAACGTCAACCGTCCCGGCGTCGAACGCCACCCGCAGCGACCCGCGTTCGCCTCGCAGCTGGACTGCGCCGGGTCCGATCTCGACCCGCCCGAAGGTGATCAGCACGCTCTCGAGGCGTCCGGGTCCTGTCGCGAATCGGGCTCGATCCTCAAGCGTGACGGCCCCAGCCGGCACGTCGCGATGGAGGGTGATCGTCCGCCGCAGCGATGCGAGGTCGGCCTCGGCCGGATAGGCATCCCGCAGCTCGAGCGCCAGGACATCGGCACGGTCATCATTGCGTCGCTCCAGCACCGTTGCCCCGTGCTCGGCACCCGTGCCCTGGAACAGCCCGTTGACCACCGGAACCGAGTGCCCCCGAGACGAGTTCACGAAATGCTCGTAGCGGGTCGGACCGAAATACTCGGCGGTGTATCGCCCCGCACCGGGATCGGCGATGACGGACTCACGCTTCACGTGGACGATGATGTTGCCGACGTCGTTCTGGTTGTGGTTCTCGTCGTTGTGGCCCCCCTTCGCCGCGAGCACCAGCGCGTCGGGGTCGGACGGGTCCCGCCGGGCGATCATCCAGTCGAGCCCGGCGATCCAGTCGTGCCGGGCGGGGACGAACGGCTCGTCATGCCTGGCCCGCCAGAAGAGACGTCGCAGCTGCCACTGCGTCTCGCCCCGGACCAGCATCTCCGACTCGCCGCGGGTGATGCGGGCCAGATCCGGGATATCGAGGCGCTGCGCGAGGAAATGGACCAGTGCCGGAATCGGCGCCACGTCCGGGACACAATCCGAGAAGTTGACCCATCGGCCGGGACTCAGCACGGTGCGCAGCGGGTCCTGCGCGATCCCCCTGATGCGCTCTCGCTCCGGCTCGTCATCCAGCAGGTTGATGTCGCCGTCGGTACGGTGCTCGACCAGATGCGCGAACATGACGTAATACCCGAAGCCATAGGACCAGTACCCTGGCCCCTCCGAGGAGCCCCCGTCCGGTCCGAACGACGCCAGGTAGTCGTCCATGGACCACACCACCCGGGCGAGGATCTCGGCGAGCCGCGCCGGATCCGGCTCGAGATGGATCGCCGCCGCGCCGATGCCGCCGCTGCAGACGGCAGTCCAGTTGTTCGCGGTGCGATCGGGCGCGGCGAACAGCCAGTGGAAGTCGTGACGGCTGAGAAACGGCTCCAGGCAGCGGACGTTGACTTCGTGACGGATGCGGACGCCGACGGCGGGGTCGAGCAGGTCGCCGACGATGGCGTCGACGTCGGCCAGCGCCATCGCGGTCATCGCCGAGCCGAGATCGACCTGGGGTCGGCCCGGGTCCGCCAGCACCCGCTGGTGGGCAGGCAGGACCCAGCTGCTCTCCTCGCACGTCGCCCAGACGATATCGAGCACCGGATCGAGGAACCGTCCCTCACCCTCCAGACACTCGGCGAGGGTGAGGATCCCCAGCCGCGCCCGGCGCTGGAACAGCGGGGCCTCGTACTCGTCGCGCGACCCGGTCCGCGCCAGGCGGAGGTAGAGGCTGGCGGGCAGCGGCGGAATCGGCGTGGTCAGCTCCTCCTCGGCCGCCTGGATGATATCCGCCACGAGCTCGTCACCGACATCATCCCGCACCCGACGCCATGCCGCGCGATCGCGGGCGGAAGGGAAGGGAGGTGGTGGATTCGCGGCGCGCAGGGCCGCCTCGATCGTCTTCGGGTTGTGCCGGCTGAGCATGCGTCAGGAATCTCCCCAGGCATCGTGCGAGCGGTCGGTGCCCCCTTATCTCCCCAGCACCTGCACCTGTCAACGTCTCGGATGTCGGAAGGAGGATTTCATCTATCCTTCATGGTTTTCCGGCATACTCGACTCCGGGGCACTCTCCGCTACCGGTCTTGGACTGCATCTGGGTCGGGTTACCACAGGTGAAGCTGCTCGTCGTCGAAGATGAACACAGGATCGCCAACCTGCTCCATCGTGGTCTGATGGAGGAAGGGCACGCCGTCGACCTCGCCTCCACCGGCGAGGAAGCACTCGAGCTCTGCAGGCTGTGCACCTACGACGCGATCGTGCTCGACGTGATGCTGCCCGACATCGACGGCCTGCAGGTCTGCGCGACCCTGAGACGTCGCGGCGACGCCACACCGATCCTGCTGCTCACCGCGCGTGACGCCATCGACGACCGGGTCGCGGGCCTCGATGCAGGTGCGGACGACTATCTGGTGAAGCCGTTCGCCTTCGCCGAGCTCGGTGCCAGGCTGCGAGCCCTCGCCCGCCGACCACCGGCCGCACTGGACACGGTGCTCACGCACGGTCCGCTGACCCTCGACCCGGCAACCCGGCGCGTGACCCGCGATGGTGTTGAGATCCAGCTCTCGAAGAAGGAATATCAGATCCTCGAATACATGATGCGGCGACCGCGGATGGTGCACACGCGCACCATGATCGCCAACCACGTCTGGGACTACGATTTCCCCAACGTCACCAACGTGATCGATGTCCACATCCGCCAGCTGCGCAACAAGCTCGGTGACCCGTATCCGAGCCGGCTGATCCAGACCGTGCGCGGCGTCGGCTACCGCCTCGGCGACGATACCTGATGAAGATCCCCGTGCGCTGGCAGCTCACCCTCTGGTATTCGCTCCTCATCGCGCTGGTCATGCTGGTGATGGGCGCGGTGGTGTTCGGCATCCTGCGATGGAGGCTGCAGGATTCGCTCGACGACGACCTGCAGCGACTCGCCGAGCAGGTCAGTGCCGAGATCGACGTCGAGAACGACGAGATCACGTTCCTCACCACGCCCGAGCTCCCCGCGCCATATGGGCTGCAGGTCTACGCGAGCGCGTCGAGCAGCATCGTCGCCCTGGGTGCCGACGGGCAGCCGCAGCACATCGTCAGCGGATCGAGGCAGGTGGTGATCGAGGCCATGGGCGGCCAGCCCGCCTTTGCGGACGTCGCGGTCGGTCCGGATGACACCTTCCGCTCGTTCGTGGTACCGATCGAGGACGTCGACGCCGGCACGGTTGTCGGCGCGCTGCAGGTCTATCGCAGCCGGGGCGATCTCGATGAGGCGATCGACCAGCTCGGTCGCACGCTCACCTTCGTGTCGCCCGCCATGCTCCTGCTTGCGGCTGGCACCGGCTACGTTCTCGCCGGTCGCGCCCTGCGTCCCGTGGCACGCATCACCTCGCTGGCCGCGACGATCCGGGCCACCGATCTCCACCAGCGACTGGCGCTCGACCTCCCCAACGACGAGCTGGGCACGCTTGCGCGCACCTTCGACGACATGCTGGACCGGATGCAGCGCGCCTTCGAGCAGCAACGGGAGTTCACGGGCAACGCGGCCCACGAGCTCCGCACGCCCCTGACCACGATGCGCGGCCAGATCGACCTCACGCGCACGCACGCCATGTCCATCGAGGAGTACCGGGAGGCGATCGATCAGCTCGACCTCGATCTCGAGCGCCTCACCGCGCTGGTCGAGGCGCTGCTCGTGCTCGCCCGGGCGGATGATGGTCGCCTCGAGGTCGACCCGGCTCCCTTCGACCTGGCAGTCACGATCGATGCCGTCTCCAGCATGTTCCGGGAGGATGACCAGCGCCCCGCCGTGGCACTGCAGACCCGGTGCTCCCCGGTCACGGTCACCGGTGATGAGGACCTGATCATCCAGGTGCTGGTGAATCTCGTCGAGAACGCCCGGCGTCACACCCCGGACGGCGGGGTGATCACCCTCTCCTGCGAGCGATCCGGGGACACGGCGGTGGTGCGCGTCGCCGATACCGGCAGCGGCATCGCACCGGAACACCATGACCGCGTGTTCGATCGCTTCTATCGGGTGGATCGGCGTCGCGGTGGTGCGGGACTGGGGCTCGCCATCTGCCGGGCGATCGTCGAGCGGCACGGCGGCACGATTCGGCTCGACAGCGAGGTCGGCGTCGGCACGGTCGTCGAGTTCAGGTTGCCGATCGAGCCTTGCCACCCGGACGAAACCGACCACGCCTCGGTGATGGAAGAGGCACCGATGCAGCTCCCCGCTCCTCGCGCTCTCGGGACCGACCCATCGGCCTGACCGGCAGTCAGGTCGGTCCCTGTCCCGTGACGGTCTCCCGCCCCTTCATGGAGTATTACCGGACAGTTTCACCGAATGCTCATGGAGCCTCGATAGCGTGGAGACAGGTCGGTGACGGACACCGATCCGAGAGGTTCACGCAACAAGGAGTTGCTTCATGATGCAAGGATTGCGTCTTCGCGGGATTGCCGGAGCGGCGCTCTTGGGTCTTGGGCTGGCACTGTCGGCGATGGTCACCGGCAGCGCCACCCAGCCCGAAGGCACTCCGCCCTCGGTCGATCCGCACGGGCACGGCTCTCCCGATTGCGGCGCCCTGTCGATCGGGGAGATCCCGGAGGCCTCGGGCTCGTTCTCGCTCGAGATCGAAGAGGGCGAGGGTGGCGTGAGCTCACTGGAGATCCGGATCACCTTCGGGTCGTCCGTCGGCGATCCTGGCAACGATGCCACCCCGGCCGAGGACGTGACGGAGGACGTCGAAGAGGTCGGGCGCACCGACGACCAGGGGGCGACCGAAGCGACCCCGCAGGCGCCCTCGGTCTCGATCACCAATTGCCTCCCCGCGCTCGACCACGAGCTGCCCGACCCGTGGACGACCGATGAGCTGCCGATCGGGATCGCCGAGGCGGTCGACATCGCCCGGGAGCACGCCGACGGTGACCTCGAGTCGATCGTGCTCGAACACGACGACGACACCAGCACCTACACGATCACCATCGGTGGGGAGGAAATCGTCATCGACGCCCAGACGGGCGAGGTGATCACCCCCGAAGAGTGATCCGCTGATCCCGTCATCGTCCCCGCGGGCAGCGAACACCCGACCAGAAGACCTCCGGCCGCGAGGAGCGCTCCATCGCAGAACCGGCCCCGGACATGTCCTGCCCGGCCGGAGCTCGGGGCCCTCCAGGAGACACGCCGGTGAGACAACGATGTCTCACCGGCGTGTCCGGGTCACGCTCAGGACGCCACCGCCTCGCGACGGGCAACCTCCTCGCGGACGGCGGGCGCGACGACCTTGCCGAACAGCTCGATGGACCGCATTACCTGCTCGTGAGGCACCGCTCCGATACCGAAGTGCATCAGGTAGCGCTGATGCCCGAAGAGGCTGTGCTGGTAGAGGATCTTCTCGATCACCTGCTCCGGCGTGCCCGTCATCAGGTGGCCGTGCAGACTGGTCCCGGCGACGAACTGCTCCCGCCGCATCGGCGGCCAGCCCCGTTCCCGTCCGATCTGGTCCATCATCGCCTTGTAGGGCGGGAACTGCTCCTCGATCGCCTGCTCCATGGTCTCGGCGATGTGACCGTGGGTGTTGATCGCCAGCTTCAGCGAGGCAGGGTCATGACCGGATTCTCGCGCGGCGCGGCGGTAGAGCTCGGCGAACGGCACGAACCGCTCCGGCTGACCACCGATGATCGCGATCGTCATCGGCAGGCCCAGCATGCCGGCGCGAACGGCCGAGGCGGGCGTGCCACCGACGGCGATGCCGATCGGCAGCGGGTTCTGGTATGGACGCGGATAGACCGCCTGGTCGCGCAGCGGCGCGCGATGCTTGCCGGACCACGTCACGCGCTCGTTGTCGCGGATCCGGAGGAGCAGGTCGAGCTTCTCGGCGAACAGCTCGTTGTAGTCCTCCAGGTCGTACCCGAAGAGGGGAAATGACTCGATGAACGACCCGCGCCCGACCATGATCTCGGCACGTCCTTCCGACAGCTGGTCGATGGTCGCGAATTGCTGGAAGACACGCACCGGCTCCTCGGAGGAGAGCACGGTGACGGCGCTGGAGAGACGGATGTTCCTGGTCCGCGCCGCTGCGTGGGCGAGCACGGTGGCAGGGGAGGAGACGGCATAGTCGGCGCGGTGATGCTCGCCGACGCCGAAGACGTCAAGCCCGACCGCATCCGCGAGCTCGATCTCCTCGATGAGGTTGCGGAGCCGCTCACCGTGGCTGATCACGGCCTGGCCGGTCGTCGGGTCGATGGGTGCGTCGGCGAAGCTGACGAGTCCGAGTTCCATGAATCAGGTGCTCCTTGGGTGGGTACCGACAGGCACGACGGCCGTGGTCTGCCCCGCCCGGGACGGGCGACCCGTGGTGTCGCCCTGCATGTATTTGCCGTTGCAGCTCAGGCGACGCTCGGCTCGACGACCTTGGGGACGGAACGACGCAGGCGCTGCCCCTGCAGCAAGGCTGCGGCCAGGTCAGCGGCGCGCTCGATACGACCCAGCACCGGCGGGTTGTAGAGCGTGGTGTCGATGAAGTCACCCGCGCTCGCGTACACGGTGACCGGCACGATGTGTGCCTGGAAGAAGGCGAAGAGTGGAGCCAGCTGATGCTCGAGGACCATCGAGTGGCGCTCGCTGCCGCCCGTCGCAAGCAACATGACCGGCATGTCCTCCAGCGCGTACTGGTCGATCAGGTCGAACAGGTGCTTGAACATGCCCGGATACGAGCCGCGGTAAACGGGCGCGCCGACGATGAGCAGGTCGGCCTGCTCGATCCTCCGCAGGACATCCTCGACCTCCGCGCTGACATCGTCCCGGCTGGCAGCGCCGGTGAAGCCGGGACCGAGTGCATAGGGGCGGACCTCGGCAACCTCCACTTCGACGCGCTCGGCGACTGCCCGGGCGGCGAGGTCGACCAGCGTGCCGGTCTTCGAAGCGTCATTGGGGCTGCCATTGATGGCGACCACCGACAGGCGATGTGACATTTTCGATCCTCATCCACAGCGAAAGGCGACCCTCCCGGTCGCGACATACTGTTTAGCAATATACTATACAATGGGAAGTATTGACAACAGCCGTCCCGCTCGACCACGGCAGATCCGAGTCGGCCGAACGGCGGTGACGCAGATCGATCGGCACGACGACTGACCCAATGGGACCAGCACGCATCCGATTTCGGTGCCGGTTCGGCAACGACGTCGCACCAACGGCACACCGCGAGTGATATTCTGAAAGCTGGCGTGAGTTCGACCTGGTTCGAGGCGGGGGCGAATGCACCAGACACACCGGGACACCACCTACATCGACATGGACGATCGTGGCTCGCGACACCTGAATGTCGTCACCACGTTCATCATCGTGCTCTCCCTGGTGCTGGTCCTCGTCCCGTTCGTCGTCCGCGACATCACCGAGCCGGCCGATGCGCCGGAGGTCGCAAACCCCGCGTCGCAGCCCGCTGCACCCGCGCTGTGCCGCCTCAATGTCGATGTGCCCACCATGCTCGACCCCGTCGCCAGTATCGTCCTGCCCGGCTGGACCCTCATCTGTGACCTGCTGATCCAGCCGGATGCACCCGAGGCACTCGAGCCGGAGAGCTGAGCCTCGTGACCGCCGCCTAGGTGCCGTTCACCTCCAGGCGGTCGTGCAGCAGCATCAGCACCGCGGCCTCCTCGGGGGGCAGCTCGTGCAGATTCTCGGCGAGCTCCCGATCTGCCCGATCGCGGATCGACGCGACGGTGCTCCCTTCCATGTAGGCATCGATGACGGCGGGATGCACGTAACATTTCCGGCAGATCGTCGTGGTGTTGCCGAGCCGGGCCGCGACCCGCTCGATCGCGGCCACGACGTTCTTCTTGGCGGCCGTTTCCGAGTCGAACGACTCGAACTCCGCCAGCACCTCCGCGGCGAGCTTCGTGCCCGCCCAGGTTCGGAAGTCCTTGGCCGTGAAGTCGGCGCCGCTGATCTCCCGCAGGTACGTGTTGACGTCGTCCGAGCTGACCGTCTGCCGCCCGCCGTCGTCATCCAGATACTGGAAGAGCTCCTGCCCGGGAATGTCCTGGCACTGCTTGACGATCCGCGCCAGCCGCCGGTCGTTCAGCTCGACCTCATGCTCGATCCCGGACTTCCCGTTGAAGGCGAACGTCACGGTCGATCCCTCGATCTCGGCGTGCCGGTCTCGCATGGTGGTGAGACCGAACGACTTGTTCTCCCGGGCGTACTGGTCGTTGCCGATCCGGATCAGCGTCGTCTCGAGCAGGCGGACGATCGCGGCCAGAACCTTCTCCTTGGGCAAACCCTGCTTGCGGAGATCGAGATCGACGCGCCTGCGGATCTCCGGGAGCGCCCGACCGAAGGCCAGCACGTGCTCATACTTCGTTTCATCCCGCACCTCGCGCCAGCGGGGATGGTAGCGATACTGCTTGCGCCCCTTCGCGTCGCGGCCGGTCGCCTGGATGTGCCCGTTCGCCGATGCGCAAATCCAGACGTCGGTCCACGCGGGCGGAATCGCCAGCGCCTTGATGCGCGCGATGGTGCCCTTGTCGGTGATCCGCTCTCCGTCGGCGTCCCGGTAGAAGTACCCCTTGCCGGCGCGGTGGCGGGTGATGCCCGGTCGATCCGTGTGCACGTATCGCAGACCGGCCTCCCTCGCCGACAGCTCGGGGTCGGCAACAGCGATCGCTTCCATGTCCGTGTCGTTCCTCGTTGACGCAATCCTGCAGGTCGATGTCAGGAGCGGTCAACGCAGAACGCGTGCCAGATCACCGCTCAGGCGTGTCTGCGCCTCGCAGCCGCGGCGCCGCTCGCACGAGACGGAGCGTCGCCCACATCGTCAGCGCCAGCAGGACGACGCCGAGGGACATCGCCAGGGTCGTGGCGGCCGGCTCCGACCACCCGGCGTTCAGACCGAGGGCCAGCAGCACACCACCCAGTCCGACGCTGACGGACGATGCGAACAGGTCACCGAGCAGCACGGAGGACGAGACCTGCCCCTCCGATCCCTTCTGGGCGTTGGCCAGCGCGATCGTCGAGCTGGTCGGATACGAGAGCCCCATGCCCATGCCCGCAACGATCCAGCCCAGGATGGCGACGATCAGCCAGATGTCCTGCGTGACCAGGACGGTGAGGAAGATCGAGCCGACCCCGACCAGGAGGCAGCACACACCGGCGAGCACGCGCATTGGGCGTCCCTGCGGACCGGTCCGTCCTTCCCAGCGTGCCTGCACCAGCGAGCCGCCGGTCCAGCTGAGCGAGCCAGCCGTCAGGACGATACCGGCGGTGGTCGCGGAGACCCCGCCGAACTCCTTGAGGGCGAAGACCATGTAGGTCTCGGCAATGATGAAGGCCCCGAAACAGAGACTCCGGATCGTGATCGCCCCGGCGAGCATCGGCCGCGCCGTGAAGATCCCCGCCGGCATCAGGCGACGCAGCATCGCGACCAGCCCCACCATGCCGACCAGCGTCACGGCCGCGGCGAGGAACCAGGGGTTCAGCTCGAGCCCAACCAGGAAGAGCCCGGTCGAGAGCGAGAGCACGACGGAGAGGGTGAGCCGACGATGCTGGCTGGTCCCCACGCCGGACATGTCCCGCGTGCGATGCATCCGGTGGTAGGCGGGCAGCGTCAGCGGGGCGACCACCAGCAGCACGGGAATCAGCGCGATGAACACCCACCGCCAGCTGTACTGCTCCGCGATGAATCCCGCGATGGCGGGCCCGATCAGGGAAGGCACGATCCACGCGCTCGACGTGGCCGCCATCATCGCGGGCCGCATGGTGTCGTGGTAGGCGAGGGTGATGACGGCATAGACGGCGGCGAACAACCCGCCCGCGCCGAATCCCTGCAAGGCACGCCCGGCGAAGAACCACTCGATCGAGGGCGCCGCGCCGGCGAGCACGCAGCCGAGACCGAACACGACCAGGAAGCCGCCGAAGACGATCGCGGGGGAGCGCCGGTCGACCTCGAGGCCGCCCATCACGGTGCCGACGATCTGCGGCAGCAGGAACGCACTGAAGATCCAGCCATAGAGGTCGCGGCCGCCGAGATCATCGGAAAGGATCGGCGCCACCGTCGCCAGCGCGAGCCCCTGGAAGGCGACGATCGTCACCGCGAGAATCGACCCGATCGTGACGGGCCGAAGCGCACCCTGCCAGATCGAGCCGGTCTCAGCCGCGAATGTTGTCTGTGCCATCTGTCTCGAAAGTCCAATGACGCGGAGGATGTGCGGAGGTCCTCAGGAACGATGTGGTCCGCCCGGAACGGGCTGCCCGATCGGGCAGCCCGTGTCGAGGCAGTATATCAGCCAGTCTGCGCGTATCCCGGTGTGTCGCACCGTACGGCGGCCGCCATGACGTACCATAGCGGCATCGAAAATCGACACCACACGAAACGAGAGCGCCATGACCCAGGCCCCGTCCGTCACCGTCACCCGTGTCATCGCCGCCCCGATCGAGACCGTCTGGGACATCGCCACCGATCTCCGGCGAATGCCGGAGCATATGTCGGCGATCACCGAGCTGGAGATTCTCGAGGCAGGCGAGACCTTCGGGGTTGGCACACGCTGGCGCGAGACGAGAACCATGATGCGCCGGGAAGCCACAGAGGAGATGGAGGTGACCGCGGTGGAGCCGCTGCGGAGCTATGTCGTGGAGGCCGACAACAGCGGTGTCCACTATGTGTCGACCTTCACCTTCCAACCGGCCGGGTCGGGCAGCACCGACGTTGCGATGACATTCACCGGCGAGCCGACGGCTCCGCAGAACGTCCTCATGCGCCTCGTGGGCAGGCTCGGCCTCCGGGTCGTCCGGAAATCGCTCGAAAAGGGATCTCTATGACCTTGCAACGGCAGCGGAGTCTGCCGCTCCTCCCATCAACCCAACCTGAGCGCGATCGCCAGCAGCAGGCGCGGGACCGGTTGCTGACCCGCCTGCTGGAGGCCGCGCGCGACGATGAGCGGGTGCTGGCCGTGCTCGACTACGGGTCGACGTCCGAAGGTCGCGGCGATGCCTGGTCGGACATCGATCTCGCGCTCTCCATCCGTCCGGACGCGTGGGACGCGTTTGCCCTGGGATGGCGCGACTGGCTGGGGAGATGCGCCCCGGTGCTGCTCGCCTTCACGAGCTTCGTCGACCATCCGTGGGCGGTGCTGGACACCGACGCCCGGCCGGTCAGGATCGACCTCCACCTCTACGGAGGTCCGCCTGACCCGGACCTGAAGGCCGCGCTGCCTGACTGGCCGAACGCGCCGACGTCGGTCGAGGCGATGCTGCTCTTCGACCGACACGGTGACCTCCGCGAGGCGGTGGCGGCGAAGATCGGCACCTCGCTCGCGCCGGCCGACATTGCGGCCGCGTTCGCCAATGTGGCCGGACATTTCTGGTACTACGTCCACCGGACCTGGTCGAAGCTGCATCGTGACAGCGCCTGGGATGTTCGCTGGAGCATCACGTTCATGCTCACCGGCAACCTCTGCGCGCTCCTGCGGCTGGAATCCGGCGCCACGGAGCGCTGGCTGGGATCCGACGCGGCGAGTGGCATCGAGACGGCAGTCAGCCAGGCGCGTCTCGAGCAGTTGTCCAGGTGCATCCCCGGTGCGACGGACGATACGCTGCTCCCCGCGCTCAGGTCCATCATTGAGCTGGGGGCGGAGCTGTGTGCGTCGATCGCGAGCGAGCACAGCCTCGACTGGCCGTCCGAGCTCGCCTCGACCATGCGGAAGCTGACGGCGTGGGGTACACACAACCGTGACACCATGTCCGAAGGCCCGTGACCGGCACGCACCATGCTTGGATCAGGAACGAACGAGCGACCCTGTCATGGCGGCGCGTGCGATGCGCCGCCCACGGAACGGCAAAGGAGCATGCGCGTGAACCAGAAATCCATTGACCTCGCCACGACACGTCCCGTCTTCAGCCGCCGCACCCTCCTGGCGGGCACCGCGGCCATCGCCATCGGTGGCGGCCACCTGACCCGGGTCGCGGCTCAGGAGGCGACACCAGCCGCGTCACCGAGCGGTGACGCCGACGCGGTCCAGCTCCTCAACGACGCCGCGGCGGCGATGACGGCACTGGAGACCTTCGCGTTCGAGGTGGTGACCGCACGTGGAGAGACCCAGATCCTCGAGGGCTTCACGTTGAAGGAGATCTCGGGGGTCGTGCGCCGTCCCACCGACTTCGAGACGACGGTGAGCGTCGAGATCCCGTTTGCCTCGATCGATCTGACCGCGGTCTCCGTCGACAACGAGGTCTGGATCGAGCTGCCCTCCTTCGGAGACCAGGCCGGCGGCTGGCAATCGCTGGGCACCTCCGACGGCCTGCTGTCGCTGCTCAATCCGGATGTCCTGATCCTGGAAGCCGTGCGCTACATCGAGGATGCCGCGATCGACCGGACCGGTGACCTCGACGGCGTCGACGTCACCTTCGTCACCGGCACCGTCGATTTCCGGGGAATCGCCCGGCAGCTGGCCGGCGACGAGACCGAGCTGGCGAACCAGATCGCCGAGGGGCCGGTCAGCCTCACCGTCGCGATCGACGGTGAGCAGCGGGTACGGGAGATCGAGATCGCCGGCCCGCTCCTCGCCGCCGAGGAGGCCAACGTCATTCGGCTCGTGACCTTCTCCAGCTTCAACGAGCCGGTCGAGATCACCGAGCCCGAGGTGTAGCCCTCCGGAACTCACTCAACGAGACGGGCATCTGGTCGGAGTGCTGCAGCCAGATGCCCATCTCGTCGGTGGTGATCGGCCGTGCCAGCAAGCCGTCAGGAAACGGCGTCAGCGGTCAAGGCAGGGATCACGGTCGCCACCCATCGCCAGCGGCCAGGGAACCGGCACGGATCTTCCAGACCGGCACGGTTTCCCTCGAGCCGCCGCACTCGTATACTCCCAGAGGATTCCAGGCACGCAGATATCGAGGAGTGGGGTAGGCAGTGGCGACCGAGACGGAACATGATGCAATGGCGAGCACCCGGCGAGATGCCCTGCGCACCATAGGCGGGAGCTCGCTGGCGATGCTCGCGCTCGCCGGCATGCGGCACCATGCCATGGCGCAGAACGCGACACCCGTGTCCGAATCGGAGCTCGCCGGCGCCTATGCGGTTGTGCGGGTCAGAAGGGTGCGTCCTGAGTACTCGGCTACCGAGCTGGCACGAACCGTGGTCGAAGGGTTCGGCCCGATCGTCAGGCAGGTGCCGGGATATATCGACTACGTCGTGGTACCCGACGAGGCCCAGCGGACGTGGGTATCGATCGGCATCTTCGCCGACAGGGCCGGGGCGGACGAGTCCACCGTCCAGGCGATCGCCTTCGGCCAGCAGGGCACGCATGACTGGGTGGAAGGCGACCCCATCATCATCGAGGGCGTGGTCTATACCGCCTGAGCGCGCCCAGCCCCTGGTTCGGCATCCGCATGCCGGAGCATGGCAGCTCGCAGGAGCACCGGCTCGGTGAGCGGCTGTCCGCCGACGGGCGAGGCTGACGCCAGCCCCGCCCGTCGGCGTTCGAATCATTAGCCCTTGGTCCCCGATGCTCCGAATTCCGGTTGCCGCGGCAGCCCACCAGACGCGTCATCCCAACCCCCTCGCCGGTCGGGATGGCCACCGCCAGGGGCGGAGCTGCATCACCACGAGCAGCACCGGCAGGATCTGCAGGCAACCGGACAGGATCACCACCGCCCTTGTGCCCGTCACCTCACCGAGCCCGCCAGCCATGAGGCCGACGCTCAATGCGATCGCGCCGTTCAGCGTGCCGACGAGCCCGAACACTCGCCCGCGCACCGCGTCCGGGGCGCCCTTCTGCAGGAGTGTGTACAGTCCCGTCTGGATGCCCGCGGCGGCGATCCCTACGGGCACCGTGATCGCCAGCCCCAGCAGATACGTGTTGATGACACCCCAGGTGGCGATGCTGGCCCCGTACAGCACCAACCCGACGGCGAGCAGGGTCGTCGCGTGGATATGGCGGCTCACCGCCGCGACGACGATCCCGCCCGCCAGACCGGTGATGCCGCGAATCGTGAGCATCGTGCCGAACGCCGCCGGCCCGACACCCAGCGAGTCCCCCACGAACACGGGCAGGACGGCCGTGAGCGGCACGTCGGCGAGCGTGTACAGCGCGAACGCGACCACCGGCACCAGCAGCAGGCGGCTGGTACGCACCGCGCGCAGGCCGATCAGCAGGTCGCGCCATACCGACGGCACCGCCTGCATGATGCCGGGCGCGACGAGGTCCGCCCTCATCCTGCCGGCCCGATCGCTCCTCACCTCGGGGAGTCCCACGATCACCGCCCATCCTGCCAGGAACAGCAATGCACACGTGGCCAGCGTGGCGGTGAAGCCGACCTGCACGTAGAGGAACGCGCCCGCCGACGGCCCGAGGATGTTCCCGAGGTTGTCGTTCATGGCGTTCCAGGCGTTTGCCGGCGCGATGTCCTCCTCGCGAACCAGGCCCGGGAGCAGCGCGTTCTCCGCCGGCGCAAAGAACGCCATGATGACCGCCTGCACGAGGATGATCGCGTACAGCCAGGTCACCGACACCTCCCGCGTGTCCGGGATGCCTGCCAGGAGCAGCGCCGCCAGCGCCAGCGCGCCGACGGCCATCACCCGCCTGCGGCTCCACCGGTCGACGAGGACACCGGCGACCGGTCCGAGCAGGACACCCGGCAGGGAGGTACAGACGAGGATCATCCCCGTGGCGAGGGTGGAACCGGTGAGCTCATACACCATGACCTGCATGGTGATGAACAGCATCCAGGTGGAAACGATAACGAAGAACCCGGCGAGCCAGAATCGCACGAAGGCCTGGTTCCGGAGGAGATCGATCATGAGGAACACCCACATCTGCCCGATCCGAGGGGCAGGTTGCACAGGAGACACGTGCCGTCAGGCGCCGTGCCGGTCAATTCGGTTGGGCGGGTGGGGTGGCCGCCGAGCTCCAGCGGCGGTGACCGGATCAGGCGCGGCGTGTCACGGAGCGGATGCCCGCCGGGGCAGCCCGCACCGTCGTCGCATGTCCTGGTCTGGGAAGCGTCGCCGCCTGGAGGGCGTGACCGTGTGCGCTACCTGGCAGGCAGCTCACCCCCGGCGGCGTTCCGGCCGGCAGGAATGCCGGACAGGTCGCGCCACCGGGTGAGGTCACATCGCTGGGGCTCGGTCGTCATGATCAATCCTTGTGCCGCTATGGCGACGAGAGGAAAAGGAGGTGCGTCATGACGACGCACCTCGCAACGATTGTCGCACATGTTCGCGATTCGGGTCGCCGCGGTGGCGGCTATCGGACCTTGGGGAGGACCTCGGCGGCGACGTACTCGAGCCCCGAGATGTCATCCATGTCAAGCCACTGCAACATGACCCCCTGGATGCCCGCCTCGGCGAACTGGTGCAGGATCTCCACCGCCTCGCTCGCGGTGCCGACGACCGCCCCGCGATTCAGCAGCTCCTGCTTGTCGCGCCCGTCGAGCTTGGCCTCGACCTCGGCGTCATCCCGCCCGATGATGCCCCCGCGCATCACGGTGCGCTTGACGTCCTCCGGCTTGCGGCCCTCGCGCTCGAGCAGCTCGTTGAGCTGCCGTGTGCGCTCGCGATACTGATCGAGAGGCATCGAGGTCGCATTCCACTCGTCGGCGTATTTCGCCACCAGCGGCAGCGTGCGCTTCGGCCCGTTGCCACCGATCACGATCGGCGGACCGGACGCACGCGGTGAACGCGGAGCGATCTGGGCGTCTCGGAGCCGGTAGTACTTGCCCTCGAACGAGACGGGACTGCTCGAGCCGACCAGCCTGGTGATGACCTGCAGCGCCTCCTCGAAACGGGCGAACCGCTCGGGCACGTCGAGCAAATCATAGCCGAATGACTCGTGCTCGCGCTGGTTCCATCCCGCGCCGAGACCAAGCCGGAGTCGTCCGCCGGCCAGCGCGTCGATGCCGCTCGCCTGCCAGGCCGTGATGACCGGGTCGCGGAACGACACCGGCGACACCATCGGGCCGAACTGGATGCGCTGGGTGTTGGCCGCGAGCCAGGTGAACGACACCCACAGCTCGAGAGCGTCCTGGTAGGGACCGCTGGGATCGACGAAGTGATCGGAGCGGTAGAGGCCGTCGAAGCCCAGATCCTCCGCCGCCCGCACCAGGCGCTGCCAGCGCGGCCACGAAAGCCCCTGCTGCCCCTCGATCATGATCGAAACTTCCATGTTGGTCCTCCGAGAATCCTTCACATCCAGACGACGATTGGTTGACTTCTGTACCAAGCCTACGATGTCGGCGAGAATCCGCAAGGTTTCCGCGGTTGCCCGCAGCACAGGCGGTACACTGTCAGCACTGAATCTCACGGATACAGACAGGGAGGTCCCCAGCGATGACACAGGAATCCGGAATGCGCACGGTACGCGACTCCATGGGCGAGATGCAGGTCCCGCAGGACGCGATGTACGGCGCATCGACGGCGAGAGCGGTGGAAAACTTCCCGATCAGTGACCTCCGATTCTCCCGGTCATTCCTGCGCGCCCTCGGCCTGATCAAGCACGCCGCCGCGAGCGTCAACGTCGACCTCGGGCTGCTCGATCCGCACCTCGCGTCGGCGATCGGCCAGGCGGCCACCGAGGTCGCGGAGGGCAAGTGGGATGACCACTTCCCGATCGACATCTTCCAGACCGGATCCGGCACCTCGACCAACATGAACGCCAACGAGGTGATCGCCACCCGCGCCGCCCAGCTCGACCACGGCGACATCACGCCCCACCCGAACGATCACGTGAACATGGGGCAGTCGAGCAACGACGTCATCCCGACGGCGATCCACGTGGCCGCCTACATCGAGATCGCCGAATCGCTGCTGCCAGCCATGGCACACCTGCAGGAGACACTCGAGCGGCGTGCCGAGGAAACCCACGACATCGTCAAGACCGGTCGCACGCACCTGATGGACGCCACCCCGGTACGCCTGGGCGACGAGATCCGCGGCTGGGCCGCCCAGGTGCAGCTGGCGCGCGAGCGCATCGAAGCGTCGCTGCCACGTCTCGCGGAGCTCGCCCTCGGTGGCACGGCGGTGGGCACCGGGCTCAACGCCCATGTCGACTTCGGCGACCTCGTCGCGAAGAAGCTCGAGGAGTTCACCGGCTACCCGTTCCGCGAGTCGCGCAACCACTTCGCCGCCCAGGCCAGCCAGGATACCGCCGTCGAGGTCAGCGGCCAGCTCAAGGCCTACGCGGTCGCGCTGATGAAGATCGCCAACGATCTCCGCTGGATGAACAGCGGTCCGCAGGCCGGACTCGCCGAGATCGTGCTGCCGGCGCTCCAGCCGGGCTCGTCGATCATGCCGGGCAAGATCAACCCGGTCATCCCCGAGGCGACCATGATGGTCTGCGCGCAGGTGATGGGCAACGACACCACCGTCGCGATCGGTGCCCAGATGGGCAACTTCGAGCTCAACGTGATGCTGCCGGTGATCGCCCACAACCTCCTCGAGTCCATCTCCCTGCTGAGCAACGTGTCGACCGTGCTGGCGGACAAGGCCGTGGCTGGGTTCACGGTCAACACCGAGCACATCGCCGAGCTGGTCGAGCGAAACCCGATCATGGTCACGGCGCTGAACCCCGTGATCGGCTACGACCACGCCGCGAGGATCGCCAAGCAGGCCTACGCCGATGGTCGCCGCGTGAAGGAGGTCGCCGCCGAGATGACGGAGCTCTCGCAGGAGGACCTGGAGCGGATCCTCGACCCGGCCAGCCTCGCCGAGCCGGGCATCAAGGGATAGAAGGCTTCACTCCATCCGATGCATCAAGTAGAACGGGCGGCCCGGAAAGCGCCGCCCGTTGTCATCGCCTGTCCCCGGCTCACGTGATGTCGGTCGGGATCGCGCTCAGTCGTCCTGCTCCTCGGCGAGCCCCTGCATGGGCAGCACCGGCACATCTTCGCCCGCGCCGGGCGGGGATTCCAGGATCGGGAGCCAGACCGTCATGTGCGTCCCCCGACCTTCCGGCGAGGCGACGTCGATCCAGCCGTTGTGCCCGCGCACGATCGCGAGCGCGATCGCCAGCCCCAGCCCGCTGCCACCAGCGAGTCTCGAGCGCGAGCCTTCCACCCGGTAGAAGCGCTCGAACAGGTGCGGCAGGTGCTCGGGCGGGATGCCCTCACCGCTGTCGACGACCTGGATACGCGCGCAGGTCATCTTGCCATCGGCGGTCTCGGCGGCATCGATGATGAGATCGACGGTCCCGCCGGGTGGCGTGTGGCGCAGCGCGTTGTCGAGGAGGATGATCATCACCTGCACGAGCCGGTCGCCGTCGCCATAGATCACCAGCGGCTGGCGAATGGTCAGGTGGAGGCGCTGTCCCTTCGCGATCGACTCGGCGGTCCGGAACGCCTCGCGGGCGATGACATCGAGCGAGACCGGCTCGGGCCGCACCATGTGGCCCAGCCCCTCGGCGTCGGTGCGGGCGAGGAGGAGCAGGTCGTCGATGAGACGAGCCATGCGGCCGCTTTCCCGCTTCATGTCACCCAGCGCCTCCTGCAGGATGGCGGGCTCGAGCTGCCTGCCGCCCCGGGCGAGCCGATAGAGCACATCGACGTTGCCCTGGATCGCGGTCAACGGGGTGCGAAGCTCATGGGAGGCGTCCGCCACGAACCGCCGCTGGGCGTTGAACGCGCGCTCGATGCGCTCCAGCATGGCGTTGAAGGTGATCGCGAGCCTGGCGAGCTCGTCGCCGGTGTGGTTGACGTCCAGCCGCGTCGACAGGGATTCCTGTGTGTCACCCTGCCGTGCGATCTCGTCCGCGGTGGACGTGATCCTGTTGACGGGTGCGAGGGCGCGACCGGCGAGCATCCACCCGCCCCACGTCGCCAGAAGGACCCCTGCGGCACCAGCCGTCCGCAGGAGGCGGTTGACCACCTCGAGCACGTCCTCCTGCCGCTCCAGGGACTCACCGACGATGACGGCCGCGACGACACGCTCACTGATCCCCTCGGCAGAGAACTGCGGAAGCACGATTGGTCGCATCAACACGCGCACGCGCTGCCCGTCCGTGGTTACCGTCTGCAGCAGCATCTTGTCCGGTGTCAGCTGCTCGAGGTTGGCATTCTCGATGAGATCGTTCGGCACCGCTCCCATCTGGCGAGCCGATGAGCCATCGAGGTTGGTGACGAGGAAGAACAGACCGGAGGTCACGAGCGAGCGCAGCTCGGGATTCTCCTCGGCCTGGGTGAGCCACGCGTTCCACTCGCCACCGACATATACGTCATTGCCATCCCGGCTGAATACCGGCTCTCCGAGCTGCGACTGGGCGCTGTGGAGCCGGTTGTCGACCTCGTTCTCGAGCGCCTCGCCGAGGAAGGTCGAGAGCAGCACCCCCAGCAGGCTGAGAATGACGATGAGGACGAAGACATACCACGCGGTGAGCTTGAACCGGATCGAGCTGAAGAAACGGATGCGCGGCAACCTCCGCCCCGTCGAGGCGGAGGCCGAAGCCTCCTGGATGGAGCCGGTGCGAACCCCCGCTCCCGTGCTCATCGCTGTCTCAGCACATACCCGACGCCACGTACTGTCTGGATCAACCGGTCCTCTCCTTCAGCCTCGAGGGCACGTCGCAGGTTCCCGATGACGACCTCCAGCACGTTGGATTCGCCGTAGAAGTCCTCGCCCCACACGCGCTGCATGAGCGTGGAACGGGTGAGCACCTGGTTCGGGTTACGCATGAAGAGGGCCAGCAGGTCGAACTCGCGTGGGGTGAGCTCGATCTCGCGATCGCCGCGACGCACCGTGCGGCTGCCGACATCGAGCACCAGGTCGGCGAACCGAAGCTCATCGTGTCGTGCGTCTGGGCCCGCCGGCTGGATACGGCGCAGCAGCGCCCGCACGCGGGCGAGCAGCTCGTCGAAGTCGAATGGCTTCACGAGGTAGTCGTCGGCACCGGCGTCCAGACCCGTGACACGATCTGAGACCGAGTCGCGAGCGGTCAGCATCAGGATCGGAAGCCGACCGGAGCCTTCCTCCTCCGCGGCGCGAAGGCGACGGGTCAGCTCGATGCCGTCCACCCCGGGAAGCATGAGATCGAGGATCAGAAGATCGGGGGGGTTGTCGAAAAGCACTTCGAGGGCGCGACGACCGTCTTCCACGACCTCGACCTCATAGCCCTCGAAGATCAGCCCACGCCTGACGAAGCCGGAAATGGACGGCTCGTCTTCAACCAGAAGAATGCGGGTGTCCTCCATCGTTGCCTCTGCAGTACGTCCGCGTGGTCGAAACCGGACCACGGGCTCAGGGACCTCTGCCACCTGCGCTGGCTGGGACGCGGCCGGGCGCGTTCGTCGTCCGCTGGCCTGGATCCCGACGGTGCCACTGGATCGAAGGACGTCCGCGACCCGTCTGAGCCATCCGGCTCCGCCCCGCTGGTGGGAGTTTCTCTCGTCCATGGTACTGCAGCCGACCTCCATCGATATGTACGACAATCGGCGGCCTCCCGGTTGAGGAGAGCCGCCGACTATCAAGGGTGGGGGGAGGAGGTAGAAGTACGAACGGAGGATTTGTCAGATTGCTGTCAAGACACTCCGTCGTCTCCATGGAATCATTATGCGGGGGCAATCTGAGGACAACATAAACGAAACCTGAACAATAGCTGAAAAATCGGTCGGCCCCGCTACCCGGCCCGGCTGCCAGCGCCGGGCCCTACGATGCGAATGGCGGCGGTGTCCGCGAGGACTGCCGCCGCCATTCAGGGATGTGGGGAGGAGAGATGAAGAACGACGCCGACGTCCATCAGCATATCTGCCGTCCTTCAGGTTCCCAGTATGGACAACGGGTCTGAACGGCCGCTGATGACTTGATGAACGTACGCTGAAGATATCGCCTGGGGTCGAGCGCTGCAGGCACGCCGGCGATCTTCACAGGCTCGAGAACGAAAAAACCACCCGGAAATGCTGAGGGCGACCCCGGTCTGCAGGGTCGCCCACAACAAGGGGTGGGGAGGAGAGAAGAAAGCGAAGATCTCGCTTCGTCCTTCTAGGTACTAATTTATGTCGTGATGCTGAACCGCGACTGAAGGTTACCTGAAGATTTGCTGAACGCGGGCCGTTTCCATGCGTTCGTACGACGGTTACAGGCCCTCCGGACGCGCTCCCAGCTCCACCGCGATATCCATCTGCTCCCCGTTGCGCTCCACCGTGAGCACGATGGTATCTCCCGGGTCATGCTCGTACAGGAGATCGATGAACGGGTGAGTGACGTCCACCGAATGGCCATCGATCCCGACGATCACGTCGCCCGGTTCGAGACCCGCCTCAGCTGCCGGGGCGCCGTCCTCAATACCTGACACGATCACGCTGCCCTGCATCGTCAGCTGGGTCGTGACGCCGAGGTAGGGATGCTCGACGCCGCCGTTCGCGATGATCTCCTCGGCCACCGCCACTACCGTGTTTCCATCGATCGCGAACCCGATGTCGTCGGTCGACTGCTGGCCGGAGGAGAGCGCATCCACCTTGGCGACATTCATGCCGATCACCTCACCGTCCATCGAGTAGAGCGGCCCACCGGAGTTCCCCGGCGAGAGCGAGGCATCGTGCTGGATGAGGTTGCGCAGCGAGTAGCCGGTGCCCGTATTGAGCGACCGCTCGACGGCGCCGACGTGCCCGACGCTGACGGTATTGGCGAACTGACCCAGCGGCGTGCCGATCGCGATCACCTGGTCGCCGGCACGAACCAGCGACGAGTCACCGACCGTCGCCGCCGGGGGAAGCTCCTGATCTCCCTCCGGCTCCAGCTGCAGCACGGCGACATCCTGGTACCAGTCGGATCCCACCAGGGAGGCGGGGATCTGCGTGCCATCGCTCAGGACGACGAGGATCTCCTCGGCACCGTCGACGACGTGTGCGTTGGTGATGACCAGCCCGTCGTCCGAGTAGACCCACCCGGACCCTGCGCCGGTCGGCTCACGACCGGTGCGGCCTGGCGAGAACATGCCGCCGGAGGTGTAGGTGTACACGGTGACCGCGGTATCGCCGACCCGCTCGGCGACATCGGCCGCGGTCGCCTCAGCGTCGGTTTGCTGTGCGGCGGCCGTCGGGGCCAGCGAGAGCGACGACACCGTCGCCAGGACGAGCATCGCGACGGCAAGGAGCAGGAAGACCGGCCTGCGGTGAGTGGCAGGCTCGGGTAGTGCCGCGACTGCGGCGCGAGAGGATCGTTGAGCATGCATCGGCGTGACTCCCGAAATGTTGGTTGGTACACGGGTCCAGGGGACCAGGCGGGGGTGGCCCGCATTCCCAATGCTCGAAGATCGACGTTAACGATCGATGAACGAAGTCTGAACGCTGTCTGAAGGACCAGCGCGAGCTTTGCCTCGATGCAGCAAGCGCCGCCGTCAGGGCTCCGACGCGGTGGATCCATTGCCTGTGGCTGAAGCTGGTCAGCGCGACAACTGCCGCGCGGTCGGCTCTGCTCAGCAGAACCAGCTTTCGGTGAGTCGTGGGGGCCGGGGCCGGTGCGTGCCGGTCGCCGGGATCTCGGAGGGATCGAGACCCGCGGCACGATGGGCGGCAACCCAGATCGCCTCGAAGGTATCGGCCGGGTCCTGCTGGCAGGCGTCACCCGCCTCCGCCAGCCGGGCGACCGCTCGCTGCAACGCCTCCATGCGGGGATCCGGGTGCTCCCACTCATGGGTCAGCGCCTCCGGATCGAGCGGTCCGATCCACGACGCTGTGTCGGGATCATCGAGCACCGCCGATCCGGGCGGGATCAGGAGGCGGATGCTCCAGTGGACCGGGTCGATGTTGCGCACCATGTCGTGCTCGGCCATGAACCGGAGCAGGTGCAGGTAACTCTCCAGCGTCTCCCAGGGCGAGAACGGAAGGAGCGACGGGCGCATCGGGATCCCCACTTCATCCAGCAGGTGGATGGCTTCGGCAACCGCCTGGGCATCGTGTCCCTTTCGCATCCGGCGAAGCGCCTCGTCGTTGAGCGACTCGACGGCCGAGACGATGAACTGGCATCCGAGGTCCGCCAGCTCCGGCAGTCGGTTCCGGTGCTCGAGGATGTGCTCGATCTTGATGGTGGCGTCGAACGTCAGCTCCGGCCAGCGCTCGCGCATCTCCCGCAGGATTCGAAGCGAGTGTGCGGGCCCGTTGAAGAAGTCGGGGTCACCGAAGGTGATGTGGCGGGCCCCCAGCGCCACCTGCTGGGCGATGTCGTCGATCACGCGGTCCCGAGGCACCACGACGAGACGGCCACCGTAGACCGGCGTGATCGGGCAGTGGGTACACGTGTGGTGGCATCCGCGCGTCGCCTCGACATACCCGGCAGGCACGATCGTGCCATCGCGCTCGAACCCGGCATAGGAGCGCAGCATCGGCAGACCGTCGCGAACCGGCGTCGGAAAGCTCGGCTTCGGTACGGGCTCGGGATCCCGATTGGCCGGCGTGATCACCCCGGGCAGGCGGCTTGTGGCGAGGTCGCCGCCGCTCGCCAGCAGATCGGCGATCGCGCGCAAGGGCTGGTGGAACTCGCCGCCGATGACCGCTTCCGCGCCGGTGGCGAACAGATGGTCCGCGTTGAGCACGGCGTAGAGTCCAAAGAAGACGGCCGGTGTCTCCGGGTGCGATTGGCGCAGGCGATCGAGGACGCGCTGCCCCAGTCGCATCGCCGTGTGCATCGGCACACTCACCGCCACCAGCCGGGCACGGGCGAGGTCGTCGTCCGTCAGGTCCTCCACCGCGAGGTCGCGCACGGCAGGAGCGAGTCCCGCCTCGCGGAGCGTGGCGGCCGCCGAGGCGAGAGCCAGTGGCTGGTGCCCAAGCTCATAACAGGAAACCAGCAGCACGGCACCCGGCGCTCGCAGATCGGTTTCCGCTGCTGGGCGTGACTGACTGGTTATCGAGACGAGGGAGGCCATGGCATGCCTTCGGTCGTGAGCGAATCGTCTACCCGACAGTCTACGCGGTGCGGCAGGTCGGTTGGGTATCACCACCGACATGTCCCACAGCGTTCAGGGGTGTCAGTCGCATGTGACGGTGCACCCTGCCGGCTCCGATAACGATCCGATCAGCGACGGTTCGGCTCCTCCGCGATGAGCGTGGCCAGCTCGATCGAGAGCAGGTCACCCGATTGCTCCAGCGCCATGCGCAGGGCTCCCTCGAGCCGGCGATCGAGCTCCCGCATCGAGGCCAGGTCGTCCGGCTCGATGACACCATCGAACGCGTCGGACATCTCCTCGGCGCTCGCCGGCTCATCGTCGATCGCCAGGAATGCGACACTCGGTGGCGCACCGGTGATCGCGAGGGTCCATTCATCCGCCTGGATCTCGATCTCGTCGTCGCGCTCCCCCGGCTCGAGATCGATCTCACCGCGCTCGATGAGACCGGCGAAGACATCGGCGATCAGGTCGGTGAGCTCCTCCATCGGATGTCGGTCGGTCATGGGTTCGCCTCCGTGTCAGACCAGCGCGGCAGCGCCGACACCAGCAGTGCGTGGGTCGTCTCGACGGAGCGCTGGCCCCGCTCGCCAGCCCCGGGGTTCAGACCGGCTACGCCGATCACGCCCACCTTCCCCGTCGAACAGGTCGTCGCCAGCAGCGATTCGAGCTGGCGAAGGGACAGACCACGCGGACTCGGCGTGGACGAGCTGGGCACCAGGGAAGGATCCAGCACGTCGAGGTCGACATGGACATAGAGCTCGTCGACCTTCGCCGCGAGCGCGTCGACCGCTTCGGCGAAGGTCGTGCCGTCCATCGTCTCGGCCTGTCGCAGCAGCCGCACGTCCGTCGAGCGAAGCAGGCGTTCCTCGGCATCGTCGAGCTCGCGTACACCGGCGACGAGCATCCGATCGGTCGGCACCGTCGCGGCCAGCATCGCGGCCTCGCGCCAGAGCGGGCCCGCCAGCCCGGCGAGGATCGCGAGGGGCATGCCGGCGAGGATGTTGCTCACCGATGTCTCCGGCGTGTTGAAATCCCCGTGCGCGTCCAGCCAGACGATGCCGATCCGGTGCGCGGCTCCGTGGGCCTGCTGCAGGCCGGAGATCACCCCGACGCTGGCCGTGTCGTCACCGGCGAGCACCAGGACCAGCTCGCCCGCGGAGCGCCCCCGGGCCACGAGCGCTCCCGCGTTCGCACCCAGGCGACCGATGTTCACCGCGACGGGCCCCTGGACCCGCTCGGAGTCCGTGAGCTCGGCGGTCACCACCTCCGGAACCTCCACCCCGGCAGCCTGCAGCGCTTCGACGAGCCCGTGATCGAGCAGCGCCTGCGGTCCCAGCCCCAGCCCATCGTTGCGCTCATCATACCGATACGGAACGGTCACGATCCGCAGCTTCATGACAGGACCTCGCTTCCCACGGCCACCGGGAGCGGTGACTGGCCAACCGCCATCGTTCAGGTGTCATTACACGAGAATCATGCCACCGATAGGGGCCGCACGGCGAACCGAACCGGGAAACACCGTTACCGTTCGGCAGGCGGTAGACTAGTGGCATGAGGCATTCGACGTCCGATGTGAAACCATCTTTTCCGGTGCGAAAGGCAGCACCTGCGTGACTTCACGGACAGCGCAACTCGACCCCAACCGCGATACGTACTACCAGCTCCTCGGCGTCGACTTCCGGGCGACCACGGCTGACATCACGAAGGCCTATCGCCAGCTGATGATGGAGTGTCATCCCGACCGCGTCCCGGCGTCGAAGCGTGAGGAGACCGAGCAGTTCTGCAAGTTCGTCAATCACGCCTACGCCACGCTCAAGGACCCGATCAAGCGCAAGCAGTACGACGACACGATCCGTGCCCAGGAAATTCAGGACCAGATCATGAACCGCTATGTCGGCGGGCTGGGAGGTCCCGGTCTCGGCGGACACGACCTGCACGGCTCCAGACTGCGCCGGGAAATGACCGACTTCGAACGAGCCGAGGCGCGGATGACCAACCGCACGGCGATGTTCAGCCTCTTTCGCGCCTTCGTCGTTCTGACCGTGTTTGCGATCGGTCTCCTGTTGCTCTTTGCGATCCTCTCGTCTGCTGCGACCCTGCTGCCCGGCTAGAGCGCCCACCGGAGCGACGGGTGCCAGGCTCGGGCGGCGCCAGCACGTCCGTGAGCTGCTCGAGCGACCGCAGCAGGACCTTGATGCCGCCGCGGATGAAGGGCTGCGCCGGGTCGTGCGCGATGGCATCGTCCAGGTACGCGATCTCGAGCAGCCACGCCAGCTGGTCGAGCAGGTCCACCGCGGCAACCACCGGCACCAGCCGCCGTGCCGCCGGCGGCAGCTCGGTGAGCTCGCTGTAGGTCCCGAGAATCGACTCGACCCTCGCCGCCGACCAGCCGCTCACACGCACGCTCAGCTGCGCCAGATCGAGAACGGGCGAGCCGGCCATCGCCGAGGTCCAGCCCGCCAGCCCATGCAGCGATCGAGGCGTGGAGGGATCGTCGACCAGCAGGTAGGCCGGCCAGATGTTGTTGTGGATCAGGACAGGACTGGCCGAGGCGACCTTGCCCGCCGCCTTGAGCCGATCGGCGGCGATCGGGATCACGCGATTGCCGCACCGAAGCCACCGACGGACCTCCGGCAGTGACGCCGCGTGCGCGCCGAGTCGCTTGCGGGCGACCAGCCACCGCGCCTGAACGGCGGTGTGGAGCTGCATCGCGCTTGTGGAGCCGGTGGCATCGAGCTCCGGCCGGTCGCGGGTGGCCCCATGCACGACGGCCAGCACCTTTGCCGCCTCGATCAGCACGTTGCCCGGATCGGCGGTCTCGTGCAACGGGATCTCGACCGGGCCGCGTCCCGGCAGACGGAAGACCCCGTGCCGGTTGAGCGGCAGTCCCTCGATCACCGAGCAGGCGTCGTAGACGCGACCACCCATCAACACGGCGGCCTCCGGGTCGCCGACTGGCCGGGGAACCCCGGTCCCATCCGGGACCCGCGCGAGCAACGCCCGGATAGCGGTGACCCGCTCGACGGTCGCGGGCGGCTCCCAGATGCGAATGTGTGCCACTGTCTCGCCGATGGCAACCGTGCGATCGGCCAGCGATCGCACCGTCACCCCCTCTCCGAGGAGGCGTGCTGCCGCCGTTTGCCAGTCGGTTGGTTGGTCGATCGTTTCAGTCATCATGACGGCAGTATACGTGGTACGTCACTGGCCGCCCGCGATGCTGCATCGAATGTCCCGGAGCCAGCCCTCACCATGCGCCCGCACCGGCATGTCACGCAACGCCATGACCCACGGAATGGGCGGGCGGGCAGCCTCAGGAGTCCGGCGTGAAGCGACAGGCCGGTTTCAGTACGTGGGATGCGCCAACGGAAGAGCCCCCGTCCTGCAGGACGGGGGCTCCGGGTACGGTTCGGGATCAGGCACCGACGTTGGGATCGTAGCCCGGGCCGTTGACGCGCTTGCCGGGAAAGGCGCCGGTGTGCTTGCCATCCCGCAGCACGGCCGTGCCGTTGACGAAGACGTCACGGATGCCGACCGAGAGATGATGCGGGTCGGTGTAGGTCGCCTTGTCGATCACCGTCTCCGGATCGAAGACCACCACGTCGGCATACATGCCGGACCGGAGCAGACCACGATCACGCAGGCCGAGCCGGTCGGCGACGGCCGAGCTGGCCTTGCGAATCGCGTCCTCCCAGGTCATGACGCCCTTCTCGCGCACGTACCGTCCCAGGATTCGCGGATAGGTGCCGTAGGCGCGCGGATGAACGAGTCCCCGACTGGCATCCTTCTCCGGGTCGATGCCGCCCGCATCGGTGCCGAACTTGATCCACTCCTGCTTGAACTGGAGCTCGAGGTTCTCCTCGCTCATCATCAGGTACATGGTGAAGATGTCGTGCCCCTCGCTGTCGAGAAGCATCACGATCGCCTCGTGCCAGTCCACGCCGAGCTCGTTGGCGACGTCGGCGAGGAAGCGTCCCTGGTACTTCTTGTTTTCCGGCTTCTCGAACTCCGCCAGCAGGACATTCTCCGGACCGGACCGCGCGCCCAGGTTCTCCCAGCTGTCCTTCGGGTTCCGCATCTCCTCGAGGATCTTCACGCGCATCTCCGGGTCGCGCAGGTTCTCGTAGCGCTTGCCATCGGCTGACGCCCACGGCGGCAGGCAGGCGGCGAGACCGGTACCCGAGCCGTCGTACGGATACATGTCGGCCCCGATGTCGATACCCCGGTTGCGTGCCTCGGTGATGCGCTCGATGACCGTCTTCATCTTGGGCCAGTTGTCCCGACCCGCCGCCTTGAGGTGATAGATCTCCGTCGAGACGCCCGCGCGCTCGGCAATCTCGAGCGCCTCGTCCAGCCCCTCGTAGAGCTCGTCACCCTCGGACCTGATGTGGGTGATGTGGACACCGTTGTACTCGGAAACGACCTTCATCACCTCGACCAGCTCATCGGTGCCCGCGTACGAGCCGGGCGGGTAGATGAGTGCCGTGGCGACACCGAAGGCGCCATCCTCCATCGATTCACGCGTCGCCTTGCGCATGAGGTCCAGCTCCGCCTCGCTGGGCACTCCCATGCGCTCGCCCATGCCGTACTTGCGCACGGTGGCGCCCCCGACGAAGGAACCGACGTTGACGGACACACCACGCGTCTCCAGGTCGGCGAGCCACTGTCCGAAGCGGGTCCAGGTACGGCCGAGCTCGTCCCAGTACTCGTAGTTCTCCTCCAGCCGATGCACGAGGCTGATGGAGAAGGGAGCGTCGATCTCGCCCCCGAAGGGTGCCGGTGTCCAGGCCTCGCCGAGAATCTCGGTGGTGATCCCCTGCGTCACCTTCGAGACGGAGCGCCGGTCGGTGAGAAAGGGCACGATGGAGTGGGACTGGATGTCGATGAAGCCCGGGCAGCAGATCATGCCGTCCGCCTCGATCACCGTTTCCACGCTGGAGCGATCGACTGTCCCGGGCGGGGCGATGTCGGCAATTCGCTCGCCTTCGAGCACGACATCGGCGTAGATCCAGGGATTTCCGGTCCCGTCGATCACCCTCGCCCCGGTAATGAGCACGTCGGCCATGTGTTGAGAAACTCCTGAAGTCGTTCGTATGGCCCCACGGGACCAACAATCACGGACAAATCCACGCAACTGTCCCCGGAAAGAAAACAGCCGTCAAGGCATGGCGTAGCGTCTGGATCAGGCGCGAGCCCAGCGAAGGGGAGCCCGCCCGCTCACGCGTTCTGGATGGTATCGCCGATATAGGGGTGCCGCGCCGGGAAGAGCATCCGCAGCAGCTCCTGCACCGCCGCGGGCAGCCCGCCGGGATCGCCGGAATTGACCGCCGGACCGGGGAGGGGCGGGTAGGAGGTGCCATCGAGCCAGTCGCCCGCCGACCGCCAGCCGGTGACCCACGGCACCACGACCGCCGGCGGCGCCCCGACCTCGACACCGCCTTCGCCTGGACGAATCTCCACCCCACCGTCGGTGATGGCGATGGTGGCGACCTGCTCGGCGTCGCGACCGGCCCGCAGCGTGATGGCGGTCCCTCCGAGGCGGGAGACCAGCTCCTCCACTGGCCAGAGCAGCTTCAGGGCCCCGAGCACCGCCGGCAGATCGTTGACGCGATACATCGCGGCGTAGCCACCGGGGTAGATCGAGCGGTCCGACTTGCGCTTCGCACCCCGCTCGTAGAGCCAGCGCCCGAAGGGGCCGTGCGGCGCGATGCACATCGACAGCTCCGTCTGGTTGCCCCGCCGCAGGTGGTCGAGCAGGTCCGACGCGATGGCGGCACGCGCCCTGTCGTCCCGTGCGGCCACGAGCGTCACGGCTCCCGGCGCCTGCGGGCCGATCCCCTCACCCCATCGCTTCGTCCGCACCACACCGGTAACCTCACCGGCGGCATCCTCGACCACGCGCCAGCTGACGCCGTGCACATCCGACCGCCCGATGAAGTGGCGAACCAGATCCTCCTCCATGACAGGGGAGGCGGGCGTTTGCCGCGCCTCCCGATCGAGCAGCGCGACGATCACCGGCGTGTCGCGGTCGGGATCGGCATCCCGGACCGCACCGGACGTCCCCGCACAGCGGGCGAGCGGTTCGGCAGCGATCGAGAGCAGCGAGCTGACGTAGTCTGGCGCCGCGTAGTGGTAATTCCAGCGCTCGTAGAAATCCGGAATGCCGATCAGGAACGACATCGGGATCCGCTCGCGCCGCATGGAATCCAGCCAGCTCTCCATCAGCGCCCGGCTGTATCCCCGGTTGCGATGCTCCGGCAGCGTGCCCACCAGACCGATCTCGCCCGTGGGCAGGGTCGACGTGCCGAAGCGCTGTCGCCAGATCGCGAGGGAGGTCAGCGAGACCACGCGACCGTCGACGATCACCGCGCGATGCGTGCCCTCCGATCCCCAGCGTGGGTGGTGGAAGAGGAAGTCCTCCCAGACGGATGTCGGGTTGCCATGGATCGCCTCATTGACCGCCATCGCCTCGCGAAGCCGGTCAGGACCGGCCAACGTGATCACCTGTCCGGACACACACCCTCCTGCCCTGTGAGCCAGGTCGAACGGATACCATTGTGCCCCATGCGGACGGATTGGTGGCAATCTCCCGGAGGAGACGATGATCGACACGCACGCGGATCTCATCGAGCGCATCGTCGCGTGGGCCGAAACCGATGAAAACCTTCGCGCGGTGATCATGACCGGATCCTCGAGCCGCGCCGACGACACGACCGACCGATTTTCGGACCGTGACATCGAGCTCATCGCCCGGGATCCCGGGAAACTGGCTGTCGACGATACGTGGATCCACGCCATCGCGCCGGTCTGGGTAGCGCTGTATCTGGACAACGAGGGCCTCGACATGCCACCGACCCGGCTCGTGTTCTTCGACGGGGGACGCAAGGTCGATTTCACCCTCACGGATCGGTCCCGTCTGGACACGATGGCTGCCGCCGGGGAGCTGAACGATCTCTACCGGCGTGGATACCGCGTGCTCGTCGACAAGGACGGCCTCACGGAGCGTCTTCCCGCACCCTCCGGCACGCCGCCGAAACCACACCTGCCGACCCGCAAGGCGTTTGCCGATACCGTCACCGAGTTCTGGTTCGAGGCGGCCCACCTGCCGACCTACCTGACCCGCGGCGACCTGTGGGTGGTGAAACATCGCGACTGGACGATGAAGCAGATGCTCCTGCGGATGCTGGAGTGGCACGCGCTCGCGACACAGGGGGAAGGGACCGATACCTGGCACATCGGCTCGAGGATGCGCCGCTGGATCGATGACGTCACCTGGCGAGAGCTGCAGCAGGTGTTCGCTCGCTTCGACGCCGAGGACAGCTGGCGTGCACTCGTCGCCTCGATGCGGCTCTTCAGCCGACTGACGAGGGAGACCGCCCGGAGGCTGGACCTCGACTACCCGCGCGAAACCGAGCGTCACATCAGCGCGTATGTGCTCGGATTCACCGGCGCCGCAAGGAAAGCCACGCGGGAAGGCGGGGAAGGGTAGTGCTCCCGATTGACACCGCCGGCCGGTGTGTACCGGCCGGCGGTGTCAATTCGATGCAGCGGTCGAGCGCCTGTCGAACCGGGCCGTTACGTGCCCGGACGACGGATGTCGAAGGTCTCGTGGATGCGCCCCTCGGCGGTGGTGAAGACCTCGATGCACGTCCGGATGCTCTCCGAATCGCTGTCGCTGAGCAGCTGCCGGAACAACTGCATGCCCCAGGCGTCGATCCGTGTCATGATCGCCTCGCCCTCGGGCGTGATCTTCGCCAGCACCCGGCGCCGGTCGACGTCGGAGTGCCAGCGCTCCACCAGCCCGAGCTTCACCAGCCTGTCGACGGCGCTCGTCACCGTGCTCGCCGGCAGACTGGTGCTGGTCGCGAGGGCGCTCATCTCCATCTCCGACCCGCCGCGCCAGAGGGTCTCCAGCGCATGCGTCTGCAGCAGCGACAACCCGTACGTCTCCGCCAGCTCCCTGGTCGTGATCTGGATGAGCAGGCGGGAGATGCGGTCGAGCACCTCGCTGAACTCGCGAATGAGCTCTCCGCGACCCGGATCCCCATCCCATCCCACGCCTGAATCTGCGTCCTGATCGATCATGTCCCGAGCGTCCTTCTCGATGTCACTGCCCACCCGTCAAGTATCGCGGATGGGCAGTGACCGCACCACGGCTATTCCGCCGGCGACGACACCTGGCGGTTGACCACGACGCCAGACTCGTCTCCCTCGCGGGCCGCGCGACGCGCGGCCCGGCGCTCCTGCCAGCCGCCGATGATCTCGTAGATCACCGGCACGACCAGCAGGGTCAGGAGGGTCGAGGTCAGCAGGCCGCCGATCACGACCACCGCGAGGTCGGACGCGATGATGGCGCTGTTCTCGCCGCTGATCGCCAGCGGTGTGAGGGCGAACATCGTCGCGAACGCCGTCATCAGGATCGGGCGGACGCGAACCTTGCCGCCCTCGATGAGCGCGTCCTTGAGCGAGTGCCCCTCCCTGCGGAGCTCGATCACGTACTCGAGCAGCACGATCGCGTTGGTGACCACGATGCCGACGAGCATCAGGAGGCCGATCAGGGCGGGCAGGCCGAGCGTCTTGCCGGTGAGGGCGAGCGCGCCCAGCACACCGATGATCGCCAGCGGCAGGCTGAACAGGATCACGAACGGGGTCGTCAGCGAGTTGAAGCTCGCCACCATCACGATGTAGACCGCCGCGATCGCGACCAGGATCGCGATGCCCATGCTGGCGAACGCATCCGCCTGGTCCTGCCCGAGGCCGCCCATCGCGACCTCGACGCCCTCCGGCGCCTCGTAGTCGTTGATGAGCTGCGCCACCTCGGTGAGCACCCCACCGGTCTCCTCGGTCGTGATCGTCGCCGACACCGTCGCGGAGCGGTCGCCGTCGATGCGCGTGATCTGGACGGGGCCCTCGCCCTCCTCGATGGTGGCGATGTCCCCGAGGGTCACCTGCCCGCCACCGGCAACCGGAAGCTGGGCGAGCGACTCGGCGTCGGTGGCACCGGCGATGGTCAGCTCGACCGGGATCGGCCGGCCGTCGATCGTGAGGGTCCCGGCCGGGATGCCGGACAGGGCCTGGCGAACCTGGCCCGCCACGGCCGCGCTGGCGGTACCGCTGCCGGCCGCCGCCTGCGAGTCGACGGAGATCACCAGCTCCGGCGCGGCGCTGACGACGTCGTTCTCGATGTTGGTCAGGTTGTCGATCTCGGCGAGCCGGCCGGTCAGCTCCTCGGCCGTGGTCGAGACCTGCTCGTAGTCGACACCGGTGACGACGATCGTGACCGTGTTGCCACCGGTCCCGGCGGCATCGAGGTTGGTCACCGTGATGTCGGCGCCGGTATCGGCCTCCGACAGGGTGGTGCGGACCGTCTCCAGCGTCTCGTTGAGGTCGACGCGGTCGTCGAAGATCACCGTGAGGTTGGCGGTGCTGTTGCTGCTGCCGAGGAACGCCGCCTGGAGCCCCTCGCCGCCGACCTGCGACTGGATGGTCTCGACCTCGACCGTGTCCTGGATGAGCTGCTCGACCTCGGCAACCCCCTCCAGCGTCGCTTCCTGCGACGTCCCGGCCGGATAGGCGACCTCGATCATGGCGCCCTTGTCACCGGACGACGGCAGGAACGAGGTACCGATGAACGGTACGAGTCCGAAGGACGCGATGAGCACGGCGAAGGCGATGACGAGCGTCCAGACCGGCCGGTTCAGCGCCCAGCGCACCATCGGCTCGTAGATACGGGTAAGCACATTGCTGTCGGAGACCGGGCGAATCTTGTCGCGGCGGATGAAGAAGCTCGCCATCACCGGCACGATCGTCAGCGACACCAGCAGCGACGCCAGCAGCGCGAAGGTGACGGTCAACGCGAACGGCCGGAAGATCTCCCCGATCAGACCGCCGATGAAGCTGAGCGGCAGGAAGACGGCCACGGTGGTGAGGGTCGAGGCCGTGATCGCCATCGCCACCTCCCTGGTCCCCTCGAGCGTTGCCTTCCGGGTCGACTCGCCTCGCTGCACATGCCGGTAGATCGCCTCGAGCACCACGATGGAGTCGTCGACGACGCGACCGACCGCCACGGCGAGGCCGCCGAGCGTCATGATGTTGAGCGAGATCCCCTGCCACCACAGCAGGATGAACGTGACGAGCATCGACAGCGGGATGGAGATACCCGCGACGAGCGTGGAGCGGACACTGAGCAGGAAGACGAGGATCACCAGCACGGCGAAGATCGCGCCGAAGCTCGCCTCGCGCACGAGCGCGTCGATCGACTCCTCGATGTAGATCGACTGGTCGAGCAGCACGGTCACGTCGACGTCGCTCTCGGTGCCGGCGAGCTGCGCCTCGATCTCCTCGAGCTGCTCGTGCACCGCGGCGGCGGTATCGACCGTGTTGGCCCCCTGGGCCATGTAGATGTCGAGCGCGATGCTCGGCTCGCCGTTCGTGCGGGCGACACCGCTGGCTTCCGATTGCACGACCTCGATCTCGGCGATATCGCCGAGCGTGATCGGCTGTGGCTGGCCATCATCGGTCTGGCTGGCACCGACCAGAACCGCCTGGAGCTGCTCGATCGAGGTGATCTCGCTCTCGACACGTACCGGCAGGGTCGTGCCGTCCGTCTGGATGGTGCCGGCAGGGATGCTGATGTTGTTCGCCTGCAGCGCTGCGGACACCTGCTCGGTGGTGATGCCGTTCGCGGCCATCGCCTGCGCGTCGAGCGCAATCTGGAGCTGATCCTGCGTGCCGCCGATCACCTCGACGCGGCTGACGCCATCGGCGGATGAGAGGGCAGGCACGAACTGCGACTCGGCGATCCGGCGCGTCGCCGCGAGGTCGTCGCCCTCCGAGGAGATCGCCAGCTGGACGACCGGGAACTGCTGCAGGTTGATGCGCTCGACCTGCGGCGACTCCGCGCCCTGCGGGAGCTGGACCGCGCCCAGCGCCTGGGTGATATCCTCTTGCCTGGCGCCCATGTCCTCACCGTAGTCGAACTCGGCGACGACGATGGAGAAGCTCTCGGAGGAGGTAGACTGCGTCGAAAGCAGGCCGGAGATGCCGGTCAGCGACTGGGTGATCGGCTGCGTGAGCTGCTGGTCGACCGACTCCGGCCCGGCGCCGGGGTAGGTGGTGATCACGGTGATCACCGGGATCTCGATGTTCGGGAGCAGCTCGCTCTGGAGCCGGGTGATCCCGAAGGTACCTGCGATAGCGATCAGCAGGGTGAGCAGCACCACCACCGAGCGCTGCCTGAGCGATAGCGCGGTCAATCTCGACACGTAGCAATCCTGTTCCGATGTCCTGGCGTTCTGCCGCGAGGCGACCGCGGCATTACTACGACCTCGTAGTACATCGACGGATAGTACAACGCCGAAATATCGCATGTCCACACGCCAGTGTGCCGGACGGTAACAGGAATCCCCCGTTGTACACGTCTCTTGACAATCGCGACCGGTCGCCCTAGACTCGAAAAATAGAACAAATGTTCTACTGACCGTCTCGCCTGGCCGGAACCGTCGCATGATACACCTCCGGGCGGTCGCATCGCCACAAAGGGGCACCTGTCATGACTTCCGCACACCACTCTCGCTCAATGGAGGACGCCGACCGGGAGAACCAGCCCAGGGTGATCCGCATGACGCCGCCAGCCCACCGCTGGGAATGTGGCTGCCAGCAGCCACCGGTGCTGCTGGCGACGTGGACCGACAGCGGACAGGTCAACATCAAGGTCCGCGACCGTTACTGGCACGTGTCCGGCTGCGCCGTCATCCAGACGATCTGCCCCCGCTGCGCCAGCGAGCATCGGCTCGACCTCAAGCACCTGCCCGAGGCCCAGACCCGCTTCGACTGCGGGCAGCCCGATTGATGAATGATTGATGATGTCATTTCGACCGGAGCACGCGGCAGCGTGCGGAGTGGAGAAATCGCGTCCATGGCAGCAGGGTTCCTCGAACCCTGCCTGGCATCACGCTATAGGTTTCTCGAGCCGCGGGGGTGAGCCCGCAGCTCGAAATGACATCCCGGGTTAGCGGCACCACCCCGTCAGACCGCACCATTCGTTCCGGCTGACAACCCCACAACCCACGAGCTCCGAAGAGCCTCCCGCGTATTCGTTTCGACGATCCCCATGGAGGCTCGTTTCGTATGCCAACCTCGTGGACCACGCCGTCCCGCCCATCCTCCCGGCTCGGGGAGCGACTCCGGCACCGACGCCGCGACATCACTCGCACCCGGTACCAGGACTCGACACCGGCACTGGTGCCGGTCGTGAATGCCGACGATGACCTCTCCCCGGCACTCGAGCGCCGCCTGCTGCCGACCGTGCGCCGCGCCCACGCCGGCTGCCACGACGCCCGCGACGCGCTCTACATCGCCTTTCGCCCCAAGCTCGCGCGCTTCATCCGCCGCATCCGCACTCCGCACCAGCCCGCAGGTCGTGTCGGGCTGTGGGACCAGCACGACGTCGAGCAGGAGGCGTGGCTCGTCTTCGACGACCTCATTCGCCAGTGGACCCCCGATCGCCCCTTCGGCCGCTACCTCCTCGCCACCTTTCCGTGGCGACTCCACGACGCCATCTATCGCGGCATCGGCCGGCGCGCCGTCCCCCCACGCATGACCACCGTGCCGATCGGCGAGCAGGACTGGCTGCACGACGGCAGCGCCGACGCCGACGAGGCGCACGCCCTGCTCAACGCGCTCGCCGACCACCTGCCCGCGGTCCAGGGCGCGATTCTCCGTCGGCACATCGGCAAGGGCGAGACGCTCACCGCGATCGCACGCGACCTCGACCTCAGCCGCCGCACGGTGACACGCCAGTGGCGTGCCGTGCGCGACCACCTGGCGACGGGTATGCTCGACACGCCCTCGACCCGACACATGGCGTAAGATATGGACAGCATGACCCGAAACCGGTGCCGCGGACTGGCTGGCACCCCACGCCGGAAGGGATCGCGATGGCGATCACGATCTTCGCCGACAACCAGCCTCTCACCCGGCGCACCAGCGAGACACCGGCGACCCTCGTCGACCGCTGGATGCTGACCGGCATCTCCCCCTGCTGCACCTGCGCCTGTACCTGCGACGGGCGCGTCGACCTGTAGCCTGCCTGGCAACACGCACGGCTCGGTCCATCCCCTCCCACGTGTCACCTGACGCGCTCGTCGCCCCCTGCATTCCCGTCACTCGAACCAACCTGACAGAAAGGCACCCGGGATAATGACCACCCTTCGAAGCGCGCAGAAGCTCACGGCGGAGCGTGCCCGCCAGCGCATGCCCGAGCGGACATACCGCGGCGGGGTCTACGACAACGTCATCGAAGCCCTCGGCAACACCCCGCTCGTCCGACTCAACTCGGTCACCGAGGGCATCCGCACCCCGGTCTACGCCAAGCTGGAGATGCTCAACCCCGGCGGCTCGGTCAAGGACCGCATCGGCATCCGCATGATCGAGGAGGCCGAGGCACGTGGCTGGCTGAAGCCGGGCGGCACGATCGTCGAGCCGACCTCGGGTAACACCGGCGTCGGGCTGGCGATGGCCGCCGCGGTGCGCGGCTACCGCTGCATCTTCGTGATGCCGGACAAGGTCTCCAACGAGAAGGTCCAGCTCCTGCGGGCCTACGGCGCCGAGGTCGTGACCACACCGACCTCCGTCGAGCGGGACGACCCCAAGAGCTACTACTCCGTCGCCGACCGGCTCACCCGCGAGATCCCGAACTCGTTCTCGCCCAACCAGTACTTCAACCAGATGAACCCGCAGGCGCACTACGACGCCACCGGTCCGGAGATCTGGGAGCAGACCGAAGGCAACATCACCCACTTCGTCGCGGGCGTCGGCACCGGCGGCACGATCACCGGCATCGGACGCTACCTCAAGGAGCAGCATCCCGGGGTCAGCGTCGTCGGCGCCGACCCGGAGGGCTCGATCTACACGACCGAGAAGATCCACCAGTACTTCGTCGAGGGTGTCGGTGAGGACTTCTGGCCCGGCACATTCGACCGCACGATCGTCGACGAGTGGGTGCAGGTCACCGACATGGAAGCCTTCACCATGGCGCGCCGCGTCACCCGTGAGGAGGGCATCCTGGTCGGCGGCTCCGGCGGCATGGCCGTCCACGCGGCGATCGAGGTCGCCCGCCGCATCGACGACCCCGAGTCGCTCATGGTCGTGCTCCTGCCCGACAGCGGCCGCGGCTACCTCTCCAAGCTCTACAACGACGACTGGATGCGCGAGCACGGTTTCCTCGCGCGCTTCCACGGACCGTCCGACGTCGGTCACCTGATCGACGAGCGCGCCGGCGACGTGCCCGAGGTCGTGGCCGTCTCCTGCGACCAGACCGTCGCGAAGGCCATCGAGCTGCTCAACACCTACAGCGTCAGCCAGCTGCCGGTCGTTCGCGGCGAGGGCTCGGCCAACGACGAGGAATGCACGGGTCCGAAGCCCGGCGAGCCGATCGCGGTGCAGAGCATCATCGGGTCGCTGCAGGAGCGCACCCTGCTCGACCACATCTTCCGGGACCCCGAGGTCCTCAACCGACCGGTACGGGAGATCATGGATCCCGCCTTCCAGCTCGTCGACGCCGGCGAGGAGATCGAGCGGGTGATCCCCATGCTGGCCGAGAAGTCGCCCGCGGTGCTGGTACAGCGCAACGGCGAGCTGATCGGCATCGTCACCCGGGCCGACATCCTCAACCACATGACGCTGCACCGCTAGCGATACGAATCACGCGGCCAGGCCGGGCACAGCCGGCCACCATGGACAGATCGATTCGAGGAGGACCACGACATGACCCAGGACTGGAACGACGCCAGGTTCGAGACACGCGCCATCCACGCCGGCCAGAACGCCGACCCGACCACCGGCGCGGTGATCACGCCGATCTACCAGACCAGCACCTACGCCCAGGAGGGTATCGGCAACTTCAAGGGGTACGAGTACAGCCGCACCGGCAACCCTACCCGCACCGCCCTGCAGGACGCGCTCGCCTCGCTCGAGGGCGGCGCCTGGGGTCTCGCCTACGCCAGCGGTCTCGCCGCGACGCAGAACATCGCCTACCTCCTGCGACCCGGCGACCACGTCCTCCTCTCGAACGACACCTACGGTGGCACGTTCCGGTTGTTCGACAAGGTCCTCAGACACTACGGCATCGAGATGACGCTCGCCGACCTCTCGAACCTCGACGAGGCCAGGGGCGCCCTGCAGGACACCACGAAGATGGTCTGGGTCGAGACCCCGACCAACCCCTACCTTCGCATCGTCGACATCGCCGGCTGGGCCGAGGTGCTGAAGAACCGCGACACGCGCCTGGTGGTCGACAACACCTTCGCGTCACCCTACCTGCAGCAGCCACTCAGCCTCGGCGCCGACCTCGTGCTGCACAGCACCACCAAGTACATCGGCGGTCACTCCGACGTCATCGGCGGCGCCGTGATCGGCAACGACGAGGAGGTCCGCGAGACGCTCGCGTTCCACCAGAACGCGGCCGGTGCCGTGCCGGGTCCGTTCGACAGCTGGCTTACGCTGCGCGGCATCAGGACGCTCGGCGTGCGCATGGACCGCCACAGCGAGAACGCGACGAAGGTAGCGGAGTGGCTGACCGGGCAGGACCCCGTCGAGACGGTCTATTACCCCGGCCTGCCGTCGCACCCGAACCACGAGATCGCCGCGAAGCAGATGAAGGCGTTCTCGGGCATGGTGTCGTTCACCGTGAAGGGCGGCTTCGAGGTCGCCGCGAAGATCGTCGAGAGCACGAAGGTCTTCACCCTGGCCGAGAGCCTGGGCGGTGTCGAATCGCTGATCGAGCACCCGGGCAAGATGACGCATGCCAGCGTCGCCGGCACGGGCGCGGAGGTCGAGGACTCGCTGATCCGGCTCTCCGTCGGTATCGAGCACGTCGACGACCAGATCGCCGACCTGGAACAGGCCCTGTCGGTCGCGACGCGACGCCAGCTCGTCGGCGCCACCCCAGCCAGGGCATAAGCCTCCGCATCCATCGCACGTACCTTCCGTCCGGGCCGGTCATGTACCGGCCCGCGGCGTCTCCGCGGTGTGCCTCGCACGCCAGCACCGGCAGCCACGTTCGGTATCATGGTCACCTGTCACCACGACGAGCCGAACCGGCGAGCCGTCATCCGCGGACACCGGTGTGCGAGCGCAACGACATGAGCGACCGCCGCGAGCGAGCCAGGATGGATACGAGCGCGATCAGGCGCTACTACCGGGCGGTGGGAAAGGGTGACGACGCACCTCCTTCCGGCTGGCCCTGGTTGCTGGCGGTCCCGGTCCTGGCATCCATCCCGGCCATCATTGCCGGATCGATCGGCCCGTGGTTCTACCGCGAGCATGCCGGCGGCCGCGCCGGGCCCGAGGAAGCCGGGATCGTGATGGGCTGGCAGACCGATGGGGTCTTCTCCCTCGTCTTCGCGGTTGTCGCGGCCGTCACCATCGTCATCGCCATGGTCTGGCCGGACCGCGAGGGCCTTGCCTGGATCGGCTTCATCGCCCTGGCCCTCTGCGCGGTCGTCGGCCTGTTCGACTGGGTCATCTTCGACCCCATGGAGCTGAACCTCGATTCCGGCCAGCGCCCCGAGGTCCTGCGCGTCGAATGGGGGCTGAAGCTGGTCACCTTCGTCGGTCTGATCGGCGCGGTCTGCTCGTTCCTGCTCGCACGTCAGCTCACGCGGGGCGACTTCTGAGCCGAGCAGGGCCGAGCGATTCACCCGTCTCGCTCCCGATGCAGGGGCAGCCGGAACCCAAGCTCTCACCTGGGAGATCATCCTGCGGCGGAGCGCCCGCACGCCCGTCCGGTGGATCCGCGCTGGTATCCCCACCGCCGGCACGATCGCCTGCCAGCCCGCTCTCGCCAGGAACGGGTACGCGTTGGAAACGGGCTGCCTCGTCCGCGCCCGCAGGCGCCAGAACCCCGGCATGCCGTCATGAACGACGGTTCGGCTGGGTAGCGACCACCACGAAAGGCGGGACACGGACAGTATCGTGGACGCATCCGGGGCGGCACGCAAGGCCGCCCCTTCTTGCTGTCCGGATGATGGCGCGTCGCTCCGGCGGTGCGCCGGGAGACCGCCCACCATGCTCTCAGCCATATCGTCGCGCCGCCGACCGCTCGCCTTCATCGGGCTGGTCGTGGCCTGCTCGATGCCCTTCTATCTGCTCGGCGCCGTCATCGACCGGGACCTGCCATTCAATCTTCCCATCGGCGCACTCATGTTCGTGGCGCCGACGCTCGCCGCCTCCATCCTCGTCTACCGCGACGAAGGGATGCCAGCCGTGCGCCAGCTGCTGCGACGGCCCGCCGACGTGCGGCGGATCGGGTCGACACGCTGGCTGATCCCGACGGTTCTCCTGCTGCCCGCCATCTACCTCGCCTCGTGGTGGGTGATGCGCCTCACGGACCGGTCGCTGCCGGATCCCGACATCCCGATCGTGCTCGTCCCGCTCGTCATCGCGATCTTCTTCGTCGCCGCGGCCGCGGAAGAGATCGGCTGGTCGGGCTACGCGCTCGACCCGGCCCAGGCCCGCTGGGGAGCGCTCGGCGCGGGCCTCATCCTCGGGCTGGCGTGGGCCGCCGTCCATGTCGTTCCCGATCTGCAGGGCGGTCGCTCGCTCTCCTGGATCGCCTCGCATCGGTCCATGACGATCGTGTTGCGGGTCCTGATCGTCTGGATCTACGCCAATACGGGCCGCAGTGTCTTCGCGGCAAGCCTGTTCCACGCCATGGACAACACCGGCTCCTCGCTCTTCCCCAACGAGGGGTCGCACTACGATCCCGCCGTCACCGCGCCCATCGCCGCCCTCGTCGCCGCAGCCGTGACATGGCTGTGGGGTCCCGCCACCCTCGCCCGCTTCCGGTTTGGCAAGGGATCGCAAGCCACGATGTCGGGCGCCGACGAGGCCGTCCCGCGCGTCTGAGCCCTGGCCGTCTGCCCACGCTCGGCCCGTGCTGCCGGCGCGGTGATCACCGCGGTCACGATTGCGGAATCACCACGGCCCCGGTCATTTGACGACACTTGTTATTATTTTCACAAATGGATGATGTGTCGCGGAAAGGACGTGCGACGATGCCCCTCCGACGCGTGGACGACCGGATCGAGGAGATCGAGAACTTCGACGACTGGGTGCTGGGAGAGCTCGACCGGGCGATCGCCCGTGGCGAGTTCGACAACCTCCCGCAGAAGGGCAAGCGGATCGAGATCGAGAGCAACCCCTTCCAGCCCGAGCTCGATCTCGCCTTCAGCCGCCTGAAGAATGCCGGCATGGCCCCCGCCTGGATCGAGCTCGACCGCGAGGTGCGCTCGATGCAGGAGACGCTCGACAAGTGGCTGCACGCCGCCGCGGGGCGACTCGCCGCCGAAGCCGCCCGCATCCAGGAGATGCAGCGATCCCCGCAGCCGCCGTCGCCCGCCCCCCGACCGTGGTACCAGCGCTGGTGGCCGTTCAGCCTCTTCGCCAACCTCGACGATGACATGGGCGACGTCGATCCGGACGTCGAATGGCAACGCTGGCGCTATGAGCGCCGCATCGTCCGGCAGCAGTACCTCGAGCGGGCCGCCCAGCTCGATCAGAAGATCGTCCTTTTCAACAACTCCGTGCCCCGCGACCTCTGGCATCTCGAGAAGCTCCGCTTCCTGCCCGAGAAGGCCGAGGCCCGGTTCGACGCGACCATCCCGACTCACTGACCATTCCGCGACGCGTTTGGATTGACAGCAGCAACGACTCTTGCCACGATGAAGTGAAGCCTAGGCATGCCGTGCGTGCATGGAATCGAGGTAAGTCGTGGACAGCGAGCCAAATCAGATGCACGCTCAGCCCCACCTTATCCCCGTCCCGCTTCTGCATACCCTCGAGCGCCCCGACCTGCCCCAGATTCCGCGTTGGCGCACGCCCCTGATCGGCCGCGATGAGGAAGTCAGGACGATTGCCGATACCCTTCGCCGTCCCGAGGTCTCGCTGCTTACGCTGACGGGGCCCGGCGGGGTAGGGAAGACCCGTCTCGCCGCGGAGGTGGCTGCCACGGTCGCCGACGACTTCCCGGACGGCGTGGCGTTCGTGCCGATCGACGCACTGCACGACCCGAGCCTCGTCCTGCCCACCATCGCCCGTGCGTTCGGCTGCACCGATACGACCAGCGGCTCGCTGGAGGCACGGCTCATCGAGCGGTTGCGGCCGGCGACGATCCTGCTCGTGCTCGACAACGTCGAGCAGGTGATCGAGGGGACCCCGGTGCTCACGCGCCTGCTCGCCGCCTGCCCTGGACTCAAGATCCTCGCGACCAGCCGCACGGTGCTCCGGCTGACGGATGAGCACGACTTCCTCGTGCAGCCGTTGCCCCTGCCGGCGGCGATCGAGCTCTTCGTCTCCCGGGCGCGGGCCTCGACGTCGACCTTCGCCCTGACGGCCAGCAATGCCCCCGCCATTACCGAGATCTGCCAGCGCATGGACGGGCTCCCGCTCGCGCTCGAGCTGGCGGCCGCACGCACACCGGCGCTCCCGCCGGCCGCCCTGCTGGCACGGCTGGACAGCTCGCTTCCCCTGCTCACGAGTGGCACGCGCGACCAGCCGGATCGCCTGAGATCGATGCGCGATGCGATCGCCTGGAGCTACGAGCTCCTCAGCCCGCAGGTCCGACCGCTCTTCCATCAGCTCTCCGTCTTCGTGGGAGGCTTCACGCTCGAGTCCGCCCTCGCCGTGGCCGGCGACCGGGACGATGTGGACGTCCTCGATGGCATCACCACCCTGATCGACGCCAGCCTGCTGCAGAACGAGGGCGACGGGAGCGAGGCAGAGCCACGCTACCGGATGCTCGAGGTCGTCCGCGAATACGGGCTCGAGCAGCTGACGGCGAGCGGCGAATACGATGCCACGCGTGCGGCACACGCGACCTGGCTGCTCTCCCTCGCGGACTCCATATCCAGGCAGATCGAGACGGTGGCCGGCTACACCACCGGCGTCGAACGTCTCGACGTCGAGCACGACAATGCCCGCGCGGCGCTCCGCTGGGCGATCGAGGCGGGATCGAGCGAGCTGGCGTACCGTCTCGGCGTCGCCCTGTCGCGCTTCTGGGGGGTGGGCGGCTACTACCGGGAAGCAGGGGAGTGGCTGGACCGTATCCTGACGACAGGAGCGACCGTACCCGTGCCGCTGCAGGTTCAGACCCTGGTCGCCGCTGGCTGGCTGGCCCGCCTGCGAGGGGACCTGGACGAGGCCGAATCCCTCCACACGCAGGCACTCGCGCTGAGCGAGGCGGAGGGGAGCCAGGCCTGTGCCGCTGCCGCACTGCAGGAGCTGGGGCTTGTCAGCATGCATCGCGGCGACCAGGGGTTGGCCGTCGCCCGGATCGCGCGGGCGCTCGAGCTCTTCCTCGCCTCGATCGACACCGTGTCCAACGGGCCCCACCTCGTCAGCGTCGCCTACGCGAATCTCGGCCAGGCCAATCTTGCCAATGGCAACACCGATGAGGCGCTCGCCAACGCGGAGGAGGCGGTCCGCCGGCAGCGGGAGCTGGACTACACCTGGGCCCTGTCCGACTCGCTCCGTATCCTCGGCGACGCCTACCACGTGCGAGGGAATCACGAGACGGCGCTCGACACGTACCGATCGGCCGTGGCGCTCGTCCATGACCACGGTGATCAACGCTACCTGATGAACGCGCTGGCCGGTATCGCGAATGTCTATGCAACGACCGGGCACATGCGGGAGGCCGCCCGCCTCTATGCCGCCACCCAGACACTCCGAACCCGCATCGACGCGGGGATCGAGTCGTGGCAGCGCGCGCGCCACCAGCGCGGGTTGAGCCTCGTGCGCGCGGCACTTCCGAGGGACACCTTCGAGGCATTGTGGCTGGCCGGCGCGTCGACCCCCGTCGAGGCGATCGTCGCCGAGGAGCTCGCTCCCCCCGAATCGCGCCAGATGCCGCCAGAGGTGAACGACCCCGCCGTGCAGGCCGCCATCGCTGACCTCACCCCGCGCGAGCTGGAGGTCCTGCGTCTGCTCGCGGCCGGTCGCACCGATCGGGATATCGGCGCCGAGCTCTCCATCAGCCCGCGCACGGTCGGCGGGCACGTGACCAGCATCCTGAGCAAGCTCCGCGTCGAGTCACGAACCGCCGCGGCTGCCTTCGCCATCCGGCACGGCCTCGACTGATCCTGCCTGCCTCGCCGCGGATGTCAGGATCGAACGTACTGGCCCGTTCCGGTCAAGTGATTTTCTCCCCCACGTCCGGTCAGGGTCTCCGAAAATTCAGGCATTCTTCCCGATGCGCGATCGACCGGTCAGGGTGCATCGTAATAACCGTGATCCGGGCGCCCGGAGGATCGCCGAAATGACTGGACTGGAGGTATCATACCCCGCACGAACGTTCACGGGTCTGAATCGTGGGACTCCGCCTCGATACGTGTCGCGCACCACGCGCATATCCCCGGTGACCGGCTGAACCGCACCACATCGTTCACCCGCCACCACCCCTCTTTGCCAGCATCGCCATCACCCAGGCCATATGGACCACCAGTGATGGCGAATCTCCTCTCCACCGAGTGTCGCGAGCGACGCCGCCCGCACCTCAACAACAACGACATGCTCGACTGAAGGCTGCAGACACCCAGTGTCGATCGTGTCACGCCATCTCATTCGCCTGCACCGAAGGAGGTACTCACCATGGTCTCCATCAACGCGCCGATGACCGACGGCTACGTCACCACGCAGGACGGCACCCGCATCTTCTACAAGGACTGGGGCAGCGGCCAGCCCGTTGTCTTCAGCCACGGATGGCCGCTCAACGCCGATGTGTGGGACGACCAGTCGCTGTTCGTCGCCTCCAACGGGTTCCGCGCCATCGCCCATGACCGCCGGGGACACGGCCGCTCGAGCCAGTCGTGGAACGGCAACGACATGGACACCTATGCCGACGATCTCGCGACGCTGATCGAGACGCTCGACCTGCGGGACGTCGTGCTGGTGGGCCACTCGACCGGCGGCGGCGAGGTCACCCGCTACGTCGGCCGGCATGGCACCGGACGCGTCGCCAAGGTGGTGCTCGTCGGGGCGGTTGCGCCGTTGATGCTGAAGACGGAGTCCAACCCGAATGGACAGCCGATCGAGGTCTTCGACGCCATCCGCGCCGGTGTCGCCTCCGACCGCTCCCAGTTCTACAAGGACCTCAGCGCGCCGTTCTACGGTGCGAACCGTCCCAACAGCCAGGTCTCCCAGGGCGTTCGCGATGCATTCTGGGCCTGGTCGATGCAGGTCGGGCTGAAGGGCGCCTACGACTGCATCCGCGTCTTCTCGGAAACGGACCTCACCGAGGACCTCAAGCGCATCGACGTGCCGACCCTGATCATCCACGGAGACGACGACCAGATCGTGCCGATCGTCGCGTCGGCCGAGCGCTCCTCGAAGATCGTCGAGGGATCGACGCTGAAGGTTTACCCCGGTGCCCCGCACGGTCTGACCACCACCCACAAGGAGCAGTTCAACAACGACCTCCTCGAATTCCTGAACTCGTGACCGGCAGGGGGATGGCGAGCGCTCGCCATCCCCTCCGCCACCGCAGGGCACACCCAGAACATTCCGACCCCCGGTTCTCCATTCGACACTGGCCAGCGAACTGGTGCACCGGCACACACAGGAGCCCGCGCATGGAAACACGACCCGAGCAGAGCTGCCAGATGGACTCACGGCTCCAGCAGAGCCACCGAAAGGCCAAGGTATCCCTCACCGAAGCCCAGGTCGACGAGCTTCGAGCCTACGGGACCGTCCACACCACCAGAGCCGGCGACGTGCTCTACGAGGCCGGCGATACCGACTATGGCCTCGTCGTGGTGCTCTCGGGTCAGACGATGACGATCGACCGCTCGGACGGCGAGGATCGAATCCTCACCACCAGCGGTCCGCGCGAGTTCGATGGCGAGCTCGGCCTGCTGACCGGTCAGAACGTGCTCACGACCTGCATCGTCCGCGAGCCCGGCGAGGTGCTCATGGTGCCGCAGGCGGAGGTGCAGCGTGCCATCGCGATGAACCCCGAGCTGGGCGACATCCTGGTGACGGCCTTCGCCGCCCGGCGCGACCTGATGATGCTCAAGGCCGCTGCCACCCTCACGGTGATCGGACCCGAAACCTCGCCCAGCGTCCAGCAGCTGCAGGAGTTCAACACCCGCAACCGCATCCCCTACCGCTGGCTTGACACGGCGGATCCCAATGCCCGGGCCATCCTGCGCCGGTTCGGCACCGAGGACAACGGGGAGGCATGGGTGGTCGTGCGCGGCACGAAGCTCCTCAAGAACCCGAGCAAGCTCCAGATCGCCCGGGCCGTCGGTCTCGACCTGCCGGTCTGCGATCGCGGCATTGCCGATCTCGTCGTCATCGGCGCCGGTCCCGCCGGCCTCTCGGCGGCGGTCTACGGTGCCTCCGAGGGGCTCTCGACCGTCGTGGTCGACACGATCGGAATCGGCGGCCAGGCCGGCTCCTCCTCCAGGATCGAGAACTACCTGGGCTTCCCCACAGGTATCTCCGGAGGCGACCTGGCCTTCCTCGCCGAGATCCAGGCCGTGAAGTTCGGCGCGCGCGTGACGATGCCGCGCCAGGCAACCTCGCTCGACATCGGCGAGGGGCGCATCACGGTTGGACTCGACGACGATACCGAGCTGACGGGACGCTCCGTGATCATCGCGACCGGCGCGCGGTACCGCGACCTCGGCCTCAAGGACCAGGATGCGTTCCAGGGTATCGGGGTCTACTACGCCGCCACCGACCTCGAGGCCCGGCGCTGCCGCGGCGGCGACGTGGTCGTGGTCGGTGGCGGCAACTCCGCCGGGCAGGCCGCGATGTTCCTGTCGCGATCGGCCCGCACGGTGTACCTCGTCTGTCGCGGCCCGAACCTCGAGCGCAGCATGTCCCAGTACCTCATCACCCGCCTGCAGCATCGCTCGAACATCCAGATCCTCACCGGCTGTACCGTCGGCGAGATTCGGGGCGGCGAGCGCCTCGAGGCGGCAACGATCGTGAGCGCCAACGGCGGCACGCACCACGTGGAAACCTGCGGGATGTTCGTCATGATCGGTGCCGACCCGGGTACCGCCTGGCTGCGGGGGACGCTCGATCTCGACGACAGGGGCTTCATCCGCACCGGCAGCGACATCGCCGGCCTCGACGGACACGTGACCGCCCCCTTCCAGACCAACCAGCCGGGCGTCCACGCGGTCGGCGATGTCCGCAGCGGGTCCGTGAAGCGCGTCGCCTCCGCCGTCGGCGAGGGCTCGGTCGTCGTGCAGTCCATCCACGCCTACCTCGCCGACCTGCCGTCCGCCGAACCGATCGCATCCACCGTCTGAGCGCGACCAGCGAGAACCGCCCGCCCCCGTGCGGAAGCAAGGAGCCCTTCATGAGCCCAGCCTGCAGTCATCTGGACATGATCCACGACGTGAAACCCAGAACTCCCGACGGCTGTGAGGAGTGCCTGAAACTGGGAGATACCTGGGTCCATCTGCGCATCTGCCTCACCTGCGGTCACGTGGGCTGCTGCGACATGTCCCCCAACCGGCACGCGACCAAGCACTATCACGCGACCGGTCACCCGATCATCCAGTCCTTCGAGCGCGGCGAGGACTGGATCTGGTGCTACGAGGATCAGATCTACCTGGAGCCGTCGGTCGCCCGTCGCTGACCGTCCCCCATCGCCACGGTGACCCACCATCGCCGACCAACTGGAACACACACGAGGACAACGCAATGACGGAACGCGTCACACCGACCGATCAGCAGGGTGAGTCACCGATCATCTACACCGTCAGCCGCCAGGTGCCTCGGGAGCTCGAGGCGGAGTACGACGCGATCGTGCAATCCACCATCGAGGCGGCGTCGCACTTCGAGGGGTACCTGGGCTCCCGCGTCTTCCATCCCACGCGCAACGATCGGACCTACCGGGTCGTGGTCCGGTTCGACAGCGAATCGAACCTCAGGGCCTGGAAACAGTCACCCGAGCGGCAGCACTGGATCGACCTTGGCACCGAGCTGATCGGGGAGCCTCCCTCCTACGCGAACATCACCGGCACCTCGCAGGCCCACCCCCTGGCGATGGCCCTGAACCCGCTCCAGAGCTTCGTGCAGACCAGCATCTCCGGTATCGGGCTGCTCCTGCTCGGTACCGTGCTGGCCCTCATCCTGGCGAACTCACCGTTCTCGGACAACTATGAGGCGTTCTGGGAGACGCACCTGACCATCGGCACGCCTCGGTTCGGAATCGACGAGTCGCTGCGGCACTGGGTGAACGACGCGCTGATGGCGCTGTTCTTCTTCATCCTCGGACTGGAGATCAAGCGCGAGTTCCTCGTTGGCGAGCTGCGGTCACCCCGACAGGCGGCACTGCCGATCGCCGCGGCGGTCGGCGGCGCGATCGTGCCGGCCCTGATCTTCGCCGCCATCAACCTCGGCTCAGACGGGATCCATGGCTGGGGCATCGCGATGGCGACCGACACCGCCTTCGCGCTCGGCATCCTCAGCCTGCTGGCGAGCCGGGTTCCCCCGATGCTGCTCGTCTTCCTGACCGCCTTCTCGATCGTCGACGACATCCTTGCCGTCCTCGTGATCGCCATCTTCTACACGGACTCGATCAGGTGGCCAGCACTCGGGGTGGCCACCGTCCTGCTGCTCGTGCTGTTCGGGGCGAATCTGGCCGGCTTCCACAGGTGGCCGGTCTACGCCTTCATTGGTGTGGCCGTGTGGCTGGCGATCTTCGAATCCGGGGTGCACGGCACCATCGCCGGCATCCTCGTGGCGTTCACCGTGCCCGCCCGGTCGTGGATCAACCCGAGCGAGTTCCTCGTTCGTGGGCGCCAGCTGATGGACGACTTCGAGCGCGCCTGCTACCTCGCGCCGAGCATCCTCACCAACGAGCCCCAGCAGCGTGCCACCCAGTCGCTCGAGCTCCTCTGCGAGGAGGTCGAGACCCCGATGACCCACCTGCAGCACCGGCTCAACCCCTGGGTCGCCTACGGCATCCTGCCGATCTTCGCGTTCGCCAATGCCGGCATCCCGCTCACGAGCGGCATCGAGGATGCGCTGCAGAGCTCGGTGACATGGGGTGTCGTGGCCGGTCTCGTGCTCGGCAAGCCGATCGGGATCCTCCTGTTCGCGTGGCTGGCCGTGCGGCTCGGTCTCGCGATCCGGCCGGGGGCGATCCACTGGTCGCACATCGGCGGGGTGTCGCTCCTGGGCGGAATCGGCTTCACGATCTCGCTCTTCATCACCGAGCTCGCGTTCGCCTCCGGACCTCACGCGCATGAGGCGCGGATCGGCATCATCATCGCGTCCGTGGTGGCGGGATCGGTGGGATACCTCGTACTCCGTGAAACCCTCGTCCCCCGGCAAGCCGAGGCGCCCTCGGGAATGGGCGCCACTGCCTGACCGGTCGCTCATCGATGCATTCGACGGACCAGCTACGACATTGATCGGAGGACCACACCATGGCTGAAGGTTTCATCTCCCGCGCGTTTCGAGGCCGCCGGCGATATCCCGAGCTGGATGGACGCCTGCCACCCGGGCAGTACCCCACCGAGGACTTCCCGGTGCTCTCTGCCGGGCCGACACCCCACACGCCACTCGACCGCTGGGACTTCCAGATCACCGGCGAAGTGGACCAGCCTCGCCGCTGGACCTGGCAGGAGTTCCAGGCGCTGCCGCACGAATCCATCACCACCGACATCCACTGCGTGACGAAGTGGTCCAAGTTCGACACCGAGTGGGAGGGCATCTCGATCGATACCCTGCTGGAAGGTGTCGACACGACCGCCAGCTACGTGATAGCCCACTGCGACGGCGGCTACACCACAAACCTGCCGCTCGAGGACGTCACCGACGGCAAGGCGTGGATCGCCTTCGGCTACGACGGCGATCCACTCGAGCCCGAGCACGGAGGCCCGGCGCGACTGCTGGTACCACACCTGTACTTCTGGAAGAGCGCCAAGTGGGTGCGACGCCTCGAGCTCGTCGAGGACGACCGGCCCGGGTTCTGGGAGATGTACGGTTATCACAACTATGGTGACCCATGGCTGGAACAACGATATCAGGGCGATTGACCTGGAAGCTCGCCGACGTCGTCGACATCGTGATCGAGACCCCACGCGTGAAAACGCTGGTGCTCGACGTGCCTGGCTGGGCGGGACACCTGCCCGGCCAGCACCTCGACATCCGGCTGACCGCCGAGGACGGCTACCAGGCCCAGCGCAGCTACTCGATCTCGTCGGCGCCGGACGGCGAGCGCGTGGAGATCACCGTCGAGCGTCTCGACGACGGCGAGGTCTCACCCTACCTCGTCGATGTGCTCCAGCCGGGGGACAAGCTCGAGCTGCGCGGGCCGATCGGCGGGTACTTCACCTGGGATGTCGCCGATGGGGGACCGCTCTTCCTCATCGGGGGCGGCTCGGGGGTCGCACCGCTGATGGCGATGGTCCGGCACCGGGCGAACATGGGGAGCCACGTGCCGACGCGGCTGCTCGTGTCGTCCCGATCGCCGGTCGACATCATCTACAGAGCCGAGCTCGACCGCCTGGCCGCTGCCGACGCGTCGCTCGACGTGATCCACACGCTCACGCGCATCCAGCCCCCGGGCTGGGAGGGATACCGACGCCGGATCGACCCGGAGATGCTCGCGGCGGTCGGGTTCCCGCCCGCCACCAGGCCGCGCTGCTACGTCTGTGGGCCGACCCCGCTCGTCGAGGCGGTCGCCTCCGCGCTCGTGGACCTCGGCCATGACCCCGCCCGCATCAGGACCGAGCGCTACGGCCCGACAGGGTAGAGTCTGACGACGCCTCCTGACACCAGGTGCCTGGACTCGATGGTCCGGACTGGCCCGAACCGGTCCGGCAGTCGCCAGGGACCGCCGGCGGCGAGGGCCGGGATTGACCCGGCCCTCGCACGTCGATTCAAGCGCGCGTGATCAGTCCGCCGCTGCACCCGCGACATCCGGCAGGTGCCGAAGCGCCTCCTCGATCTCCTCCTGCGGGTGCTCGTAGTCGACCAGATCGCCCGACAGGTAGTTCTGATAGGCGGCAAGGTCGAAGTTGCCGTGACCCGACAGCCCGAACAGGATCGTTCGCTCCTCGCCGGCCTCCTTCGCGGCCAGTGCCTCGTTCACCGCCTGTCGCACGGCGTGGGCCGACTCCGGCGCCGGCACGATGCCCTCGGTGCGGGAGAAGGTCACCGCCGCCTCGAACGCCTGGAGCTGGCTGACCGCCGTCGCCTCGATCATGCCCTGCTCGAGCAGCAGGCTCACGAGCGGCGCGGAGCCGTGATAGCGCAGCCCGCCGGCGTGGAACCCGGCCGGCACGAACGTGTGGCCGAGCGTGTGCATCTTCAGCAGCGGCGTCATGCCAGCCGTGTCCCCGAAATCGTAGGCATATACGCCACGGGTGAGCGTCGGGCACGCCGACGGCTCCACCGCCAGGATGCGGACATGCTTCCCGTTGATGTTCTCGCGGACGAACGGGAAGGTGAGACCGGCGAAGTTCGAGCCGCCGCCGACGCAGCCGATCACCACATCCGGCCAGGCATCGGCCATATCGAGCTGCTCGAGGGCCTCCTCACCGATCACGGTCTGGTGCAGGAGCACGTGGTTGAGCACGGAGCCGAGTGAGTACTTCGTGTCGTCGCGGGTGGCGGCGTCCTCGACCGCCTCGGAGATCGCCATGCCCAGCGACCCGGTCGAATCGGGCGTCTCGGCCAGGATCTGGCGTCCCGCATTGGTGTCCATGCTGGGGCTGGCGACACAGGTCGCTCCCCACGTCTCCATCAGGGCACGTCGGTACGGCTTCTGCTCGTACGACACCTTGACCATGTAGACCTTGAGCTCGATGCCGTAGAACGCGCAGGCCATCGCCAGCGAGCTGCCCCACTGGCCGGCGCCCGTCTCGGTCGTGATGCGCTTCACGCCCGCCTCGGCGTTGTAGTAGGCCTGCGGCACGGCGGTGTTCGGCTTGTGCGAGCCAGCCGGGCTGGTGCCCTCGTACTTGTAGAAGATCCGCACCTTCTCCGGAAGCTCCAGTGCCCGCTCGAGCCGCCGGGCCCGGTAGAGCGGGGTGGGGCGCCAGAGCCGGTAGACCTCGCGGACCGGATCGGGAATCTCGATGTAGCGGTCGGTGGCGACCTCCTGCTGGATCAGCGCCATCGGGAAGAGCGGCGCCAGATCGTCGGGGCCGATCGGCTGTTTCGTGCCGGGGTGCAGCGGGGGCGGCAGCGGCACGGGCAGGTCCGCGGCGATGTTGTACCAGGCGTTCGGGATGCGGTCCTCCCCGAGCAGATATTTGGTCACTTCGTCAGACATGATCACCTCACATACGCAACAGGTTCACTCTCAATCCACGGGCGGTCCGTCCGTGCATTGTATCCGGGACGGTTCGGCGAGCGAGTGGGTTGTGGACTGCGTACCGCATTGTTGAGGACGGTCTCTGGTGCCGTCTGGTCGTCACTGACCACGGCCGCGGCGTGGCTCGCGCACCGGACGCCAGCGTGACCTTGAAGTGCCATCCCCTGCACCCCAGCCGACCCGAACTCCGGACGACGACGGTCGAGCCCGCACCTCCGGCACGGTTGCTGGATATTGACAGTTTTTCTCAGACACCATAAAGTGGAACCATAGAATGAAAACAGAATTTCATTGGATGAAATGCAATGACAGTCTCCCATGGCAACACAGAGAGCAGTGTGCGCCTGAACCGGTCTGTTCGACGTGTCTCGGCATTGTTGAGGGCGCTCGCGGCCGTTCCCGAAGGCATGGTGCTTGCCGAGCTCAGCGACGCCGCGAGACTGCCGGAGAGCACCACCTGGCGCCTGCTCGCGACACTCATCGAGGAGGGTCTTGTTGAGCGCACGACCGATGGCAGCGGGCGCTACCTGATCGGGCTGGAGACGTTCCGACTCGGCAGCACGGTGCTCAAGCGTCTGGGCATCGGTCAGCATGTGTTGGTCGATCTCGAGGAGCTGGCCGCCGACACCGGCGAGACAGTCAACCTTGGCGCACTGCACGGGTTCTACGTCCTGTACCTCCAGAAGGTCGAGAGCCACCACCCCCTCCGCGCCAGTCTCACGGTCGGCAGTGCGGAGGTTCCAGCCCATTGCTCCGCCAACGGGAAGATGTTGCTCGCCCACCTCGATCCGTCGCGCCTGAGCGCTCTGCTCGACGCCCATGAGCTCGTGGCACTTGGTCCCAACACGATCACCGATCGGTCCGTGCTGCTCGGTGAGCTCGAGCGCATCCGGGAGCGTGGCTATTCCATCGACGACATGGAGTTCGGCCCCGACATTCGCGCCGTGGCCGCCCCGATCAGGGACCACACCTGCCGCGTCATCGCCGCGGTCGCCGTCGCCGCCCCCTCATCGCGGCTCTCGATCGAGGGCGCGCACGCACTTGCCCCGAAGGTGATGGCGATGGCCGGGCGCATCTCGACGAAGCTCGGAAGTCCCGCCTGACGGCACGAAAGGAGGTTACGAGTCGCGAAGAAGGAGTCGTCCACACCCAGGTCACCCACATGGCGGCAGCGGTGATCTGGAACGTAGCGCCGGACGCGACAGCTCGGGAGTATGACCATGACACGCACCACGCGCAGGACGTTCGGCAAGGCTGTGGCAGGATCGGCCGCGGTGGTATCCACCGGTTTCCACTCACCTGCGATCATCACCGCCCAGGAGTCCACTCCGGACCTGGGTCCGTATGAGGAAGCACGGATCGATTGGCGCCAGGCGGAGGGCGAGTCCATTGCCGTCCTCATGACCCCGGCACACTACTTCGCCAAGTTCCAGGCAGTCACCGCGGACGTGTTCACCCCTCTCACCGGCATCGAGGTCAACGTCGAGGTGATCCCCCCGAAGGAACTCCGTGAAAAAGCCGTGCTCGACCTTGCCTCCGGGTCGGCGAACTACACGACGCATACTGGCGATCCAATGTATCTGCCACTGTATGCTGCCAGCGAATGGGTCGATCCGCTGGACGACTATCTCGCCGACGACTCACTCACCGACGCGGCATGGTTCGATGTCGATGACATCGTGCCGAGCTGGCGCGCCGCCAACACGGTCGACGGCAAGCTGGTAGGCATGCCGGTCGAGGGGGAGGCCACGATTCACGTCTATCGCGCCGATGTGATGGACGAGCTCGGTCTCGAGCCTCCCGACACGCTCGTGGATTTCGCCGCTGTTGCGGCCGAGGTGCACACCCCCGAGGTCGCCGGCGCAGCACTGCGCGGGTTCCTCGGCGCAGGACAGAACATGTACATCTTCCCGTCGATCTTCCTCGCGTTCGGCGGTTCATGGTTCGATGAGGATGGCACCCCGACCGTGAACAGCGAGGAGGGGGTTGCTGCGCTCCAGTGGTACGTTGACCTGCTCCAGAACTACGCGCCGTCAGGTGTCGAGAACTGGAACTGGCCGGAGATCATGGAGGCCTTCGCGGCCGGCGGCGTGGCACAGTTCATCGACGCCAACAGCACTGCCTCCGTCATCGAGAATCCAGGCAGCTCCAGCGTCGCCGGCATGACCGGCTACAAGCGCTGGCCGTCGGGCCCCTCCGGCCGCCGCGTTTCCAGCATCTGGAACTGGGCGATGCCGATCAACAAGGCCGCGTCCGAGAACCAGAAGAAGGCGACCTGGCTGTACCTGCAGTGGCTCGCCTCGCGTCCGACGCAGATGCTGTCCACCACCTACCAGGAGACCGAAAACGCGGTGGTGCGCACCGGCGTCAATCGCACCTCGATCTGGAATGATCCCGAATACCGGCAACAGTTCAGCTTCACCGACGACTACGTCGACGTCGTGCTCACCTCGCTGGAGGAGGACACCGACCCGGACTGGCGCCCCCGCGTGCCGCAGTGGCCGGAAATTGGCGACGCAATGGCGATCGCGGTGCAGTCGGCACTCACTGACCAGGCCACTCCGCAGGAGGCGCTCGATGAAGCGAACGATGCCATCGCCGAGGTGATGGGCGGCTGAGGAGCCGCCCGCGCCAGGCTGGGAGGGGAGGAAGCTCACTTGATCCGGTGGAATGCGTGCAACTGGGATGTTCGCACCCTTTCGGTCCACCGGATCGGCCGTCCACGCACCGAAGGCGGCACCCCGCTCCCGGGCTACCGGAGTCACCATGTCTCGATCGACGGGGACCACCACTTCCATGACTGACGCACCTGGCACGTCACCAATCACGCTGCCGGCGGACGACATGGCACACCGTCGAGGGCACCTGCGCGTGGCCGAGGAACGGTTCGCGTGGCTCATGATCTCGCCGAGCCTGCTGGTGCTGCTGCTCGTCGGCACCGCACCCCTGGCAGCATTGATCATCATGGGGCTCTACCGGATCGACCTCATCGGCTTCAGGCCGAACGGGTTCGTCAGCCTCGAGAACTACCGGGACATGCTCCAGGACGACCGCTTCTGGGGTTCGGTGTGGACGATGCTGATCTACACGTTCACCAGTGTGTTCCTCCAGGTGGTGATCGGCCTCACGCTGTCGCTCGCGCTCTTCCGCCCCCTCAAGGGGCAAGGCATCCTTCGCGTGGCACTGCTCCTGCCCATGATCCTCGCGCCTGTGGCGGTCGGCCTCACCTGGCGGACGCTGATCCTGACACCGGACTACGGTATCGTCGACGCGTTCCTGCAGATGTTCGGGCTTGGCCCGTATCCGTGGCTGACACACCCGACCTGGGCGCTCGTGTCTGTGATCCTCATTCACACCTGGCAGTGGACCCCGTTCGCCTTCCTGGTCTTTACGGCCAGCCTCCACGCGATGCCGGAGGAGCCGTTCGAAGCCGCGCTGATCGACGGCGCCAACGGCTGGCAACGCTTCCGTGACATCACCCTGCCACTGTTGCGGCCGGCACTCGTAGTCGTGATCATCCTCCGCATCATGATCGCCTTTCGGGCATTCGATGCGATCTACTCCGCCACCGGCGGCGGCCCGGGCACGGCGACGGAGATTCTCAACCTCTACGCCTATCGGATCTCGTTCACCAGCCTCAAGCTCGGCTATGGCGCCGCGCTCGGCACCGTCTTGCTGCTGCTCACCCTGGTGATCAGCTGGGTTGTTTTCCGACTGCGACAACGCGCGTAGGAGATCCCGATGACTGCCACGAGCCGCCGAGGCCGCCTGATCGACATCACCACCTACATCCTGCTCGTCGCCGCCATCCTCATCTGGTCGGTGCCGGTGATTTGGGTGGTGATGACATCGCTCAAGCCACGCACCCTGATTTTCAACAAGCCGCCCACGATCTTCTTCCTGCCGACGCTGCAGAACTACATCGAAGCGCTCGAGACCGGGGGCATCCTGAAGAGCATCATGAACAGCACGATCATCAGCGTGTTCAGTACGCTGCTGGCGATGGCTGTCGCGGTCCCCGCCGCCTACGCCTACGCCCGGCTGAGATTCAGGGGCCGTACCCCTCTGACCTTCTACACGCTGCTGATGCAGATGGCACCGCCGATGGGCCTGCTGATCCCGTTCTATTACGCACTCAGCGAGCTCCGTCTGCTTGACACCTACATCGGCCTCATCACGATCTACCTGACCATCACTATCCCCTTCAGCGTATGGCTGATGATCACGTACTTCGCCGAGATCCCCTTCGAGCTGGAGGAAGCGGCAACGCTGGACGGCGCGACCCGCTTCCAGGCGTTCAGGCAGGTGGTGATGCCGCTGGCACGCGGCGGGATCGCGGTGACCACCATCTTCGCCTTCATCAACGCATGGAACGACTTCCTTTACGCGGTCGTACTCTCCGGCCCGAATACGCAACCGGCAACTGTCGCGATATTCGGGTTCCTTGCCGCCGAGGAAAGCCGTTGGGGACCGTTCACCGCCACGGCCGTGATCATCATGGGTCCCGTGATCGCCATCGCCCTGGTGGCGCAGCGGCACATCGTGCACGGTCTGAGTCTGGGAGGGGTGAAGGGGTAGGGAAGACAACCGGCAAGGGCACGAGCGACTTCTGATCCGGATCGCGCGCTGAACGCATCTTCAGTGGATGAGGGAATCATCACATGAACGTGGTCTTCATTTCGATCGACAGCCTCAACCGACACTTCCTCGACGTCTACGGCCAGCCCATCGAGATGGACGTCAGGACGCCGAACATCGACCGCTTCGCCGAGCGCGCGCTCACCTTCGATCGGCACTACGCCGGCAGCCTGCCATGCATGCCGGCGCGACGGGAGTTCCACGCAGGTATCCAGGAATTCCTGTGGCGACCCTGGGGCCCGATCGAGCCGTTCGACCAGCCACTGGCCCGCGCCGCACGCCAGGCCGGTGCGATGACCCAGCTCGTCACCGATCACTACCACTTCTTCCAGCACGGCGCCCATGGCTACTACGAAGACTTCAACGGCTTCGACTTCATTCGCGGTCACGAAAGCGACGCCTGGAAGACCATGCCCAGGCAACCGGATCCGAACTTCCTGCGGCAGCTGGTGCGAACCGCGGAGGATGCCGCAGACATCGCCACCTACATGAGTCGCGTGCAATATGCCCGCAACGTCGCAGGGTTCGATCGCGAGAATGAGCGCGATTTCTTCCCGGCGAAGGTTTTCACCTCGGCGGAGGAGTGGCTGCGACACAACGCTGCAGAGCACGACAAGTGGCTGCTGGTCCTGGACAGCTTCGACGTTCACGAACCGTTCCACGTGCCCGAGCCCTATGCCTCGATGTACACCGACGAGGATCCGACCGATCCGGATCTCGTGATCTGGCCGGTGTACGGCCGCACCGACGAGGGGCGCAGCAGGCTCACCGAGCGACAGATCGCCTTCGCCCGCTCCCAGTTCGCCGGCAAGGTGACCATGGTCGACACCTGGCTCGGCAAGGTGCTCGACGAGCTCGACCGCCAGCATCTGTGGCACGACACGATGGTGATCATCAGCACCGATCATGGCCACTACCTTGGTGATCACGGCTGGATGGGCAAGCCGGACTGCCCGTTCTACAACACGCTGGCCCACACACCGCTGCTGATCGCGCACCCGGACAACCCAAGACCGGGCGGACGCACCAGCGCACTGACGTCGGCCGTCGATCTGTACGCGACAATGCTCGATGCACTCGATGCGGAGATCCCGGACTTCGTGCACAGTCGCTCGCTCATGCCAGTGATCAGGGGCGAGAGGGAAGGCCATCGTGACTGGGCCATCTACGGCTACTGGGGGTCCTCCGTCAATGTCACCGACGGTGAATACACGTACTTCCAGCCTTGCGATCCGGACAGGCCCGCCGAAGCGTTCTCGACGATGATGCTCCAGATGGATCCGTGGGACTGGTTCCAGCCGCCTCGGTCCCACCCCGACGCCACTGCCGGCCGATTCCTGCCCTATACCGACTCGATTGTCTGGCGCTACTCCAAGCGACCAGTCGTGCGGCACGAGCAACCGATGCTCTTCAACGTGACCGACGACCCGGGTCAGGAGCGCGACCTCGCCGGCTCCGGCGATCCCAATGAGGTGCGAATGCGCGAGCTGCTGGTGACGGCACTTGCCGAGATGCAGGCGCCACAATCCCAGTTCGAGCGCCTCGGACTCGCGCCAGCGCGCAGCGACTGATACCGAGTCGCAGCTTCATCATTCATCCACGGCGCACGCTGGGTGGGTGATCGCCATTGATCCACCTCGCATTCTCTGCCATGATGCCGCCGGAAAACGGCCCCGTCTCGCGCCAGGACAGGAAAGGACAGTGCAGAGATGCTCGAACAGGCCCGGATGATCACCGCCGACGCCGAGCGGGGAACGGCCATCATCCTGTCGACCACGATCCGGCTCGACCGCCCGCGACCCGAGCTCCGGTCGGCGCACCTGCGCGCCACGGCTCACGGCGCGTACGAGGCCCGCATCGGCGGGAAGCCGGTGAGCGAGGCGGTCCTCGCACCCGGGTGGTCGTCGTACGAGTGGCGCCTCGAGATGCAGGCCACCGACGTTACCGACCTCGTCGACGACGGCGCCGCACTCGAAGTCCTGCTCGGCAACGGCTGGTGGCGCGGCGATCTGGGTTTCCACGACGCACGCGTGAGCTACGGCGACCACATCGGCTTCATCGGCGAGCTGGAGCTGACCTGGCACGACGGCTCGACGCAGACGATCGCCACCGGAACGGACTGGACCGCGCGTCGCTCGGACACCGTCGAGAACACGCTCTACGACGGCCAGCGCATCGACGCGCGCCTCCGCGGCGTCATCGATCCCTTGCCGGTGCGAGAGATCGACCTCGATCGGTCCACCCTCGTCCCGCAGGTGCGCCCGCCGGTCACCCGACACGAGACGCTGCCACCGGTCCGTATCTGGACCTCGCCGTCCGGCCGGACACTGGTCGATTTCGGCCAGAACATCGCCGGATGGGTTCGCCTCCGTGCCCAGGGGCCCGCCGGAACGGAGATCACGATCCTTCACGCCGAGGTGCTCGAGCACGACGAGCTTGGCACCCGACCGCTCCGCGGCGCACGCGCCACCGACACCTTCATCCTCTCGGGCGGCGAAGACACCTTCGAGCCGACCCTGACCTTTCACGGCTTCCGCTACGCCGAGGTCAGCGGCTACCCCCGCGAGCTGACGAAAGACGACATCGAAGCGATCGTGGTCCACTCGGCCATGTCCCGGACCGGCACCTTCGAATGCGCACACCCGCTCGTCAACCGGCTCGTGGAGAACTCCGTCTGGAGCCAGAAGGGCAACTTCCTCGCCATCCCGACCGACTGCCCGCAGCGCGACGAGCGCCTCGGCTGGACCGGCGACATCGCCGCCTACGCACCCACGGCCGCCTTCCAGTTCGACGTCGCCGACTTCCTTCACGGATGGCTGCTCGACCTGATCGCCGAGACCCGCCATGACGGCTACGTTCCGTTCGTCGTGCCCGACCTCATCAAGATGAATCTGGACGCCGGGGGAGCGCTCTCCTTCCGCCAGATCGTCGGTCCGACCGCGGTCTGGGGAGACGCCGCTGTGTGGGTTCCCCTGGCGCTGTGGGAAGCCTACGGCGACGTCGACCGCCTCGCCGAGCACTATCCCGGCATGGTGATGCACCTCGAATCGGTCGAGCAACGGCTCTCCCACACCGGGCTGTGGGATACCGGCTTCCAGTTCGCCGACTGGCTCGACCCGGATGCTCCTCCGGACCGGCCGGCGGACGCCAAGGCCGACACCGGTGTCGTCGCCACCGCCTGCCTCTATCGCAGCGCGTCGTGGGCCGCCGACACCGCCACGCTGCTGGGCAGGTCCGACGATGCCAGACGATGGGCGGACCTTGCCGAGCGGACCCGGATCGCCTTCAATCGCCACTACGTCGAGGACGGTGGCCGGATCCGGTCCGACTGCGCCACCGTCTACGCGCTCGCGATCCACTTCGGCCTCCTCGACGCGGAGGTCCGTGAGGCCGCCGGTAACCGGCTGGCCGAGCTCGTCGCCGAGAACGGCTATCGCGTGTCGACCGGCTTCGCCGGAACACCGTTCGTCACCTGGGCACTCTCCGAGACCGGCCACGTTGACGCGGCATACCGACTGTTGCTCGAAGAGGAATGCCCCTCATGGCTCTATCCGGTCACCATGGGCGCGACGACGATCTGGGAGCGCTGGGATTCGATGCTGCCCGACGGTACCATCAACCCGGGCTCCATGACCAGCTTCAACCACTACGCGCTCGGCGCGGTCGCCGACTGGCTCTACAAGGTCGTCGCCGGCATCCGCCCAGCGGCTCCCGGCTACGCGCGGCTCCTGCTGCAGCCCACGCCCGGTCCAGAACTGGACTGGGCGCGAGGGGCGCTGGAGACCCGGCACGGTCGCGTCGAATGTGGTTGGCGCCGCGTCGGCGGTGACATCGAGGTCCACGCGGTCGTGCCCGAAGGCATCGAGGCGGACGTCGTGCTGCCCGACGGATCGCGCACCACCGTGGAAGGCGGGTCGCACAGCTTCCGCGTCGCCGATCGGGCCATCACCTGAAACCGACGACCTGTCGCTGGCGGACCGGCACGACACCCAGGAAGGATCGCGCCATGAGCTACACCCTCATTCGCAACGCCACCGCCGTGCTCGACGTCGGCGGGCGCCGCTTTCTGATCGACCCGATGCTGGACCCGGCCGGCGCACGGCCAGCCATCCCCAACACGCCGAGTCCGCGACCCAACCCGCTCGTGGACCTGCCTGCCGGTTGGGAGAAGATCGTCGCGTCGCCCCACGCGCTCGTCGTCACCCACCTGCACATGGACCACTTCGACGACACGGCGGCGGCTTGGCTCGATCACGAGCTGCCACTGCTGTGCCAGCCGGAGGATGTCGACCGGTTGCGGGACAGGGGCTTCCGTGACCTTCGGCCGGTCACACCCAGGGAGACCTTCGGTGACGTGACCATCACCCGCACGGCCGGCCACCACGGCACCGGTGAGATCGGCCGGTTGATGGCGCCCGTCTCGGGGTTCGTCTTCGAGTCACGGGGCGAGCCGACCGTCTACGTCGCGGGCGACACGATCTGGTGCGACGAAGTCGCCGAGACGATCGCGACACACCGTCCGGATGTGATCGTCGTCAATGCCAGCGGGGCGCGCTTCCTCGAGGGCGACCCGATCGTGATGACGGCGGAGGATATCGCACGCGTCCACGAGTCCACACCCGAGGCGCTGATCATCGTGGTGCACCTGGAGGCGATCAACCACTGCCTCGAGACGCGCGCCCACTACCGGGAAACGCTTCCGACGCTCGGCGTCGACATGGACCGCATTCGCATCCCCGGCGACGGCGAGACGGTCGACACGTCGGTGTAGGGTCGCCACCCTGCGCCTCCATCGGACCTTCGCCTTCGCTGCGGCCTTCTCCAGCGGCAAGTGGCCCCGGTCGGCCCCGACAGGCAACCCTCGCAGGAACATGTGCGTCACGGCGAGCAGTCAACGCGCACGATGAGCGTCCGTCCCGCCGGAGCGATCCACGTTCGCTGAGCCTCGGGACCACTGCACCTGCCCGCGACCCGTGAGCCGGAGTGCGCGCGGCGAATTGTCACGTCACGCCCTCACCAGCGTCGCCCGGTGCGCGCCCTTCCTTGTGGGCAACCGTCCCCCACGTCCGCGATTCCACGAGCTCCCACGATCCACACCGTTTTCCGCAGAACACGACCCCCACGGGTGGGCCGACCAGGCAGCGCTCGGGCACTACCTGGTCCACGTCCGACGCGATTGGGTAGCACAGCGAATCAGGAATGGGTAGCACAACGCTTTACTCCGATCATGCCGAGTCACTAGTCTGGTTCATGACCCTTGGCCGAACTGGCCGGCCCGTTTCATCCCCGTCCCATTCGACGCCCGCGATTGGAGGTGTTCAGGACAACAGCAGGGTCCATCGAGTGATTCCCCGACGACAACAGGGTTCCGCAGCATCCAGGACGTGAAAGGTAGATCGACCATGCCAAATGCCGACCCCAGCCGCGTGATGTCTCCGCTGAATTTCGTCGTGAAGCTCCAGCCGGGCTCGAAGGCCGGTATCGAGATGGTGACACCGGCGATGGAAGCGATGCTGAAGCAGGGCGCCGACGCCATCGGCACCCTCCATGACGCCCGGTTCGTCCGGTATGACGATCAGACCCTCCTCGTCTTCACCACCTACGATGGGGATTTCGATACCTACATTTACGACTTCACCAAACACCTCGCCGAGGTATTCAACTTCATGCTGGCCACGGCCGCCGATCCGCCGCCCCTGCCGGTGGAGAAGAACCCCCAGGCGTTCGCCGACTGGGTGCGCGAGCGCGACCTGCCCGCTGTCGCCTTCTACAGCGCCTACCCGGACCTCTCGGTCCAGGACATCCTCGCCATGGAGGCAAAGGTCTGAGCCGTCCAGCCGGTTGTCGCTCGTCATGCCTTGCGCTGCCCGCGACGACCGTACCCGGTGGGAGCGTGTTGCCGATGACAAGGCTCGATCTGGATGACATTCAGGGCATCATCCTCCGGCGATACCCGATGCCGGTCGCCCGGCACCTCCTGCTCGAGGTCCGGGATGCGGGGACCGCCAGAGCCGTTCTCGGCCGAATGGTGACCGGGGACGAGGAGGAGGCGCTGCAGGTCTCGTCTGCGGCGGCTCCTCCCCCGACGGCGAGTGCGGCATCGGCAATGCCGTATCGGCTCCATGTCGGCATCACCTGGGCCGGGGTCGAGGCACTGGAGCTCCCGGACCGGGTGCCGGGCCTGTCCTTTCGGTCGTTTCCTGCATTCCGCGCCGGCGCTGTCGATCGTGCGCCCTCCCTCGGAGATACCGGCGAGAGCGCACCGGACCGGTGGCTCACGCCCTTCACGGGCACCAGGGGGCACGTGCTGGTGACCCTGTGCGGACCGAGTCGCGCCGTCCTCGAAGAGCACGCGTGCCGCCTCGAGGCGCAGCTGTTCCACGGGAGCGCGTTTCGCCAGGTGTGGTGCGGGGACGGCGAGGCACTCATCGAGCCCAGCGAGCGGGGAGAGCCGCAATACGTCCGGAAGGCTCACTTCGGCTACACCGATGCCATCACGGAACCCGCGATCAGGGGAGGGCCGGAGCCCTATCCGCCGGATCGGCAGGGGCCCTGTGAGCCGTGGCTGTTCGTGCTCCAGGATGACGCTCCCCACTACTACGTGCCGAGCCCTCCGGAGCTGGGCAGGAACGGCAGCTTCGGCGTGTTCCGCATCGAGGAGCAGGATGTCGTCGGGTTCGAGGGATTCCTGCAGAGCAAGCGGGACCAGATCGACCCCGAGCTGCTGGCGGCCAAGCTCATGGGACGCTGGCGCAATGGGGTCCCGCTGGCACTCTCCCCGGACTCGGACTCGCCACCCGGAGGGCTCGATCCGGCCAGGATGAACGATTTCGACTACGTCAACGCCGATGGCTCCGGTGACCCCTGGGGAGAACGCACACCGATCGGTGCCCACATCCGTCGAGTCAATCCACGAGGACAGCCCGTCAAGGGACAGTCGATTCCCGGGGGTAGCAACAACGATCACCGCATCATCCGGCGCGCGCTTCCCTACGGCCCGACCTACGATCCGAAGACCCCCTACGACCACCTCGAGCGGGGGCTGATCGGCTATTTCATCAACACCAGCATCGAGAACCAGTTCGAGTTCGTGCTTCGGGAGTGGATCAACAGCGCCGACGCCGTTGGTCGTGTGCGCCTGGATCCGCATTCCAGGGATGTGGTGATCGGCGCGAACGATCCGGCAGACAGCATCTTCGAGATCCCGCAGCCTGGTGGCGCGCCACCGATCCGCGTCACCGGATTCAGCAGCTTCACCCGCACGCGGGCGACCGCCTACTGCTTCCTGCCCAGCATCAGCGCCCTGAGGTTCATCTCGCGGCTCTAGCCGGTCGGGCCACGCAGGTCGGAGAGAAGGTCATGCGGCACATCGCGCCAGCCACTCTCGAGGGTGCAGGACAGGACATGCCATGCGTCATTCCGTCAACGCGGAGAGGAACGGATCCGCCGGGCCAGCGCAGCCGGAGGAGCACACCCGCAAGCCTCTCCTGCTGCAGCGCAGGCTGCTGGTCAGCGTCACCGTCCCGGCTGCGATCGGACTCGTCCAGCTGGCACTCGCCATCGTGGCGGTGCTCCACGGAGACGCGCCCGTCGCCGTCCTCCTGTGGACGTTGCCCGCGCTGGTCGCCGGGTACGGGTTCGGGCGAATGACCGGGATCGCCTGGAACAGCGCCAGTGCCCAGGTTTCCCTCATCAGGGTGCAGCTGCTCCTGACCTTCACGTACATCGTGACGCGCCTCGGCGCGCACGTCGCTATCGCCAGATTGCTGGGGGATCGGGTCTGGGTGGCCGACATCCTCCTGCTCGTCTCGTTCGGGCTGTTCTTCGGACGATCGATCGGTCTGGCGGTCGACATCCAGCGTGCCCTCGTGAGTCGGGACGACGCGGATCCTGCCGTCAACCGTCCTTCGTGAGGTCACCGCGACACGAGTGCGGCCAGAAGCCGCCAGGGACACAGCCAGGGCAGCTTCGGAGCGGAGGCCATGCCAACCGGCAGCAGGCGGCTTCACCAGGCAGTCCGTCAGATTCGGCAGGACCAATGAATGCCTGACCTGGGCGAGAGCCAGGTCCTTGCCAGAGACAGGAGCGTGCGAAGATGACAACACGAACAACGACGAGCGTACCCGGCCTCCAGATCTCGACTCGCGACGACGACTCCCCCAGGCTCGGGTACGGCGGGCGGATCTGGGTTCACGTCACCGGCGACGCGACCGGTGGCGCGTTCGGCATGTGGGAGGGGACGCTCCCACCCGACGGCTCCAGCCCGATTCACATCCACCACAACGAGGACGAATGCGTCTACGTCATGGAGGGAACGCTGCTCTTCGTCTGCGGTGACGAGCAGTGGGAGTCGGGGCCCGGTACCTGGGTGAAGATGCCCAGGGGTGTCCCGCACGGGATCCGCGCGATGGGTGAAACGCCGGTCCGGTTCCTGGAGTTCTTTCTTCCGGCCGGCCTCGAGCAGCTGTTCACCCTGCTCCCCGAGTCCCGGCCGGATACCCCGCCCGACATGGCGAGGATTCTCGCGGTGGCGAAGCGCTACGGTCTGGAGTTCCTGGCCCCGATGCCGACCGAGGCGCGTCCCGACTGACGGACCGATGGCGCGGTCCCGAGAGTCACCCCTCGGCTATGACCCGTACAGCGCATCTCTCACGTCGACCGGCAGCTGACCGCTCATGCCTTCGTAGATCGTGTTCGTGAGAATGAGGACGACCAGCTCGCGCTCCGGATCGATGAACCAGGAGTGCCCGTAGACACCACCCCAGCTGAGCGTCCCGACCGACTGCGGCGTTCCGGCCTGCGTCGGATCGGCCACCACGGCACCGGTGAAGCTGAACGTCACCCCCGGCTGCACCTCGAGGCCACCGATCTGGCCCGTGAAGAGCGCGCGGGCGGTGTCCCGCGCCAGCAGGCGTGCCTCACCATCCTGGGCGTCGCGACGGATGGCCTCGAGCAGCGTCATCGTGCCCTCCGCCGTCCCCGCCATGCCGGCGCCGCCGGATGGGAAGGAGGTCGGGTCGAAGATCCGCGAGGGCGAGAACCGCACGCCGGCGGCATCGCCCCAGTCCGGGCTGCTCACCATCTCGTTTTCGGCGAGCGGGTGCGGCACGGGAGTATCGTTCACGTACGGCGTGGCCAGCCGGTCGACGTCGGTCACCTCGAACCCGGTATCCCGAATGCCGAGCGGCTCCGTGACGAGCGTGCGCACCACGTCCGGGAGCGTCTGCCCGGTGACGATCTGCAGGATCGCTCCCAGCACGTCCGTCGATACCGAGTAGATGAATGCGGTGCCCGGGGCCGCCAGCAGCGACTGCGCCGCGATCCGCGCCAGATTGTCGTCGAGCGAGCGCCCCGGCAGATCCAGACCGTCGGAGATGTCGGCCTGGTCATAGGGCCCGCCCGCGGGCTGGGCATAGCGGTATCCCAGCCCCGAGGTGTGCGTGAGCAGGTGCCGGATCAGGATCGTCGGCTCGGTGCCATCCGGAAGCTTCGGACGAAACGCCGGCAGCCAGGTTGTGACCGGATCGTCGAGGCCGATCTCGCCTCGATCGATCAGCCGCAGCGCGGCCACCGACACGAACGGCTTGGTGACCGATGCGTAGCGCACGATCGTATCGGTCTGGAAGGGAACGCCTCGCTCACGATCGGCGAGGCCGGCAGCGCGCTCGTACACGCGCTCACCGCCCCGGTTGACCATCACCACTCCGCCCACGAGACGGTTCTCCGCCAGCGCCGCATCGATGGCTCGGTCGACCCCGGTCTGCGTTGCAGTATTTGTCGTGCTCATACCTTCAACCTCGTTGCATGCGATCGAACGTCCGTCAGGCGCTGCCTCATGCTCACAGGACGGCTCGCTCGCCGATCCGTGAGATCGGATCACGACGTTGCATCCGCGACGCCGATGCAGGTCCTGCGATGCCACGGGCAATCGGCAGGTGCCGGAATCCGCCACGTCCACCGATTCGTCACAAGCGCGCTGTGGAACATCGCAGGCACGTAAGCCCCCGTCGAAACGATGCTACCTGCGTGACGCCTGTCACCTCAGCATCGGCTCGATCTCGTCGAACATCCTCCAGACATTGCAGAGATGGTTGGCAAGCAGGATGCACGCCGTGTCGGACTGCGGCAACCACACGGCGTAGCTCGCGACACCCGCGTTGATGCCGTCCTTGCCGTACCGCACGACGTTTCCGTCGGCATCCAGCACGAACTCGAACGCGAAGCCATTCCACTCGCTGCCGCCGTCGGTGTCCTCGCGCTTCACGTGCGGGCTGAGCACCATGGCGGTCGCCTCGTCGCCCATCAGCGCGCCGGCCCGCAGCGCAGCCACGAATCGGTCGAGGTCCCGGGCGGTTACGGTCGCGCCGCCGTCGGGCGAGCCGATCGGCGGGTAGGAGTAGATGTTCTTGCGCCACTCGACCGTGCCGTCGTCATGCTCGATCTTCTTGTAGTGCTCGGCGAGCCGGGCGCAGGTGCCATCCATCGCGCAGAAGTCGGCACCGTCCATGCCCGCCGGACTGAAGATGTGCCGGCGAACGTAGTCGCGATAGGACAGCCCGGAAACCTTCTCGATCACCAGGCCGAGCAGCACGAAGCCGACGTTGTTGTAGCGCACCCCCTCGCCCGGCGCAAAGTTCGGCTCCTTGTGGATGAACTGCGGGAGGAAGTCGCGCGTCTCCCGGATCGAGTAGTTGGGCTTGTCCACGAAGAGCAGCTCGTAGTCCTCGCCGGCCTCCTCGTCGGCATCGTCCGCGATCCCCGAGGTATGGGTGAGCAGGTGGGAGATCGTGACGTCGCCGCTGATCGCCGTGTCCTCGATTCCGAGAAAGGGGATCACCGGCGTGTCGAGACGGATATCGCCGCGATCGACGAGCTGCATGGTCGCGGCGGCCGTGAAGATCTTGGTCACCGAGGCGATGTCGAAGCGGGTGTCGATCGTGTTCGGGATCGCGAAGCCCCGGTGCGCGAGCCCCCAGGCCCGGTGCACGATCTCCTCGTCACCGCGCCGGATCAGCGCGACACCGGAGAAGTCCGCCTCGACATGGTAGCGTTCGATGATCGCGAGGATGTCGTCGTGCATGATGGTGCCTTCCGTTGACCCCTGCGGGCAGGGGAGACGAGAGTGACCGAGCGCGCCAGCGTGCGTGCCACCGTGAGGTGAGCGAGATGCGGTTCGGTCGATTGCGGCAGGATGTGGTGATCGGCGTCGACGGCTGCCCCGGTGGCTGGGTGACGGCCGTGTGGGAGCCGCAGGAGCCATCCCTCACCGTCGAGATTGTCACCAGGCTGATCGAGCTGATCGAACGGGCCCCGGGTGTGGCGATCGGGGTCGACATCCCCATCGGGCTCACCACCAGCGATCCACGCACCTGCGACGTCGCTGCCCGCCAGTCGCTCGGGCCCGAACGGGCGAGCAGTGTGTTCCCCGCACCGTGCCGGGGGATCCTGCGTCTCGGCCTGGACGACGCTGCCACCAGCGCCCGGTCGAGGGAGCTGACCGATCGCAGCATCAGTCAGCAGGTCTACCACATCATTCCGAAACTCGCCGAAGTCGATGACGTCTTCACCCCTGAGCTTCAGCACCGGGTCGTCGAGATTCACCCGGAGGTGAGCTTCCACGTTCTGGCACGCGGTCGCCCGATGCAGCACCGGAAACGGCGTCTGGCCGGATTCGTGGAGCGACGCAACCAGCTGCGACGCGTCGTCCCTCCCGAGGCGATTCCCGAAACCCGCACGGAGACGCAAGCGCGTGTGGCAGCGTCGATGCGGTACGGCAGGGGAGCCGGCGCCGATGATGTGCTGGACGCCGTCGTGGCGGCCTGGTCGGGGTATCGATTCGCGGCCGACCAGGCCAGCCGGGTTCCACCGCATCCGGAGGTGGACGCGTGTGGCCCCACCATGGCGATCGTCGTCTGACGCGCGCCTGACGCCGGCGCCCGTGCCCGAGCCTACTGCGGTCGCGTCGCCTTGCCGTCGAGCCACAGGGTGTCCGACTCGTCCCGATGGGTGCCGGTCGTGCCAACGTGCTTCGCGTCGATCTTCGGCCCGTTCTTGATGACATGGACCAGCGCCATGCCATGGCCGCGTCCGAGACCGTAATCGGACTTCAGCCATTCCAGGATGACGCCCGCCTTGACATCCGGCTGATCGAACCCCTTCTCCTTCGCGAGCTCGATGAACTGCCGGGGGGTGAGTCCGGTCTTGTCTTCGATGTTGTCGAGATAGGCCTGAAACGACATGCATGCTCCTCCGGATTGTGTCGTGCTGGGTCTCGAGTCTCTGGCGGGTCTGCCTCGTGCGGGGCAGCGCAGGCCGCCGAAGACCTCGAGGTGATGCACTCGAGCGAATGGCCGATGATCCCGTTTCCTCACTCATGCCATGGTACATGGAATGGCGTTCGCGTCGCCCGCATGTCGATGCCCCTGCCGGCGGGGTGCGACGCCTTGCCAGACCGGCGCCGCAATCGCGTTGCGCCGGCTCGCGGGAGCGGATATCGTCAGGACGTTTGCGATTGGCACCACTCGCAGGAAACCAGGAATGGAGTGAACGTGTACCGAATCGGCATCGGCGGCATCGCCATCGAAAGCAGCACCTTCTCGCCGCTGCGCAGCACCCTCGATGACTTCCGCATCGGACGTGGCGCGGACATGCAGGAGATGTACCCCTATCTCCCGCACTGGACCTACCGCGACCGCGACGACATCGAGTTCGTGCCCTGCCTGAAGGCCCGAGCCCTCCCCGGCGGCCAGGTGACCGCCGACGCGTACGCGACGATGAAGGACGAGCTGCTCGAACGGGTGCGCGAGGCGCTGCCACTCGACGGCTTCTTCTTCGATGTCCACGGCGCGATGAGCGTCATCGGCATGGATGACGCCGAGGGGGACCTCGCGACCGCGATCCGGGAGATCGTCGGACCGGACTGCATCATCTCCGCCGGGATGGACCTCCACGGCAACATCAGTGAGCGGCTCGTCGGCGCGGTCGACGTGTTCACCTGCTATCGCGAGGCGCCCCATATCGATGCCATGGAAACGAAGGAGCGTGCCGTCACGCACCTGCTCCACTGCCTCGACACCGGCACCCGCCCCCACCGTGCCTTCGTCCGCATCCCCGTGATGCTGCCGGGCGAGCGCACCAGCACCTTCGTCGAGCCCGGCAGAACCGTCTACGCGAAGCTGACCGAGTCCGACGCCGTCGAGGGCGTGATCGATCCGTCCCTGTGGGTCGGATACGTCTGGGCCGACCAGCCGCGCACCAGCGCCACCGTGGTCGTCACCGGCACCGACGTCGATGCGATCTCGACCGAGGCGAGGAAGATCGCCCGGCGCTACTGGGACGCGCGGCACGACTTCCAGTTCGGTGTGCCGGCCGGTCCCGCCGACTGGACCATCGACGAGGCGCTGAAGGAGAACCGGAAGGCGGTCATCATCAGCGACTCGGGCGACAACCCGACCGCCGGCGGTGCGGGCGATATCCCCTACATGACCGAGCGCCTGCTGGCGCGCGAGGAGCTGGCATCAGGCGCGCGAACGGCGATCGTGGCGGCCGTGCCGAATGCGGCGGCGGTGGACGCGTGCACGGCGGCCGGTATCGGCAGCGAGGTGACGGTGACGATCGGCGGCGTGCTCGACCCGGTCAATGGCTCCCCGTTCGCGCTGAGCGGGACGGTCCACGCACTCCAGGAGGACGACCCGGTCGGTGGGGATATCGCCGTCGTGCGCGCCGGCGGCGTGCATGTCATCATCCCGACGCGCCGCAAGCCGTACCACCACATGCGCGACTTCGAGGCGGTCGATCTCCGCGTCGCCGACCACGACATCACGGTCGTGAAGATCGGCTATCTGGAGCCCGAGCTGCGCGAGGCAGCCTCCGCCGCCTATCTGGCGCTGTCGCCGGGTGCCGTCAACCAGGACATCCCGAGCCTGACCTACGAGCGGGTGAACCGACCGATCTTCCCGCTCGATCCGGACATGCCCGACCCCGAGCTCGCGGTGACGGTCTTCGAGCCGATCGGTTCGTAGGGGCAAGACCACGGCTCGGCGATTTTCCGCCCGGTCCGAGCCTGTACACCACGTCCATCCTTCGAGGCCCGTCTCCCGATGAGACGGGCCTCGTCGTTCCCGCTGGCGAGCCTCTGCGACGCGCCTCCTTCCCCGCCCGTGTGTGATGCCTGTCCACATCGAGCCGTCCGACGGAACCGTCCTTGCGAAAGGACCACTTGCGGCTCCGGTCGTGACGAACTCAGCTGCCGGGAGACACCTCCCTGTGCGCAGCACCATGCTCGGTGGTGCAAGGCCCCCTCTGCCTACGGCGTGGGGAAGGAGATCCAGGATGTATTACACGGACGGCAAGCTTCAGTATCCGGTGCGCGTCGAGAACCCTGATCCCCGATTCGCCCGCTACCTCCAGCAGGCGATCGGTGGCGTCGAGGGAGAGATCCGCGTCTCCATGCAGTACTTCTTCCAGGGCTGGGCGACCAGCGATCCGAAGCACCGCGACATGCTGCTCTCGACCGCGACGGAGGAGATCGCCCACATCGAGATGCTGTCCACGGCCGTCGCGCTGAACCTGGAAGGGGCTCCGACCTCGCTGCAGGACGAGGCCGTGAAGGAAGACCCGGCCATGGCCGCGATCCTCGGCGGCATGAGCGCCAAGCAGTACCTCTCCTCGGGTCTCCACGCCATGCCGGTGGATTCCGACGGTGTCCCGTTCGACATATCGCACATCTACGCCAGCGGCAACATCGCGGCGGACATGTACGCCAATGCCACCGCCGAGTCGACGGGGCGCGTGCTGGCCACCCGCCTGTACAACATGACGGACGACCCCGGCATGAAGGACATGCTGTCCTTCCTCATTGCCCGCGACACCATGCACCAGCAGCAGTGGCTGGCGGTGATCGAGGAGCTCGGTGGTTACGAGGGCGTGCCGCCGCCCGCCCCGGACACCTTCCCGCAGGAGAGCCAGCTCGAGGGCGCCGACGGCGATCCGGCCGCAACCCCGTCGACCTGATCAGCCCACCATGACCGGTGCAGCGTGAGGAGCAGATGATGAGTCCACAGGATGGAGTGTCCCGGCGAGGTTTCATGAAGGGGATCGCGGGTACCGCGGCGGCTCCCGGCGCCCTCGGGGTGATGACGGTCGGGACCGCAGGCGCAGCGTCGCCCGAGGTGAGCGTCGCGGCCACCGTCGTGCGCGTGAGTCACTCACGCACGCGGCGACAGGCGCTGCGCATCGGCGTTCGCGCCTCGATCCAGGGCCCCGAGCTCGACCTCGACAATGTCGTGCTGGTAATCGAGGATGTGCCCTTCACGGCCTCTGCCGAGGACATCCGGGCTCGGATCGTCCAGGCGGTGCAGACGAAGGTCGCCGCCATCCTCGAGCGACGCGGCATGCAGACATCGAGGGCCGCGGCCGTGCAGGTGTTCGGGGGCGTGCTCGGATAGCACCACCCGACGCTTCGCTCGCCCAAACGCAGTCATGCACGGGAGGGGACATGCCCCTCCCGCCTCTGCATCCCCCGACCGGCCCCGGGCCCGGTCAGCGACTCATCTCGCCACGAACGACACCGGCGAGCAGCTGTCCCGATTCCGCCATCACGAACCGCAGGCTGTCCAGATAGTCGAGCACCTCGAGCAGCTCGGCCCCGTCGAAGTCCTCGACGGCATCTGCCAGCTCGCCACACTCGCGCAGCGCATTCACGAGGTTCTCGCGAGCCTTCAGGCCTCGCTGATGGGTGGGGTCCATTGGATCGGGATGGTTCTTCACGCACGACTCCGCTATCGTTCGACGACGGTCTCTTCGCCCGCTAGTGTAGACGAGGGAATTCGCGCCTACCTGTCGCCATGTGCACGCGCGGAGCGGACCGGTGCCGTCGCGACCGGCGCGTCCTCGGTCGCGGACCGCCGCTCCCCCAGGAACAGGGCGAGCCCCATGCCCAGCAGCGTGAGCACGGCGCTGACGAGGAAGGTGAAGCGGACCGCATCGACGAAGGCGAGATGAGCGGCATCCATTACCAGTGGGAGCAGGTCAGGCATCGCCCCGAGCTCGTCACCGATCTGTTCGAACTGCACCGCCTCCGCCATCTGGACCAGGCGCCCCTGCAGCCCCGGGTCGAGATCCAGGCGCTCGAGTCGCGGCTCGGTCTCCCGGGCCATGCGGACCTGCAATACCGTGCCGAGCACGGCGATGCCCATCAGCTGGCCGATGCTCCGGGTCGTGTTGATGATCCCGGAGGCGCTACCCGCGATGCCGCGAGGCACCTCCCGCATGGCCGCAGCGGTCAGGGGCGACATGAGCATCCCCATGCCGATGCCGGTCACGATCGTCGGCACCAGAAGATCCCGCCAGCTCGTGGTGGCCGTGGTCTGCCAGGCGATCAGGGAGATGCCGAGCGCGGCCAGTCCCATGCCGACCACCAGGAATCGCCGGGATCCGTACCGGTCGGAGAACCTTCCCGCCAGCGGCGCCGCGAACAGCTGCATCAGGGCCATCGGCGCCGTCACCAGCCCGGCCTCGAGCGGCGTGTAGCCGATCCCCGCCTGCAGGTAGAGCGTGAGCGGGAAGAAAATGCCGAACACGCCGAAGGCGATCATCACCAGCATCACGTTGGCAACGGCGAAGGTGCGGATGCTGAAGAGCTCGAGCCGCACCATCGGGTCGGTCTGACGGCGCTCCCACCATACGAAGATCGGCAGGAGGATCGCCGCCCCGATGAAGAGGCCGATGATCTGCGGACTCGACCACCCGACGATATTTCCCTCGATGAGGGCGAAGACCAGCATGAAGATGGCCGCGCCGGAGAGCACGACACCACCCCAGTCGAGCCGCCGGCTCGCGTTCGGATCGGAGGTCTCCGGCAGAATGCGCATGCTGGCGACGAAGCCGAACGCGCCGATCGGGAGGTTGATGAGGAAGACCCACTCCCAGGGGTAATTGGTTGCGATGAACCCGCCGATGAGCGGGCCCGAGATGGCGCCCAGCGCGACCACACCGCCCCAGATGCCGAGGGCGGAGCCGCGCGTCTCGGGCGGGAAGACCTGCGTGATGATCGAGAGCGATTGCGGCATCATCAGGGCCCCGCCGAATCCCTGCAGCGCGCGGGCGGCGATGAGGGCATTGGCGCCCGAGATGCCGAAGACATCGCCGACCTCGCCGGCCACGCCACACAGGCCGGACGCTGCCGTGAAGATGACGATGCCGACCAGAAAGAACCGCTTGCGCCCGAAGATGTCGCCCATGCGCCCGAACGTCAGCAGCAGCACCGCGTAGACGAGGATGTACGAGTCGAGGATCCACTGGATCTCGGAGAGATCTGCCTCGAGCCCGATCTGGATCTTGCGCTGCGCGTTGTTGACGATCGTGGTGTCGAGCAGCAGCATGAAGATCGACGTGCAGAGCACAGCCAGCACCGCCCATGGGTTGACGCTGTCTGGCTGACCTGTCGCTGTGCTGGTTGGTGGTCTCATCGGGGAGCCCCAGGGTGGTTGAACGACGGGGACAACTCGTCCATAATGGGGCACGTGTCAGGCGTTTTCAACGCGAATACCCCTCCCGGGTTGGGGCATGGTTCCGCGTCAGATCGTGACAGTTCAGGACTGTACGTAGTACGTACAGATTGGTGTCGCGAAAATTACGTAATATTACCGATGTTCAGATGCGGTTCATTCATGCACAATATTCACGACCGAGAGAGAAACGTCCTGAACGACACTCTCCCAGCGAATTCGATCAAATCCCGTGTGGTGCCGGGAAACGAATTCCAATGGTCATAAACCCTCCGTCGGTGAGGAGCAACGTGCTCCCTAGGGACACGTTCACCGGCCCAGGGTTACACTCTTCCCTCCACCCGCGATGAGCCGCCGTCCCCAACGGCGGCTCATCGGTTTTCCGACCCCTCGCCATTCGAGATCGAAACGGGCGCGGACGTCCCCACCCCGAACGGCGCACCCGTCGATCGGTGACCCCACCTGCGGGCGGGGCGAGCACCGACCCCGGGCATGTGCAGCCCTGCGTTACCGGCTCGACAGTCGTCGCTGCCCTCGAACGGGCACCAGCCCATGGGGCTGGCAGGGAGATGCACAGGCAACGACTGCCGAAAGGTTCGCGCTGCGTATGGAGTGACAGCCACGGCACAACCCAGCGAACCGCCCGTCGACCGGCAGGCTCACCCCATCGTGGGCGGGCGCGGCCCGCCCCGGTTGACGACAGGCCCGCGGGTTTCTCATGGCAGACCCGCCCACTGACAGGACGGGTCTGCAGGTTCTCAGCTTGCGCTGTCGTGCCGATCCGTGAGTCAGGACGGCAGGAACCCCTTGACCTTGAAGAGCTCGGCGTTCAGCACCGACGCACCCGCCGCGCCACGCACCGTGTTGTGGCCCAGCACCACGAACTTCGTGCCCATCACCGGACACTCTCGCACCCGGCCCACCACCGACGCCATGTCCGCATCCTCGCGGTCGAGGATCGGCTGCGGCCGGTTGTGCTCCCGCCGCACGATGACCGGCTGGGGCGGCGCGCTCGGCAGCTCGAGCTCCTGCGGCTCGCCGCGGAACTGCTCCAGCACCTCGACGACCGCCTCCGGCGAGGGTGCGCCGCCGAGCCGGACCGAGACGCACTCCATGTGCCCATCCCGGACCGGGACCCGGTTGCACTGGGCGCTCGCCGTGAACGAGGCCGGCACGAAGCCCTCGGCTTCGCTCCAGCCACCGAGCATCTTCTGCGCCTCGGTCTGCATCTTCTCCTCTTCGCCACCGATGTAGGGGACCACGTTGTCGATCATGTCGAGCGACGGCACTCCCGGGTACCCGGCGCCGGAAACGGCCTGCATCGTGGTGACGAGCACCGCGTCGATGCCGAACGCGTCCTGGAGCGGCTTCAGTGCGAGGGTGAGGTGGATCGTGGAGCAGTTCGCGTTGGTGACGATGTACCCCTTCCAGCCGCGGTTCCGCTGCTGGATTCGGATCGCCTCGGCATGCCCCGGATTCACCTCCGGAATGAGCAGCGGCACGTCCGGCTCCATCCGGTGCGTCGAGGTGTTGCTCAGCACGGCGTGACCGCGCGCGGCGAGCCGCTGCTCGATCTCGCCTGCGACCTCACCCGGCAGTCCGGAGAACACGACCGGGCTCTGGAGATCGGCGTGATAGTCGAGCACCTCGAGATCCCGCACGCACTCGGGCATGCTGGCACTCAGGCGCCACTCGGTGGCATCGGCGTACCGCTTGCCCGCCGACCGCTCGGAGGCGACCACCTCCGCGACCCGAAACCACGGGTGCTTCTCGAGCAGCTGGATGAACCGCTGCCCGACGTTGCCCGTGGCACCGAGCACCCCCACCGGAATACGCTGGTCTGCCATGTCGTTCGTTCCTTCCTGATCTCGGGAGGCCGCGCCGCCCGGATTCACCACGTACGAGTCATGCCCGTGTCGGGCACCCTCCGGGCACCGACACCACGAGGCTGACCGACCGCGTGTCGGTCCATCGGCGTACCTTCGATCGATTCTGTTCTCATCCCACGCGCACCGGCTCGGCCATGAGATCGGTGCGGCGTCGGCGCCGCCCCTTCTTGCTCGCATGCACCGGCCGCACGAACGAGTCGTGCAGCGCCTGGACTGCCCGGTCGGCGGCTCGCTCGGCGATCACCGCCAGCACCGCCACGTTCGACGTCTGCTGGCTCGACGAGATCACCGGTACGTTGTTCCGGTGCAGGATCGACAGCATGCGGGACATCGCCGATACCGAGTTGGCCGCCCCCTCGCCGACCGCCGCCACCACCGCGACGTCCTCGTTGCAGGTGACCTCGGCCTCGAGGGCGTCCAGCTCGGACTCGAGGCGTGCCTGCAGGCGGGCGCACCCGCCGATGACGGCATCGACGAGGAAGGTCATCCGCCGCCGCGACGATGCCTGCGACACGGAGACGATCTCCACCCGCTCCTCGTGGAGCAGCCGGAAGACGGCCGACGCCGCCGGTGCGAGATCCTCCAGCTCGGGAACGTCGAGGGTGAGGAGGATGAGACCGCGCAGCGCCGTGACAGCCTTCATGCGGTCGCTCTCGGCCTCCTTGGTGACGACGGTGCCGGGGTTGTTCGGCTCGAATGTCGAGAGGATGCGGACCGGAATGTTGCGAACCACGGCGGGTCGTATCGTCCGCGGGTGCAGGACCTTGGCGCCGAAGTGCGCCAGCTCCTGCGCCTCGTCGAAGCTGACCTGGGGCACCACGGTCGCGTTGGGGACCTTGCGCGGGTCGGCGGAGAGCACGCCGGGGACGTCCGTCCAGATCTGGACCTCGTCCGCATCGAGCGCCGCCCCGATCAGCGTCGCGCTGTAGTCGGATCCACCTCGGCCGAGCGTGGTCGTGGAGCCATCCGGCGCGACCCCGATGAAGCCGGTCACGACCGCCGTCTCGCCCGCCTCGAGGACCGGCAGGATCTTCGCCTGGGCGGCAACGCGCGTGCGTGGCCGGTCGGGACGGGCACTGCCGTGGCGGTCGTCGGTGGCGATGACGGTGTCGGCGAAGATCGCCCGGGCGGGGACGCCCCTGGCCCGCATGGTGGCCGCCATCATCGTGCTCAGGCACTTCTCACCCGTGCTCACCACCCGATCGGACATGCGGGGCGTGACCTCGCCGGCCTTGGCGATCTCCTGCAGCGCGATGTCGAGGCGCCCGTGCAGCTCGTAGACGACCTTGCGCGCCTGCTGCTGCTCCACCGTATCCGGGATCTCGGTGAGGATCGCCTCGTGACGCCGGTGGATCTCGTCGACCGCCTCTCGCATCGCCTCGGGCGAGCCCTGCGCCGCGAGCCGGGATGCATCGAGCAGGAGGTTGGTCACTCCGGCTGCGGCGGATACGACCACGACCCGGGGGGCTTGCTGGAGGAGGGTAATGCGAATGGCCTCGTTGATTCTCTCGGCATTCGCAACGGACGTCCCTCCGAATTTCAGAACAATCATCTCGCAGCTCCCACGTTATCGATGCATCCCGATGCTGGGGGATGGCGCAGCCCTGTGGCCGCAGGTATCGGTGCCGTTACACGGCAGGTAGATCAGGGTGATGTGCCATCGCGTCGCTGCGGTTCCGGGTCGGGCTGGCGGCTCTGGCGGCCCGCCGGTGAGAGAGTGGCAACAAAAAGGCGGGAGCGCTTTTCGCGTCTCCCGCCTGCCGTTCCGTCGGTTTGAGGTCAAAACATCGTCGTCATGAGCTCACACCCGGCACGGCAGGCCGGCTAATAATGATCCCGGTGATGGTCGTCATCATCGAGGTCACCATTCGCTCGTTCGTGCCGGTCGTGATGTTTCGCACAAGCTCGATCATGCTTCGAATGTACAGCACAGATTGTCGTAACGCAAGCGTGACGCATCGACGGCCACGCACACCCCCCTCCGCCGGCCCATTCCAGGAGCTCACCTCTGGGCTCTCGAAGCTCCTGATCGAGAGCGTCTCGAGCTCCCCGATCGTCGGCGTCTCGAAGATCCTCAGGGTGTTCCGGGGCCGGACGACGCCGCGATTCGCGACGTGGAGACATCGCACCGCGCGCCTTCACCTGCCATTTCGACCGAAGGGCACGTCAGCGCACGCGCAGGGAAGACACCGCGTCGTACACGACCCCAATCGCCGACCGTCCCGCAGGGGCAGGTCTCGCGCGGGCCCGGTGTTGTGCACCACGACCTTCGCCCGGAATCGTTCGCCCCACGTCAATCCGTAGACCCGCACGCAGGGGCGGTTTCTCACGACGCACCGACGGCGACGCTTGCCTCCGACGCTCACCCCACACTGGACCGGCATCGCCGCCTCTTCGTCCACGCCGGCCCGTTGCCCCGCGCCCTGCCGCCACCGTTCCGCTCGCAGTGACCGACCTCGTGTCGGCCCGCGCCTCATCGCTGGCGACACCCCTGCCTCCTCGACACCAGCCCCGAGACCCCGCTCGGCGCCTGTCCTGCGCGGCGGTGAGGGATGGGCCCGTGTCCTCTTCGTTCAACCAGGTTCAACCAGTCGCCGTCATGCACGCACGTCTCCGGTTCCTTCAGACTCGGGATGAACTCCTCGAAAGGATGAGATGACCGATCGCCTTGGGGTGCAATACACACTTCATCGCCGAGCCACATCACAAGTCGATCGGGCCACCAAGAGCCGGCCCGCACACGGCAAGTGGCTGCCTGTATGACTGATTCGATCCCACCGCACGCTCACGCTAGCGCCGTCACCTCAAGTCTCGCCTCCCCGTCCACCGACTACATCGACCTGAGCTTCCCGCAGGTTGCGAGATATCACACAGTAAAGCGCCCGACACCTCGCAACGATCTTGCCTGCCTCGCTACAGAGCCCACTGGTGAGCCTACTTGGCAATTCGGAACAGGTGGACGCTTGGAAGCGTTCGACTTCTCAAGAGATGACGAGGGCCTCGCGTGTCGAGCACCACTTCGGCGAGTCAAGGCGACGCTGTCATGCTGTTCCGCCTGAGTGTTGCTCGATCGACCTATCGGAGTAAGTCGATGGCGTGATCGGACGGCATCACCCTGGCTACGGTTGGCATGATCTTCCTCAATGAGAACTCGTGAGCCTCCCGATCAACGTTGTAGCAGCAGTCGCTCAACAAGACGACGTTGTAGTTCAGCCCTTGAGCCGTGCGAGCAATCGCCTCCACTCCGAAGTTCGTCGCATAGCCACCCAGCAGGATGGTGTTGATGCCGAGTGACCGCAGACGAAGATCCAGGTCGGTGCCAATAAACGGATCAATGCGCGGCTTGAGAATCACATGGTCCTCATCGCGAATCGGCAGCTCATCGATGTTGGCCGCCACATAGCTCCCCCGGACAACCGGTGGTCTCGGTCTACATCCGTTGGCGATGTAGGCGTCGGTCAACGTATCTGCGACATCGGTTCGGTCCGCCCGCCGTTCTACACGAATCCACACTATTAGGAAGCCCATGCTCCCTCGCAGTGGCTACAAGGCGTACCGACCTCTCTACTTTATGCCGCTCGCCTCGATCGCAGCGTCATGGTCTGGTCGGCCCGTTTGCAGGTTGCCGTTGATCATGTCGTTCAGCACCACTGCTGTCGATTTCTTGGGAATTGAGACCTGCTCGCTCATGCACCTTCCTCCGGCAAGCCAGCTACCGGCCCGGACTAAACCCCTGCAAGCCGATATCTCGCTCTGGTTTATCTGCCGAAGACTATTGACAAGCTCCGGTGTCCCAGATACGTTGCCGCATACATGGATACAAGAATACTGTCATTCAGGTATCCATGTATACATTGACTGGGCCTTCGTCAGTGGGAGGAACCATGAAAAGCGCGATTGTGATTGGTGGCGGCATTCTCGGGACGGCGACAGCCTGGAGATTGGCGGAGTATGGCGTTGAAGTCACGCTCCTCGAGGCAAACGACACCCTCGGCGACGGGGCCTCGCGTGCGAGCTTCGCATGGCTCAACGCCAGTGCCAAGCCACCCAAGCATTACCACCAGCTCAACGTGGATGGCATGAATTACTACCGTCGACTTGCCGACGAACTCGGCTGCCCACGATGGCTGCATTTTGACGGCCACATTGAATGGGATGGATCTGACCACGGCGCAGCAACTCTCCAGGAGAAGGTCGATCGCCTGGTGGACTGGGGTTACACGGCTGAGTTGCTTCCGATCGCCGAGCTGCGGAATCTCGAGCCAGATCTAATCGCTCCGGATGGCGTAGACCAATTCGCCTATTACTCCCATGAGGGATATATCAATCCGGTCGACATGATCGGCGACTTCGGCGCAATGGCGCGCCACCACGGAGCCGTGATCCGAACCGGCACCAGGGTCCGGGAGCTGATCGTCTCTGGAGATCGCGTCACCGGTGTCGTCACCGAAGCAGGCGAGACCCTTGGCGCCGATGTAGTCGTCAGCTGCGTCGGTGCGGTTTCACCGCATCTGTTGGAACAGGTCGGTCTCGAACTTCCGATGGCGCCGACTACCGGCATGGTGGCCGTCTCGAGTCCCACCTCGGTCCGCCTCAAGGCTATCCATCATGATCATTTGATGAACATCCGACCGGACGGCGCCGGCCGCATCATGATGCGCCATTACGACTTCGACGACATGGTAAGCCCGGACACTCCAGAGACGCCCATCCCCAGCTTCATGGACGGGCTCCTAGAACGGGTGGCAACCGTACTGCCGGGCATCGCCCACGCCCGCATCGATTCGATCCGCATTACCACACGCCCGATCCCCGGTGATGGCAAGCCTGTGATCGGTCCGATCGACCACCTCGAAGGCCTCTACATAATGGTGACGCATAGCGGGGTCACCATGGGTCCACTGCTTGGGCATATCGCCGCGCGTGAGATCACCACCGGACAGGCGGATCCGCGTCTCGAGCATTTCCGGCCTGGTCGGATGATCTCGGTCGCGAAGGAACCCATTCGCGAGAACTAGCACATTGGGGAGTCTTCGCTCACCATGCAACGATTCATCATCCGGCGCATGCTGCACGCCATCCCGGCTCTGCTGGGTACCTCGGTCGTCATCTTCGTACTCATCCGTCTCATCCCCGGCGATCCCGCCCGGCTCATGTTGGGCGAAGGAGCCACAGATGAGCAGGTCGACGCCTACCGTCGGGCAATGGGGTATGACGATCCGATCGTGGTGCAATATGCCGTCTTTCTGCGGCGGGCGATCACCGGTGACCTTGGCACGTCGATCTACACACGCCGGCCGGTGCTGGAGGACCTGGTGGACAGGCTGCCGGCCACACTGCAGCTCGCAGGAGCAGCGATGATCGTTGCATTTGTTTTCGGCTGCATCTGGGGAACCATCGCTGCGGTGAATCGTGCGAAGACCAGTGGATTCATCAGTTCACTCATCTCGCTGATAGGCATCTCGGTGCCGTCATATTGGCTGGCCCTGATGCTGATCGTCGTCTTTGCCGTCAAGCTGCGCATGTTCCCCGCAACCGGTCGAGAAGGTTGGGACAGCATCGTGCTGCCCGCCGTCTCGCTCGGACTTGGAATCGCGGCGATCTTCGCGCGCATGATGCGATCGAGCCTGCTGGAGACACTCTCGGCTGACTACATCCGTACCGCGCGAGCGAAGGGTCTGGCCGAGCGCGCGGTGCTCATGCGCCATGCCATGCGCACCGCGCTCATCGCTCCGATCACCGTCCTCGGGATCGAGGCAGGCTCGCTCATTGGTGGTGCGGTGGTGACGGAAACGATATTCGCTTGGCCAGGTCTCGGGCAGTACTTGATGAACGCCGTCACCTACCGCGACTACCCGGCAATTCAGGGTGTGGTCCTCGTAGCGGCCATTAGCTTCATCGTCATGAATCTGATCGTCGATATCCTTTACGGTATTGCCGACCCACGGGTGCGGTTGATATGAGCTCGCTGACTTCATCGCCTGCTACGGACAGGCGGGCCACGACGGCGATCGAGGAAAAGGCGCGGTCCAACGCCAGCATTATCCTCAGGCGCCTCCGAAAGAGCCCGTCCGCAGTCGCTGGAGGCATCATCGTCCTCGGCTTCTTGGTGGTTGCCGCCATTGCCCTCGTCTACACACCATATGACCCGATCGATCAAGACCTGCGAGCATCCCTCCAGGGGCCATCAAGGGCCCACTGGCTGGGAACCGACGAATTCGGTCGAGACATTCTCAGCCGGATCATGGCGGGCACGATTCCGACCTTCGGCATCGCCGTGCTCGGCGTTGCTATCGGATTCGGGATCGGCGTGACAATCGGCGCCATCGCTGGCTACGTCGGCGGAGCGGTGGATTCGATCGCGATGCGCGTGATCGACGTTCAGCTCGCTATCCCCGGTATCATCCTCGCCATCGTGATCATCACCGTGCTCGGTATCGGCATGGCCCCCCTGATTCTCGCCGTCGGCATCTTCTCGGTCCCGGGATTCGCACGCATCGCCAGAGCCGGCGTGCTGACGACAAAGGCCATGGATTTCGTCGAGGCAGCTCACAGCATCGGTGCATCGAATCGCACAATCCTGCTCCGCCACATCCTGCCCAACACCATCGCACCGATCATCGTGCAAACGAGCCTCCGCACGGCGACCGCTATCCTGGTTGCCTCCAGTCTGAGCTTCCTCGGTCTCGGTGCACAGCCGCCAAGCCCAGAGTGGGGCTCCATGCTCAGCTCGAGTCGCGAATACCTCCAGAGCAACCCGCATACTGCCATCTTCCCTGGTATCGCCGTCGCTCTCGCCGTCCTGGGTTTCAACCTGCTCGGCGATGGACTTCGTGACGCGCTCGACACCCGGCTCACCATGTGAGTCCGACACCAAAGGAAAGGAGGTCTTCCCGTTATCGAGTCGAATGTCTTGCCGTCTACCGATACGCAGCGACAACATGGAGATCCGCAACATGAGGAGATCACCACAACCACTCAATCGCACATCCAGTCGACGTTCTCTGCTCCAGACTGCCGCCGGCGCGACCGGACTCGCCTTGCTGCCGGGCGGACTTTATCCTGCCGCTACCGTCGCCGCGCTATCCGCCCAGGATGACGCGGGCACCGTCATTACGGTCATGACTGGCACCGAGGTTGAAACGCTGGACCCGCACCTGACCGGCACCCGCAACACCCAGATCGCTACCGAGGCGATTCATTCCGGTCTCGTCAAGCGGGCCGAAGACAATACCATCGCCCCTGACCTGGCCACCGAATGGACGATCAGCGACGACCAGCTCACCTGGACATTCGTCCTCCGAGAAGACGCGATGTTTTCGGACGGCACGCCGGTCACGGCCGAAGCCGTCAAGTTCTCCATCGAACGCATCCTTGATCCGGAAGTGAACTCGCGGTATCAGGCTCAGCTTTCGGCGATCGAGCGGGTGGATGTGGTCGACGATCACACGGTGAACATTGTCACCTCCGCCCCATTCGCGCCTCTACTTGGACAACTGGCCGACCCGGGCCCCCGAATCATCAACCCCGCGGCTGCCAGCGGCGCGGTTGAGGACTACGGAAGAAATCCGGTCGGGAGCGGTCCGTACATGCTGGACTCCTGGACACCTGGCCAGTCGGTCGAGCTTGTGCCGAACTCGCATTATTACGGCGATCCACCGAAGAACGCGGGTATCTCGCTGCGATTCGCATCCGAGGGTGGCGCGCGTACGGCGGCCATTGAGAGCGGCCAGGTCGACTTGGTCACCAATCTTCCACCGGAATCAATCGACCGGATATCGTCCCGAGACGACCTCGACGTCCTCGTGGCCGACAGCTCGTTCCTGATCTTCTTCGTCTTGGATCACGGCAAGCCGCCGTTCGACGACGTGCGGGTGCGCCAGGCAGCCAACCTAGCGGTCGACCGCGAGACGATTATCGAGACCGTCCTCGGTGGATTGGGATCCGTCGCCAACTCACCAGTGGGCGTGGGTGTATTCAATCGCGCCGAATTCGATCCGTATCCGTACGATCCCGAGCGTGCCAAGGCACTGCTCGCTGAGGCCGGCTATCCTGATGGCTGCCCGATAACCATGTGGGCGCCGCAAGGTCGCTATCTCAAGGACCGCCAGGTTGGCGAAGTGGTGCAGAGCTATCTATCCGAAGCGGGATTCGAGCCGGAGCTGCAAATCATCGAGTGGGGCACCTACGTTACACAGATCGATATGGATCCACCAGAAGCCAACATGTGGCTCATCGGTGCCTCCATTCCGGATGCCTACTGGAACTTCGTGAACAATTACCACACGGAGTCCGATTATCCGAATAGTTACAGCAACCCGGTGGTTGACGAGCTGATCGCGAAGGCCGCACAGACCTTCGATGAGGCCGAGCAGTTCGAGACGTATACTGAACTGCAACGCATCGTGTTCGAAGAGGACGCGGTGCATCTGTTCCTGCATGGACAGAAGCAGGTACTTGGGCACAAGACCAGCGTCACCGGCATCAAGCCGCTGCCCTACGAAGTCATCTATCTCCAGTCGCTGGGAATGGACGAGTCGTAGCTCCTTGCGGGACCGCTCCATGTCCGCCAAGGGATGGCGCCGTCAATCAGCGTGTCCGGACAGCGGGCTGAAACGGTACAACGATGACGGCCGATATCAACGCGGTCGTGTCACAACGAACGTGAGCTTAGTTCGACGATGAACGAGACTGCCCAGGATTCAATCGCCACGGCCGAGCACCCACTCTCGGCCGTGGCCACCACCTTCGGAAAACTGACCCGCGGCACGCTCAGCGATCGAGCGTACGTCGCGATTCGACGTGCGATTCTCATCGGGGACCTGCCGCCGCGCACGCGCCTGCGCGAAGTGGAGCTGACGTCACTGATCCCGGTCAGCCGCACACCCGTTCGCGAGGCACTACGCCGACTTCGAGATGAAGGGCTCCTGATCAGCGGTGACAGTCGGGTGCTGGAGGTTCGTGACATCGACCTCCGGGAGGTGCTGCAGACATATCAGATTCTCGAGGTCTTGGAACCACTGGCGGCACAATTCGCGGCCAGCCGCATCACCGACGAGCAGATCTCAGCCCTACAGCAGAGCGTTGATCTGACAGAGTTTTTCTTCGGGAAGAACCGCTGGGACGATGTCACACGCGAGTCCCAGCGGTATCACGAGCTCATCTATGACGCGAGTGGCAACGATCGGCTGGCCCAGCTGATTCGCCGCCTGCGCGAGGAAGTGCATCGCTTCCGTCGATTCGGCACGCGTAACACCGATCTCGTCCATCAGGGCATTGTTCAGGACCGCCAGATCATCGAAGCCCTGGCCAACCGTGATGGCGACAGGGCATACCGGATCATGTACGAGCACATCCATGACTCGACGATCCGCATCCAGGCTCTGCTCGACAGCGACACCACCCCCGAGTCAGACCACAACTGATTGTGTTTCCTGATCCCTGCAGGAGTGCGGCACGTCGTTCATGACCGTCACGGGCCCACGATGGACCCGATGGTAGGACGGCTCCAAAATGACGAACCCACGGTGGGCACAATGAACTGTGCCCACCGTGCTCATGCCCGGCCAGCCGGTTACTGCGGCTCGGTCATGTCGAACGGCACCTCGGCGATCTCCTGCCAGACCTCGTCCGGGATCGCATGCCGCGCCAGCCCGATCGTGTCCGGGATCCGCTGCGGCTTGCTCATGCCGACGATCGTGGCGGTGATCCGCGGATCCCGCATCGAGAACTGGAGCGCGACGGCCGCCAGCGGCACACCATGGCGCTCGCAGATCGCCGCGAGCTGCCGCGCGCGCTCGACCGTCTCGCTCTCGGCATCCTGGTAGGCGTAGCGCGGGTATGCCGCCGGCCCCTTGGCGAGGATGCCGGACCCGTACGGGGCCGCGTTCAGCACCGCGATTCCCTTCTCGTGTCCCAGCGTCAGCAGCGGGTCGGCGATCCGGTTCAGCAGCGTGTACCGGTTGTGCGTGATGACCGCCTCGAAACGGTCCGTCTCCACGAACCGGGTCATCAGGTCGATCGGCCCGCCCGCGACCCCGAGGTGGCCGATCACCCCCTGGTCCCGGTACGACTCGAGCACCTCGACCGGACCGCCCGGCGCCATCGCCGCCTCGAACCCGATCGCCTCCGGATCGTGGAGGAAGACGATCTCGATCCGATCCATGCCAAGCAGCTCGAGGCTGCGCTCCAGACGCCGGCGCGTGGAGTCGCCATCGTAGGCACCTCCCGGCGCGGCACCGATCTTCGTCTGGAGAACCGCCCCAGCCGGCAGGCCACCCCGCTCGCGCAGCACGATCCCGACGCGCCGCTCGCTCTCGCCGTCCCCGTAGGCCGCGGCCGTGTCGATGTAGTTGATCGGGCTGTCCAGCGCGGCCCGCACCGTCGCCAGCGCATCCTCCTCGGAGACGCTGTAGGCGAAGGTATCCGGCATGTTGCCGAGCGGCGCGCACCCGATCGAGATCGGGGGCACCTGGATACCGGTCGCGCCAAACGGCCGCTTGACAGAGACGTCAGGGGTAGTCATGTGGATTCACCGCTCCAGTCGCGCTCGCACCGGGTGATCACCCCGAAGGTGCGCAGCCATACAAAGTTGCACCGACATCATGCCAACATCGTCGCATGATCCGGCCACCGCTGCATGCCATCGATGCCGGATTCGCGTCAGGTCTCCTCCCGTACCGTCACCGAGGTGACCTCCGCGGCCGGTGGCCCGACCCGACACCACTCCACGAATCGGTCGACGGCGTCGGCCGGTCCGCTGGCCGTGATCCGCACCGAGCCATCGTCGAGGTTGACTGGCTCGGCCTGAATGCCGAGCTCTCGCGCCTTTCGCCTCGCCGACACACGGTATCCGACACCCTGCACGCGCCCTTCTACCCGGATCACGACGTGCGTCACTGGGGATCGTTCCTCTGCCATGCCTGCCTCCATCCTGCAAGGTACGGAGCATCACCGATCACTCCGATGAGTGTACGAGGCGCACCGACGCCCGGCTCAGTCATGAGCCGGGCGTCGGTCACGGCGATCCTGCCGGGTCCCGCGGAGCGTCACGGGCGCCGGTCCTACCCCCCGGCGGGCCGCAGGCTGTTGATCCAGAGCGGTGCGGTCCGGTGCCAGTAGGCCGAGTTGATGTAGGGGTTCTCCTGTGACGGGAAGTTCGTCCAGTACGTCTGGTTCGTCGGGATGCGGTGGAACCACTGCACCAGCCCGATGTCAGGCAGGTCGTTGATCCAGATCTCCATGCCCTGCTGGAAGAGCTCCATCAGACGCTCGTCCTCCGGCGACGTCGTGGCCATCTCGTCCACGATGGCGTCGAACTCCTCGTTGAGCCATCGGTACGGGTAGGTGGCGCGCTCGCCGGTCGGCATCGAGTAGCGGCTGTGGTAGAGGTTCATCGTGTAGTACGGGTCGCGAACACTGCCACCATGCCCGAAGAGGAAGGCGTCGATGTTGCCGCTGTAGACGGCCTCCGAGAACTCGGGCCCGACCACCGTCCGGAACGACGCGTCGAACCCCGCCCGGCGCAGCTGCTCCACCAGGATCGGGGCGATGTCCTGGAAGAGAAGCAGGCTGAAGATGATGAACGGGAAGCGCTCGCCATCCCTGGCCCAGAACCCGTCGCCGTCCTTCTCCCAGCCCTCGGCCGTCATGATCTCCTCGGTCTTCGCCGGGTCGTAGTCGTCGATCCGCTGGGTCAGCTCGCTGATCGAATCCGTGTACCGGTTCAGCGCCGGGAAGGCCGGGTAGGGGAGGAGCGTCTTCTCGCCCGCTCCCTGGTACCCGAACTGGACGAGCTGGTCGCGGTCGATCGCGTGGTTGATCGCCCAGCGGATCTGCGGGTTGTCGAACGGTGCCTGCGAGCAGTTGAACCCGAGCCCGATCGGCCACCAGTCACGATAGCCATAGGGCGGCTGGTTCCCGGTCCAGGTCGTGACGTTGGGGTTCTGCTGCGTTACCGCGAGGATGTTGTTGGGCCGCAGGTCGATGGTGAGGTCGACCTCGTTGTTGATGACCATCTGCACCATCTTGGTCTCGTCGGTGCCCGGCAGCACGATGATGCGCTCCATCGCGGGCATCTCGATGAGCCCGGCGTCGACGGCCCAGTAGCTGTCGGCGCGGTCGTAGATGCGCTGCTCCGGCGAGGACAGCACGATCTTCCACGGCGAGGTCGTCACCGGGACGCCGTTGGCGATGTCGATGAACGTGTATTCGGTCGGGTCCTGCCCCTCCCAGATGTGCGCCGGCACGATCGGAATGCCGATGTCGAAGTGGAACGCGAAGAAGTTGAACATGAAGCGCGGGTTCGGCTCCGTCAGCGTCAGCACGACCGTCAGGTCATCGGGGGCCTGCACATCTGCCACACGATCCCGCATGTCGATCGACCAGGTCAGCGACGGCGCGTTCTGCTGAAGCATCTGGATGGTGAAGACGACGTCGTTGGCGGTGAACGGCTCGCCGTCGTTCCAGTAGACACCCTCCCGCAGGTTGAACGTGAGCTCCGTGAAGTCGTCGTTGAACTGATACCCCGTGGCGAGCCACGGGATGAACCCGTCCTCGCACTCGTAGCCCTCGGGTCCGCAGACGTTGTCCTCGGCGTAGGCGTTGTAGTAGTACAGGGGCTCGAAGCAGAACGGGTAGCCGCTCGCGGTCGCGATGCCCGGCAGGAATGGGTTGAAGAGGTTGTAGTCGGTCAGCTGGTTACCCGTGATGCCGTGGATGAGGCAGCGCTCGCGCGGCACCTCCCGGATCTCACCGCTCTCCTGCGCGGCGATCGTCACCTCCGGCAGCGCCGGCATCGAAAGCAGTGTGGCCCCGCCCGCGATCGCCGCGGTCTTCATCAATGATCGACGGCTGATCTGGTGGGTACGCGGATCGAACTTCGTGGTCACGTCGGATCCTCCTGTGGTCATGCCGATACGACACCGGTTCGCCTCACCGCATCACGCACGATGCGTCGTCATCTCTGGTCGGAGCTTCCCTCCTCGCTCATCACGTCACGGTCCGACAGGTTCCTCCTCAAGTGTTCGACGTTGGCGCTCGACGGGCGCGAACGCCCGGGTGATGTCGCCTTCGAGCACCTCGGGCACTGCCCGCTCACCGGTCTCCGACTCCAGGTAGCAGGCACTCGCCTGGTGCGGTCTCGGCCAGTAGAGCGGCGGCGCCTGCTGGCGACAGATCGGCATCACGTGGGGACATCTGGGCGCGAACAGGCATTGGGAGCGACCTGCCACCTGCCCGCCTCCGTCATCGGTGGTCTCCACCGTCTCCTCGCCCCAGCGCCGATCGGGATCGGGCAGCGGGATCGACGACACCAGCAGCTGCGTGTACGGGTGCCGGCTCTCCTTGATGACCGGCTCGACGGCGCCCGTCTCGACGACGCGTCCCTGGTACATCACGAGGATGTTGTCGCTGACCTGGTAGGCCGTGGTGAGGTCATGGGTGATATAGAGGAAGGAGATGCCGAACTCGAGATTGAGGTTCCGCAGCGTCTCGAGGATCGTCGCCCGCAGCGACGCGTCAACCATCGAGACGGGCTCGTCCGCGACGATGAGCTTCGGTCGCAGCAGGAGCGCCCGCGCGACCGTGATGCGCTGCCGCTGGCCACCGCTGAGCTGGTGCGGATACCGACCGAGCGTCTCCTCGGGTCGCAGACCGACCTGCGCCAGCGCATCCGCCATCAGGCGACGTGCCTCCTGCCTCGAGCTCGCCAGCCTGAACGTGCGGATCGGCACCGAGAGCAGGTGGTCCACCTTGTAGAACGGGTTGTAGACCTCGAATGGATCCTGGAAGATCGCCTGCACCTCACGCCGGAACTGGTGCTTCATGGACCGGCTCGCCCCCGCGAGATCCTGACCGCGATACAGCACCGTCCCATGCGTCGGCTTCTGGAATCCGAGCAGGATCCGGGCGAGCGTCGTCTTGCCGCTGCCGCTCTCGCCCACAACGGACGAGAACGAAGCCACCTCGGCATCGATGGAGAAGGAGAGGTTCTCCAGCGCCACCGTACCCCCGGCGTTCGGGTCGCCGAAAACCTGCGTGACATCGCGCATCTCCAGCAGGGGTGTCGTCACGCCACCACCTCCCCACGGGTTGGCTCGGGATGCAGGTGGCACGCGGCCCAGTGGTCCGGCTCGACCTCGACCAGAGGCGGCACCTGCTGGGTGCAGATCCCCATGCGCGAGGGACAGCGCGGCGCGAACAGGCACCCGCCGGGCGGATTGAGCAGCGACGGCGGCAGCCCGGGCACGCCGCGGAAGACACCGCGCTGCTCGAGCGTCGGCAGGCTCTCGATGAGCAGCCGCGTGTACGGATGCAGCGGGTTGGCGAAGATGCGACGGATCGGGCCGACCTCGACCAGCTTGCCGGCGTACATCACGCCGAGCCGATCGACGAACTGTGCCAGCAGCCCCATGTCGTGCCCAACGAGGATCACCGACGCCCCGAGGCGCTCCTGCACCGACCCGAGGGTCTCCATCACCCGCCGCTGCACCACGACGTCGAGCGCGCTGGTCGGCTCGTCCGCGATGATGACCTTCGGCGACAGACAGATGGAGAGCGCGATGCAGACGCGCTGCTTCATGCCGCCGCTCAGCTCGTGCGGGTAGAGCCGACCGACCGACGGCTTCAGGCCGACCATCTGGAGCAGCTCGCCCATGCGGGCCTCGATGTCCCGGTCCCGCACGCCGCGCTCGTGGGCACGGATGCTGTCCTCGAAGTGGTCGACGATCCGTCGCACCGGATTGAGCGAGTTCATCGATCCCTGCGGGATCAGCGCGATGTCGGAGAGACGGCGGCGGCGCATCTCCTCCGGCGAGAGCCCAGCGAGGTCGACCTGGCTGTCACCGTCGTGCAGGATGATCGACCCGTCGGTGATCCGCCCCGGCTCCTGCACCAGCCGCATCACCCCGAGGACGGTGGTCGACTTGCCGCTGCCGCTCTCGCCCACGAGCCCGAAGCGCTCCCCCCTGTGCAGGGTGAACGAGACGCCGTCCACGGCGCGGACGATTCCTCGCCGGGTGTGGAACTGCACCCGCAGGTCCTCCACCGACAGCACGGGCGTGGTGGAACGTGTGCGCTCGGTTGCCTCCGCAACGACCATCAGCTCTCCTTTCGCAGACGCGGGTTGGCGATCTCGTCGAGACCGGCGGATATCAGGAACAGGCTGATGAAGGTCAGCACGATGAGGGCGATCGGCATCGCCAGCCACCACCACAGACCGCGGATGACGGCGTTGAAGGTGGTCGCCCAGTAGATCGTCATGCCGAGTGTCGGCTCGTTCTGCGGTCCCAGCCCGAGCGCCTCGAGTCCGATCGAGGCGAGGATCGCCGCGGAGACGGAGCCCACGAAGCTGGCGGCGAGATACGGCAGGAGGTTGGGCATGATCTCGAAGAAGATGATCTCGTGGGTCTTCATGCCCGACAGCTGCGCCATCTGGATGTAGGCGCGCTCCCGCAACGAGAGCACCTGCGACCGGATCGTGCGGGTCGGCCACATCCAGGCGAGGGAGGCCACCACCAGCGCCATCAGCTCGACACTGATCACCCCCTCGATGGAGGCGGCGATCGTGATCAGCACCACGAGCCCCGGCACGGTCAGCAGAACGTCCGCGATGCTGCGGATCACCACGTCGACGGTGCCGCCCAGATACCCCGCCGTCAGCCCCAGGATGGTGCCGATCAGGATCGCCACGGCACCCGCGATCAGACCGACCTGGAGCGTGAGCGGCAGTCCCACGACCGCCACCGCCAGCAGGTCGCGTCCCTGGTCGTCGGTCCCGAACGGGTAGTCGCGCGAGGGGTGCAGGTCGGGGAACGCCGACATCGGCTGCGCGTCGGAGGTGTCGACGAAAAGCGGTCCGAGCACGCTGAACAGCACGAGGAGCCCGAGGATCGTGAGCCCGGCCGCCAGCTTGCGATGGGTGCGGATCCATCTCCTGAACCCGTGTCCGGCCCGCTCCCGTACCATCGGTGTGGGCGTGACCAGCGTTTCCTGGGGCATTGCAGGGGAACTCATCGGCACGTCTTCTCCTGCTACCGTCGAATGCGTGGGTCGAGGAACGGATAGGCGAGGTCGACGATCATGGTGGCGAGCCCGATGGCGAGCACGACCATGAAGACGATGCCGTAGATGACGAAGTAGTCGGCGCCCTGGATGGCCCGGAAGAGCAGCGAGCCGACGCCGGGATAGGTGAAGATCACCTCCACCAGCAGCGCCCCGCTGACGATGTTGCCGAGCGAGAGGGCGAGCGCGGTGACCTGCGGCAGGAGCGCGTTGCGGAGCCCGTAGCGGGCGAAGATCGTCCGTCCCCGCAGCCCGCGCGCCTCGGCGTAGAGCATGTAGTCCTCACCGCTGGTGGTGACCATCATGCCCCGGATCCCGAGCGCCCAGAACCCGAGCGCGGAGAGGATGATCGAGAGCGCCGGCAGGATCGAGTGCCGCAGGACATCGGAGATGAACGAGATCGTGAACGCGGGCTGGGTGCCCGGCGGGTATCCGCCGCTGAGCGGGAACCACTTCAGCAGGAAGGCGAAGACATAGAGGAGGATGAGCCCGAGCAGGTAGTAGGGGACCGCGGCGAGGGTGAGCAGCGGCGCGGCCAGCCCCTCGACCCACCGCGGCGCCCGGGGCCAGGCGATGACGGCCCCGAGCAGGGTGCCGATCGCGAAGGAGAGGAGGGTCGTGACGAGCAGGAGCCCGATCGTCCACGGTAGTGCGTTCATGATCAGGTCGAGCGCCCGCGACGGGAACAGCGTCAGCGAGTACCCGAAGTCGAAGCGCGCCATGTCGAGCAGGTAGTTGAGGTATTGCTCGTAGAGCGGCTTGTCGAGTCCGAACTTGGCCTGGTACTCCTCGACCATCTCCTCGACGCCGGTCTGGGTGAAGCCGCCGGTGGTCGACATCTGGAACAGACGCTCGCGGACCGGGTCACCCGGGGCCAGGCGGGGCAGGAAGAAGTTCAGTGTCGCCGCTCCCCAAACCACGAAGAGGAACAGCCCGAACCTCTTTAATACGTGTCGCCAATTCATCGATGCCTCCTGCTGCTCGGACCCGAGGGACGACATCTGGATCCCCTGGCAGGGACCTGTCAGCACACGACCTTTTGGAAAGTGGCAAGACGGTAGCATAGCGACATCTATTGCGCAATAGCCGTCCAGAGAGATCGGACCCGAACGGGTGGGTCTCGGCAGGTGAGCCGGTGCGGGTCCGGCCGGCCCACAATCACGACACCCGCTGGCGATGCCAGCGGGTCACGTCAGGATGGATGGGCAGGGCGCCCGCACGTGGGGCGAACCGGGCGCGCCTGCATGAGAGGGGTGGGATTCGAGGAGGCTGCGGCGATACCAGCGGTCGCCAGTCCCCTCATGCTGGCGACCGCCGCGATGGTCAGGACAATGTCAGCTCGCTCCCGCCGACCGGTGGATGGCGTCGAGCAGCTCGAGCACCGCCTCCGCGTCCTCGACGCCCACCGGGAGCGGCTCTCCGTCCTGCACCGCCGCCCGAAATCGCTCCATCGCCTCCCACCCGAGCGCCCCGGCATACCCCGCCTTCGGCTCGCGCTCGAAGCGCAGCACGCGTGTCGGCTCCTCCACCCACGCGGGATGCCGGCTCTCGACAACGATCTCCGGCGAGGCACCGTCCCATGTCGCCCAGCCGTCGGTACCCTGGATCGCGATCCGGGTCTGGTCGGCTCCCGCCGGCAGCACGTAACCGCATGTCACCGTGGCGATCATGCCGCTGTCCGACAGCAGCGTGACGGAGGCGACGTCCTCGACGTCGACCGGAATCGACGCGCGCGTGGCCAGGGTGGCCGCGTCGACCAGCAGCTCCTCCCCGGTCACCATGCGCAGCAGGTCGAGCCAGTGGACACCCAGCCAGTGCAACACCCCGCCGCCACTCCGTCCCCGGTCGAACAGCCAGTGGAGCTCGCTGCCCGCCGGCCCGTCGAGCTGGAGTCCGCGCTCGCGCACCTCCTCGATGGTGCGCCCGGAGAGATAGGCGGCATTGCGCAGCGCCACATTGCTCGTCACGAAGGTCACCTGCGCCGACAGGAGGTCGCCCAGCATGCCGTCCGCGATGAGGTCTCGCATCGCCATCGCCACCGGCGAGAAACGCCGAAGGTACGCTGGCGCGAACTGCACACCGGCCTGCCGGACCGCGTCCCTCGCCCTCGCGAACGAGGCTGACGAGGTCGCGCAGGGCTTCTCCGCGAAGATGTGGAGTCCGCGCTCCGCGGCCAGCACGATCGCATCCGGCGTGACATCGTTCGGCAGCGTGACCAGCACCGCGTCGGGCCGGCAGGCATCGATCGCCGCACCGATATCGTCGAACAGCGGAAGCTCGATCCCCTCTCGTGCCAGCAGAGCGCCCGCCCGCTCCGGATCCGGGTCATACCCACCCACCAGCTCGATGCCCTCGTGGTGGACGATCGTCTCCCGGTACAGCGGACCGTGCGGATGATCGACACCCACCTGTAGCAGTCGCAGTGCACCCATGTCCTCGTTCCTGTGGGTCATTCGGTCGATCCTCATCAAACCCTATCGCGAGCGCAGCGCGGCCGGCGTATCGCCCCGCAGCGTCTCCATGGAGCGGATCGCCAGGGTGCGGTCCGCAATCGGCAGCTCGACCCGGCAACCGCCGCGCCGGTGGGACTCCCGCAGCGCGATCGCGACCTCGAGCGCCGCCACCCCGTCCTCGCCCGAGCACTCCGGCTTCTTGCCCGTCTCGATGCAGACCACCAGGTCCCGCGCCGCGCATACCCCTGGGCTCTCCACCCGCTGCGGACGCGGGATCGGCCGCCGCGTCAGGATGCCACCGTCGGCCGGCTGCCACCATTCGATGTCGCTGCCGTTGCCGGTCGCGCGCAGCGTGCCCGTCTCCCCGATCACGTCGACCGTCCAGTTCGACGAACCGCTGTTCCAGCTCCGGATGTACGCGCGGATCCCGCTCGCGAACGCGAGGTAGCCGTTCATCCGAAGGTCGTTATCGGTCTGGGCCGCCTCGTCACTCTCGGCCTCGCCGAACACCCACGAGATCTCGTCATCGCCCGCGAGGAAGCGGATCAGGTCGATCATGTGGCTGCCGTTGTGCGAGATCCCGGCGGCACCGTGCATGTTGATCTGCAGGACCCGACCGATCTGCCCCTCGGCGATGAGCTTCCTCGCCATCGCCCACCAGGGATCCCAGCGACGCGTGCAGCCGACCGCCAGCACCACGTTGTGCTCCCTGCATGCGGCGACCATCGAGTCGGCCTCCGCCAGCGAGAAGGCAAGGGGCTTCTCTGCGTAGATTCCGCGCACACCGGACCGGGCGAGCGTGCGGACGATCTCCGGTCGCGGCTTGGCCGATGTCGCCACGGTGACGATGTCGAGGTTCTCCTTCTCGACCATCTCCCGATAGTCGGCATAGACGCGGTCGATGCCCCAGCGCTCGCTGAACGCCTGTCGCTGCTCCTCGTACGGGTCGGCGCCCGCGACCACCTCGACGTCCTCGACTTCACGAAAGCATGCGGTATGCGCGTAGGGCAGCATGATCGCCGGATGCCCCTGGACCTCGTCGTCGATGGTCGACGAGATGCGACCGAGTCCGATGATGCCCACTCGATAACGACTCATGTGACCGAACCTTTCCAGAACACAGGAAACTGAAGCCAGGCACCTGGGCGAGGAATCACGGGTCCCAGGTGAAGATCACGCCGAGCGCCTCGTCCGGGCGATCGTGCAGGAGCGCGAAGGCCTCCGCGGCGCGGGACGGCGGAAAGCGGTGGGTGATGAGCGGCTCGACCCGCAGGTGTCCGCTCGCCAGCCTCGTCATCGCCTCGTCCGCGGCTGGCCGCCAGGTCGCGTTGAGATCCGTGTAGTACCCGCCGATGATCTTGCGCCGCTGGATCGCACTCCCGTCGAGCGGCAGCGGCTGCTCCTGATAGAGACCGATGAGGTGGATGCGCCCCATCGGCCGCGTCATCTCCACGGCCTGCCCGAACGAGCGTACGCCCGCCGGACCGCCCACGCACTCCATCACCAGATGGGCGCCCTCACCCCCGGTGAGCTCCCGCACCCGTTCCACGGGGTCAACATGTCGGACATCGATCACGGCATCGGCGCCGAACCGCGCCGCGAGGTCGCAGCGCGCCTCGATCGCGTCGACAGCGATCAGCTGCCGGGGCGCGTGCGCGCTCGCAGCCTGCAGCACGAGGTTCCCGACCAGCCCTTGCCCCATCACCACCACGGTCTCGTCTGGTCGGATCTCCGCGATCTCCGTCCACAGCACCGCGCCGACCGAGAGCGGGTGAAAAACCGCCTGATCGTAGCTGACCCCGGCCGGGATCCGGGTGATCGCCATCGCGCCGATCGCGTCGACGTCCCCGAGCACGTACTCGGCATGCGGGGCGACGACCGCGACGCGGTCACCGATGGCGACCTCGTCGACGGCATCGCCCACCGCGACGATCTCCCCTGCCGCCGAGTAACCCATCATCTCGGGGCGGATCGCCTCGCGCTTTCGGTAGCGACCATCGATCTCGGATCCCCGGCTGATCAGCGACCGGCAGGTGCGGACGAGAACCTGTCGTGACGTCGGGGCGGGGACGGGAACCGACTCGACCACGATGGCTCCCACACCCTCTGCCTTGCCGACTCGCTGCATGGTGGCGGGCAGGGTGCTCACACGACCTCCGCCCACAGCTGGTGCTCAGCCGACGTGAACACGACCTCGCTGTAATCCGTCACCGACACCGGCTGCCCATCCCGCTCGCCGACGACATGCGGCCGCCGCAGGATGAACTCGGCCCGGTCGAACGTGCAGTAGACGGTGTGCGCCATCGCGAACCGCAGGATGTGCGGCACCTCGGTGGAGGTGAGATCCGGGACGATGAGCGGACCGGTATCGACCTGGAACCGGCTCGGTTCGGTCGTGACATTCATGGTCTTGATCGGGTACTCCAGCACGGCGGTGGTCCCGGAGCCCGCATCGCGGATGGTGGTCCGCGCCACCAGCCGGCGGTTTGCGAGCGTCGCGGCCACGATATCCTCCTCGGTGGCGAGCGGCTCGGCCTCCATGGTGGCTCGATCGATCACGACCCGGTCGAAGCGATCGGTCGCCCGGGCGTACTCCGGAGCCTCCGTATCGCTCGTCCAGTGAGTCCGCAGCAGGACGACCTCATCCTCCGTGAAGATGCCGCAGAACTCGTAATTGGGCATCTGGAAGAGGGGACCGTCGAGGTACATGCGCTCGCTGCGGCACGGGGCGATGAGCACGTACTCCTGATCGGCGTTTTCACCCCACCCCTCGATCCGACAGGTGGCATCGAGCTGGATCCGGGCGATGTTGCTCCCCTGATGTGCACTGGTGAAGAAGGTCATGTACGACCGTGAGTAATCGAGCACTGACACGTGATGTCCATCCATTTCCAGGACAGAACGGTGCTGTCCCCGGTCAGGTCCGGCGAGGCACGGCGCGCGCCGTGACCCGGTTGATGCGTATGTGGCTCCCACCTCCTGCTCGACGGTCACCGCCGCGGCAGGCCGCGCCATCTGCGGACCCGCTCCCTGGCGACCCGATCAATGCTGCGAGCGACTCCTGACATCGAACGCATCGCGCAGGCCGTCGCCGATGAAGTTGGCGGCCAGCACCGCCATGCTGATCAGAATGCCGGGCGTCAGCCACAGCCAGGGCTGGGTGGCGAGGGTGGCGGGGTTGCGCGCCTCGTTGAGCATCGAGCCCCAGCTCGGCGTCGGCTGGGTCACACCGAGGCCGAGGAAGCTCAGGCCCGCTTCCGACAGGATCGCACCGGCGATCCCGAGCGACCCGGCCACGGTCAGCGGCCCCACCACGTTCGGCAGAATGTGCCGCACCATGACGTATCCCCGGGACCCTCCCAGGGCGCGGGCGGCGAGCACGTAGTCCATCTCGCGGAGCTGGAGCACCTGGCCGCGCACCAGTCGCGCCACACCGGGCCAGCCGAAGAGACCGAGTACCAGCATGATGTTCGTGATGTTCGGCCCGACCATCCCGACCAGGATCAGGATCAGGACGAACGTCGGAAAGCACATCATGACGTCGGTGAACCGCATGATGAGGGTATCCACGATCCCGCCGCTGTACCCGGCGATGGCGCCGAGCACAAATCCGATCGTCAGGTAGATCGAGACGGCCACGATGCCCACCGACAGCGAGATGCGCGCGCCATAGAGAGCTCGGCTCAGGATGTCGCGCCCCACGGCATCCGTCCCCAGCAGGTGATCGAGGCTGGGAGACTGCGCGATGCTGGCGAGATCGATCGCATTGGGATCGGCGGGCGCGAGCAGCGGTGCCGCGATCGCGCATACCCCGAGCATCGCCAGCGTCACGGCTCCGATCATCGCCAGCCGGTGCGACAGGAACCGCCGGAGCGTGCGCCTGCCGGGAGACTGCGAGGCGGGCGCGGGTCCCTTGTCTTTCGTCTGCGGTGCGAGGTCGCTCTTCGTCACGGTGGAGGCAAGGTCAGTCATAACGGATTCTCGGGTCGACGAGAGCGTACGTGATATCGGTCGCGAGGTTCGCGATCAGCACGATCGTGGCGGTCAGCAGGGCGATCCCGATCTGCAGGGGGTAGTCGCGCTGCAGCACCGCCGTGTACCCCAGCAGCCCGATCCCGGGCCAGGAAAAGATCGTCTCGATCACGAACGAGCCGCCGATCACTCCCGGCAGCGAGAGTCCGATGATCGTGACCAGCGGCAGCAGCGCGTTCCGGAAGACGTGCCGGCGAAACACCACCGGCTCGGCCAGCCCCTTCGCGCGGGCCGTGGTGACGTGCTCGGCTCCCATGGCGTCCAGCGTTGCCGCGCGCGCGTACCGCATGTACTCGGCGACCTGCGGCAGCGCCAGGGCGGTCACGGGCAGGATCGCGTGCCTCAGAAGATCCAGGTTGAGCCCGGTTGGCTCGCCCGGCGTCCACATGCCGAACACGGGGAGCCAGTTGAGCTGCACCGCGAATACGAAGATGCCGATCATCGCGAAGAAGAAGGCGGGGACCGAGAGCCCGAAGAACGCCCCGATCGTGAGCACGTAATCGAGGACGGAGTATTGCTTCCTGGCCGAGATCACCCCGAGCGTCGTCCCGACGGCCATGGCCAGAACAATCGAGCTGCCCGACAGCAGGAGGGTCTCCGGGATGCGGCTCCAGATGATCTCGGTCACCGGCCGGCTGTTCTGGTAGGAGTAGCCGAGGTTGCCCTGAACCGCCTCCTTGAGCCACAACCCGTACCGGACGGGGATCGGATCGTTGAGGCCGAGGTCCTCCCGCATCCGCTCGATTTCCTCGGCACTCCGCACGTTCATCTCTTCCGGGTTGATCAGCGCGGTGATCGGGTCGCCCGGCGCGAGCGAGATGAGCACGTAGGTGATGAGCGTGATTCCCAGGATCAGAAAGGGAACCATGGCGATGCGACGAAGTACGTAATCCATGAAGAGGTTTGGCCCCCTCGGGCGGGGACCGACGCCGGCCCCCGCCGCAGGTGTTCCTGCCGTCTGCTATCCCTCGGCCAGCCAGACCTTCTCGAAGGCCGGGCGCACCGGCAGTCGGTACTGGTACGGGTACGCCCCCTGCACCCGCGTGTTCCAGACGTAGACGATCGACTGCCGCCACAGTGTCGCCTGCGGTGGCGTCTCGGCAAGCAGCAGCGACACCTCGTTCCAGAGCTCGGTCTGGCGCGCGGGGTCGGTCTCATCGATGGCCTGCTGCCAGAGCGTGTCGACCTCCTCGTTGCAGTAGCGGGCGTAGTTGAAGCCACCCTCGTTGTAGCCCCAGCCGCACTTGATGTACTTCCAGTTGTCCTCCATGTTCTGGGCGGGGCCGAAGTTGCCGAAGAAGATGTCGTAGTTGGCGTTGATGTAGAGCTCCTCGATCACCGTCGCCGGATCGATCTGGCGATACGTCGTGCGGATGCCGACCGCCGCGAGCATGGCCTGCAGCGCATCCTGCAGCGGCGTTGGCGTGCCGGTCACCAGCCACTCGAGCTCGGTGTTGCTGTCCCAGCCGGCCTCCTGCAGGATCGCCTGCGCCGCGGCGGGGTCGTAGCTGTACGTCGGGAAGCCGTCCGGCGGCGTCTCGAGTCCGACCACGTGCTCGAAGAGGTAGTTCGAGGGCCGCAGCGTGCTGCTGTAGAGCTGCTCGTTCACCTGCGGCACGTCGATCGCGTACATGATCGCCTTGTTCAGTGCGGCCGCGTGCTCCGGGAACCGCTCGTAGTTGATCGCGAACCCATCGGGGTGGTCGCGAGGGACGGGATTCCCCACGAGGTAGTCCAGCGTCGTCAGCCGATCGTAGACCGGACCGGCACTGACGTTCATGCCGTCGATCTCCTGCGCCTCGAGCGCGGCCGTGAGCGTATCGCTGTCGCCGAACCGCACGATGAACTTGTCCAGGTACGGTCGCCCGGCGTAGAAGTCCTCGTTGGCTTCCATCTCCATGTACTGCTCTTCGACATAGCTGACGGCCTTGAACGGACCGTTGCCGATCGGCATGGTCGCGTACGGCTCGTCGAAGAGCTGGTCGAACGGCGTATCGCCGAAGATGTGCACCGGCATCGGCCAGTACCCGACACTCCAGTTGACCCAGTAGTTCGGGATCGGCCGCTCGAGCTCGATGCGGACGTTGTAGTCATCCAGCTTGATGGCTCCCTCGACGGAGATGTCACCGACGTCGGCGCCCTCCTCGCGGAGCCGGTCCCCACCCAGGATCCCCACGACCGGCGTCTCGTTCGAGGTCCCCGCGTTCTTGTTGAGGGAGAGCCAGATCCCGAAGATCACGTCGTCCGCCGTCACGGGCGTGCCGTCGTGCCAGAGCACGTTCTCGCGGAGCTTGAACTCCCACACGCGATCCTTCTCGACCTCGGTCATCGACTCGGCGACGGCGAGATCGATCGGCCCCTCCTCCTGCGGATTGATGCCATCGCCCCACTCGCGCCCGTAGACGAGCCGCAGGAACATCGCCTCGATGAGCACGTTCTGTCCCGTGCCGATGGTGTTCAGCGGGTTGATGACGTTCTGGGCCGGCTTGGCATTGCCATAGGTCAGCGTGCCGCCGCGGACCGGCTCGCCCGCCGGCGTCTGGGAGCGCGCCGCGTGGACACCGCGCAGGCCAGGAGCCATGGCCAGTGCGCCCGCTCCGCCCGCGGCCTGGAGCACGGTGCGACGAGACAAGGTGTTCTTGTGATGAACCATCTGAGTCTTCCTTCCGCTGCTGCCGGAGGGTGGACCCACCGGCCCCGAAGCCGACCGCGTATGGCAGGACACCTGCACCCGGAAAACGGGTAGCGCCTGCCGGCCCGGTCTTCAGCCAGGTGCCACGAGCGATGCGACTGCGATGTCGCCGCTGCCCATGTGACGTCCGATGTCGTTGATGCTAGAGTCGGGTTAGTATCGTGTCAACACGTTCGCAGAAATTCGCATGACACCTGCGAAACGTGCCATTGGACGACCCGTGCGGCCGAAGCGGCGCGAGCCGTGAGACATCGGACGTCTTCACATCCGGACCGTGACCATGCAGAACACAGCACCGTCAGGCAGCCCCATCGATCCGCGCAAGCGCGCCGACCAGGTCCGCGATCGCCTCCTGGAGATGATCCGGTCCGGCGCCTACCAGGAAGGGGACCAGCTGCCGACCGAGCCCCAGCTCATGGAGATGTTCGGTGTGGGACGGTCATCCGTTCGCGCGGCCATCCAGGCGCTCGTCGGCCTCGGCATCGTCGAGCTCCGCCCGGGGCGTGGCACCTACGTCCGTCGCATCTCCGTCTCCGACCTCGTCAACATCGTCCAGGGCGCCTTCCAGCTCGATTTCAGCAGCGCGCTCTACCTCCACGAGGTTCGCGCGATGATCGAGACGACGGCGGCGCGACTTGCCGCCTACCGCAGGAGCGATGCCGACCTGGAGCGCATGCAGCAGTGCATCCAGGACTACGCTGTCGCCCATGCCGCCAAACGATCGGAGGAGGCGATCGATGCCGACCTGGCGTTCCATCGCACGCTGGTGGAGGCCGCCGGGAATCCGGTGCTGCTGTCGCTGCTCGACTCGATCAGCGGCTTGCTGAAGGAGCACCGCCGCGAATACGGCATTCCCGGCGATGCCAGGGGCCGCACCAGGGTCATCATGGAGCACGACGGCATCACCGAGGCAGTGGCGGCCCGCGATGCCCACCTCGCCGAGAAACGGGTCGCCCGACATATGCGCATGATCTGGGATCAGATCGAGGCGGTGTCGACGGACAGGGGCGACGCCCCGAGACCCGATCACCCCGAATGGTTTTTCGACTCACTCCTGGAAGAAGCATGACCATCACACTACGAGCAGCCATCGTCGGCGCGGGCCGCATCGCGGGCATCTACGATGACGAGGTCACCAGCAAGCGCCCGAGGGAGTTCTTCCAGGGCGAGAATCGGCACGCCGGCCTGTACACGATCCATCCGGTGAACCACGCGGACGCCTATCGCACCACACCCGGCTACGAGCTCGTCGCCGTGGTGGGTCGCGGCCGCGAGCGGCTCGATGCCTTCCGGGATCGCTGGCAGGTCCAGGCATTCGATGACCTCGAGGCCATGCTGACCGACATGCGACCGGACGTCGTCTCCGTCTGCGTGCAGTCGGCCCAGAAGGCGGATATCACCGTCCGCATTGCCCGGGCCGGTACGGGCGTGCGCGCCATCATCGTCGAGAAGGCGATGGCCACCAGCATGGCCGAGACCGACGCCATGATCGCGGCCTGTGAGGCGGCCGGGATCCGGCTGATCGTCAATCACCCCTACCGCTTCTCACCCGTCGTGCGCGAAGCCAGGACCCGAATCGACGCCGGCGAGATAGGGGAGATCGGCACCCTCGGCGGCTGGTCCCGCGGCGGTGTCATCCACGGCGGCACGCACACGTTCGACCTGCTGCGGTACTTCGGCGGCGACATCGAGGAGATCACCGCCTGGGGCGGGTCGGATGAGGTGTGGGCGGATCGCGGCGCCACCGCCATGCTGCGGTTCGCCTCGGGCGCCGTGGGGTTCGTCTCCCTCGAGCGCAATGCCATGGCGGGGTTCGACATTCGCGGCTCCAGCGGCGCCATCGAGATCACGCCTCACGTCGGCGAGTCCTGGATCGTCCGCCTCTCGCCGCTCGATCCCGACTCCCGCCGCGCCTATCCCATGACCGCGAAACGGTCACCGATCGGGACGACACCGCCAGAGCTCAGCACGACCCAGCGCCTGCTGGCCGAGGTGCGCGATGCGCTTCTGGATGGAGCTCCGATCGTCTCGTCCGGCCGCGACGGCGCCGCCGCGCTCGAAGCCGGTATCGCCACGCTGATCTCGGCGCGAACCGGCACGCCCATCTCGCTTCCGCTCGCCACCGACCTCCGCTCCATCTCCATCCCGAACCGGTAGGGCTGCGGCCCCGAATCCCGCCGGGAGACATCCGCTCGACTCGTACCCTCGGCAGGGAAGACCCCGGTGGCCGTTCCCGCGCGACAGCGTTGCCGTGTAGCGTTGCCGTGTATGGATCTCGGGATCGCCCCGTGTCCGCCCGGCAGGCCCGCAGTGATCGCAGCGTTCATCCGCCGCGGGGTGTGGTGCCCGCGGCTAGGAGGGGTGTCCAGCTGAGGGCTCCCTTGCAGCCTCCCCGAACGAGCGCGCTCGGGACGCAGCAGCGTCTCGCCGAGGGACCACGCACCGCCGCCAGAGGGACCGGCACAAGGCCGCTCCGTCGTATCGCGCCAGCGATGTGCCGAGGCTCACGCTGCATGTGATGCACGCGGAGCCCGCGCCTCCGCGACGCGTCTGCCGCCCAGGGCGTGCAGGGCAGGGGTGAGATATGGCGGGACGTCGAGGGTGTGGTGTCATCTCGAAGCCTCGGAATCGTTCGGGGCGGCTCGCCACTGCCGGCGGGCGACCCACAGCCCAGCACGCTCGACCGCAGCATGCCTCGATTCGCAAGGCAGGGAGATTGGACCATCCAGCGCCCTCCGTCGTCCCGACCGAAACGCACCATGACCTCCATCGAGGAGATACCCGCGCACTGGTATCGGCCCGATACCAGCTATTCAAAATGATTCGAATGGTGTAATGTGATTGAACGTCGACCGGAGACCGAGGTCTGCCATGGCATCACCCGCCGGGATACGCGTCATCGACACCCCCGAGACCCTGCGGATCATCACCGATCCGCTGCGCCTCCGCATGCTCGAGCTGCTCCGCCAGCAGCCCCGCACCGTGACCGAGCTCGCCGGCCTTCTCGACGTCCCGCGCACCAAGCTCTACTACCACATCAAGCTGCTCGAGGAGCACGACCTCGTCGCGGTCGCCAGCACCCGCGTCGTCTCCGGCATCACCGAGCGGCACTATCGCGCCACCGCCTACCGCCTCAGTATCGACAAGTCCCTGCTCGGCGCCGCGGCGGGCTCCGGCTCTCCCCTGGAGCTGTTCCTCTCCATCGTTTTCGACGAGGCCGCCAGCGACATCCTGCGCGCCGTCGATGCCGGCCTCATCGACCTCGACCAGACGCACCATGACTCCATCCAGCCACGCCGCCTGCTCATCGGGCGGACCTGGTTCCGCTTCACCCAGGAGGAGCTGAAGACGTTCTCCGAGCGTTACGACGCCCTCGTCGCCGAATTCGCCGACCACGCAGTCTTCGAGCCGGCCTGCGGCTCTCCCAGCGAGGCCGAGCCTGAGGGCGACCTCTACGAATGGCTCGTCGGCTTCTATCCCGTCCTCCCTCCGAGCAGCGACACCGATGACTGACCAGCAACGATCCCGTTCCCGTACACCCCTCTACGGCCTCCTGATCGCGACCATCGTCGGCCTGCTCGGCCGCCAGTTGAGCGTGATCGCCCTGCCATGGTTCGTGCTGAGCACGACCGGGAGCGCCTCCCGGGCCGGCATGGTCGGCTTCGCGGTCTTCCTGCCCGGACTGATCGTCGGCATCTTCGGCGGCGTCCTCGTCGACCGCTTCGGGTACAAGCGGGTCAGCGTCGCCGCGGACACGGTCTGCGCCGTCGCGACCTTCCTGATCCCGCTCCTCTACGTCACGATCGGACTCAGCTTCTGGCAGCTGCTGGTCCTGGTCTTCTTCAGCTCGCTCCTCGACGTTCCGGCCCTCACCGCACGCCGGTCGATGATCCCCGAGCTCGCCCACCTGGCGGGCATGCCGGTCGAGCGGGTGAATGCCCTCTTCGAGTCGCTCCAGAACCTCTCGCTGCTGCTCGGCACCCCACTGGCGGGTCTGCTGGTGGCGTGGCTGGGCGCCGAAAACGTGCTGTGGCTGGACGCCGCGTCCTCCGCCATCTCGGCCGTGGTCGTCCTGGCCGCGATCCCCGCAACGATCTTCGCGGCGATCGGCTTTCAGTCGCGCGGCTATCTCTCCGACATCCTCGACGGGCTCGTCTTCATCCGCCGGGACCGCGTGCTCTGGCCCATGGTGATCGTGCTGGCGCTCTCCAATGCCACCAGCGTGTCGATCGCCGGCGTGCTCCTGCCGGTCTACGTGCTCGATCGCTTCGGCAGCTCTGCCTCGCTCGGGGTCATGATCGCCGCGCTCGGTGCCGGCGCCTTCGTGGGTGCGACCGCCTACGGCGCGCTGGCGGGACGGGTGTCGCGCCGCGTGATCTGGACCGCCGCCTACCTCCTCATGCCGGCCGAGCTGTGGGTCTTCCTCGTCTCGCCGGGTGTGGCGCTGATCATCGCCGCCTTCCTGGTCGCCGGCTTCGCGGCAGGACCGCTGAACCCCCTGATGGTCACCATCCGCCACGAGCGAAGCCCGGCGGCGCTCCGCGGCCGCGTCTTCAGCACGTACTCGGCGATCGCGATGGCCGCCCAGCCGGTCGGCATCCTGGTCGCCGGGACGCTGGTCGACGGGATCGGCTTCTCGCCGACCGTCCTCACCCTCGCCCTGATCAGTCAGTCGCTCGGCGTGATCGCCATCGTGATCCCTGCCTTCCGCGAGCTCGATACCCCCATGACCGTCACCGCGCCCATCGCGACGGACGGCGCCACGGGCTCCTGACACCGCCGGGAACCGAACGGACCGACCACGTTCCCGTCCGTGGACCACTGCCATCGACGCGCCATTTCGAGTCACATGACGTCCCCGGGCAGGCTCGCCTCCCGACGCAGGGACCGCCACGCCGTATCCCGTCACCGGGCGTCCCGAGCGGTCTCGACCCGCACCACAGGGACAGACCTCGTGTCGGTCCGTGCGTCGCTCCCTCCGACCCCGCTCGCCAGGCCGTTCCCGATGCCGGTTGTCGTGGACAGGCTCAGGTGCCGCTCGCAGGAGATCATGCACCGCGCGTACGGGAAGGGATTGTCCCCTTCCCATGCCCTGGATCCAATGACGCGATACCGGCCCTACCGAATCGCCCGCGCGTACCGCTCCGAAAGCGTGCGCAGGTACGCGATCAGCTCCGGCGGTCCGTCCACGGTGAAGTCGTATCCGAGCAAACCGATGTAGACGGCCATCGTCCAGAGATCATCAGCCCCGGTCTCGAGCACGCAGGTCCGCTCGTCGATCGGCTCCACGATTCCCACCGCCGGGTTGATCTGCTCCAGCACCGCCTCCGCCGGTGCCCGTACCGTGAACCGCGCCGTGTAGCGCCAGCCCGCACGGGCGACGCTCCCGGCGATATACGAGGTGATGTCGGCGGCCGGCAGCTCGCGCTCCCGGAAGCGAACGCCGGTCGGCTCCGTCTTCGCGATGCGGTCCACCCGGAAGGTCCGCCAGTCGGCCCGATCCTCGTCCCAGGCGACGAGATACCAGCGACGGCCCCAGTTGACGAGCCGGTGTGGCTCGATGATCCGTCGAGTCGCCGTGCCGTCGTGGCGCTGGTAGGAGATCCGCTGCTTCTCATGGTCCCGACAGGCGTTCGCGAGGAGCTGCACCGTCTCCGCGTTTGCCCCGGGTGACTCACCATCGATCGACACGCGCAGCGCGAACGACCGCAGCGCGTCCACCCGGCGACGCAGTCGCGCGGGAAGCACCTGCTCGAGTTTCGTCAGCGCCCGCAGCGACGCCTCCTCGACCCCGGCGATCCCCCGTGAGGAAGCCGCCGTGAGCCCGATCACGGTCGCCACCGCCTCGTCGTCGTCGAGCAGCAGTGGCGGCATCTGCGCGCCGGCGCCGAGTCGGTATCCGCCCGCCGATCCTCGCGTGGCGTCCACCGGGTAGCCAAGCTGCCGCAGGCGATCGATATCCTTGCGCACCGTCCTCGGGCTCACCCCGAGCCGGTCGGCGAGCTCGAGACCGGTCCACTCGCGACGCATCTGGAGGAGGGAGAGCAGCCTGAGCAGCCGCGCGGATGTCTCGTTCATGGTCCCTATCCTATCGCACGTTTAGGAACGGAATGGACCTAATTGATTGATACCCTGCAGTCATGGCAGTTCGGCCAGCCGCGATCAGACGAAAGGATCCGCATATGGAGACGACCGCTACCGCCATTTCGCCCTTCACGATCGACATCCCCCAGCACCAGCTCGATGATCTCCGGACCCGTCTGGAGCGAACCCGCTTCGCGCAGGATCTCCCCGGCGTCGGCTGGACCTATGGCACCCCCACCGACTTCCTGCGGGAGCTCGTCGCCTACTGGAAGGATGAATACGACTGGCGGGCATGGGAGGCGAGACTCAACGCCATCCCCCAGTTCATCACCGAGATCGACGGCCAGACGATCCACGTTCTCCACATCGAGTCGAAGGAGCCCAACGCCACCCCGCTCGTCCTGCTGCACGGCTCCCCCGGCTCGGTGCTGGAGTTCCTCGACGTCATCGGCCCGCTGACCGATCCGGTCGCGCACGGCGGCAGGGCGGAGGACGCCTTCCACCTCGTGATCCCGTCCCTGCCTGGCTTCGGATTCTCCGGACCGACGCGCGAGACGGGCTGGACCACCCGCCGGATGTCGCTGGCGGTCGCCGAGCTGATGCGACGCCTCGGCTACGAGCGCTACGGGGCCCAGGGCGGTGACCTCGGAGCGTTCGTCGGTCCCGACCTCGGCAAGGTCGACCCGGAACACGTCATCGGCATCCACGTGAACGCCGCCACGTACGGGTTCATCCCCTGGGGCGACCCGAGCGAGGAAGAGCTCGCGACCATGACCGAGGTCGAGCGCGCCCGGATCGCTCGCCTCCAGCACTGGAATGCCGAAGGCAGCGGGTACTTCCACATGCTGTCGACGCGCCCGCAGACGATCGCCGCGGCCCTCGCGGACTCGCCCGTCGGCCTGCTCGCCTGGATCGTCGATCTCTTCAAGCAGTGGACCCTGCCGGTGGAGGGATCGGATGAGATCCCCATCGACCGTGACCTGCTGCTCACCAACGTCATGCTCTACTGGCTCACCGACACCGCCGCATCTTCGGCGCGCGCCTACTACGAGAACATGCATGCCGGTGACGACTGGGACCCGCCCTCCACCGTGCCGACCGGCGTGGCCGTCTTCGCCCGCGACATCGCGATCCGTCGCTACGCCGAGCAGGCCCACACCATCGTGCACTGGTCGGACTTCGACCGCGGCGGGCACTTCGCCGCCCTCGAGGCTCCGGACCTCCTCGTACAGGACATCCGCGCCTTCTTCGGTTCGCTCGGAAATCGCCCCTGACCGCCATGCGGGGCTGGGCTCGTCCCGGCCCCCACCCCCTTGGGCGGGGGCGTCCACCCCCGCCACGGGCGATGCCCCCATGCACTTGCACCCGCCGACCGGTCGTCTCTCCCTGCCGATGGCCGGCAAGCGATCCACCGCGGAGGACGCCATCGCCAGCCGACGATCGGCGGTCGCCCACGGAGGAACCGCCTCCATGCCCGCCCACTAGCCCGTTTGCGCCTCAATGCGGAAGCAGACCGTCCCGTCGATGCCGTACCGTGCAGGAAACCCCGCGAGAGGCGGGGAGGGATGCCCTCTCACGTTACCTCGGACACTGTCCACACCTCCCGGTGCACCGGGGCCCGACCCGCGCACCACGACCGAAGGACACGACCATGGATTTCAGGATCGAGCTGATCGCCGTCCCCGTCTCCGATGTCGACCGCGCCAGGGACTTCTACGTCGAAAGGGCTGGCTTCAATCTCGACCACGACCACACCGTCAGCGATGAGATCCGCTTCGTGCAGCTCACGCCGCCCGGCTCCGCCTGCTCGATCGCGATCGGCAAGGGCGTGACGGAGGCCGCACCCGGCTCCGTCGAGGGCATCCAGATGGTCGTCTCCGACATCGAGGCGGCCCACGCCGAGCTCAAGGGGCGTGGCGTCGACGTCAGCGACGTCCAGGACTACCCCTGGGGCAGATTCGTCTTCTTCGCCGACCCCGACGGCAACAGGTGGTCCGTCCAGGAGATCCCTGCCAGGCACTAGGCGGATCGAGCCCGTTCGCCCACCCAGCACCCCTGCGCGGCCCGACCGCGACAGTCCACACGTGTGGGCCGACCGTGTGTCGGCCCACCCTGCCACTGGGCGGACGCCCGATCAACCACTGGCGGCGCCGCCGTCCGCAACCGGCAGTGGGCAGCTCGCAGACCCGTCCGCCTGGGGCGGGTCCCCTCGCACCACATCCGCCTGCCACGGCTGGCTGCCGCCAGCGTCGACATTCGTCGATGGGCCTGGGACAGTCCCATCCCGCCCCTCCCGAAACCACCGCACGCGACAAATGTTCATCCCCGCTTCATTCCAAAACACCCCGGATTCGGGTATACAGACGCATCTGGCGCAGGGGCCCGCTGCGTCTCGGCCACGTCTGTAGTGAAGCGAGGACAACGTGCACGTTCACCCGTTCGACAAACCCGGCAGGTTCTACCGAGGCAACCTCCACACGCACTCCACCCGGTCCGATGGCAGGCGCACCCCCGAGGAGGTGGTCAACGACTACCGCTCGCGCGGGTACGACTTCCTCTCGCTGACCGACCACTTCGTGCCGGCCAGCCGGTTCCGCCCGGACGAGCCCGGCTTCATCACCATCAGCGACACCCGCCCCTTCGACCGCGACGACTTCGTCACCATCCTCGGTGCCGAGCTGCACGGCCCGGCCATGGAGAACGGCGAGCAGTGGCACATCGTCGCCGTCGGGCTGCCCCTCGACTTCGAGGAGCTCCGCGATGGCGAGACCGGACCGGAGATCGCCCGCCGCGCCAGGGAGGCCGGCGCCTTCGTCGGCCTCGCCCATCCGTACTGGAACGCCGCCTCCGAGACCGATGCCCTGTCGATCGTCGACGTGATCCACTCGGTCGAGATCTACAACCACGGCTGCGAGGTCGAGGTCGCTCGCGGGTACGGCCTGCACCAGGCGGAAGTCCTGCTGGGCAAGGGGCACCGCGTCAGCCTCTACGCCGCCGACGATGCCCACTTCAAGCACCAGCGCGGCACGTTCGTCGACGCCTTCGGCGGCTGGGTGATGGTCAGGGCCGACTCGCTGTCCCCCGATGCGATCCTCGCAGCCCTCAAGGACGGCGCCTACTACGCCTCGACGGGACCGGAGTTCCACGACATCGAGATCGACGGCGACACCATTCGCGTCTCCTGCTCTCCCATCGAGGACATCGTCATCAGCGGGCTTGGCGCCACCTTTCGGCGCGGGCACGAGACCTCGATGGTCGAGTTCGAGGCCCAGCTCCCCGACCCGGAGAAGTCACCGTACGTCCGCGTGACCATCGTCGACGCCAACGGGCGAAGTGCCTGGAGCAACCCGATCTGGCTCGACAGGTAGCGGTCGTCACCCCCGGCTGTCGACACGATCCCGATCGCCTTGACCTCAACAAAGGTTGAGCCCATAGCCTGTGTGCATCAGGCCGGCTTCGAGCCGGGAGCGAGGCACACGGAAAGGGAATCGGATCGTGTCGACACCACCAGAGATGAACACCCACCCGTCCGGCCAGGATCGCCTGTCGGTCAGGCTCGCGTTGCTGCTGGCCAGCGGACTCACGATCCTCGCCGGGGCGATCGTCTCGCCGTCCCTGCCGGACATGGAAGACCACTTCGCCAGCGTGGCGAACGCCGACTTCCTCGTGCGGCTCGTGCTCACCCTGCCGTCGCTCATGATCGCCCTGACCGCCCCACTCGTCGGGAGCATCGCCGACCGATGGGGGCGCCGGCCGGTCCTGCTCGCGGCGCTCGTCCTCTACGGGCTGGCGGGCTCGTCCGGGGTCGTGCTGGACTCGCTGCATGGCATCCTCGCGGGCCGCGCCCTGCTCGGTGTGGCGGTGGCCGGCATCATGACGAGCGTCACCTCCCTGATCGCCGACTACTACACCGGTGAGGCACGCGCCGGCTTCATGGGCCTGCAGGCAGCCTTCATCGGGTTCGGCGGGGTGGTCATTCTCATGAGCGGCGGCCTCCTCGCGGAGATCGGATGGCGCGCACCCTTCGTCGTCTACCTGATCGCCCTCGGCCTCGTGCCGCTGGTGTACCGCGCGCTCTTCGACGTGCCGCGCGCCTCATCCGTCGACACGACCTCGGCCCCGACGGACTCCGAGACGATCACGCCGCTCCGCATGATCACCCTCATCTACCTGATCATGCTGGTCGTGCAGGTGACCTTCTACCTGATCCCGACCCAGCTCCCGTTCTACACGCGCGACGATCTTGGCACCGACAACACGACCCTGGTCGGATTCGCCATGGCCGTCGGGACGGGCGCCTCCGCCATCGCCTCGCTCGGGTCGCGACGGTTCCGCGACCGGGTTGCGCGGCGCTCCGGAGCGGATGAGCTGACGACTGGTGGCTACCTCCGGGTGCTCGGCATGGCCCTCGGGCTCATGGCCGTCAGCAACGTCGTCATCGCCATGGCCACCGGCTACCTCTGGCTGCTTCCGGCGATGGTCCTGAACGGGCTTGGGCTTGGCCTGGTCATCCCGACCATGAATATCTGGCTCACGGCGGTCGTCCCGCTCAAAATTCGCGCCCGCGCCGTGGGCGGGCTCTCGTCGGCCATCTTCATCGGGCACTTCCTCTCCCCGGTGATCAGCGAGCCGCTCAGCGACGCCGTCGGACTCGCGTCCACCTACGGGATCGCCGGCGCCGTCCTGGCCGGGGTCGCGGTGAGCCTCCTGCTGGCCCATCGACTCGTCCCTCGTCCGGACGTGCCGGAGCTGGCCCGCACTTGACCTCAACGTCGGTTGAGGTCGTACCGTGGCGTGAAACATCGACGTCCCAACGCGCACGAACCCGAATCAACGAGCGAAAGGCCGCAGCATGACCGCCAGATGGGCATACATCTTCGAGCAGCCGGGCGCCGATCCGGCCGTCAACCGCTTCGTCATCGACCGTGCGGGACAGGAAACGACCCTCGTGGCCGTGCCCGACGCGGACGAGGCCGGCCGCGTCGCCGTCGACCTCGTCGATGACGGCATCGAGCTCATCGAGCTCTGCGGCGGCTTCAGCCTGGCGGGTGCGGCGAAGGTCGTCACCGCGGTCGACGGGCGCGTGCCGGTGGGCCACGTCACATTCGCCATCGAATCCATCACCGGCGCCGCCCGCTACAAGGCGCAGTTCGACGAGGTCTCGGCGGATTAGCGCAACACCCGCGAATACAGTCCCGCCCGTGATGTCCGCACACTCGAGACAGCGAGGAGCATCGACGATGAATCAGATACTGCTGGATACCATCGCCCGGGAGCTGCTCTCCTGGCCCGGCGTCACCGAGGTGGAGGGCAGGTTCAACTCGATCGAGTACCGATACGGCAAGCGCGAGATCGGCCATATCCATCGCAGCGGCATCGCGGACCTCCCGTTCTCCCGCGCCATCCACGACGACCTGATCGCCACCGGCCGCGCCTACCCGCACCAGGCCGGCTCACCCGGATACGTGAGCGTGCCCATCCGCAACGAGTCCGACGTCCGGGACCTCATCGAGCTGTTCCGCATGAACTACGAGCGCGCGAAGGAGTCTGCCGCGCGCCGCGAGAGGGCGCACACGTAGCGAGGGCATCTGGATCCGCACAGGAGGAGGAACCCCATGGCCAGCCAGGAGACCGGAACGCACCCCGCCGAAGACCTCAGCGCTCCGCCCGGGCACGACCTCGTGCTGGTCGGACCGCGCGAACAGCTGCCGGAGGTCACCGTCGTCTCCGGCGGCCGCCACGGCATCGCCGTCTTCGCGCCCACCGGCTCGGATCGCATCTACGCGGTCGACAACCGCTGCCCGCACATGGGGTTCCCCCTGCATCGGGGCAGCGTCTGCAACGGCATCCTGACCTGCCACTGGCACCACGCCCGCTTCGATCTGGAGAGCGGTGGCACCTTCGATCCGTTCGCGGACGACGTCCAGACTTACGAGGTCATCGTTCGCGACGGCAAGGTCTACGTCGATCCCCGCCCGCGACGCGGCGATCGCGTCGCGCACGCCAGGGCTCGCCTGCGGGACGGCCTGGAGCAGTCGATCGGGCTGGTGCTGGCAAAGAACGTGCTGGCGCTGCTCGATGCCGGCGTCCCCGCCGCCGACGTCATCCACATCGGCGGGGAGTTCGGGGCCCTCTACCGTGAGTCCGGCTGGCGCTCCGGGCTCACCATCCTCACAGCCATGGGCAACGTGCTCCCCGACCTCGCGCCGGACGACCGCATGCTCGGTCTCTACCACGGCATGGTCCACGTCGCCCGCGAAAGCGCGGGGCAGCCACCTCGACACCTGCTCGACCCGCTCCCCGGTCTCGACATCCCGCTCGAGCGCCTCAAGGAGTGGTTCCGGCAGTTCCTCGAGGTGCGGGACAGCGACGGCGCCGAGCGCGTGCTCCTCACCGCGATCAGGCAGGGTGCCTCACCCGCCGAGCTGGCCGACCTTCTCGCCAGCGCCGCCACCGACCACGCGTTCCTGGACGGCGGGCACACGCTGGACTTCGTCAACAAGGCGTGCGAGATGCTGGACCTGATCGGCTGGCAGCACGCCGCCACGATCCTGCCCAGCCTCACCCCCGTCATCGCGCGCAGCACCCGTTCCGAGGAGCTCAACTCCTGGCGCAACCCGATCGACCTGATCGCTCTCCTCGAGCCGGTCACCGCCCGCATCGACGAGCTCGCGGTCATGGCGAACGGCCGCTCCGGCTGGCAGGCGAGCGATGACCTGGTCGAGACGCTGCTGGGCGACGACCCGGCGGCGATCGTCGACGCCCTCGTCGCCGCACTGGAGGCGGGCGCCGCGCCCACTGCCGTCAGCCAGACCCTCGTCTACGCGGCGGCGCTCAGGGTCGCGAGGTTCCATACCAGCAACGAGTTCGGCGACTGGATCACCGTCCTCCACACCTTCACCTGCGTCAATGCGACCCATCAGCTCATGAAGCGGGCCCCGTCGGCCGAGCTGCTGCGAGGCGTGTTCCACGGTGCGATGAGCCTCTACCTCGATCGCTTCCTCAACATGCCGGCCGCACGACTGCCGGAGCAGCGGGAATCCGCGCTCGCCGAGCTCCCCACCGATGCGGACGCGCTGCTCGCGGCCCTGAGAGAGGCGATGGACCGGGAGCAGCAGGTCGAACGCGCCGGACAGCTGACCTGGCGCTACCTGTCGATCGGTCACGACGCGGCGCCGCTGGTCGCCACGCTCGGGCACCTGCTGCTGCGGGAGGACGCGGAGTTCCACACCTACCAGATGTACGAGGCCGGCGTCGCCCTCCACCGCGAGCTGGCCCCGGTCGACCGCACCCGCGCCAACCGGGCACTGGTCGCCGTGGCACGCTATCTCGCCGCGCACGCACCGACCAGCCGGGCCATGTACCAGACGGCCCGCACCGCCCGACGCCTCGCCGCCGGAGAGGACCTCTACGAATCGATCGACTGACCAGGACGCAAGCGACCTCGGCCGGGAGACCTCCGGGCAACGTCCCGTCCACGCCGTTCCCGCGCCGCTCCACGCGCCATCCATGCATGAACGGGCCGGACATGCTCCGGCCCTCGCTCCCGGACAGCCGCTCCATGCCGGGCACCACACCCAACCGTGCGCAGGACGTCGCGGCGGCTTCCGCAGGCCCTGACCAGATGTGGGCCGCCACGGGGCCGGCCCGGTCGTGTTGTCCACAGACCCGTCTCTGACGATGGAGAGGGATCGACCCAGCCGGATCGCCGCCGCACGGACTCCAGGACCGCCAGTGTCGAAGAGAACGTTGACGCTCACCGGCAAGCGGCGGGGAGCCGCCCGCGACTGCCGTCAGCAGAAGGCGTCGCGCAACGCCGCGATGGACTCGTCGATGAGCTCGTTCAGGTCGCGCTCACCATCGCTGGCCGCCCAGGTGTACGCCGCGCTGAGCCCGACACCCACCACGGCGGCAACGATCACCCGGAGCCGATAGACATCGGCCTCAGGTCCCTCCCGTTCCGCCAGCGCCTCCGTCGCGGCGTCCTGGCTCGTCATCCAGTGCGCCCACATCGCCCCGTTGAGAGCAGGGACGGAGATGATCAGCCGCATGCGCTTCAGCGCCCGGTCCCAGTCCTCCGGCGTGAGCTGCGTGAGCATCTGGCGGAACGCATTGACCAGCGCCTCGGCGGGTGGCTCCTCCGGGGGTCGGCTCCGGATCATGGCCGGCATCTGGTAGTCGAACTCGTCGGTCACGACGAGCGCTTCCTTGGTGGCGAAGTGACGGAAGACCGTCATGTGCGAGACACCCGCCGCCGCGGCCACCTCCTCGACGGTGGTCTGGCCGAACCCCTTCTCCAGGAAGAGGCGCAGCGCCTCCTCCTGGATCCGCCGGAAGGTCTGCAGCTTGCGATCGACGCGTCCCGTTGCCACCAGCTCGACATCCATGTGACTGCCTGGATCACTCGTACGTGCCTGCCACCGGCGTCCGTGTCGCGGCTCCGGGTTCGGCCACGGTGGTGCGTCGTCCCGGGACGACGACCGCGCTGACGATGGCCGCGACGACGGCGGCAATGGCGCTGATCCAGAGTACGCCCGCCATGGCGTCAGTATAGCCAGCGCCCGCCATCCGCCGGAGCGCCTCACCGTCCGACCCCAGCGCGCCGGCCACCGCGTTGGCGGCGATGATCGACTCCCGCACCGCGGACGCAGCCTCCGGTGGCAGGGTCGCCAGGTTCGCGTCATCCAGGCTGCGGCGGTAGAGCGACGACAGGACGCTGCCCAGGATCGCGACACCGAGCGCACCGGACACCTGCCGCAGGGCATTCACCACGCCGGAGCCGGAGCCCGCCCGATCGCGCGGCAGCGAGCCCAGCACGGCATCCATGGCCGACGTCATGGCAACCCCGAGCCCCAGCCCGAACACGGCGAGGGCGACGCCGAACAGGCGCATGGACGTGTCGACCTCCACCCGCGCCAGCGCGACCAGGGCACCGGTGCTGATGATCAGCCCCACCACGATCCCGATCCGCGCGCCGATCCAGCCCAGAAGCGGCTTGCTCGAGAGCGCGGCGACGAGGATGCCGGCCATCATCGGCGTCAGCCAGAGTCCGGTGCCGAGCGCATCCTCACCCCTGACCCCCTGCAGGTAGAGCGGCAGCGTGAAGAGCAGCCCGTACATCACGAACATCACCATCACCATCGAGACCATGCCGCCACTGAACCTGGCATCCCGGAACAGGCTCAGGTCGACGAGGGGCTGGCGGGTCCGCATCTGCCAGGCAACGAACCCGGCGAGGAGCCCCACCCCGGCACCGACCCAGCCGAGCGTCTCGCCGGAGAGCCACCCGGCTTCCGGCGCCTCCACCAGCCCGTAGACGAGGGCCACGATCCCGAGCACCACACTGATCGCGCCCGGAATGTCCAGTCGCCGCGCGCTCGGATCGCGCGACTCGCCGATGAGGACGAACGTGGCGCCCAGCGCGATGACCGCGACCGGCACGTTGATCCAGAAGATCGAGCTCCACGCGAAGCGATCGAGCAGGTAGCCACCGACGATGGGACCGAGGGGGAGACCGATGCTGGTCGCGGCGGTGAGCGCCCCGACCGCTCGCGGACGCTCCTCGTCGTCGAACATGATCGGGATCAGCGCCATCACGATCGGCGTGATGATCGCCGCCCCGATCCCCATCGCGGCCCGCATGACGATGAGCAGGCCGATGCTGTCGGTCAGCGCCGCGCAGATCGAGCTGACCAGAAAGAGGGCGAGCCCCACCAGCAGCGTCGCTCTGCGCCCGACGCGGTCCGCGATGATCCCGGCCGGCAGGATCGCCCCGGCCATGGCAAGGACATAGGCATTGACGATCCATTGCAGCTGGCTCGTCGACGCGTCCAGGTCGGCGGCGATGACCGGCAGTGCCACGTTGAAGACGGTGACGTCCAGCCCGATGACGAGCATCGCGAGCCCCATGGCGGTCAGAGCCAGCCAGGTGTTCCGCTGTTCCATGTCGACCTCGATTCATGTTACTCACTAACATCAATGCATTGATGTTAGTGAGTAACATGGGATTCGTCAACACGACGATGGACCGACACACGCCGCCACTTGACTTCAACAATGGTTCAGGTTGTACGGTGATTCCAGACGGTCCGGAAAAGCGGACCGACCTGCATCGACTGGAGAAGGGGAGACACGATGGTATCCATCTCGAACACCAACGCCGAGGTCATCGCCGAGTTCCGCGCCAACGGCGGCGCCGTCGCGGCGCCGTACGACAACCCACCGCCGATGGTGCTGCTCCACACCATCGGCGCCCGCACCGGACGCGAGCACATCGTGCCGATGCGGGCGCTGGTGGAGAGCGAGACCCTCTACGTCTTCGCCTCCGCGCATGGCAGCGCGCGCCACCCCGACTGGTACCGCAACGTCATCGCCAACCCGGACTTCGACATCGAGATCGGCACCGACACCATCGCCGTCCACGCGACGGAGATCACGGGCAGCGAGCGGGAGGCGGTGCTCGCCCGCTGGATCGAGCGCGTGCCGGTCGTCGCCGGCGTGATCGAGCGAACCCCACGTGAGATCCCGGTGATCCGGCTCACGCCCCGGCAGCGTGCCTGAGAGCACGGTCAGTTTCCGCCGATACGCTATGTTCATTGGAGGAATACTGGATGCGCCCCAACCGCACCCCCCGATGACAACCCGATCAGGAGAATCCCCCCGTCCATGGAGAGAACCGCGAGATCATCGCTCCACAGCGCCATGCGCGCCCAGGACTACCAGCGCCCCGTGTCACGGGTGACCCTCAGGCGGGTCGCCTCGTTCGCCCGACCACACCTCCGCAAGATCATCGTCTTCCTCGTGCTGAGTGTGGTCACGGCGACGCTGGCGGTCGCCACCCCGGTGCTGGCCGGGCGTGTCGTCAACGCGATCGTCGAGGGCAGGAGCGAGAACGTCGTGATCGGCCTCGCGGCACTCATCGCGGGGATCGCGCTGGCCGAGGCGGGCATCGGTCTCGTATCGCGGTGGCTCTCGGCGAGCATCGGGGAGGGACTCATCCTCGACCTGCGCACGGCCGTCTACGACCACGTCCAGCGCATGCCGATCGCCTTCTTCACCCGCACGCGCACCGGCGCCCTCGTCAGCCGTCTCAACAACGACGTGATCGGTGCGCAGCGCGCCTTCACCAACACCCTCTCGGGCGTGGTGAGCAACATCGTGATGCTGCTGCTCACCCTCGGCGTGATGACCGGCATTTCATGGCAGATCACGCTGCTCGCGCTGATCCTCCTGCCGATCTTCGTGCTGCCCGCCCGGCGGATGGGCTTGCGCCTCGCCCAGCTCCAGCGCGAGGCCGCGAACCACAATGCCACCATGAGCACCCAGATGACCGAGCGGTTCTCCGCTGGTGGCGCCACCCTCGTGAAGCTGTACGGCCGGCCGGAGGAGGAGTCCGCGGAGTTCGAGCGGCGCGCCAGCCGCGTGCGGGACATCGGCATTCGCACCGCGATGCTCCAGACGGTCTTCATGACCGCCCTGACGCTCGTCTCCGCCCTGGCTCTGGCGCTGGTCTACGGGCTCGGTGGCTTCTACGCCCTCCGGGGCCAGCTCGATCCCGGTGCCGTGGTCGCCCTGGCCCTGCTGCTCACGCGCCTCTACGGCCCGCTCACCGCGCTCGCCAACGCGCGCGTCGATGTCATGAGCGCACTGGTCAGTTTCGAGCGCGTCTTCGAGGTGCTGGACCTCGAGCCGATGATCAAGGACAAGCCGGACGCCCGCGAGGTGCCACCGGGACCGGTCTCGCTCGAGTTCGACCACGTCTCCTTCAGCTACCCGACGGCCGAGAAGGTGTCGCTGGCGTCCCTCGAGGAGGTGGCCACCCTCGATACGCGCGGCGGCGTGGAGGTGCTGCACGACATCTCGTTCCGGATCGAGCCGGGTCAGATGGTCGCGCTGGTGGGCTCCTCGGGCGCTGGCAAGTCGACCATCGCCCAGCTCATCCCGCGCCTCTACGACGTCGACGAGGGAGCGGTGCGTCTCTCGGGAATCGACGTGCGCGACCTCTCGTCCGAGTCAATCCGGGATACGGTCGGCATGGTCACGCAGGACGGGCACCTGTTCCACGAATCCCTGCGGGCCAACCTCCAGCTCGCCCGGCCGGGTGCCACCGACGAGGAGCTGTGGGACGCGCTGCGTCGCGCGCGTATCGAGCCGCTGATCCGGGCGCTGCCCGACGGTCTCGATACCGTCGTGGGCGAGCGTGGCTACCGCTTCTCGGGCGGCGAGCGCCAGCGTCTCACGATCGCGCGGCTGCTGCTCGCCCAGCCACGCCTGGTGATCCTCGACGAGGCCACGGCGCACCTCGACTCCACCTCGGAGGCGGCGGTGCAGGCGGCACTCGGCGAGGCCCTGGTCGGTCGCACGGCAGTGGTCATCGCCCACCGGCTCTCCACCGTGCGCTCCGCCGATCTCATCCTCGTGATCGAGGATGGCAGGGTCGTCGAGCGCGGGACGCATCAGGACCTGCTCGCCGCCGGCGGCCGCTACCAGGAGCTCTACCGCACGCAGTTCGAGGAGCAGGCCAAGGACCGCTCCGCCGCCGACTGACCCGCGAGCGCGCGGAGGTGGCTGCCGGTCGATCGGGAAGGCGAGCCGCCCTTGCGACGGCTGCGGATCCTCACCCGGCCGATCCACGGCAGCTGCGTCAATACCCGCTCGCCCCTCGACCACGACTGGCTGCTGCCGGTGAGGGGCGGTGCGCCCGAGGGGTGTGGCGGTCGCGGCACCGCCGACTACGCGCCTCCGTCATGGACGTCCCGGCCGAAGCCGTGCGCGACGCCGACGTCGATCTTGTCCTGTACCAGTCGGTTCGCAACTGCCGACTGGACGGTCCCGAGCTCCTCGGACCAGCGCGCCCTGCCGCGCATCCACCTCGAGCACAACACCCCGTTGCCCGATCCGGTCGCCAGTCGCCACCCCTTCCGCGACCCGGGCGGCCTCCTGGTCCACATCACGGGGTTCAACCGGCTCGGGTGAGACAACGGAAACACCGCTGTCCGCGTGATCGAGCACAGCGTGGCGATCGATCCCTCCATCGCCTGGCACGGGACCGGCCCCGCCGGCTGCACCGTCATCAACAGCATGCCCCGCCGGGCACGCAAGGTTGGGCTCGACCTGTTCCTCGAGACGCGCCGGCACGTCCCGAGCCAGCTCGCCGGCTTCGGCATTGAGGGAATCGACGGGTTGGCCGACATCCCGTATCCGCGGCTGCACCGCACCATGGCGAAGAATCGTCGTCTGTTCAGTCCGTGCCGGCACACCAGCCAGCCAGCCGTCGTCGAGGCGCTCACGCTCGGCATGCCGGTCGTCGCCCTCGCCACGACCGAGCTGCCATCGTGCTCACCAATGGTGTCCACGGCTCCATCTCGAACGACGTCGACGTCCTCATCGCCGGCATGCATCGCCCCATCGACGACCCGGATCGCGCCGGGGAGCGCGGCGCCAGCACCCGTGATCCGGGCCAGCTTCGCATCGGGCTCGATCGGTTCGCGCGAGACTGGGATCGAGCCTTCGTTGAGGCGATCTCCCTGGCCCGAGCGACGCACGGACCGCGCCCGACGACCGGTCGGCCGCCAGGCGCCAGCCCACCCGGAACGGCGGGATCGACGGCACCCGGCGCGATACGGCTCGCCAGCGATGCTGCATGGACCGTACGAATTCAGCATGCAAGGTGGTTGATCTCCGATCCGAACGGGAGTACAGTTGCACTAGGGCAACACGACAAAAGCCACAATACGAGAGGCGCGCCCGCTTCATATCTGTCCTCATGGGGAGGAGATCATATGCGCATACCAAGGCGTTTGTTGACATATCTTTCAGCGCTGATGTTGATGTTCGGTCTCGTGGCGGGCAGTGTGTCGACCATTGCTGCCGAGGCCGATCCGGAATCGACGGAGACCACGACAGCGGAGTCCACCGAGGTCGACGAGCCGACCCAGGAGTCGACCGAGACCGCCTCCGAAACCCCGACGGAAACCGCCACCGAGCCGGCCGAGCAAACGGAAACGGCGACCGAAACCGCCACCGAGACCGAGACGGCCGAGGAGACGGAGACCCCCACCGAGACGGCCACGGAGACCGCGACCGAGACCGAAGAAGCCACGAGTGTGTTCACGACGCTCCAGGCAGAGGAGTCGACGGTCACGATCTACCTGCGGTCCGCCAACCCGGCGATCGCCAGCCAGCTCCCGGCGAACGCCACCTGGACCGTCTCCCAGGGCGATACCGTGATCGCCAGCAAGACGTTCGCGGCGGAGCACCGCGATCTCTCGACCGAAAAGGTGATCCCGGTCCAGGACCCCATCCCGTATGGGACCTACCAGATTGCCGTGAGCGCAGGTCCGGCATTCCAGCCGTACTCGCGGTCCGTCACCCTCGAAAATCCCACCGAAGATATCCTGATCACGCTGCAGCCCGTGACGGTCGCCAACGTCACGATCAATATCGCCTCGGCGCAGCCGGCCTTCGCGAACGCCATGCCGGCGGGGTCCACCTGGACCGTCTCGGACGGCACGAACACGATGAGCGGTGAGTTCGACGGCGCGCAGCTTGCGCTCCCGTCCTCCATCACCGTCGACAACCCCGTTCCATTCGGCACCTACACGATCGAGATCGACGCCGGCCCGACCTTCCAGGTCTACACGGCGCAGGTCGTCATCAACGAGCCCAGCGAGACCGTCAACGTCGTGCTCTCGCTGACGAGCGCCAACGTGACGATCTACCTCTCGTCGGCCAACCCGGCGATCGCCAGCCAGCTTCCGGCGGATGCCTCCTGGAGCGTCTCTCGCGGCAGCGTGGAATACGGCGACACCTTCGCCGCGCAGCACCGCAACCTCTCGACGACGCAGGTCATCCCGGTCGCGAGCGCCGTGCCGTACGGCACCTACCAGGTCAGCGTCGATGCCGGCCCGACCTTCCTGCCGTACTCGCGAACCGTCACCCTCGAGAATCCGAATGAGGACATCATCATCGTCCTCCAGCCGCGCCAATCGACCTACGTGACGATCGAGATCTCGTCGGCGAACGCCCTCGTCACCAGGATGCCGGAGGGATCGACCTGGAGCGTCTCGAAGGGCGGCACCGAGATCGACTCCGGCACGTTCCTGCCGGCCCATCTCCAGCTGCCGGTCACGATCGAGGTCGACGACCCGGTGCCGTTCGGTACCTACACGATCGAGATCGATGCCTCGCCCGCGTTCGAGCCGTACACCGCCGACGTGACGCTCGACCAGCAGTCGCAGACCGTCGAAGTGGTCCTCGAGCCCTCGGAAAACGCGATCATCGACCAGATCGTTCAGGCGATCATCCGCATCATCCGGGAGATCCTCGAGCAGGCCGGCTCCTGACACACCTGAACATCGCGGAAGGACCCAGAACCCCACCCCGGAGCCTGCTCCGGGGTGGGGTTCGTTGTCTTCATCCCCCACGAGCCAGCCCATGCGCCACCTCGCTCGTACACGTGCCGGTTGAAGCCGCTGCATGGCACGCCCCGAGCACCTCCCGAGCACCTCAGGATGTCGGGGACGCCCCTGCCGACCGCTGGGATCCTGTCCAGGTCGATACACGCGTGACACCGATCGTCACGGCATGCCGGTGCATCGCCGATGAGCCACGCCCCGGAACGTCCGGTCAGGTGATTCACCCCGGCTCGTCTACGCAGCCGGTCGGAAAACGTCGAAGACGGCGGCCTCGTGGTCCGTATCCCGCTCCGGCGGCTGGGCGTCCCGAGCCACGTTGGCGATGGGGGAGCGACCGCCGGGCGGCGAGGCAATCAATCGAGGGATCCCAGGTACGACTCGGCCAGCACCTCGGAAAGCCATTCGAACGGCGCGCTGGCGAAGTCGTGCCCCTCATCCCCCAGCAGCGCCAGCGCCCGGTGCCAGACGAGCGACCGCGCCACCTTGCCGACATGACAGGCGAGCTCGAGCTCCTCGACCAGCGTCTCGCGCGAACCGAGATCCCCGAACACCTCGAGGTAGGCATCCCTGATCGTGAGCAGCGCCGGATCGTCTGGCCGGACTCCCAGCTCGACCTGCATGGAGCGCAGCGGCACCAGCATGCTCGCGAACGGGTGCGCGACCACGCTGTCGCCCCAGTCGAAGAAGCGCGCACCATCGATCCCCCCTGCATCGCGGACCAGCACGTTGCGCGGGTGGAGGTCGTTGTGATCGAGACTCGGCGGCACCGGCGATGCCGCCAGCCGGTCGCACGTCGCTGCGAACGCCTCACGCGCCGCCTCGATGCGTGCAAGTGTGCGCCGGTCGTCATCCGTGCCGTGCCGGTCGACGTGCTCCCGTGCCAGTGCGAGCGCCTCCTCGAAGCGGTGCCGCATCCCGGCGGGCCGCATGTCGGCCACACCGAGCGTGATCAGGACATCGGCCTCCGGGGCGAGACGGCGCTGCAGCTCCCCGTAGCGGGCCATGGCGGTGGCCATCGCCGGGACGAGCGCCGAGCCGGTCACGACGTCGGTGAGGTGACGCCCGCCGTCCGGCAGCAGGATCCAGCCCCGCTCCGCATCGGTGGCGAGCGGCTCGAGCACGGACTCCGGCGCCGCCCGGTGGAGCAGGGGAGAGATCGCCACCTCGAATGCCGTCTCCGGCGCGGTCGCCTTGAGCCAGTACCGCCCCCGGCTCGTCGGAACGGTCAGCAGCGTGCCCCACGGCCGGATGCGTGGCTGCTCCACATCGCCGGTCCGTTTGAGACCCGCCTCATCGAGCTGCCGGTCGATCCAGGCTATCGCCTCCCGCCGCCACGCATCACCGGCCCATCCGTCGATCCCGTCACGGTGGGCGTCAGTCACCGTCGCTCACCCGGACCTGGTAGCTCGACTCCCGGACGTCCAGACGGGGTGCGCCGGGTCCGAGCTTCGCCAGCTCGTCGTGTGGGTTGGAGAGCGCGCAGGTATCGAGCGAGAGGCAGCCGCAGCCGATACAGGTCGTCAGCTCGTCCCGCAGGCGCACGAGCTGCTCGATGCGGCGGTCGAGATCCGCGCGCCACGCCTTCGAGAGCCGCTCCCAGTCATCGCGACGCGGGGTGCGACCGTCCGGGAGGGTGTCCAGCGCGGCCTTGATCTCGGCGAGCGGGATGCCCACCCGCTGGGACGCCCGGATGAACGCCACGCGGCGCAGCGTCTCGCGCTTGTAGCGACGCTGGTTGCCCGGCGTGCGCCGGCTCTGGATCAGTCCCTGACGCTCGTAGAAGTGCAGCGCGGAGATCGCGACGCCACTGCGCTCGGAGAGCTGCTTGGGTGTCAGCTCACTGCGCAGCGGACGCGGATGTGTCTGGTCGGCATGCTCGCGATCAGGCATGGGCACCCTCCGTTTCGCTGGACAGGCGGCCGTACCGGCGCATGATCCTCACCAGCTCGTCGTGAGGCAGCGCCTCGACCACCAGGCCGTCACGACCGGTCATCGTCTCGGCGGCGACGAGGGCGTTGAGCACCGCCTCCTCGACCGCCTCGATCGTCGCCACGAACAGGTCATCGATGTGCGTATCCCGCAACGAGACCGATGTGCACCACGGGTCGGTGCCGAAGCGATCGACCCGGTTCTCGGGCGCGTTCGAGAAGGCGACCAGCAGGTCGCCGGAGGTGTTCCTGGCAACGGCACCCGTACGCGCCAGACCGAGCATGCCGCGCCGGCAGAGGCGCCCGAGCTGTCGGCTCGAGAGCGGCGCGTCGGTGGCGATCACCACGATCACCGAGCCGTCCTTGTCAGCCCCGGCAGCCGTTGCAACCGGAAGCTCCCGCCCGACGGGAACACCATCGACGAGGAGATCTGCGCGCCGGCCGAAGTTGCCCTGAATCAGCACGCCGACGGTGCAATTGCGACCACCGACCGTGGCGACACGCGACGCCGTGCCGATCCCACCCTTGTACTCGAAGAGCCGCATGCCGGTACCGCCGCCGACATTCCCCTCGGCAACGGCTCCGGATGCGGCGGAATCGAGCGCCTCGAAGACGTGCTCGGGCAGCACGTGCTGCCCCCGGATGTCGTTGAGCCCGCCGTCGTACGTCTCCGCGACGACGGGAAGGACGAACTGGGTGTCACCGATCGACGACTCGCGCTGCTGCAGCCACTCGACGCAGGCGCGGTGGACGGTGCCCACCGACAGGGTGTTGGTGATCAGGATCGGCGTCTCGAGGAGACCGGACTCGTCGACCTGGGCTCGACCGGTGATCTCGCCGGCACCGTTGAGCACGTCGATCGCGGCGGGAACCATCGAGGAGAACACCGATCCCTCGTGCGGGTGGATCGCGGTGACACCGGTGCGGGCCGGACCGTTCTCATGGATGACGGTCGCGTGACCGACGCGCACCCCCGCGACGTCGGTGATCGCATTGTGCGGGCCGGTCGCAAGCGTGCCGATCGTGACCCCGAGGTCACGAAGGCGAGGTCGATGCGATGGTGAGTTGCTCATGGGCTCGCTTTCCTGAGCATCATGGCGTGCGAATACGACATGGTCCCATTCCTGAACGATCATTGAGGTTCAGGCGGGTCCCAGTGTATCGCACCTCGGCGCATTGGGTGGAGACGGCAAGCATCGCCCGCCGAATCGCATCGAGGTAGCTCCGTGGGTCAGGAACCGGGCACCTCGTCGCAGAAGGCGGCGAGCCACGCGACGGCCTCGTCCACGAGCTCCTCGGCGTCGAGGGACCGCCCCTCCCCGAGGTGGGCGTCGAACGCCTCGGCATCGAGCCGCTCCCGCACGCGAGCGACGATGCGCTCGTGCTGCTCACGGTCGGCGGGTGGGACGGGTGCGCCGAGCGCCACACGGTGAGCGTTCGCGGCACCGAGGAAGCGGGCGGCGGTGACGGCATGACCGGCGCCGACGGCGAGGGCGGCGATATCCTCCACCGTCTTCACACAGCCGAGCTTGTCTCCGAGGTCGCGCCGGATCTCGAGGCACTCGATGTAGCGCTCCACCGCACGACGGGAGTCACCCCGATCGCGCGCGATGTTGCCGAGGTGGTTGATCGTCATCGCGTAGCCGAGACGGTCACCGACCTCCTGGCGGTAGACCAGGCTCTCTCCGAAGAGCTCCACCGCACGATCGAGATCGCCCTGGTCACGGGCGACGCGTCCGAGGTTGTGGAGCGCGTTGGCGACACCACGCTTCTCGCCGATCGCGCAGAGCAGGGGCAGGCTTTCGGCGTAGAGCTCGGCGGCGCGGGCGAAGTCTCCCTGCTCGCGGGCGGCGATACCGAGGTTGTTGAGGATGTTCGCGATGCCGAGCGTGTCGCCGAGCTCACGGTACAAGGCCAGCCCCTCCTCGTAATACCCTGCCGCGCGGACGTAGTCGCCCCGGTCACTCGCAAGGAGTCCGAGCACGTTGAGGGTCTGGGCGCTGCCGGGCCGGTCCTGAAGCTCGCGCCGGATCGCCAGACTCCCCTCGAGGTGAGTGGCGGCGTGGTCGAAGTCTCCTTGCTCGCGCGCGAGAATCCCCGCCGCCAGCAGCGCCTTCGCGCGCCACGGCGAGACCAGCCCGTGAGGGCTCGCCAGCACCTGGTCGAGACAGGCGCGACCCTCGGCATGGTGCCCGCGCCACCACCAGAAGCGCCACAGGGCACCGGCGAGCCGCCCGCGCAGCTCGTCCACCTCCGGCAGGGAGTGACCGAGTGCAGCGCGGAAGTTGTCGTGCTCGGTCGCCGCACGGTCGAGCCACTCGGTCTGCCCGGGCCCCACCAACCCGGCCTCCGTGGCCTCGGCAACCGCGGTGTACCACTCCAGGTGGGCGCGTCGAGCCGCGTGGATCTCCCCGGTCTCATCCATCCGCGCGAGCCCGAACTCCCGAAACGTCCGCAGCATCGCGAAGCGGATCGAGCCGTCGGGAGCCTCGACCTGCCGGACCAGGCTCTTGTCGACGAGTGACCCCATGCCCTCGAGGGTGTCGAGCCCGAGCGCACCGGGCGCGCACACAACGGCCTCCGCCGCCTCGAGCGTCCAGCCGCCGGAAAAGACGGAGAGGCGCCGGAAGAGCGCCTGCTCGGTCGGGTCGAGGAGGTCGTAGCTCCAGCGGATGGCGCCCTCCATGGTGCGCTGGCGGGCAGGGAGGTCGCGCGGGCCGCCGGTGAGCACGGGCAGGGCCCGGTCGAGCCGATCCAGCAGATCGGACACGCCGAGCAGCTTGATCCGGGCGGCGGCCAGCTCGAGCGCCAGTGGGACCCCTTCGAGGCGCCGACAGATCTCGGCGACGATCCCGACATTCCCCTCGGTGAGCTCGAACGCCGGATGCTTCTGGCGAGCCTGCCAGACGAAGAGTCGCACCGACGGCACCGAGGCGATCTCGTCCAGCTCGGCACGCTCCGCGGGCGGCAGCTCGAGCGGCGGGACGACGTACTCCTGCTCGCCACGGACGTTGAGCGGCGCCCGGCTGGTGGCGAGCACGCAGAGCGTCGGGCAGGCGAGGAGCAGGTCGGCGACGTCGGTGGCGGCGTCGAGGACGTGCTCGAAGTTGTCCAGGACGAGCAGCATGCGGCGATCCCGCAGGTGCGAGACGATCGCATCGCGCGGGTCGCCGGCGGTGGCGGCCTTGATGCCCAGCTGCGGTGCGAGCGCGGGCAGCACCAGCGCCGGATCTCCAAGCGAGGCGAGCGGCACCCAGACGACACCATCCGGATACTGGCTGCCGACCGTGCGGGCCACGTGCAGCGCCAGCCGCGTCTTGCCCACGCCGCCCGGCCCGATGAGGGTCAGCAGGCGGGAGCCAGAGTGGGTGAGGAGATAGCGCACGACCTCGGACTCGCGCTCGCGACCGATGAGCGGCGTCGGCTCCCCGGGGAGGTCGGCAGCCACGCCAGGTGTCGGCTGGACCACGACCGGCACGGGGTCCTCCGGCCGACTGCGCAGGGTGGCGGCGAGCTCGGCCCGCTGCGCCTCGGTCAGCCCGAGAGCCTCGGCGAGGCGGCGCAGGGTGTCCGGGTAGGGGCGCTTGCGCTCCCCCCGCTCGAGCGCGCTGATCCCGTTCGCCGAGAGCCCCGCCCGCTCGGCGAGCTCCTCCTGCGAAAACCCAGCCGCTTCCCGGAAGCGACGCAGCTGCTCCCCGAACCGCCCCTGCCGTCCCGTCACCGATACGCCCCCTCGGCCCTCGTCATTTCCGCACGTGATGGATCCCGAATTGCATCGTAGCACCTGCGGGAGAGTCCACACACGCCGGAGTGGCCCGATGTGGGGGAAGCGAAGGGTGAGTGTGTGGGCGCTGTGCGTGTCCGACGGCATCGATCGGGAGCAGGATGGTATCGGGATCGACGGTGATCCCGATGGACGCCGGACGGACCGGCGACCATCCCGCGGAGACGCGGGTGCTGCAGCTGACACCTGCCGCCCGCGCCACACGGAGAACCACGCGCATGAAGACGTTCGTCGAGCATTCGCATCGGGCGATCCGGAGCGACCGACAGGTCATCCGGAACATCCAGCACGGGGACCCAGACGCGATCGGGGTCATGGTCCGGCCAGCCAGCATCGACCGGACCCCGAACACCACCCGCCACCACGCACCAGACGGTGCGACGCGGGTGGCGCGTTACCAGGACACGCAGGAATCCACCGCGAGGCACTGACGCCGCCCCGGTTCCCACGTCGCGCCCCAGCCCGGCGCGTGCCACCCCAGTCGCCCCCTGCCCCCCTCTCGCTCCCTCCTCACTTCCTTCCCCCCCGGCGCCGCCCATCGAGGGCGGCGCTTCCCCGTGCTGGGGCCCGCACGGGACCGCCCGGGAGAGACGGCATCGGAAATGGACGAGAGCGCCACGACCGGACCATCGCTTGACGCATGGTGGCCCGACACGGGCACCCCTCCGAGATCGACCTGCTGGCACACCGGTAGGACCCGAAGACAGCTGCCGCCGCACCTCTCGCTGCCTCTCGGTCTCGACGCGCCCAGCACTCCGCGCCAGAGTTGGAGGCGCATGCAGGCCGGCCCTGCCGGCTCGCCCACCATCGGCCTGCTTGAGGACGAATGGAGAAACTGCCGGCGATCGACGATCGCCGGCAGTCTTGATCGGGATGCGAATCGCACGAAGCTGCTTCTCCCTCAGCGAGCGCGTCGAGCGACCGCCGCGGCGACACCGGGCCGCAGGGCGACCCCGCCGAGCAGGGCCGCCACGGCGCCGGTGGCCGCGAGGAGGGCGGGGAAGGTGCCGGCGCCCGCTGCCGGACCGGCCCCGGTGGACGGCAGCGTGGTGACCCCGCCGGCATCGCCTCCACCGATCCCGCCCGATCCCGTGGCATCCTCCCCGGAGTCGGAGCCACCGGAGCCTTCCGCCCCGGATTCATCGTCATCGCTGGAATTCGGCTCGCCGGATCCGTCGCCCGTGTCGCCGCCATCGGGGTCCGTGGGCTCGGTCGGCTCCGGATCGACCGGCGGCTCGGTGGGCACGACGTCGTCGCCACAGTCGACCGGCCAGGCGATACTGGTGGTATCGCTGGGACCGCCACCGGTACCGTACCCGACGCCGAGCGAGATCTCGATGGTCTCCAACGTGCCGACGGGCTCATCGCTGCCCTCGTGGATGAAAACCTCGTTCGTCGGAGGCATCGTGCTGGTGAAGTGGAGATCACCGGTGTACGGGGAATCCGCCGGCGGGACGTTGTACCCGGAGCCGGGATACTCGCTTTCGGGGCCCTGGCTATAGAGACCGACGATGGAGAAGCCGAGCGACCCGTTGGAGTCCGGGATGTGCGGCAGGTCGGTAACGTAGACGTGGAACTCGAGCGCGCCGGTCTCGCAATCGTAGCTGTCGATGACGATGTCACCGACGGTCGGCAGCGGCAGCTCGCCGTCACTGGGTGGGGTGGGAGCCGTGCCGCTGCAATCAACGGCATACGTGATCGTGCTCTCATCCGTCGAGCCGCCGGAGCCGACGCCCAACAACCCAACCCTGATACCGACATGCGTCAACGCACCCGAAGCGCTCTCCGGACTCGGAGAGGCTTCACCCGACACGGACACATGGGCGCTCATCGCTACGTCACCGGTGTAGGGAGCATCCTCTGGCTCGGGATTGAAGTAAAGCGGCGGATACCAGTACTGTCCCTGCTCGTAGTGGCCCGTTACCGAAGCGCCCATCGGACCGTTGGCATCGGGAATGTGGGGCAGATCGGTGACGTAGACGTGGAACTGCAGGGTACCGGTCTCGCAGTCGAAGCTGTCGATGACGATGTCCCCGACGGTGGGGGCGGGCCCCTCCTGGGCGGTGGCGCCGAGCGGCACCAGGACGACAAGACCGAGCAACAGGCCGAGCGCGGCCAGCGAGCGAGTGAGCAGCTGCATCCGAACCTCCCCAACACGACGGCGTCTGCGGGACAACCGTCGACACCTCTCCGTTACCCATCAGCCGGGTTCCAGATCCAGTGTCGCACACCGCATGCCGAGCGCCACGGGAGTTCCGATACAGTTCCGGATGGAGTTTTTGCCCAACCGTGACAAGTGCTATTTGTTGAGTGGGCAATCCAACCGCTCCGCAGATTCACAGCCAATCAACAATGAGTGCCGATCTGGATGAGAGTCGTATTGATTGTCCGAAGCAGATCTTGGTGGGTCCGCTCAGGAAGGAGTACTTGACAGAGATTCCACTGCACGGAAACTATCAATACAGTCTGAAGAACACTTACATATCCATGCGGACAAACATCCTTGCAATAGCCAAATGGTGGCGACCTTCTAGGGGTTAACTTATGACACTGGTGGGTTTTCAGCTTACCCTCGACGTTGATCTATTTACCATCACAAGCGGAGAGTTGCAGTGTACCTGCCAAGGTTCCCTCAGCACCGTACACGTGACTCTTCGACAGGCCAGCAACAGGCAGAATGGTTTCTCTACGAAGGACGACGCCGCTACTTCCGAATGGGGACCTACTGGTGTGGAATGCATTGCGACCTGTGAACTCGAACCAGAAGAACGCGTAGTTTCCGCGCTAGGGGACCTTGAGGCAAATCGCCTTCCGCCAGGAAGCATTCATCCCAGTGAGAGGAAAGGCATCTTTGATGCCGATGGAAGTCTTCGGCCAAATCATGGTATTGACCTTTCATGTCTACCAGGCTGGTTCCAAGAGTTCCGCCACGAGATCTACCGAGAACTCTATGAGTGTGCCACGAGAATGATTAAGCTTGTCCGGTGGCACTGCAATGCTCACGGCGGCCCCAAGGCGATTAGGTCGGATGCGTGGCTTAAGTGGTGCTGGGACGGTCAACCTTGGCAACTCATGCCTCCACACCTAGACTGGCCGGGTGGAGAAGAAGTGCTTCCAGTTTCGTTCGACCCAAACACTCAATCAACGATCTGTAGCAAGATGCATTTGAGTGAGCTGAATGAACCGGTGGGCCACGAACTTTTCCGAGAGGCGTGGGAACTACGGCGATCCAGACCCCGAAGCGCACTAACCTTGGGAATTGCCGCTGCCGAGGCAGGAATCAAACAATTCATTGTAGATACTGAACCGGGAACAAAATGGATTGTGGAAAATCTCCCGTCCCCACCACTTTCAGATCTTCTCAGAAAGTACCTGCCAATCATGTTGGAAGATCACAATATTCGAAACCCAGCAAGCAGGCCGCCTAATCGACTCATAATGGATCCATTGGTAGAAGGTGTGAAGATGCGCAATAGAGTCGTGCACGGTATAGATATACCTATCGAACATGACTCTCTAGAGCGCGCACTCTTGGCGATTCGCGACATACTCTGGATGCTCGATGTCTATCGCGGCCATGAGTGGGCACGACCCTTTCTACGGCCCGAAACTCTCGAAGCATGGGATCCCGACCATGACTAGCGTCATCGGTTTCTGGGTAGCCCGTAGATACTCTCGACGGACACGACCACGACACCTCGCTCTTGAAAACTCTGTCGTGAGCCTATGATCGCCAATCATCGGGATGCCAAGAGTGGCAATTCCTGATCCGCTTAAGCACCACTCCCGCCCTCGAAAATCGAGAGGGGCAGGAACGCCGTGACGGTGTAGGTGCCGGCGTTCACGACCTGGCTGACCCGCAGGTCGACACACGCGCTCGCCAGGATGATCCCCTGCGGCGTGCCCAGCCCGTGCTCCTCCTCCAGATACCCCAGCACCCCCCGCAGCGCCTCCCGGGACGCCTCGTAGAGGTCGGCATGGTGCCCGGTCGCCGCGAACCACGGCCCCTCCGGCGACTCGAGCGCCGGCAGCCGCAGCTGCGGCCCCGAGATCGCCTGCCCCTTCACGAGATCGAACCGAAGCGTCACCGTGGCGTCCATCTCGATCGCGGTACCGGCCACCTCCCCATCCCCCTGGGCCGCATGCGCGTCGCCGACCGAGAAGAGGGCCCCGGGCACGAGCACCGGCAGCGCGAGGGTTGCTCCCTCGGTGAGCTGGCGGATGTCCATGTTGCCGCCACCGTGATGGGGTGGGGCGGTGCGATGCTGACCCGCCTCCGCCGGGGCGACTCCCATCACGCCGCAGAAGGGACGCATCGGCACGCCGATCCCGGGCGCGAACACCGCGTCGGTGCCGGAGCGGAGGTCCCAGACGTGGAGCGTCCACTCCTCGAGCTCGTCGCGGAGCAGACCTCCCCCCTCCGGACCGCACGATGTCCAGCCCCACGCGCCGGGCACGATCTCCACGACCTCGACCAGCAGGGTGTCGCCAGGCTCGGCACCGTCGATGGCGACGGGACCGCTGAGGGCATGACCGCCCAGCTCCGTGCCGGGACCGGCGGCGCGCTCGACGCGGCCCGCTGCTTCGAGGATGGCGGCCAGCTCGGGGTCGAGGTCCCCGGCGAGGCTGGCGATGGCGTCGCGGTCGGCACGCCCCTGCGAGGCCTCCCGGGTGGCGAAGGTGCAGGTGTCGCCGGGAGCGAGGGTGAGACGCGGGAGCAGGGAGGCGTCCCAGCAGGTATGGATGGCATCGTGGCCGAGGTGGTGGGCGGTCGGGTCGGGCATGGTGGGCTCCGTGGTGGGGCGGAGGGTTCGGGTGCGATGCCTCCCATTCTGCCTTACGGGTGGAAGCGTGCGTCGCCATGCCCGCCCGGCCAGGCTCCCGAACGTCCCGCATCGACCATGCGACCCTCCCGCAGGGGCCGACCTCGTGTCGACCCGCCCGCACCTCGATCGGTGATCCCCTCGCTCGACGAGTCATCCGACCCGGCGGGGTGGACCTGCGAGGCAGTGGTCCACCCGGTGGTCGCCTTGCGACCACATCCATCCCGCCATTCGGTCACACCATGATAGGTCTTCCTCCCGAATCGCTTCGGGCGCGTGCGTCATCCCCGGCGAGGGTCTCCGCCTCCCCCCGACCGCGACGCCGACGGACCGACCTGGGGGCGACTGTGGGAGGAGTGTGTGGGACGCGTGCATGGGCGGCCCACCGCCCCGGCCGGAGACTGGGAACCGGGGCCCAGCCCGACGGTCGGGACACCGGAGCCCCGGACAAGGAGGACCCGAATGGCGCTCGACAACGCCACGCCACCCGCTTCCACCCCATCCCCGGTCCTGCGCGCCGCCGGCGAGGGCAGACAGCTGCGGGTGATCACCGACCTGGTGACCATCAAGGCCACGGAGCGAGATACCGGCGAGACATTCTGCCTGTTCGAGCGGGAGACCCCGCCCGAAGGCGGCGTCCCCACCCACACCCAGCGCTATGAGGACGAGACGTTCTACGTGCTGGAGGGCCGGTACGCCTTCCTCATCGGCGAACAGCTGACCGAGCTCGGCCCCGGCGGCTACGCCTACGTGCCGCGCGGAACACCCCACGGCTACACGAACATCGGCGACGCGGCGGCGCGGCTGCTGGTGTTCGTCACCCCGGGCGGCGTCCAGGAACAGTTCGTCGACGAGATCGGCGACGACCCCGCCCGACCGGCATGGCAGCCGAACATGGCCAAGGTGCTGGCCGTGGCGGCGAAGTACGGCGTGGAATTCGAGAGAGCGGAGGACGCACGAAAACACTAGACATTTTCACGTAGTGTTCCCTCCACGATTCTACGTACCGGCACGGCACACGGATTACGTAAAAGTGCGGATGTGTACGTGCCTGCCGACCGGCATACTGCAAATCGCGCCGGACATGGCGCCCCCGCGAGTGCGGCAGGCGACCATGACGGCCTCCGAAGAGCGATCCCGACGACCCGGACGCGCATGCGACCAGCGCGCCGGGCAGGGATGCGAGGCGATGCGAGCCAGGCATCGCCTCGGTCGCGGGCGCCGACGACAGGTGCCCATCGTTCCCGCTGGGGCCGCCCCTCCCTTCAGGGTGGCCCTGCCAGGGTCCCGATAGTCGCCGCGCGAGCAGCGTTGCCGCCGGCACAGCGATCATCCACCAATCACACCTCCAAAGGAGTCCCCACATGAGTTTCGCCACTCTGGCGTCGACGTCGTCGCGCCCTGTCGCCCCTGCCAGCAATCGCCTCGACGCGCTTCGCGCCCGCGTCGCCGGTGACGTCATCACCGCTCGGAGCATCGAGTACGACGAGGCCCGCGACACCCTCTACGGGCGAGATCGCTTCCCGTTCGCGGTGGTCCGGGTGGCCAGTTCCGAGGACGTCGCCGCCACGGTCGAGTTCGCACGCGAGCATTCCCTCCCTCTGACCGTCCGCAGTGGCGGGCACAGCCTCGCCGGCTACGGCGTCGCCGACGACGCCATTGTCGTCGACTTCTCCGCCATGAAGCGGGTCATCGTCGATCCGATCACCCGCACGGCCCGCGTCCAGGCAGGCGCGACCTCCGGCGACCTGGCCGGTCCCGCCGCCGAGCACGGTCTCGCCCTCTCGACCGGCGACACGCACTCGGTCGGCATGGGTGGGCTCACCACCGGCGGCGGTATCGGCTTCATGGTCCGCCGCCACGGGCTGGCGATCGACAACCTGCTCTCGGCGCGCGTCGTCACGGCCAACGGCGAGATCGTCACCGCCAGCGCGACCTCGCACCCCGATCTCTTCTGGGCGATCCGCGGTGGCGGTGGCAATGTCGGCATCATCACCGAGTTCGAGTTCCAGCTGGCCGAGGTGCCGCAGATCCTCGGTGGTGCCCTGATCCTGCCGGCCAGCCGCGAGGTGCTCCGGGGCTACCTGGAGTACACCCCCGACGCCCCGGAGGACCTCACCACCATCGCGAACCTGATGCACCTGCCGCCACTTCCCTTCGTGGCGCCGGAACGGGTCGGTGAGGTGGTGCTGCTGGTGCTGGTCACCTGGACCGGCGACGTCGAGGCGGGCCAGGAGGCCCTCGCGCCGCTGCGGGCGCTGGCCGAGCCGGTCGCGGACCTGATCAGCCCGATGCCGTACCCGGCGATGTACCAGCTCACGGCCGAGCAGGCCGTCAAGCATGGCGCGTCGATCCGGATGATGTTCGCCGACGACCTGAGCGACGCGTCGCTCGACGCAATGCTGGCGGCGGTGGAGCGGTCGAGCTCGCCGATGAGCCTGGTGCAGCTGCGCGGTCTCGGCGGTGCCTACGGGCGGGTTGCCTCCGACGCGACCGCCTTCGCCCATCGCGAGCGGCGGCTGTTCGTCGCGATCATCAACATCTGGCCGGACCTGACGGAGGATCGAACGCCGCACGAGGCGTGGACCCAGGCGCTCTGGGAGACGATCCGGCCGGAAGGCAAGGGCGTCTACGTGAACTTCCTCGAGAACGAGGGGGCGGCGCGCGTGCACGAAGCCTACCCGGGCGCGACCTACGAGCGGCTGCAGGCGATCAAGGCGAAGTACGACCCGGAGAATCTGTTCCGGTTCAACCAGAACGTGGCGCCCCGCTAGCGAGGCGCGGACCGGCGGCCCGAGCGTCGGGTCGCCGGCATCGACCGACAACGCTGCCGCAGTGGCGCGAGCAGCAGGACGAAGGAGTCAGCGATGAACGCATATCTCGTGAACGAGCAGGTTGATACGACACGCGACGTCGCCGTCGTGGTGCCGACGCGACAGCGCGATGAGCAGACGGTGGTGCGGGTGATCGTCCTGCACGAGTCGACGGACGGCGACGGGAAGGTCACCTACACCAGCAGCGAGACCCCGGTCGCGGTGGACCGATTCCGGGACGCGCTGGAGGACGCGACCTGGGAGGACGCCGCCTGGTACTAGGGAGCTCCTCGAAGAGGTTGAGCCGTAGGGGCGGACCTGCCGGAGGCAGTTGTCCGCCCGGTGGTCGCGAAGCGACCACATCAATCAGCTTGTCTCATCTGACGACCGCTGTAGGAATCTTCCCTCTCGACGGCGCAGCACCCGACACTCGGAGTCCGGAACACCTGGTGGGCATCGCACTTCGCGTACGGACCGGGCTTGTCCCTCCCGTACAGCCCCCAGGAGAACCCGCCGTGCGCCCCTCACATCGTCGTGAGGGGCGCTCGTGACTTCAGGCGCGGCGGGCCGGCGCAAGACCGGCCGGTCTGCTCCCCGGGCATCCCGGCTACGGGAGGTTGTCGGTGAGGAAGCGGATCCAGTTGCCGTGCATGACCTTGGCGATGTCCTCGTCCGAGAAGCCCCGCCCGGAGAGCAGGTCGGCGACACGCTGGAGATCGGCGATGGTGTCGAGATCCTTCGGGGTCTGCTCGGTGCCGTAGCCACCGTCGAGGTCGCTGCCGATGGCCGCGTGGTCGGCATTGCCGGCGAGCTGGCAGATGTGGTCGATGTGGTGCGCGAGGGCCTCCATGGTGAGCCGCTCGGGCATGGTCACACCGCGAACCCACCCCGGCTCCAGCATCCAGGCGTCGCAGACGACGCCGATGACCGCACCCCGCTCGAGCAGTCGCCGGATCATCTCGTCGCTGATCTGGCGATCACCGGGCACGAGGGCACGACAGTTGGAGTGGCTGGCGAGGACGGGACCGTGGAAGCGGTCGAGTGCGTCGTTGAAGCTCTCGTCGGTCAGGTGGGAGACGTCGAGGATCATGCCGAGACGATCCATCTCGGCGACGAGGGCGCGCCCCTTCTGGGTGAGCGGACCGGCGCTGTCGGTGCCGAAGGCATAGGCGCTGGGACCGTAGTGGGCGAGACCGACCACGCGCAGGCCGGCGTCCCACCAGAGCTCCGCCTGCTCCGGGGTGACGATCGGGTCCGCTCCCTCCATCAGGAGCACGATGCCGATCGGGGCGCCGTCGCGCAGGGTCTCCTCGTTGACGGCCGCGAGGTGTCGCGCGAGATCCTCGCGGGTCTCGATGACGGTCAGGACGCCCTCGCGCTCGAACTGCCGGTACAGGGCGAGCTCGCCCTGGCAGTGGGCGAAGGCGATCTCGTGGGTGCGGAAGTCGAGCGGGCTGGAGCCGTTCGGGTTGACGCGTCCGAGCACGGTGGCGAGGCAGAGCCCCACACCACCGCGGCGCATGTCGGGGAAGCCGACGGTGCCGACGGCGCGTCCCTTGCCGGTCATGCCGGCTTCGAGCTGGCGCGTCTCGTGGGCGCTGAGGGTGAGGTCACGGTTCCAGACCAGCGCATTCATGGCGAGGTCGAGATGGGCATCGACGATGAACATGAGGATCCTCCCTGATTGGCTCGAGTGGTTTCCGCGTCATCATCGGGCCGGGGAGTCGGACGGGCAAGAGGGGCTCACCCGCGACGAACGTGCAATTCCGGACTTCCCATAATCCATTATCCGAAGGTATTGCGCCGTGTCCACATGGTCCCTAGAATGACGGCGGGACTCAACCTCAGGAAACGCAGGGAAAATGATGAAGGAGCGCGTATGAACGCCAGGCGATTCGCCCTTACTTTCGGTGTTGCCGCCGCTCTCATTGGCAGCGGTTCCGCCGCCGCGTTGCAGGAGGCGACGCCCGAGGCGGGCGGGCCACCGCTGCCGGAAGGGTGCACGGTCGTCGCCGCCGAGCTGGTCAACCCACGCTACGTCGCGGCAGCGGACGACGGCACGATCTATGTTTCGGAAGCGGGAACCGGTGGCGACGAGCTGGTGCAGCCACCCAGTGATCCCTCCGCCACGCCTGAGCCCGCCGTGGATGCCGGCCCCCCGGGCACGCGCGGCACGACGGGGCAGGTGTCGGCGATCGCGCCGGACGGCACCAGGACGGTGGTGGCGAGCGGGCTGCCCTCCTACTCGATGGGCATCGAGACGATCGGTCCCGCCGGGCTCACCATCGCGCCCGACGGCACGCTTCTCCTCGCGAACGGTGGCGCCGGTCCGGCGACGGCCTTTACCGAGGCCCTGCCGAACGAGAACTCGGTGCTCAGCATCGATCCTGCGACCGGTGAGGTCACGCTGCTGGCCGATATCGGCGCCTACGAGCGCGCGAACAACCCCGACCCGTTCAACATCGACTCCAACCTCTACGGCATCGACGTCGCCAGCGACGGCACGATCTACGTGAATGACGCCGGCGGCAACACCACCTACAGCATCCCGGCCGGTGGCGGCGAGCCGACCGTCGTGGCCGTGCAGCCCGGTCTGCCGCTGCCGGAGGGCTTCGAGGCGCCTCCGGGCGGCAACCCCGGACGTGACGGCCTGCTGGAGCTCGACCCGGTTCCGACCGGTGTGCTCGCGGTGAACGGCTCCGTGATCGTCGGTCTGCTGAGTGGTGGGCCCTTCCCGCCGGGCGCGGCGAAGGTCGTGAGCGTGGCCTCCGATGGCACCATCTCCGATGTCGCCACCGGCCTGACGATGGTGGTCGACGTGACCGCCGGTCCCGACGGCCACCTCTACGCCACACAGATCTCGACGGACTTCCTCGGCGAGATGCCGGCGCCGGGCAACGTGGTGCGGCTGCTCGAGGACGGCACGCAGGAGGTCGTGGTTGACGGCCTGATGCTGCCGAACGGCATCGACTTCGACGCGAACGGCAACCTCCTGGTCGTGGTCGGCAGCGTGTCGCCCACGGGTGAGCCGATGGGTCAGGTGCTCAGCTGCGAGGGGATCGCCGCCTCCGCTGCGGACTCGAGCGAGGAGGTGACCATCGCCCTGCGCGATGTCTTCTTTCGATCCTGGTGAGATCACGATCCCGGCGAACACGGATGTGACGCTGCGGCTCGTCAACGAGGGCAACGCGACGCACAACCTCACCATCGATGGCCCGGGCATCATCTCGGAGATGGTGCCGGGAGGTGAATCGACCGAGCTGGTCGTCAACCTCCCGCCGGGGACGTACTCGATCGGGTGCGACGTGCCTGGACATCGCATCGCGGGGATGACCGGCGTGCTGCACGTCAGGTAGTCCCTCGCGGAGCCACACGCACACAGGGCCCGGTGGATGCGATCCACCGGGCCCTGTGCCGCCCATCGCGATGATGCGGTCGCGGCCGGCTCATCGCCGCCCCCGACGATTACGCCTTGTTGAGCTCCGCGAGGACGCGATCCGGAGTGAACGGGATGTCGAACAGCCGGATCCCCGCGAGGTCGTAGAGCGCGTTCGCGATCGCCGCCGTCGAGGGCGCCACCGCCGGCTCGCCGATCCCGCCCATGGGGTCGGTCTTGTCCTCGACGAACACGACATCGACAGACGGCGCCTCGCGCATGGTGATCGGGGCGTAGTCCGCGAAGGTCGGGTTGGTCACCCTGCCGTTCTCGAAGGTGATGATCTCCCGCAGCGTCGCGCTGGTGCCGAGCACCACCGATCCCTCGACCTGGTGCGTGGCCGCCTCCGGGTTGACCACGAGCCCGCAGTCGATCGCGACGTCCACGTGGCGGACCCGGATCTCGCCGGTCCCCTCGTCGAGCTCGACCCGCGCGACCTCGGCGACGTAGGTGTTCGCGTCGAAGCCGAGCGCAACCCCGATGCCCTGACCGGTCGGGCCCACACCCGGGGTCCAGCCGGCCTTCTCGACGGCTGCCTCGAGCACCGCCGCCATCCGGCTGTTGTCCCCGAGGTGGTTGAGCCGGAAGGTGACCGGGTCGAGCCCGGCACGCTCCGCGAGCATGTCCATCGTCACCTCGCGCGCCCAGGTGTTGGTGGTC